>Ga0255338_1000055_pt1 | contig 514072 bp, 470 predicted proteins | sample MeOH1_35cm_T4_19_FD_203715 | JGI IMG/M metagenome (GOLD analysis project Ga0255338, IMG submission 203715) | Sandy soil microbial communities from University of British Columbia, Vancouver, Canada - MeOH1_35cm_T4_195 | ecosystem: Engineered > Artificial ecosystem > Sand microcosm >...
CCCCTGTGCCCGCGCCGCCGGTGCCCACGCCACCGGAGCCCACGCCACCGGAGCCCACGCCACCGGAGCCCACGCCACCGGAGCCCACGCCACCGGAGCCCACGCCACCGGAGCCCACGCCACCGGAGCCGCTACCCCCGGAGCCGCTACCCCCGGAGCCGCTACCCCCGGAGCCGCTACCATCAGAGCCGCCACCATCAGAGCCGCCTCCACTAGAGCCGCCTCCACTAGAGCCGCCTCCACTAGAGCCGCCACCACTAGAGCCGCCACCATCAGTGCCGCCACCACCAGATCCGCCGCCGCCAGTGCCTCCAACGGCATTGCCAACAGTACTGTCGTTGCCCTGATTGCCGAGGCCTGTGTTGCCTACGCCGACACCGCTGTTGCCGGTGCCCACGTTGCCGCCGCCGCTTCCGCCCGCATTGCCCGCAGGCGCGCCGCCCGGGCCGCCAGAAGTTCCCGACCCCGGGCCGGCGGAGCCGCTGCCACCCGAACCACCAGCGGCGCCATCACCACTGGCGCTACCAGCGCCGGAGCCGCCAGCGCCGACGCCACCGCCAACGCCACCAACTCCAGCACCGGAACCACCGCCGACGCCACCGACTCCAGCACCGGAACCACTACTGCCGGACCCGCCGCCACCCGAGCCACCAGAACCACCACCGGCACCGGCACCGGCACCACCACCGGCACCCACGCCGCCGCCGTTGCCGCCGCCGCCGCCGCCAGCGCCACCGACTCCAGCACCGGACCCGCCGCCGACGCCACCGACTCCAGCACCGGAACCACTACTGCCGGACCCGCTGCCACCCGAGCCACCAGAACCACCACCGGCACCCACGCCGCCGCCGCCGCCGCCGTTGCCGCCGTTGCCACCGCCGTTGCCGCCAGCGCCACCGACTCCAGCACCGGACCCGCCGCCGACGCCACCGACTCCAGCACCGGAACCGCCACTGCCGGACCCGCCGCCACCCGAGCCCCCCGAGCCACCAGCGCCAGCACCGGCGCCAGCGCCGCCGGCAGAACGGGCATCCGCCTGGGTCCAGGTCACGCCAAGTGCACTGGCCAACGCCACCGTCAGGACCGCGAGTGCGAATTTCTTGCTGAGTGTGTTCACGATGGGCTCCCTGTCGAATCTATCGAAAGTGGTGCTGCAGCTCTTGCACCCGAGCTGCCGGTCTTCATAAATAACGCGCCGGGGAATCCATCACGGCAGCCAAGGGCAGAAATGCCCCTGTTGGCCCACGAAGTCTCGCTGCGGGACGCTCCGCGGGAGGGGGCACGTCTTGAAGGCGGCCATGGTGAGGACCCATGCGCGTCAGAAGGGCTCTCAGAGCATCCATGTCAAATGCCGCTACTGTTGCCGCCTTGGCTAGAGCAGCGCTCGGGGTATCCTGGCCTATCGTGAACTGGTGAAGGTACTCGACCATGTAGGCGAATGTGGCATCGAAAGCCTTGGACATTGATAGTTCTCTGACGCCCTTATTTGCATTTCTTGATGCCTGCTCGGCCAGTGATGCAACGACGTCAATAGCAACGTTCAGTTGTTGCCAGTCGTCCAGTGCGACAGCGGAGATGCTTCCCAGTTCATTTTTCATCGCATTTTCCTTTCCCTGTTTAGGTCAAAGCTTAGGCGAAGGCGATTGCATGTAACAGGGTTCTGGTTTCACGAATCGACAAGAAATGCAAAGTATTTTGGAAACTGCCAAATATCTCTGCGCGACCATGCAAGACCGCCCTCCGGCACGTGATCGGCCAGGACGAAGGCCGCGAGCTTCACGTGATTGACTACAGCCAGATCGAGCTGCGCATCATGGTCCACCTCAGCGAATATGAAGCGCTGCTGCGCGCGTTCCGCGAGGGCCTGGAGGTGCACCGCGCCACGGCCGCGGAAGTGTTCGGCGTCGCGCCCGGCGAAGTCACGTCAGAAGCGCCGCACGAAGATGATCATGCAGGTGCACGACGAACTGTTGTTCGCAGTGCCGGAGGACGAGGTGTTGATCGACCGCCACAGCCTGTGCTCCTCGACCAACGCAGATTCGCAAGCCGCTAGCAGAGTCCATGTTCGGTGGTTTCTTGGCCATGGTGGGGACCCATGCGCGCCAGAAGCTCTCTGAGAGCGTCCATATCGTATGCCGCTGGGGTTGCTGCCTTCGCTAGAGCAGCGCGCGGGGTATCCTGGTCTATCGTGAGATGGTGAAGGTACTCGACCATGTAGGCGAATGTGGCATCGAAAGCCTTGGACATTGAAAGCTCACTTGCGCCTTTATTGGCAATTCTTGATGCCTGCTCGGCCAGTGATGCCACGGTGTCAATAGCAACGTTCAGTTGTCGCCATTCGTCCGGTGGGACAGCGGAGATGCTTCCCGGTTCATTTTTCATCGCATTTTCCTTCCCTGGTTGGGGTAAAGCTTATGCGCGGGCGAGACCAAGTAACAGGGTTTCTGGATTCATCAATCTACAAAAAATGCAAGTATTTTGGAAACTGCCGAAAATCTCTGCGCGAAATGCATGACGAGCTGGTGTTCGAGGTGCCAGAGGATGAAGTTGAGTGGGTGCGCCCGGAGATACCGCGCCTGATGGCCGGCGTTGCCGAGCTGCGCGCGCCACTTCTTGCTGAGATCGGGATCAGAGGCTCGTGGGGCGCGAGGACGAGCGAAAGGCCGGCTTTCTCGCTGCGGCCAGACAGCGGAACGGTTCTCAGCGACCGGCGGGCACCGACGCGCCGGCAACCTCGGCAGATGCCGACGCGCCCGGGACTGGCCGGTGCAGCGCACCGTGACGCCGGACGACTGCCCCACGGGCGTGGCGGTCGAGCGCGGTCGCGCCGGGGCGACGGTGTTCGGCTACGCGTTCGATGAGGAAGCGGGGGCGCCTTTTGGTTTCCATGTAGATCTTGCCCACGTATTCGCCTAGCACGCCAACGCAGAACAGCTGAACGCCCCCGAAAAAGTAGATAGGCAGGATAGTGGACGCCCAGCCCGGCACAGCATCGCTTGAAGTCAGCTTCACCAGCACTGCCCAGGCGGCGAAACCGACGCACACCAGGGAGACGAGGAAGCCAAGCAGCGCGATCGCCCGCAATGGTGCGACGGAGAACGACGTGATGCCGTTCAGCGCGAACTCCAGCATTCGGCGCAGCGGGTACTTCGATTCCCCCGCGAAGCGCGCCCGACGGTTGTAGCGCACCGTGGTGCTGCGCAGGCCCAGCAGCGGGACGACCCCGCGCAGGAACAGGTTGACCTCGCTAAACTGTTCCAGGTACCGGATGGCCCGCTGGCTGAGCAGGCGGTAGTCGGCGTGGTCAAACACCGTGTTTACGCCAAGCGCGCGCATCAGGCGGTAGAAGCTCTGGGCCGAGGTGCGCTTGAACCACGTGTCCGTGTCGCGCAGGGCCCGCACGCCGTAGACGACCTCGTTGCCTTCATGAAAGGCATCGATCATCTGTTCGATCGCGCCTTCATCATCCTGCAGGTCGGCATCGATCGTGATGACCGTATCGCCCTTCGCGGTGGACATTCCGGCCAGCAAGGCGCTCTGGTGCCCGCAGTTGCGCGACAACTTGACGCCGACGACCGGCGCACCGTCGTGAACCCAAGTATCGATGATGCTCCAAGTCCCATCGCGGCTCCCGTCATCGATGAACAGTATCTCGCTCTTGTATGAAATCTTGCCCTTGTCAATAAGCTGTTCGCGCAACGCGGAGAGCCGCGAGTAGGTTTCCCTCAGCACAGATTCTTCATTGAAACAGGGCACGACTATGGACAGCGTCGTGGGCGGGTGGATGGTGCGCTCACTTGATGTCATGATTTACCTCGAAACTTGACGTGACGAGAAAAAGGCCCAAGAGTACGAATGCCGTGCCAGCCAGACCCTTGGCGGTCAACTGCTCTCCCAGCAAAACGACGGCAAGAAAGTTGACCAGCACGTACGTAAGCGCGGCGAAGGGGTATAGGACGGTGAGAGGAACCGCGGATAACGCAAGAATCCAGAAAACGGTTCCCGCTAAATACAGGACGAGCCCCAGGACGATCCACAAGTTGATGAATTCGGTGAGTCCTTCTCGGCCATCCGCGCCCAGTTTGAAGCTCACCTGACCCAGGGCCGCCAGCACAGCCCCTGCCAAGGCAAACAACACGACTTGGGCTTTCATGTCGGCTCCACCCTGGCGAGTTCTGCCGCGGCCGCGTGCCTGCGTATCACCATCCTGTGCTTGACGGAGGCCATGCGCGTCACGATTGACGGTGGCAATACAGCGAGCAGCCGTCTGCGGATGCGCCATCCAACCGTTGAGAGGTCGGGCACGGCCGCGTGCGCATCGACACGAGTTGCCGCAATTACGGGGTCCAGAATATCAGCGACATCGCGTCGGACGAAGACAAGCATGTTGTATCGTTACCATGCCTCGACCTCAGGTCGATTGCGGATTTGCGGCCGCAGGAAATCGAACAATTGATAGTCCCGAGCTGCGAAGAGGTCGCGCCAGAACTCGTAAGGACGTTCGTTAAGATGGTTTTCTCCCCCTTGGCCCGGGGGCGCTGCGGAGAACACGACGATGGGCGCGTGTGCCACGAGGTTGTCCACGAGAGTTTCGCTGGCGGCAGGGTCCAGGTGCTCGGCCACCTCCAGGCACTGGGCCAGGTCGAAGGTGCGTTCCAGCCGGAACGATCGCGCTACGTCGACGGGACGAAATCGAGACGCATCGAACAGCAGCTGGCCCGGGAGAAGATAGTCCCCATCAACGCCGATAACCTCGGACGCACCCGATTCGGTGTACGCGGCCAACCACGCCCCAGCACCGCATCCGACGTCAAGGATACTGGATGCCTTCAGGTGATGAAGCACCAACGGAACCACAGATCTTGCGGACACGAGCGAGCCAATTTGCTGGTAGGCAAAAAGGCATTTCCGTATTGATAGAGGCTCATGTCGGTTCGGGAGTAGCGTGGTTGACGGCAGTCAGCGCGGGCTCCGGACATGAATCACAGCTGTCTTGTCCGCGTAAACGCGGTGCCATCCCGGCAAGCGATCCAGCAAAGTAACAGTCGAGAGATGTGGCGGCAGCAGGGTCCAGGTAACCTTGTGCTTATTCATCAGCTTTTCCAGCCCGTCTGTTGTTTGAAGCTCGATTGCCGAAAGATATTCCTTGATAAAAGGGTCCCTGTACATGTCGGAACGGCCGTCGATGAAAGGGGGGATGCCTATGTAAATCAGGTAGCCGCCCCATTGGTACGCGTTCAGTACCCGCCCGTTGCTGAGGCCGGCATCCAGCGCAGCCTGTATTGCGGCCCGTGGTGCTGTGGACTCGGGAATGTCGAATGGGCGGTTCCGTCCGATCCACAAAGGCAGCGCAAGGAAGACCGTGAGGATGACCACGGTCGCGCCCCGGCCAGCCGGGTTAGTCAGTTTAGTAAAAAAGCGGTCCGCACTTTCCAGTTGTGGTTTGGCCTGCTTTCTTTGGCGCCATTGTGCGGCCAGCGGGGATGCCAGGAACAAGGGAGCCAGCAGTCCGAGCAATTCGACGTTGCGGACATGTTTCAGCGCAAGGTGGATCATGCCCAGGAGCAGCAGCAACCTGACCGGCGGAAGGCGGAGACCCTGGTGCAGCACCAACGCCAGACCGCCCAGCAGCCACAGTTCCAGGGGTTGGAGGTTATGGAAGTTAGGCGAGCTCCATTCCCCGATTCGCGACAAAGGCATAGTTGTCCTGGAACAGGACCTGCCACGTCAGAGCAAAGCCACGTGTCCCGTGGGGGGGCAGCAGAGCGCAGCCCACGGCGAGCACGAGGAAAATGCCCCACGATTGGGCGGTGGTGGCGAAGCGCTGTTGCCGCCTGGCTGCAAGCATTGCCTCCAATGCAAACGCGAAAGCGAATGCGATGCCCAACGTGAACCCCCCATGCAGGTTCGCCCAGAGGGTCATCAACGGCAAAATCCAGAACCTAGGGGCTCGGTTCGCCTCGCTGGCGCGTACCAGTTCGATGGTCCCAGATCATCATGAGGGGCATCGCGAGCATATGAGGTCTCGCCAGCACATAGCCTGCGGTCATGGAGATCGCCAGAGTCGCGAACAGCAAGGCGTAGATCGCCTCCAACCATTGCAGCAACGCGCGCGTCAGCAGGGAAATTGTTGCGGCAAACGCGAGCGCGGTGAGGGCAACCAGCCCGGTCCATCCGCCCAACTGATGGGCAGCGGCCAGGATGACCTGCGACAGCCATTCAAACGCAGTCCAGGCTGTGCCGCGCATCGTGTATGAAAAGGGATCCTGCGTCGGGACGACACCGTTCTCGAGAATCCATCTCCCCGCGGCGACATGCGAATAGGTGTCGCCGTCCTGAAGTACATGCTTGTCGTGAATGAAAATGAGTAGATAGGCCAGCGCGGCCATCAAGAGGGGCAGCGAGAAAAGCCAGGCGGAACGCCCGTAGCTCAATCTCAAGCCGGCACTAGCAACAGGGGCTTCGCTTATCATGATATTGAAGCGTTTGCAGCAACGTGCACCACGCGAAAGCTAACCATTGCCGGCCAGCATTGGAACCAAGGTCCGATAGACCTGGATCAACGCGGGACCCAGGATGACCATGATGATCGATGGAAAAATGCACAGCACCAGCGGGAACAGCATCTTCGTCGGCACCTTGGCAGCTCGTTCTTCCGCGAGCACCTGGCGCTTGTGACGAAGGTCGTCGGAGAACACCCGCAGCGCGTCGCCAATGCTCGTGCCGAACTTGTCGGCCTGTGTCAACATGGTCGCGAACGTGCTGATTTCCTCGATTCCCGTGCGCAAAGCGAGATTGCGGAGCGCTTTTTCCCGGGTCGCGCCGGCCCGTATTTCGAGATTCGTCAGGTGGAGCTCTTCAGCCAGCGCCATGCTCTTGCGTCGGATCTCGTCCGCCACCTTGCTCAGGCCTGCGTCCAGCGCCAACCCCGCTTCGACGCATACCAGCATCAGGTCGGCCGCATCCGGAAAGCTCTCGAAAATTTCACGTTGACGGGCTTTGATCTTCAGGTAAAGCAGGAGGTTCGGCAGGTAACAGCCGATCATTGCGAACAGCAACAGATAGAAAACCAGCGTCAGGCCCCCGGTCTGGCTCAGGCCCCGCAGCGCCGTGTAAGCGAGGCTGGCCAGCAAGAGGGGAAGCAGGGTCTTGGCCCCGAAGTACAGCATCCGCGCGTCTTTGTTGCGGATCCCGGCGTGGAAGAAGCGCATACGCAAGGCGGAGTTTTCCCACTCGCCGTCGGGAGTCGACAACCGCGCCAGCGGTCCCGCGATCTTCACCACGGTCTCGGACCAGTCTGACTTTTCCGCCTGACCGGTGATCACCTGCAACCTCTGTTCCGTGCGGGTGGGCGCCAGCCACAGGAAAGCCCCGAACAAGGCCAGGGTGAAGGCCAGGAAGATGAGCGCGCTCAGTATCAACATGCCATTTCTCCTAGACCCGGATCCGGATGATTCTTCTCAGGATCACGGCGCCAATCAACATCATCACCAGCAAGACCTTGAGCATGGCGATCCCGATCGGGTCGGTCCACAACGGCGTCATGAAGCCGGGGTTGGCCAGGGTCATGACACCCCCGAGAAAGAACGGCAGGAGGCCCAGGATCCATGCCGACATCCTGCCTTCGGCGGACAACACCCTGACCCTGGCCAACAACTTGAGCCGCTCGCGGATCAGCTTGCTCAGGTTGGCGAGAATCTCGGTGAGATTGCCGCCGGAATCGCGCTGGATCAGCACCGCCACCACGAAATACCGCAGGTCTGTCAGGGGCACCCGCTCGCTCAGGTGGGCGAGCGCCTGCTCCAGCGAGACGCCGAAATTCACCTCGTCGTGCACGGTTCGGAACTCGCCTGCCATCGGATCCGGCATCTCTTCACCCGCCATCTTGAGTGCCGACGTGAAAGCGTGGCCTGCCTGCAGCGCGCGGGTCATCAGGTCGAGCGCGTCGGGAAGTTGCCGCTCCATCTTCGAGATGCGCTGGTTCCGTTGGTAAGAGAGATACATGAAAGGCATGGCGCCGACCACGGCTCCTACTGCTGCTGCGAAGAGAACCGATTGGTGGGCGATCGTCATCACGGCCATCCACGTCACCGCGCCCAAAGCGACGCTTCCCAGCAAGAGCTTGGACACCGTCCAGTTCAGGCCTGACTGCAAAATGACCTGGTCGAGCCCGCGCACGCGGGGCAGGCTCTGCAGGTAGCGCTCCCAGACGGGCAGTTCGCTGAGCATGCGCTGTTTGAGCAATTGGGTCTGCAAGCTGCGGTCGTGCGTCGCGGCCAAGGCGTGCAGGCGCGAGTTCAGTTTCTTGGCCTCCGGCCCGCGATGCGACCGCCACATCACGTAGAGGCTTTCGAACAACAACATGACGGCAACGAACACCATCACCACCATGACCAGGAACACATTGCCTGTGGGAAGGGTCAGCATGATCGGCCTCCTACTGGTACTGCCGTGAGGGGTCGAACATCGCGTCGGGCAGGACGATACCGTAGGCGCGCAGCCGGTCGCTGAATTTCGGCCTGACCCCGCTGGCCTGGAAGTGGCCCTGAACCTTGCCCTCCGCGCTCAGCCCGGTCTGCTTGAAGCCAAAGATCTCCTGCATCGTGACGACCTCGCCTTCCATGCCGGTGATTTCCTGAATGCTGGTGACCTTGCGTTTGCCGTCGACCATGCGCAGCACCTGGACCACCACCGTGATCGCCGAGGCGATCTGCTGGCGCGCCGCCTTGTGCGGCAGGTTCAGGTTGGCCATGCCGATCATGTTCTCGAGCCGGGCGATGGAATCGCGGGGGGTGTTGGCATGGATGGTCGTGAGCGAACCCTCGTGCCCGGTGTTCATCGCCTGCAGCATGTCGAACGCCTCCGCGCCACGCACCTCCCCGATCACGATGCGGTCGGGCCGCATCCGCAACGCGTTGCGCACCAGCGCGCGCTGGGTGATCTCGCCCTTGCCTTCAATGTTCATCGGCCGGGTTTCCATGCGGACCACATGCGGTTGCTGCATCTGCAATTCGGCCGCGTCCTCGATCGTCACGACGCGCTCCGAGTCGGGGATAAAACTGGAAAGGATGTTGAGCAGGGTGGTCTTGCCGGCGCCCGTTCCGCCGGAGATGAGCATGTTGACCTTGGACTTGACGAGAGCCTCGAGCATGTGGGCCATCTCGGGGGTCAGCGTCCTCAGGTCGCCAGTCAGGTCCTCCATCTTCAGGGGGATGAGCGCGAAGCGGCGAATGGAGATCATCGGCCCGTCGAGCGCCACCGGGGGAATCACTGCGTTGACGCGCGACCCGTCGGGCAGGCGGGCGTCCACCATCGGACTCGACTCATCGATACGCCGCCCGACCAGGGAGACGATCTTGTCGATGATGCGCAGCAGGTGTCTCTCGTCCGTGAACGTGACGTTGGTGAGCTCCAGCCGCCCCTTTCGCTCGACATAGATCTGGCGGTACGAGTTGACGAGGATGTCCGAAACGGCCGGGTCGGCCATCAACAGCTCGAGCGGGCCGAATCCCAGCATCTCGTGCTGAATGTCGCGTATCAGGGTTCCACGCTCCGCGTCGTTGATCACGGCCTGCTCCTCCTGCAGCAACCGTTCGACCATCACCGCGATTTCGTGCCGCAGTTGTTCTGGCGCGAGGGCTTCCAGCGCGGCCAGGTCGAACATGTCCAGCACTTTCAGGTGGGTCCTCTCCTTGAGGGCCTTGTAGGCGTCGCCGCTGGCTGCCGCCGGTTGGGTCCGCGGGAGGCTCTCGGCGCCACTGCCATTGAGTTTCTGGCGCAACGACAGGACAGTCTGCTCGCGCGGCAGCGTGGTGATGGGTTGAGGACTGCTCATGTTCATGCCTTCCTGAAGAGCCGGCCAAGCAATCCCCCGCCGCGGATTTCTTCGGGACGGGGACTAAGCGTTTCCGCGAGATCGACCAGGTGTCTGGCCACCGTGTTGCCCCTAGCGGACTTCATCAGCGGGTCGCCGTGGTTGATCGACGCGTTCACTTCGCGGTACGAGTTGGGAACGGTGCTTAGCCGCACGTTGCCCAGGGTGCGCTGGATCCGGTCGACGCCGATGTCACTGGTCTTGTCGAAGCGGTTGATGATCAATTCGGTCTTGTCCTGTGGGTAGCCCAGCGACTTGAATGCTTCCAGCAGCTTGCCCGCGCCGCGGAGGTCAGGCAGGCCGGACTGCAGCACCGGGTAGATGCGCCAGGCGCGGTCCAGGGCCTTGATGGCAATGGTGTCGAGCGAGCGGGGGACATCGAGGATGACGAAGTCGTACTGTGTCACCGCGAGAGTCAGGATTGCATCGATGTGCTCCGGCTTGACCTCCATCGCATGCGCCAGGTCTTCGGGCGCTGCCAGGATGCTGTAATTCGGCGCCACCTTGACGGTGCTCGCCGCGAGCAGAGACGCGTCCAGCCGACTGATGCCCTTGGCCAGATCGGCCAGCGTGGAGGTCGCCTTGCCGTCGTAAACGAAAGAGAGGGCATCGCCGAACTGCAGGTTGAGGTCGATCAGCAGAACGGACTTCGTCTCGGCCAGCTCCCATCCCAGATTGGTCGCCAGGAAGGTGGCGCCGGAGCCGCCCTTGCACGGCATGAAGGCCAGGATCTTTCCCATCTGGCGGGCCGGTGCCCGCTTGAGCTTGGCGGCGACGCGGCCCACGGCCGCTTCCAGCGCGGGCGGTGGCACGGGGGAGGGCAGCACCTCCCGCACGCCCGCCCGCATGGAGTTGATCAGGAACTCGGGTGTATGCGTCGAGCACAGCAGAATTACGGCGATCGCAGGGTGGTGCGTGGTCACGTGTTCCACGTGCTCCAACTCGTGCGTGTCGCAGCAAATGCCGTCGACCAGCATCAGCTCCGGCAGTTCCTGCTCGGCGACCTCCTCCATCCGGCTCTTGCCGCCGTCGAAGAGCAACGCAGTATGCCCGTTTGCCACGAGCACGCGGCCCACTTCCTCAAGGTGGCTCCGGTTGGGTGAGATGACTGCTATCTTCATTGAAGTGTCCCTAGGTTATGAGCAGATATTGGCGCCTGCATAGCTGTTGGGGTCTTGCCCCATGATTTCCCGGGTCAGGTATGTCGAGAAGGTCGGCATGGGAATGGGCGAAAGGGCCACGGCCGCCCCGGCGATTGGCGAGATCCACTGGTAATTCAGGTCGACGATCGTCACCGTGACACCTAAGCACGTCGCGGGCGAACAGCTGTTTCCTTTGTCGTCCTCCCAGACCAGGTTGATGTCGCTGATCTGCGGCAGCAGATTCTGCATCCTGGCCAGCACCTGGGCCTTGTTGCCCTTGTCGTCACACACGACCGCGTACCGCGCGCCCGACCGGGTCGCCTCGGTGGCCGCATTCCACGTGTAGAGCATTCGGCTGAAGTCGGTGATCCCCAGCACGAACGTCAGAAAAATGATCAGTACCAGCGCGAACTCGACCATCGTCGCGCCCGACTGGCGTGAGTTCGGTGCGAGACTCATAGATAACTCCTCATGGTCGCGGTGATGTCGGAGAACGTGATGGCGCCGAAGGGCACGCCGAATGCAGTGGCGAACATCGAATTAAAGGTGTAACCGGTGATCCGGATGGTGACGGTGTTGATCACGGGGCCGGAGCCGGCGGTCTGCCAGGTGGGAGCGGGGACGTTCGACGTGCTGAGCCCGATCGCCAGGGGTTTTTCAGTGCCGTTCAAGTTCGCGGTCAACACCGGCTTGCCGTAGACTGTCAGATTGCGCGCTTTCTCTATCGCGACCAGATCGCCGGGTGTCTGTATCGACAAGTACCGGGCGGAGTCGCGCACCGACTTGGTCAAGGTGTTGTACTGCCAGATCGCGCGGCCGAACTCCGTGGTGATGAACGTCAGCAGCAGCAGGAAGGGCAAGACCAGTGCGAACTCGACAATCGCCACGCCCATTTGTCGATTTTTCATGGCTTTTCTCCTATCGGACAAGCGCGGGCACCAGCGGCCCGGCCGCACCGCCGGGCATGCCGCTGAAACTGCACGGGCTTGTTTGAAGGCTTGCGTTTCCGATGTACTCGAGCTTCGTGTCAGCCATCGGAATGGCAAGCGGTGCCAACATGAACATGCAGGCGAAGTCGATGACTTTGTTGGTGGCGTCGGTCACCGGCACCGTGACGACGCGACGGTTGCTTCCCCATGCGCCGTGGCTTGCGGGCCCGGTTCCGGAAGCGGCCAGATCCTTGAAGCTGTTCAAGCTGATGCCGGTGATCGACTCGCAGCTATCCGCGCCATTGACATTGCCGTTGGGCGCGCAGGCTCCATTGCTCGCGCGCTTGTTCACGAAGTTATCGGCCGTATAGTGCGCCCCGGCGTCGGTCCCATCCCAGGCGTTGAACTGGCTCGGCCAGTTGGTGGCGGTGTATGCATAGCCCGAGAAATCCGGGCGCATGTAGCTCGGGTCCGTGTTGAAATCGGGCAATTTCTTGTAGATGCCGAAACGGTAGTTCCAGTCTTCCGCTATCGTCGTCTGGGTTCCTGGCGTGCCCAGCACGTCATTGACGCGGGTTCCGCATTTACCATTCATTTCCGCTCGTGTTTCCGACGCGCTGTTCGAGCCATCCAGGTTGGCCCAACCGATGTAGCCTCCTGGTACCGCACTTTGACTCGTCAGTACCGTCACCCACTCTCCGGGCGTCAAGCCATAGTCCGGCCCAGGGCAAGGGCCGCCACAGGTGTCTCTGGGCTTGAGGGTCACCGGTATCGGGCAGGTGGTCTGGCCGTGGGCACGCGTCGCGACGGCACTGGCCATCACGTTGCGGACACTGGGGTAATCGGTGGTGTTGCCGAGGAAGGTGCCCATCGCGTGCATCAGCCACATCTGCACGGCGGGCTGGACGTGCTGGCATTGCACGTACTGGGCAACCGTAGGGTCGGTCGTGACAGCGTAGTCCTGATCCTTGAAAGTGACTTCGGCGTCCACCAACTGACCCTTCCCACTCCAGGTCCCCGACTGGAAATTCACCGCATTCAAGTTGCCGGCGGTCAGCCCCGCACTTCTGGCACGGTCGATGGCCGAAGGGGCACCGCCGATCGAAGGCTGCAAGTCGAGTTCCTGGGCAGCGGCGAGTGCGCAACTGTCCATGGCGGTCTGCAATTCTGATTTCACGACGAACAACCGTCCGAAATCCAGTGCAAATCCGATGAACCCCAGCAGGAAAAACGTGAGCAGGGCTACGGTGATGATGACCGCGCCCCGTTGGCGATGACGTCCCGTAGCTCCGCGCATGAAAGTGCTCCTGTTGATGACGGTGGTACTTGTTCCGGGGGTCTGAATGGGCCTGGCCGGGTTGGCCGGACTCATTCAGACGGAACCCAATCAGCAAGTTCCCGTCGTAAGGCAAGTATTCACCTTGGTGATCCATGCGGCGAAGTCGATGCCGTTGGCGCCCATCAGCAGCAGGATCAGGCCGAGTGAAACGACCGCGATGATCAGGGCGTATTCCACGATTTGCGCGCCATCTTCTTCGATGGCAAAGGAACGGATGGAGCTGAAAAGTTTGTCCATGATTTACCTTTCAAATGGTTGAAGAAAGTTCTTCGGGAAAGAGGAATGAGGAAATGGTCTTGGTCAATGCATGCGTATTTCCTCCTTCCTATCGGCCTGCGCCGCCGACGGAGCCGCCGATGTTGATGACGTTCACGACAGGCGGCGGTGATTTGAATGAATCCTGGTACCGCACCACGGCTTCGCGGGCAGCGCGGCCGTCCATGCCGGCGACCGGATCGGGGTTGGCGCCCGCGTTCGGGTTCAGCGTCATGCGCTGGCGTGATTGGCGCACGGCGTCGCCGAAGCGGGTGTCGTAGCTCGGGGTGATCGACGTGGCGCAGCCGCCCAGGAGCGCAATGACAAGGAGAGCCAGTAGTTTTCTCATGATGTTCTCCGGTAGGTTTCGGGTTCAGGGACGGGCGGACACGGGCAAGTAGGGATTCACGGGCTTGGCTTCGATGTCGGCCGGACGGACCGCCGTTGGCGTTGCCGTTGCGGGCGCCTCGGCGGCCACGGGCTCGAGCTTGCGGACCACGGTGCCGGTCTCCACCGGCGGCGTAGCGGCCTGCGGCGTCGCCGCGGGGAGCGGGACTTGTGCCGGCGGTAACGGTGCGGCTTCGGCCGTGGCGGCCCTGGCCGGCAGTGGCGTCGTGCCTTCGGCGCGGCCCATCAGGTGCACGTCGACGCGGGAAGGCACGATATGGTTGTCGGTCGGCAAGGTTGCCGCCGTCGTCAGCGGCTTCACCAGGCGCGGGGTGACGACGAACATGAGTTCGGTCTGGTCCGTCTGGAATTCGGTGGAGCGGAACAGGGCGCCCATCACCGGCACTTCGCCCAGGCCGGGGATGCGGTTGAGCGCCTCGGTGACGTTGTTCTTGATCAGCCCGGCGACGACGAAGCTCTGGCCGTCGGCCAACTGCACGGTCGTGTCCACCCGGCGTGTGGTCATCGAGGGCAGGATGGCGGTGAAGCCGCCGATGCTGGTGAACGGCGAGCCCGTCTGGGACAATTCGGACACCTCGGAGACCACCTTCAGGTTGATCCTGCCGTCCAGGACGGTGGGCGTGAACTTGAGGCCCACGCCGAATTCCTTTTCTTCCAGCGTGATGCGGGCCAAGCCTCCGTTACCCGCGGCCGGCTCTTGCGAAACGGGAATAAAAATCTTCCCGCCCGAGAGGAAGCTCGCCGATTGCCCGCTGATGGCCATGATGTTGGGCTCGGCCAGGACGCGCACCAGCCCGTCGTTCTTCTCGGCGTCGATGGTGATGTTGCCCCGGCCGATGCGCAGGGCCTGGAACACGCCGCCACCCCCGGTCAGGAAATTCGACGCGAGCGAGTAGTTGTTCAGCCCGCCGCTGTCGCTGCGCGTCGCGTTGAAGCTGGCGCCCAGTTTGTCGAGCAGGGTCTTGCCGACCTCGGCGATCTTGACTTCGAGCATGACCTGCTGGGGCGCCGTGACGCGCATGAGGTTCACCAGCCGCTTGGGGTCCCCGTACGAGGCGGCCAAGCTGAGGATCTGTTCGAGCTTGATGCCGTCGCTGACACTGCCGGTCAGCACGAGCGACGTGTCGGCGCCGCGCACCCGCACACCCGTCTCTTCAGGCATGAGCTCGGTGAGCTTGGCTTGCAGCGTGTCCGGATCGACCGTGACGATGATGTCCTTCACCACGCAGCGGCCGTCGGCGCTTTGCAGCACCACGTTCATGGAGCCCGTCTTCTTGCCAAGGAAGAACAGTTCGGTAGGGCTGAGCAGTGTGATCTCGGTATCGGCAACGCCGTCCGATTCCTGCTGCGCGGCGGGCGCCCGCGCGGCGCCGGCGCCGGCGGCGGGCGGCGGCGCGTTCGTCGCCACCGCGCGCCCCGCGCGGCTGGCTGCCATGCCGCCGACGATCAGGCGCGCCACGGGGAAGTCCAGCCGCACCACCCGCGACTTTCCGAGCGTGAGCATGGTGGGCGGGTCGACCACGACCGACGTGCAGGGCCGCAGGGCGGGTGCCGATGGCGCGGGCGCGTTCGCCGCTGGCGCTGCCGGCCTGGCGGGTGTGGCTGCGGTCTGCGCGTAGGCCGATACGGCCAGTGTCGTGGCGGCCAACAGGACCGCCGTAGAGCAGGCGTTCATTTTTCTTCCTAGGTTGTTGTTCGGCAGGGTTCTTGTTCTTCGCCGGCCCGGCTCAGAAACAGTCGAGTGCGCGGGTGCCGTTGCGAATCACCTCCACGCAAACCGACGGCGGGCCGGACATCTTGGTTGTCGTCGCGGGTTGCGGCGCGGCCACCCTGCGGACTGCCACCGGCGTGGGCACGGCCGCGGGCGTTGCCTTGATGATGGCGGCCGGCTGCTTCAGGCCGAGCAGCTCGGCCTTGGTTATGCCGGACGTGGCCACCTGGGTCTTGTCGAGCTGGTTGCGCAACACCAGCGAGAGCGTGCCGACGCTGCGTGCGAGGTCGAGCTTTTCGGCGTCGGCGGGCGACAGCTCCAGCGTCACTGCGCTCACCACCTTGGGCTTGGTTTCGTCTCGGCCGGCTTCCTGCGCCACCGCCAGCACCAGAACCTGCTCGAGCACCGTCATGCTGACTTGATTTGCAGCTTGGCCAGTGCCCCTCTCCTGCTGGGCATTCACCATGACGTCCACGTAATTCCCGGGCAATGCGAACCCGGCGACGCCGACGACGTCGTTGACCCGAACGGTCATGGCGCGCTTGCCTGACGCGATCACCGCCGACAAGCCACCTTTCGTTCCTACCGGGGCCAGCTTGCGGTCCACGATCGCTTCACCGCGCAGCACGCCGGCTTTAACGACTCGGTCCTGCAATTGCGCCACGTCCTTGAATGCGTCGGACGGAACGGATTCCGAGGGCCATTCCGACGTGGTCAGCATCTGCGGGTTGATCTTGCTTCCCAACTCAATGTCGACGGCCGCCACCACGACCTTGGTGGACGCAATGTTGCCGCGTTGCGACACCCAGCTGGCGGCGTACACCGCGGCTGCGAGGCCGGTGATGACCGCGAGGACGAGCAGAACGATCGCCTTCATGTTTTTCATGTCAGTACTCCGTGGAAAAGTTGGGTTGACTCATGCGACTCCCAGCAGCCTGGCGGCAAGCCAGGCGATGGTTCCGCCGGCGATGCTCACGCCGTAGGGGAGCTTGCCGATGGAAGCGCGCCCCGACACGGCGGGCGTGGGGCGGTTTCCGACCATGGCGGCGAACGCCATCGACTGCACGATGTCGAAGGTGTTCGCGCTCATCCGGCGGAACGCCCTGCGGTGAAGAGCGAAGGCCACCGCCGCGATGCCGCCGACGATCAGGCTGTAGAGCACGGCATGAAGGATGTCCGGCAAACCGACGATGGCGCCGACCATGGCCATCAGCTTCACGTCGCCCGCGCCCATCACCCGCAGCGCATACACCGGCAGGAGCACGACCAGTCCAACGCCCAGGCCGGCCAGCGCGCCTAGCAGGCCGTCGTGCCACGGTTGGGCAATCACGCTGTTGTAGATGAGGCCGAAAGCCATGCCCCCGGCCGTGAGCCAGTTGGGGATGCGGTACGTGCGCCAGTCGATCACCGCCGCCGTCACCAACAGGGCCACCAGCACCACAACACCAGGCTGGTTGAGTAGTTTGGCCAGAGGCTCGAGCAGAACGTACGACTGTTGCATTGTTTGTTTCCCTGTTCGTCTTTGCGGACCGAAATCAAATGGCTGCGGTCCCTGTGCGAAATATAAAAATCAAACACGCGATGTGTATGGCCCTGTGCTCCCGATTTGCGTAGTACAGGGCACCTCGGTGTCACCCCTGACGGGCGGGACAAATGAACTAGGGAAGTTCTGAACTCGGCAGCGCGGCGGCCTGACGGTCGGGCTCGATTCAGAAGGGTGCGATGTCCAGCGGCTGGAAGCGCGGGCGGCGAAGCTTCACGGCGAAGCCTGTGGTGCCGTCGCGACGGTCGACGCGCACGATATCGCCCTCAGCCGAGAACTTAACACCTAGCTCGGCAAGCTGCATCTCGAACAGCACCGGGCCCGTCATCGTGTACGAACCCTTGATCTCGAAATACATGCCGGATGCGCTGATGTCGCGCGTCAAGGCGGTGCTGCCGTCACCCAGCGTGAGAGGGAGCGCCAGGAACTCACGCGGCTCTATGCGGTGTTCTTCGAACATGCAAACAGTGTGATTTATGCCCAACGTTTTCACACAGGATGTTCCGACGCTTTTTCATGGGAGGGTGTCCTAAGAAGAGACCGGCCTATGGATGGCTTCGGCATATAAACAGCTCGGCAGTGACAATGTTCCTGAAACTGAAAAAAAACATAACAGCCCAGCACCTCTGCAAACCGCGTCGCACTATGATCCGACCGTGTCTCAACCATTGGGGCCTGCCATGCAAAGCGTTCGAATTCAAGCCGTTCGGGTTTTTATCGTTGCTCCCCAGATCGTGTGCTGGGGCCTCGAGCGTCTTGTGCAGTCCGCGCATCCATCCCTCGAATTGTTAGGCAGTACGTCTTACATTACCGACCCATTACCTCCAAGCGAAGCCGGTGTGGTCGATGTTGTGATCGTCGACTTCGACGGTGAGGAGAGCCTCCAGCCGATGATCCAACTTCAGCAGCGAACCGCCGCGAAAATCGTGATTCTCACGGCCTCACGCGACGTACAGCTGCTCGATAGCGCCATTCGCAACGGCGCGCGCGGCGTCGTGCGCAAGAGCGATCCGCCGGGAATCCTGCTCAAGGCGATAGAAAAGGTTCATGAAGGCGAGCTCTGGGTCGACCGCGGAGCGGTCGGGCGGCTGTTCCTCGAAATGGCAAGGCAAAAGGCGTCGCAGGGCGACGATCCGGAAAAAACGAAGATCGCGACCCTGACCAGCCGGGAGCGCCAGACCATCGCCGCGGTGGCCAGCGACGCGTCTGCGCCGGCCAAGGTGATCGCTGAGCGGCTTTGCATCAGCGAACACACCTTGCGCAACCATCTCACGTCGATTTACAGCAAGCTGGACGTATCCAGTCGGTTGGGCCTGTACGCGTTCGCGACGCGGCACAGCCTCTACAGCTTGAATAACGGAGAGCCTGGCGCAAGGGCCTAACCGCAGCGCACGCCAGAGACGCGGCCGGCCGCGTCGATGTCCAGCGTCAGGCGCCCGGCGTCGTATTCCATGGTCACCATCTGGCCGGGGCGCACCATCCGCACGCGCTGCGCGCTTGCCCTGATCCTCGCTTCCTCCGCGAGCTTCGCATCGGCGACCTGGCCCACCGCGAACCGTGCGGCCGACTCGTTGCATTGGCCGGGCGCGATCACGGGTGGCCGAGGCACGGGTGCGGGGGGCAGTGGCTGGGCGCAGGCATCGAGCCCGACACAGAGAACCAGCAAGTACAGTCGGTGCTGGAGTGGCATGGCAATCTTCCCGTGGGGCTCATGCTCTCATTATTGTCCGCGCAGCGCTATTTGCGTTCTGACCAGAGCTTGCCGCCCGTTGCCCAATCCGTGGGCTTGACATCGAACAGCAGCACGTCGACGGACTCGGGCTTGCTGCCCAACGTGTCCACCACCGCCTGGGTCAGGGCCGCAACCAGGTTCTTTTTCTGTTCTGGGGTGCGTCCCTCCATCAATTCGACGCGGATCGTAGGCATGCGAAATCTCCTTGGGTTTTCGGGCAAAGGCGCATTGTGCCCGCCGGAGCCGTCCCCGGCCGATTGTTAAGATGACCCCCGGAAAGGGCCGGCGACCAGCCGCCTTGAGGAGATTCTGGGAGTCGTCCATGCCGGACGCACCCGTTCAGCATGACATTGATAACAATACTGATCGCCACCCTGGCTGCGGGCATCGGCAGCGTGTGGCTCGCGGCCGGCCTGATGCGTCTGGGCTTCATGGCCCGCGGCACCGAGGGCCCCGCGCATCTCGGCCCCCAGCACCTTCTGAGCCTGGCCGCGGGCGCCTTGCTCTCCACATCGTTCATGCACCTGCTGCCGGAGGCATTCGAGAGCCAGGCGGGCGCCAAGGAATTGTTCGGGGCCCTGCTGATCGGCCTGGTCTTCTTCTTCCTGCTGGACAAAGCCGAGCTTTGGCATCACGGCCACGAACACCACCACGTTCATGGGGACGAAAGCGGCGCGCATGAAGCGCACGATCACGGTCCCGCCCACGCGCACGACCATCAACACCCTCCGCTGCGCTCGGGCGGTTGGGCCGTGCTGACCGGAGACAGCGTGCATTGCTTTGGCGACGGCATCCTCATCGCGTCGGCCTTCGTCGCCGACCAGAGGCTGGGACTCGTCGCGGCGTTGGCGGTGCTCGCGCACGAAGTGCCGCACCACATCGGCGACCTGGCGGTGCTGCGCCTTTCCAGCACCAACCGGCGCATGGCCCTGGTGAAGGTGTCGCTCGCTGGCGCCGTGACCGCGATCGGCGGAATCACGGGCTGGTGGCTCGTGGACCAGCTGCATGATTACTTGCCGTATTTCCTGGTGATCGCGAGCAGCAGCTTCATTTATGTCGCGTTGGCCGACCTCATCCCGCAGCTGCAAAAGCGCCTGTCGGCCCGGGAGACTGCCGCACAGGTTGCCTGGCTGTTACTGGGGATCGGACTCGTCGTGGTCGTGAGCCGCCTTGCGCACACGCTCTGAGAACATCGACGGCGCCTGACCTGCTCGCCGCGCTGGCGTTCGTAGCGCCGAGCAGTCCTACCACGCATTCGGCTTTGTCCGACATCGAGCATTTGCGCCGCACCCTAACGTCAGTGGGCGGCGCGCTAAGGCACGCCGAGATTTTCCCCAAGTCAATCATCCATTGCAGTAAGGAGTGACAAGTCATGGCATCACGGGATTACGAAGACAGCGATCGTCAGCAAGGCCGCTGGGGCAGCGATCAACAAGACCAGGAACAAGGCCGCGGCCAGGGCCGCCAACAGGGCCAGGGCTGGGGCAACGAGTCACGCGGCGGCTGGGGCCAGGGCGGCTCGCAAGGGTACGGGCGCTCGCAGGAATTCGGCTCACGCCAGTCCAGCGGGTATGGTGGGTATGGCGGCGGCAATGAAAGCCATGGCTATGGACGCAGCACCAGCGGTTCAGAGTACGGCAGCCAGGGCTATGGCCGCGGTGAATTCGGGTCCGGCGGCGGCGGCGGCGAATTCGGTGGTCGCGGCGGTCAAGGCTATGGCAGCGAGCGCGGCTGGGGCCGGCAAGGCTATGGCGGCGAAGGCAGCTACGGCGGCGGCCAGAGCTATCAAGGCTCGTACGAGGGTGGCGGCCAATACGGCCAGGGCATGCAAGGCACGGGCTATGGTTATGGCGGAAGCCAGGGTTACGGTAGCCAGGGCTACGGTGGATCGACATCCCACCACGACCCCGACTATCACCAGTGGCGCGAGGAGCAGATGCGCAACCTGGATAACGATTACCACTCGTGGCGGCAGGACAAGTACAAGAAGTTCTCCGACGAGTTCAACACCTGGCGGGCCAGCCGCAGCGGCGGGCAGGGCCAGGGCGGCAGTGGTGCGGGCTCGAGCGGTTCGAGCGACACCAGCGGCACAACGGGGAGCAGTGGCACGACGACGGGAAGCACCAGCACCAGCGGGTCGAGTACCGGCTCCAGGAAATAGAATCAACCGCATGACGGAAGGGACGGCGCCACGTGGCGCCGTCTTTTTTGAAGAAAGCCAGGGACCGGTGGGGTGTCCTACATCGCCATGCGGCGGTCTCCGACACGCGCACTGATGAGCCGGGCTGAACATCAAGATCTTGTCCGCCGGCAATCCGCGCGGGCGCAGTGAGGGGAATCATGAAGTGCGGGAGTATTTGCGTCATAGCCGCAGCGGCGGTCGTCCTCGTGGGCGGCGCGCATGCGGAGACAGAAGCGGAATACCTGCACCCCGGAGCGCCTCGCAAGTCGACGTCGCCCGGCCCTGCAGCATCGCACCCCATCCCGCCCAAGCCACGCTCCGCGAACCCCGCGATATACGCGCCGGCTGCGGCGGCAAGTAGCAAACGGATGTCCGACCAGCAACGCGAGGAATGGCGCTTCCTGAAGGAGGCCGCGGCGGCTGGGCGTTTCGAAACCGAGGCTTCACGGCTGGCTGTGGCCAAGTCGACCAACGCCGGCATACGCAGCTTCGCCACGACGCTGATCAACCACCACACGTCGGTCAGTAACGAACTGGTCCATATGCTTCATGTGCGCGGTATGGCGCCGCCCATGCTCGCGAACGACCAGCGCAAGACCCTCAACCGCCTGGCCAAGATTCACGGCAAGAAGTTCGACCGTGAGTTCATGGATGAAGTGGGCCTGAAGCGCCAGCATGAAGACGTGCAGCTCTTCGAGCGAGCGCGGCTGGCTATTGGAGACCCGCAGCTCAAGGCCTGGATCGAGCGGATGCTGCCGACGCTGCGCAACCACGTGGCGACGGCCGAGAAGCTTGCGCCCTCCGATTCGAAGCTTGTGCGCAACGTGCCGTGAAACCTAGCGCGTCGAGTACCCGGTGACGCGCCACTTGCCGTCGGTGTCGCGCACGGTCGTGATCACTTCCTGCACTTCGCGCTGTTCGAACTTCGACAGGAATATCACCGTGACGTATTCGCCGTCGGGCCGGCCCGCCAACGTGGTCTTGTAGGCCGATTCGGCCGGTGTGCGTTCGACGAACGTACCCAGGTCAGCGCGAACCTTGGGGATGCCGTCCATCCAGGTCGGCAGCGGCACCGTCTGGCGAAAGACGCTGCTCGAGGTCTCCCAGGCGCGGCCCCAATCCTTGCGGTCCAGCAAAATCAGCCAGCCCTGTGCGGCCAATTTACCCGCGGCCTCTTTCTCTGCGTCGGCACTGCTCTTCGCTTCGGGGGCCGGCGCGGCGGATGCGGTCGGCGCGGATGGCTTGGCCGCATCGCGCGACGGTTTCAATTGGGCGCTGGCCGTGGCGCAGGCAAGGGCTGCGCATAGCGCCAGCGGCAAGACAAGGGATGGCTTCATTCGGGCTCCGGCAAAGTGACTAGACTGAGATGAGTCTAGCCTGCCCCAGGTTCCCGTCTGGCGGAGGCACATCCTTTTACTTACGCTTTACCGCAGGAGTTGCATCAGCAGTTTCGCGTTAACCTGGCCCTGGTCCTCGTAGTTGGTGTTGAACACGACGTGCAACGCTTCGGCCAGTCCGGCCATTCGGCGGATTTCCGGGAGCATCGCCGAGAGTTCATCCTGCGAATACCAATAGTTGAACCGGCTGGACGACGCGGAGCTCTTGATGTTCCACGTTTCCTTGTTGCGGCCATGCAGGCGCAGCAACGCGAGCTTCGGGTGCGTGGCTTCCCACACGCAGGGCACGCAGTTGGCGAAACCTTGCGGCTCGTCCACGATGGTGTGAACCACTCCGAGCTCTTTCTCCAAGGCCACCGTCTTGCCAAGGTTGTCGCCGCCGAACCAGCTCTTGTTGCGAAACTCCACGGAGAGCAGGTGGTCAGGCATTTTCTCCACGCAGTGCCGCACGTGGGCCAGTCCTTCGCGGTTGCGCAGCAGCCAAGGCGCGAACTGGAAGTGCACCGCGCCGAGCTTGCCTGCCTGCCGCAAGGGTTCCAGCGCCTCCGAAAATCGGCGCCAGAGCTCGTCGGTGATCTCACGCGGCAGGTCCTTGTAGTAAAGGGTCTTGGGCACATCGGGCCCGAGCGCCTGCTGGATGTCCTTGTGCAGCACGGTGGGCGATGTCTGATGCCCGGTGAACAGGCGGAACGCCTTCACGTTGAACACGAATTGCTCGGGGGTGCGCTCGGCCCAGATCTGCGCGTTCTGCGGTGTCGGCATGCCGTAGTAGCTGGAATCGACTTCGACCAGGGGAAACTGCGTTGCGTAGTAGCGCAGTCGCGCCTCGGCGGACTTCGCCTCCTTTGGATAGAAACGGCCGCAGTCGATCAGTGTCTTGTCGGTCCAGGAGGCCGAGCCTATGAAGATATTGCTCACTGTATTAATATACAGTCAACGGACCTTCCATGCAGTACCCTTCACCAACGCCCGCCCCGGTCGACACGCTGGCGCAACTCAACGAGCAACAGCGCGACGCGGCAACGCACGGCACCGGCAGCACGGCAGGCGATACGCGGCCGCTGCTGGTCATTGCCGGCGCGGGCTCCGGCAAGACCAACACGCTTGCGCATCGCGTCGCCAACCTCATCCGCCACGGTGCGGACCCGCAGCGGATGATGCTGCTCACGTTCAGCCGCCGCGCCGCGCAGGAAATGGAACGGCGCGTGGGTGGCGTGCTGCAGCAGGCGCTTGGGCTCGCGCCGACGCAGGCATTGCCTAACCTGCCTTGGTCTGGCACCTTCCACAGCATGGGCGCGCGGCTGCTGCGCGAATACGCCGGCCGCATCGGCTTGGACGAGAGCTTTACCATCCATGACCGGGGTGATGCCGAGGACCTCATCGGGATGGTGCGGCACGACATCGGCCTGGCCGAAACCAAGAACCGCTTCCCACTCAAGGGGACGTGCCTGGGCATCTACTCGCGCGTGCTGAACACGCGCGAGCCGCTCGTCAAGGTGTTGCAAGACACCTATCCCTGGTGCAGCCAGTGGGGGGCCGAGCTCAAGAAGCTGTTCGGCGCCTACGTGGAGGCCAAACAGCAGCAGAACGTGCTGGACTACGACGACCTGCTGCTGTTCTGGGCCGAGATGATGGCCGAGCCGACGCTGGCGCAGGAAGTCGGCGGCCGGTTCGACCACGTGCTGGTCGACGAATACCAGGACACCAACCGGCTGCAGTCCGAAATCATCCTGGCCATGAAGCCCACGGGGCAGGGCGTCACCGTGGTCGGGGACGACGCGCAAAGCATCTACGCCTTCCGCGGCGCGACGGTGCGCAACATCCTGGACTTCCCGCACCAGTTCACGCAGAGCGCGCGCATCGTCACGCTCGAGCGCAATTACCGCAGCACGCAATCCATCCTGGAGGCGAGCAACGCGGTGATCGGCGAAGCGCGAGAGCGCCACGCCAAGAGTTTGTGGACGGACAAGCCCTCCTGCTACAAGGCCCAGCTCGTGCTGGTGCCCGACGAGGCCGAGCAGGCCCGCTGGGTCGCCGACCAGGTGCTGCGCCAGCGCGAAGCCGGCAGCACGCTCAAGAGCCAGGCCGTGCTGTTTCGCACCAGCTCGCACAGCGCGGCCCTTGAGCTGGAACTGGCACGCCGCAACATTCCCTTCGTCAAGTTCGGCGGGCTCAAGTTCCTGGAGGCCGCGCACGTGAAAGACTTGCTCGCCGTGCTGCGGTTCGCGCAGAACCCGCGCGGGCGAATGGCCGGTTTCCGGACGACGCAGTTGATCTCCGGCGTGGGCCCTGCAACGGCGACGAGGCTGCTGGATGCCATGGGTGAATCCGCCGATCCGATGCAGGCCTTGCGGCAGTTCGAGCCGCCGGGGCAGGTCCGCGAAGAGTGGTCGCGCTTCGCCGAGCTCTACGCCCAGTTGCGCAGCCCAGATGTGGCCTGGCCCGCCGACCTGGAACTCGCGAAAGTCTGGTACCTGCCGCAGCTCGAACGCATCCACGACGATGCGCACGTGCGCAAGCTCGACCTCGACCAGCTCGTGCGGCTGGCCGCCGGCTATGCGAGCCGCGAGCGGTTCCTGACCGAACTCACGCTCGACCCCCCGCAGTCCACCAGCGACCAGTCCGGCGTGCCGCACCTGGACGAGGACTACCTGATCCTGTCCACGATCCACAGCGCCAAGGGGCAGGAATGGAAAGCGGTGCACGTGCTGAACGTGGTGGACGGCTGCATCCCCAGCGACATGGCCACCGGCACGCAAGAGGAGCTCGAGGAAGAGCGGCGCCTGTTGTACGTGGCAATGACGCGTGCCAAAGAACATCTTCACCTGATCGTGCCGCATCGCTTCTACGTGACGCAGCAGGGCGGCGGCGGCGACAGGCACATGTACGCGGGCCGCACCCGCTTCATCACCGAAGCGATCGCTGAAAAATTCGAGCGAGTCACCTGGCCCGCGCAGGCGGCCGGATCGGCGTCGGGCCCTGGCGCGAAGCCGCCTGTGCCTTTGCTTCAGGTGCGCGATCGCGCGCGCGCTGCCTGGCGTTGAGGGCTTCTGCTGCCCGTTGCTGATTGCTCGCGTGCGGGTTGCCCAAGGCATGTCCTACGTCCACGCGCAAATGCCACCGACAGCGCGCGCGGCCCGTGCTCCTAGAGTCGGCCCTGTGGCCAAGCGCGTGGTGCGCGAGACCGCATCAAACCAAGGAGACAGTCATGGCAACTCGCAGTTCGAAATCCCCGTCGTCCTCCAGCCGCGGCAGCGCGTCCAGCAGCAAGGGCAGCAAGTCCCAGAGTTCTGGCAGCCGCTCGGAAGGGCGCGCCAGCGCGAGCCGCGGTGGCGCCAGCAGCAAGCGCAGCAGTCAGCAAGGTGAGAAGCGCTCTACCAGCGGCAGCAAATAACGCGTTGAGAGCCGGGGCTGTTCCCGGCTTTGCATCAGCCCGGCCGCGAATGCGACCGGGCTTTTTTTGCGCCCCGGGTGTCGCGTAACTGAAAGTGTCGCGATGTAATTTTTGCGGCTGAGCTTCCGAAATATAAGTGCGTGAATATTCCTCGCGTTGCACAGGCATAACTGTGCATTTATTCACGAGTCGCTCCTTCACACTTTTTTCGGTAATGTGCTGCTGAGCCAGCACAGATTGGCCGAAACTCAGCAGTATTCGCGCCCGAACGTACTGTTTCAAAACTAGCGTCCAGTAGCCCACGGTTCAGTTAATTACTAACCCGTTTGCTTACCTTTTGCCAGCGAAGCCCTACATCGCTGTCAGTCGTGTCCTACTAACATCCGCGTATTGCTGCTGAGGTATACCTCGGCGCCAACTACAGCCCGGGCCCATGCAGCCTTGGCAACCACCTGCGACCCGGCAGCCCCGCGAGGGTTTGCAAGGGAACGAGTTTGCCTTCAGGGAGCAGCCCAACAGTGGCAACTCCCGCTTACATGTGGATGCACCCATGAGACGACGCGAGTTTTCGATTGCGACCGCTGCGGCAGCACTCTCCGGGTGTGGCGGTGGCGGCGGCGGCTCCGCGCAGCTGGTCGGCGCCGCTGCCGCAGCTGCCCCCGCGCCTGAGTCCGTTAGCGCGTCGCCCGCCGTTCCCGCCACGACGCTGCCGACTTCAGTCACCGTCGAGCCCCAGGCCACGCAGGTTGTCGCCAACGGGGCGCCAATGGGAACGAATCTGTCGGGCATGGAATGGGCGCGTCCCGGCCTGCGCTATGGCCAGAGCACGTTGCCGAACCTGAACTTCACGGTGCCGCGAAGTCCCGATGTCGCCTGGCTCGCCGGCGCCGGCTACAGCAAGAACCGGCTGCCGATCCAGTGGGAACTGCTGCAGCCCATGTTGCATGACACGCGCGCCAACGCCGCCGCGCGCGCGGCCATTGGCAACCCCGGCGAATTTCACGCCGGCTACGAGTCGTACATCACCGGCGTGCTGGATGCGCATGCAGCTGCCGGCGTCAAGTGCATCATCGATTGCCACAACTACTGCCGCTATCAGGATTTCCGGTTCCAGGGGGATGGTTCTGTCATCGGCCTCACCACACCAGGCAACCCATTGCTGCGCGCCTACACGAGCGACGGCTCGCAGGTGTTCGAGCGCATCTTCGCGCTGGCCCCGGGCGCGACGCTCACCATCGCGAATTTCACGGACTTCTGGACGCGCGTTGCCAACCGGTGGAAGAACCACCCCGGCCTGGGCGGCTTCGGCCTGATGAACGAGCCGCACGACATGCCCGCGCCCGGCGGTACCACGGCGTCCTACGGCGGCGAAGACCTGACGATCTGGCCGACGTTCGCGCAGGCGGCAATCAACGCCATTCGCGCGGTGGACGCATCCACGCCCATTTACCTTGCCGGCAATGAATGGCAGGCGGCGATGACCATCGGCACGAAGAATCCGGGCTGGCCGCTGGCCGGAGCGAGCCTGGTGTACGACGTGCACATGTACCTGGACGCGTACAGCAACGGCTTCGCGTTCGACTACGACACCGAGGTGGGGAAGAACTTCACCGCCGGAATCGGCAACGAGCCGATCAACCCGCAAACAGGCGTGAAGCGCCTGAAGATCGCCACCGACTGGGCGAAAGCCAATGGCGTGAAGCTGGCGCTGACCGAGGTCGGCATGCCGATAGACGACGCGCGCTGGGAGGAAATGTTCAAGCGCGCCGTCGAGCACGCGCGTGCGGAGGGCGTGGAGATCTACACCTGGATGGGCGGCAACCACTGGCCCATCCGTAACTACGCCATCAACAACGTGCCGGGCTGGCACCAGAACAAGACGCTGGAGCCGGCCGTGACAGGCCCGCTGAAGGCCATCGCCGGAGTGGCACGCGCCACGATCTACGACGACGGTGGCGGTTACACGGTCAATGGCAGCTCGGTCACGATCACCGTGTATGCACGTGGCTTCCTCGCCGCCGACCTTACGCTCGCGGTGAGTTCAAGCAACGGCGGCACGCTCAGCAGCTCCTCGATAACGCTTGCCGCGGGTGCCAACTCGCAGGTCAGCTACACATTCACACCCGCGCCCAACACGGTCACCACGCTCACCTACGCGGGCAGCGTGCAGGTGCCGCCCCCGCGCAAGGTTTACTCGCTCGTGGACCCGGTGGCCTACGCCTCCACCAGCCTGGCCGACGCCGCGCTGGCCCTCGTCGCGAAGTACGCCGCATGCAAGTGGGAGATGGCAGACGGCCACACCGATTACATGCTGGGCGCGCCCTCGGCCGACGGCCAGCCCATTCGCGCGGTGTCCGACTCGGGCTATGGGTCCAGCGCAGGCAACGCGATGGAGATGATCAACTGGATCAACAAAGAAGGCGGCAACCAGGGCACGATGTCCCTGCCCGTCATGCGAACTGTGAACGGCAAAAAGGCCGCCGACCACACCGTCTACGACACCTTCGGCCTGTGGTGCAAGAAGTCCGAGCCGATGCCCGGCGTGCAGGCCAACCCCAGGAACCGCGTGCCCTACAACGTCGACGAGGCGCACTTTGCCATTGCGGCGGTGAGCATCCCCGCCCAGGGCAACGGCATCGTGTTCCAGGCGTCCAAGGCCGAGGCCGGGCAGACGTCTGAACTCGCCATCTACAACGGCCAGCCCCAGGCGCGCTGGATCGACGGCAATGGCCAGACGGTGCAGGTGACGAGCCCCGCCGCATTGGTCCCGAACGCGCCGGCGGTCATCTCGCTCATGTCGACTCAGGGTTCGCAGAAGCTGCGCGTGAATGCGAGCCAGGTGGCGAGCAGCGGCGCGTCGCTCTCGGGCGGCGTGTTCGCGCAGATGATGATCGGCTGGGGGTTTCGCAACTACTACCCGCAGGGCGGCTTCATGGGCCACATGTTCTCGGTGATCGCGGGCAAGGGGCAACCAACGACGGCGGAGATGGCGGTGATGGAGCGGTACCTGGGGAGCGCGGCAGGAGCGAGTTTCTGACGTGCTGTTCCGCAAGTAACTGGTGAGCAAGCGCGGTGTGTGGGCGGCGGGCCGTGGACGGCGGGTGGCCGACTCCGCGAATGTCCCCCGGCGCCTGGTGGCGCCTCCTCCTTTATTTCGCTGCGTCGGCCACCCGCCATCCACGGCCCTTAGGCGGCGTTTGTTCTTTCGATGCATCGAACACCCGCAATGGTGGATGGATCAGGGCGGTGGGGCGCTCTGCGCAGCGAAATAAAGGAGGAGCCGCCCTCCCGGCGGCGGGGGACATTCGCGGAGTAGAGCGCACCGTCGCCCTGATCCAGCAAGCCGGCCGATCGACTACAGTTTTACTGAAATTCAGCAGCAAGGCCTTCGGTGGCGTGACCCTTTATTCACCCGACCAGCTGGCGCTGGCTATCTGGGACACAACGGCTTAACATGAACACCACGCTTGAATCGCTCACACTGGCCCTGCGGCGCTTTGCCGCGGAACGCGACTGGGAACAGTTCCATTCCCCCAAGAATCTCGCGGCCGCGCTCACGGTGGAAGCCGCGGAGCTGCTCGAGCATTTCCAGTGGCTTACCGAAGAGCAGAGCCGCAACCTGCCTGCCGACAAGCGAGCGGCCGTGGGCCAGGAGATCGCGGATGTGCTGCTGTACCTTCTGCAGATCGCGGACAAGCTGCAGATCGATATCATCGCTGCGGCGAACGAGAAGCTCGCGCTCAACGCGGTGAAGTATCCAGTCGCGCAAGCGCACGGGAGCAGCTTGAAATACAACGAACTTTCCGTCCAGGACAAGGTCGATCCATCGTGAGCATAAGATTAAGGGGCGCATCGAACTTCCGCGACCTGGGCGGCTACGTTGCCGACGCCGGCCGGCGGGTCCGGCGATTTCGGCTGCTGCGCTCGGACCATCTGGCAAACCTCCGGCCAGAGGATCTCTCCGTGCTGGCAACGCGACTGGGAAAAAGCGTTCGCGTGCTCGACCTTCGCGGCGTGGCCGAGCGCAAGACCGCAGCCTGCGTCATCCCGACCGCAACCGTGCACTCTCTGCCGATCGAGCCGACAATCGTGCAGAAGCTGACCGACCTTCTCGAGGCGGGGCATCGCATCACTGCGGCAGACACGGCGGCGCTGATGCAGGAAACCTATCGTGGCTTCGTGCGCGCGAACACGCCCCGGTTCGCGTCGCTGTTCGCGCATGTGCTCGACGAGCACGAGGCGCCGTTGGTGTTCCATTGCACGGCCGGCAAGGACCGCACCGGCTTTGCCGCGGCCCTCATCCTGCGCAGCCTTGGTGTATCCGATGAAGACGTGATGCGCGACTACCTGCTGACCAATGAGCGCCTCACCATGCCCGACGCATCGCGGCATGGCCTGACGCCCGAAGTGGGGGCCGTGCTCTGGCGCGTGCAGCCTGATTTCCTGCACGCGGCGTTAGAGGCGGTTCAGGCCGACTATGGCGGGCTCGAGGCTTACTTCCGCGAAGGGCTGGGGCTGGGAGATGCCGAACGCGAGCGCCTGCGGGAGTTGTACCTGGAACACCCTGCTAACAGGTGAGTCCGCCGATATGGCTAAAGTGGCAGCTTCATCCCAAGGAGGCCCGCCATGTCCTTCACGCAACAGGAAAAAGCGCATCACTTTCGTGCCCTGCACCAGGGCCGTCACGCCTTCGTCATCGCCAACGCCTGGGACGCCGGCTCGGCGCGCATCCTCGCCGGCCTGGGCTTCACGGCGATCGCAACCTCCAGTGGCGCCGCGGCGGGTGTGCTGGGCCGGCGCGACGGCAGAATCTCGCGTGACGAAGCGGTGGAACATTGCCGTGCCATCGTCGCCGCCACTGATCTTCCGGTGTCCGCCGACCTCGAGAACGGATTCGGTGACGCGCCGTCGGACGCTGCAAAGACGATTCTGATGGCCGCGCAGGCCGGCCTTGTGGGCGGCTCGATCGAGGATTTCTCCGGTAACGCCGATGCGCCCCTCTATCCGCTCTCCCAGGCCGTCGAACGTGTGGCCGCCGCGGTGGAGGCCGCGCGTTCGCTGCCGTTTCCGTTCACGCTCACCGCGCGTTCGGAGAACTACCTGCGCGGCAACCCCGATCTCGACGACACCATCGCGCGGCTGCAGGCCTTCGAGAAGGCGGGTGCCGACGTGCTGTTCGCGCCCGGCCTGCCCGACCTGGCCGCGGTCCGCGCGGTCTGCAGCGCGGTGGGCAAGCCCGTGAACTTCATGGCGGGTATCAAGGGCAAGTCGTTCAGCGTCTCGGAACTGCAGGCCGCGGGCGTGCGGCGCATCAGCCTGGCTACGTCGCTTTACCGTGCGGCGATGACAGGGCTCGTGGAAGCCGCGCGCGAAGTGAAGGACCACGGCACCTTCTCGTACCTCGATCGCAGCCTGTCGACGGCGGAGCTCAACGTCTTCATGCAGCCGTGAATTTTTCGCGCGGCTCCTACGCTGCGCGCCGATGGGTTCCTACACAGCCGAGGCAACTCGCCGCGCAACATGTGATCCATCATAGGCACGATGGAACGCAAGGAACACGCGATGGCCACCCAGCGAAACTGCAAGGACGGAGCTCCGCGCAAGAACTCCAGCGCCTATGAAGGCAATGGCCCGAGCGATTCGGGCAGCAGGAAATAGAATGAAAACAGGGAACAGCAACATGGTGTACGCGCTGTTTTCCCTCGGAGTGCTGGCTGCTGTCGGGGCCGTCTACACGGCGGCCATCGGTTGGCTGTGGTTCCGCCAGGAGCGGCTGCTGTTCGAGCCCACTCCGCTGCCGGCCGACCACGTGCTGTGCACCGACCCCGACGTACATGAACTCACCATCGATGTTCCAGGCGCCAAACTGTCAGCCGCGCACCTGCGACTGCCCGACCCGCGCGGCGTGGTGTTTTTCCTGCATGGCAATTCGGGCAACCTGCTCGACTGTCTGGTTGATCTCGATGCGTTCCGCGAAGTGAACTTCGACGTGGTGATGTTCGACTACCGCGGCTACGGCAAAAGCACGGGTTGCATCGCGAGTGAAGAGCAGTTGCGCGCAGACGTGCGCTACGTGTGGGAGTACTTTGCCAAGCAATACGAGGGCAAGCGCGTCGTGATCGCGGGACAGTCCCTGGGCACGGCCCTCGCGGCCGGGTTGGGCGCGGAGCTCACCGCCGCCGACCGTCCGCCGGCACTGACGCTGCTCGTGTCGCCTTACAGCAGCATGCGCGCCCTGGCCGACGAGGTGTATCCGTGGGTGCCGCGCCAGGTGCTGCGCTATCCGCTGCACACGGCGGAGCACGCCGCTCGGCTGAGCGGGCCGCTGATGCTGTTCCACGGCGACAAGGACGAGCTGATCGGCATACATCACAGTGAGCGTCTGTGCATCACCGTTCCGCAGGCGCAGCTTCTACGGGTTGAAGGCGCGGGGCACGGCGACGTTCACAAGTTCCCAAGCTTCCGCAAGGCCTTGGCGGGCGCCCTCGGCTGCCTGTAGCCGCTGGGCCGCGCCGAAAGTCGCGGCATTTCCTCACAAGCGCGGGGCCCGTTGTAGCCCAACAATAGGCGCATGGAATTCGCGTCCTGGTCCATCGTCGTCGGGGTGCTGCTGATCGTCATGGCGCTCAGCGGCACGGTGCTCGACCGGCTGCCGCTGTCCACCTCGATGCTCTATCTGCTGGCGGGCCTGGCGGTCGGACCGTTCTGGCTCAACCTGATGTCGCCGGACCCACATCAGCATACGGTGCTGCTGGAACGGCTGACGGAAGTCGTGGTGCTCGTTTCCCTCTTCACGGCAGGTCTGAAGCTCAGCCCCGGCTTGGGCGACCGGCGGTGGCTGTTGCCGCTGCGCCTGGCGATCATCTCGATGACTGTCACGGTGCTCGGTGTCGCCGCGGCAGCGCACTTCCTGCTCGGATGGCAGTGGGGCGTCTGCATCCTGCTGGGTGCGATCCTCGCACCCACCGATCCCGTGCTTGCGTCGGACGTTCAGGTCCACCGGCCCGGGGACCGAGACCGGCTGCGGTTCGCTCTCACGGGCGAGGGCGGGTTGAACGATGGCGCGGCGTTTCCTTTCGTCATGCTGGGCCTGGGCTTGATGGGACTGCACGAGATTGGCGACTTCGGCTGGCGCTGGGTGCTGGTCGACGTGTTGTGGGCGGCGATCGTGGGGCCGGCGGTAGGCGCGCTGCTGGGTCTCGCCGTCGGGTGGCTCGTGTTGTATCTGCGTCGCCAACACAAGGAGGCCGTGGGGCTGGACGATTTTCTGGCGATGGGGCTGATCGCCCTGTCGTATGGTGTCGCCCAGATGCTGCATGCCTACGGCTTTCTTGCGGTTTTCGCGGCCGGCGTGGCGCTGCGGCAGCTGGAGCAATCGCAAACGGCCGACGAGTCAAGCCGGAAGGCTGCGGCGCGGGCACACGTGAACCCGGACAAGACGCTGGCGGATGCGGTTGCGGTGGATCCTCAACATGCGCCCGCCTTCATGGCGCAGGCTGTCCTGGGCTTCAACGAACAGCTCGATCGCATCGGCGAAGTGGCCGTGGTGATCACCATCGGCGCGATGCTGTGGGCGGTGCAATGGCACAGCGGCGTATGGTGGCTGGTTCCGCTGCTCCTGCTGGTGATCCGGCCGGTATCCGTCGCGCTGGGGCTCCTCAACTCGACCGCAACGTCCGGCCAGCGCTGGCTGATCGGCTGGTTCGGCATACGGGGCGTCGGCTCGCTGTACTACCTGATGTATGCGATCAACCACGGTGTGCCGGCATCGCTTGCCGACCCGCTGATCACGCTGACGCTGTCGGTGGTGGTCACGTCCATTGTCGTGCACGGGATATCGGTCACGCCCATGATGGCAGCCTATGAGAAGGCGGCAGCTCGCCGTCGCAAGTAAGCGGCTCCCCGCGGTGTCCTACAGTGCCGGCGGGCAGTGGCCGACAGCACTGCCGCGGGATTTGCCTAGAGTGGCTTGAACCCGCCACAAGGAGGCACCATGAACCCCGACGACAAGCAGAAACCGACAGCGCGCGACAACGGCAACTCAAGCATCGAGAACGGAACCGGGGCAAAGACGCCCAGTACCGATATGCAACCGGAAGATACAGGTACGCCCGAGAGCGGCAACACCGGGACGGGCGCCGCGGCCGGGAGCGCCATGAAGCAGACCAGCAAGACGCCCCACGAACGCGGCGAACGCTGAGCTGGCCTCACGTCTGTCCTACAAGTATCTGCGGCTGAGGCCGACAAACGCGCGGCAGAGCGTGCCTAGAGTGCGCAGTAGGGCGATGAACCGCGCCCCTTCGAATCCCCACACAACATCCCCTCAAGGAGTTTCTGATGAAAGCATCCCTGACTTCATGTGTCGCCATGGCGCTGGTTGCCGCCGTATCCCTGGGTGCTTGCACCAAGCGCGATGAGACCCCGACACCGACGACGTCAAGCACATCGAGCACCACAACGGAAAAGAGCGTGACGACGACTCCCGCGCCTCCCCCCGCCGGTAGCGACACCTCCAGCACCGCGGGCACCAGCGGTTCGACCGGCACGACAGGCAGCACCAGTTCGATGGGCGCTCCGGGTGCGACCACTGGGGTTACCCAGTCCACGAGCAGCAGCACGACCACGACCACGACGCGCTGAGTCACCAGCGAGCGGCCGGCGATTCAGCCTTTCTCGACCGGCCGCTTCGGGTCGCTGCACCATTCGCTCCAGCTTCCCGCATAGAGGGCGCTCTTGCCCAGGCCGGCGATTTCCATCGCAAGCACGTTGGGCACGGCACTGACGCCGCTGCCGCAGTGGTGGACCACAGTGGCGGGATCGCGTCCCGCCAGCAGTTGTTCGAACTCCGCCTTTAGCTGCGCGGGGGGCTTGAACTTGCCATCGGCACCCATGTTTTCTGCAGAGGGACGATTCAAGGCGCCGGGAATGTGACCTGCCACCGGATCGAATGGCTCCACCTCGCCGCGGTACCGGGGCGTGGCCCGCGCGTCGACGAGTGTCTGCGACTTCCTGCCGAGCGAATTTTCGATCGACTTCGTCGTTGCGAGCGAGCGCAGCTCAGGCCCAAGCTTGAAGTTCGACTGGAAGTGCGAGGTCTCGGCGCGGTCGGTAAGCTCCCCGCCGGCGGCCTCCCAGGCCTGCAGCCCGCCGTCGAGGACCGCCACCGCTTCATGGCCCGCCCACTTCAGCATCCACCACAGGCGCCCGCAGAAGTTGCTGGCATTACGGTCGTACACGACGGCCTGCATCGTGTTCGCGAAGCCGACGCTGGATAGCCAGATGGCGAATTTCTCGCGGCTGGGCAGGGGGTGGCGGCCACCCGACGCGGCGTCGGGGTGCGGACGATGCGTGCCGTCGGGCTCGATCACTCCCTGGTCGCTGAGTGCGGCGTCCAGGTTGGCGTAGACGGCGCCGGGGATGTGCGCCTTGCGGTATTGCTCTTCGCCCGCGGCGGGATTCATCAAGTCGAAGCTGCAATCGAAGATCATCAGCGGCGTGACGCTTGCCTGCAGGGCCTGGAGCTGCTCGGCGGAAATCAGGGTCGTGTACATCTGGAAATTATCTGCCTTTCAATGCTCTTCCGCGGGCGCATTCGGCGCGGCTCGCGCGCGCAGGACCGTGGCCGCGATGCCGCTTGCCACAATCAGGGCCATTCCGGCCCAGCCCAACGGCGGGATGCGGTCGCCGAACAGCGTGACGCTGTAGATCGCCCCGAAGACGATGCCGGAGTACTGCAGGCTGGCGACCACGAGTGTCGCCCCGTGGCTGTACGCGCGCGTGATGCACAGCTGGCCGAGCGAGGCCAGCAGGCCCACGGGCAGCAGCCACAATGCGTGCATCCAGTTCCAGGGGGAGATGCCTTCCACCACCATGCCGGCGGCGCCGGCCGCGGCCGAGCCGACCGCGAAATAGAACACCGTGCGCGTCTCCGGCTCGCCGATCTTGCCCAACGCCATCACCTGCATGTATGCAAAGGCGGCCGTGAGGCCCGACATCAGCCCGATGAGGCCGGCGAAAACCTGGTTCTGCTCGATCGTCGGGCGCAGCATCATCACCACGCCCGCAAAGCCCGCGAGCACGGTGAGCACCAGCGCGCCCTGTCGAAGAGGAGCCGCGCCGCCGGATCGCGGGTTCCATGCGAGGAGCGAGCCGCCTACAAGGAAGGCTGCGACCCACACACTGCTCATGTAATTGAGCGTCATCGCGGTGGCCAGCGGCAGGTTGGCGATTGCATAGAACCAGGCACCGAGCGACACGACGCCCACCACGCTGCGCCACGCGTGCATGCCCGCGTAGCGCGTTGCGAGCGTGGTGCCCTGGCTGCGGGCCAGCAGCCACATGAACAGCATGCCCAGGAGTCCGCGGTAGAACACCAGTTCCGAACTCGTGAACCATTCCGACGCGAACTTCACGCACACCGCCATGGTTGCGAAGAAGAGCGAACCCAGGACCATCCAGAGCGCCTGCATTTCAGCCTTCCAGGATCCGGTCGAGCCAGGGCTGGCGCGCCAGGCGCGCAGCCTCGAATGCGGCAATGCGTTCCCGGTGCGTGAGCGTCGCGGCGATCCAGTCGATGTTCTCCGTCAGCAGCAGTTGCTCGCGGGGCGTGAGGGTGAAGCGGAACGCGCGGCCCGCGCAGTCGATGCGGCCCGATTCGATGTCGATCGCGACGGTCAACACACCGGCCCCGCTCAGCGAGAACAGTGCATCGATGTCGTCGGCCGACAGCACGATGGCGGCCACCCCGTTGAGCGGGCAGTTCTGGCGAAAGATGTCGCCGAAGCCGGGGGCGATCACGGCCTTGAAGCCGTAGTCGCGAAGGGCCCACACCGCGTGTTCGCGGCTGGAGCCGCAGCCGAAATTCTCACGCGCCAGCAACACCGTTGCGCTGCGCAACTCGGGTCGGTTCAGGACGAAGGCCGGGTTGGGCCGGCGCTTTGAATGGTCGCTCGTGAGGTCGCCCGGATCGAGGTAGCGCCATGAGTCGAACAGCACCGGCCCGTAGCCGCTCTTCGCGGTGGACCGGCCGTACTGCTTGGGAAAGATCGCGTCGGTGTCGACGTTGGCGCGGTCCAGCGGCACCACCGTGCCGCTGTGCCGCCCGCCGGGGAACGCCGGCATCAGGCGTTGGGAAGAGGTGCAGGAACCCGGCGCCGGTACCACTCGTGAAAGTGTTGCATGCCGTCCTCCATCGGGCTCTGGTAGGGCCCCACCTCGTTGTCGCCCCGCCGCATCAGCGCGAGCCGGCCGGCATCCATGCGCTCGCCGATCTCGTCGTCCTCAAGACACGTCTCCATGTACGCGGCCTGCTGCGCCTCGACAAATTCGCGCTCGAAAGCCGCGATTTCCTCGGGGTAGTAGAACTCCACCATGTTCATCGTCTTCTGCGGCCCCATCGGATGCAGCGTGGACACGGTGAGCACGTGCGGATACCACTCCACCATGATGTGCGGGTAGTACGTGAGCCAGATAGCGCCGTACTTGGGCTGCTTGCCCTGGCGGTACTGCATCAGCGCGTCGTGCCAGCGCTGGTACACCGGACTGCCCGCCTTCAGGCGATGGGCGACGCCGACGGTCTGCACCGAATAGTCCTGCTTGAACTCCCATTGCAGGTCGTCGCACGTGACCATGCTGCCCAGCCCCGGATGGAACGGGCCGACGTGGTAGTCCTCCAGGTAGACCTCGATGAAGGTCTTCCAGTTGTAGTTGCACTCGTGCAGTTCGACGCGGTCGAGCACCATGCCGGTGAAGTCGAGGTCCGCGCGCGGGCCCATGCCTGCGAGGGCGGCCTGCACGTCGGTCTCGTTCTTTTCGAACAGCAGGCCATTCCACTCCTGTAGGGGGTAGTTCTTCAGGTCGAGGCACGGGTCATGAGAAAAGTGCGGCGCACCCAGCAGGGTGCCGGCCGGGCTGCCATTGCCGCCGCTGTACGTCCAGCGGTGGATGGGGCACACGATGTTGCCGCCGGCGCCACGGCCGGCCTCGATCGAGCCGCGGTCCTTCAGGATCACGGCCTGGCGGTGGCGGCATACGTTGGAGATGAGCTCCACGCCGCGCTGCGTGCGCAAAAGCGCGCGCCCTCCGCCCTCCTGGGGCAGTGCGTAGTAGTCGCCGTTGTTCGGAACTGAAAGTTGGTGCCCCACATAACGGGGCCCGGGCTGGAAGATGTTTTCCATCTCGCGCTTGTAGAGCGCTTCGTCGAAGTAACTTGAAACTGGTAGTTGGCTTGCGGCCTGCTGCAGTTGAAGACTTAAATCAGACATGGGTGACCTGACCTAGAGACTCCCCCTATTAAGGGGCAGGGTAAGCGCTTTATCCGTGGACTGGCGCGGGAAGGAACCTGAGACAGGGAGAACCGGGTTGGCCCGGAATGAGGGAAGGGGATTGTACCCTTGGGGTTCATCTGGGGACGGTTGTACGGCTATCAAGGCCACATGAAAGGCCACATGCCCTTACCGGCTGGGGTGCAGTCCCCATTACAGCGAGGCTGCACGGCCTAGAATTGAGGGTTTACATTCCCGCGAGATTCATGCCCAAGGCCCCTTTCCAAACCCCGGCGAGCTACGAAGCCGCGCTGGAAGAGCTCGAGCAGCTCGTTGGCCTGATCGAATCGGGGCAGCTTCCGCTCGAGCAGTTGCTCACGGGATACCAGCGCGGCGCCGAACTGTTGCAGTTTTGCCGTGAAAAATTACAGGCCGTGGAGAACCAGATCAAGGTGCTGGACGAGGGCACGCTCAAACCGTGGACGCAAGAGTGAAGATTGCCTTCGACTTGCGCGCCTGGAGCGGGGAGCGGCTGGCGCGGGTTGAAACCGCGCTGTCCGGCTGGGTGACGGGCGACGCCCCGGCCGGCCTGGGCGACGCGATGCGCTACGCGGTGCTGGACGGCGGCAAACGCTTGCGTCCGCTGCTGGTTCTGGCGGCCAACGAAGCCGTCGGCGGCAACGAAGAGGCCGCACTGCGCGCGGCCTGCGCGGTGGAACTGATTCACGCGTACTCCCTGGTGCACGACGACATGCCCTGCATGGACAACGACGTCCTGCGCCGCGGCAAGCCTACAGTGCACGTGAAGTACGGCCAGGCCCAGGCCCTGCTGGCCGGGGATGCGTTGCAGGCACTCGCCTTCGAACTGCTGGCGCCAGAAGGGCCGGCGGTTCCTGCATCGGTGCAAGCCGCCCTGTGCCGGCTGCTGGCGCGAGCCGCCGGCCACGCAGGCATGGCCGGGGGGCAGGCGATCGACTTGGCCAGCGTGGGCCGCTCCCTGCGGGAAGCTGAGTTGCGTGAGATGCACAGGCGCAAGACCGGCGCCCTGCTGCAGGGCAGCGTGATGATGGGGGCCGCATGCGGGATGGCCGAGCCGCCGGCGCAGGTGGCCCTGGAGCGCTACGGCGCGGCCGTGGGCCTGGCTTTCCAGGTGGTGGACGACATCCTGGACGTCACCGCCGACTCGGCGACGCTGGGCAAGACGGCCGGCAAGGACGCCGCGTACGACAAACCCACCTACGTGTCGCTGCTGGGGCTGGAGCGCTCTGCGGCGTACGCGCAGGAGCTGCTCCGCCAGGCGTTGCAGGCGCTGGAGGCGAGCGGCCTTGCGGACACACAGGCTTTACAGGCGTTGGCCATGATGGTGGTCAACCGAGACAACTGAAAACGAATCGACGAAACGATGGCGATGGCCCTGCTGGAAACGATCAACGACCCTGCGGATCTGCGCAAGCTGCCGCGTGCACAGCTACAGGCGCTGGCCGCAGAACTGCGCGCTTTCGTGCTGGACAGCGTGTCACGCACCGGCGGCCACCTCAGCTCCAACCTGGGCACCGTCGAACTCACCATCGCGCTGCATTACGTCTTCAACACGCCCTATGACCGCCTGGTGTGGGACGTGGGTCACCAGACCTATCCGCACAAGATTTTGACGGGGCGGCGCGAGCGCATGGGCACGTTGCGACAGCTCGGAGGGCTCTCGGGCTTCCCGCAGCGCAGCGAGAGCGAATACGACGCCTTCGGTACCGCGCATTCGTCCACCAGCATTTCCGCCGCCCTTGGCATGGCGCTGGCCGCCAAGCACAAGGGCGAGAACCGCAAGGCCGTGGCGATCATCGGCGATGGCGCAATGAGCGCGGGCATGGCCTTCGAGGCCCTGAACAACGCAGGCGTCGCCGAATGCGACCTGCTGGTGATCCTGAACGACAACGACATGTCGATCAGTCCGCCCGTGGGCGCGCTCAACCGCTACCTGGCGCGGCTGCTGAGCGGGCAGTTCTACGCTGCCACCAAGAACGTTGGCAAGAACGTGCTCAAGGTCGCTCCGCCCCTGTTTGAGCTGGCCAAGCGCTTCGAGGAACATGCCAAGGGCATGATCGTGCCGGCGACGCTGTTCGAGAAGTTCGGCTTCAACTACATCGGGCCGATCGACGGTCACGACCTCGACTCGCTCGTGCCCACGCTGGAGAACATCAAGCACCTGAAGGGCCCGCAGTTCCTGCACGTCGTGACCAGGAAGGGCCAGGGCTACAAGCTGGCCGAGGCCGACCCCGTGGCCTACCATGGGCCCGGCAAGTTCGATCCGGCGGTGGGGATCGTGGCGCCGCCGACACCGACCCGGCAGACGTTCACGCAAGTGTTCGGCAACTGGCTTTGCGACATGGCCGCCAAGGACCCGCGCCTGGTCGGCATCACGCCGGCCATGCGCGAAGGCTCCGGGCTGGTCGAATTCGAGAAGCTCTTTCCCGACCGTTACTACGACGTCGGGATCGCCGAACAGCATGCCGTGACGTTTGCCGCGGGCCTCGCATGCGAGGGGCTCAAGCCCGTGGTCGCGATCTACTCCACGTTCCTGCAACGCGCGTACGACCAGCTGGTCCACGACGTGGCGCTGCAGAACCTGCCGGTGGTGTTCGCGCTGGATCGCGCGGGCCTGGTGGGCGCCGACGGCGCGACGCACGCGGGCGCATACGACATCCCGTATCTGCGCTGCATCCCGAATGTCAGTATCGCGTGCCCATCGGACGAGAACGAGTGCCGAAAGCTGCTCAGCACGGCCTTTGGACAGGACCATCCCGTCGCCGTGCGCTATCCGCGTGGCGCCGGAGTGGGCGTCGCCATCGAGCGCGGGCTGCAGCCGCTGCCGTTCGGCAAGGCCGAAGTGCGGCGTTCGCGCATCGGGGCCGCCGAGAATGCGCCTCGCGGCGTGGCCATCCTGGCTTTCGGTACGCTGCTCTATCCGGCGCTGGCCGCGGCGCAGCGGCTGAATGCCACGGTCGTCAACATGCGGTGGGCCAAGCCCCTGGACGTTTCGCTGCTGCTGGAGATCGCGGCGCGGCACGAGGCCCTGGTCACGGTGGAAGAGGGCGCCATCATGGGCGGCGCGGGCAGTGCCGTCGGCGAGGCGCTTCAGGACGCCGGTTTGCTGCGGCCGTTGCTGCACCTGGGCCTGCGCGACGAATTCATCGAGCACGGCGACGCGGCCAAGCTGTTGGCGCAGCAAGGGCTCGATGCCGCCGGCATCGAGGCATCGATCCGGCAGCGCTTCGGCGAACTGGTCGAACGCATGCCCCCGACGTTGAAGATCGTGGGTTAACACCTTCGTTCAGGTGTATTAACACGATGATTTGGTTACTGTAGGTTTGCTGACAGAAGCCTGAGAACCAAAGGTTTCGGGGTATTTCTCAAGGGAAAACCCCTGAATACCAAAGTGAGTGCGTTCCTAAAATTGCGAGCAGATTGGGGCAGCACTTAAGTTGTCTCGAATCGTTTGTCTAGCAGTTCAATTCACGCTACAGGAGCGCCATTCAATGGATCGTCGATCACTTATCAAGAATGCCGGCATTGCCGGCGTGCTGGCCGCAGGCGTGGCGCCCGCGGTGCATGCACAAGCCGCCATTCGCTGGCGACTCGCCTCCAGCTTCCCGAAGTCGCTGGACACCATCTTCGGCGCCGCCGATGTGTTCGCGGCGAAGGTCAAGGCCATGTCGGGCGGCAAGTTTGAAATCACCACCCATGCCGCCGGTGAACTGATGCCGGCGTTCGGCGTTGTCGATGGCGTGCAGCAAGGCACCGTTGAAGTCGCGCACACCGCGCCTTACTACTTCTTCGGCAAGGACGAGTGCTTCGCCCTCGGTTGCGCCATCCCCTTCGGCCTGAATAGCCGCCAGATGACCGCCTGGATGTACGAGGGCAATGGCCTGAAGCTGATGCGCGAGTTCTACGCCAAGTACAACATGATCAACTTCCCCGGCGGCAACACGGGTGCCCAGATGGGCGGCTGGTTCCGCAAGGAAATCAAGTCGCTCGCCGACATCAAGGGCCTGAAGTTCCGTATCGGCGGCTTCGGCGGCAAGGTACTGGCACCCCTTGGCGCCGTGCCGCAGAACATCCCTGGCGGCGAAATCTACCAGGCTCTCGAAAAAGGCACGATTGACGCGGCCGAGTGGGTGGGCCCGTACGACGATCAGAAGCTGGGCTTCAACAAGGTGGCGCCGTTCTACTACTACCCCGGCTGGTGGGAAGGCGGTCCGCAGCTGGACTTCTTCATCAACCAGAAGGCCTACGACGGCCTGTCGGCCGAGAACAAGGCGATCATCGAGTCCGCGACAGCCGAAGCCCACCTGATCATGCAGGCTCGCTACGACGCGCGCAATCCCGCCGCGCTCAAGCAACTGGTCGGCGCCGGCACGAAGCTGCGCCCCTTCCCGAACGACGTGATGGCCGCGGCGTTCAAATCGGCCATGTCGATCTACGAAGAGCTCAATAGCAAGAACGAGAGCTGGAAAAAAATCTACGCGGACTACTCGAAGTTCCGCGCCGACCAGAACCTGTGGTTCCGCTTCACCGAAGCCACGTTCGACCGCTTCATGCAATCGCAGAAGCTGTAAGCCGACAAGTCCTTTCTTCCGGAATAAAAAGCCGCGCCTCGTGCGCGGCTTTTTTCTTTTGTTTCCTGAAGGAAGCTGACAACGTCTGCGAGTAAGTGCTATTTCGTAAGTGGTCTGCAAGCCTGCGGGGCCGACGTGTGCGCATCATCGCGTTGCGTTCCTCGAAACGCCAACACCAACGAAGGAGAATCAACACATGGATCGTCGATCCCTCATCAAACACGCCGGCATCGCCGGCGTGCTGGCCGCTGGCGTTGCGCCGGCCGTGCATGCGCAGGCGGCTATCCGCTGGCGTCTGGCTTCGAGTTTTCCGAAGTCGCTGGACACCATCTACGGCGCGGCCGAAGTGTTCTCGCAGAAGGTCAAGCAGCTCTCAGGCGGCCGCTTCGATGTAACCGTGCATGCGGCGGGCGAACTGATGCCTGCGTTCGGCGTGGTCGACGGCGTGCAGGCCGGCACAGTGGAAGCAGCGCACACCGCGCCCTACTACTTCTTCGGCAAGGACGAGACCTTCGCCATCGGCGGGGCCATCCCCTTCGGCCTGAACAGCCGCCAGATGAGCGCCTGGACCTACGAGGGCAACGGCCTCAAGTTGATGCGCGAGTTTTATGCGAAGTACAACATGATCAGTTTCCCCTGCGGCAACACCGGCGCGCAAATGGGTGGCTGGATGCGCAAGGAGATCAAGAGCGCTGCTGACCTGAAGGGCCTGAAATTCCGAATCGGCGGGTTCGCAGGCAAGGTGCTGGAGCGCCTGGGCGGCGTGCCGCAGAACATTCCCGGCGGAGAAATCTACCAGGCGCTGGAGAAAGGCACGATCGACGCGGCCGAATGGATCGGCCCTTACGACGACCAGAAACTCGGCTTCAACAAGGTCGCCCCGTTCTACTACTACCCCGGCTGGTGGGAGGGCGGCTTGCAGCTGGACCTGTACATCAACCAGAAGGCGTACGACGCGCTGTCGGCCGAGAACAAGGCCATCGTCGAGATGGCGAGCACCTTCGCGCACGTCGAGACACAGGCCAAGTACGACGTGAAGAACCCCACAGCGCTCAAGCAGCTGGTGGGTGCGGGCGCGAAGCTGCGTCCCTTCCCGGCCGACGTGATGGCCTCGGCGTTCAAGCACTCCATGGCGCTGTACGACGAGCTGAGCGCCAAGAATGAGAACTGGAAGAAGGTCTACGCCGACTACCAGAAATTCCGCTCGGACCAAAACCTGTGGTTCCGCTTCACTGAAGGCACATTCGACCGTTTCATGCAATCTCAAAAGCTGTAGAGCAAAGTTTCTGCCCACGCCAAAAGCCGCACAAAGTGCGGCTTTTTTTATCGCTTTGGCCCCCAGGTGAGTACACTGCCTGTTACCGATGCCAGCGTTCTGAAAGGAACCTCGTACGCTCGCGCGCATCATCCCTCGCACCAAATAGAGGAGTACTCATCCATGGATCGACGTTCCCTGATCAAAAATGCAGGTATTGCGGGCGTGCTGGCCACAGGCATAGCACCGGCAGTTCACGCGCAAGCGGCAGTGCGCTGGCGCCTCGCCTCCAGCTTCCCGAAGTCGCTGGACACCATCTTTGGCAGCGCCGAGATGTTCTCGAAGACCGTGCGCGCCCTATCGGGCGGCAAGTTCGAAGTCTCAGTGCACGCCGCGGGCGAACTGATGCCCGCGTTCGGCGTCGTCGACGGCATCCAGGGTGGGACCGTCGAGATGGCGCAGACCGCGTCCTATTACTTCACAGGCAAAGACCCGATATTCGCGTTCGGCTGCGCGGTTCCCTTCGGCCTCACGGCGCGCCAGATGGACGCGTGGATGGAATTTGGCAATGGGCGCAAGTTGATGGACGAGTTCTACGGCAAGTACAACATCCTGAGCATGAGTGCCGGCAACACCACGACCCAGATGGGGGGCTGGTATCGCAAGGAGATCAAGTCGGCTGCCGACCTGAAGGGCCTGAAGATGCGCCTGGGCGGAGGCCTGTTCGGAGAAGCCATGGCCAAGCTGGGCGTGGTGGCGCAGAACATGCCCGCTGGCGAGGTGTACCAGGCGCTCGAGAAGGGCACGCTGGATGCGACCGAGTTCGTCGGCCCCTATGACGACGAGAAGCTCGGCTTCGCCAAGGTGGCCCCGTTCTACTACTACCCCGGCTGGTGGGAAGGCGGCGCCGAGCTGGAGTTCTTCATCAACACCAAGGCATTCGAGGCTCTCTCACCCGAGAACAAAGCGATCGTGCGCGCCGCAGGCGCCGTGGCCGCGCGCGACATGACGGCCAAGTACGACGCGGTGAACCCGCAGGCCCTCAAGCGCTTGGTTGCCGCCAAGACGCAGCTCAAGCCCTTCCCCAAGGACGTGCTGGACGCGGGCTTCAAGGCATCGATGCAGGTGTTCGCGGAGCACGATGCCAAGTCGCCGGAGTTCAAGAAGATCCACGACTCCATGCGCGCCTTCCAGCGCGACCAGATCCTGTGGGACCGGTTCTCCGAGCACCGATTCACCAGCTACATGACGACCGTGAAGTTCTGACCCGCGGCGTCCGGCAAAAAAGCCGGCGCCCCGTCCGCGTTGCTGCGGGCCGGGGCGCCGGCTTTTTTTTGTGACGTCGGCGACGCTGCAGGCGCCGCCGCGTCTTCGCTTACTTCTTCTTTTCCGTGCCCTGTTTGAACAGGTCTTCGATTTCCTTGTCGGTCGCTTCCTTTTGGGGATCGGGCGCAGGCACTGCATCCGTCCCGGCCGCGGGCGCACCGGCTTCCGCCTCGGGCTTCAGGTCCCCGCCGGGCTGAAGTGGGTCGGCTTCCTGCGGAGCGGCCGGCAGTTCCTTCAGCATGTCGGATTCCATCTGCAAGCGTACCTTCTCCATGTCCACCGCCTCGACCTTGTCCAAGCCGCCAGAAACGATGCCTGGGAACGCGATGATGAGGCCGACCATGACCACCTGGATGATGACGAAGGGCACCGCTCCCCAATAGATCTGCATCGTCGTCACTGGCGCCACCAGCTTCTTGGTGATGCGATCGGTGTATTCCTTGCTCGGTGCCACGCTGCGCAAATAGAACAGCGCGAAGCCGAACGGCGGGTGCATGAACGAAGTCTGCATGTTCACGCCGAGCAGGATACCGAACCAGATCAGGTCGATGCCGAGCTTTTCCGCTACGGGCGCCAGCAGGGGGACCACGATGAACGAGAGCTCGAAGAAGTCCAGGAAGAACGCGAGCAAGAAGATAAGCACGTTCACGACGATCAGGAAGCCGATCTGGCCGCCCGGCAAGCCGGTGAGCAGGTGTTCCACCCACTTCTGGCCATCGACGCCCTGGAACACCAGGCTGAATATCGTCGAGCCGATCAGGATGAACACGACGAAGCATGAGAGCTTGGTGGTGGTGTTCAGAGCCTGCTTGAGCAGCGAGAAGCTCAGGCGCCCGCGGGCCATGGCCATGATGAAGGCGCCCATCGCGCCCATCGCACCGCCTTCGGTGGGTGTGGCGATGCCCAGGAAAATCGTGCCCAGCACCAGAAAGATAAGCAGCAGCGGCGGGATCAGCACGAAGGTGACGCGCTCGGCCATGCGGGACAGCAGGCCAAGCCGCGTGATCTTGTTGATCACGGCGATGACGAACGCGAGGAGCACGCCCGCGCACATGGAGACTACGATGGTCTCGTCCTTGGCGACCGTGGTCACCGTGGTGTTGGTCCACCAGCTCACGACCTTTGCGTAATTCTGGCCCATGAAGATGGCCAGAGCCGTCGAGATGATCGTGAGCACGAGCAGGGAGGGTAGGCCACTCTTGCCGTTGTCCTCGCGGATGGTGCGCGCTTCGATCGGCAGAGCCGGCACCCAGGTCGGCCTGAAGAACGCCAGCAGGATGACGTAGCCGGCGTAGAAGCCGGTCAGGATGAAACCGGGAAGGAACGCGCCCTTGTACATGTCGCCGACGCTGCGCCCGAGCTGGTCGGCCAGGATGATCAGCACCAGGGACGGCGGGATGATCTGCGCCAGCGTGCCCGACGCGGCGATGACGCCCGACGCCACGCGCCGGTCATAGCCATACCGCAGCATGATGGGCAGCGAGATCAGACCCATGGAGATCACTGAGGCCGCGACCACGCCGGTGGTGGCCGCCAGCAGGGCGCCCACGAAGATCACGGCGAGTGCGAGTCCGCCGCGGATCGGGCCGAACAACTGGCCGATGGTGTCCAGCAAGTCTTCCGCCATGCCGCTTCGTTCCAGGATCAGGCCCATCAAGGTGAAGAACGGGATGGCCAGCAATGTGTCGTTCTGCATGATGCCGAAGATGCGCAGGGGCAAAGCCTGGAGCAACGCCTCGGGCAGCAAGCCCAGCTCGACGCCGATGGTGCCGAACACCAGGCCGCAGGCGCCCAGGCTGAAGGCCACGGGAAAGCCCATGAGCAGGAACACGACGAGCCCCATGAACATGATGGGGGCCATATTGTTGGTGATGAGTTCCATGTACTTGTACTCCTCGTTCTAGTTATTCAGACCTGCTTGCCTTCACGCTCCGCCAGCTGGCGAATCGCCTCGGCGAGTTCTTCTTCGGCTGTCTTTTCGATCTTCTTGGTGGTGGGGTCCTCGATCAGGCCCTTGAGGAAAGCGATGCGCTTGATGAGCTCGGACCAGCCCTGCAGCAGCAGCAACGAGAAGCCCAGCGGCATCATCAGGTACACCGGCCAGCGGATCAGGCCGCCGGCATTGGACGACATCTCACCTGAGTAGAAGCCCTTCAGGAAGAACGGGATGCCATACCAGAGGATGGCAATGCAGACAGGCGTGAGGAAGAAGACGAAGCCGAAGATGTCGATGAGAATCTGCCCTCGCTTGGTGAGGCGGCTGGAGATGACGTCGATCTTCACGTGTTCGCCGTTCAGCAGGGTGTAGCCCGCAGCGAGCAGGAAGGCTGCAGCGAAGAGATACCACTGCACTTCAAGGTAGGCGTTCGAACTCATGTTGAAGGCCTTGCGGACAACCGCATTCACGGCGCTGATCACGGTGGAGGCCAGGATCAGCCAGATCACGTACTTGCCGACCAACGTGTTCAGCCAATCGACGGCCTTGGAAAACTTAAGTAATGCCTGCATGTTGTCTCCGGGGAAGATAGTTCACTGGTCACGCGGCGCGGGCGCGGACTGAGGGAGTCGCGCGCCCGCCGGCTGTAGTAAGAAATTCTATGGGCGACTATAAAAGGCAGGCTGACAGCTCTTTGACGGTGTTATCCCGTGGTACCCCAAAGTGATAATGCGAAATGTCCGCGGTTTCGCCTGATACCCACCCCGCCTCGATCGATTCGCCGTCGATGCGCCAAGCCGGCCGGGAGCTCCTCTCGCTCGCGCTCATGGACGCGCGCAACCACACCCTTCACCTGCTATCGCACTTCGAGCAAGGCCTGGCCGGCGGCGCCCCACACTCTCCCGGGCCGGGCCTGGAGTCGCCGCCGTGGCTGGCCGGGCACATCGGTTGGCTGGCGGAATACTGGATCGGTCGCAACACACAGCGCGCCCTGGGCCCCGTTTGTGGCGCGGAAGGCGTGCGCCTGGCCTCGATCGAGCCGATGGCCGACCGGTGGTTCAACCCGGCCCTGAATCCACCATCGTCTCGCTGGCAGCTTGACCTGCCTGATTACGAGGCGATCCGCACTTTCCTGCTCGAAACGCTGGAGAGCACGCTCGAGCTGCTGGACAAGACGCCCGATGACGATGCCGCACTCCATTTTTTTCGGGCAGCCCTGTTCCACGAGGACATGCGCTGCGAGCAGTTTGTCGTGCTTGCACAGGCTCTGGGTATCCCGCTCCCGCTGGCGCTTCCGGTAGGGTTGGCGCCGCGCGAGCCGATGCTGGTGCCCGCGGGGCGCTGGCTGCTCGGCTCGCAGCCCGGCGGCTTCGTGTTCGACGTGGAAAAGTGGGCGCACGAGGTGGACGTGCCCGAGTTCGAGATCGATGCGCAGCCCGTCAACTGGGCGCAGTACGTCGAGTTCGTGGACGACGGCGGATACGACCGCCCGGAGCTCTGGCTGCCGCAAGGCTGGAAGTGGCTCGAGCACGAGGCGGACGGAGAGGGCCGCCGCGGCCCGCGTTATGTCGAGCAGATCGGCTCGGCCAGCGGCGCGGTGATGCAGACCCATTTCGGCAAGGCGGCGCGCATGTCGGGCAGCCAGAGCGTGATGCACGTGAGCTGGTGGGAAGCGGAGGCCTGGGCCCGGTGGGCTGGCCGCAGGCTGCCGACCGAGGTGGAATGGGAGATGGCGGCGCACACGGCTGCGCGCCGGGGGTTCCGCTGGGGCGACGTGCGCGAATGGACTGCGACGACGCTGCGGCCGTGGCCGGGCTTCACGCCCGACGCCTGGACCTTGCACACTGATTTTCAGGCGCAGCCGCATTTCGGCAGTGCCCGCGTGCAGCGCGGCGCTTCGTTCGCCGCGCGCTCGCGCATGAAGCACCCGAAGTTCCGCGCTTTCGCGCTGCCGGAACGCGACGATGGGTTCGTCGGGTTCCGTACGTGCAGCGTGTAGCGGCTTACCCCGACTTCTCCTGCCGCTGCTTCTTCTGCCTCGCAAAATCCCACCAGGGCAATCGGGCCCGCAAGCTCAGGACCTCGCCGCACCGGTCGGGCTCGTAGCCGGGCAGGGCGGCCAGCAGTGCGTGCCAATCGGCGCCGCGCAGCACGGCGAGCAGTGCCTGCACGGGCGGCTGCTCCAGCGCCGCTTTGAGACACACCAGGTAATAGTCTTCCTTGAGCAGCGGCACGAATTCGAGCCCGCGTGACCGGGCCGCCGCTTCGATCCCCAGGCCCGCATCCGCCGCGCCCGATGCGACGGCCTGCGCGACCGCGGCATGCGAGGGTTCGGTGGTGGCGTAGCCCTCGATGGCTGCGGGCGCGATGCCTGACTGGGCCAGGAGTTCGTCCAGCAACACGCGCGTGCCAGTGCCCAACGCACGGTTCACGAAGCGCGCGCGCGTGCGTTGCAGGTCCGCTATGCATCGAAGGCCCAGGGGGTTGCGTGGCGCCACGATCAACCCCTGCGTGCGCTGCGCGAAACCGATCAGCTTGTGACGGCCGGGCTGCAGCAGATGCTGGTAGGCCTGCTGGGCGAGCGTGCCCGGCCCGGGCAGACGCGGCGTGTGGAAGCCCGCCATCACGCAGCGACCTTCATTGAGGGCGCTGATCGCATCCACGCTGCCGCAAAAGCGCACGTCCAGATGCAGCCGCGCCTGGGCTGCGGCGTGCTCGCGCAGTGCAGCGAGCGCGTCGTCGTGGCTGGCGAACAGCACCAGCACATGGGCGGCGTCATCGAAAGCCACCGCGAACACGCGTTCCAGGTCCGCATGCAGGGCTTCGATCTGCGGCGCGAGGCGGGCCTGGGCCTGGCGCTCGGCCCACAACAGCTTGTCGCCAAACTCCGACAGCCGCGCCGGCTGGCCTTTGTCCCAGACGATCAAGGTGTGGCCGAGCTCCGTCTCCCAGCGCTTGAGCTCGCCCCACACGTGGCGATACGACAGGCCCGTGGCCTTGGCCGCGCCGGAGATGGAGCCGTGTTCGCGCACGGCGAGCAGCAAATCCATCAGCGCGTTGCGGATGGACGTGCCGCCGCCACTGCGCCGCGGCGCCAGGGAGTACGAGAGTTCGACCTTGTGCACGCGGGCAAGTATCCCGCATGAGGGCACAGCGAGCTATGCACCGCGGTTCATAGCTCGCTAGACCCGATGGCCGGAACGGCCCACGCCTATAGGATAGGCGGGAGCATGAACACCTTTTCCGAGAGTGCAGCCACTGCGTTGGCGCTGATCACCGGGTTCGACCCGGTGCTGCTCTCCATCGTTGCCCGCTCGCTGGCTGTCAGCGCCAGTGCCTGCATCCTCGCCTGCGCGGGGGGACTGGTCCTGGGCGCCTGGCTGGGCGTCGCGAGGTTCCCGGGCCGGGGCGCTCTGCTCACCGTGCTCAACACCCTGCTGGCGCTGCCTTCCGTGGTGGTGGGCCTGGTCATCTACCTGCTGTTGTCACGCTCCGGCCCGCTGGGATTTTTGGGATGGCTGTTCTCTTTCAAGGCCATGGTGCTGGCGCAGACAGTGCTGGTGCTGCCCGTCGTCGCCGCACTCACACGACAGGTGGTGGAAGACGTGGACCGCGCGCACGGGGAGCAACTCACCTCGCTTGGCGCCGGCCGCCTGTTGCGCGCGATGCTGCTGGCGTGGGACGAGCGATATGCGCTGCTCACCGTGGTGATCGCGTCGTTCGGCCGCGCGATTTCGGAAGTGGGCGCGGTGATGATCGTGGGCGGCAACATCGATGGCTTCACCCGGGTCATGACCACCGCCATCGCGCTGGAAACCAGCAAGGGCGATTTGCCGCTGGCGCTGGCACTTGGCATCGTGCTGCTTGGCGTGGTGCTGGCGCTCAATGCACTGATCGCGGCGGTGCGCCGCTGGCGCATTGGCGGAAAAGACCAGCCGCTACTGCTGGAAGGCGCTCCGGGATGAGCGGGTTGGTTCAACTGAATGCAGTCGGCGTGCGCTTCGGCCACGTGCAGGCCCTCGACGGCGTCAACCTGCGCGTGGCGGCGGGGGAACGGTTGGCGCTGGTGGGCGCCAACGGCAGCGGCAAGAGCACGTTGCTGCGCGTACTGCACGGCCTCGTGTCCCCGACGCGCGGGTCGGTCTTGCGCGACAGTGCGGCCCGGCAGGCGATGGTGTTCCAGCGGCCCCACATGCTGCGCCTTTCCGCGCTCAACAACGTGGCCCTTGCGCTGTGGATCCGCGGAACGGAATGGAAGCAGGCGAGGCAAATCGCATCGCTGTCGCTGGGCCGCGTCGGCCTCGGCGACGCGGCATCGCGCAACGCGCGCACGCTGTCGGGCGGCCAGCAGCAGCGGCTGGCGCTGGCGCGCGCCTGGAGCCTGGGCCCCGACCTGCTGTTCCTGGACGAGCCGACGTCAAGCCTGGACCCGAATGCCAAGCGTGAGGTGGAGGCGCTGATGGCCGAATTCGCGCAAGGCGGCACGACGCTGGTCTTCGCCAGCCACAACCTGGGGCAGGTCAAGCGCCTGGCGACGCGGGTGGTCTACCTGGAGCAGGGCCGCGTGCTGGCCGACCTGCCGGTCCACGATTTTTTCAATGGCTCGAGGCTGGGTGAAACCTCCCGCGAAGCCGACCTGTTCATCAAGGGAGAATTGGCTTGAGCATCACATGGACCCGCGCGGCTTGCATCGGGGTCGCGTTGGCATTCACGGCCGGCGCGGCGATCGCGCAGTCCATCACCATGGCTTCCACCACGTCGACCGAGCAATCGGGCTTGTTCGGCCACCTGCTCCCGGAGTTCAAGCGGGCCACGGCGCTGGACGTCAGGGTGGTCGCGGTCGGCACGGGCCAGGCCATCGATACGGCGCGGCGCGGAGATGCCGACGTGCTGTTCGTGCACGACCAGGCGGCGGAGGAGAAGTTTGTCGCCGAAGGCGGCGCGGTGAAGCGCTGGCCGGTGATGTACAACGACTTCGTGCTGGTCGGACCGAAGAGCGACCCCGCCGGCACACGCGGCAAGGACATCGTTGCGGCGCTGAGGAAGATTTCGGCCGCCAACGCGCCCTTCATCTCGCGCGGCGACAAGAGCGGCACCCACGCCGCCGAGCTGCGCTATTGGGCGCAGGCCGGCCTGGCCGCCAACAAGGGAAGTGGCTTGCGGGAATGCGGCTGCGGCATGGGCCCGGCATTGAACATCGGCAGCTCGGCCAACGGCTATGTTCTGGCCGACCGGGGCACCTGGCTCAGTTTCAAGAATCCGGGCGACCTGGTGGTGCTGGTCGAAGGCGATACCCGGTTGTTCAACCAGTACGGCGTGATGGTGGTGAACCCGGCGAAGCACCCGCACCTGAAGTCGGCCGACGCCCAGAAGTTCGTCGACTGGATCACTGGGCCGGCCGGGCAGACGGCCATCGCTTCCTACAAGATCAACGGCCAGCAGCTGTTCTTCCCGAACGCTGATCGGTAGCGGCCTCGGCTATTTGCCGCTGCCGAGCTTGCGGTAGACGGTGGCGCGGCTGATGCCCAGAGCCCTGGCGGCCTGTTGTACGTTGCCCTGGGCCTCGGCCACCGCGGTGCGGATCAGCGAGATTTCGACGTCGCGCAATGCAACGCGGGGCGCCACCGGCGCGATGGCCTGTCCCGGTAGCTGCGGCAGGGCGAGCAGGCGCAGACCCGACCAGAGGGGGACTTCAACGGGCGCCAGCGGTGCTTTGTGGCCGGCCATGTCGAAGAGGGGCTGCCACGGCTGCGCGAACAGTTCGCTGCAATGTGCCGTGCCGGCCGCCAGTTGGGGCACCATCTGCCGGGCCGCGTCATTGCTGCCTTTCACCCAGCCGTCGGCATCGAGGCAGACCAGTCCGTCGTCCTCGCTGCCCAGTGATCGCCCGGGCCAGTTCATCCGCAGGATCAGGGCGTGCGGCACGGCCAGCACCAGTGCGTTCTCGATGCTGCGCGCTGATTGCGCGACCAGGTGCTTGAGTTCCGGCCGCTCGGAGGCGTTGATTCCGGTGAGATCCAGCATGCCGATGCAACGGCCATCCGGCCCGAAGAGCGGCGCCCCGGCGCAGCTGTACACGGCGGTGTCGTTGAAGAAGTGTTCACCACGGTGCAGCCACACCGGTTGCAGTTCCGCGAGTGCCGCGCCGATGGCCGTGGTGCCGACGCTGCGCTCGGACAGGTCCACCCCGATGCGCGTGATCAGCTCGGCATGGGGGTCACGGTGGTCGATCGGCCCGTGGGTGTCGATGACGACGCCCTGGCCGTCGGTCAGGATGGCGAAGTAGCGGGTGCTGGCGAGGGCGCGGGAAAGACGGTCCAGCACCGGTCGCGCCGCCAGCACCAGGGGCTGGTTGGCTTCCAGGACGCGCCGACGGGCCGCTGCTGAAACCATGTCGAAGTTCAGGCGCTGTTCGGGCCGCCGGCCGGCCGCGATGCAGCGCCGCCAGGATCTCTCGATCCAGGACTCGACGGCTGTCTGGGCACTGCCGGCCTCGTGCATCACTGAACGGCGCGCGAACTCTATCAGCGCGAGCCGGTCTCGGGGTGGCGGCATCAGGGAGCCAGACATGGCGGGATTCTGCCCGTATTTCGGCGGGTGGCCGTTGAGTTGTCTCAAGTTGAGAATAACCCCGCGGCCGGGGGGCAGGCAAGGGTTATTCCTAGCGCGCTGCATCCCCCCTGATTCAAAATGGCTATGCATTTTTCTTCATAGCAACGGCGCGTCCGCGCGCCATCACCCCAGGAGAGCGCACATGCAAAAGGTGCTGCACATCAACGCCGACAAGTGCACAGGCTGCCTGCAATGCGAGATGGCCTGTTCGTTCGAAAACTACGGAACGTTCGCGACGGCCAAATCGCGCATCAAGGTCTTTGACTTTCACCACACCGGCAAGAAGGTGCCCTACACCTGCACCCAATGCGACGAGGCGTGGTGCCTGCATGCGTGCCCTGTCGAGGCGATCACCATCGACAAGCTGACCGGCGCCAAGGTGGTGAACGACACCACGTGCGTGGGCTGCAAAGTGTGCACCATCGCGTGCCCGTTCGGCACGGTGAACTACGTGCAGGAAACCGGCAAGGTGCAGAAGTGCGACCTGTGCGGCGGCGAGCCGGCGTGTGCCGACGCGTGCCCCACCGGTGCCATCACCTACATTGACGCCAACTGGACCGGGCTGGACCGCATGAAGCAGTGGGCGGGCAAGCTTGGCAATCAACCTTCGGCCTAAAGGAGAAACATCATGTCTTGGGCTGGAAAACTTCTTCGCGTGAACCTGACCGACGGAACGGTCAAGTCCGAACCCCTCAACATGGACTGGGCGCAGGCCTACATCGGCTCGCGCGGCCTCGCGTCCAAATACCTGGTCGAAGAGGTCGACCCGAAAGTCGATCCGCTCTCGCCGGCCAACAAGCTGATCTGGTCCACCGGCCCGCTGACCGGCACCATGGCATCCACCGGCGGGCGCTACACCGTCGTGACCAAGGGGCCCCTTACCAACGCCATCGCCTGCTCGAATTCAGGCGGCTACTTCGGCGCGGAGCTCAAGATGGCCGGCTGGGACATGGTCATCTTCGAGGGCAAATCGCCCAAGCCGGTGTACCTGTGCATCAACGACGATGTCGCCGAGCTGCGCGATGCCGCCGACATCTGGGGCAAGACGGTCTGGCAGACCGAGGAGCACCTCAAGAAAGTGCTGCAAGACCCGCTGGCGCGCGTGTCCAGCATCGGCCGCGCGGGCGAGAACCTCGTTCTGTATGCGTCCATCGTCAATGACCTGCATCGCGCGGCCGGGCGCTCTGGCGTCGGGGCGGTGGCGGGCAGCAAGAACCTCAAGGCCATCGTGGTGCGCGGCACCAAGGGCGTGGGCAACATCAAGGACCCCGTGGCCTTCATGAAGGCGGTGAAGGAAAAGAAGAAGATCCTCGCCGACAACGCCGTGACGGGGCAGGGCCTGCCGGCCTTCGGCACACAGGTGCTGATGAACGTGATCAACGAAGTGGGCGCGTTGCCCACCCGCAACCACCGCGACAGCCAGTTCGAGGGCGCGAAGGACATCTCGGCCGAGGCGATGGCCACGCCGCGCAAGACGGACGGCAAGAAGCACCTTGTGACCAACCAGGCTTGCTTCGGCTGCACGATCGCCTGCGGCCGCATCAGCAAGATCGACGAGGGCCACTTCACGGTGCAGAACAAGCCGCAGTACTGGGGCGCCTCGGGGGGCCTGGAGTACGAAGCGGCCTGGGCGCTGGGCGCGGCCAATGGCGTGAACGACCTTGAAGCGCTGCAATACGCCAACCTGCTGTGCAACGAGGACGGCATCGACCCAATCAGCTTCGGTGCCACCATCGGCGCCGTGATGGAGCTGTACGAGATGGGCGTCCTTACGAAGGAGCAGATCGGCATCGAGGCGCCCTTCGGCTCGGCCCAGGCGCTGGCTTTCCTCACCGAACAGACGGTGACGGGCCAGGGCTTCGGCAAGGAAATCGGCCAGGGCTCCAAGCGCCTCACGGCCAAGTACGGCCACCCGGAACTGTCGATGACGGTCAAGGGCCAGGAATTCCCGGCGTACGACGGCCGCGGCATCCAGGGCATCGGTCTGGGCTACGCCACCAGCAACCGCGGCGCCTGCCACCTGCGCGGCTACACCGTCGCCTCGGAGATCCTGGGCATCCCGGTCAAGACCGATCCGCTGGTGAGCGAGGGCAAGCCTGAACTGGTGAAGGCCTTCCAGGACGCCACGGCGGCATTCGACTCGTCGGGGCTTTGCATCTTCACCACGTTCGCATGGGGCTTGGCGGACCTCGCGCCGCAGATCTCCGCGGCCTGCGGCGACCAGTACACCACCGAGGAGCTGGAGAAGATCGGCGAGCGCATCTGGAACATGGAGCGCGATTTCAACAACCGCTCCGGCCTCACCGCGGCGGACGACCAGCTGCCCAAGCGCCTGCTGACCGAAGCCGTGAAGACCGGCCCGGCCAAGGGCAAGGTGAACGAGCTGGCGACGATGCTGCCCAAGTACTATGAAGTGCGCGGGTGGAATGCCGACGGGACGCTCAAGCCCGAAACGCGCGCGCGGTTAGGACTCTAAGTCATGCACCACGTCATTCTCGGGGCCGGACCGGCCGGCGTGATCGCGGCCGAGACCATCCGCAAGCACAGGCCGGGCGACGAGATCACCATCGTCGGCGACGAGAAGGAGCCGCCGTATTCTCGGATGGCGATTCCCTACCTTCTGGCGGGCGGCATCGACGAGTCGGGCACCTGGCTGCGCAAGGGCAGCAACCACTACGCGGGCCTGCAGATCAAGCTGGTGCAGGCGCGTGCCACCGGCGTGGATGCCAAGGCGCGCACCGTAGCGCTCGACAACGGCCAGACGCTCGCCTTCGACACCCTCCTGGTCGCCACCGGTTCGCACCCCGTGCGGCCGCCGATTCCCGGCATCGACCTGCCTGGCGTGCACGCTTGCTGGACGATGGAAGACGCGCGCGAGATCATGGGGCTGGCCGTCAAGGGCGCCCGCGTGCTGCAGATGGGTGCGGGCTTCATCGGCTGCATCATCATGGAGTCGCTGGCCGCGCGCGGCGTGCACCTGTCGGTGGTGGAGATGGGTGACCGCATGGTTCCGCGCATGATGGGCCCGACGGCGGGCGGCATGATCAAGGACTGGTGCGAGAAAAAGGGCGTCGAGGTGTTCACCGACACCCGCGTGGAGGCGATCGACGCCGGCTCGCCGCTGTCGGTGCGCCTGTCCAACGGCAAGAGCGTCGCCGCGGACCTGGTGATCAGCGCCACCGGTGTCAAGCCGGCGATCGGCTTCCTGAAGGACTCGGGCATCACCTGCCTGCTGGGCGTGCTGACCGACGAGCACATGCAGACCAACGTGTCCGGCATCTATGCCGCCGGCGACTGCGCCGAGGCGTTCGACAAGATCAGCGGCAAGATGATCGTCAGCGCGATCCAGCCGAACGCGGCCGAACAGGCGCGGGTGGCCGCGCTGAACATGGCCGGGCAGAAGGCTTCGCTGCCGGGCGTCACGCAGATCAACGTGCTGGACACGCTGGGGCTGATTTCCGCGAGCTTCGGCGACTGGCAGGGCGTGCCTGGCGGCGAGCACGTGGAGCTGACCGACCGCAAGGCCGGGCGGCACCTGAGCCTGCAGTTCAAGGACGACGTGATGGTGGGCTGCAACAGCATCGGGTGGACCGAGCATGTCGGCGTGCTGCGGGGGCTGGTGGAAGGCCAGGTGAAGCTGGGGCCATGGAAGGACCACCTGAAGGCAGACCCCACGCGGCTCATGGAAGCGTACATCGCCGCGGCGCAGGCGCAGAACCAGTGGCAAGGCGCCGACGATGCGCGGCGACGCTGAAGGCTGTCATCCCGGGCTTGACCCGGGATCCATAACCGTCCGCCGATGAAGATCACCTTCAAGCTATTTGCCACGCTCACCGATTACCTGCCGGCCCAGGCGCGCACGAGCAACATCGTCGAGCTCGAGGTGCCGCGCGACGCCAGCATCAGCGAGATCATCGCGCCCTTCGGATTGCCGCCGAAACTGGTGCACCTGGTGCTGGTGAACGGCAAGTACGTCGAGCCGGCCGACCGGCTGACGCATGTCTTGAGCGAAGGTGACGTCCTCGCGATCTGGCCGCCTATCGCGGGCGGCTGATGCAGTCGGCCTACGCCGCGCGGTTCGAGCGCGAGATGGGCTGCACCGAGCAGGAGTGGCTGATGTGGCTACCGGCGGCCATCGGCCAGCGCGAATGGCGGCTCGGCGCGTCCCAGGCCCACGTGAATATCGAACCGGGAACCCTCGCGCTTCACTGGCGCACCGGCGAGCCACGCGTGATCGCCCTGATGCGCATGCCACGGCTGCATGTCGAGTTTCACTTCGAAGGCCTGGACGCGCAGCAGCGGCTGGCGTTCATGAAGCGGTTCGACCTGTATATGCAGCGTGGAGGGGGATGAATGACCGCGGCGGCGCCACCAGGGCAAAAGAAACGAGCCCCGAAGGGCTCGAAGAAGAACTCGCACTGGTCTGGCTGCGACCTCGCTCGAAGACGTCGCGGCCCCAGAATTATACATTTGTAGGAATGTGCTACGGCCGGCCGTGGGCGGCCGGTGTCGAGCGTCAGCCCATCCTTACTGTGTCGGGGCCGCAGGCTCTACCATATGCATTTGCACAATATGACTGGGGCCGGCAACGCGCAGCCAAGCCACCTTTCGCCAATGAAGACCTTTCGCCTCCAACTGCGTTTTCTCGTGCCCCTGGTCCTGATCCTTTCGGCGGCCGCCTACCTGGCGCTGCCCTTGATGGATCGGCTCACGCTTCGTTGGTTTGCCCGCGACCTGAACATGCGCGGCAACCTCGTCGCCAACGCACTGTCCGAATCCATCGCGGACGCGATGCCCGACCCACGGGGGCGCAAGCTGCAGGCCCTGTTCAATCGCGCGGTGCAGGACGAGCGGCTGGTGGCGATGGGCCTGTGTTCGCGGGAAAAGAAGCTGCTGCACGCCACGTCGACCTTCCCCAAGGATCTGGACTGCGCTCGCGCGGAGCAGATCGCCGCGCAGTCCGATCCGCTGCTGCGCATCGGCGGAGGCCCGGTGCACGTTGGGGTGTACCCGGTCACCGCGGAATCCGGGAACGTCGGCGAGATGGTGCTGCTGCAGGATCTCAGCTTCATCGAACGACGCAGCAAGGACACGCGCCAGTACCTCATCATCCTCATCGCCAGCCTCGGGGGTGTCATCGCCCTCGTGACAATGATCGTCGCCCAGCTCAGCTGGCGTGGCTGGGTTTCAGGCACGCGGGCGTTGCTGCGTGGCGAGGGCCTGGTGAGGCCCATGGGCGGCACGGCCCCGGAACTGGCACCGCTGGCGGCCGACCTGCGTGCGCGCCTTCGTGATCTGGAGGACGAATACAGGCGCTCCCAAGGGCCCGAGGCGGAGTGGAACCCACAGCGGCTGCAGTCGCTGCTGCGGACCCAGCTGAGCGGGGACCAGGTCATCGTCGTGTCGAACAGGGAGCCTTATATCCATGAAAGGGAAAATGGTGCAGTGGTTGTTCGACGGCCAGCCAGCGGCCTGGTGACGGCGGTCGAACCCGTGATGAGGGCGTGCTCGGGCACCTGGATCGCACACGGCAGCGGCAGCGCCGACCGTGAAGCGGTCGACCACAACGATCGCGTGCCGCTGCCGCCCGGGCAGGACGAGTACCTGCTGCGGCGCCTCTGGCTCACGGAGGAAGAGGAGCAGGGTTACTACTATGGATTTGCCAACGAAGGGTTGTGGCCGCTGTGCCACGTGGCCCACGTGCGGCCGGTGTTCCGGGAATCCGACTGGCAGCAGTACCGTACAGTCAACCAACGTTTTGCAGATGCCCTCGTGGCGGAGGCGCGCAGCGAAGACCCGGTCGTGCTTGTTCAGGATTACCACTTCGCCCTGTTGCCCGCGATGGTCCGTGAAAAACTTCCGAGGGCCACCATCCTCACCTTCTGGCACATTCCCTGGCCCAATCCGGAATCGTTCGGCATTTGCCCCTGGCGGCGCGAAATCCTGCAGGGTATGCTGGGCAGCACCATCCTGGGTTTTCATACCCGCTTCCACTGCAAGAACTTCATCGAGACGGTGGACCGCTACCTCGAGGCGCGCATCGAGCACGAGCATTCAACGATCTCCTACCAAGGCGCCGAGACCTTTGTCGAAAGTTACCCCATCTCCATCGCCTGGCCCGGTGAGGCCGAGCGCGAGGCCTGGCTGCCGGTGAGCCAGTGCAGGCAGAACGTGTTCCGGCGCCTGGCCATTCCCGAGGGACACCGTCTCGCAGTGGGTGTCGACCGCTTCGACTACACGAAAGGCATCCTCGAGCGGCTCCACGCCGTCGAGCGCATGCTGGAAAAGCACCCGCAGTGGCTTGGCCGTTTCACCTTCGTGCAAGTGGCGGCGCCATCGCGGGGCGCGCTTGACGAATACCGGGCGTTCCAGGAGCGGATCAGGCAGGTGGCGGAGCGGATCAACGCCCGCTTCGGAACGACCGACGGCCCGGTGGTCCGGCTGCTCGCGCAGCATCACGACCACGAAGCCGTCAACGAACTCTATCGCGCCGCCGATGCCTGCCTGGTCACCAGCCTGCATGACGGCATGAACTTGGTCTGCAAGGAGTTCGTGGCGGCGCGTGACGACGAGCGCGGCGTGCTGATCCTGAGCCGCTTCGCCGGCGCCGCCCGCGAAATGCCCGAGGCACTCATCGTCAATCCCTATCACGTCGAAGAGACTGCCGATGCGTTGCATCAGGCACTGGTGATGCCGGAAGGTGAGCAGCGCGAGCGCATGGCAAGCTTGCGCACCACGGTGCGTGAGTTCAACGTCTACCGCTGGGCCGGCCGGATGCTATCCGATGCCGCGCGCTGGCGACTTCGCGAACGCATCGCCCAGCGGGTACAGCGGCACCAAGCGGAATGACCGGCGGTCGCCGAGGGCGCTTACTTGCGGTAAGCGTCCACCATCGCCTTGCCCTCGGGACCGGCCTTGTCGAGCCATTCCTTGAGCATCGTGTCACCGACCTTCTTCATGTCGGCCTTCAACTGTGCCGAAGGCTGCATGATGTTCATGCCGTTGGCCTTGAGCTTCTCCACCGACTCTGTGTTGACGCGCTTGGAGGCAGTCCAGCCGCGCGTCTCCGCATCGGCGGCTGCCTTGAGCACCGCCTGCTTCGTGGGCGCATCCAGCGCGTCGAAGGCGGCTTTGTTGACGAGTACGGCGTTCTTCGGCAGCCAGGCCTGGGTGTCATACCAGTACTTGATGTGCTCGTAAGTCTTGGAGTCCACGCCGGTCGAGCCCGACGACATGTACGACTCCACCACGCCCGTGGCCATCGCCTGCGACAGTTCCGCCGCCTGCACCGTCACCGGCTGCGCGCCCACCAGTTCGGCGATGCGCGCGGTGGCCGGGCTGTAGGCGCGCCACTTCACACCCTTCAGGTCGGCGGCGGCATTGATCGGCTTCTTCACGTAGATGCCTTGCGGCGGCCAAGCCACGGCATACAGCAGCGACATGCCCTGCTCGTTCAGCTTTTTCTCGAGGAAGGGCTTGGTGGCCTGGTAGAGCTTCATCGAGGTGTCGTAGCTGTCTGCCAGGAAGGGCAGGCCGTCGATGCCGAAGGGCTGCCATTCGTTCTGGTAATTCACCAGCAGGATCTCGCCGAGCTGTGCCTGGCCTTGCTGCACGGCGCGCTTGATTTCCGGCGCCTTGAACAGCGAGGCGTTGGGGTGCACGGTGATCTTGAGCTTGCCGCCGCTGGCCTTATCCACGTCATTGGCGAACTGCACCAGGTTCTCGCTGTGGAAGTTATTGGCCGGGTACGCGGCAGGCAGGTCCCACTTGACTTGGGCGGACACCTGCGAGGCGAACGCCAGCGCGGCAACGGAAAACGCGTACTTGAGTTTCATGGGCACTCCGTGACAATGGTTGGGATGAACGGGCCAAGAATAAATGCAAACCCCGCGGCAGGCGACTCGGTAATACCCCCGGTGAACGGCGGGCCGCAGGGCGGTTTCATCGGGGTGTTGATGCTGGACACGAAGTTTCCGCGGCCGCCGGGGGATATCGGGCATCCGGACAGCCTGGGCGTGCCGGTGCGGCACACCGTAGTGCGGGGCGCCTGGCCTTCGTCGGTCGTCGCAAGCGCGGGCACCCTGCGTGCAAGTGGGCTGCCCCAGGCTTTCCTTGACAGCGCGCGCGAACTCGAACAACTGGGCGCCTGGGCAATCACGACAAGCTGCGGCTTTCTCGTGCTGCTCCAGCGCGAGCTGCAAGACGCACTCACCATCCCGGTCGTGACGTCGAGTCTGCTGGAACTGCCCCGCCTGCTGGAAGACGAGGCACAGGTCGGCGTCCTGACCATCAGCGCGGCCCATCTCGGGGCTGAGCACCTGCTTGCGGGCGGCGTGCCGCCTGGCCGCCTTCATGATGTCATCGTCCAGGGAGTCGACCCGGCCGGAGAATTCGCGCGCGCCATCCTGGGCAATCTCGAAGCCATGGACTTCGCGCTGGCGCAGGCCGACGTGATCGATGCGGCTCGCCAGCTGCAAATGCGTGCACCGGGATTGCGCACCGTGGTGCTCGAATGCACGAACATGCCGCCCTATGCGCAAGCCATCAGCGCCGCGACGGGCTGGCGCGTGCGTTCACTGCTCGATCACTTTTCGATGGGCAGCCCCAGCCCCGTAAAGTAGGCGTCGACGGCCTGACGGCCACAGGCGGGCAGGTCGAACTGCGAGGTATCGAGCAGCCAGTTCTGGATCAGGCCGTCGATCAGCGCGTAGAGGCCGTACGCCGCGTTGCCGGCGGGTATCGGCAGTGCTTGCTGCCGGAAGGCCGCGCTGCGGCGAAGGACCTGCTTCATCCGGGCGAGCCACGCCTGCCGTACGGCCAGATGGCGCTGGCGCACGGCCAGGAGGCTGTCGACGTATTCAACCTTCAGTGTCGCAACCTCGAACACCCTGCGCGTCTGCGGGTCGGTCGCTGTCCGCTTCAATGCGTTGATCAGTGTTTCGCGCAGCAGCGGTAGCGGGTCGGTTGCCGCTTCGGCCCGCTCATCCCAGCCCGACGCTTCCAGGGGCAGACTCACCCGTTCCATCATCGCATTGAAGAGATCGGCCTTGTCCTTGAAGTGCCAATAGATGGCGCCCCGGGACAAGCCGGCCTCAAGTGCGATATCGTGCAGCGACGTGCTCGACACGCCCTTGGCGTGGAATACCCGCTCTGCGGCATCCAGCAAGCTGTGCCTCGTGGCGAGCGCATCTTCCTTGGTTCGGCGACCCATGATCCCTGAACTATACATTCATTGATGTATGTATACTCGCGGGTCTGCTTTTTTCTTTGCAGGAACACATGGCTGCTCTTCACTTGCCCGAAACGCCGCGCGCGGCACTCGCTGCCGTTGCCCTCGCGGGCGCCGCCCTGCTCGCCGCGTGCGGCAACGGCGGCAGCAATGCGCAACCTACGGGCGGCGGGATGCCGCCGCCGGAAGTGGGCGTGGTCACGGTTGCACCGGGCGAGGTGGGCCTTGTCACCGAGCTGCCGGGCCGGCTCGAGCCGTCGCGCGTGGCACAGGTGCGTGCCCGAGCGGCCGGCATCGTGCAAAAGCGACTGTTCACCGAAGGCTCCGACGTGCGTTCGGGGCAGCCGCTGTTTGCGATCGATCCCGCGCCCTACGCCGCCGCGCACGCAAGTGCGCAGGCGACGCTCGCACGTGCCCAGGCAAACCTGGGGCAGGCCGCGGCGCTGGCCGAGCGCTACAAGCCGCTGGTCGAGGCCAACGCCATCAGCAAGCAGGAGCACGCGAACGCCGTCGCCGCGCAGAAGCAGGCCGAGGCCGAGGTGGCCGCCGGGCGCGCGGCGGTGCAGACAGCGCAGATCAACCTCAACTACGCATCGGTGACGGCCCCGATTTCGGGCCGCATCGGCCGGGCGCTGGTGACTGAGGGGGCGCTGGTGGGGCAGGGTGAGGCGACGCCCCTGGCTGTGATCCAGCAGATCAACCCCATGTACGTCAACTTCACGCAGTCGGCCTCCGAAGCGTTGAAGTTGCGCCGCGACTTCGAGCAAGGACGCCTGAAGCGCGCCGCCGGGCGTGACGGTGCAGCGGTGCGAGTCGTGCTCGAAGACGGCACCGAGCATCCGCAGCCCGGCCGCCTGCTGTTCTCGGATCTGACGGTTGACGCGACAAGCGGGCAGATCACGCTGCGCGCCGAAGTGCCGAACCCCAACGGCGCACTGTTGCCGGGGTTGTACGTGCGCGTGCGGCTGGAGCAGGCGAAGGCAGGCAATGCCGTGTTGCTGCCGCAGCAGGCCGTGACACGCAACGCGCAGGGTGACACGGTGATGGTGGTGGACAAGGACGGCAAGGTCGCGCCGCGCACCATCAAGGTCGGCGGCGAGCAGGCGGGCCAGTGGGTAGTCATGGACGGCCTGAAAGCCGGCGAACAGGTGGTGGTCGACGGCTTCCAGAAGATGCGCCCTGACGCGCCGGTCAAACCCGTGCCATGGTCGCCGGGTGGCACACCCGCGGCGAAGCCGGCGTCTGCGCCCGCATCCGCAGCCTCCCGGGCCAGGTCTTAAGGCAGCGCCATGGCGAAGTTCTTCATCGACCGGCCGGTCTTTGCGTGGGTGATCGCGCTGTTCATCCTGGTGCTGGGCGGCGTTGCCGTGTCCAAGCTGCCGGTGGCGCAATACCCGTCCGTCGCACCCCCTTCCATCGTGGTGTCGGCCTTCTACCCCGGCGCCTCGGCGCAGACGCTCGAAGACAGCGTGCTTTCCATCATCGAACAGGAGATGAACGGGTCGCCCGGCCTCGTGTACATGGAATCGGTGGCGCAGGCCAACGGCAGCGGCTCCATCAACCTCAATTTCGAGGCGGGCACCAATCCCGACCTCGCGCAAGTGGACGTGCAGAACCGGCTCGCACGCGCGGCGCCCCGCCTGCCCTCCGCCGTGACGCAGCAGGGCGTGCGCGTGGACAAGGCAAGGTCGAACTTCCTGCTGTTCACCATCCTGTCGTCCGAGAACGCGGAATTCGATCCGGTCGCCCTGGGTGACTATGCGTCGCGCGCGGTGCTGCCCGAGCTTCAACGCATTCCCGGTGTCGGCCAGGCCCAGCTGTTCGGCACTGAGCGGGCCATGCGCATCTGGGTCGATCCAACCAAACTGGTCAGCTTCAACTTGTCGGCGGCGGACGTGAACGCTGCCATCCGCTCGCAGAACGCGCAGGTGTCCGCTGGCGTGATCGGCGACATGCCCAACATATCGGGCCAGGGCATCGCCGCCACCGTCGTGGTCAACGGGCAGTTGAATTCCGTCCAGCAGTTTGGCGACATCGTGCTGCGCGCCAACACCGATGGCTCGACGGTCCGCCTGCGCGATGTCGCGCGGCTGGAGCTCGGCGCGCAGGGCTACGCCGTCTCGGCGCGCCTGAATGGCCGCCCCTCGACCGGCATCGGCGTGCAGCTGTCACCCACGGGCAACGCGCTTGCGACCGCAAAGGCCGTGCGCGCACGGATGGAAGAACTCTCCAAGTTCTTCCCCAAGGGCATGACCTGGTCCATTCCCTACGACAGCTCACGCTTCGTCAGCATCTCGATCTCGCAGGTGGTCGAGACGCTGGCCGAGGCGATGGTGCTCGTGTTCCTGGTGATGTACCTGTTCCTGCAGAACCTGCGTTACACCGCGATCCCCGCGATCGTGGTGCCGGTGTCGCTGCTCGGGACGTTCGCTGTGCTGCTGGCGCTGGGGTTCTCGATCAACGTGCTGACCATGTTCGGCATGGTGCTGGTGATCGGCATCGTGGTGGACGACGCCATTGTGGTGGTGGAGAACGTCGAGCGCATCATGAGCGAGGAGGGGCTGCCTCCGCGCGACGCCACGATCAAGGCCATGGGGCAGATCCAGGGCGCGATCATCGGCGTGACGGTGGTGCTGATCTCGGTGTTCGTGCCGCTCGCGTTTTTCGGCGGCGCGGTAGGCAACATCTACAAGCAGTTCTCGGCCGTGATGTTGGCGTCGATCGCGTTCTCGGCCTTCATGGCGCTGTCGCTCACGCCTGCCTTGTGCGCCACTCTGCTAAAGCCGATGGAAGCAGGCCATCACCTGGAGAAGAAGGGCTTCTTCGGCCGCTTCAACCGGGGTTTTGCGCGCACCGCGAAAGGCTACGAGGGATTCGTCGCGCGCATCCTTCGGCGCACGGGGCGGACCCTCGTGGTCTACCTCGCGATCGTCGCGGCCGTAGGCGTGCTGTTCCTACGACTGCCCACATCCTTCCTGCCCAGCGAAGACCAGGGCTACATGCTGGTGAACGTGCAACTGCCGCCGGGCGCGACCATCGAGCGCACGACGCGCGTGATGAGCCAGGTGGAGGACTACATCCTCAAGCAGCCGGAAGTGCAGAGCATGGTGAGCGTGATGGGCTTCTCCTTCTCCGGCCAGGGGCAGAACGCGGGCCTCGCCTTCGTGACTCTCAAGGACTGGGACGACCGCAAGGGCAAGGAGCACACCGCGCAGGCAATCGCGGGCCGCGCGTTCGGCGCGCTCTCCCAAATCCGTGACGCATTCATCTTCGCACTGAGCCCGCCCGCCATTCCGGAGCTCGGCACCGCCACCGGCTTCAACTTCCGCCTGCAGGATCGCGGCGGCAATGGCCACGACGCCCTCGTCGCCGCACGCAACCAGCTGCTGGGGCTGGCGGGGCAGAGCAAGGTGCTCGCCGGCGTGCGCCCCGACGGCCTGGAGGACGCGCCGCAGCTGCAACTGGACATCGACCGGGACAAGGCAAGCGCGCTGGGCGTGAGCTTCGACTCCATCAACTCGGCGCTGTCCACGGCGCTCGGTTCGAGCTACGTGAACGACTTCCCGAATCGGGGCCGCCTGCAGCGCGTCGTCGTGCAGGCGGACGCGCCGGCCCGCATGCAGCCGGACGACCTGTTGCGGCTCTCGGCGCTGAACAACAAGGGCGCTGCCGTGCCGCTATCGGCCTTCGCCACGACCCGCTGGATCAGCGGGCCGATGCAGACCATCCGCTACAACGGCTACCCGGCGATGCGCATTTCCGGCGACGCCGCTCCGGGGCGCAGCACCGGCGAGGCGATGGACGAGATGGAGAGGCTCGCGGCGCAGCTGCCCGCCGGTTTCGCCTACGAGTGGACCGGCCAGTCGCGCGAAGAGAAACTCTCCGGCGCGCAAGCCGTGATCCTGCTGGGATTCTCGCTCCTGGCGGTGTTCCTCTGCCTGGCCGCGCTGTACGAAAGCTGGTCGATTCCGATGTCGGTGATCCTGGTGGTTCCGCTGGGCATCGTCGGCGCCCTGCTGGGGGCGACCTTGCGCGACTTCCCCAACGACGTGTACTTCAAGGTGGGCCTTATCACCATCATCGGCCTGTCAGCCAAGAACGCGGTGCTGATCATCGAGTACGCGAAGGACCTGCACGCCCAAGGCAAGAGCCTGGTGGATGCCGTGCTGCAAGCCTGCCACCTGCGGTTCCGCCCGATCATCATGACCTCGATGGCTTTCATCCTGGGCGTGCTGCCGTTGGTCGTGGCCTCTGGCGCGGGCTCGGCCAGCCAGCGCGCTATCGGCACCGGCGTGATGGGCGGCATGATCACCGCGACGACACTGGCCGTGCTGTTCGTGCCGGTGTTCTTCGTTGTCGTTCGCGGCTTCTTCAAGGGCAGCGAGCGGCAGCGCCGCTTCTACGCGCACGAGGCACCGACGAACCTGCCCCCAGGGGCCTCCGCCGGAGACCGCGTATGAGCGCGCTGTTTCCCCGCATTGCCCCCCTGGCGGTGGCGGCCTGGCTGGCCGGCTGCTCGATGATGCCCGCCTACGAACGCCCGCCGGCCCCGGTGCCGGGCGACTGGCCCTATGCGGCGGCGGCGACGGGCACGGCCGCCGCCGAGCTGGATTGGCAGGCCTTCTTCGCGGACGCGCGGTTGCGCCAACTGATCGGCATCGCGCTGCGCAACAACCGCGACCTGCGCGTGGCGGTACTGAACATCGAGCAGGCCCGTGCGCAGTACGACATCCGCCGGGCCGATCGCTTTCCGACTGTGAATGCGGCGGCCAGCGGGTCGCGCACGCCTGCTTCCGACGGCGGCACGAACAAAACCTACACGGCGGGCCTGGCCGTCACCGCCTGGGAGATCGACCTGTTCGGGCGCGTGGCCAGCCTGGGCGAAGCCGCCCTGGCGCAGTACCTGGGCACGGAAGAGGGTCGCAAGGCCGCGCAGGTCAGCCTTGTCGCGAGCGTCGCCAGCACCTGGCTCGCCCTGGTGGCGGACGACGAGCTGCTCGCGCTCACGCGACAGACGCTGGCCACTCGCGAGGAATCGCTGCGGCTCACGCGCCTGCGATTCGAGAACGGCGCGGCGTCCGAACTGGACTTCCGCCAATCGCAATCTTTGTTCGAAGGCGCCCGCGTCGCGCTCGCGCAGCAACAGCGACAGCGCGCGCAAGATCTCAACGCACTCGCCTTGTTGCTCGGCGAGCCCGTGCCCGCGGACCTGCAGACCCCGGCTACGATGGCCTCGCTGGCCCTGCCGGACTTGCCGGCCGGCACGCCGTCGGAAGTGCTGGCGCGCCGGCCCGACGTGCGGCAGGCCGAACAGCAGCTGATCGCCGCCAATGCCAACATCGGCGCGGCGCGAGCGGCGTTCTTTCCGCGCATCTCGCTCACGGCCGGCGTGGGCACCGCGAGCGGCCAGTTGTCGGACCTGTTCCAGGGCGGGTCCTGGGGCTGGACGGTGGCGCCGCAACTCTTGCTGCCGATCTTCGACGCGGGGCGCAACAGGGCCGGCCTGCGATCGGCCAGCGTCTCGCGCGACATCGCCGTGGCCCAATACGAGAAGGCCATCCAGTCGGCATTCCGTGAGGTTGCGGACGCGCTCGCCGGGCGCGCCACGCTCGGCGATCAACTGCAGGCGCAGGCCAACGTGGCGGAGGCGGAAGCCGTGCGATTCCGCCTTTCCGAACTGCGCTACAACAACGGCGTGTCGAGCTACCTCGACCTGCTGGACGCACAGCGCTCGCTGTTCGCCGCGAGGCAGGCTCTGATCCAGACCCGGTTGGCACAGTTGCAAAACCAGGTGCTGCTGTATCGCGCGTTGGGCGGTGGGTGGAGCGGCGCGGCGCCATAGCGGTGCTGTCGCGTGAGTAACTGCGCGATCGATCGCGGCGCGAGCAAGGGCAGTGTGGTGGCGGCGGGCCGTGGACGGCGGGTGGCCGACTCCGCGAATGTCCTCCGCCGCCGGGAGGGCGGCTCCCCCTTGATTTCGCTGCGTCGGCCACCCGCCATCCACGGCCCTTAGGCAGCGTTTCTTCTCTTCCACGTTTCGAACACCCACAACGGTGGATGGTTCAGGGCGGCGGGGGACATCCGCGGAGTAGAGCGCCCCGTCGCCCTGATCCCGCCCCCAACACAGAACTTGTGGGACAGGACTCTTAGTCCTCGGACGGGTGTGGCAGCGGCTCGCCCGCGCCGGTGCGCTGCGTGATCAGCCCGTAGTGTTCCGGTCGCCGGTGCTTCGCGAAATTGAAGACGTGCTGGCGGAAATGTTCGCCGAGACTCAAATCGGCGACGGTGACGATCACTTCGTCTTCTTCCGTCAGCGCGCGAGCGACGATCTCACCGGTGGGCGCAACGATCACTGAGTTGCCGATCATGTGGAAGCCGTCCTCGCGCCCGCACTTGGCTGCCGCGGCCACCCACAAGGCATTCTGGTACGCGTTGGCTTGCAGCGAGATCAGGTGCGTGCTGGTTCTCAGGTGCGCCGGCTCGTCCCAATTGATGTTGAGCGAGGGCGTGTTGTAGCCCAGCACCACGATCTCGGCGCTTTGCAGCGCCATCACACGATAAGTCTCGGGCCAGCGCCGGTCATTGCAGATGCACATGCCCATACGGACATCCATCGTGTCCCACACGCTGAATCCGAGGTTGCCGACCTCGAAGTATTTTTTCTCGAGGTGCTGGAACGGAACGTCCGCCTTGTGCTCGCTGTGGCCCGGCAAGTGCACCTTGCGGTACTTGCCGACAATGCGGGCGGACTTGTCGACAAGAATGGCCGTGTTGTAGCGCTTGCCCTTGGGAGTCAGTTCCGCGAAACCGAGGTAGAAGCAGATGCCCAGGCGCCGGCATTCCTCGAACAGCGGCTGCACCTGCGGGTTGGGCATCGCCGGCTCGAAGAACCGCTGCACGGCCTCCTGCTCGTCCATCCAATAGCGGGGGAAGAAGGTGGTCAAGGCCAGCTCGGGGAACACGACCATGTCGGCCTGACGCGCCTTGGCCTCGCGCATCATCTCCAGCAGCCGCTTCACCACCGATTCACGGGTGTCGGCCAGGTGCACCGGGCCCATCTGGGCCACGGCCAGTCCGAACTTGCGCTTGCCTGTCATGCTGTGGTCCCCTTACATCTTCGAAGGCAGCCAGACGGCGATGCCGGGGAAAAACCACAGCAGCAGCACCATCAGGCACATCAGGAAAAAGAACGGCATGGTGACCCTCGCGATCCAGCCGATGTCCTTGCCCGTCATGCCCTGCAGCACGAAGAGATTGAAGCCCACCGGCGGCGTGATCTGCGCCATCTCGACGACCACGACGAGGAAAATGCCGAACCAGATCAGGTCGATGCCCGCGGCCTGCACTGTCGGCAGGATCACGCCCATGGTCAGCACCACCATCGAGATGCCGTCGAGGAAGCAACCGAGGATGATGTAGAAGACTGCCAGCGCAACCATCAGGAAGAAGGGCGACAGACCCATCCCCGTGACGACCTCCGCGAGGTGCCGGGGCAGGCCGATGTAGCCCATGGACAGCGTGAGGAACGCCGCGCCCGCCAGGATCAACGCGATCATGCAGTACAGACGCGTGGCGCCCATGAGCGACTCGCGGAACGTCTGCCAGTTCAACGAACGCTGCACCCCGGAGATGATGAGCGAGCCCACCACGCCCACGGCCGCTGCCTCCGTTGCGGTGGCCACGCCACTGTAGATCGAGCCCAGCACGGCGCCGATCAGCAGCACGACGGGGATGAGGTGGCGCGAGTCGTAAAGTTTTTCCCGCAAGGTCTCGTTGCGCTCCGGCACCGGGATGCGATGCTTGTTCATCAGCGCCCAGACCGCAAGGTAGCCGGAGAACAGCGATGCGAGGACGATGCCGGGGATGATGCCGGCGACGAACAGCTTGGCGATCGACACGTCGGCCGAGACGCCATACACGATCATGATGATGGAAGGCGGTATGAGCAGGCCGAGCGTCCCGGCGCCGGCCAGCGAGCCGATCGTGATGTCCTCCGGGTAGCCGCGCTTGCCCAGCTCAGGAAGCGTCATCTTGCCAATCGTCGCGCAGGTAGCGGCCGAGGAGCCGGACACGGCAGCGAATATCGTGCAGCCGATCACATTGGTGTGCAGCAGGCGGCCAGGCAGGCGACCGACCCACGGCGCGAGCCCGCGGAACATGCTTTCGCTCAGCTTGGTGCGAAAGAGGATTTCCCCCATCCAGATGAAAAGGGGCAAGGCAGTGAGCGTCCAGCTCGAGGCCGACCCCCAGACCGTGACCGCCATCGCGTCGCCTGCGGGCCGCGCCGAGAACAGCTGCATGCCGATCCAGGCGACGCCCGCAAGTGTGAGGCCGATCCAGACGCTGCTGCCCAAGAGGGCGAACAGCGCCACGATCAGCAAGGTGGTGATGAGGACGTCATTCATTGTGCAATGCCTCCTCAGGCCCGGATTTCATGCGCCTGCCCTTGATTTCCAGCACCCAGTCATCCACGAACGCGATGAACAGGATCACCGTGCCCACCGCCATGGCCATCTGCGGGATCCACAGGGGTGTCGCGTCGCTGCTGGTGGACATATCGTTGATGGAGCGCGACACCCAGGCCAGGCGCACCGAGTAGTAGGCGAACAGGCCCGACAGGCCGATGGCGGCGGTCAGCGCCCACATCTCCAGAGCGTGGCGGCCACCCGGTCCGAGCCGGCCGAGCAGCAAGGTGACGCGGATGTGCTCATTGCGCTTGAGCGTATGGGCGAGGGCCAGGAAACCTGCCGCAGCCATGCTGTAGCCCGCATAGGCATCGGTGCCGGGCACGTGGAACCCGAACTGGCGACTCGCGATGGACAGCAGCACCATCAGCAGCACGCCGATCATTGACAGCGCGGCCAGCCAGGCTGCGCCGTCGTACAAGAAATCCAGCAATCGTCGCATAAGAGTCCCGTCGTTGTGTCCCTGGTCCAGGTTTCTCATTTATTGGTCAACGTCAGCGTCGGGCAGGCCTGGATGATGGATTCTCCCTCAGGCCCGGCCTGTTTCTGCCGATCCTGCGGCATCCCGGCACTTTGTCGATATATTGCCAAGGTAAACAGCCGATTTTGACCACATGACTCATCCTCAACAAGCCATTGTTTCTTCCTTGCGGGCGCGCTGGCAGTTCTGGATAGACCGCGGCGGCACGTTCACCGACATCGTGGCCAAGCGGCCGGAGGGTGGGCTGCTCACCTATAAGCTGCTGTCCGAGAACCCAGAACAGTACGCGGACGCCGCCGTCGCGGGCATTCGCCACCTGCTGGGTCTGAAGACGGGCGAGCCGGTAACGCCCGACGTCGTCGAGTGCGTGAAGATGGGTACCACCGTGGCGACCAACGCCCTGCTGGAGCGTAAGGGCGAGCCGACGCTGCTGGTCACGACCCAAGGCTTTCGGGATGCACTGCGCATCGCCTACCAGAACCGCCCGCGCCTGTTCGACCGCAACATCGTGCTGCCCGAGCTTCTCTACTCGTCGGTGATCGAGGCGCGCGAGCGCGTCGCGGCGCAGGGCGAGGTGCTCGAACCGCTGGACGAGGCCTTGCTCCGCCAGGACCTGGAAGCGGCGTTCCAGCGCGGCCTGCGCAGCGTGGCCATCGTCTTCATGCACGGCTATCGCTTCACGGCGCATGAGCAGGCCGCCAAACGCATCGCGAACGAGGTCGGGTTCACGCAGGTCAGCACGTCGCATGAGACGAGCCCGATGATGAAGTTCGTCAGCCGCGGCGACACGACGGTCGTCGACGCCTACCTTTCGCCCATCCTGCGCCGCTACGTGGACCAGGTCGCCGCGGAGATGCCGGGCGTGAAGCTGTTCTTCATGCAGTCGTCCGGCGGCCTGACGGATGCCCATGCCTTCCAGGGCAAGGACGCGATCCTGTCCGGCCCTGCCGGCGGCATCGTGGGCATGGCCAGGACAGCGAAGCTCGGCGGCCACGACAAGGTGATCGGCTTCGACATGGGCGGAACGTCCACCGACGTGTCGCACTACGCGGGCGAGTTCGAGCGCGAGTTCGAGACACAGGTGGCGGGCGTGCGCATGCGCGCCCCGATGATGAGCATCCACACCGTGGCGGCCGGTGGTGGCTCAATCCTCGAATTCGATGGCTCGCGCTTTCGCGTCGGGCCGCAAAGCGCAGGCGCCAACCCGGGGCCGGCCAGCTACCGCCGCGGCGGGCCGCTCGCGGTGACGGATGCGAACGTGATGGTGGGCAAGATCCAGCCGCGCTACTTCCCGAAGGTGTTCGGGCCGAAGGCCAACGAGGCGCTGAGCCAGGAAGTGGTCGAGGCGAAGTTCAACGAGCTGGCGGGCAGGACCGGCCGCAGCGCGGAAGTTGTGGCCGAGGGCTTCATCAACATCGCGGTGCAGCAGATGGCCAACGCCATCAAGAAGATCTCGGTGGCCCGCGGCTACGACGTCACGCGCTACACCTTGCAGTGCTTCGGCGGCGCGGGCGGACAGCACGCCTGCTTGGTGGCCGACGCGCTGGGCATGAGCCGTGTGTTCGTGCACCCGCTGGCGGGCGTGCTCTCGGCGTACGGGATGGGGCTGGCGGACCAGAACGCGATACGCGAGCAGGCGATCGAACTGCCGCTGGCGCAGGAGTCCTTGCCGATCGTGGCCGAGCGGCTGGAGACACTGGGCGCCGCGGCGAAGGCCGACCTGGAGCGCCAGCAGGCGAACGCGGGCGCGGTCACATTGCACTTGCGCGTCCACATCCGTTACGAGGGAAGCGACTCGGCCTTGGTGGTTCCCTTTGGCGATCTGGAGACGATCGCCCTGGGCTTCGAGACGGCGTACCGGCAGCGCTTCGCCTTTCTCATGAAGGGCAAGGGCATGATGGTCGAGGCCGTCTCGGTGGAGGCGGTGGTGGCCGGAGACGCGCCGGCCGAACCGCGCCATGAAGTGCACGCCGTACGGCAGGTGCCGAGCCGCGAGACAGTCCGTATGTATTCGGGCGGCCAATGGCATGACGCGGCCCTCGTGGTGCGCGAGGACCTTCGCCCGGGCGATGTCGTGCCCGGCCCATCCATCATCGCGGAGAAGAACGCGACCACCGTCGTCGAACCCGGCTGGGAAGCGCAGCTGACGGCGCTCGACCACATCGTGCTGGACCGCCGTGTGCCGCGTGCGACGAAATACGCCGCGGGCACGACCGTGGATCCGGTGCTGCTGGAGGTGTTCAACAACCTGTTCATGAACATCGCCGAGCAGATGGGCCTGCAGCTGCAGAACACGGCCTACTCGGTGAACATCAAGGAGCGGCTGGACTTTTCATGCGCGCTGTTCGACGCGCAAGGCAACCTGATCGCCAACGCGCCGCACATGCCGGTGCATCTGGGCTCGATGGGCGAGAGCATAAAGACCGTGATCCGCGAGAACGCGGGCCGCATGTCCCCCGGCGATGTGTATGTCCTGAATGACCCGTACCACGGCGGCACGCATCTGCCCGATGTCACGGTGATCACGCCTGTGTACCTGGGTGCGGCCGCATCTTCGACAGGCTCAGACCGATCGGAACTCCCGATGTTCTACGTCGGCTCACGGGGGCACCACGCCGACATCGGCGGCACGACGCCCGGCTCCATGCCGCCTTTCTCGACGCGGATCGAGGAAGAGGGCGTGCAGATCAACAACGTCAAGCTGGTCGATCGCGGCACGCTGCGCGAGGCGGAGATGCTCGCGCTGTTGCGCAGCGGCACCTACCCGAGCCGCAACCCCGAGCAGAACATGGCGGACCTGAAGGCGCAGATCGCCGCCAATGAAAAGGGCGTGCAGGAACTTCGCAAGATGGTGGACCAGTTCGGGCTGGACGTGGTGCAGGCCTACATGCGCCACGTGCAGGACAACGCCGAGGAGTCCGTTCGCCGCGTCATCACGAAACTGAAGGACGGCGGGTACACGCTACCCCTGGACAACGGCGCGCAGATCAAGGTCGCGATCCGTGTCGATGCGGCCAACCGCAGCGCCGAGATCGATTTCACCGGCACCTCGCCGCAGCAGGTCAATAACTTCAACGCGCCCACCGCGGTCTGCATGGCGGCGGTACTCTACGTGTTCCGCACGCTGGTGGACGACGACATCCCGCTGAATGCGGGCTGCCTGAAGCCGCTCAAGGTCATCATCCCGCCGGGCTCCATGCTGAACCCGAACCCGCCGGCCTCGGTGGTTGCTGGCAACGTCGAGACATCGACCTGCATCACCAACACGCTCTACGGAGCGCTGGGTGTGATGGCCGCAAGCCAGTGCACGATGAACAATTTCACCTTCGGCAACGCAAGGCACCAGTACTACGAGACGATCTCCGGCGGCAGCGGCGCGGGGGAGGGCTTCGATGGGACGAGCGTGGTGCAGACGCACATGACCAACTCGCGGCTTACCGATCCGGAAGTGCTGGAGTTCCGATTTCCCGTGCGGCTGGAAAGCTACGAAATCCGCAAGGGCTCGGGCGGGGCGGGCCGCTGGCGGGGCGGCAACGGCGGCGTGCGGCGCGTGCGCTTCCTGGAGGAGATGACCGCCAGCATCCTGTCTAACGGGCGCAAGCACGGCTCGTTCGGCATGGCCGGCGGCCAGCCGGGGCAGGTTGGCATCAACCGCGTGGTCCGCACCAGTGGCGAGGTGGAGGAGCTGGGCCACATCGGGCAAGCCGAGATGAAACCGGGGGACATCTTCGAGATCCACACGCCGGGCGGCGGCGGGTACGGCAAGGCGTGACTGGGTACGGTATGAGTACGGACGCGTTGCTGGAGAACTACCGGCTCCTGGCTCGATATAACCGCTGGTTCAACCAGCGGCTGTTCGCGGCCTGCGAGCAGCTGCCGGATGCAGAACGAAAGCGCGATCGCGGCGCCTTTTTCGGCTCGATCCACAACACGCTGAACCACGTGATGTGGGGCGATCGAATGTGGCTACAGCGCTTCGCCAGTCAGGGCGCGGACACGCCGGGACTGGGAGGCGATGTGCTGGATCTTCCACCCGGCGCTCGCTACGAAACGGTGCTGTATGACGATTGGGCGATCCTGCGCGCTAAGCGCGACGAACTCGATGCGGCGCTCGAGGCCTGGCTGGGGCTGATGCCTGCGGACTATCCGCTGCGCACGATGCGCTACTGCAACACGAAAGGCGTGCAACGCGAGCATCTCACGTGGCTGGCGTTGACTCACTTTTTCAACCACCAGACTCACCATCGCGGGCAGGTGACAACGCTGCTGGCGCAAGCGGGCATCGATCCCGGCACCACGGACCTCATCGCGCTCGTCTAGGCAACAAAAAACCCGCCGGGGTGCGGCGGGTTTTCTTGGGGGCCGAAGCAGCGTCGCTTACTTCTTGGAGCTCGCTGCGGGGGCTGCGGGCTTGGCCGCATCGGCTTTGGCTGTCTTGGTGTCTTCCTTGGCTTTCTTCTCAGATTCCTTCTTCTCGGTCTTGGCGACACCCTTGAAGGCGGAGCCGTTCACGGTCAGGCCCTCGGCCGAGAACTTGGCGGCGTTGCTTTCACCGATGCCCTGCACGCGGGCGATGAAATCCTGCCAGTCCTTGAAGTTGCCCTTCTTGCGCTCGTCGAGGATCTTGGTGGAAATGCCCGGGCCGATGCCCTTGACGCCGTCCAGCTCGGCCGGGGTGGCCTTGTTGACGTCGACAGCAGCAAACGAAGCGGCGGCGTACAGCATGGCCACAATGGCCAAAATTTTCTTCAGCATGTTTTTCTCTCTCCTAAGTGGGATTGGTTGCCCGCCGGATTGGCGGGAATTCCCATAACGACGCCTGGCCGCACGGCGTTGACACCTCTGCGACACCGGAGGTACCTACCAAAGTCTCGTCTCAGGTGGCTGCGAGCGCCGCCATGTAGCGGGCGATGCCCGTATGCACGTCGGCGAACACGTGGTCGCAGCCTGCGGCGCGCAATGCCGTGATGTCCGCCTGGGTGTAGCACTGGTACTTGCCGCGCAAGGCGTCCGGGAAAGGGATGTACTGGATCCGGCCCTTCGCGGTTGCCGACACCGCGTCAAACGGCTGGTTCGCATCGGTGTCGAGTGCATTGATAACGGCGACTGCCACGTCGTTGAACGGCTGCGCCCGGCCCGTACCGAGGTTGAATATGCCGGACTTCTCCGGGTGATCGAAGAACCAGAGGTTCACCGCGACCACGTCGTCGATGAAGATGAAGTCGCGCTTCTGTTCGCCCGCCGCGTACCCTCCGTACTCGCCGAACAGGTTCACCTTTCCCTCGGCCCTGAACTGGTTGAACTGGTGGAACGCAACGCTCGCCATGCGGCCTTTGTGCTGCTCACGCGGGCCATAAACGTTGAAGTACCGGAACCCGGCCACCTGGCGCTTGGTCCGCTTGAAGTCCTTGCCGCATTCGCGCCTCATGCGCTGGTCGAACAGCAACTTGGAATAGCCGTATACGTTGAGCGGCCGCTCGAACTCCGGCGATTCGACGAACGTGTCCGAACCGCCATAGGTCGCGGCAGATGAGGCGTAGAGCAAGCGGCTGCCGCGCTCCTGGCAGGCATTGAACAGGCCACACGAGAGCGTGTAGTTGTTGTCCATCATGTACTTGCCGTCCGTCTCCATGGTGTCGCTGCAGGCGCCCTCGTGAAAGACGGTGTCCACCTTGCCGAAGTACCCTTCCGCGAAGAGGTCGTAGAACATGTCCACATCGACATAGTCGGCGATCTTCAGGTCGGCCAGGTTGCGGAACTTGTCGCCTTGCGTCAGGTCGTCGACCGCAATGATGTCCTCGATGCCGCGGGCGTTCAGGCCCTTGACCAGGTTGCTTCCGATGAATCCGGCGGCGCCGGTGACCACGACACGCGTCATGAAAAGAGCTCCTCGTAGGAAACGGTAGCGGTGCCGAATTTTCCGACGACGATGCCGCCGGCCTTGTTGGCCAGCGGCATCGCCTCGCGCGGGCTCATGCCCGCGGCGACCAGCGCCGCCAGTGTCGCGATAACGGTGTCGCCCGCGCCGGTGACGTCGAAGACCTCGCGTGCCTGGGCTTGCACGTGCTGCTCGCCCTGCGCGTCGAACAGCGTCATGCCGTCTTCGCCTAGCGTCACCAGCAGCGCACCCAGCCGCAGGTGCTCGCGCAACTGCTGCGCCTTGGCGCGCAGTTCATCGTCGGTACGCCAGGCGCCGACCACTTGTTGCAGCTCCAGCCGGTTGGGCGTGATCACGGTGGCGCCCGCGTAGCGTGCGTAATCGGAACCCTTCGGGTCGACGAGCACGGCCTTCCCGAGCGCGCGGCCCTGCTCGATCATGGAGGTGATATGCGCCAGGCCGCCTTTGCCGTAATCGGAAAACAGGATGGCGTCATGGGCCGGCGCCAGTGCAGCGAACGCCTCGGTCTGCGAAGCCAGGGCCTCGTGATCGGGCTCGTTTTCGAAATCCATGCGCAGCAGTTGCTGGTGCCGGCCGATGACTCGCAGCTTGACGGTCGTGCGAAGCCCCGCGTCGCGTTTGAGGTGGGTGGCGATGCCCGTTTCGCGCAAAAGGGCTTCGAGGCGGTGGCCTGGTTCGTCGTCTCCCACCACGCCCAGAAAGCTCGCCTTGGCACCCAGCGTCACGACGTTGTAGGCCACGTTGGCGGCAGCGCCGATGCGCTCTTCTTCTCGCGTCACCTTCACCACGGGTACGGGCGCTTCAGGCGAGATGCGGTCCACCGCGCCGTGCCAGTAGCGATCGAGCATCGCGTCGCCGACAACGAGCACGCGTGCGTTCGCGAGTTCCTGTTTGCTGAGTTTCATAGTTCTTCCACGCGCCTTGCAGGATAGCTGTCCCAGGCCTGGCAACCGGGGCATTGCCAGAAATGCTGCTTCGCCTCGAAGCCGCAGGCGGCGCAGCGGTATCGGGTGAGCGGCTTGACCGCATGGTCGAGCGCGCCCTGCACGAACGGGTGGAACTGCTCGTGTTCCAGCCGTTCGCCCGCCAGCCATTTCGTGGCAGCCACCAGCGAGGGCTCCCGCTCCAGGTGCTTGACGTACCAGTTCCGGGCGGCCGTTGCGTCAGGCTCGAGCGCGACGATGCCTTCCAGCACATCAAGAGAGGGCGCCTGCTCGTAACCCGCTCGCAGCAAGTCCAGCGCCTGCGCCTGGCGCCCGCTGGCGATCGCCGCCTCTGTCAGATGCCTTGCCACCAGTGGAACGGCGGCGGGTGCGGAATGCCCGAGACCGGCCAGTGTGTCGAACGCCGCGTCCGCGTTGCCGGCGCGCCGCTGCAGCGCCGCCAGATCGATGCCGGGCCTCGCAGCGCCGGGGTCGAGCTTCATGGCCTCCCGCAATAACTTTTCCGCCTGCTCGGGCGCTGCGCCGGCCGCCTGCTCGCACAGGTAGTGGGCTTGCCGGCCGCTAAAGTTTCCGTGACCCGCGGCATCGAGCTTGCGCGCGATCTCCGAGGCCTGCGCCCAATCGCGAGAACGCTCGTAGATGGCCAGCAGCGCCAGTAGCGCCTGCCCCTCGAACGCTGTCCCTTCGAGCTTGCGCAACGCCTCCTCGGCCCGATCCAGCAGGCCGGCCTTGAGAAAGTCCAGCGCCAGGGCGTGCTGCGCGCGATGGCGTTCCGCGCGGCTCAGGTCGCCGCGCGAGAGCAGGTGCTCGTGCACGCGCACAGCGCGCTCGTATTCGCCTCGGCGGCGAAAGAGGTTACCCAGCGCGAAGTGCAACTCGGTCGTGTCGGGATCGTTCTGGACGGCCTCGATGAAGGCGTCGATGGCCTGGTCTTGCTGCTCATTCAACAGGAAGTTCAGGCCCCGGAAATAGGCCTTGGGCGCCTGGCGATTCTCGATGCGCAGTTGGCGCAGGTCCAGGCGAGAGGCCACCCAGCCCAACACAAAGGCGATAGGCAGGCCCCACAGAACCCAGCTCAGGTCAAATTCCATGTTGCCCCATGTTGGCCGCTTCGGCGGCATCCGGCGCGCCCGACGCCTGGTGCGCGCGCCTCGCCGCGACACGGTGCTTCCACCAGCGAGGGACCATGCCCAGCGCCCCGATGCCCAGCCCGAGAGCGAAAGCCGCCAGGACCACCAGCACCATCGGCGCGCGCCAGACCGTGCCAAAGAAGAAACGCACGGTGACGTCTTCCTGGTTGTTCAGGGCAAAGGCGAAGAGGGTAAAAAAAATGGCTGCCTTGAGCAGCCACATGAGGTATTTCATCGATCTCCTCTGTGGAGAAGCAGATTCTAGCGAGGCGCCAGCCAGCTAGGACTTGGTCTCCGCCTCGATCTCGGCGGTGCGCTTGTCCACCGCCTCACGCAGGGCCTTGCCCGGCTTGAAGTGGGGAACACGCTTTTCGGGAATGTGCACGCTCTCACCGGAGCGCGGGTTGCGGCCCATGCGCGGCGGACGCCGGTTGATGGAGAAGCTGCCGAATCCGCGGATTTCGATGCGGTGCCCGCGCACCAACGCTTCGCTCATCGCGTCAAGAATGGTCTTGACGGCGTACTCGGCGTCGCGGTGCGTGAGCTGGCTGAAACGTGCTGCCAGTTCTTCGACGAGGTCACTACGGGTCATAGAGCCTTGGGGTTGTCATCCCGGGCTTGACCCGGGATCCATCTCACGCCGGAAAACTGCATCCGGCGCGACATGGATTGCGGGTCGAGCCCGCAATGACAGTCCTCTCTTACTTTTCGCTGCTGTCCAGCTTGGCGCGCAGCAGGGCGCCCAGGCTGGTGGTGCCGGCGTTCTCGCGAGCGGACTGCTGCGAGAGGGTCGACATCTGTTCCTGCTGGTCGGCCATGTCCTTCGCCTTGATGGACAGCTGGATGTTGCGGGTCTTGCGGTCGATGTTCACGACCACGGCATTGACCTCGTCGCCTTCCTTGAGCACGTTGCGGGCGTCTTCCACGCGGTCGCGGGAGATTTCCGAAGCGCGCAGGTAACCGACGATGTCCTGGCCCAGGTCGATCTCGGCGCCCTTCGGGTCGACGGTCTTGACCTTGCCGGAAACGGCGGAACCCTTGTCATGGATGGACACGAACGTGGTGAACGGATCCTGGTCCAGCTGCTTGATGCCCAGGCTGATGCGCTCGCGGTCGACGTCCACGGCCAGCACGATCGCTTCGACTTCCTGGCCCTTCTTGTAGTTGCGCACGGCGGCTTCGCCGGTTTCGTTCCACGAGAGATCGGACAGGTGAACCAGACCGTCGATGCCGGCGGCAAGGCCGACGAACACGCCGAAGTCGGTGATCGACTTGATCGGGCCCTTGACGCGGTCGCCGCGCTTGGTGTTCTGCGCGAATTCCTGCCAGGGGTTGGCCTTGCACTGCTTCATGCCCAGGCTGATACGGCGCTTGTCTTCGTCGATCTCGAGGACCATGACTTCGACTTCATCGCCCAGCGCAACGATCTTGCTGGGAGCGACGTTCTTGTTGGTCCAGTCCATTTCGGAGACGTGCACCAGGCCTTCGATGCCGGGCTCGAGTTCCACGAACGCGCCGTAGTCGGCGATGTTGGTGATCTTGCCGAACATGCGCGTGCCTTGCGGGTAGCGGCGGTTCACGCCCATCCACGGATCGTCGCCCATTTGCTTCAGGCCCAGCGAGACGCGGTTCTTCTCGGTATCGAACTTGAGGATCTTGGCGGTGATTTCCTGGCCCGCTTGCACCACTTCGCTCGGATGGCGGACACGGCGCCAGGCCATGTCGGTGATGTGCAGGAGGCCGTCGATGCCGCCCAAGTCCACGAACGCACCGTACTCGGTGATGTTCTTGACGACGCCGCGCACAACGGAGCCTTCCTTCAGCGTTTCCATCAGCTTGGCGCGCTCTTCGCCCATGGAAGCTTCCACAACGGCGCGGCGGCTCAGCACCACGTTGTTGCGCTTGCGGTCCAGCTTGATGACCTTGAACTCCATGGTCTTGTTTTCGTACGGCGTCAGATCCTTGATCGGGCGCGTGTCGATCAGCGAGCCGGGCAGGAAGGCGCGGATGCCGTTGACGAGGACCGTGAGGCCGCCCTTGACCTTGCCGCTGGTGGTGCCGGTGACGAACTCGCCGGATTCCAGGGCCTTCTCGAGGCTCATCCAGGATGCGAGGCGCTTGGCCTTGTCGCGCGACAGGATGGTGTCGCCGTAGCCATTTTCGATGGCGTCGATGGCCACCGAGACGAAATCGCCCACCTGGACTTCGATTTCGCCCTTGTCATTCTTGAACTCGTCGATCGGCACGTAGGCTTCGGACTTGAGGCCGGCGTTCACGACGACAAAACTGTGCTCAATACGGACCACTTCGGAAGTGATCACTTCGCCGGTGCGCATTTCGGAGCGCTGCAGCGATTCCTCGAACATCGAGGCAAAAGATTCCATGGATTCAGACATTCAGTTTTCCTTGCACGTCGCACAGGTTTCCATCGGCACCATTGCAGATGTTTTTAAGGCTGGGACGGCGTTTGCTGCGACTTGGGGCCGCGGGTTAAGTTAATGATCCACACAGCCTGGGGGTGCTGGCGCGCAGCACGATGAGACTTGGGCTGTGTGGGCCCTTCAGTTCTTCCGGCCGGGGCCGAAAGGCTGTTTCGCCTCCCACCACTGAAGTACTTGCGCCACCGATTCTTCAACCGTTTGGCTCGAGTTATCCAGCAGGAGGGCATCCCCGGCGGGCTTGAGTGGCGCGACAGCGCGGGACGAATCCCTTGCGTCACGCGCTTCCAGGTCCGCGCGAAGACTGGCGATTGTAGTTGAAATTCCCTTTGAAATCAATTGCTTATGGCGGCGCTCGGCACGCTGGGCGGCGCTGGCCGTAAGGTAGATCTTCATCTGCGCGTCGGGAAAGATCACCGTTCCCATGTCGCGCCCATCGGCCACCAGCCCAGGCAGGCGCCGGAAGCTTTGCTGCAGGGCCACCAGCGCCGTCCGGACAGCGGGAAGCGCCGACACCCTGGAAGCGTTCATGCCGCCTTCTTCGGTGCGGATCGCGTCGGTGACGTCCTGCTCACCCAGCAGGATTTTCCCGGCCAGGAATCGCACGGGGAGGGTCTCGGCCATCCTGGCGATGGTGTGTTCGTGCGCAAGGTCCAGCTGCAGGCCGGCCTGGATAGCCGCCAGGGCCGTGATGCGGTAGAGCGCGCCGGAATCCAGGTAGTGGTAGCCCAGCCTGTGTGCGACCTCGGACGCCAGCGTGCCCTTGCCGGAGGCGGTGGGCCCGTCCACGCAGATCACCGGAATTCGAGGCGAGGGTGTTTGCACGACGGCAAATAGGGCCTCGAAATAGTCGGGAAAGGTCTTCGCGACGCATTTCGGGTCTTCGATCCGCACCGGCACGCCCGGCGGGTTGAACGCCGCGAGCGAAAAGCACATCGCCACCCGATGGTCGTCATAGGTGTGGATGCTCGCTGGAGTCCATGCCGCTGGAGGGCTGACCTGGATGAAGTCCGCGCCTTCGACCACTTCGGCGCCGAGCTTGCGCAGCTCAGTGGCCATGGCGGCCAGGCGATCGGTTTCCTTTACGCGCCAACTCGCGATGTTGCGCAGCGTGGTGGTGCCATCAGCGAACAGGGCCATCACTGCCAGCGTCATCGCGGCATCGGGAATATGGTTGCAGTCCAGGTCAAGGGCCTTCAGGGGCCAGGCGCCGCGGGACACTTCCAGCGAGTTGGGCCCCCCGGTCACGTGCGCGCCCATCATCCGCGCGGCGTCGATGAAGCGGATGTCGCCCTGGATCGAATCCTCCCCCACGCCAGTGATGCGCACCGGCGCACCGGTTTGCGCCGCGATCGCGCCGAGCGCGACGAAATAACTGGCCGAGGAGGCATCGGCCTCCACGTGGATGCTGCCTGGCGACTTGTAGCTGCTGCCGGCGGGAATGATGAACCGCTGCCAGCCCTCACGCCGCACCGCGATGCCGAAGCGCGCGAGCAGGTTCAGCGTAATCTCGATGTATGGCTTGGAAATGAGCTCCCCGACGACGTCGATCACGATATCGCGACGGGAGACCAGCGGCAGCGCCATGAGCAGGGCGGTGAGGAACTGGCTGGAGACGTCGCCGCGCACGGCGATGGGCGCGTCGAGCTGCAGGCGCGGGCGACCGATCCGCAGCGGCGGGTAGCCTTCGACCCCGAGGTAATCGATTTCGCAGCCGAGCTGGCGCAAGGCATCGACCAGGTCGCCGATCGGACGCTCATGCATGCGGGCCACGCCGCTCAGCTCGAACTCGCCGCCGATGACGGCCAACGCGGCGGTGAGCGGACGCATCGCAGTGCCGGCGTTGCCCAGGAAAAGCCTTGCGTGGGGGGCGGGCGCGTGGCCACCGAGGCCGGTAATTTCCACCACGGCGCCCTCATGCTTCACGCCGCATCCGAGCGCACGCAATGCGTCCAGCATCACGCGCGTGTCGTCGGAGTCGAGCAGGTCGTGCACAGAGGTGATGCCCGTGCTCAATGCGGCGAGCAGCAGTACGCGGTTGGAGATGCTCTTGGAGCCCGGCAGCAGCACCTGGCCGGCCGCGCTGTCCAGTGGCGGGATATCCAGAAAATCGGTGGTGAACATCAGGCCTTGCCCCGCCGAGGGATGCTCGTCATTTCCGGGTTGTGCCCATGCGCCAATGCGAGCGCGACTGGCTGGCCTGGTCGATCAGGCCTTCCAGGCCTTCGCCGTTGCCGCTTTCGATCATTGCCTCCATCGCGGCCAGGGTGCGCTGGAAAATCTTCGATTGCTCCAGCAGTTCCTGGCGGTTCGCCAGCAGGATGTCGCGCCACATCTTCGGTTCGCTCGCGGCGATGCGGGTGAAATCACGGAAACCCGGGCCCGCCAGCGACAGGTAGTCCTTGCCGTGTTCTTGCGAGGTGATGCCGTTGATCAGCGCGAAGGCGATCAGGTGAGGCAAGTGGCTGACGGCCGCAAAGGCCGCATCGTGTTCGTCGGGCGCCATCTTGACCACCGGGCAATCCAGTGCTTCCCACAGCTGCACCGCCCGTTGCAGGTGGATGGGGTCGGTGCGGTCCACGGGGGTGAGGATGACTTGCTTGCCGGTGTAGAGGTCCGGGTCGGAGTGCTCCACGCCGGAGACTTCCTTGCCTGTGATCGGATGGCAGGGCACGAAGCATCCGATGTGGTCACGCAGAACGCGCCGCGCCGAATCGATGACGTCCCGCTTGGTCGAGCCGACGTCCATGATCAGCATGTCCTTCGTGACCAGGTGCTTGATGGCCTTGAGCGTGGCCTCGGTGGCGGCCACCGGAACGGCCAGCAACACGATGTCGGCACCGGACACGGCGAGCAGCGCCGAAGGCGCCTCGACGTCGATCACGCCCATGGAAAGCGCGCGTTGTGTCGTGGAAGGCGACTTGCTGTAACCCACGACGCGCTTCACCAAACCGGCACGCTTGAGCGCGAGCGCAAACGAGCCGCCCATGAGGCCGCATCCGATCAGGCCGAGTTGTTCGAACATAGTCTTGTCGTTTTCCGCTCAGTCTGTCACGGGATAGGTGCCGAGCACCTTGTAGAAAGCGCACAGGGATTGCAAGTCGGCCAGCGCGGCCGCGACGTGGGGCTGCGAAGGATGGCCCTGCACGTCGATGTAGAAGTAGTACTCCCACTGGCCGGAGCGGGCGGGGCGCGATTCGAAGCGCGTCATCGAGACGCCATGCTGCTTGAGCGGCACCAGGATGTCATGCACGGCGCCGGGCCGGTTGGGGACGGACACGACGAGGCTCACGCAGTCGCGCCCTGACGCCTGCGGCGCCTCCAGCACCTGCGGCAGGCACACGATAGCAAACCGCGTGCGGTTGAAAGCATCGTCCTGAATCGCGTGGGCGGCCACGTGCAGGCCGAATTCGCTGCCCGCGCGCTCGCTGGCGATGCCGGCCCAGGCCGGGTTGGTTGCCGCCAGCCGCGCGCCCTCGGCGTTGCTGGAGACGGCGCGTCGCTCGACGCCTGGCAGGTGCTTGTTCAGCCAGCCTTGGCACTGCGCCAGGGCCTGCGGATGGGCCAGCACGACCTCGATGCCGTCGATCGAATTGGAAAGGCGCAGCAAGTGGTGCCGCACCAGCAGGCTGATCTCGCCGACGATGTGCAGCGGCGAATTCAGCAGCAGGTCGAGCGAGCGCGTGACAACGCCTTCGCTGTTGTTCTCGACGGGCACCACGCCGAAGTCGGCGGTGCCCGCGGTCGCGGCGTGGAAGACCTCGTCGAAATTCACGCAAGGCACGTGCTCGATGCTGGAGCCGAAGAATTGCACGGCCGCCTGCTCGCTGAACGTGCCCACGGGCCCGAGGTAGGCGACGCGCTGGGGTGCCTCCAGCGCGCGGCAGGCAGACATGATCTCGCGCCAGATCGTCGCGACGTTGCTGTTTTTCAGCGGCCCCGGGTTCGCGGCTTGCAGGCCGTTGATGACCTGCGCCTCGCGCTCGGGACGGAACACCGGCGAGCCTTCGGCGCGCTTGATCTCGCCCACCTCGTTGGCCAGCGCCGCCCGCCGATTAAGGGCCTGCAGCAACTCCTTGTCGACGGCATCGATTTCGGTGCGAAGTACGGCCAGGTCACGCGCCATCAGGCTTCGCCTTCCGCGTTCGAGGCGTCGCCGGCATCGTCATCCGTGTCGCTGGCGGCAGCATCGTTCTCGACGATGCGCTGCAGTCCGCTGAGCTTGGAGCCTTCGTCCAGCCCGATCAGCGTCACGCCCTGCGTTGCGCGCCCCAGTTCACGGATTTCGCTCACGCGGGTGCGAACCAGGACACCCTTGTCGGTGATCAGCATGATCTCGTCGTCCGAATGCACGAGGGTCGCAGCGACAACCTTGCCGTTGCGCTCACTCTGCTGGATGGCGATCATGCCCTTGGTGCCGCGGCCATGGCGGGTGTACTCGGTGATGCTCGTGCGCTTGCCGTAGCCGTTTTCGGTGGCGGTGAGCACGCTTTGCTGCTCGTCCTCGGCCACCAGCATGGCGATCACGCTTTGGCCGGGATCGAGCGCCATGCCGCGCACGCCGCGCGCGGCACGGCCCAGCGGCCGCACGTCGTCCTCGTCGAAGCGCACGGCCTTGCCGCCGTCGCTGAACAGCATCACGTCGTGCTTGCCGTCGGTCAAGGCAGCGCCGATGAGGTAGTCGCCTTCGTCCAGATTCACCGCGATGATGCCGCCCTTGCGCGGGTTGTTGAACTCATCCAGCGCCGTCTTCTTGACGGTGCCCATGCTTGTGCCCATGAACACGAAATGATCCGCCGGGAAGCTGCGGAACTCGCCTGTCAGCGGCAGGACCACGTTGATTTTTTCGCCGTCCTGCAGGGGGAACATGTTGACGATCGGTCGGCCGCGCGAGCCGCGCGAGCCCGCCGGCACTTCCCAGACCTTCAGCCAGTACAGGCGGCCGCGGTTGGAGAAGCAAAGAATCCAGTCGTGGGTGTTGGCAATGAAGAGCTGGTCCACCCAGTCGTCTTCCTTAGTTGCCGTGGCCTGCTTGCCGCGGCCGCCGCGCTTCTGGGCGCGGTATTCGGACAGGGGCTGGCTCTTGATATATCCGGAGTGGGAGAGCGTCACCACCATGTCGGTGGGGGTGATCAGGTCTTCGGTGGCGAGGTCCTGCGCGTTGTGCTCGACCACGCTGCGGCGCGCGCCCAACTTGGTCTGACCGAACTCCTGTTTCAGCGTTGTCAGTTCGTCGCCGATGATCGTGGACACACGCTCCGGCCGGGCCAGGATGTCGAGCAGGTCGTCGATCTCGGCCATGACTTCCTTGTACTCGGCGACGATCTTGTCCTGCTCCAGGCCCGTGAGGCGCTGCAGGCGCATCTGCAGGATTTCCTGCGCTTGCGTGTCGGAGAGACGATATAGGCCGTCGCCGCCCATGCCGAATTCGCGCTCGAGCCCGTCGGGGCGGTAGTCGTCCGCATTGATGACGCCGCCATCGGCACGGGTGCGTGTGAGCATTTCGCGCACCAGCTTGCTGTCCCAGGGCCGGCTCATCAGCTCGGCCTTCGCCACGGGCGGCGTGGGCGCATTGCGGATGATCGCGATGAATTCGTCGATGTTGGCCAGCGCCACGGCCAGGCCTTCCAGCACATGGCCGCGCTCGCGGGCCTTACGCAGATTGAAGACGGTGCGGCGCGTCACCACTTCGCGGCGGTGCTGCAGGAAGACCTTGATCAAATCCTTCAGGTTGCACAGCCGCGGCTGGCCGTCGATCAGCGCCACCATGTTGATGCCGAAGGTGTCCTGCAGCTGCGTTTGCTTGTACAGGTTGTTGAGCACCACTTCGGGCACTTCGCCACGCTTGAGCTCGATCACCAGGCGCATGCCGGACTTGTCGCTTTCGTCCTGGATGTGGCTGATGCCCTCGATCTTTTTCTCGTTTACCAGCTCGGCCATGCGTTCCTGCAGCGTCTTCTTGTTGACCTGGTAGGGCAGCTCATCGACGATGATGGCCTGGCGCTGGCCGCGATCGATGTCCTCGAAATGGCACTTGGCGCGCATCACGACCTTGCCACGGCCGGTGCGGTAGCCTTCCTTCACGCCATTGATGCCGTAGATGATGCCGGCCGTGGGAAAGTCGGGCGCGGGCACGATCTCCATCAGCTCATCGATCGTCGCCTCCGGGTTGCGCAGCAGGTGCAGGCACGCGTCTACGACTTCATTGAGGTTATGCGGCGGGATGTTCGTGGCCATGCCCACGGCGATGCCGCCCGAGCCGTTGACCAGCAGGTTGGGCAGGCGGCTGGGCAACACCAGCGGCTCTTTCTCGCTGCCATCGTAGTTGGGCCCGAAATCAACCGTTTCCTTGTCGATGTCGGCCAGCATCTCGTGGGCGATCTTGGCCAGGCGGATTTCGGTGTAACGCATGGCCGCTGCGTTGTCGCCGTCCACCGACCCGAAGTTCCCCTGGCCGTCGACCAGCATATGGCGCATGGAAAAGTCCTGCGCCAGGCGAACGATGGTGTCGTAGACCGACTGGTCGCCGTGCGGGTGGTACTTGCCGATGACATCCCCGACGATGCGAGCAGACTTCTTGTAGGGTCGGTTCCAGTCGTTATTGAGCTCGTGCATCGCGAACAGTACGCGGCGGTGCACCGGCTTCAACCCGTCGCGCGCGTCCGGCAGCGCCCGGCCCACGATCACACTCATCGCGTAATCGAGGTAGCTGCGCCGCATTTCCTCTTCGAGACTGATGGGGAGAGTTTCTTTGGCGAATTGGGTCATGAGGGGGCAATGGTGCAGGCGCGAAACCTTTGATTTTACGTTCAACACGCCTGTCGCTAACCCGCAACAGAACTGGGGTAATGAGGTTTTGTCCTACGTTGCGTAAACGGCGTTTCCGTTGATTGTGTAAGGACGTGTGGCACAATGATTTCACGCTTTTGGTGATGGTCACCTTAAACGTCGTATTCACGCAGCGCGGCTGCGGCTTTTTCCCCAAGAGGAGAACCATGAAGAAACTGAACAAAGTGGCGCTGATGTTTGCCGTCGCTGCGCTGGCAACAGCCGCCGGGGCGCAAACTCGGGTGACCGCTGCCGATGGTGGCAACCGCATCGACAACTGGCAGAACGGCTCCGGTGAACTGGTGTGGAAGAACGGCACCAACGAGCTCTGCTGGCGTGATGCCTTCTGGACGCCCGCCACCGCAGCCAAGGGTTGCGACGGCGCCCTGGTTCCGCCGCCGCCTCCCGCTCCGGCTCCGGTCGCCGTCGCTCCGGCCCCGCCGCCGCCCGCTGCGGCTCCGCGTCCGGCCCCTGCGCCCCAACCGCCCGCCGCCACCAAGGTGACGTACGCTGCCGACGCCTTCTTCGACTTCGACAAGTCCGTCCTCAAGCCCGAAGGCAAGGCCAAGCTGGACGACCTGGTTGGCAAGGTCAAGGGTATTAACCTGGAAGTGATCATCGCCGTCGGTCATACCGACTCGGTGGGCACGGATGCTTACAACCAGAAGCTGTCGGTCCGCCGTGCTGAAGCCGTCAAGGCCTACCTCGTGTCCAAGGGCATCGAGAAGAACCGCGTGTACACCGAAGGCAAGGGCGAGAAGCAACCTGTTGCCGACAACAAGACCGCCGAAGGCCGTGCGAAGAACCGTCGCGTGGAAATCGAAGTGGTCGGCACCCGCGCCAACCGCTAAAGCCTGGGGCTCGCGCCCCAAGCCGCAAAAAGGCCCCGCATGCGGGGCCTTTTTACTTGGCCGCGTGCCAAAACGTGCGTTTTTTGGCGTGACAATCGCACCATGAGCGAAACCACCGTCAACGCCGACCCTGCCGAACTGGCCAAGTTTTCAGACCTCGCCCACCGCTGGTGGGACCCCGAGAGTGAATTCCGGCCGCTCCACCAGATCAACCCGCTGCGCCTGGACTGGATCCAGGGGCACGTCCCGCTGGCGGGTAAACGTGTTCTCGACGTGGGTTGTGGCGGTGGCATCCTGGCGGACGCCATGGGCCGTCAAGGCGCGATGGTTGTGGGGATCGACCTCGCTACCAAGGCCCTGAAAGTGGCCCAGCTGCATGCGCTGGAAGCCAACACGCCGAATGTCGAATACCGTGAGATCAGCGCCGAGGCCCTGGCTGCGCAAGAGCCAGGCACGTTCGACGTCGTGACCTGCATGGAGATGCTGGAGCACGTGCCAGACCCGGCTTCCATCGTGCGCGCCTGCAGGGCACTCGTGAAACCGGGCGGCTGGGTCTTCTTTTCGACGATCAACCGCAACCCCAAATCTTTCCTCTTCGCCATCATCGGCGCAGAGTACGTGCTCAACCTGCTGCCCCGCGGCACACACGAATACCTCAAGTTCATTCGGCCCAGCGAGCTTGCCGGCTACTGCCGCGCATCCGACCTGCAGGTTTCCGACTCGCGGGGCATGGAATACAACCCCTTGACCCGGCGCTACTGGCTGTCGGGCAACACGAGCGTCAATTACCTGTTGGCTACGCGGGCGGCGTGATGTTCAGTGACGTAGCGGCGGTGCTCTTCGACCTGGACGGCACACTGATCGACAGCGCTCCCGACCTCGGCGCCGCGGCGGACAAGATGAGGCTGGATCGCGGCCTGCCCTCGCTGCCTTTCGAGCTCTATCGGCCAATGGCGGGTGCGGGCGCGCGCGGAATGCTTGGCATCGCCTTCGGCATCACGCCTGACCACGCCGACTATGCCGAGTTGCGGGATGAGTTCTTCACCAACTACGAAAACTGCATGACCCAGCGGACGTATGCCTTCAACGGCATCGCTGAGCTGATCGACCAGCTGCTCGAGCGCGGACTGGCGTGGGGCGTGGTGACCAACAAAGCGACTCGATTCACAAGGCCGTTGACGCAGGGAATGAATCTTTTCGCGACAGCACGGGCCGTCGTTGCCGGCGACACCACGCCGCACGCCAAGCCGCACCCGGCGCCGTTGCTGGAGGCCGCCAGGCAGCTGAGCCTGGAGCCCCGCCGCTGCGTGTACGTGGGCGACGACGAGCGGGACGTGGCCGCAGGCCGCGCCGCCGGCATGCGTACTGTGGCAGCCAGCTACGGCTACCTCGGCGGCAACGCCGATACCCGGCTGTGGGGCGCCGATGCCCACATTCATTCCCCGCTTGAATTGCTGCCCCTCTTGCAAACGGCGGCGAAGGCCTAAAATACCAAGTCTTGGGGCTGCACTGGTTTCGACGTGGGTTCGGACGCGCGGCAGGGCATGTCGAGCTGAATGTGCTCGTAAAACAGATTCAAAAAAAGTAACTGCAAACGACGAACGTTTCGCACTCGCCGCTTAATTGCCGGTGAGCTTTGCAACAGCAGGCCTATGGGCTGGGCAAGGGGTTTTTAGCGCAAGTTAAGGGCTCCCGGCTGCAAAGATAATTTCATAGGCTGGTCTTGCGCCGGGTCACTTGGCGTGGGACGAGAAAATAGGTGACTGGCGTTCTGGATTGCGTGCCGCTGCGCGGTCCAGGAGGCGAGACTTAACCAGACGGCTACACATGTAGAACTGTGCGAAGAAGGCTTGCGGACGCGGGTTCAATTCCCGCCAGCTCCACCATACACCCATCCAAGGCCGTCCACCGACATTCGGTAGACGGCCTTTTTCATTGGGAAAGAGCTCACAAAGCGTCCAAGTTCTGCCAAGCTGATGCGTTGACAGCCAGTCGAAACCCGGGGAACAATCCAGGGGAACGAACTGGCCGTGTGCTTAATATTTGGGCACCGTTCCCCGGTTCGGGCTCATATGCACTCCGCAGACCCCGATGCTTACAGACAAACAATGCAAAAGCGCCGTCTGCCCGACGGGCAAGAAACGGGCGCGATTCACCGACTCAGGCGGCCTGTACCTGGAGGTCAGCCCGGCCGGCTCCAAGCGCTGGTTCTGGAAGATTTATGCCGACGGCAAAGAAGGGCGCTTGGCGCTCGGCAGTTACCCCACTGTCGGGCTAGCCGATGCGCGAAGGGCGCGTGACGCGGCCAGGCTTCAGAAATCCGAGGGGACGAATCCAGTCCAGATTCGCAAGATCGCAAAGCTCAAGGCCAGCACCTCGACCGATGAAACCTTCCGAGCCGTCGCGCTGGAGTGGTTCGACAAGCAGTCCACCCAGTGGAGCCCAGGTCACGCAATGCGTGCGCTACGCCAGTTCGAACGGGATCTGTTCCCGTGGCTGGGTGCCCGAAAGCTGAGCGACGTAGAACCCCCTGAACTGCTCGCCACTTTGCGCAAGATCGAGGAGCGCGGGGCGATCGAAACCGCAGACCGGGCGCTGATGCTTTGCCGGCAAGTCTGGAAATATGGGATCGCGACCGGGAAGGCCAGCCGGAACATCGCCGATGGGCTGAAGGGCGCACTGTCGCCTTATCGCGGGACGCACTTTGCGGCCATCACCGACCCCGCGCAGCTAGGCGTTCTGCTTCGCGCGATTCACGCTTACCGTGGCGGCGCAGTTGTCCGCGCGGCGCTGCAGTTGGCGCCAGTGTTGTTTCAGCGACCGGGAGAATTGCGGGGTGCCGCCTGGTCGGAAGTTGACCTGGATGCCGCACTGTGGACCATCCCTGCGGCGCGCATGAAGCGCGGCAAGGAAGGGAAGGAATTTGGCGACCCGCACGCCGTGCCGTTGCCGACACAAGCCGTGGACATCCTGCGCAAACTGCATCCGTTGACGGGCCATGGCACGCTGGTGTTTCCAGGGGAGCGAAATCACGAGAGGCCAATTTCGGAGAACTCGGTCCGCACGGCGTTGATCAGTCTGGGGTACACATCAGAGCTGCAGACGTGGCACGGGTTCAGGGCGACCGCCCGGACGATGTTGGCGGAGCGTTTGGATTGCGACCCCTTGGTCATTGAGGCGCAGCTAGCGCACGCGGTGAAAGATGCGAATGGGCGCGCGTATAACAGGACGCAATATTTGCAGCATCGAACTGTGATGATGCAACGGTGGGCGGACTACCTGGACGGTCTTCGCGATGGGGTGGACATGGAATTCAGACGCCGAGGCATTGACTCACCTGCAGCTCGGTCCAGTCGAGCGGATTGAAAGGTACGCGCGTGTGCTGGTGTGCCTGATCGCGTGCCGCGGCGAAATCGGTCGGGGCTCAGGCGGCGGTACGGCGGATTGGTGGCAAGGCACAGTTGAGGGCGCGTGCAATCCACAGAGATGAATCATGCGGATCACGCCCCACAAGTCCGTATCGGACTACTGAACGTCTACGGTCGGCCAGCGGAGAGCAGAAACACGAGAAGCCTGCGCTTGTCCCTATGCCGGCGCCCTGTGCTGCGTTACATTTGCGGTACGTTGTGAGGAAACGTGAGCATGGAACGCAAGACGGATACTCTGAATCTCCGAGTCACGCCAGAGCTGAAGGAGATGATCCGGACAGCTGCTGAACGTGAACATCGAACAATCGCCAACTTTGTTGAGGTACTTGTTCGCCAGCACTGTGCGGAGAAAGAAATCCTCGTTCCACCGAAGCTGCCGAAGAGCCGCTAGACCAAAACAGGGAGGAATGAATGGACGTCTTTCAGTTTCGCGAGCATATCGTTGGCGAGTACGAGCAGTTCACCCGCAGCTTCACGCGCATTCGATCCGACGACATTCGCGAGTTCGTCGATGAACAGTATGCGGGCCAAAAGTACTGGCCGGAACCGCTCATCCAGATCAATCCGAATTTCAAGTCCGGTGGCACGGTCGATGAATTCGTTGCCGCAGGGCAGTTAAACGCCCGGTGTGCGGACATCTTCCGCTTTAGCAAGACGGCATCATCAGTTGGCGTGTCGCTGCCATTGCACAAGCACCAAGCGGAAGCAATTAGCCTTGCAGCAGCTGGCGAGAGCTACGTGCTGACCACCGGGACAGGCTCTGGCAAGTCGCTTAGCTACTTCATCCCCATTGTTGATGCCTGCCTGAAAGCCAAGGCAGCGGACCCGACTGCCCGGACTCGTGCCATCGTCATCTACCCGATGAACGCGTTGGCGAACTCTCAGCTCGAGGAGTTGAAGAAATTCCTCGGCTCGAACCCCACGGAACGCCCCGTAACTTTCGGTCGCTACACCGGACAGGAATCGGACGAAGAGCGCCAAGCCATGGCCGCGAATCCGCCCGACATCCTGCTGACTAACTTCATGATGCTCGAATTGCTGATGACTCGGCAGAACGACATCGACAAGGCCGTCATGCGCAACGCCAAGGGGTTGCGCTTTCTCGTGCTTGACGAACTACACACCTATCGCGGTCGGCAGGGTGCAGACGTGGCGCTGCTCGTTCGCCGCGTTCGTGAGGCGCTGGCAGAGAACCTCGTTTGTATCGGCACCTCGGCCACCATGGCCACCGAAGGTACGCAGATGGCTCGCAACGCCGTGGTCTCAGGCGTTGCTTCACGACTCTTTGGCACGAACATTCCCGACCGCAACATCGTCAGTGAGACGCTTCGCCGAACCACGCCGGAGCATGAAACCATTTCGACGGTCTCGGGCAGGCTTGGCGAATGCATTCGGTCAGGAGTGCCGTCAGGCCTCGACTTCCAGTCGTTGGCAGCTCACCCAGTATCAGTCTGGGTAGAGCTGACGCTTGGGCTGAGCTACGAAGATGACAAGCCCCGTCGTGCTCGTCCAAGAACCCTGGCAGAGGCTGCCGAACTACTGCACGAAGCGTCTGGCGAGTCCGTTGCCATGTGCCTCGACTACCTGCAGAAGTTCATGCTGCAGGCGTACGCGGTCAAGGACGACGCAGGGACATCTCTCTTTGCGTTCAAGCTTCACCAGTTCATCGCGGGTGGGGGAAAGGTGTACGCCACGCTCGAAGCGCCGCGCCACCGCGCCATCACATTGGACGGTCAACAGTACGTGTCTGGAGACGACAGTCGGAGCCGCCGGTACTACCACGTTCACTTCTGCCGAGACTGCGGACAAGAGTACATGCCTGTCTGGGATGGCGAAGGCCCGGAAGGACGAACCTTCAATGTGCGGAGCATCGACGAGCGGCAGCACGACGACGAACAGGTCAAGTTTGGTTTTCTGTTGCCCGCGCTCGACGGATGGGACCCGTCAGATCCCGAACGCTATCCGGAAGGCTGGATCGAAGAGCGAGCGGATGGCGAGTGGCGGCTGAAGAGCGACAAGCGCAAGTTTGTGCCGCAGGCTGTAAAGGTCCGGGCAGACGGCGTAGCGGCAGGGGAGCTTGGGGTGGACGCCTGGTTCATTCCTGGGGCCTTCCGCTTTTGCCTAGCCTGCGGCGTCACACACACAACTTCCGGCAAGGATGCGCTTCGTCTGACTTCGCTGTCCGGAGAGGGGCGAAGTTCTGCAACGACGATGCTCACGCTCTCGGCACTGCGCTACCTGTATGAGCAGGATCAGCAGCTGACGCTCGATGCCAAGAAGGTCTTAGGTTTCTCGGACAACCGCCAGGACTCCGCTTTGCAGGCTGGCCACTTCAACGACTTTCTGCAGGTCTTGCTGGTCCGGTCTGCGTTGCTGTCGGCGGTGGGGGCCGCGCCATCCCAACTCCTCAACGAGAAGGAGGTTGCCAACGCCGTTTTCGAGGCTTTGGGTTTCCATCGAGACGATCCCGGCGCACGTGCTGAGTACATGCAGCAACCGGAAATCAAGGGCAACGCGCGTCGCCAAGTGCAGGAGGCGATGCGTAGCATCCTGGGCTATCGAAGCTACTTCGACCTTCGCCGGGGCTGGCGGTTCAACAACCCAAACCTCGAGCAGTTGGCTCTGGTTTGCATCGAGTATCAAGACATCGGCGCCTTGGCTGCCGACGAGTCTGAATGGGCCGATGCCCCTCAAGTCCTCCAAACAGCTCGCCCCGCCGAACGGGCCAACGTGCTGCGCTTGCTATTCGACTTCATGCGCCAGGGGCTCTGCATCGCAACACGCTATCTGGACAGGACAGAGCTAGAGCAGTTGCGCACACAAAGCTATGCCAACCTCAGCGAGCCGTGGGGTTTTACCGAGGATGAGCGGCCTCAACCTGCCAAGTGGTTTGTGACGAGCCGTCCGCGAGAAGAGACTGACCGCAAGGGACGCCGACTGAATCTGGAGGATTTCCTTGTCATTGGCTCAAGCCGTTCCCGGCTTGGGAAGGACTTGCGCAAAGGGAGCACTTGGGGCGGAGCAAACCCGCACTACAAGCATGTCAACGATCAAACCTATCCGGACGTCGTTGCCGCGCTGTTGAAGGCCGCCGAGTCATACGGTCTTGTTCGCAACGAAGAGACTGATGTTGGGTTGATTGGCTGGCAGCTAAACGGTTCCGCCCTGGTGTGGGCTCTTGGTTCGGGCGAGAGCCCGCGGCAAGCCAATGACAACGCTTTCTTTCGCGGCCTCTATCGAAACATCGCAGCCTTGTTGGCCAATCCGGTGCACCAATTGTTCGACTTCGAGGCCCGCGAGCACACGGCTCAGGTCGAACAGGCGGACCGCATGGAGCGTGAAGCAAGATTTCGCTTCACCGACAAAGACAAAGCTGAATGGGAAGCTAAGACTGGGACGGCATTGCAGTGGCTGCCGGTGCTTTTCTGCTCTCCGACGATGGAGTTGGGTGTCGATATCTCTTCGCTCAACACTGTCTACATGCGGAATGTGCCGCCGACGCCGGCCAACTATGCGCAGCGCAGCGGCCGGGCAGGGCGCGCTGGACAGCCGGCCTTAGTGATCACCTATTGCGCAGCGCAGAGCCCGCATGACCAGTACTACTTCCGGGACCCCGTGCGCATGGTGCACGGCCAAGTCAAGGCCCCCACGCTCGACCTGGCAAACCTCGAACTCATTAAGAGTCACATGCACGCCATCTGGCTGGCGGAAACCGGCAAGAAGCTTGGCAATAGCGTGCGCGACCTGCTGGACATGAGTCAGCCAGACAGTTTGCCGATCAACGAGGACATGTCCGCCGATCTGGGCAAGCCGGACGCCAAGAAGCGCGCCCATCAACGAGGTCTAAAGGTCCTAGCCATGCTGAAAGGGGAGCTGACTTCGCAGCGCGCCCCTTGGTTCAACGAGCAATGGGCAGACACAGTCTTTCAGCGCACGTATCTGGAGTTTGATGCGGCCCTTCAGCGTTGGCGCGATCTGTACCGCGCCACCCAGCAGGCCATCGAGCTCAATTTCAAGATCGAGAACAACCCTGCGGCAGGCGAACGTGAGCGGCGCGAGGCCCAACAACGGCACAACGAGGCACGCAAGCAGCGCGACTTGCTGCTCGCTGGCGATAGCGCTTTCAACAGCGACTTCTACACCTATCGCTACATGGCCAGTCAGGGATTCTTGCCCGGCTACAACTTCCCGCGGCTACCGCTGCTCGCCTACCTCCCAGCACGGCGCGGCCAGATCGGCCGCGAGAGTTTTCTCTCTCGCCCGCGCTTTCTGGCCCTCGGCGAATTCGGCCCCTACAGCCTCATCTATCACGAGGGCAGCCAGTACCGCGTGACAAAGGCGTTGCTCACCATCACCGGCCAAGACCAGGTCAGCGAAGGGGCGCGCCTGGCTACGGAGGTTGCCCGCTTGTGCCCGTCATGCGGCTATGGCCACTTCCGCTCACAGCGTGATGCTGACCGGTGCATTTCCTGCGGCGCTGCCTTAAGTGGTGCGCAGGAAGTCAAGAATCTCTATCGCATTGAGAATGTCTCCACCAAACGTGCCGAGCGCATCACCGCCAATGAAGAAGAGCGGGTTCGCCAAGGCTACGAGATGCAGACCACGTTGCAGTTTGCGGAGGCCGAAGGCAAGCTGCAGATGGTCACCACGCTGGTCGAAGACGCAGACGGGCCGTTGCTGGAGATGCAATACGCTCCCGCAGCTACTGTCTGGCGAATGAACTTTGGTTGGCGTCGCCGCAAGGAGAAGTCTCTCCAAGGGTTCATGATGAATCCAGTCACTGGGCACTGGGTGGGAGGTGTCGATGATGGTAGCGGGGGAACCGAAGGTGAGGGCGAAGCCCCGCCCGATAAGACGCCACCGCAGCGCATCGTTCCCTACGTGGAAGACCGGCGTAACGTCCTCATCGTGCGGCCGCACCATCGCCTTGGGGAGCTTTCTGCCGAGACCCTGACCACATTGCAGTACGCGCTCAAGCGAGGTATCGAGGCCGTCTACCAGCTTGAAGAAAGCGAGTTGATGGCAGAACCCTTGCCTACGCGAGATAACCGTCAGTCGATACTTTTCTTCGAGGCTGCTGAAGGCGGGGCTGGGGTCCTTACACAGATTGCAACTGAGCCCTCGGCCCTGGCCGCTGTGGCCGCAAAGGCGCTGGAGGTGATGCACTTCCTGCCTCCGACCCAAGGAGGTCGCTGGCAGCGCAATGCGCTATCAGAAGAACTCGACAATGACGGCAAGCCGATGTGTGAAGCGGGTTGCTATCGCTGCCTTCTCTCCTACTACAACCAGCCTGACCATGACTTGATCGACCGAAAGGACAAGGAGTCTGCTGGTTTGCTGCTGGACATCCTGTGCCGTCTGACGCAGGCCGGAACTCGCCAAGGGACGCAAGGTCGCGTACCAGAGCAGCACGATTCCGAGCTTGCTCGTACCGCAGGAAGCAGCCTGGAGCGTGCCTGGTTGGACTATATAGCCGCACACGGCTATCGCAAACCCGACCGAGGACAGCAAGTCATTGCCGCGGCCAATTGCAGCGCCGACTTCTTCTACGACGACCTTAATCTCGCCGTATTCATAGACGGTCCACACCATGAAACGGAGGCACAGAGGCAGAAGGATGCGGCAATTGATCGCAGGCTAGACGAACTCGGTTATCTGGTCCTGCGATTCTCAAGAGACATTGAATCATGGGCGGAGATCTTTGGTCGAAATGCGGACCTGTTTGGTTCGGGAAGACTGATCGAGCTGCCGACCAAAGCGCGAACGCTTTCCGACTTGGTGGAATTTGAACTGAAGCTGGAAGGGCCCTTTGGCACCAGTCAGGATGAGGCGAAGAGGGTTGTAACTGCGGTTGTCTGCCAATCCGCAGCATGTTCTTCAGATGAGATCCATTTCGTTGGCGATCTAAAACCCGGCAGCATTGTCGCGAAGCTCAAGACAAAGCTTCTTTACCTGCTTCGGTTGCAGAGCGACGTTGAGGCTCAAGGCAGCAACCCAGAGTCGCTTTTGCACGGCGCCACAGTTTCCCATTCCCTTGGGCTGCACGAAATCGAATCAGCGATCAAGAACGTCGATGGCAGCTCTCTGGTGATTTTTGTGCATGGATTGACCGGCGGCAGTGGAACGTTTGGTAAGTTTCCTGCTTGGCTTGCCGACAAGGTTCCGGCCTCCTGCGCTATCTATAACTACCCATCCGACGTGACAGGTGGTGCCGATCTTTATTCAATTGCCAAGCATCTTGGGAACGAAGTCTTGCTGCGAAATCACGCATCGGTCGTCTTTTTGGCGCACAGCTTGGGAGGCCTAGTTGTGCGAAAACTTTTGAGCGAAGTGTGCGCTTTGAGCCTAGTGGATCAAGAACTGGTCGCGAGAACACGCATGATTGCCTTGTTCGCGTCGCCGACAACCGGGGCTTCCCTGGCTGGAGTCTTCAAGATTGTTCCCTACGGTAGCAATCATCCTCACATCAGCGCAATGCAGAAAGATTCTGGACTGCTCCTCCAGCTTAACGACGCATGGAACAGCTGGTGCGAGAAGAACAAGAACAAGCGCGTGCATAAGTTCTATGGCACAAGTGACCAAGTCGTGCCGCCTGCCGATGCAATGGCAGGGCCTGGAGAAAGTCATCCAGTCCTCGCAGCTGACCACAGTTCAATTGTGAAGCCGAAATCTCTAGACTCATCTCTCATCGCGCAGGTAACCAAGTTGATTCAGCAGGCGTTGAAGTGATGGTGCCTCATGAATTTGCACCTGGAAGTTTGGTTTCCGCTCGAGGACGCGAGTGGATTGTGTTGCCGGGTTCTCAGATCGATACCTTGTGCCTTCGTCCTTTGGGTGGTAGTGAGCGCGACGAGACCCTGATCTATTTGCCGCTGGAGCGTTTGCCGGTGCGGCCAGCCAGCTTTCCGTGGCCCACCGTCGTACAGGCGCGCAACCATGCCGCCAGTCAGCTCTTGCTGGATGCCTTGCAACTCAAGCTGCGAAGCGGTGCCGGTCCCTTTCGCAGCTTCGGCAACATCGCTGTCGAACCGCGCGCGTACCAATTGGTGCCGCTGCTCATGGCACTCAAGCAGCCCACCGTACGCCTGCTGATTGCTGACGACGTGGGTGTCGGTAAGACTATCGAGGGGGCGCTCATTGCGCGTGAATTGCTTGACCGAGGGGAGATTCAACGCGTCGCAGTGCTCTGTCCGCCCCACTTGTGCGAGCAGTGGCAGCGCGAGTTGGCCGAGCGCTTTCACATTCAGGCCGTAGTTGTGCGTTCCAACACTGCTGACCGATTGGAGCGCAATCTGCCGCCGGGGACCTCGGTGTTCGATGCCCACCCGTTCACAGTGGTGAGTCTGGACTACATCAAGTCCGAGCGGAGACGCGAGGCTTTTCAGCGCTTCTGTCCTGAGTTCGTCATTGTTGACGAGGCCCATACGTGTACGCAGGCCGGACAAGGCCGCCAGCAGCGCTACCAGCTGCTCAAGGGACTAGCCGCGCAGCCGGAGCGGCATCTCGTGCTGCTCACCGCCACGCCCCACAGCGGTGATGATGAAGCCTTCTTCAACCTGCTTGGCCTCCTGCGCAGCGACTTCGTGAAGCTCAGGGATCTGCCTGCGAGCCAGCGCAGTGATCTGCGCGACGCTTTGTCGCGCCACTTTGTACAGCGTCGCCGCCCGGATATTGCTGAGTGGCAAGACACCTCAATGTTCCCTGAGCGGCGAACGGCCGAAATCACTTACAAGCTAAGTGGCGCCTGGGGCCAGCTGTTCAACGATGTTGTCACGTACGCCCGTGAATTGGTTGAACGTTCCGAAGGACAAGCCTTGCGCGAGCAGCGCATGAACTGGTGGGCTGCGCTGGCTTTACTGCGGTGCATCTCCTCCTCACCGGCCGCAGCCGTCAATGCGTTACGCACCCGACTACTCGCCGCGCAGGGCGAAGGGGATGAATTGGAAAGCAGTTCGCTTGAAGACTTTGAGGCCCGCGCCGCCGACCGAGTGCTCGATGGCACCGAGGATGCGCTTTCCACCGATGACATCGAGCCCGGAGCCCAGACCGAAGACAGCGAACGCCTGGAAGCTCTGATGGCCAGCGCCGCCGCGCTGGCTGGCCAACAGAACGACCCCAAGCTGGCCAAACTGCAGGAACACCTGGCGCTTTTGTTGAAGGACGGCTTTCAGCCTGTCGTCTTTTGCCGCTACATCGCCACCGCTCACTACTTAGCGGCGGCGCTGCAGGAGCGCTTCAGATCTATCACGGTGACGGCTGTTACAGGCGAACTGACGCCCGACGAGCGCGAGGCCGCAGTCGAGCGACTCGGCGAAAGCGACAGCCGCGTCCTTGTGGCCACCGACTGCCTGTCCGAGGGCATCAACCTGCAGCATCTGTTTACCGCCGTCGTGCACTACGACCTGAGCTGGAACCCCACCCGTCATGAGCAGCGCGAAGGGCGGGTTGACCGCTTTGGTCAGAAGGCGCGCGAAGTCCGCAGCACCATGCTCTATGGTGAAGATAACCCAGTAGACGGTGCTGTGTTGCACGTCATCCTTCGGAAGGCCGAGAGCATCCGCAAGGAGCTGGGCGTGCTCGTGCCCATGCCCGATAACGAAGGTAAGCTCACTCAAGCGCTGATGAATGCGGTGTTGCTTCGCAAGGGTGCAACCACGTCGTATCAACCCGAGTTGGATCTCTGGGGCGAGCCTGCCAGAGATATCGAGCTTGCTTGGCAAAGCGCAAAGGAAAAGGCCAAGCAGAATCGTTCCATCTTTGCCCAGAGGCGTCTGAAACCTGAGGACGTGCTGCCCGAGTGGCGCAAGTCAGCCGCGGCGCTGGGCGGTGAGGTGGAAGTCGAGCGTTTTGTCTGCCGCGCCGCCGGCCAACTCGGCGCACCGCTGCAACCCGTGAAGCAACACTTCAGGCTTTTGGCCGATCACTTGCCGTCCGCTGTGCAGGAGCGATTGGCTGCTGAGGGTCTGACGGGTATCCTTCGCATCGATTTTCATCAACCTGCTGCTCAGGGCGCCACTTTTATCCATCGCACCCACCCGCTGGTGGCAGTGTTGGCTGACACCTTGTTGGAGCAGGCGCTTGACGACGCTTCCAGCACGAGAGGTGACACTGCCGTAGCCCGTGCCGGCGCGGCCTTTGTGCGAGGTGTTGCTCTCAAGACATACGTGCTCTTGCTACGAATCCGGCACCAGCTGACCGTCACTCTCGGTAGCCAAACGCGCTTGCTAATGTGCGAGGAAGCGGTAGCTGTGGCCGCTAACGGCGCTGAAGCCTTTGCAGAACTCTCGCCGGATCAGACCCGTAGCCTGCTCGGTGCAGAGGCCACTCGCAACATGCCTGCTCCGCTCCGAGATCGGCAGCTCCAGGCTGCCCTTGATGCTTTGCCCAGGTGGCAAAGCCAACTCGAGACAATCGCCAAGGATCGTGCACAGATCCTGCTGCAGGATCATCGCAGGGTGCGTGAGGCTGCCGAAAGCCGAGGCAGCTATCAAGTTTCCGCCAGCCTCCCAGTGGACGTGATGGGCCTGTATGTCCTCTTGCCAGATACTGCAGATGCCAGCCCTGCCATGGGAGCCTGACGCATGGTACGGCGCATAACCCATCAGCTCGCCTTTCGCGCCATCCGCATCGAAGGTGGGCTCATTCCCGCCGACGAGCTTACGCGCTTGACGCTTCTCACCGATCCAAAGGCCACCGAGCAGACCGAGGGCCACTATCGCATTGCCAAGGGCTTGAAGCTGCGCGACGAAATCGCCCGCGACTTCAAGATCGCGCTAAATCTCTGGCAAGACTTTCAGGCGTTGCGCCAGCGCGAAGACGTTCAGCGCCACGAAGTCACCGTCCGCGAATGGCTATTGCCGCTGCTGCGCGACGTGCTGCATTTCCATGACGTCGGTCGTTGTCCGGCCATCGAACATGCTGGTCATCAGTACTCCATTGGCCACGCAGGAAGCGGCGCCTGCGTGCCTCTGGTTTTGGCAGGCTTCGATCAGTCGCTGGATGCGGGCGCCGAGCGCTTCGGCGAAACCAACCCTGATACCGGAAAAACCCGTCGTCGCAGTCCGTTCATGCTTGCACAGGAGGCGCTCAACGCCACTGATACGTCGCTGTGGGCCATCGTCAGCAACGGCCTCATTCTGCGCATCCTGCGTGACAACGCCAGTCTCACCAGGCCGGCCTACATAGAGGTGGATCTTGAAGCTCTGTTCACCGAGGAACTCCTCGCAGACTTCAGCGCCTTCTGGCTGTTGGCCCATGCCAGTCGGTTCGGTCGCCCGGAACTAGCGCCCACGGACTGCCCTTGGGAGCGCTGGCGTTCAGCCGGTCAACAGGCCGGTATCACTGTGCGCGGAAAGCTCCGCTTTCAGGTGGCCGAGGCCTTGCGTGCCCTCGGCACTGGCTTCCTATCGCATCCGGACAATGGAGCGATCCGTGCTGAGCTGCAGGCTGCGGACGGAAACTACGACCGCCAAGCTTTCTTCGAGGAGCTTTTGCGGCTTGTCTACCGGTTCATTTTCCTTGCGACGGTCGAAGACCGCCGAGACCGTGGCACCGGCGAACGCTTGGTATTTGCACCCGAAGCCACTGAAGAGACCAAAGCCCGGTACCTGGCCGGCTACTCGCTCACCTGGTTGCGGGAGCGCGCAGTGCGCCGCAGCCAACATGACCGCCACGCTGACCTTTGGCAGGCATTGACTATTACGTTCGGCGGGCTGGCTCAAGGCGAACCCGCGCTCGGCCTGCCGTCTTTGGGGGGGCTGTTCGACGCCGACCAATGCCAGCACCTAGATGCTGCCCAGATCGATAACCGTCACCTGCTGGCTGCCGTGTTCCAACTCGGCTGGTTCCGTGCTGATGGCGGGCTCTCTCGCGTCAACTATCGCGACATGGGCCCCGAGGAATTGGGCAGTGTCTATGAAAGTCTGCTGGAACTTGTGCCGGACCTGCAGGGCCTTTCTTCGCCGGCCACGGCACGCCTGGCCTTTGTTGGCGATGAACAGAGCGATGCGAGCACGAAGGGCAACACCCGCAAGCTCACCGGTAGCTACTACACGCCCGAAAGCCTTGTCCAGGAACTCATTAAAAGCGCGCTGGAGCCCGTCATTGCGCAGACGGTCAAGGCCATGCCGCAGCGCCCGGTGGAGGCGCTGCTCTCACTCACCATCTGCGATCCTGCCTGCGGCAGCGGCCACTTCCTGCTTTCGGCCGCACGACGACTGGCCGACGAGGTTGCGCTGCACCGCGCAGCCGCCGAGCGCGAGGGTGGCGCCCCCACGCCCGCCGACTATCGCCACGCGCTGCGCGATGTGGTCAGCCGCTGCATATACGGCGTGGACAAGAACCCCATGGCCATCCAACTAGCCAAGACCGCGTTGTGGCTTGAGGCTTACTCGCCCGACCGGCCGCTGAGCTTCGTGGATCATCACCTTCGCGTGGGAGATGCGCTGCTGGGCTTGCTGGACCCCAAGGTGCTCGAGCATGGCATTCCCGACGAGGCCTACACAGCGCTTTCGGGCGACGACAAGGCCATGGCGAGCGGACTGAAGAGGCAAAACAAGGCCGACCTCAAGAGCTGGCGAGCGATTGCCGGAGGTGACCTTCTGACGCAGGCCGACCTGGTCGCGCAGGCGGTGACGGTGGAAACACTGGACGACGACACCCCCGAGCACTTGACGGCGAAGCGCGAGGCTTGGACCACGGCCCAGTCGCAGGCGCAGCACAGCACCTTCGCACGGCTAGCAGACACCTACGTGGCTGCCTTCTTGGCGCCCAAGTTAGTCAGTTCGGGCGAAACTGTGCCTCTGTCGAGCTATCTCTGGGGCGTGCTGAACGGCCATGCAGTCAAGGCCGAGATCGAAAGCGTCGCCCAGGCACTGCGCAGGCAGTACAGTATTTTCCACTGGTGGCTCGCTTTCCCGCAGGTAGCAACACGAGGTGGTTTCGATGTGATGCTCGGCAATCCGCCGTGGGAGCAGTTGCAACTCAACGAAGAAGAGTTCTTCGCATCGCGTGCCCCGTCGGTGGCAGCTCTGGCTGGCGAGAAGCGCAAGAGAGCCATCGCGGAACTTGAGCAGAGCGCACCGTGGCTCTGGGACCAGTTCTACGCCGCTAAGCGCCAATATGATGCGGCGAATCTGTACTTCCGAGGGAGTGGCCGATTCCCTTTGGCGGCATACGGGAAGCTCAACACGTACGCGCTATTCGCGGAGACCTTTCTGCAGGCGACAGCGCCGACTGGACGTGCAGGTTTCATCGTGCCGACTGGAATTGCTACCGACGACTCAACGAAGCAATTCTTCGATACCATTTCAGACGGCAAGCTAGTCAGACTTCACGACCTGCGCACTGGGCCCGGCCTTTTCTCCGAAATCGGCCACCAACGCTTCAAGTTTTGCTTGCTTACACTCGGGACAGCGCCATCGGCTGAATTCGTTTTCTTTGCACTCAAGGTCGAGGACTTGATCGACACGCGTCGTCACTTCCGCCTCACGCCCGACGAGTTCGCCCTTCTCAATCCAAACACTCGAACCTGCCCGGTTTTCCGCAGCGAACGCGACGCAGAGCTGACCAAGAAGATGCACCGCACTTCGCCGGTGCTTATCGAGGAGGCTGTCACTAACGATTCGGGTAAAGCGGTGCGACCTGAAGTGAATCCGTGGGGCATCTCGTTCTCGCAGGGGCTGTTTAACATGACCAGCGACAGCGGTCTGTTCGCAGAAGCGCCTGCCGGGACCGGTCAGTCTTCACGCCTACCGCTGTACGAGGCGAAGATGATTCACCAGTTCGATCATCGCTGGGCAACCTATGTAGATGCCGCGAGCGGCGTCACTGACACGGTGGAAACAGCTGACGTGAGCGAAACGCAGAAGGCCGACCACACCTTCAGTGTGCGCCCGCGCTACTGGGTGGACGAACGTGAAGTGCTTGCGCGTATCGCCCGCGTGCCGACGCGCGTGTCGCGTGCGTGGCTGGCACTGCACGCGGCGCACAAAGCCACGCAGCGAGAAGCCGCGGATGCTGCGCTGGCCGATTTGTTGCGCGCACTGGCTCAATGGGTTGCGGGCGAGCTCTTCCATCAGGCGGCCGGCCGGCCGCCCACTACCGATGGGTGGATGCCGACTCAAGCCCAGCCGTACATAGAGTTTGCGGAGGTCCAGCTCAAGGCGCGCTTCGCTCGCCTCCGCGAGGTATTGAGTAGTGAAGGATTGACAACGAAGAAAGCGCTGGTCGAGTTCCCGAAGTGGGCGATGCAGAATGTCGATGCACGCCTCGACGACGACGAGGGGGCAGAGTTGGCCGAGGTGCTTCGCTCAAACAATTGGCTCACCGCACTGCGCGAGCTGCTGGACTGCTGGATGGATCGCCGCAGCCCCCGGTGGCTGATGGGGTGGCGCGACATCTGTCGTAGTACCGACGAGCGAACTGTGATCGCGTCGGTCATGCCCAGAGTTGGGGTGGGCAACAAGATTCCCTTGATCTTCCCGCGCAACGACATCACGGCTGCCCAAGCCGCAGCACTGTTGGGCAATCTTTCGGCATTGACGCTCGACTTCGCCGCGCGGCAGAAAGTTGGTGGGACGACTCTGAACTACTTCTACATGAAGCAGTTCCCGGTACTTGCGCCAGACCGCTATTCCCCCGCAACGCTGGACTTCATCGTCCCCCGTGTCCTTGAGCTTACCTATACCGCGCACGACCTGAAGCCTTGGGGCGACGACCTCGAGGCCTATGACTCGCGCTCCGCCACCGAGCGTGGTCGACCCTACGCGTGGAATCCCGAGCGCCGCGCACAGCTGCGCGCCGAGCTCGACGCGTACTACGCCCGGCTCTACGCCCTTACCCGCGACGAACTGCGCTATGTCCTCGACCCTGCCGATGCGATGGGCCCCGACTATCCCAGCGAGACCTTCCGCGTGCTCAAGGAAGGTGAGATGCGCAGTTTCGGCGAATACCGAACGCAGCGGCTGGTGCTTGAAGCGTGGGACAGGCAGGGTGCAATGCAGTTCCAGGAGGCCCTGACAGTGCCGTCGTCGCCTGTTCGGTATTCCGAGCACGGACTGATTCGTAACGCCGAGGAAGCCAAGTTTGCGGGTTTCATTGTTGCGCTTGTTGAGCAGCATTCAGAGCACTGCTCCGTGGCGGAAATCCAGTCTCTTGTCGCTCGGCTGGGGCCCGCATCGCAGCTGCTGGACCCTGCCGATGGGCAACGCCTGGACACTCTGCGAAATTCGTTTGGCGCTATGAGCACCGCGTTCCCCTTGGATCGCATTCGACCCATCGTGCAGCGCCTTGAAGCCGTCAACGTCCTGCTGCGCGACCCACAAGGGGTAGAGGCCAGGTTTAGGCGAGGGCCTGGGGTGACTCCGGGTGACGTCAGCCAAGTCGCAGAACACGCAGACATCGCTCGACTGCTGCTGACCGCAGAGTCGAGACGCCTAGCGTCAGAGGGCTTGGCGGGTGATGAAGGCGCTGTACGACCAAGGGCAACCGGCACGCAATAGGAGGCACGATGGCAAGCTGGCTCAAGGGATACGAACCGGTCCGCATTCAACCTAGGCTGTGGATGGAGACGATTTGGCTTCTCGAATCCCGTGAGCCAGTGGTGCCGATCCGTGCCATCGAGCTACATCCAGGTCTGAACATCGTATGGGCCAGGGAGTCGGCCTCAATTGAGACACCTGGCTTGTCCAGCGCCGGACATGGTGTCGGGAAAACCTCGCTCTGCCTGCTGATGCGATACGTGCTGGGCGACGATGCTGCCTCTATCGCCACGTTGCGTGAGAAGGCGGCGGGAAGTTTTCCTAAAGGAGGTGTAGCGGCCAAGGTCCATGTGGACGGTGTCACCTGGCTGGTGTTCCGACCCTATGGCACCTATAGCCATTCGCTCGCGGCCCAGTGCGATTCTTTGGAGCAACTCTTTGAAGGTGATGTACACAACGAATTTGCTGGGTACATAAGCGCGCTCGAGCAGTTTTCGATTGGCCGGTTGGCGGCGCAGTCGCTTCCTGGCACAAACCTGCCTCTCAAGTGGCGCCATCTGCTGGCTTGGTGCATCCGAGATCAAAAAACACGCTTCGACGGCTTCTACCATTGGCGCGATGGCGAGGGCTTAGGATTCACGCGACCACGGCGCGATCCGCCATTGTTCGTTAGTTCAGTGCTGGGACTCGTGGACGCAGCGCTGGACAAACTGCTGCGAGAGGTCGAGTCCAAGCAGATTCAGCTTGAACAGGGCAAGGAACGGATACCCGAACTTGAGCGTGCTCCTGCGTTCACGCTTGCGCACGCAGACCGTCAATTGCGCGTTCGGCTTCAAGCCGAAGAAGATGATCCGTTGTTCATGTCGATTGTTGGTGAGTCTATCGAATCACGCGTTCAGGCGGCGCTCGCGGCGGCCACGGCGGAGGAGGGACGATGGGAAAGTGAGGTCGTACAGGCCGAAGAACGACTAGCACAGGAGCAAGTCCGCCTGGTCGGTCAGACCAAGGCAGCGGAGCTAGCGGAAATCGAGGTGGGAATAGCGAAGTCACTAGTCGAAGCGAACAAAGCCGATTTCGAGCGACTAACCAAACTGCGCGACCGATTGGAGGGACTTGATGGCCGATGCGATCATGGGAACGTCGAGTTCTCGGACTGTCAGCACATTCAAGATCGAAAGAGCACAGTCAGCATCGTGTGGCACCGCGATGGCAAAGAGGTTCAGACGAATGCGCCAGAGCTCGCCCGCCAGCTCGCCGGCCGCGAGGCTGATCTACAGAATGCCAAGCGGGAGGTGTCGGAGCAGTCAAAGCGCATCTCTGATGGCAAGGCCGAACTACGGCGTCTGCGTGTTCGAGTCGCGACGAGTGAGAGTTCCAGCGGCTTCTTGAAGAAATCATGGGATGAACTTAAGTTGTTGCACTCGCAGCGAGGGCAGGGAACAGACTCTGCTGAATTGGTCCAGGCGCGGACGCAGTTGCAGGAGCTCGAGTCGAAGTTGAGCGTGCTTCGGGTTGCGGTGGCTAACCGTCGGGCGCAACAGTCCTCACGCGTCGATGCCATCAAGTCCCTGACCACGACCGTATCAACGAGATTGCTCGGAGCAGCGGGGCATGCCAGATTCGTCCTGGACCACGAGCTTCGGCCGTTTGAGGTTTCGCGCGGGGGCGAAGCCTATCAAGTGCTAGAAGTTCTTCTTGGCGACATGGTCTGCCTGCTTGATGCAGCGACATCTGAAGCGAGCAGCCACCCGGGCTTTATGGTGCACGACTGCCCGCGGGAAGCTGACATGAGTGAGCGCCTGTACTGAAACTTCTTCATGGCGGCTTCGGAAGCTGCAGATCAACTCGGCGCTGACGGTGGGGCTCCGTTCCAGTTCATCGTGACCACGACTTCACCTCCTCCGGAGGAGCTTCGCGGAGAGCCATACGTCGTGCTGGAGCTGGAACAAGGTTCGGACGAGAAGTTGCTCTTCGGAAGAGAGCTCGCACCCGAATTGAATGGATTTGAAGGTGCTGAATGACGCCGGTTGAGCGACTTCGCGTCGAGAAAGCCGCCTCAGACTGCGGCTTTGAGCGGACTCCCGTCCCCCAAGGTGATGGGGGATTGGAGTTGCGTTCTACCAGGTTCCCCGAGGCTGTCGTCGTTCGTGCCAATGGTCGTGGCTATCAAGTTTCTGCCGAGACTCCGGAGTTGCTCGATGAGATTGGTGACCCTTGGGCTGCCGCGGCCGATCTGACCCAGCTCTATGTCATTCTGCAGCGCGCATCGGCCATCGCAAGGACTATGCCGCCGCGAGTGGCTGACCAATTCCAGCGGGAGAAGCAACGTCTTCTGCAATCCACAGAGGCTGAAAGGTGGGTGGTTGAGCGAATTGGACAAGATCTTTTTCGCGGCGCGCTGCTCGACTACTGGCAGGGCCGGTGCTGCCTAACCGGCCTCGCCATTCCAAGCCTACTGCGCGCATCGCACATCAAGCCCTGGGCCAAGTGCAGCAGCGACGAGGAGCGGCTTGATGTGTTCAACGGACTCCTACTGGCGCCCCACATAGATGCGCTATTCGACTCAGGCTGGATCTCGTTTTCCAACGACGGGGGCCTAGTCGTTTCGGAGCAGCTTCCGGCTGCAGCTTGTGCGCTCCTTGCGGTGTCACCGTCATGGCGAATTCCAAACCTAAAACATGCGCACCTTCAATACCTGGAGTTCCATCGAGCACACGAATTCCGGCACGTGCAATGACGAATTCGTGCAAGTCCGCCATGTGAGCAGCGCCACGGTTTGATGGGGGAGGGTAGATCAGTTCCTCACAAGTGCCATTGACGACAACTGAAATGGTTGTTGCCGGTCGATATCGCCTTAGCGCACGCTCGGGACGTATGGCCCAACAGCCAAGTCCAAGAACTCGGACCTTCCGGTATTGACGTGCTCCACGATGTTCGCTTCCAACGTCAACGCACGCGCCCAATCAGGGACATCCAGCGTGGCTGTGATCTCGCATATCTCTAGCAACCGCTTTCCGTTGATCAATTCCAGATAGTCAATTGCGCCTCGCGCCTGAACACGATCCGCGTCACGCGCAGCCTGACGGCTGAAAGTGGGAGCGGTGGACACGAAAAGGCCTCGCGTTTCGCCGGCAATGACCATTGCGCCGACAAACTCCCGAACAGCCGCTATGCCTTCGGCCGATGTCGGAGAACTTCGCCGCTTTACTTGGACTACGTATCTCTGTTCGCCGTTCACAAGAACTAGATCAATACCGCCATCGCCCGGACCACCGAGATGAATTGCCTCACAAGACATGAAATCGCGAAATACACTCTCGACCAGTCTTTCGAGCCTGTGAGGATTTAAAGAATGAAGCGAATCCGGATGTAAGGTCAAGTGCCGACGCAGAGCAACTAACGGCACTTCAGCTCCATCCACCGCGAACTCGCGAAGGACCCCGCGTCGATGGATCGAAAACGCTTCATAGTGCTTTGAATCAGCCGGGTCGGGGTACTCGACATGAAGCTCTTCTTCCGTGTCCCACCACCCGCAATTGGCGCAGTACCGAAGCGACGCTTCCCGAAACCTCGCGGGATCAACTGGCAATTCACCCCGCTGCAACGTGCATCCGCAGTACAAGCACTCGTTAACGTGATGCCAAACTCCGAATACCTCATGGCGCCAATCCTGGAAGGAGAGAAGGAGTGAGGTCTCCCGCTGTTGTCTCTCGATGGGTGAAGCCGACTGCGTGAACTCGTCTCGACAAAACTGAAATCGACGTACGCTTCGCCTTACATCGTGGCGCGACGGCTCGGAGTAGTAGGCCCCATCGGACTCTCTACATAACAACTCCACATAGTCGGTGTAGTCGAGGATCTTGCCCATCGCCCTCGAATTGTAGGCTTCCGGCGAGCCATCTTGGCCTTAACTCCGGTGAGTACCGACTTCTGGCGGCAGGGGCACGGGCCGGCTCAATGGTTGATCCTGAGAAGTAGCTACGTCGGGCGTTCGGGTGAGGTGCGACCATTCAGAGACATAATGTACCGACCAGGTCCATTTGACCGCGCGGAGTTCGCTAACCAGGGGGAACACTGGGGTGATGGAAGTCAAGGAGGTTCGTGATGTGTTGGCGCCGGTAGGCTTGGAGCCACCGGACCTAGAGATGCTTCGCCCCACCGAGGCATCGTACACCTGCGTGCTTCTTCAGCCCAGCGGGCCGGTCTTTGCTGGTGGCAATCGAATCGGCGGCCTTGACCAGGAGTTAAATTCTCGAAAAGCGATGGCCTTCGCGAGGCTGGCGAATGAGAGGGGTGCGCACCTCGCTGTAATGCCTGAATACTTTGCACCTTGGTCCGCCATCCAGTCGATGATTGAACAAGGCGTCGTTCCTCCACCAAACGCCCTATGGGTGTTTGGGTGCGAGAGCATTGGACCGGAGGCGTTGGCCAAGTTCAAGGGCGATGTAGTCAACGCCTGCGAAGTCGTGCACGAGTCTTGCGACACGTTGCCCGCAGACAGACCATTGCTTGACCCTGCGGTCTTGCTCTTTAACTCGAAACGTGCCGACGGCCAATCTCGTCTTGTGGCGTTGGTCCAATTCAAAACCCACCCATCGAGAGATGCACTTTTCTTTGAGGAGGGGCTGCTCAAGCGGGGCACAAGCGTCTACAGATTCCGCGGAGGCTGCGGCACCTTAAGCGCTCTCACGCTGATTTGTTCCGATGCCTTTGCGCTAAGCCAGGAACATGTTGGCGACGTGGTGGACAGGGCGACACTGATTCACATTCAACTTAATCCGGACCCGCGGAACAGTGTCTACCGACAGTATCGAAAGAGTACGTTCGACCTTGACGCAAGAGTGTCGGATTGCCACATCCTCGGGTTGAACTGGGCCAGGACGGTTGTTCAGCACGACGACAAGGGAAACACCGAGAATTGGCCGGCGGTCGGATGCTCGACTTGGTACTGCCCCTTGGATGCTTGTGCGCAGGCGGATGAAGTCGTCCTCCCGAACCATCGGCTGGGTTTGTACTACACGTACATGAAGGAGCGTCGGCACGCGCTTGTCTTTGACTATGACGAGGCGGTGTTTGAGTGCAGAGTCCCAAAGGTCGTCACGAAGGGGCAAGCCGTTTTGGCAAACATCAATGGGCCGAATTCGGTTGCCCGCTACGACTGGAACAACGGCGCGAGTGTATGGACTGCCCAAAATGAGGGTAGAGCTGCTGGATTTGACCAACTTCTACAAGCTAACCCTGAGGCGATGAGTGCACTTGCGCACGCAGACCTCGAGAATGCCCTCGATATTGAGCGCCTACTGGCGCTTTCCGCTGGAGCAATCGTTGGCAGGGACGACTGGCACAGCCTAAAGAACATCGACTCGTTTCGCATCGATGCCGATGAAATCGTCCGCCGAGTCACAGTCGCACAAGACCCCAGTGACATCGCAGTGAACTTCCGCCACGCTCGGCTGGAGGTGATTGCGAACATCCGCCACGAACTTGATGTCCGTCCGGCATGGCCTCCACAGATTTCGGGAACTGATAGTGGTGCGCAGATCAGATGGGATGCGCAGACAGGAAACTTCAACATTCGATCCGCACACGGGCAGCCGGCGCTCATCTGCTATCTCGGAGAGGCCCCTAGTCCGAGAGAATTGGAGAATACGCCGTCCATGCTGATCGATCTCCTGCGGCGTGCCGGCGGTCCTCACCAGACACGCCTGTGTGTACTTTACAGACGCTTTGGGGAACTCAGGATCGCACCATTGCCCGGCATAACCCGATTTGATGATGCATTGATGGACGAGCGAGATATTCTGTCAGCCGACCCGAATGAGACCACGGAGCAGATATGACCAGCATTGAGTCAGTCCGGGAAGCTATCTCGAAGCGCTTTCAGCATGTCCAGGACCTGGGCAATGGGGTTCTGCGAGGCGAACTGATTCACCAAGAGAAGGCGTATGCAGTTGCGTACGTCGACCTTTCAGATGCAATCGTCGAGCGTTCGCAAGACCTAACCGGATTTCAAGAGCGCCTGCTTGGCGCGGAGTTCTTTTCGCCCGACAGCGACCTGCGCTGGAACAGCTATCTCTACTTCGTGGCAGGTCCGAAGTCCGTCGCGAGCGACCAGTTCGGAAAGGCCAAGGCGCAGATCGAGGCTGACAGGCAGTTCGCGCGGAAGTTTGTGGTCGATGCAGATGATCTAGTTACGCGGCTGCGCGAGCCTGCTGCGAACGAGAGCCCTGGACCCGCCAAGGTGATTGACGCAGGTGCCACGTGGGCTGATCTCCTTAGGGAGGCGTCTCTTAGTTCGCTACTTGAGCAACCCGCACGAAAAACTGCGCTAGATCAAATTTCAAGCGGTGATGCATTCAAGGCAGAGGCGGCATCACCTGCGTCGAGGGGAATCCATAAGGGGGACCCGCTCGCGAAAGGGCATCTTCGCAATCTTACAGTCGGATCTTTCAGGCGAGTAAACCAAGGTCAGTCGTTCGCGTTTGGAGACGTAAACCTCATCGTGGGTGCAAATGGAACTGGGAAGACTTCACTATTGGAGGCGATTGAGGCCCTGTACTGCGGTCGAGTGCGCCGGGATCCTGACGCGCCTTTCTCCAACATTGTAGGAATGCTGGACAACGGTCAAGGGAAGCTCGAGCCTGTCAAAGCGCCTGCGGCAGTGTCCGTATTGAAGGCGAGAAACACGCTCTGGTACGGCCGCGCTGACTTCCAGTCCAACGCAATAAGCCAAGGATTCTCGCGCTTCAATTTTCTCGACACCGACGCCGCGTTCCGACTGTCGTCCGACTCGAATCATGAAGACATCAAGGAGGATTTGGGCAAACTGCTTGTAGGCCCAGAGACTTCAAAACTCTGGGACTACCTCTCAAAGCTTTGCGAGGACGTGAAGGCCCGACTGCGCAACGTCAGCGAGCGATTGCCTGATCAAGGCCGGGCAGTGGAGCTGCTTCAACAAGAGGTCAGGCGGCTCCGCGAAGCCCCCTCCGAGGCCAGCACTTTCCTGATTGGGTATCGCGATAGCTTGGCCCGCTTGGCTCCCGCATGGCCGAATGCCACAGGGGGCGGCCCATTGGACCCGGGAGAGCGAGAGAAGCTCGACGCGTTGATCCGCGCAGCGAGGCTTGTGCAATCGGCTGTGTCGGACACGCCTGTCACCCGAGACAAGATCGAGAGTCGCGTAGCTCGCTTACGTCAAGCTGTGGTTTCAGTGAAGGCACTTCATGAGAAATATGAAGGCCACGTGAAGAGCGTGACGGAAGCTCAGGCTCAATCGCGGACCAAGGAGACTCACAAGGCACAACTCGAAAAGTGGCTGCAAGTGTTGGAGGCCGGTGTGCCTGCACTTGCATCTGGCATTCGAGAGGCTGAGGAGCGAGTTTCCACGCTTCGCGGGATGCTGCGAGACCTGCCTGGCGAAGCTATACCTCCAGTCCCGGCCGAGTATGCGTCGCTTGTTATCTCTGAGGCGCAGGTACTCGCGACGCAACAGCTCACTTCTGTCCAAGAACAGGAGAGGTCTGCTGAAGTCGCGTTGTCTCACAGCATGCAATTGGGGCAGTCGCTTGAGGCTCTCAGACGCGATCTCCATGATGCCGCGATTTCGTATCTCGAACGTAGCGGCGAGGTCGCGCTGTGCCCAGTGTGTAAGACCGAGCACTCTCCGTCGGAGTTAGCAACAAAGCTGGAAATGCTCATCGCATCGCAAGGCAGCAACGCGGCCGAAAGCCTGAGACGCAATGCGCAATTGGCTAAAGAGCAGGCCATTCGGTGTCGACAGAACATGACCATGCTCACGGACTTGGCGAAGTACGCCCAAGCGTCGGGAGCCGCAGCTTCTACGTCGTGCGTGACGCTCCAGGAAAATCTTCGCGGAACTGTTGCGGATCTGAGCATCGCGAGCGCTGACTTGCAAACGCGACGGAGCACGCTCAACCAACTCGACCTACAGGGCATTGACTGGTCCGGATGGGAGAGGAATCGTGACCTGAACATAGCTCCACTGATGCCTCCCGGGACTGATCTTTCGAGTCTCGAAGTGATTGAAGGTGCAATCAAAGAATTGCGCGAGCAAGCAAACGCTGCGTCGCGCATGGTTGAGGCGACGCAGGAGGAGGCCAAATCCCTCGCGCTGCAGATTGCCGACCTCGTATCCAATGAGATTGGTGACCAGTTTGGCGGAATCGGGCAAGAACAACAAATCGCGACGCTAGAGCGTGTGCTGCGCCAATCCGAAGGCGCACTGACGGAGTTGGATGGGCTGGCTCGTCAACTGCCGTTGAGCCCGAGTACGAGCGTTGAAGAGATCCAAATTCAGGTTGAGGCTTGTTTGCTGGCTTTCGACAGAGCCCACTACGCACTCGAAGCTGATACCCAAGCAAGAGATGCGCTCGACCAAAAGACACGTCAACTGAAGTCCGCAACCGACAGACTGGCGGAGGAGACGACGACTCACGGTTACCTCCTGCGAGCAAGGGAGGCTCTGTCGAAGATTGTCGAGCAACACTCCCTTGAGCGCGCGACTGCTGAAGCGTTTGGCGCGATCAAGGGAAGAGTCAGTGGTGTCTTTGCTCAGATTCACTCGCCGCAGGAGTATGAACTCGGTGATTTCACAAATGGATCGCTCATAATCCGACGCGACAACAAGCGTGCGCACGCCGTCAATCAGGTTAGCACTGGTCAGCGAGCAGCGCTCGCACTGTCTATCTTCTTCGCGTTGAACGACAGCGCGAAGTCGGCGCCGCCAATAATTCTCATTGACGATCCTGTTGCACACATAGATGATTTGAACGCGTTGTCGTTCCTGGACTACCTTCGGGAAGTTGCTCTTCGCAGTAGGAAACAGGTCTTCTTCGCTACTGCGGACATTCGCCTTGCTGCGCTGTTCCAGCGGAAATTCGAGTTCATCGGAAGTAACCGGTTCAAGCGCATTTCGCTGCCTCCGCCGAGCGTGCCGACCACTTAGGGCTTTTCCAACCTACTCAATTCGATCTCAACGTATCGCTATTGGAAGCGGAGTTCAGTTCACAAGCGCACCGCCTTGCGACATGGCAACGCTTCCTGAATGGTGCGTGCCTTCGCCGATTTCACTGATCGCCAGCGGCTCATCATGTCAGCGAAGCCGCACTTCGACGTTGCTCATCAAAGTCTTGAAGACGTTGGGGCACACCAGTCAAACTGCGTCTGTTCAGCGACACTGCATGCATACATGCATACTTCGATCTTGCGGCGAGGTCGTTATCATGCGATTGCGTAAACAAGCCAGAAACCCAGAGGTGGACAACTAAACATGCCCAATATTGCAAGCGTCTTCAAAAGCGAAATCTCCCGTATCGCTCGCAAGGAAGTTCGAGCACAGACGGAAGCGCTTAAGAAGCAATCAACTCATTATCGCGGTCAAATCGCGACGTTGAAGCGTCAGGTGGCCGACCTTGAAAAGTTGCTCCGCAAACAATCAAAGGGCGCAAAGGCAGTTCCTGTAGCTTCAGCGGCGGAGGACGAGTCGGCGAGAACTGGACTTCGCTTTCGCTCGAAGGGATTCGCGTCCCACCGGCAGCGGCTCGGATTGTCGGCTGCTCAAACAGGCGCGCTGCTCGGCGTTTCTGGTCAGACCATCTACCACTGGGAAGACGGAAAGACGAAGCCCCGTGCCAGCCAATTGCCGCGGATCGACGCGCTCAGAAAACTCACGAAGAAGGGCGCAGCTGCAGCTGTCGCCCAGGTCATGGGCTAATTCGCGGTCCTTGCGTCAGGCGCGCCGGCGCATCAGACTTGCTGGACCGCGCCGGTGCTTGTGCGGCCGAATGAAGTCATTCATCACCTGCGCCAATTGGTGCGATCCGGCAACGGCTGCAAACAGTGCGAGATACTGCACGGTGAGCACCGTCATAGCTAGGAGCTGCATCAGGATTGGCTCCTCGGGCCAGAGCCACTGGTCCACAACGGTTGGCAACACGTAAAACCAAGCGTGAAACAGCCCCCCGCTTGTCGCTGCGTCAGGCGGACCGAAACCAACTATGAATGGCGACGCAACTCCCATCGCGACGGCGGCGGCGCACATCAGAAGGACAGCGCGATTACGCATGGAGACTCCTCAAATTCTTGTGCGGAGTCTAGAACTCGATCCCCGCACGCACACCAGTCAGAGTGAGGGTGTTTTCGGTGAGAAATTTCCAAATTCACCTACTGGGTGTTCCTGCTCGTTCGCAATATCCCGGGAAGTGATTCCAGCGTCCCGGCGAACCGCCGTCGGGCTCGCGGGCGTTGCCCCGCGCCTTGTCGTCGCGGCCATTCGGCTTTGATCCCTGACGCCTCCGCCGGCTTCACCGGCTGCGCGCTGCGCTTGCCGCAGGCATTGGAGGGCAGGGGGCGGTCTCGCTGTTCCCTTCACCGTACCACGCCGTTCTCGTGGTCAAGGTCTGTGCGCCCGGCGCTTTGCTTGCGCGCTTGCGTCCTGGCGGCCGTCTTCGAACCCTGACAACTGCGCTGCGCCGTGTTGGTGCCGGTCCCGGGCAATTCCGCCCGAGCAACCGGAGATCATCATGAACGACAAATCACACGTTTCGCTGGAGCAGCGCGTCTGCCTGGTATGCGGCAGCACCTTCGACACCGGCAGCATCCTGCTCGACAGGCGCCTGCGTGCAACCATGGAGCACCATACGACGACGGGCTGGGGCTTGTGTCCTGAGCACCAGCGGCTGTTCTCGGAGGGCTTCGTCGCCCTGGTCGAGTGCGACCCGCAGCGCAGCGGCGTGCCTTCGGGCGATGACCGCATGAAGCCCGAGCAGGCCTACCGGACGGGGCGACTGGCCCATCTCAAACGCGGCGTGTTCGCCCAGGTGTTCAATGCGTCGATCGCGGTCGACCAGCCGTGCGTGTTCGTCGAACCTGGCGTGATCGAGCGTTTGCAGTCGATGGAGGCGCCAGCAGAATGATGATTCGCTGAAACCATCGGTGCGCCACCCCGGCGTTGCGGGCGTGGCGCACCGCGTCTATTTGCTGTGCCCAATGGCGATGCCTTCGCGCCTGCGGCGCTGCGCACTGCGCTTGCCTCGAGGGGATCGGCCGACGGCCCATCCCCGCCGCGCTTCGCTTGGCGCCCCTGGAAGTCCGCCGAACCAGCTACGCCGGATCGGCCATCACCCTGAACGGCCGGGGGACCACATCGTCGCTAAGTTCAGGCTGGTACGGCTGGATAGGGACCTCGTGCCGAGTCGCGGCCATTCGGCTTTGATCCCTGACGCCTCCGCCGGCTTCACCGGCTGCGCGCTGCGCTTGCCGCAGACAGTGCAGGGGAGGAGGCGGTCTCGCTGTTCCCTTCACCGTATCACGCCGTTCTCGTGGTCAAGGTCTGCGCGCCCTGCGCTTCGCTGGTGCGCTTGCGTCCTGGCGGCCGTCTTCGAACCCTGACAACTGCGCTGCGCCGTGTTGGTGCCGGTCCCGGGCAATTCCGCCCGGATCACGGAGCCGACCATGTCGCACGATTTCTCTTTCTTCGATTCTTCCGTTCTCTTTGTCCAGGACGTCTTCGGGGCCTACTGGCCCGCGCAGTCCGATGAAGTCCTGCAGGCCGCGCAGCGCGTGCTGCTGGAGCAGGTGCGGGATCGGGAACTGCTGTCGTCGCCTGACGCGGTAAAGGATTTCCTGCGGGTGCGTTTGGGGACCCTGGAACACGAGTTGTTCGCGGTGCTGCATCTCGATTCGCAGAACCGCATCATCGAGTACGTCGAGATGTTTCGCGGCACGGTGAGCCAGACCTCGGTGTATCCGCGGGAGGTCGTCAAGGAGGCACTGGCGAGGAACAGCGCCGCCGTCGTGCTGGTGCACAACCATCCAAGCGGCGCGACGCAGCCCTCGCGGGCCGACGAAGCCTTAACCCAAACCCTGAAGTCTGCTTTGGCACTCGTGGACGTGCGGGTGCTGGATCACATGATCGTGGCGGGGCCGGAGGTTCTGTCGATGGCCCAGAAAGGGCTCATGTAAGCCCAGGGGCTCAGCCCCTTTTTGCTCGACATGGTCGATGGGTCGATTGCGCCCCACTCCAGGGGTCGGCTTTCAGCCCACCCCGCCGCGCAGGCTTGGCGCCCCGGGATACCGCCGAACAGGCTGCGCCTGATCGGCCGGTGCACAAGGCCGATGTCGCGCTACGCGCTTGGTTCACCTCCAGCCAGGCGTGCTGCGCACGCGGGGGCGCTCGCCGCGCGGCGTGGGTTCGTCGCCGACATGGCCGTTGGCGGGGTTCCCGTCTTTCCATTCCTTCATCGCTGAACCCGCGACCGTAGCCGGCGCCGCCTGGCCGTCAAGGCGCGCAGGGCCGTGTCCTCGCCGGAGGCTGCGGGCCGCCCCAACTCCCTGCGCTTGTTTCCTTGACGGCCAGTCCCCGCCGGTCCGGTGGTTCGCGGGCGATGAACTCAGGAAAGACGGCGGCAACGGCGACCAGCCCAGGTCACTGCGCCGAACCCACCGAAGCCAACACCGGGCTCCGAATCTTGGAATCCGGCCGGTTTCGGAAACCACAGGAGGCCGCGCATGCAGACACCGACACCGTGAACCACGACCGAAGTTCTTTTCATTCCTTTTCATCTTCAACGTCCCCGCGAGGGACAGGAGCTATCACATGAACACATCCACCCTTCCAGAAACCCAGGCCCTGCAAACCGCTGCCGTTGTCCCGGCCGAGCTGCTGCTGATTCCGCTGTCGCGGCTTCGCCCTTCAAGCCGCAACGTGGGCAAGAGCGGCGGCACGTCGATTCCCGAGCTGGCTGCGAGTATTTACCGTATCGGGCTGCTGCAGAATTTGGTCGTCATCCTCTCGGACGATGGCGAGTACTACGAAGTCGTAGCCGGCAAGCGACGATTGGCCGCCCTTAAACTGCTGGCCAAGCGCCACAAGGTCGGCAAGGACCGCGAAGTGCCGTGCCTGCCGGTGCCCGATGCCTCGGCCCGCACCGTGAGCCTGACCGAGAACGTGCAGCGGGTGGCGATGTTAGGTCGCGTGCATGAACTGTCCTGTCTGTCATTCCTTCGTCATGGGCAAGCATCAACCTATCGAGGAACTCTCCTCGACGCGCGCCAGGGCAAGCTTGCCCTGGCGCGCGTCGGCCGGCCGGTTGGGGTCCCCGATAACAGCAGGTCTGTCCAACTGTCCTCTTTCTTGAGCTGCAAGGCTTCGCGGGCGATCCACTGTCTGATGACAGGGGTGAACGCGAGAGCCATGGAGGACACTTATGGCCAAAATCATCCGTGCGGTCGCCGGCCACCCGGGCATACCAGAGCGCTTGCCGATCCTGGTGTCGGACGGCATGGCCATCATCGAGCCGGCGTTCTCCTACCTGCTCGAAGTGGCGACCATCCCCGGCCGCTCACACGCTGCGGAGACCGTGCGCACCTACGCCGAGCATCTGCACGATTGGTTCGACAGCCTTGAGCAGTCCGGGCTCGAATGGCAGTCCATCGGCGAAGCCACCATCGCCGCGTACCGCGACAGAATGCTGGAGAACCCCAGCCCACACACCGGACGGCCCTACGCGCGCTCCACCGTGAACGACCGCATCCATACGGTCTGCCGCTTCTACACCTGGGCCCAAGGCCGAGGCTGGATCGACGAGCTGCCCTTTCACTTCGTCGATGTGCGCGTGTCCGCCGGGCGGCGACAGTCCTTCCTCGGCCACCTGCATGCCGGGCCATCGGTGGTAGCGGCCAATGCGCTGACCGTGTCCGAGCACGAACGCCTCCCCCGCGCATTGCGCGTTGATCAGCTGAGGCTGCTCTTCGCCCGACTGGAGATGCCATACCGCCTGATCGCCGAATGGGCGCTGGCAACCGGGATGCGACGCAAGGAGCTGTGCGGCCTGTGCGTCTTCCAGGTGCCCGAGACCGCGCACCTCGACGCCAATCGGAACCCGCTGATCGGCGTCGCGCTGACCATCACCAAGGGCGATAGGCCGCGCACCACGTACCCACCGATACGCTTGATCGATCGCACGCATCGCTACATCGACGAAGTCCGCACGCCGCAGGTCCGGGCCTTGCGCCGCCGGCACGCCCACTACAGGCCGCCTGCAGCCCTGTTCCTGAACAGCCAAGGTGCAGCGATCACGCGCGAGCGACTGTCGGCGGTCTTCAACGCGGCCTTCCAAGCCGCCGGCCTGACCGGTTCTGCGCATTGGCTGAGGCATACCTTCGCGATGACCATGCTGGTGCGGCTGCAACAACAGGCGCTGCTCACGCCGGACATCAATCCGCTCAAGACCGTGCAGGTTCTGCTCGGCCACAGCTCGATCCAGAGCACCGCGATCTACCTGCGTTGCGTTGAGCTCAACGAGCGTGAGCTGGCCAGCAGCATCGACTACCTCTACGGCGAGTTGATCCCCGATGGCCGGTAGTCGCGCGAAGATCGACCGGCGCCTGAGCGCTGGGCCCGTCGCCGCAAAGTCCACGGCGGTCGAGGGCGTCGTGGTATTTCGCGACGGCTGGGGCGAAGTCGCCCGGCGCTACGACCTCACCAAGCTCGCCTTGCCGGCAGACGTCATCCAGGTCCTGGCCGATGCCTTCAGGCACCACCACGTGTCGTCCACGCCCGACACGCGTCGCGCCTGCTGGCAAGCCCTGCAGAGCGTCGCACGCTTCGCGCGAGAGGACGCCGGCATCCAGTCGGTCCACGACCTGAACACCGCAACGATCGGACGCTACATCACGTGGCTGGACCGGCAGACCAACCAGGCCGGCGAGTCGCGCTCGCTGTCCGGGCGGGCCAACCAGCTGTCATATCTGCGCCAGCTGGTGGACTGGACCAAGCGGCACCACCCATCGCGTCTGCCGCAGCGCATCGACTTCCCGTTCCGGGTGTACTCGAATCGCAATGCCCAGCCGCGCAGACGCCTGCCCGAGGAGCAGCTCAAGGCAATCCTGCGCGCCTGCTACGAAGACATCGATGCGGCCTGGGAGCGCTTCGAGTTAGGGCGGCAGATTCTGCGCAGTGACACCGCGCCTGCCGGCGCGACGGCGGAGCTGTACCGCCTGATCCGAGACCTCTGCGAGGTTGATAGTGGCGTCATGCCGACCCGGTTGACCCTCGTCGCGCGCCGCTTCAACATGTCCGCCATCACGCGTCATGGTGGACTGCGCACGCTGGCGGGCTACCTGCATCTGACGGGCGAGTCCCTGCTGCCGTTCTATATTGCCCTGGCGATCCAGACGGCGGCCAATCCGCACGCGCTGATGCAGTTCCAGCGCGATTGCCAGCGACCGCATCCCCTCGACGAGCACCGCGTGATCATCGACTGGGACAAGGCCCGCGCCGGGGACAAGCTCAAGCGCGCTCAGCGACGATCGTTCGACCGCCGGCGCCGCTACGCCGCACCGAACCTCATCGACAAGCTGTTGGCCATGACCGCACCGCTGGTCGCGCAATCCGCGCCGCGTGATCGGGAGCGCCTGTTCCTGCTCAGGAGCGAGAAAACGCTCACCGTCGCGCCGATCGCATTGAGCACCGTCACCCATGGCGTCAGAGGCTTCATTGCCCGCGCTAACGAGCGCATCGCCATCTGGAACCGGGCAGCACCGGAGCGTCCGCGCGCGTTGCTGCCGGACTTCGCCGCGGTGCTGCTGCGCGGCAGCGTGGCGACCGAGCACTACCAGGCTTCAGGTGGCGACATCGTGCACGTGCAGCAGATCCTCAACCACGCGTCGGTGCTGACGACCGAGGCCTACGTCAAGGGGCCACGGACCGACCAACTGCGACGCGACATCGTGGCGCGACTGCAGCGCCTCATGGTCGGCTGGATCGTGGGTGAGGCCGACACGTCGGCAACGCCGCAGATCACCGTCGCTGCGGGACCTGCTGCTCGGGCGACGGTGCCGTTCGGTCATGACTGTCTGAACCCGCTGGCCGGCGCGGCACCCGGAACGCAAAAAGGGCAGGCATGCCCGCACCTGGGCGGCTGCCTGCGCTGCCCCGGCCTGGTGATCCCGATCGACGCGCCGCACCTGGCTCGCATCCTTCAGGCCAAGGAGACGTTCGAGCGTTCGCGTGAACAACTCGATCCGCAGCGCTGGGAACTGCTCTATGCGCCGAGCTACCGCATCCTGGTGCAGGACATCCTGCCCGACTTCCCCGACGCTTTGCATGGGCCGGCGGCCGCCCTGGCCGCGAACTTGCCGCGCTTGCCGGCGCTGGAGTGAACATGGGCAAGCCGATGCTCGCGCCCGATCCGGGTATTGCCAGCGGGGACGCCAAGGTGTCGACGCGCTCGCTGCTAAGCGACACGGTCTGGCATCTGGACGGGCTGCGTCCCGGAGGCAATCGCAGCGACTTCTCGCTCGATTGGAGCTTCGGAATGCACGACGACAGCCGGTTCAGCGATCCCCAATGGACAGACTGGTCGGCGGCGGCCAAGCGTTTCCTCTGGAGCCTAAAGGTCGACCCGCCACCCGGCCGCAAGGGCGTGCATGACGGTACGCTGGTCTCGGCCTTCAAGGTGCTGCGTATCCTGATCCGGTGGATGGCCGAACGCGGCTATCGGTGCTTCGCTGACCTGCACCGCGACGCTGCGGTCGAGTTCATTGATGTCGTGACCCAGCGACCCGGCAAAACGGCGGGCAAGACGCTGTCGGCCGCGACGGTGAGCAACTACCTGGGCGTACTGCAGCTGCTCTACCTGCAGGGCAGCCGTCTGCCTGACGTGGCCATCGACGAACCGATGCCGGTATTGATCGGGCGCTCGAAAAACAAAGACGGCGGCTGGCTGCCGTACACCCCGGACGAGATCGCCGTGCCGCTGGTGTCGGCGGCGTTGCGCCTGATCGGCACACCGGCCGACGATGTGATCGCGCTGTGGCATCGGGCTCAGACCGCCTACGACGAGGCGCTGGCCGCCGGCATCAACCAGACCAAGGCCGGCTTCGTGGTGGTCGATGCGCTGGCCGGCTTCAGCTTCTCGACACTGCCCGGCGAGGACAAGCCCTGGCACTCTGGGCCGGTGGCCAGTACCAAGCGGGTTCGCGCGCTTGTGTCCCGCGTCAGTGAAGCCTGCTTCATCGTCGTGGCCTACCTGATCGGCGCGCGGGTCTCCGAGATCCTGGGCCTCGAGGTGGGCTGCATCGAAAGGCATCCTTCTGCCGACGGCACCGAGCAGTTCGCCTACTTGGCCGGGCGCATCTACAAGACGGCGCGAGGCGCCGATGGCGAGCCGCATCGCTGGGTGGCGCCGGTACCGGTCGAGCGTGCAATCGCTGTAATGGAGCAGCTGTCGGCACCCATGCGCCAGCGCAGCCAGCGTGCCGAACTCTGGCTCTCGTTCAGCAGCACCGGCCTGATCGGTCCTGCCGCGCGCGTCCAATTGCCGGGCATCCAGACTGTCATCACCCGTTTGAACCAGGGCTTCGCGGCGTTCATCGAGTTGCCGACCTACCGCGGCGAACCCTGGCATCTGAACACCCACCAGGGCCGCAAGACCTTCGCGCGCTTCGTCGGCAAGCGTGACCGAACCGGGCTGGACGCGCTGCGCTCGCACTTCGGTCACGTCAGCCGCGTGATGACCGACCGCGGCTATGTCGGCACGGACTTCGTGCTCGATGAGCTGATCGACCGACATGCGCGTGATGAGACCCGCCATGCGCTGGAAGAGTTGCTCACGGCTGTATCGCTCGGCGGCAAAGCCGGCCGCATGATCGCATCGCGGTCCGGCTTCCGTGGGCGCATGCGCGGTGGCAGCGTGCAGGCCTACGTCGAGTTCCTGATGGCAGAGACCGATCTGCGGCTGGGCGTGTGCGACTGGGGCTACTGCGTCTACCGCAGTGAAACCTCGGCCTGCCTGGGCGACGAGAAGGGGCCTAACCCGGCCTTGCGCACACAGAGCGTGTGCGCAGGCTGCGCCAACTTCGCGGTCACGGACAGACACCGGCCGGTGTGGGAGGTGCGACGTGCACAGAACGTCAGCTTGATGCACTCCCATGGCCTCGATCCGGAGAGCCTGGCGCTCGCTGAGGCGCGGATCGGCCAGTGCGATCGCATCCTGGTGCAGCTGGACGGTGGTGCGGGAGAAAGCAATGACCCGTGAGGGGAGCCGCAAGCCCGCACTCAACCCGTATGAGAAGCGCTTGCAGGAAACGGATCGCAAGCTGCGCGACGCATTGGACCGGCTGATCAAGGGAGCGCCGCACGACTCGGCATTGCAGGAGCGGCGCTACCAGCTCAGCGTGGCGAGCCTGGCACGCGAAGCCGGCGTGGCACGCAATGCCATCTACACCAACCACCGGGCGATGATCGACGCGCTGCGTCACGCCGCGCAGCAACGGGTCGTGCCGAGCAAGCTGGAAAGCTGGGAGGACAAGCTGGCCCAGCAGCGTGCGGTGATCGACGTGCTGAAGACCGAACAACGGCGCCTCGCCACCGAGAACGCGGCGCTGCTCAAGCGTGCCATCGACGCCGAAGCGCTGGCCGAACGTAATCAGCGCCAACACACTCGCCTGTTCGAGCGATTGACCAAGGAGCGCAGCCCCGTCAGCTTGACAGCTCCGACGCCGAAATCGTGAAGTGCGCGTTGCTCCAGACAACAACCGAGGTCAGGTGTGCAATGCGATGAATTCGACCATCGTGTCCCGTTCATAGCCGCCGCGATTTCCGATTCCAGCCTACCAGCCGAGGACTACCGATGCTCGCGGCCCAGACAGTCGATGCAGATCAACGCCAACCTGGCTATGGGTGACTGCCTAGTGCCCATCGCTGCCATTCGGCATTTGCAGTCAGGGGACAGCCTGCGGCCACTTCCGGTCATCCACGATAGTCTTCTAACGGGGAGCGAAATCTTCGCCCCCCGCCATAAACTGATGTTGAGGCGGCGAATTGGCCGCTCAGGCGCTGGTATCACGCCAGCAGCAGCGAATCCAGGTTCAGGCGCAAGTTTCCATCGCGGTCGAAGACCAACAGGGTGGGTGGGCGTTCATCTACTTCAAGCTCCGCCGCTACTTGTGTTAGCTGTTCACAAGGTCTGTTTCAACTTGTTGCCGGATGGGACCCAGTACACGCGATGATAGTGATCCCTTTTCACAGATGAGGTAAGGAAGATGGCCGAGACAACCACTTACGTCAACGAAATCGACGAAATCACCAAGGTGATGGAGAACTACATAGAAGGCGCGCGGACAGGTAAGGGCGCGGCAATGAAGCCCGCCTTCCATGACGACGCCACGATCTTCGGCTATGTCGGCCCCGACCTTTTCGGGGGCCCTATCAAGCTCTTGTACGACTGGAACGACGAGAATGGGCCTGCGACGGGAATCCAGACCCGCTTCACCAGCATCGACGTGGTCGGCAGCGCGGCCAGTGTGCGTCTGGATGTGGACAACTGGACGGGACATCGATTCACCGACTTCTTCAATCTGGTGAAAATCGATGGTCAGTGGAAGGTCGTGAGCAAGGTCTTTTACTTGCATCCTTAAAGCCATTCAACCCAGGCCCCAGAACTTTGAGCGGAAGAGTGTTGAGGCAATCCATCACGAGCGCGAGTGAATAACGTCATCCCCTTCCATCTTTTCGGTGATGGTTGTTCAGTTCTTCGCTGTACGTAATCCGTTCGGCGGCGGCGGAGCCGACAAACGGGAACAAGAACGTCGTGAAATGGCAGCTCTTAAGCCTCCAATTCCATGTTGTGATTGTCGGCTCAGGGTCGGAGGCTGTCGCCTTACGGGCGGTGCCGATCGTCGGCGACGGACGCGAATCGACCGTTCAGGGGCCCAGCTATAGATTGGCATCAACTGCCTGACATTGCCAGATTTGATCTCGATTTATTGGTGGGTTTGAATCGGAATGCCAGGCTGGTTTGAATCGGGGACAGCTTGAGGCATTGCCGTGGAGTGCGCACCATGCGCGCGATCATGCAGGACATGGTGCGGAGGCTGTTACCTACCGAAAGCAAGGCGCGGAGAGGTTCTGAAGCAAAAAGGACAGCTGCAAAAATGACCTAACCGATGCACCCGGCCGACCAGTTCGAGGCTTTCGCTGCGCTGGTGGCCGAGGGACGCCCGATCGAGGACATCGCGGCCGACTTCAGCGTCTCGCCGTTGGTGGTGCAACGGCGCTTGAAGCTTGCCAACGTCTCGCCGCGCCTGCTGGCCGACTACCGGACCGATGCGGTGACGCTGGAGCAGTTGATGGCGCTCGCCATCACCGACGACCATGCGGCGCAGGAGGCGGCGTTCTACGAGTCTCCGGAGTGGCAGCGCAGCCCGCAGGCGCTGCGCGACCACCTGACCCACGAGGAAATCGAAGCGGGGAAAGATGCGCTGGCGCGCTTGGTGGGTGTTGAAGCCTACGAGACAGCGGGTGGCGGCACGCGCCGCGACCTGTTCTCGGACGAAGAGCAGGGCCTCTTCCTGACCGACGCGGCGTTGCTGGACCGGCTCGCGCGCGACAAGCTCGCCGCTGTCGCTGATCAGGTCCGAGGTGAGGGTTGGGGCTGGGTGGACGTGGCGCCGCGCGCCACGCATGCGGACCTGCACGCGTTCCAGCGGGCGCGGCGCACGCGCCGGGCGCCGAACAAGACCGAGGCCAAGCGCATCGCCAAGCTCGAAGCCAAGCAGCGCGAACTCCTGGATCGGCTCGATGACGGGGAGACAGACTTGCCCGACGCGGAGGTGCAGGCGTTGCAGGAGGAAATCGACGGGCTCGGCAACGAGTTGGAGGCCATCGAGCAATCGCTGGTGCTCTATGCGCCCGAGGTCGTGACCATCGCGGGTGCAGTGATATCGGTGGATCACCTGGGCGGCGTGGTGGTCCATCGCGGATTGCTGCGGGACGATCAGGCCAAGGCGCTCCGGGCGCAGGAGCGGCAAGAGGCCGGAGCGGCGGGGAGCAGTTCCGGCGATGGCGCAGGGAAACCGGGCAGGTCTGGCATCTCGGAGAAGCTGGCCAAGCGGCTGAGCGCGCATCGCACCGCCGCCTTGCAGGCCGAGGTTGCACGCCATCCGCAGGTCGCGTTGGTCGCGGTGGTGCACCGGCTGGCGCTGCGCGTGATGTGCAAGGCTTATGGACTGGGCGAGATGCCGATCAACATCGAGGCATCGCCCCAGGATGGGCTCGAAGCGCATGCGCCTGACGTGGCGGAGGCACCGGCTGCCGTGGGCTTGCGCGAGGTCCGGGAAGCTTGGGCCAATCGCCTACCCGAAGACCCGGATGTCTTGTTCGCCGAGCTGCTGGCGTTTCCGCAGCAGGAGTTGCTGTCGCTGCTGGCGGTGTGCGTGGCATCCACCGTGGATGCGGTGACATCGCGGGAGCATGGCACGCCCGCCGCCACGCTCGCGCGGGCGGTGGGGCTGGACATGCACGCCTGGTGGACACCAACCGCGGCCGGGTACTTCGAGCACGTGGCCAAGACCAAGGCACTGGAGGCGGTGCAGGTGTTCGCGCCCGAACACATCAGTCGCCTCGCAAAACTCAAGAAGGCTGAACTTGCCGCCGAGGCCGAGCGACTGGCGACGGGAACGGGGTGGCTGCCCGCAATGCTTTGCGAGCAGCAGGAGGCCGTTGAAGTCGAAATCGAAATAGACGGCCAACCTGACGAGCAGCCGCATGTAGACGCCGTGGTGTAAGCGGGAACCCCGGTTTGCGCCGGGGGTCGTCCTATTCAGCGCGACGCGCGCGGCAGGTCTGCCGCGCGCGTTTTGCATTCAGCTGGAGCGCTCCGCAGCGGGCGCTCCTACGCCCGAGCACGCTGCAGCAGGTTGGCCGAGCGTGCCGGCCACGCGAGCATCGAAGAGCACCCGATCATGCGGCCCGTGTTCGCTGATCGGGTGCTCTTCGACAACCTCACCTCAAACTTCATGAACCACCAAAGTGTCAGCGAAATATTCTTTGAAGAGTCCTATACCGTGCCGGCCGACCAGACGGCACGGTCCTTGTTTGCGCGGCTGCCGCATGGATACGAGTACGCGCAGAAGATGATCGAATGCCTGGCGACCGGCTACCTGGTCGCGGTGCTCGAATCCATCTGCATCCGGGAGGTACAGCAGCATGTTGATCCACTCGTTGAAGTGGTCGTGGGCCGCACCGTCCGCATCGAACATCGGGCGCCGATCCCGCCGGGATCGCCGCTGCAACTAAGCGGATGGATTCAATCGCTCAGCGAGCGAAGCGCGACGTTCTGCGTGCAAGCCCACGATGACCACGAGATGGTTTGCGAAGCAACCGTCACACTGGTGGTGGTACGGCGGGCTTCGATGGAGATGCGCATTGCCACCAAGGTCAACGCGTTGCAATCCGTCCGCTAAAAAATCGCGCCCCGCCACATGAGCGTGGCGCCGGAATGCGACACACTTTGCTGCGCTGGGTGGTGGATCGCCGCGGCGCCGCTGACACTGGCGAGCATGCCGTCCGAGACGACGGTGGTTCACCGACAGGCCCTCCACCTTGCTCTCTCCATTCCACGCCGATCCGATTCGCCGTCTCGATGCGGCGGGGCGTTCTTCCCTGTCTGGCCGAGATGGGCCTCCATCGCGTCACGGTCGGTATCGGAACGCCATTGCGACGGTGGTTGTGCCTGAGCCATACGTCCTTTCGCAGCAGGATCGCACCCACAGCGGCCTTGTATTTGTCGTGAATCCTGGCGTGGGCACGGCTTCGCCTCGGGCTTATGCGCCGCAACCGTCCGGCCCGACAAATTTCCCCGGCCTGCGGCCTTCCTCGCGAGGCAAATTTCTCGTTCCTCCCGGTCCTCCGCTGCGCTGCGGCCACTTGCGCGGTGCGGCGCGCCCGGACCCCCGCCTCTACGGATCACGCCAAGGCCGCGATGGTCGCGACCTGGTCAAACACGAAAGGACTTTTCAATCATGGCTCACATCGGAACCTTCACCGCCCAAGGCAACAGCTTCACCGGCACCGTTCGCACCCTGACGCTCAACGTCAAGGTCAAGTTCGTCCCCAACGACAAGGAAAGCGAGAACGCCCCGGACTACCGCATCCTGGCCGGCGGCACCTACGAAATCGGTGCGGCCTGGAAGAAGGTCAGCAAGGCGGAACGCCCCTACCTGTCGGCAACCCTGGATGACCCGTCGTTCCCGGGCACCATTTACGCCCGCCTGGTCGAAGGCGAGGACGGCGCGCATAACCTGATCTGGTCGCGCAGCAAGAACGACTGAACGTCTCAGCTCCGACGCCCCGCCCCTGCGGCGGGGCGTTTTCGCGCTCTTGCATTGCGACTACGGCCCCCGACTTGGGCCGTAGAGCGAAGCTAAGAAACGCCGGCCTTCGCCGCGTCCGTCGCAGGCACCACGCGCCTGCGCTTGATCACAACGACGGGCACTCGCGATGGTTCATGTCGGGTGGGCATTGCCGGTGTCCAGCTGGATGTTCTGGCAGCAGCCACGGCTCGGCGTAGCTGGCCGCTGTTCAACGGGCTGACATAGTCGCCATTCACCTGCAGGTAGTTGCCGTCTTCATCCACAGCCAGGGCACCCATGCCGGCGCTTTGGGTAACGCTGCCAAGCAACCGCAGCGGACTGCCTTCAGGACGCTCGTAGGTAAAGCGCTGCCATTCCTGGCGACCGAGTCGAACGACCCAGTCCATATCGATTCCCATTTCGACGACCCTTCCTCTTCTCACGATGCCCAACTCATGTCGAGGAGTAAATGATAAGGGGTTTGCGCACATCGACGTACGCATTGGCCCTGCGTCTCCCGGCTGCGCCGGGCCGCGCTGTCGTGCTGCGCACCGAGCCGCCAAGCGCCGTCTCGGCCGAATGGCTTCCATCGCTGACGCCTTCGCGCCTGTTGGCGCTGCGCGCGGCGCTTGCCTCCAGGGGACTGGCCAAAGCCAATCCCCGCCGCGCGAGCTTGGCGCCCCTGGACATCCGCCGAACAGGCTGCGCCTGATCGGCCGGCGCGCTTCGATTGTTCGTGGTCGATTCTTCAGGATCCATGCGCCTCCCAAATCGGCGGGGTTCACGACGTGCGACATCCATCAACGGCCGCATTCCCCATCGGACAGGCAGCGCAGCTTGGCGCACGCCGCACGGCCGTCAACCCCCGGCCCGCACCGGACCGTGTTGGGGGTGTGACTGCCGCGCTTTGCGCGTGCGCCCGGATCGCAGCGCTCCGATCGGGAGCGTCCATTCAAGGAGCTGCAAACATGAACCTCATCCTCGACGCGTTGCGCGCGCAGCTGCTGGCCAACGGCCGCCGTTCCGTCGAAAACGATCGCTTCGATCCGCCGCCTGTGGTGAAGCTGTTCACCCCCGATGCCGGCGCGACCTGGTTGCTCACTGAGATTGACCCTGACGATGATGACCGGGCATTCGGCCTGTGTGACCTGGGTCTGGGCTTTCCCGAGTTGGGCTATGTGAGCCTGGCGGAACTCACCACAGTTCGCGGCCCGCTGCGACTGGCGATCGAGCGTGATCTGCACTTCCTGGGCGACAAGCCGATCAGCGTCCATGCACGCCAAGCCCGGATGGCCGGAAGAATCGTGACGTAGGCCACCAAGGCGCCGGCTGCCGCCTGGCTGCCGGCGCCGCTCAATTTCACCTCGTTTGGTGCGCCAGCGCCGGGGCCGAGGATGCTACGGTTCCCGCATGGCCCGCGAAGCCAGCACGGCGCTCAATTCGTCGCGCAGTCGGGCGAACAGCTTGTCGATCGCCTTGCCATCACTGGCGTAGGCCAGCGTCAGCAACGTCAGAGGGTGGACCTCCATGACCGCGCACAGCTCCGCCACCTTGTTCAGCGTCGGACTCTTGAGCCCCCGCTCGAGCGAACTCAAATAGGTACGGCTGGACACGTCCGAGAAAGCCTCCTGGCTCAAGCCACGGGCTTTCCGGGTCGTCCGCAGGGCCGCGGCGAAGGAGCTCTTCTGTGTCATTCGTTCGTTCAGGTGCGAACCTCGATGACAATCCAATGAATCTCATAGGGCTACAATCTATAGGGCTCATTTTTCAATTCCTAGCGCTTTCCTGATGGCCGTATCTGCATTTCTGTGCAATACGGCTTCTCTGGGAACCCGCATTTCCTTCAATCCGCTTCTGGGCATATGCGATTCATCGCCTTGACGTCTTCGTCTCATGGCGCGTCTACGGAACCGGCCGTTTGCGCTTTGGCGCTTCGCCTTGTCTGCCCGATCCAGTCGATCCGCCTCTGCTCCTTTGTTGCCATCCGCAAAAACACGGTCGCGGGCCAGCACCGCGACCTGGCCTTATTGGGGAGATGACATGGCGCTCATCACAGACGAACAGAGACAGCAACTCCTCGCCAACGGAAACGCGGCGGCTGGAGGCAAACGAGACGATCCATACCCCATCGTGAAACTCTTCACACCGGACGCGCATGCGACCTGGCTGCTGACCGAGCTGGACCCCGCCGACGGCGACACCGCGTACGGCCTGTGCGATGTGGGCTTAGGCGCACCGGAGCTCGCTCACGTCAAGCTGTCCGACCTTGAAGCGGTTCGCGGCCCGAACAAGTTGCCCGTGCAACGCGACTTGCATTTCAAACCGAAACGCCGCCTCAGCGAATACGCTGCGCAGGCGCTTGCGGACGGATCGATCAACGACTGACGCCGCACATGGGGCCAAGCCGTTTCAGCGACTTGATGTCACGATTCAGACCTGTCGAGTCTTGGTTTCAAGAAATACATCCGGTTTAGAGTCCGCATTGTCTAGTTGCGGGATGATGACCTCGCCTTGAATCGGCGAAACGCAATTTGGCGCGCAAGGCTACGTCTTCCCCTAAAGACGCAAATGCGTTTCTGCTGATTTCAGGCCCCACGGAGGGCGCCGCTTTCACCAAACACTGATTCGTGCCTGACATTCGCTCCGACCGTGGAGTGGCTATCAGGGGATGGATCATCGCAGCGGACACAACAAGCTGGCAGTCGCCGGCGGCATACCTGTACGTCTTGAGACTCAACGGGCCTTCACTGGCTTGGGAGTATTTGCGGCGCAACGCCGAGTACCGCGCCGACTGGACACGTCGGCACCGTGAAAACTGCGACCCGGCATCGCGGTGGCATCTCGAAGCATTCGAAGATCCGGCTCTCGATGCACGACTGGCGCGGCCAGTCTGGCGCTTGGGGCAGCATCAACGGATTAGGCTTCAGGCCGCCGACTCACCGCCGGACGAGCCTGAGGGTGCGCATCGCTTCAGTCTCTGGGACATGCCCGGCGCCAAGCGTCTGGTCCACGACGGCCGCCACATGCTGTTGACGGGCTTCGCGGACAACGAGATGCTGCACCTCGCGCTCGGGCAGGACGTTCGCGACGGCGCGCCGTTCGATTTCGTGATCGGCCCAGGCGCCCAGATGGAGGAGAGCTGGCGCTCCGTCGAACGGCATCGGCGGCTCGCGGCCGGTGAAAGAGCGCCGGTCCCCGCTGTGTCCAGGCGGCCGGACCGCCTCGCTATGCTGCACAAGCGTGCGTTGCACGCTTTCGACGGCCGCGCCGCCGGCGCCTCGCAACGCGAGCTTGCAAGACAACTGTTCGGCGAAGAATCGGTGACCCAAGACTGGAACCCCGACAGCGAGCTACGCGCACAAGTGCGCCACCTTCTCCGCCGAGCACGCGCATTCGTAGACGGCGGCTATCGTGACTTGATTGCCAAGCCGGCGTTCAAAGGGAGATGAGGGCCGGCTTGTCGAATCTCCCTGCCTGCAACGCCTGTCCGCGCCGAGACTGGCTGCGCCCGGCGGCACTTGGCCCACCGGTGATCTTCACCGATGGAGACCGATGCAGTGACCGCCGCCCCGACGCAACCCGCTCAGCCCGCCAGCAAGCGCTCGATTCGCTATCTCAACAACACTGAGGCCGCCGAATTCCTGCGGCTTTCGCCGCGAACGCTGGAGAAACAGCGGGTGATCGGCGGTGGTCCCCGCTTTCGCAAGTTCGGACGGCGCGTGATGTACGCGATCGAAGACCTCGAAGCCTGGGCCAACGCGCGGTCGTTCGAGATGACCTGCGATCCCGAGTACCTGGCGCTGCGCGCCGCAGGCCGGTGAGCGAGGCGGCGTTGCCGGTGCCTGCGTTGCCTGACCCGAATCGGGAGCAGCTCGAACTGTTCCGAGCGCTGCCAGGCGGAATGGCGCCACGTGACGCGCAGGACTTGATGGCCTGGCCGTTCTTCTCACTCGCGAAATCGCGCCGCATACAGCCGATCGATTTCCAGGCCGGCGGCGTCAAGGTTCGCGTGGAAGGCACCATCGAGCACGGTTTAGCGACGATCTGGGATGCCGACGTGCTGATCTGGGCGGCCAGCCAGATCGTCGAGGCGCGCGATGCGGGCATCCGCACCTCGCGGCTGATGCAGGCCACGCCCTACGAGATCCTTACCTTCATCGGCCGCGGCACGTCAGTGCGCGACTACCTGCGGCTGAAGGCCGCTCTGGACCGGCTGCAGTCGACCAGCATTGCGACCACGATTCGCCAAGCACCGGGCCGGCGCATGCACCGGTTCTCGTGGATCAACGAATGGAAGGAACGCGCCGACCGGGCGGGCCGGCCGCAGGGGATCGAGTTGATCCTGCCGGACTGGTTCTACGCCGGCGTGATCGAAGAAGCGCTGGTCTTGACCATCGACCCGGCCTACTTCGGGCTTACAGGCGGCATTGAGCGCTGGCTCTACCGCCTGGTGCGAAAGCACGGCGGGCGTCAACGCACTGGCTGGCAGTTCGACTTTCGCCACCTTTATGCCAAGTCCGGCAGCATGGCGCGTTTCTCCGACTTCGCGCTGGACATTCGGCGCATTGCGGCGCGCCAAACGTTGCCGGGCTATCGGCTCGCAGTCACCCGTGCTACCGGGCGCAGCGACACGTTGCACTTCCATCCTCTGTCGCGCGCCGTGCCTGAGACGGCACTGTTCACCGCCGGTGGATCCGCGGGGGACAAGCAGTGAATCCGTTCGTGCCATCGGGCGCAGGCACTCGCGTGCCATCAGGCGCAACCGCCACGTGCCATCAGGCGCACGAACGGGCCGCAAACCCACGCCAGTCAACGGTTTCGAGGGCCGCTAACTCTTCTAACTCTGGGTTCATAACGATTCAAAGAGAGGCACGGCCGCTGTGGACAAGTTCCACTCACGCCGCGAAAACGCCATGATCATCGCGCTGCTCAATCAAAAGGGAGGCGTCGGCAAGACGACGTTGGCCACCCATATCGCCGGTGAACTTGCCCTGTCGGGCAATTCAGTTGCCGTCATCGATGCAGACCCTCAGGGATCGGCATTGGACTGGGCGCAGCGACGAACCCAAAACCGCTTACCAAGAATATTCGGAGTGATCGGGCTTGCGCGCGAGACCCTGCACCAGGAGGCGCCGGAGCTGGCCAAAACCGTCGATCACGTCATCATCGACGGGCCGCCCCGCATTGCCGCGCTCGCGCGTTCCGCCTTGCTCGCCGCCGACCTCGTGCTGGTCCCCGCGCAGCCCAGTTCATACGACGTGTGGGCGAGCGCCGAGATGGTGTCCCTGATTTCCGAAGCACGAGTCTTCAAGCCCTTGCTGCGCGCCGCCTTCGTCGTCAACCGACGCGTCGCGCGCACGATCATCGGTCGGGAAGCGCGCCAGGCGCTGGCCGACCAGGCGCTGCCTGCGCTCGCGGCCGAGGTCCGCCAGCGCATCATCTTCGCCGACAGCGTGGCCGCCGGTCGGCTGGCCCGCGAACTCGACCCGGACAGCATTGCCGCGCGCGAGATCGCGGACCTGACTGCTGAAATCAGGAAGCTGGTTCCATGAGCGGAAGACGCTCGCAGCGCGCGCCCATCGGGCGCCGGCCTGCCGCCGATCCCGCTGCGCAGGCGTGGATTCAGCAGCAGGTTGGTGTCTCGGCAAAGGCGCCGAACTACACAGCGCGGCTCACGATTGACGTGACACCTGCGCTGCGCGGTCGCATCAAAGTCATTGCCTTCGAGCGCGGTGTGACTGTCGCCGAAATGTTGCGCGAACTGCTGGAGCGCGAATTCGCAAACGCGGAAGACGCGCCGTGAGCACGCCGATTGGAGGCCTCACGCGCGTAGTGCTCGCGTTCGTGCCCGAGCGCGTCAACAACCGATTGCGCTTCGGAAAGCCCACCTACGAGCTCGTCCTCGACCGCTGGCGCAGCTCGGCGCACTTCCTGCCGGACGCAGTCTTCTGCCGCGTCTGTTGGCTGGCCACCGACTACGGCACGACAGTCTGGCATCTGTCGGTGCTGCAGGCCGGTCGGCCGGGACAGGCGCTGCAGCGCATGGCAGGCGTGCTGCCGGGAGCACAGCGCCTGCTGCACGTGTCGGGTGAACTCAAAGTGCAACGCGCCCTGCGCCTGATCGACAGCGTCGAAGCCTCGGGCATCGCTCCCACTGAAGTCTCGCCGGCGTACTGGCAGCTGCTTCACGGCCGCCTGGCGGCGCGCGAGCCACTGCCGGAATACACGCCAGAACGGCACGCGGCACATCTGGCAAGCGGGGTGTTTCGTTGAACAAGATCGTCGCCATGTTGTGCACGCTGATCGGCACTGCGGCTGCAGTTGCACCGACGGCCTTTCGGCCGAGCGTTCGCCTTGTCTACAACGCAAGCAGCAGCGCGCCAATGGGCTGGTATCAGATCCAGCCCACCACGTCACCGATCGTCGGCGACTACGTCCTGGCGACAATGCCGACGGCTGCCGCCGCGCTGGCCGCTCAGCGCGGCTATCTGCCGGCCGGCATGGCGATCGTGAAGCGCGTGAGCGCTGTGGCGGGCCAACATGTCTGTGCGCACGAAGACTCATTGATGATCGATGGCGAGCCGTCTGGTCGCATTCTGCGCAGCGACCGGCAAGGCCGCCCACTGCCAGCTTGGTCACAGTGCAGAACCCTTGTCAGTGGCGAACGTTTCCTGCTCAGCACTACCAATCCGGCGTCATTCGACAGCCGATATTTTGGGCCGGTGCCTGCACCAGCAGTGCTCGGCCAGGCGATTCCACTCTGGACCTGGAGCGGGTCGTGAAGCTGCACTGGCGGCTCCACTGCGCGTGTCGCACTTGCGCTGCACGGCCGGCGCACGCGTTTGCGCGACCCCCGTGCAGACAATGGCCGCCCGAAAGTTGGCGCCGGTCGTCATTGGGAGCGGAGAAGACGGAGGGCAAGATAGAAGGGGACGGCACGGCGAGACCATGCCAGCCTGATCTGCACAAGGGTTGGCGCGGCACGCGCCGTCGCGTTCGGCGTGCCGCCCCCAGGCTGAGCTCCACACCCGTGGCCGTGATTCTGCGTGCCGTATGCGCCGTGCTACCTCGGGCTGCGACGGAGCTGCCGGAATGAGCGGTCGCGACGAGCGCGAGTTCAAGGTCAAGCCGGCGGCGCCGCGCAGCGGCGACCAGCGGTTTCTCTCGCGTGTCCTGAAGGAAATCAGCAAAGCGGGCGGCAAGGTCTTCAAGCCGACACGCACGCTCGCCGCGCGCACCGGGGCGCGCGTCGGTCGTGGCCAGGTCGCCGCCGGCACCGCGGGCCGAGCGTTGGGCGTCAGATCGCGACGTGTGGTCATCAAGACCCGCCTGGTTGTTCTCAAACAGGCGGGTGCGCGTTCGACACAGACGCATCTGCGCTACATCGAACGCGATGGTGTGAGCCGCGAGGGAGAGCGCGGCCAGGCATACGGCCCCGCCACAGACAAGGCCGACCTCGCCGCTTTCGAGGAGCAAGGTCGCGGAGATCGCCATCAGTTCCGTTTCATCGTGTCGCCTGAAGACGCGGACCAGATGAAGGAATTGCGGTCGTTCACGCGCGAGCTGATGACGCGCATGGAAGCCGACCTGGGGACTCGCCTGGACTGGGTGGCAGTCGACCACTGGGACACCGACAACCCGCACACCCACGTGGTGTCGCGGGGCAAGGATCAGGCCGGCAAGGACCTGATCATCGCGCGCGACTATATCTCCCAAGGCATGCGGCAGCGGGCCTGCGAGCTCGCCACCGAGTGGCTGGGGCCGCGTACCGAGCTTGAGATCCGTCAGGCCTTGGGCCGTGAGGTCGATCAGGAACGCTGGACCAGCCTGGACCGGCAGCTGCAGTCGGCCCTCGACAACGGCAGCGTCGACTTCAACCGGGATCCGCCGGACGCGATGGCGCGGCAGCGTCGCACGCTGCTGGTCGGACGGCTGCAACGTCTTCAGGTCATGGGACTGGCGCGGCAGGTGGCGCCGGGTCGCTGGGCGCTGAGCTCGGCCCACGAAAGCACTCTGAAGGCCGTGGGCGAGCGCGGCGATATTGTCCGGAGCATGCAGCGGGCGCTCGGCGGCCAGCCGCGCGAGCTGGCCATACCCGACGGGATGTCGGATGGCGCCGCGGTGGTGGGGCGCATTGCCGGCAAGGGCCTGGTGGACGAACTGCACGAGCGCGGCTACCTGGTGGTCGACGGCATCGACGGCCGAGCGCACTACCTGCGGCTGCCGGCCGGGGCGGACGTGAAGAGTTTCCCGATGGGGGCCATCGTTCAGGTTCGCGGCGGCGGCGACGTTCGCAAGACGGATCAGACCATCGCAAGCCTGGCCCGGGACGGGTTGTACCGGACTGACGACCATCTGGCGCGCCTGCAGGCTGCTTCGCTCGCTCGCGACCCGGCCCGAGACGTGGAATTCCACGTGCGGCGGCTCGAAGCTTTGCGTCGCTCAGGAATCGTCGAACGGGTGGCGGATGGCTTGTGGCGCATTCCCCCGGACTTGCCGCTGCGGGGCCGCCAGTACGACAGCGAACGCGGGGGCGGCTTCGTCGCCGAGCTGCGGTCCCATCTGCCCATCGAGCGCCAGGCCCGCATTGTCGGTGCGACCTGGCTGGACCAGCAGCTGCTGGACGGAGAGAAAGCCGTCCACAACCTGGGTTTCGGTGCCGAGGTGAAGAGCGCGCTCAGGGAAAGAGTGGATTTCCTGGCTTCTCAAGGGCTGGCGCAGCGGCGCGGCCAGCGCGTGGTGTTGGCCCGGGATCTTCTGGCGACTCTGCGCAGCCGGGAGATCGAAATAGCCGGGCAGGCACTCCAGAAGGAAACCGGTCTGGTGCATCGCGCGCTCGCGGACGGCGTGCGCGTCACCGGCATCTATCGCCGCACAGTGCTGCTGGCCAGCGGCACCTTTGCCATGCTCGATGACGGCGTGGGTTTCAGCCTCGTGCCGTGGCGGCCCGTAATCGAGCCGCGGCTCGGCCAAACCATGGCCGCCGTCGTGCGTGGAGGCAGCGCCTCATGGGAGTTCGGCCGGCAACGCGGACCGTCGATTGCTTGAAAGGGGCCCCTTTTTTGGTGATGAATTTCCCATCGAATTTGTAAGCACAAGTGCACCGCCGTAACCAGCAGCCCTCTCATCGGCTTACTCCCACTCGCGTCGAAATTTGCCCGGCTGCACCGATCTGCTCTCGATTGCGCATTGAGACAGGGCACGTCTTAAACCCTTGCACTTCCCGTCTTTGACCGGCCCTCCGGCAACAGCGATTCTTCGCCCCGCGCGCTTGGAAGCGCGACGCAACTAAAGAAGAAATCAGGGGAAGAAGTGCATATAGCCAACGCCAAAACCGCCATCGGCGGAACCGGCATTCTTATCGGGCAGGTCGTTACCGTTTGCGGCGTGGCGAGTGTTGGCGTCTGGTTCGCCACTCAATGGACTGCTGCCCAGCTCGGCTACCAGCCACGCCTGGGAGCAGCGTGGTTCGCGCTGTTCGACACGCCCATTTATCACCCCTGGCGCCTGTTCGAGTGGTGGTACGCCTTCGACGCCTATGCGCCCGACATCTTCCAGGAGGGTGGCGCGATCGCGGCGGGTAGTGGACTCGCCGCAGCCGCTGTGGCCATCGCCATGTCGGTATGGCGGGCGCGGCAATCCAAGCTGGTGACCACTTACGGTTCCGCGCGCTGGGCATCGTGGCACGAAATCATTCGCGCCGGCTTGACGCGCCCCGCAGGCGTGTTCCTTGGGCGCGTGCGGGAGGGCCGCGGCGGCGAGTACCTGCGCCACGACGGCCCGGAGCACGTGATGGCTTTCGCGCCGACCCGCTCTGGGAAGGGAGTGGGCCTGGTCGTTCCCACATTGCTGACGTGGCCCGGGTCCGCCGTGATCCACGACATCAAGGGAGAGAACTGGCAGCTCACCGCCGGCTGGCGGACCCGCTTCTCGCATTGTCTGCTGTTCAATCCGACCGATTCGCGCTCAGCCGCTTACAACCCGCTGCTCGAGGTCCGCCGCGGGGATCACGAAGTACGCGACGTGCAAAACATCGCCGACATCCTGGTCGATCCGGAAGGCGCGTTGGAACGGCGCAACCACTGGGAGAAGACCAGCCACGCTTTGCTGGTCGGCGCCATCCTGCACGTGCTCTACGCCGATGTCGACAAGACCTTGCGCGGCGTCGCCAATTTCCTCTCGGACCCCGCCCGGCCTTTCGAGATGACGCTGCATCTCATGATGACCTCGTGTCATCTCGCAGACCGGCCACATCCGGTCGTGGCCTCGGCGGCGCGCGAAGTCCTGAACAAGAGCGACAACGAGCGCTCGGGCGTGCTTTCCACGGCAATGAGTTTCCTCGGTCTCTACCGGGACCCGACGGTGGCCGCGGTGACTTCGCGCTGCGACTGGCGCATCGCTGACCTGATCGATTGCAAGAGTCCGGTGTCGTTGTACTTGGTGGTACCGCCCTCGGACATCAGCCGCACCAAGCCGCTGATCCGGCTGCTGCTCAATCAGATCGGCCGGCGTCTCACCGAGTCGCTCGATGGTTCGGACGGCATCGCGCGCCGGCACCAGCTGCTGCTGATGCTGGACGAATTCCCCGCGCTGGGGCGTCTGGACTTCTTCGAGTCGGCCCTGGCCTTCATGGCCGGTTATGGCCTGCGCGCCTTCCTCATTGCCCAGTCCCTGAACCAGATCGACAAGGCCTACGGCCCGAACCACGCCATTCTGGACAACTGCCACGTCCGCGTAGCCTTCGCCACCAACGATGAGCGCACGGCCAAGCGGATCTCCGACGCGCTCGGCATGGCCACCGAGTTGCGTGCGCAGCGCAACTATGCGGGGCATCGCCTGGCACCCTGGCTCGGCCACCTGATGGTGTCGCGCCAGGAGACCGCGCGTCCGCTGCTCACGCCCGGCGAGGTCATGCAGTTGCCTCCGGACGACGAGGTGGTGATGGTGTCCGGCCATGCGCCCATCCAGGCGCACAAGATCCGCTACTACCAGGACGCGAATTTCAAGCGGCGCGTGCTCGCGCCTCCGGTGCTGGCGATCGGCGGCTATGGGGATGCGCCGATCCGACGGCCGGACGACTGGAGCGAGCTTGCCGTCGCGGCGCGACCGGGCTCGAAATTGGCAATGGACACCTCCGCCAGCGGCGCTTTCGCTGACGCGGGCGGCCTGCAGCTCCAGCCCGAGCTGGCGCAGGAACGCATCCAGGGTGCGCTTGAGCCCGCGGGTGATGACCTCGTCGTATTGGATGACGACGACGCGTTCCTGTCCGGTCGCGAACAGGTTCAGCGGCGCATGTCGCGCAACGCGCGCGTGGCCGCGCTCGATCCCGACGATGGGATCGCGCTATGAGCCGAACGCGTCTGAATGTCTTTCTGGAGCACGAACACGCGAAACGGCTGGATGAACTCGCCGCCATGAAGGGCTTGTCCAAGTCCTCCATCATCGCCGCGGCGCTGTCCTCCTTTCTGTCGCCCGACAGCGGCGACCGGCGCGAGGCCACCATCGCCAAGCGGCTCGATCGCCTGTCGGATCAGTTCGGCAAGCTCGAACGCGACCAGAACATCCTGATCGAGACCGTGGCGCTCTACGTGCGCTACTTCCTCACCGTGAGCACGCCGGTGGCGGAAGCGCACCAGGACGCCGCCCGCGCGCAAGGCCGTGCCCGCTTCGAACAGTTCGTCGCGCAACTGGGCCGCCATCTCCTGAAGGGCCGCAGTCTGGTCAAGGAAGTTCACGAAGAGATCGTGCCGGATCAAAGCCAGTTCTTTGCCGTGCCCGAAGAGGAACCGCCGGCGGATGGCAGCGGCCCGGGGGAGCCGCGATGAGTGTTCTCCCGGTCAAAGCAGCGACTCCGGCGGCCACATCGCTGGACCGCCGCATCCGGATGCTGCGCACGGCCATGGGTCCGGCGATCGCCCGCGCACTCGAGGACCCGGAGGTGGTGGAGGTGCTGCTCAACCCCGATGGGTCGCTTTGGGTCGACCGCCTGGGCTCCGGCCGCGCGCCAACCGGCGTGACGATCGTGCCGGCCGATGCTGAACGCGTCATCCGCCTGGTGGCGGCTCACGTGCGCGCCGAGGTGCATGCCGGCATGCCGATTCTCTCGGCTGAACTGCCGGAAACCGGCGAGCGCTTCGAGGGCGTGCTTCCGCCCGTGGTGCGCGCGCCGGCTTTTGCGATTCGCAAGCGCGCGGTGGGCCTGATCAAGCTGGAGGCCTACGTCGCCGAGCGCACCATGACCGCGGAGCAGGCCGAGTTCCTGCGCCAGGCGGTGCGCGACCGGCTGAACATCCTGGTGGCGGGCGGCACCAGCACCGGCAAGACGACGCTGGCCAACGCCCTGCTTTATGAAGTCGCCGCGACAAGCGACCGGGTGATCATCCTCGAAGACACGGTCGAACTGCAGTGCGTGGCCGACGACCACGTGCCGCTGCGCACACGGCGCGGCGTTGTGTCGATGGCGGAGCTGGTGCGCTCGACCCTGCGCCTGCGGCCCGACCGCGTGGTGGTGGGCGAAGTGCGCGGACCCGAAGCGCTGGACCTGCTCAAGGCCTGGGGCACCGGGCATCCCGGCGGGATCGCGACCATCCATGCGGGTTCCGCTCATGGCGCGCTCACGCGCCTGGAGCAGCTCATCCTGGAAGTGGCGGTGACGCCGCCGCGCGCCCTGATCGCCGAAGCGGTGAACGTGATCGTCTTCATCGCCGGACGCGGCCGCGCCCGCCGGGTGCAGGAAATCGTGCGCGTCAGCGGCTTCGACGCGCAGGGCTACTACCTGTCGCCGCCGCTTGTGCCGGATTTCCCGTTGCTCACTCCTTCCTTGCTGCCGGCCGAACAGCCGGAAGCCGGCCCTTCCACGATTTCCGGAGAACACCTATGACGACTTTACGCATTTCCGTAAACCCGACTCTGCGCGCCGCGGCGCTGGCGGGTGCGCTGCTTCTGCTCGCGGGTGCCGCGCATGCCGCCGGCTCCAACATGCCCTGGGAGGCGCCGCTGCAGTCGATCCTAGATTCGGTCCAGGGTCCGGTGGCGCGCATCGTGGCGGTGATCATCATCATCGCCACGGGACTCACGCTGGCCTTCGGCGATACCAGTGGCGGCTTTCGCAAGCTGGTTCAGATCGTCTTCGGCCTGTCGATCGCATTCGCCGCGTCGTCGTTCTTCCTCGCCTTCTTCAGCTTCACCGGCGGAGCGGTGGTCGGATGAACGCTGCTCCCATTCAATCAGTCCCGGGTTTCGAAGTCCCGCTGCACCGGTCACTGACCGAGCCGATCCTGCTGGGCGGTGCGCCGCGCACGGTGGCGATTTTCAACGGCACCCTGGCCGCGGCGGTCGGCCTGGGGCTGCGCCTTTGGCTGCCCGGACTGGCGCTGTGGATGGCGGGCCATGCGCTGGCCGTGTGGGGCGCGCGGCTCGATCCGCAGTTCATGCAGGTGTTCGCGCGGCATCTGAAGCACCGCGCCTTGCTGGACGCCTGAGCCATGCTGAATCTTGCTGAATTTCGCAAGCGCCCGGCGTTGCTGGCCGACTGGCTGCCCTGGGCGGGCCTGGTCGCGCCCGGCGTGGTCCTGAACAAGGATGGCTCTTTCCAGCGCAGCGCGCGCTTTCGCGGTCCGGATCTGGACAGCTCGACTGAGAGCGAGCTGGCCGCCACCTCGGCGCGCTTGAACAACGCCTTGCGCCGGCTCGGCTCCGGTTGGGCCGTGTTCGTGGAAGCGCAGCGCCGTGCCGCCGCGGACTACCCGCAATCGACCTTCCCCGATCCGCTGTCATGGCTGGTCGAGGAAGAGCGCCGCGCCGCCTTCGAGGAGGCCGGCAGCCACTTCGAGAGCGCCTACATGCTCACGCTGCTGTGGCTGCCACCCGAGGAATCGACCTCGCGCATGGCCGGCATGCTCTACGAAGGATCGGCCGTCGCACCGAAGTCCGAGGCCGCCGCGCCGGCGCAATGGCGCGAGCACCTGGCCACCTTCCAGTCGGAAACGCAGCGCCTGTTCGACCTTCTCGAAGGTGTGATGCCAGACATCGACTGGCTTTCTGACTCCGAGACGCTGACCTACCTGCATGCGACTGTGTCCACGCGGCGGCAAGCAGTTACCGTGCCCGAAGTGCCGTTCCATCTGGACGCTCTGCTCGCCGACGAGCCTTTGACGGGCGGGCTGGCGCCGATGCTGGGCACGCAGCACCTGCGGGTGCTGACGGTGCGCGGGTTTCCGACCTCGACTTGGCCGGGCCTGCTGGACGAGTTGAACCGGCTGGGATTCGCCTACCGCTGGAACACCCGCTTTCTGTTTCTAGATAAGAGCGAAGCCGAGCGCGAGCTGGCGCGGCTGCGCCGGCAATGGTTCGCCAAGCGCAAGAGCGTGGTGGCGCTGCTGCGCGAGACCGTTTTCCAGCAGGAGAGCCCGCTGGTGGATTCGGACGCTTCCAACAAGGCGGCTGATGCCGATGCGGCCTTGCAGGAACTTGGTGCTGACCAGGTGGCTTACGGCTTTCTCACGGCCACGGTCACTGTGACGGGGCCAACGGCCGCCGAAGCCGACGACAAGCTGCGGGCGGTCGAACGCGCGATCCAGAGCCGCGGTTTCATCACCATGCCCGAGCGGCTGAATGCGGTCGATGCCTGGCTGTCCTCGATACCGGGACACGTCTATGCCAATGTGCGCCAGCCGATTGTGTCCACGCTCAACCTGGCGCATCTCATGCCGCTGTCGGCCGTATGGGCGGGGCCGGAGCGTAATGCCCATCTGGACGGGCCGCCGCTCGTCGTCACGCGCACCGATGGGGCCACTCCGTTCCGGCTGGTCACGCACGTCGGCGACGTGGGCCACACCCTGGTCGTGGGGCCGACCGGCATGGGTAAGTCGGTGCTGCTGGCGACCCTGATGCTGCAGTTCCGCCGCTATTCGGGCGCGCGGATCTTCGTCTTCGACAAAGGACGCTCGGCGCGGGCCACGGTGCTCGGCCTGGGCGGGGAGCACTATGACCTGGGCGCGGACAGCGCGATTGCCTTCCAGCCGCTGGCGCGCATCGATGCCGAGTCGGCGCGCGCCTGGGCGGCACAATGGGTCGGCGACATCCTGCAGCACGAGGGTGTCCAACTCACACCCGAGGTCAAGGACGCGGTCTGGTCGGCGCTGAACAGCCTGGCCAGCGCGCCGGTGGAGCAAAGAACGCTCACCGGCCTGTCGGTTCTGCTGCAGTCCAACCCCTTGCGGCAGGCACTGCAGCCCTACACGCTGGGCGGGCCGCACGGGCGGCTCCTCGATGCGGACGAGGACCGGCTGGGCAATGCCGCAGTGCAGGGCTTCGAGATGGAAGAACTGATGCACGGCAAGGCAGCCGTCCTGCCGGTGCTTGGCTACCTTTTCCATCGGCTGGACGAGCGCTTCGACGGTGCGCCGACGCTCCTGATCCTCGACGAGGCCTGGGTGTTCCTGGACGATCCTGCGTTCGCGGGGCGCATCCGCGAATGGCTCAAGACGCTGCGCAAGAAGAACGTCTCGGTGCTGTTCGCCACGCAGTCGCTGGTCGACGTGCAGGCGTCCTCGATCGCGCCGGCCATCGTCGAGAGCTGCGCGAGCCGCATCTTTCTGCCGAACCCGCAGGCCACCGAGCCACAGATCCGTTCGATCTACGAAGGCTTCGGCCTGAACGCGCGGCAGATCGGGATCGTCGCTCACGCCCAGCCCAAACGCGACTACTACTACCAGTCGCGCCTGGGCAACCGGGTATTCGAGTTGGGACTGGGCCAGGTGGCGCTCGCGTTCGCCGCCGCTGCTTCACCCGAGGACCAGCTCGCCATTGACCAGGTGTTTGCCGCCAGTGGCGTCGACGGCTTTGCGGCGGCCTGGCTGCGCCATCGGCGCGCGGGCTGGGCGGCCGATCTGATGAACGAATTTTCCCCACCGAAGGAACAACTCCCATGAAAAAACTTCTCCTTGCCGCCGCGACGGCGCTCACCTTGATGACCGCGCCGGCGCATGCCCAGTGGATCGTGTTCGACCCAACGAACTACACGCAGAACATCCTGACGGCCGCGCACACGCTGGAGACCATCAACAACCAGGTGCGCCAGCTGCAAAACGACGCACTGAACCTCGCCAATCTGGACTTCAGTTCGCTGGCGGAACTGCGGTCGGCGCTGGCCAGCACCAACCAGCTCATTCAGCAGGCGCAGGGGCTTGCATACCAAGTGTCGACCATGCAGGCGGACTTCGCGCGCCTGTATCCCGAGGCCTATACCTCGGCGATCACGGGCAGCCAGATGGCCCTTGACGCGCGTCAGCGCTGGGACTTTTCGTTGAAGGCGCTGGGCGCGGCCATGCGCGTGCAGGCTCAGGCCGTGCAGAACCTGGCGAGCGACGAGAACACGTTGACGAATCTGGTCAATCGCAGCCAGAACGCGGCCGGCGCCTTGCAGGCGGCGCAGGCCACCAACCAGTTGCTGGCGCTGCAGTCGCGCCAGGCGATGCAGGAGCAGCAACTGCGCATCACGCAGGACCGTGCCGTGGGGCTCGAGCTCGCACGGGTCGTGGCCGCGCAAGAGCGCGCACGCGAGGTGCGCCGGCGCTTTCAGGGCGACGGCAGCACCCGCTACACACCGCTGACGGTGAACTTCTACTCGCCATGAGCAAATTCATGGACATGCATCGCAGGGTGCTGAATGCATCCTGCCTGTTGATGCTGGCGGCGTGCAATCCGGCCAAGGTGCCTGCCGCGGACGCCATTGCCAGCGACCCGAACCGGATGAGAGAGCTGATGCGCCAGTGCAAGGTCGAGTGGGCCAAGGTCGGCGACGCCACTTGTACCGCTGTCATGGAAGCCTGGCGCCGGCGCTTCTTCGGACAGGGTAACGCGGCGAGCGCTGCGGCGTCGTCGCCGCAGCGGCCCATCAGCAGGGACCGCGCGCCGTGAACGACCTGTCGGTCATCGACCGTTTCCTGAACGTCTTCTCCCAGTACATCGACTCGGGCTTCGGCCTGCTGGGCGGCGAGGTGGCGTTTCTGACGGCTACGCTGGTCGCGATCGACATGGTGCTGGTCGGGCTGTTCTGGGCCATGGGCGGAGCGAATGGCAGCGGCGAGGACGTTGTCGCCAAGCTGATCAAGAAAACGCTCTATGTCGGCGCCTTCGCCTTCATCATCGGCAACTTCAACGCGCTGGCCGGCATTCTGTTCCGGTCGTTCGCGGGCCTTGGATTGGTGGCCTCCGGCTCGGGACTCACCCAGGCGCAACTGCTCCAGCCGGGCCATCTTGCGCGTGTGGGCGTGGATGCGGGACGGCCCATCATGGCGCAGATCGGGGAGCTGGCCGGGTTCCCGGAGGTCTTTCTGAACATCGACAGCATCGTGGTGCTGTTCCTGGCCTGGCTGGTCGTGATCGTCAGCTTCTTCGTGCTCGCGGTGCAGCTGTTCGTGACGCTGATCGAGTTCAAGCTCACCACACTGGCGGGGTTCGTTCTGCTGCCGTTCGCGCTGTGGAACAAGACCGCGTTCCTGGCGGAGCGGGTGCTGGGCAACGTGGTGTCGTCGGGCATCAAGGTGCTGGTGCTGGCCGTGATCGTGGGAATCGGCTCGGGCCTCTTCGCCGAGTTCCAACTGCCACCCGGCTCCGAGCCTTCCATCGACAACGCGCTGGCGATCATGCTGGCGTCCCTCACGCTGTTCGGGTTGGGAATCTTTGGCCCGGGGATTGCGACGGGGCTGGTATCCGGCGCGCCGCAGCTGGGTGCCGGCGCTGCTGCGGGGACCGCGCTTGGCGTTGCCGGTCTGGCGGCGGCAGGTACGGCCGCCATGGCAGCGAGCGGCGCGGCGGTCGCCGCCGGCTCTCGGCTGATTCCTGGCGCCGCGCAGGGTGTGGTGTCGGGGGTTGGCACCGCCTCACGCTCGGCAGCGAGCGCGGCGGACGGCGCGCGCGCAGCTTACGACGCGGGCGCTGCGGGAGTACCCGAGGGCGGCCTGCGCGCCGCGGCGGCCGGTGTAGCGAATGTCTCGCGGTCCGGTTCCCAGGCAGCTGGCCGCAAGCTGGCCGCGAGTGCGCGCTCGCTACGTGACAAGGCGGCCGGTGCGGTGTCGCCCGGCGATTCCGCCGAAGCCGGCAGTCAACCCGCAGCAGCAGCCTCAACTGCAGGCGGCACGGCCGCGGGTCCCTCAGCCGACGCGCCGGACTGGGCCCGGCGCCTGCAACGCCGACAGCAGATTACCCATGGCGCCGCCGTCGCCGCGCAAGTGCTGCGGTCCTCCGACCACGGTGGCGGCGGCGCTTCCCCAAGCTTGCGAGACGAAAGCCACACATGACCCTTCGATTCAGACGACCGGCAGTGCGTTACTCCGATACCCCGGTTCCCGCGACGCCGTATCAGGCGGCGGCCCAGGTGTGGGACGAGCGATTGGGAACTTCGCGCGTTCAGGCGCGCAACTGGCGGTTGATGGCATTTGGCTGTCTGGGGCTGGCGTTGCTGATGGGCGGTGCGCTCGTGTGGCGCACCGGCCAGTCGATCGTCACGCCCTACGTGATCGAGGTGGAGGCGGCAGGCCAGGTGCGGGCGGTCGGAGAGGCGCTCACCCCCTACAGACCGACCGACGCCCAGATCGCATTCCATCTGGAGCGCTTCATCTCCAACGTGCGCTCGCTTTCCATCGACCCGGTGGTCGTGCGCAAGGGCTGGTTGCAAGCCTACGACTTCACCACGGATCGCGGCGCGACCTTGCTGAACGAATACGCCCGGGTGAACGATCCGTTCGCACGGGTGGGCCAGCAGACGGTCGCCGTCGAGGTGACAAGCATCGTCCGTGCGAGCAGCGACACGTTTCAAGTGCGCTGGATCGAGCGCAGTTTCGTGAACGGTTCTCTCGCCGCGACCGAGCGGTGGACGGCGATGGTCTCCATCGTCATCCAGACGCCACGCACCGAAGCGCGGCTGCGCCACAACCCGCTCGGCATCTACGTCAACGGCTTGAACTGGAGCCGCGAACTCACCACGACCGAAGGAAAGACCCCATGAAGAAACGTGCCTCGCTGATCGCCGTCGCAATGCTGTTCGCGCTGACGGCATGCGCCACCAAGCCGGTGCCGGCTCCCGAGATCCGGCTGGATGAGCCCATCGAGGCCGTACCGGCACCCGAGCCACCAGCGCCGATGGAAGTGGTTGCCATTCCGCAGCCTCTGCCGCTGCCCGAGCAACTCAAGCCTGTGCCGGATGCCATCGAATACTGGCCCAAGCCAGAGGCGGCGAGCGTGCCGGACCGCGTCGAGCAGGCGAACAAGGAGGCGCGGGTGACGCCGACGCGAGAGGGCTACGTCAACGCAATTCAGGTGTGGCCGTACTCCGACGGAGCGCTTTACCAGCTCTACGCCAGTCCGGGTCGCGTCACGGTCATCACGCTGCAGCAGGGCGAAGAACTCGTGACGGTCTCGGCCGGCGACACTGTGCGCTGGATTGTGGGTGACACGGCCAGCGGCACCGGCGCCGGCCTGCGCGTGAACATTCTGGTCAAGCCGACCCGCTCGGGCCTCAAGACCAACCTGGTCATCACGACCAATCGCCGGACCTACCTGCTCGAACTGAGTTCGACGGAACGCACCTGGATGGCGTCGGTGTCCTGGGACTACCCGGCCGATCGCATGCTCGCGCTGCAGAAGCAGGCCCAGCGCGCCGAAGCGGCAGCGCCCGTGGATGCCGGCATGACGCTGGAACGCCTGAAATTCCGCTACGAGATCACGGGCGGCAGCCCGGCCTGGCGGCCGCTGCGCGCCTTTGACGATGGTGAGAAGGTGTATGTCCAGTTTCCCGGAGGAATCGCCCAGGGAGAGCTGCCGCCGATGTTCGTGATCGGCGCGCAGGGCGACGGGCAATTGGTGAACTACCGCTTCCGCTCGCCTTACTACATCATCGATCGGATGTTCGGTGCTGCCGAGCTTAGGCTCGGAACGGACAAGAGCCAGATCGTGCGCATCCAGCGCACCGATGCCGTGACGCGGAGCGGCCAATGAGCACGGAGGGCATGCAGGCGAAAGAGCCACCGGACGCCGCGGCGCTTCGCGCCACGCCAAGACCGGTCATGCGCTTGAACCGGCGAACTCTGGCCACGGTGGTCGGTGTGTTGTGCGCGACGGTCTTGGGTGCTACGTTGTGGTCGCTGCAGGGCACGAGCCGCAATCGTGATTCCGCAAATCCTGAATTGCACAACATCGATCGGGTCTCCAAGGCCGAAGGACTTGGCCAGCTGCCGACGGACTATTCGAAGATGCCGCCTGCGGCTTCAGTGCCAGTCTTGGGACCCCCCCTGCCCGGGGATCTGGGACGACCGATGCTGCGTGCCGAATCAGGTCAGGTCAATCCTGCCGGCCGACCCACGGCTTACGACGAGCAGGCCAACGTCGAGCGCGTGACCCGCGCCCGGGAAGCAGAGGATGCTGCGAAGGCGCCGGTCTTCTTCAAGCAGGGCAGCCGCACTCCCTTGGCCAACGGGCATCCTGCGGCTTCGGTTGAAGCACCCGACCGTGTGGCGTCGATGAGCAGGAACGAGTCAGTTGCGAATGCTGGTAACTCGGCATCAGGGGCGGGCGCGTCCGCGTCAAGCACGGCGGATCGCAAGCAGGCATTCCTCGACCGGCCGAATGATCTTGCAACGCAAAGTGCCAGTCGGCTGCAGCTTCCAGTGTCGCGATTTCTGGTGACGGCCGGCACGGTGATTCCCGCGGCACTCGTAACGGGGATCAATTCCGACTTGCCCGGCCCGGTCGTTGCCACTGTGACGCAGTCCGTCTATGACTCGGCCACCGGCCGCTACTTGCTCATCCCGCAGGGCAGCCGACTGGTCGGGCGCTACGACAGCCAGGTGTCGTTCGGCCAGCGGCGGGTCCTGATGGTGTGGACACGGCTGATCCTGCCGGACACATCTTCCATCGTGCTGGACCGGCTGCAGGGACTGGACGTTGCGGGAAATGCTGGTTTGGAGGACGGCGTGGACTGGCACTGGGAACGTCTCGTCGCCGGCGCTGGACTTTCGACGTTGCTGGGAATCGGTGCCGAACTGGCGGCGCCGCAGCGCGCTGGCGGCGAGGGTCAGGCCGTCATTGCTACGCGTCAGAGCGTGCAGGACACAGTCAACGAGGTGGGCAAGGAAATCACCAAGAAGAATCTGGATGTCCAGCCGACGCTCACGATCCGCCCTGGTTTCGCGCTGCGCGTGATGGTGAACAAGGACATGGTGCTGCGGCCTTATCAGCCGCTGTTTTTCAGCAGAGGCGCGCCATGACCACCGACCTGCGCCTGGGGCCGCTGCCGAAGCGTGCGATTGTGAAGCTGACTATGGCCCTCCTCGAAAAACTCAAGCTCGACTTGGATCGCTATGCGGAGCTGCACTCGGCCCGGTGGGGAGAGCCGATCGACGCAGCTGCGTTGATCCCGCACATGTTGGAAGCTTTCATCGCACGTGACCGCGCATTCAGGAAAGTTCGGCCGTCGAATCGGCCGTCGAGAGCTCCCGGGCTAGTTCAATGAAAGCCTCCAGTGGCTCGGACAAGCCACAGGCGGAGTGGAGCACATACGTCATGATCGGCGGTGTAGCTTCGCTGATCGTGCGAATCACGACATCTCTGCGCTTGACCCCTGCCATCTGCGCGGTCCCGACCAGACCGATTCCGTGCCCAAGCGCCACCAATGTCAGCATAGTGCCAAGCGAGTTCGAGCGAAACGCGATTCGGGATCGCCGGAGGGTGTCCACATAGTTGTCAATCTGAGAGCCAGCTCCCAAGTCCGACTCGGCACTGAAGTGGATCAATGGGTAAGAGGCCAATTCTGTGGCAGATATGACTTCTGCCTGCGTCAAAGGGTGGCCAGTCGGAATGACCGCGCAAATAGCGTCGCGTGCAATTGCCTGTGCACAAATTCCGTCGCGATAACTGCCATCAAGAGAGACTGAAGCATCAAGAAGCCCGTCACGTATCCAGCTGATTTGTTGATGCAGTGGCATCTCGCGGAGGGAGACCGACGCCTCAAAATTGATTGACCTGTAGCGCGCAAGGATTTCCATCATTCGGCAATAGGCCAGGCAGTCCGAGACTCCAATGCGCAACTGGGTGCTGCCACCCAACGCCGCTGATCGCGCGCTTGAACCGGCCTGCTCAACCAAAGTGATCACACGCGAGGCGTAGTCCAAAAGAGCCGCGCCGGCCCGCGTAATTCTCGTGCTGCGCGTGTTGCGTTCGAACAGGCGCACGCCAAGCATGCGCTCCATCTCGCGGATCGCCCGAGACAGTGGGGATTGTTCCATCTGCAGTCGTTCTGCCGCGCGGGCAAAGTGAAGTTCTTCCGCCAGCACAATGAAGTACCGTAGGTGGCGTAACTCGATATGTTTTTGATATTGCTTTGCCGCGTCCTTGACTGGATCATTGATCATTCTTCTCGCTTTCTAAACCATCTCTGTATTTCTGCACCTTCGCGCAGCATCTTCAGCAACGAATCAAGACGCCTAGACTTCAACGGCACGGCGGTGCAGAAGTCGCCGATCACCTTGAGCGTGACTCAGCTCGACTCCCCCAGGCCCTTAGAGCAGCCGGATCTCCCTGGCGGTAGGCGACTAGGCGGCCGCAGCTCGTCTTGGCCCTGTCGATCACATATTCTGGCAAGATCCCGCCCCTCCGTGCTCTGGCTGGGGTCGAGAGAGTCCTTCCGCCCTTTGTCCCGATGTGCGCCTGGTGCAGCGGTCGAAGCTTGCTCGGCGTTCACTCACGTTACGGCCCGCACAGTCACGCTGCCACCGTATTTCGTGACATGCTTATCGAAGGGCTTCAGACATTTCGTCACATCCATGCCTGCTCCGGCTGCTTCCGGCCGAAGCTGTGGCCGGGTGGGTCTCTCATCACTGGAAAGCGCCCCCTTATCACGGCGCACGCCCCGAAGCGGACATATCGGCCAGCCGCTGCCCTAACTATTCAGCTTGAACCCCGTTTGGCTGACAACTGCCTTCCACTGCACGATCTCCGCGTTCAGGTACTTCGAGAACGCCTGGGGGCCGCGCGGCATGGGGTCGATGAAGGACTCGGCCAGCTTGGCCTTGACTTCGGGCAGTTCGAGCACCTTCGCGATGGCCCCATTGAGTCGCTGCATCACCTCGGGCGGGGTCTTGGCCGGCGCCAGGACGCCGTACCAGCTGCTGACCACGATCCCCGGGGCGCTTTCCGAAAAGGTCTGCACCTTGGGTAGCCTCGCATCCCTTGACGCAGCGGCGATCGCGAGGACTTTCAGCTTGTTCGACTGGATGTGCGGCATGCAGGCCGGAATGGAATTGATCACCATCGGAATCTGGCCGGCGACGGCATCGCTCAAGGCGGCGCTGCCGCCCTTGTACGGGACATGCACAAGTTCAAGTCCGGTCTTGAGCTTCAGCATTTCATAAAGCAGGTTGGGGCCGGTCCCTTGCCCGGGCGTGCCGACGGCAAACTTGCGGGTCTGTTCGCGCGGCAGGGCCAGCAGCTCCTTGAGGGAGTTGGCCGGGAAGGAAGGATGGGCCACCAGCAGCTGAGGCGACGAGCCGATCAGCGTGAGCGGCGCGAAATCGTCGATCGGGTCATAAGGCGTCTTGGGATACACCGCCGCATTGGTGGCGTGCGCCGCATCCGCCAGCAGCAGGGTGTAGCCGTCGGCCGCGCTCTTGGCGACCGCATCCGTGCCGATCAGGCCCGAAGCGCCGGCCTTGTTGTTCACGATGACCGTTATACCAGCCGTTTCGGACAGCTTCTGTGCGATCAGGCGGGCGACGAAGTCCGAGCCGCCACCGGCCGCATAGGGCACGACAAGCTGGATGGGACGGCTCGGGAAGTCCGCGGCCAGCGAAGCCGTGCTCATGGACACGGTCGCGAGCGACAGGCCGGATGCGACGAAGTCGCGGCGGGACATCAGGTTCATTTGTGGCATTCCTCGTATCGGTGGTGAAGGATCGATTCGCTCAGGCGAGCAATTGTTCGGCCGTCGCCCGGAGCGCACCCAATGCTGCCTCCAGCGACGTGTCATCGATGTGCCGATGCGTGACGAGCCGCAGACGCCGTGCGCCCCACCGGCGCACCAGCACACCGGCCCGAGCCAGTTCCTGCACCCACACGCCGCTGTCATGCTCCGGTGCCGGTAAGTCCAGCATCACGATGTTGGTGTCCGGAACGCTCGCGCGCAGGTCCGGGTGAATGCTGTTCAGGGCCTGGCTGAGGCGACGCGCGCGAACGTGGTCTTCCACCAGCCTGTCCGCCATGGTCTGCAGTGCCTCCAGGCCTGCTGCCGCCATGACCCCGGCTTGCCGCTGCGTGCCTCCCAGCATCTTGCGCAGCCGCCGCGCCTTTTCCATCGTCGTGCGCGGACCCACCAGCACGGCGCCCGTGGGCGCGCTGAGTCCCTTCGAAAGACACAGCGACACGGTGTCCGCGGCCTGAGCCAGCACATTCACCGGCACGCCCCGGGCCACGGAAGCATTGAACAGGCGCGCCCCGTCGACATGCACGCAGGCGCCGCTGCCGCGCGCGAGCTCTGCAACCGCATGCATGTGCGCCAGTGGCAGCGCCGTCCCGCCAGCGTTGTTGTGCGTCGTCTCCATGCATACCAGCGCGCATCGCAGCGCACCCGCGTTCGTGAGCAACTGCTTCAATGCCTCCAGGTCCATGGCGCCCGCTTGCCCCGGAATGCCCGCATAGAAAAGGCCCGTGAGCGTTGCGGCACCTCGCTCCGACGTGAACATGTGCGACGTGGACTCGAGGGCCACCTGTGCCTGCCGCTCGGCCTGCGAAAGCACCGCGAGCAGGTTGGCCATGGTGGCCGTCGGCACGAAGATTCCCGCTTCCTTGCCCAGTTTGTGCGCTGCGACTTCCTCCAGTTCCCGGGCGGTAGGGTCTCCATCCAGGCCGTCGTCGCCAAGGGGAGCGTTGCGCATCCGCTCGTACATCGCCGCCGTCGGCTGCGTGACCGTGTCGCTGCGGAGATCGATGCGGCTGTCTGTCATGGTGGCGAAGTGTCACCGAACTTTCGCCAACCATAAAATGCGTTGTTCAAAGCGTCTCATACATTTCTGATATGACAACCCCCCGCATGGCGTTGAAGCACATCGAAGTCTTCCGGACCGTGATGCAGACGGGCTCGATGACCGAAGCGTCACGCCGTCTTCACACCTCGCAGCCGCAGGTAAGCCGGCTGGTGTCTCAGCTGGAGGCGATCGTTCGCTTCGCGCTCTTCGAGCGCAACGGAACGCGCCTGTCGCCGACGCAGGACGGCAAACGCTTCTTCGAGGATGTCGAGAAAACCTTCGTCGGCCTCGCAGCGCTGGAGGCCGCTGCATCGAACATCCGCACCTTCGGGGGCCATCGGCTCAGCGTTGCCGCCATGCCGCGGCTGGCCGGCGGCCTGCTGACGCGCGCTGTCGCGCAGTTCAAGCGCGAACATCCCGACGTCCTCGTCACGATCCACTCCGGTTCGGCCGGCACCGTCAACAGCTGGCTGGGATCGGGCTTGTGCGATGTGGGCCTGGCCATGCTCTACGGCGACGCGCCGGGGCTGCGTGTGCATACCCTGGCGACCATGGATTGCCTCGCGGTACTGCCCAAGGGCCACAGGCTCACCAAACGCAAGCGCATGCAGCCGAGTGACTTCGACGGAGAGGCGTTCATTTCCTTCCCGGTTGGAAGCGTTCCGCGCGAGCACATCGACAGCATGCTGGCCGCAGCCGGTGTGAGGCCGCGCACGGTGCTGGAGTCCGATCTCGGGTCTTCGGTCTGCGCGCTCGTCGCGGAGGGACTCGGTGTCAGCCTGATCAACCCGTTAGCGGCGCTTGAGGAACAGCGCCTTTCGGGCGTGGAACTTCGCCCGTTCAAGCCCTCTTTGCCAGTCAGCCTCGCACTGCTGTTTCCCCCCGACGCGCATCCGTCGCGGCTGGTGGCGGCCTTCACCGAGCAGGCTCGGAAAGTGATCGAACCCGAACTCGTCGCGATCCGCGCGTTCAGCCGATGAACTAGAATGCGCGCCTGCAGGAGAGTGCCGGCGACGCCGTGAGAACGATGGGCCGGCCACCGAAGGCGCAAACTCCCATACTCGCTCAGGTTCAAGTACTGCACTCAACACCAGCCGTCTGGAGAGACGTCACCGCCGGTGACGCACCGAAGGAGCAAGGCCTGCGGCGTTCGCCGCGGCTGAATCTCTCAGGTACCGAGGACAGGGGGAGCGGCAGGCGCGTCACACGGTGACATGCCCGCATTGCTACCTTGGAGAATCTCGATGCGAGTGATCGTTCTCGGCGCCGGCCTGCTCGGCGTCACCTCAGCCTATTTCCTGCGCCAACAGGGCCACGACGTGGTCGTCGTGGACCGGCAGGCCACCGCTGCGGCGGAAACCAGCTTCGCCAACGGCGGGCAAATCTCAGTGAGCCACGCCGAGCCCTGGGCCAACCCGGGCGCGCCCATGAAACTGCTGAAGTGGCTGGGCAAGGAAGACGCTCCCCTTTTGTTTCGCCTGCGGGCGGACATGCGCCAGTGGCTCTGGGGCTTGCAGTTCCTGCGCGAATGCACGCCCGCCCGCACCCGGCACAACATCCGCCAGATCGTGCAGCTGGGCACCTACAGCCGGCAGGTGTTGCAGCAGTTGCGCAACGCAATCGGCCTGCAGTACGACGAGCGCACGCAAGGCATCCTGCACTTCTACACTAGTGACAGGGAGTTCGAGGCCGCAGAGGAGCCGGCGGCCCAGATGCGCGAGTTGGGGTGCGACCGTCGCGTCGTGTCGGCTGACGAGGCCGTGCGCATCGAGCCCGCGCTACGACACACGCGGCCACGCCTGGCCGGCGCCACGTATACCGCCGAAGACGAATCGGGTGACGCCAACCGCTTTGCACGGGAGCTGGTGCGCCAGTGCGAGCGCAACGGCGTGCAGTTCCTCATGAGCCACAACATCACCGCGCTGCGCGAGGCGGGCGGACACGTCGACCATGTCGAAGCGACTGACGCCGAAGGACGGTTCCAGCGCCTGAGGGCCGACGCCTACGTGCTGGCGATGGGGAGCGTCTCGCCCGTCTACGCGGCGCCCCTGGGCGTGCGCTTGCCGATCTACCCGGCCAAGGGCTACTCGGTCACCATGCCCGTGAAGGATGCGTCGATGGCGCACCAGGTGTCGCTGACCGACGATGAATACAAGCTCGTCTTCTCGCGGCTTGGCGACCGGCTTCGCATCGCCGGCACGGCCGAGTTCAACGGCTACGACCGCGACCTCAACCGCGTGCGCTGCGAAGCCATCGTGCGCCGCACCCAGGAACTGTTTCCGGACGCAGGCGATACCGAGCGAGCGCAGTTCTGGGCCGGCCTGCGCCCAGCCACGCCGAGTAACGTACCCGTCGTCGGCCGCAGCACGGTGGCGAACCTTTATCTGAACACGGGACACGGCACGCTCGGCTGGACGCACGCATGCGGATCGGGCAAGAGCATTGCACGCATCGTCAGCGGCCTGGCGCCCGAGGTGGACTTCGAATTCGCCGGGTTGAGCGCCCAGGAGAACCGGGCGGACTAGCTTTCCACCGTGCAGTGACCCGGCCACTGCACCTCGGCACAATCGGCGTCCTAGAAGTTGTGACGAATGCCCACGTCGAAACCGGTATTGGATTGCCCCGGAAAATAGCCGGCTGGAGCGGCTGCCAATGAGAACGCGGACCGTCCCTGATTCTGAAGCCGCACGGCCGTCGTGTACAAGGCAGTGCGTTTCGAGAGGTTGTACGTATAGCCGATCGCAATCCGCTTCACATCGTCGGCATCACTCACGGCCGCGCCGGCTACCGTCGGGCCCTGCATGTCGCCAATCGTGTAAGACGCTTTGACGAGCCCGTTACCGACAGGGATTCCAACGGCGACCTGGTAGGTGGACTGGCGATTCGTCCGGTAAGTTCCTCGCACATAAGCGCCATAAAGGGTGGCCGCAACGAGGTCGTACGAACCGGTCGCGATCCACTGCGTGAAGTCGCCCGCTACCGCCGCTGTGCGTCCGACGCCGACGAGCAATCGCATGGGGCCTTGCGCATAGCCAAGGTTTCCACCCCGATATCGCGCGCCTGCGACCCCCTCGCCCAGCGCGAATGCGACGGCACCTGTCACACCGTTCATACTGGGGAGAAAGTACGCGACCTGGTTGTCGGCGCGCGTGAACGTACGGGCGCCGCTGCTCACCACGTTCGCGATGTTGCTGATGGCTCCCAGCCCCGTGTCCCCGAACGGGCCGGATGCAGACAGCGCACTGTAGGTCGGCGTGTAGTCTCTCCCAATCCGCAATTCGCCATACCGCGCGCTGCCCAAGCTGACTGTGGACCTGCGGTTGAAGAACTTCGTTGAGTCGGACATGGCGCCTGTATCGGGAAGAAATCCACTTTCCAGCCAGAAACCTGCATAGGAGCCACCCCCCAGCGCTTCCTCACCCTTGAATCCGAGCTTGCTCGTGCTGAGCCCGTTGGACGTGACCGTGGTGATGCTGCCGCTCGAACCTAGCTTGACCGAGCGCAGCCCGATATCCGCGGTGCCGAAGATCGACACGCCAGATTCAGCCCTCGCAAGCGGGATCAGGGAAAGAAGCGCCAGTGCGCCGATATACGTTTTCATGTTGCACGCCGTCTAAGAGTTGAGAGTTGGATGTGCAACAACTTCCGGCAGGTACGCCGACGCGGTTACACGCCGGCGAATCTATGCGAGCGATGTAATCGACGAAAGCGAAAAGTCTCAACAGCAACTATGAGAATCCATCATCAATCAGAATCGTTCTGCAAATGCGGACGCGAACGTCTCTGCAACTGCCCGCACGTTCCGATTGTCGTCATCCGAACTTCGCCAGACGAGTGAGATGCGTCGGGTGGGGGCACGCTTTCCCAGATCTACTTCCCGAACGGGGTAGGCCCTCAGAAGGGCAGCTCTTGGCTGGGGAACGACGGAAACGCCGAGCCCTTGCGCCACCATTGCCACAATCGCGTCGATCGAGCGCAGTTCCATGGCACACCTTGCTTGGGGAATCAAGGACCGCATGAAACGAGCCGCCACTCGTCCCCCCGCGATGGAGCTGTCATAGCCGATCCAGCCATATGCCTCCAGGAGTTGCTTGGCGCCTCGCACTGAAGCCTTCGCAGGGGCGAGCATCACATACGGCTGCCGGTGTAGATCCTGCCAAGTCAAACGCTTGGACCCCCCAGTCTCGGGCCGTACAACAAGGGCAGCCTCCAGCCGTGCTGCCTTCAATTCGCTTATGAGTTCTTCGGTATCGTTCAATGGCGGAACCACAACATCCAATGTGGTGTGGGTCCTTTTGAGCAGGTCAAGTGCACGTGGGAGCACGTCACTTTGCATGCTGGTGATGACGCCTACGCGAATTGATCCTTGAACCACGAAAGCCGGTCGCGTCCGCAGGAGTTGAAGGCGACTGGAGAAATCCCCGACAGCCTCGACGACCTCCTGCGCAAATGCGGTGGGTGACACTACTCGAGTGGATCTGTCGAATAGAGGTTTACCGAAATACTGCTCCATCTGCTTGACCTGCAGGCTGACCGCGCTGGGGCTGCAGCCCACAACCTCGGCGGCGGCGGTAAAGCTTCCTCTCTCGAGAATGGTCTTGAGTGTCGCCAGCATCGCAATATTCATGGAGTACCTCTCTGACAGCAAATCCTCGATGCCCCTGCGGATTAGTCTACCCGCGGCCTGCCTTCATTAGTGAGCTTTTCTCACATAATGTATTTGACCATTTCGTTTGTCAAACTGGGCGGTGGCCGCGGACACTTGAAACACCCTCCGGAGCACACCATGGAATCTTCCCGCGCGCATTCTGGCCGACGAGTATTCGCAGTCATCTGCGCGCTCGCATTGATCGGCTTCTCTGGCCACACTGTGGCTGAAAGCTTTCCCCCTACGCTAAAGAAGCCTGACATCGACTTGCTAGTCGCGCGGCAGAGTGAGGAGACGGCAGCCGACTTTCCTGCGTTCCTGCAGAAAGCGGCCAGTGTGAAGCCTGCGCTCAAGAAGGCCGTTCTCGCTTACCGGGCCGGCGCTCGCTTGGAGGGCGACGACCTTGTGAACATAGCTCGCCTGCTTGGCGCATACAGCCGCGTGCAATTACACGAACAGGTGATCTCCACACTTGGACAAATGGTTGCGCTACCGACGGTCCGCGATGCCGGCGTGCCGCAACATCTGAGCCCGGCGATCGTCACGTTCGGAAAGCTCGTCGAAGGACTCGCTCGCGATTTTGGCCTGGAGTTTCGCAACGTCGACAATCGCGTTTTTGAGGTTCGCCTTCGCGGGCGCGGACCGCAGGAGTTTGGTGTCCTGACCCATGCCGATGTCGTGCCCGTCGTCGCCGATGAATGGGTGCTCAAAGATGGAACACGACTCGACCCTTTCAAGCTGACACGCGTAGGCGGCTTGTTGTACGGCCGCGGCACTATCGATGACAAGGGATCTATTGCGACGGTGATGTACGCGATGAAAGCCGTCAAGGATAGCGGCCTGACGCTCGAACGGACTGTTCGCCTGATGATCGAAACCACCGAGGAGACTGGCGGCGACGGTATGAGGTACTACCGCGAGAAGACAAGGCTGCCCGAATACAACATCGTCCTGGACAGCCGCTACCCAGCCGTTGTCGCGGAGAAGGGATCTGGCGCGTTGAAGGTGGTCCTGCCGCTAGGCCCTGAGGACTTTCGCGAGACCGCAATTGTGTCAATGGCTGCATCGGCTTCGTCAAGCGCCATTCCGCAGACTGCGACTGCAACGCTTCGCGGTGGTGACCTGGTCAGAACCGCCGCCATGCTGGAGGCGGCAAAAGCAGCGTTCATCCGCAAGTACGAGGGGCAAGGCGGAGCGTTCAGCATCGACATCAATTCGAGCGGCGACCGGTTGCTCGTCAAGCTGACCGGCGTCTCGGCGCACGGCTCACGCCCGGAGGAAGGGGTAAATCCGCTGCCCCGACTCGCGCTGTTCCTCAACGAGTTCGCCGCAGTGTTTCGCGACAACGGCTACAAGAAGGCCGTTGCATATATTGTCGATCTCTACGGGATTGACTATTTTGGAAGACAGCTGGACCTTGCTTATGGTGACGACTTCATGGGGCCGCTGACAATGAGTCCCACCATGGTAGGCGAAAAGAGCGGGAAGGTAGAGGTGACGGTCAACGTACGGATTCCCCGCGGACGGTCGTCCAAGCAGATGATCGATGCCGTCAACGCGAAGGTGAATGCATGGGCCGCTGCACGAGGGGCGAAAATGGAGATCGACTATCGCCAGGGCGACTGGATGGCCCGCGACCCGAAGGGTGCCTGGCTGACCACTTTGCTGAACATTTTTGGCGACAACACAGGTATGGAGGCGAAGCCGACGTCAACCGCTGGCGGCACCACCGCGAAGTTGATGCCGAACGCCATCAATTTCGGTCCGGCAATGCCTGGCAAGAAGTACACGGCGCACAACGCCAACGAATACAAGGAAGTCGCCGACCTCGACATTGACATGCAGATGTTCGTCGAGATGCTGGTGCGCATCGGCAATTTGGATCGCATGGAATGAATGCTGGCCCGCGCTTGAATCGAATGACAAGGCGCATGCGCTACAGCTATGGCGCCGAGAATATCTCACCCTCATGCGGGTGCGGCAGCGTTGGGCGCGGCCGCACGACGCGCCAGAGTTGGTGGCGCGACTCGAAACGCGCGGGTTGCCCCAGACGGTGCCGCATCTGCGCGATGTCGTGGCGCTCATCTGACATTATTCCTCGCGGGCAGCGCGTAGGGCAGCGAAGGCGGTCGCAGGTGGGATAAAGGCCTTCGGCGGCCCGATTTGTCTGTGGTGTGAACTACGATTCCCGGCCCGCCACTGGCCCAGTTTGGTGTACCCCAACGTGAGCCCCAGGATTGGACGAAATGGCGAGAGCGAGTGCTGGCGGCGGCTGCGGGCGAATTTTCGATGCCGCCCCAGTTCGCAGTGCAGCGTACTCAGTCCAAATTCGGCGCACTGAAGTTTTCCTTTCTTGAGCCTAACTGGGTCGCTGGTTCGATTCCGTTCGACCGCTCGTCGAGCTTACGGGATCGGGCGGACTTCAAGAGCCCGACCGGGTGCATTGCTGATGTCGAGCGAATCTACTACCGAACAGCCGACCCAACATCTGGCTTGGGAGTCTGGTGCACTCCAATGTGTACCGCGCAAATTCAGACCTGACGGAGAGCGAGGCCTGGTGGTGTTGGGCGATGAATTTACGATTGCGCCCAGCAAGACCGATGCGCTGGTGTTTGACTTTCCACCCGAGTTTTGCTTCGCGAGCAATCTGAGCCGGTCCTCGATTCGATTCCATCGACGCCGCGTCGCGCTCGATACAGCCCAAGCAGACCGTACAGCCTACTCGCGCTTTTCACATTTCCAGATTGTCCATGAGCCGCGTGTGGCCCAGCTTTGCAGCACCCAGCACGACCAGCGGCTCGTCCCCGGTAGGCGCAAGAAGGTCCGCTCGGCGCCGCACCACCATATAGTCGGGTTTCCAACCACGCTGCGCCAGCGTATCCATGCCTTCGGCTTCAATGGCTGCCAGATTCCTCTCGCCCGACTTCAATGCCGCAACCATTCGGTTGAGCGTCATCGGCAACCGCACGGCCTCGTCGCGTTCGGCCGGTGACAGGTAGCCATTGCGAGATGACAATGCCAGCCCATCATCGGCACGCCGCGTCTCAACGGCCACGATCTCGATTGGCAGGGCGAACTGACGCACCATACGGCGGATGATCATCAGCTGCTGGTAATCCTTCTTGCCGAACACGGCCACGCTCGGCTGCACACAGGCGAACAGCTTCATCACCACGGTGCAGACGCCAATGAAGAAGCCAGGTCGGAAATGCCCCTCCAGGATGTCGGCCAGCTCGGCCGGCGGATGCACCATGTAGGTTTGTGGTTCTGGGTACAACTCCTTCTCGTCGGGTGCGAACAGCACATCGCAGCCGGCCGCTTCGAGCTCCGCGCAGTCCGACCCCCAGGTACGTGGGTACGTATCGAAGTCCTCGTGCGGCAGGAACTGCAGACGGTTGACGAAAATGCTGGCCACCGTCACATCGCCCAGCGTTTTGGCTTGCCTCACCAGCCCAACATGACCCTGATGCAAGTTGCCCATGGTAGGCACGAAAGCAGGGCATCGATAGGCGTCCAGCATGTGGCGCAGTTCGGCGATGGTACGGGCGATATGCATGGCGCCGAGTATTCAGTAGGTTGCAGTTCAGTGTTGGGAAATCTCTGGTCCTTCACTGCCGCCCACGCGGAGTAAAGCTTCGACTTCGATTTCAGCCTGCGCAGGCCTGCTCACGCAGTCACGTAACGGGCGGGAATGGGGTGAACGCGTGAGGGTTCGTACCTCGCCAGGGCTAGGCCGGATGGATCAATCTCCGGAGTGCGGCCCGTCACAATGTCCGAGATCAGCTTGCCTGAGCCGCACGCCATAGTCCAGCCGAGCGTGCCATGCCCTGTGTTGAGGAACAGGTTGGAGTACCGAGTGCCACCGATGATCGGAGTGCTATCGGGTGTCATGGGACGCAAGCCGGTCCAGAAGCTGGCCAGACGCAGGTCCCCGCCGGAGAAGAGGTCGCGCGTTACCATTTCCAGTGTGGCGCGACGGTCGGGATTATGACTCAGATCAAATCCACTGAGCTCGGCCATACCACCAACACGGATGCGATTGTCGAACCGCGTCAGCGCGACCTTGTAGGTCTCGTCCAACACCGTCGACACAGGTGCGCGCGACTCATCCACAAGAGGCACCGTGAGGGAGTAGCCTTTCACTGGGTAGACGGGGATACGCAGATCAAGCGGCTCGAGGAGGTCTCGGGTGTAGCTTCCCATAGCCAGCACATAGCGATCCGCGCACAGCACGTCGGAGCCGAATTCGACGCCCTGGATGCGATCCCCGTCGTGTAGGAGGCGGTTGACTGCACGACCGAATAGAAACTTCACGCCCTGGCGCTCTGCCAGGCTGGCTAACTCTTTCGTGAACAGATGGCAGTCCCCCGTTTCGTCGCCAGGTAGGCGCAATCCGCCGGCGAGCTGTGCGCTCGAATACGCAAGCGCGGGTTCGGCCCTAGCTACTCCCGCCTCGTCGAGCAGATCATAGGCAACCCCGCATTCCTCCAGAACTGCGATGTCCAACTTCGCTGCGGCGACCTGCGCAGCCGTCCTGAACAGCTGCAAGGTTCCGCCAGTGCGATGCTCATAGTGGATACCAGTGCTTTGGCGCAGGGCGCGAAGGCAGTCGCGGCTGTACTCAGCGACGCGCATCATGCGCTCCTTATTTACCGAGTACCGGTGAACAGTGCAGTTGCGAAGCATGGCGGCAAGCCACTGAAGCTGCCATAAGGTGCCGTCCGGACGGACGGCCAGCGGGGAATGCTTCTTGAACAGCCACTTGAGCGCCTTCAGTGGTATCCCGGGAGCGGCCCAAGGCGTCGAGTACCCAGGAGAGACTTGACCCGCATTGGCGAAACTCGTTTCCAGACCGGCCCTATGCTGACGGTCGACGACGGTCACCTCCGCTCCCGACTGAGCCAAATAGTACGCAGTCGCTGTACCGATGACGCCACTTCCCAGAACCATGACTTTCAATGCAATCTCCTCATTCCACCGACCACGTCAAATTCCATCGTTCCATGCAGCCTGATTAAGCGCATCGGCCAATGCGTTGACCGGTGATCTCGGCACGCACCGCGATGAACGGCGGGGATGTCGATTCACGTAGGGAAAGTCTGAACAAATCCGCCGACCCGCTGCGCGTCAACGTCCACCGTGGGCGGCCGCAACAGGCAGGAGTTCCCGCAGCGCGGTCTTCAGCATCTGGAAGCAAACAGGCTTGCGCAGGTGCATGGAAAACCCCAGGTCTGCGGTGCGCCTGCGGGTCTCGGCATCGTCCCAAGCCGAACAGGCGATCAGTGCCGGCGCAGGCCAGAGGTGCCCTAGCACGGCAGCCGCCTGAAACCCATCCATGACAGGCATGCCTAAGTCGAGCAAGACCGCGTCGTAGCGCACCCGGGTTGCCTCCCGGATGGCCTCCAGGCCGTTATGGACCGTGCCAGTCCGATGACCCTCCAACTCGAGCAGCATCGACATGCTTCTCGCCGCGTCGTGGTTGTCGTCGACCACCAGGATGCGCAAGCCCCGTTGGTGCTGGTCGTTGTCGTCGTCGTGCACGGTGCACTCCTTGGGCTACCTGAGTTCGTTCGCGACCTGCGCCGTGTTGGAACGTTCGCTCCGTGCAGCATGCTGCCTGCTGGTGCTCTGCACGGGGTCGATGGTGGGTTGGCTCGCGATGATGGGCCGGCCCATGGCCATGGCTCCATCGTTGGCGCGGCACTCGGCACGGCGCGCATCGTCGAGCAGAGATTCGAGGATCACTGACATGTCATTCTCGTGGTAAGTAGTTGGCTGGTTCGACATCTGGCTGGGGCAAACCATCTGCTAGTTAGACGAACATGCATTGCTGACGTCCGGGATCGGACTTGTTCACACCTTCCCCAGAGCGCTTGGAGTGCAGAGATCACGAAAGAGGTCTCCGCGGTAGTCCTGGCAGAAACGGCTTACCGAGCCTTCAAAATCCTCGCTTACGCAACCATTTGGTGACGCGTTCGAAGAAGTGGTGTGCACCAGGATCCTTGTTGGTGAGGTGGCCGCAGTCGGGCACGACAAAGGACGTGAAGTCCAGCCCTGGCCGGTAATAGCGGGCCTCGTCGACGAAGGCGGGGTCAGTGCGACAGTCACCAGTGGTAGTGCACCACCGCAAGTCCTTATCGCCCAGAGCAAAGAGCACAGGCACTTCAATGCCCATTGTGATCGCCGCGTTTCGGGAGTCTGGAGCAATGGCCGCCAGCTCCGCTGACATCACCGTGTCCTGCAGCATGCACGTGTACCAGTCCACCGGCGTTGTCGGCGGCTGCGCCGAGATCGGACGCGCAAAGTAGCCTTGCTTCCAGCCGACGCCGGGTCCGTACCGGGGGTGCTCTTCTACGGGGATAGCGTTGGCGTTGACAAACTTCATTGCCTCGTCGGATAAGTTGTGCCCGACACCGCTAACGATCACGGCGTCCGCAATCTTGCTGGTAGACGCCGCGTGCCACGCCACCATACCGCCCATCGAGTGGCCGTGCAATACCACCTTGTCGAAGCGATATCCCAGCGCGCTTGCCTTGAGCTGCTCGATAACTTGGTTCACCGCGTGACCCTGCACCGCAAAGTCGGTCCGCATAGGGTCCGGCCGGTCGCTCTTGCCGTAGCCGGGCCGGTCGAGGTTCAGTGTTGCGAAGCCCTGCGAGGTGGCATGACGTACGTATGAATGCGCCTCGGGGTCGAGTGGCCAATCCCAGTACGATCCGTTATTTGAACCGCCAGCCAACAGCAGTTGCAGGGACGAGATCTGGTTCAATGGTCGGCTCGTCGCCAGTTCGCCGTATAGCTCAATGACCTCACCAGTCGTGCTCAACTTCACCGGAAAGCGATACGACCGACAAAACGCTTCAGTGCCGGTGCGATATGCCGCTGTGCTGATAGCGCGCGGGTGTGAACTCGGCCCTGAGGCGATCGGCTCAGGCAATTCGATAAGCGATACAGGTGCAGGATTCTGCGTCGGGGGGGAGATACTGACTGTCCCCTTCATTGAATAACTCGCCAGCCGAGATGACATCTTTGCTCCAATGTGCTGAATCTTTTTAGACGTTTCGCTTTTTCCGGATTTGAAGTGATCCGTGCGAACGCCAAGAACACCTAAGTTCGGTTGCTCAAGAACATAATTGAGTCACTATCAATTAAAGCATGCTATCCGATTCCTGGGAGCTGTGTCAACAGACTCTGGGCGCAAAGGAGTGACCTCGTTCATCATGCCGTCATGCTCGTGAATGAAGAGTCGTTTTCCGGAATCACGACGGTCCTACGCAGGCAGCGGTCCACAACAAGTATTGGTTGTGAGGAATCATTCCCGGGCAGGAAGCGTATAATTATTAATGGCGCATCAATTGTTGGCAGGAATCCAACGTCCGGGGAATCTTCGGCACGTTAGCGAAGCCCGAACTAATTGACATGAAGCACGCGGAGGGTATTGTTCAGCAAGCGGTCCAGGGCGTTCCATCGATCGCACAGGATCTGCTGACTCGTGAGGAGGCGTTGCGGCAGCTGGGTGTACAGCGCGCGACCCTTTATACCTACGTGAGCAGGGGCTGGATACGCAGCGTCCCTCAACACGGAACACGCCAGCGCCTGTTCTGCGCGGAAGACATCGCGCAACTCAAATCTCGGGGAGCCGTGCACAGCGGTACGGCTCCTCGAGGTGAAACGTCATTGCGCTGGGGCGAGCCCGTACTCCAGTCTTCGATTACGGCAATTGGGGAGGCTGGGCCTGTTTACCGAGGCTATCCAGCGGTCCAATTGGCTGAACAGGGCGTGCGCTTTGAAAATGTCGCACAACTCCTGTGGACAGGAAGCCTTGTCAGCGAGCCGATGAAGTGGTCCTTTGCGGGCAACCCGGACGAGGTTCAGGCGGAATTGCAGCACCACTCGCACGCCGACATCGCACGAGCGCTGGCCTGGCTGGCGCTGTCATCAGGAGGTCGAGATGACTGCTGTGCCGAAGATATGTCATATGCAAAGACTCTTCTGGCCAAATTCGCACGGGCTGTTCTTCGACTGGCGCCGCACGACCGCATAGCCACTGTTGGCGACGACGCCGGCGTCGCCGACGTGATCTCCAAGTGTGCTGGTATGGCAGATGTCGATGTTGTTCACGCCATCAACGCCGCCCTCGTTTTGTGCGCCGACCTAGAGCTGGCGCCCGCAACCTTTGCCGCCAGGGTCGCGGCCTCGGCCGGTTGTGAAGTAAGTTCCTGTGTGGCCGTCGGCATTACTACGCATGCCGGCGGTCTAACCGGGGGAAGCGCCGGCCGCGCCGAGCGGTTACTGTTTCATGAACTTGCCGACAGCAATTTCGAAGATAAGTTGCATATTGCGAAAACACTCGGCTCGCGCGAATACGGCTTCAATCACCCTCTGTTCCCAGCGGGGGACCCTAGAGCAACCGCCCTGCTTGTCCTGGCTCGGTCATTTGCTCGACCTGGCCGACGACTGCAACGAGCGTTGGCGTTCGTGGATGAAGCACGCGAACGTCACGGGTTGCATCCGGGCATGGGATTGAGCCTGGCTGTGCTCTGCCAGGCATTACGCCTTCCAGAGCATGGGCCGCTAGCACTGTGGACACTGGGACGAACCGCAGGATTGATTGCTCACGTGACAGAGCAGAAGGCGCTAGGCTTCAAAATTCGGCCACGCGCATACTATGTGGGCCCGCAAATACCGTAGTCGATTAGCTTAGTCGAGCTTGAGCTGCTGTGCCCACGATCGTAGAGTTGTCACACCTCAACGCTAGTACGCACCGTGTCATCTCGCATCGACGTTCATCATCACCTCCTCCCGGCCTTCTATGTCAAGGCTGCTGGAGCTCATGCCATCGGAAGCCAGGGTTCATCGGGGCGCGTCCCGGCCTGGAGCATTGAAGCTGCATTGGAGGCGATGGAAGGAGGGGGTATACGCAAAGCAATCACCTCCTTTACCGCCCCGGGACTGGCCACAATCGCGGCCGAGTTGCGAGCCGGAACGGCCCGCGAGTGCAACGAGTTCGCGGCGCGCCTGTGCAGAGACCACCCGACTCGGTTCGGAATGTTCGCGACACTGCCGCTCCCGGACGTTGACGCCACATTGCGAGAAATCGAATTCGCATACGACGTCCTACGATGTGACGGTGTGTGTTTGCTCAGCAATTACGATGGAATGTATTTGGGAGATGAACGCTATCACCCTGTGTACGAGGCGCTTGAGCGACGACGGGCTGTAGCGTTTGTCCATCCGACAAGTCCGGCAAGTCCGGTCTCCGTCGGCTTCTCGCTGTCTTCGCTGGAGTTCCCACTCGACACGACCCGCACCGCCGCGTCATTGATGCTGGCAGGAGTACCTCGGCGTTTTCCCTCGGTCCGCTTCATCTTGTCGCATGCTGGAGGCGCGATTCCCTATCTGGTGGAGCGCCTGGACCTTCTTTCGCGCAATAACGAGCAGTTGCTCAAGCACGCACCCAATGGGTTCGCCGCCGAATGCGGCAAGTTCTACATGGACACGGCGCTCTCAATGGGAGTCGCGACCCTTTCAGCGCTTCGGAAGATTGTGCCGCTCGATCATGTGCTCTTCGGAACGGACTATCCGTTCGGCCCACCGCGGCAGGTGAATCTCGCTGTCGATGCGTTGGGCGGGCTGCCTATGAGCGAAGCTGACCGCGTGGGCATTGAGCACCACCACGCTCGCATCTTGTTCTCGCACGAGCACGCTGCGTAGCCAAACGGCTGGTGCATCGAAGCAGACCGCTCTCCAAACCAGGTCCTTACCTGTCGGGCCAACTGAACAAAACGAGCCTTAGCTCACATTCTCTCGAGCAACTTAACCGCTTTCAATGACCACTTCCGTTCAATCGCCGCAACGTGTTCCGGTTCTCATCGCGGGCGGCGGACCCGTTGGGTTGACAATGTCCGCACTGCTCGCGCGGCACGGCATCAGCAACTTGGTCATCGAGGCTGACGACGGTTACTGCAGTGGCAGTCGCGCCATATGCGTCTCGCGGCGCTCGCAGGAGATACTGGGGTGGGCAGGTGCGGATCGCATGCTCGTAGCAAAGGGTTTGCCGTGGACAGGTGGACGCAGCTATTGGCAGGACACCGAAGTTCTGCACTTCCTCATGCCAAACGATGCGACGCAGCGTTTTGCGCCAATGCTCAACATCCAGCAGTACTACGTGGAGCAATTCGTTCACCACGCCCTGCAGGCGTCATCCGAGACAGCGAAGCTCTCGTGGAACAGTCGTGTGACTGATGTTCGGCAGACAGCCGACGGCGTGGAAGTCGAAGTAAGAACGATCGGTGGTGACCTGAGCGTGTTCAGGTCCGATTTTCTGATCGCGTGCGACGGTGGTCGAAGCACAGTCCGCGAGCGGTTGGGGCTGGAGCTCGAGGGCATGCAGTACGAAGGTCGGTATGTGATCGTGGATATCGCGCAAAAAACCAAGCGGCCGGTAGAGCGCCTGGCGTGGTTCGACCCTCCGTCCAATCCCGGATCGACGCTGCTCATGCATCGTCAGCCCGACGACGTTTGGCGCATCGACTATCAGATCCGCGACGACGAAGACCCGGCAGAAGCCGTCAAGCCAGAGAACGTACTGCCGCGTGTGCAAAGCCATCTGACGATGATTGGCGAGAACGAACCTTGGGAGGTGAAGTGGATTTCGATCTACAACGCCAAGTGCCTTACGCTGCCCCGATACCGCTATGGCCGCGTACTATTCGCCGGCGATGCAGCGCACCTCGTGCCGATCTTTGGTGTGAGGGGCCTCAATTCCGGTCTGGATGACGTCGGCAATCTGGCATGGAAGCTCGCACGCGTGATTAGTGGCACTGCTCCCGATTCGCTGTTGGACAGCTACAGCAGCGAACGAGTGCACGCCACGCGCGAGAACTTGGCCTACGGCGCCAAGAGCACAGAATTCATGGCACCACCGAACTTCGCCTTTGAGCTCATGCGAGAGGCGACGCTACGCCTCGCAGTTCGCGACGACAAGGTACGCCCATTGATCAATCCTCGTCAATCAGCGCCCGTAAGCTACAACGGGTCTGCGCTCAACATCCAGGAACAGGGCGAGTGGGCGAGCGGGATCGCCGCGCCTGGCCAGCCAGCACCCGAAGCGTTGCTAACGGGGGCTTCGGGAGTGTTTCATCTCACACAGTGCTTCGGCAAGGACGTACTCTGCCTCGTCTTCGCAGACAAACCGGCGCCGAAGACGATTGCCGAGCTAAGAGATCAGGGTGTTGACGTGCTGAACATTTCGCCAGAAGTGGATACCTTAGGGCAGGCCCGTGACCGTTACGGCTTGCCCCATTCCCTAGCTAGCGGGCTGGTACTGATCCGTCCAGATGGCTATGTGATGGGACGCTGGCGCGAACTGGACATCGTGCCGTTGGCAGCAGCACTGAAAGCTCGAGGACTCTCCCAATGACCGACGCCGACCTTGACCGTTGCTATACCGCCGTTTGCGAATCGCTCGCCGATGTCGGGCCGGAACGAGCCCAACTGTTTCTATCCATGCTTTGCCTGTCTTTGTTGGCGCGTCGCGATCATGCCGTGGAAGTGTTGCCACTTGTCGAAGCGGCTCGTCATGCCTTGACGTGAAGCCGACGCACGGACTATGCGGTTTCTCAGGCACGCGGGAAGCGGGCCTCGGATGACGATTGCATCAACGTGTTCCTACGGTGCTTGGAATTGCGCTATCGTCAACGGCGGTGGCTCGACTGCGTCGCCTACCTGGCGAGCGCGCACTTGAGCACGAGTGGCGCAGCGCAAGGCACGACTGATCTGAGCTAGCGCCGCGTCCCGGTCCTTTGGCAGGCCTTCAGCCACCAGCGCCCTAGCACGCTGCAATTCGGCACCAGCCTCCGTTATCCAGCCGTCGAATTGTGCTGCGCCCGGATGGGAATTGCCGACTCCCACGCTCAGTTGTGTGGCGCGTTTCAGGTCCGCCGTCGCGGTGTCCAGTGCAGCGTGAAGGACCTCGATGGGACGTTTTCGCAGGCGCAATTCCCAAAAAGCATTGGTTTCGTCGAAATAGTAGTAACCGTGCTCAGGGCCGCGCGGCTGCACCGCCCGATTGCCGGGACCAACGCAGCCGAAGTACGCGCCATCTTCACCCCTGCGTGGGTTCATTACAACGGTGAAGGCATTCGCTCTGTGCGCTGTGGACGAATTCCATGGCTGCCCGGCTTGCCACAATCGCTGAATTTCATTCCTCGAGCCCGCCGGCATCTCGCCGCTTTGGCGATACACCATGGTCATATAGTCGACGTCGATACCGCCGTATCCTTGCATCATCATCCGGTACGCGTAGCGGTTGCGACCCTCACTATTGCGGGTGTTGAGTCGGCGAAACGCTTTCGGACCAGGCTCTGAATTGATCTTTTCCCAGTCGCGCGTGAACCATCCCCCTGCGAGGGTGTATTGGTAGCCTTCGGCAGGCGGGACATTCAGGTGCCCCGATTCGGGTGCCATTGCATTGTTGTTCGCGTACAGGAAGTCAAAGGTCTTGCCGTATGCGTCGTAGCTGTGCTCCCTGATGATGGGCTTCCATTCCTCGGGGGCGCCTGGGCGAGCCTCTAATGAAAATCCGTAAGCGGCATCCGCAAACATGCCGCCCACGGTGCCCAGCGAAATACCGGCGTCGCCAACAGGGAAGCGCCGATGGGCATCGCGCGCTTCTGCAGCACTGGCGCAGCGCCGTAGCATATTTAAAGTTGCCGGGCCCCGCCGAACACCGTATCCCCATTGGGAGACCGGCTCGCCAGTGTTGGCGCCGCCGTGATGAACATAGGCCAGACCCTCATTGTTCATACCCGGGTGCCCACCCATGTGAAATTGACCCAGCACCGGAATGGAGCCGTTCGCGGAGAACGGCGTATAGATGTAAGCGTGGCCGTCATCGGGGAATGCCACAATGGTCGCCTGGTAGGTGCAATCGTGGTCTGTCGTTGAGCCCGCGACGAGAGATCCGTCACGGGTGCCTTTGCCCCAGGCGCAGATGCCGCTGCAAAGATCCGTGTCCGTTGAGGCCGACACCCCGAGATACGCCGCCGTAATCCGCGCGTCATGCCCGTCATTCTGGGCGAAAGCCATCGGACGGGGTTCTTTGGCGGGGGGCCTGGTGCCGGTCCAGATGCAAACGGCTTGCTCGTACGACATCGGCACGCCACCGCGAGTAGCGCCTTCTGCCATCCCTGCGGCGAACTCCAGTACCTCCGGCGTATGGGCCTTCAACTCCGCCGACCAACGCTGCACTTGGTCGAGCTCCGCTGCGGTCATTTGGACGGCGGCCTGTCGCTCAAAGATCCACCGTCCATAGATCTCGATGACCTGTTGCGCATACTGCCTACCCATGTCTTGATCTGAGCCTTGCAGAACAACTACTGGGCATACGGTGGGAACGAGTGGTGTTGAACCAGCGATCAAAATCTCCGCTTGACGCACCAAGTCCTGCCGACCAGCGCGAGTAGGCACTTGTCCGCGCTCGCAGGCGAGACGAACCGCCTTGGACACGGCCTGCACTCTGGTGAATCCCTTCATCGCGTAGTCCAGGGAGGACCGCGCGTCTTTCGCCGGCGAGGCAAACCCCAATCCAGTGCCGTCGGCTCGACCAAATTCCCACTTGGATTGGGCCAAATCGATCATCACGTCATCCATTGCATCTCGTGCAGCCACGTACACAGGGTCATGCCACCCGCGCTCCACAAACGCTCGATTAGCAAAGTGAACCGAGAAAAGAGCTTCAGTTCGCAGCTGCTGAACTTCTGCGAGTGCCTTGATATAGGCATTGTCGGCGTGGTCTATCAAGAACGATCTCCAATGGTTTACACGTCACTCGAGGCTGGGGGCGTGTGCACAGCCTCATGCGAGAAGCCCAGTATCGTAGCCAAGAATTGTTGGGGCGTCAATTAATCTCGATTAGAGTGATGTGACGACCCGGAATCCTTAAGGTCGATCAGTCAGATCAATCTTGACTCTGTCGTCGCGGCCTACCTAGACTGCCGCGCATTCCTCAAGCGCGTATACGCCTGCTCTGTGCAGCATCTTCTACTTATGCATCGTCTGAAAGGTCAGTCCTGGTGACATCACGGCAACACAAAACCCCGCAGGATGTCCTGCACATGCGCGATCAGGCGCACTACGGCGTGCATTTCGCAAATCGTCGACTAGTGGAGCGGCGATGGGCCGATCGCTGCTATGTCGCTAATCGCACCGCACTGGATGCGCTGATGCTTCATCTTGCAAAGGCCAAGTGGTCACTAGTGTAGTGCGCGCCTCTGTTCTGTACTTATCTTGAAACTGCGGCCAGAGTGGCTTTGGCCCTTGTGACCTTGGCCAAGATGTCCGAAGCACTGGCAGTCCAGATGAATGGTTTGGGATCTTGGTTGTGCTGCGCGACGTAGAGCGCGATGGCCAGTTCGAGTTCGGCCACGCTGGCGAAGGTGTCGCGGCGGATGCGCTTGTCGGTGATGTCGCGGAAGAAGCGTTCCACCATGTTCAGCCAAGACGCGCTCGTCGGGGTGAAGTGCATGACGAAGCGCTTGTGGCGGGCCAGCCATTTCCTCACTTCCGGGTGGTTGTGCGTTGCGTAGTTGTCCGCGATCAGATGCAGGGCCAGATGCTTGGGCGTGCTGCGGTCGATGAGCCGCAGGAACTTGAGCCACTCGACGTGACGATGACGAGGCTGGCACATCGAGATCACGCTCCCATCCAATGTGTTCAGCGCGGCAAACAGCGTGGTCGTTCCGTGGCGCTTGTAGTCGTGCGTGGCTGTGTCGGCGCGTCCAGCCTTCATCGGCAGACCAGGCTGCGTGCGATCGAGCGCCTGGATCTGGCTCTTCTCGTCGCAACTGAGCACCAGCGCGCGCTCGGGAGGGTTCAAGTACAAGCCCACCACATCCAGCAACTTGTCTTGGAAATGCCGATCGTTGGACAGCTTGAATGACCGACTCAGATGCGGCTTCAATCCGTGGTTGTGCCAAGTCTTGCGTATGGTGGTCGCACCCACACCCAGGTGCGCAGCCAGGGTGCGCGTGCTCCAGTGTGTTGCGTCCGTCGGAATCTCGTTGAGTGTCGTTTGCACGATGCGCGACTCCATCTTCTGCATCACAACTGCGGGCCGTCCCGCGCGCGGCGCGTCCTTGCGCAGCGCTTCGATGCCGCCATCGATGAAGCGCGCTCGCCACAGGGCCACCTGCCGCCGGTCCAACCCAACATCCAGCGCGATGTCCTTGTTCTGCATTCCCTTGGCCGCCAACATCACAATGCGCGCGCGCTGCTGCAGGCGAACTTCAACGCGCTTGCCCAAAGCGAGCGTGCGAAGCTCCTGCTCCGTCTGAGAATCCAGTTCTATCGCCTTGGCAACCCGCATGGCTCATACCCCCTGGGCCATTGGAGTATGCCTCTGCGAATTAAGTTCAATTACTTCGAGCGCACTACACTAGGCCGCGCAATAGGAACACTCAGCGGATTCTCAGATCGAACTGGCAATGACGCTGAGCTCCAGGCAGCTGCCGATCTGTTCGATTATGTGATTCACCGTGCCGGCGAGATTGAGGCTGCGCTCATTCAGGGTGTCTCTCCGCCCAACTCGTCGCGGCCCGACATCATTCCACAGAGAGAAGGGTGCGAAGTGATGTGCGCGGACGGAACTCCGCTGACACCTGCTTCATCGCCGGTAGTGGTCTTGCAGGGCAGCAACAGGGACATGGGTCGCCAATATGCCACGCAGGTGCTTGAAATCTACGGGTCTTTCATCTTCTCGTGGCACGCGTCACGCGCATTCTCGGAGAGTGAACATCACGAGATTTCCCGCTGGGAGTCCGAACTGGCGACTCACGTGCCCGAAGTATTGAGCTTCGCGGCGGGCGTTGCTGAGGGCGCGAGACGTGCAGGAATACCCTTCAGTGACGAGCATGCGGTGGCCATGTTTACAGGCACCAGATCGCCCGCCGCGGAAGCCCGCCCCTTTGCTCTGGCCCAGTCTTCATCACAAGAGGACAGTCTTGTTGCCGCCTACTTAGGTTTTGACGAGAAGGTCGCTATGCGCGAGACCCCATCCCCCTGCTCCGGCGCAATGGCTTGGGGAACTGCTAGTGGCGATGGGTCCTTAGTAGGCGCATCGAGCACCGATCATGATTGCACCTTCCAAGCCACCATCGTTGCCTTTCCCGAGCGCGGAAACTCCTTTGTCTATACGCCGTACAGTGCAAACGGATCGATCCCCATCCTGGGCCATTTCTTTCTCGGCGGCCATCCCGGACTCAACAGCCAGGGCCTGGCCTACGTGCATCACAACGGGTCAACCATGGGTGAGCCGCAAGATCAGTGGGGCTACGGCGTAAGACGTGGTCCGACTGTGATGCACATCCTGCAGTACTGCGACACAGCCAGGGAGGCGCTGGACTTCATGCTGACGCTGCCCGTGGGTGATAGCGGCATTTCGCAGGGAACCGCCGGTGGCATGTTTGCCGACGCGGATTACGGGTTCTCACTCGAGGCCCGTGCTGGCGCGCCGGCCGCGACGCGCCCCATCCTGCGCGAGCACACGCGGGACCGAACAGGTAGGAGTCATAGCTTCCTATACGGGACGAACAACGCTCTAGCCCCAGAATCCGGGCACCTCAATGCGGCGCCTAAGCAAGGCAAGGGCTACGAATACTCACTGGAGGGGGGCTGGTACACGTTCGATCCGCAGGTAATAAACGCCGGCACTCCGGGTGAGTCGATCAAGCGGCGCATCACCAAGAACTCTGAAGGTCGTAACCGATTCTTTCATAAGCACCTGACGAACCATTCCGGGCAGTTGGACCTGGAAACATTTACTGCGCTTTACCGCACAAGCGGCGCGATTCCTGAAGGCGATTTCGACGCGGTTTGCGAGCGCTATCACAGAGGAGAGCAGTGGGATTGCGCTCCGGGTCACCGGTCCAATGCGTTCGTGGTCAGCTTTCGAGCGGCGCGTGGTGAACTTCCCGTATATCGCGCATGCATTGGCCCGCTAAATCGCGCCGTAAACAGTCGCGACCCGGGGCACGGCTACTACTACTTTGATGAAACCAACGCATTCTGGGAATTGACGCTCACTAGCAGTCCAGACGGGTTACTCGATCCAGCATGGACTGTTGCAGAGGAGCGGCTGTGCCGCGCACGTGCGGCCGCACATGCCGTGCCGGGCGACTTTGCCGGACGGGAGCAGTTCATCAGTTGGTTGGAGGATGCTGATCGGCACTTGCGCCAAGCCGAATTGGCGAAGGCGGAAGCGCTTCAAGACCAAGGCGACGTGCGTCTGGCCTGCCTCGCGCGAGCGCTGCGGCACACGCACTGGGCGCAGGTGCGCGCGGCACAAGTCCTCGACGCGCTGGAGCCGCCTGCGACATTGGCGGATCTGGACTCGCCCTCCGGCTCGCCGCATCGGTCAACGCAACAATAATTTGACTACCCATCAATTTGCCATTAAATTAACGGTAGATCAAATAAGTTCAATCTCAGTTGCCGCATCTGCACCAACCTCAGCGACCCGGTATTTCTCGTATCAACAAATTCTTATCGGCCATCCGCCGACCTCAACGGAGTTCCGCATGATTTCTCGACGTCGTACTTTCGTGGCCTCTACGCTGGCCATTACTGCCGCAGGCCTTGCACCTTCCTTCGCCCATGGCCAAGGTGCGGCGAAGCACATATTGCGCGTCATTTCGAGCGGGGCTGCGGGCAGTGTCTCGGACATGTTGGCGCGGCCCGTTGCAGCCGCTCTGACGACGAGTGACACCGCCGTGGTAGTAGAAAACCGTCCGGGGTCGGGTGGTTTTCCTGCGATCAATGAGTTGATGCGCAGTCCAGCCGACGGCGTAACCATGATGCTTTTCAGCGCGGCAACCATCTCATGGAATCGCCAACTCTACAAGCGTCTTCCGTACGATCCGGCGGACATCGTACCGGTTAGCCCACTGGCCGCCATTCCGATGATGCTAGTTGTGCGGCCAACGTTTCCCGCATTGAACCTGCAAGAGTTCATCCGCGCGGCAAGAAAGGAGCCGCGTAAATACAGCTATGGCTTCGGCGGTAACGGCGGCGCTGCGCATGTTTCATTCGCTAGGTTCGCGTCTACAGCCGGCATTGACCTTCTGCCTGTGGCGTACAAGTCCGGGCCACCCGCACTGCAGGATCTGATCGGTGGCCAGATTGATGCAATGTTGGACGGCGCGCCATTGCTGGAACCGCAAGTCAAGGCCGGCAAACTACGCGCACTTGCGGTCGCTACAAAAGCCCGCCTTCCATCTCTACCGGACGTTCCGACTATTGCGGAGAGCGGCTTTCCCGATTTCGAGGCTGTCATTTGGGTGGGAATGGCTGTCAAGAAAGGCACGCCAGTCGAAACCGTCAATAAGCTCAATGCGCAAATCACTGCAGCGCTGCAATCGCAGACCGTGCGAGAGGCGTACGGCCGTGCCGGGGCAATTGTTCGACAGTCCGGTGTAAAGGCATTTACGGAGTTTGTCGAAGCAGAGGACAAGCTCTGGACCCCGGTGCTGCAGAAGGCAGGGATAGCGATCGAGTAACCGCGAGCCGGTCACCCAATCGCGACTCCCTGAGGCGCTACTCATAGGGGCGCAGAAGTTGCCCTAGTCCTTCCGGATCAGGATCTTCGCTCATCCGTCCAACCCTCGCGCGCGTTCATCAAAACCAAATGTCTCAACAGAAAAGGATAAGTACAATGAAAATGCATAGCATCGCCGCAATTGCAACCCTCAGCGCTTTGGCGTCTGCATCGGCCGCGGCCCAGTCAGCAGTCACTCTCTATGGGGTTGCCGACGTAGGGGTGACCTATGGACGTGGCTCGGTCGCTAGCCGGCTTCAGATGTCCCAGGGCAATCTGGCTGCCTCCCGTCTTGGTTTTAGAGGGACCGAAGACCTGGGCGGGGGCAATTCAGCCCTCTTCACGCTGGAGGCTGGTATCAATGTCGATGATGGAGGCGGTCAAGCCACAAATCCAAACAACCAGCCGCCTTCGCCAGCATCGACGGGAATTGCGTTCAATCGGCTCTCATACGTCGGATTGGCAGGACCCTGGGGCCAGGTGCGTTTGGGCCGAGATTGGACTCCGACGTTCACACAATATCTGAGGTACGACGTCGCGAATGGAGGTGGGCTGGGCGTCTCGCAGTCTGCCCTTAACTCGATCGGTGCCTACGGACACCCTGCAGGACTCCGTGCATCAAACGCAATCGAATACATGTCTCCGTCCTGGGGAGGGCTCTCTGCGCATCTGATGTACGCACTCGGAGAAAACGCGTCAAATGCAGGCGCCATCAAGAACGATGGCAAATACGCGGCGGTTCGCTTGAGCTATGTTGGAAATGGGCTGGACGCCGGACTCGCATACGCCACCTACAACATCGCCGCGCTGGGCGACATCCACGAGACAGTTGCAGGAGCTACATACGGCCTGCCTTGGGTCAAGCTGCATGCGATGTATACGAAGAACACGACGGGCAGCGCGAACTCGATGACCGGCGGATTGCTGGGAATCTCAAAAGCATTCGGGGCCACCGAAATTCGGGCCTCCGTTTCGACGGCCAGTGTGAAGAACGCTGCTGGAGTCCCGATCGGCGACGCACGGAAGCTCGCCTTGATGGGCATCCACAACCTCAGCAAACGAACGTCGTTGTACGCCGTCATCGCCGCAAACCGCAACTCGAACGGTGCTGCTAGTATTCCGCTGAACGGAGTGGCGGTGAACGGCCCCAATGGTTCTGCCGAAGCAGTATCTATCGGAGTAAGGCATTCATTCTGAAGGCATTTGCCGGCAACCGGGGCTGTGAGGCGCATACCTTGGGCGTCGGCGGGCCGGCTCGGCGTCGCGGCTGCAAACACCGGCCTAAGCGCGTGGCCGAACCCTGCGCCCGCGATGTCCTGTCGGGCTGCGCCACTGCGCTCCAAAGCCGCTGGGGGTGTGGTCATCGCAGCCCCGTGGTAATCCGAATCGCGCCGGCATCGCTTCCGCTTGATGCGTTCAACGCTTTCGCGCGGTGGCGTGCGCCGGCTTTCGAACTGCCGGATTTTGCTTGCGCCAACCTTCCATGCCGTCCAGCAGGAGGGAGAGTCCCGACTCGAACGCAGATCGGGCACTAACCCGTGAGAATGGCTCCGCAATGAAATGGGCGCCACTATATTGAATGGCAGGCGTGGCTTGAATTTGGCTGAGGATGAAGCGGCGATGGTCGCCTGGCAGCTGGTGATTCACTTGCGCATAGGCGGCCGACATTGTGTATTGCGCTAACAGGTGATAGCCCATTGCGGTCTGTTCGGCAGTGAATCCGCCGTTGCGAAAGATCTCGGCGATGCGGTTCAGGTACGCGAGACCGTAGTCGGTTTGCCCCGGTGCCACCTGCTGGAACAGCCTGAAGCGGTTGTGCGACATCAGGTAGCGCAGTACCCCGCCATACTCAATCATCTTCGCGTAGCTTGCGTATGCGTGACCTTCCACGTCTGAGCGCCAGTCGCCGCGGAGTGGCGCCAGCTTCTCAATACGAGCTTTGAAATAGGTGTTTACGACGCCGGAAATCAGCTCATCCCGACTACCGATGTAGTAGTGGACGAGAGCCGGCGTAACGCCGAACTCGCGGGCCAAGCCCATGATCGAGATCTCCGCCAAAGGCTCGACCTTGGCGATCTGCACGGCTCTCTCAATGATCTGCTCACGCGAGATCATCTGCGTCGCGCCCGCCTGCACCGCCTTGGGAGGCCGTCCTCTACCTCTGCCAGTCGAATTTTCGGAGACTGCTGCCTTAACGGTTGCGCGTACCCCTGCAGTTTTGGAAGCCACTTCGTCCTCCCGTGAATTGACCCACCGCAAATTTTAGCGTACGATTAATTAACTGTGTATTAATTACTGGAGATTGGTTGATGGAAATCAAGCGCAAACCTCCCGTCATCACCGCGGGACTGCGCGGTGCCGGATGGAACCCCGAGCGCATGGAGCGGCCCTATTCGCTGCGGCCATATGCCCTGCGTACGGCGGACGGGCAGCGAACGCTCGGGTTTCTTTACTCGCAGACCGGCGAGGAAAAGGCCGTCGTCTGCCTGATGCACCCGCGAGAATTTTCCGGGACACCATACCTGGTCCCGGATGTGCTCGATGCAGGGTGTGCCTGCTGGGTCCAGGCCCCACGGGCCATCGGCAATGACCTCCGGCTCGAACACGAAGTGGCGCTCCTCGATGTTGCCGCCGCATTGGCGCACCTGCGAAAACTCGGGTTCTCGCATATCACGCTGCAGGGTACCTCCGGCGGTGCCGGATTGTTCGGCTTCTACGCCCAGCAGGCGCTGCGCGACCCCACGCGGCGACTGGCTGACACGCCTGCCGGCCGGCCCGTGAAGCTCGCCGAAGCTGAAATGCCCGCGCCGGACGCGTTGGTGTTCGTCTCGCCCCATCCGGGCCAGGGCAGGCTCCTGATGAGTTGCATCGATCCCTCTGTGTCGGATGAGTCCGATCCGCTGTCAGTCGACACGACTCTCGATCCTTTCGCCATGGAAAACGGCTACCGCGAGCCGCCGGCGTCTTCGAACTACTCGGCCGAGTTCGCCGCCCGCTACCGCGCCGGCCAGCGCAGTCGGGTGGAGAGGATCGATGCACACGCCCGCCAGTTGCTCGTGCAGCGGGGCGAGGCCCGCAAAGAATTGAAGGCTTTGGGCGACAAGGCGCCGGCAGCTATCAGACGCAGAGCTGCGCATACGCCGATCTTCGCCGTCTGGCGCACGGACGCGGATCTCCGCGCGTGGGATGTCGGCATCGACCGATCCGACAGGGCGGTGGGATCGTTGTGGGGCGCCGACCCGTTCGCATCAAACCTGGGCAGCGTTGCTTTCGCGCGTTTGGTCACTCCCGAGTCGTGGCTGTCCACATGGTCGGGAATCAGCTCGCGTGCAAGCTTCGATCAGTTCGGCCCGGAACTCACCCTCCCGACGTTGATGATCGAGTACACAGGCGACCAGGCTGCATTCCCAAGTGACATGGACGCCATCTACGAATCGATCGGCAGTACCGATAAATCGAGGCACAAGGTTCGAGGCAATCACCACGGGATGGCACTTGCGGAGGGCGAAGAGCCTGGCCAGGTCATCGTAGGGCGCCATCTGCAGCGTTGGCTGCGCAAGCACGTACCCGGCTGACCGGAAAAGCGACACAGGAGACAAAATATGACTACCAAGCTGCGCCAGTTCACGGCGCTGGCCGCCGCCGCCTTACTGGCTTCGGCTGTCCTCGCTCAGGAATATCCGAACAAGCCCATTCGGATCATCGTATCCTCGCCCGCCGGCAGCGCCCCCGACATCATCGCGCGTGTCGTGGCCGACGCGATCGGAAAAGGCCTTGGCGCGGCGGCCATCGTCGACAACAAGCCGGGAGCCGGCGGGATCATCGCGATGACGGCACTCAAGACGTCGGCGTCCGATGGCTACACGCTCTCACTTGTCCAGGCTGCCGTTGCGACAGTGACGCCTTTGACGTACAAGGCGGCCAACTATGACATCGAGAAGGACTTCGAGCCGGTGGGGATCGTGGGCGTGACGCCCATGATGTTTACTGCCAATCCCAGGTTTCCCGCAAAAACACTCAAGGAAGCCATTGACATGGCCAAGGCCAAACCGGACGAGGTGTCGATTGGCAACCCGACACGCACATCAATCCCGCACCTTGCCAACGAGCTGCTGGCGGCAAAGGCGGGCGCGCAACTCAAGCAGATCCCATTTTCCAGCACGCCGCAAGGCATCCAGGCGACGCTGGCGGGCGACATCCAGATGTACACCGACGGCATCGCTCCGCTGATCGCGCTGACCAGGAACGGCAAACTCAAGCCGCTGGCAGTCGCCGCAGACGTGGTCTTGCCGGGACTGGAAGGCATCCCACTCGCAAAGGACACCGTGCCCGGCCTGGTGGTCTACGGCTGGTTCATGATGGCGATGCCAAAGGGCACGCCGGCGTACATCCTGCAAAAGGTCAATACGGAGCTGAACCACGCCATCCGACGGCCCGAGGTAGTGGCGCGCATGCGAGAGCTCGGGACGTATCCTTTGCCTGGGTCGTTGCTAAGCGCGCAGCGATTCGTGCGCTCGGAGAAAACCCTCTTCGCCAACGTCATCAAGCAGATGGGATTGCAGCCGGAATGACCTCTCAAGAAAACCTTGCCCCGCTGGGGCCTCTGCATCGCATGGACGGGGTGGTCTACCCCACAGAGGAGAAGCTGCGCCACTACATCGAGCGCGGCGCGCTCACGCGCGAAACGCTCACCGACGGCTTGGCGCAATCGTTCGAACGCAACGCGCAGCGCCCAGCACTTCAGGGGCCCGGCGGCGATTACACGTACGCGCAGTTGGACGAGACGACCGACCGCCTGGGCGGCGCGCTTCTGGAACTCGGCCTCAAGCCACTGGATCGAGTGATCTTTCAGATCAACAACAGCAACGAAGTCGTGCTCATGTTCGTTGCATGCTTGAAGGCGGGCCTGATTCCAGTCTGTACGCTGGCAGCTCACAGAGAGCACGAAATCGGCTACCTGGGTGGACTGAGCGAAGCCCGCGTGCACTTCGTGCAGGGCGACGACCCGAAATTCGACGACGTGCAGTTCGCCAACAGGATGCGCGAACAATTGCCGGCCATAAAGTGGGTCATCCAGGCGCGCGGCACGCCGCGCGGCGGCGCGTTAAGTCTCGCCGAACTCGTCAGAGGCATCACGCGCGAAGCGGCACGCTTCCTGCTGAGTCAAGGGCCTCGCGATCCCTTCCAGGTCGCCGCGTTCCAGCTGTCCGGGGGCACGACAGGGGTGCCGAAGATCATTCCGCGCTTTCACAACGAGTACCTGTACAACATGCGCTCGGTGGCCAACGTCAATGGCTACACGGCGGAGGACTCGCTGTTCATGCCGCTGCCCATGATGCACAACCTGAACATGGGCTGCTGTTTCGGCCCATTCCTGTTGACAGGCGGTGCTCTGGTGCTGACACCCTCGATGCACACCGAGGAACTGATCGAGACGCTGCAAAAATACCAGCCCACCTGGGCCGTGCTGGGGGCCGTGCTTGCCCGCATCCAGCCCGCCCTGGAAGCTGGCCAGCTCAAATTGACCCGCGTGCGAGGCTCGATAGCCCCCAACGGTAGTCCTCGGTTGCGCCAAATCCTTGGCTGCCCCGTTCGACACATTTTCGGAATGACCGAGGGCGTGATCATGTTGACCCGGCCTGACGACCCGCAAGTGGTGCAGGACACGATGATTGGCCACCCGGTCTCGGAACTCGACGAAGTAAAGCTGTTCGTTCCGGGCACGGAGGAAGAGATCACCCAAGAAGGAGTGGAGGGCGAAAGCGCCTTTGCGGGGCCTTACACGATCCACGGCTACTACAAGGCCGAGGAGCGGAACAAGGAGGCGTTCACAAGCACGGGCTACTACCGCTCGGGTGACCTCATGCTGTTTCGCGAGATCGACGGGGTGCGTTACTTCCAGTTCCGTGGGCGCACTAAAGACATCGTGAGCCGCGGTGGGGAAAAGATCAACTGCGAGGAAGTGGAGGTCATCATCCGGAAACATCCCGCGGTGACCAACGTACAGATCTGCGCTATGCCCGATGAGGTGTTGGGCGAACGCGCTTGCGCGTTCATCCAACCAAAACCTGGTCACACGGCCCCCGGGGTTGACGAGCTTGGGGCCTTCCTGAAGCAGGAAGGTCTCGCCAAGTTCAAGTGGCCCGAGCGCGTGGAGCAAGTGCAAGAGTTCCCCATGACTAAGACGGGCAAGCTAAGCAAGCTGCTTCTGAAAGAAATCATCATTGAGAAACTCGCCGCGGAGAACGCGGCAAAACAAGGAGTCAACGCATGAACATCATCGACCGCATGCCCCTGGCGGGGGTGCACCACACCGCGCGGCCCACATGGAAGCTGGCCGAAACCGTCCATTTCTACAGGGACATGCTCGGTCTGCCTCTGGTTCACGCGATTTCAGCGCGCGGTTGGGGGCCGGACGATCATGCGGATTTCCTGCACTTCTTCTTTGACAGCGGCAACGGCAGCACGATCGCGTTTTTCTATTACATCGGGGCTCCAGAACCCGATTTCGCAATGGCGAGGGAGGATTACCGTTACCGGGCGACCCACACGGCCTGGCGCGTGGAGTCGTTCGAGAAACTGATGGAGTGCCGCAGGCGTGTCGAAGCTGCGGGAATTTCGCTGCGCTACCAGATCCGTCATGAGGTAATCGAGTCGATCTATTTCAACGACCCGAATGGTTACCCCATCGAGATCGCTTGGCAAGCTCGGCCGTTTTCCGATCTGGACATCGCGGATGCGAGCCGCACGCTTGACGCAGCCATCCAGCTGTATGAGGAGCCCGGAGCACTGACTTGCATCGATGACGTCTGGCGAGTCAAGGGTGAACAGTTGCAGCGCGAAATGGAGGCCGCATGATGCCAACCGTGTTCGTACTCAACGTGGAAGAGTTCCGGCCACTGGTCGAGAACGCCCTCGCCCGGACCGATTACGAGGTCACGGGCCCCGCCGGCGGCTACTGGCGTATTCAGTCGAATGGGGAGATCGCCTTTTCCCGTAAGGAGCTCGGTTTCAAGCCTGCCGTGTGGAATGGCGCATTGACCGGCGGCCTGGTCGGCGAGGTGGTGCAGTTCGACAAGGAAACGCTGCGCATCGTCGGAGACGGCCAATGAAGATCGCGGTGGTGGGCGGCGGGCCGTCAGGGTTGTACTTCGCCATGCTGGTGCGAAAGCGCCGTCCGGACTGGTCGGTGGTGGTCCTGGAGCAGAACGCGCCGGATGCGACATTCGGCTTCGGCGTAGTCCTCGCCGACACAGGCCTGAACAACTTGCGCGCGGCCGATCATGCCAGCGTCGACGCGCTGACGGCAAGAATGACCTTCACCGACCGGCAGGTGATTACGGTGAACCAAACGGCCATCGTGGTCGACCGGCCGGCAAAGGGCGGAGCGATCCGGCGCATCGACCTGCTTCAGGCGCTGCAGGACGCCGCTATTGCCGCCGGTGTGGAAGTACGGTCTGGTGTGCGCGTGGATTCCGTTGCCGCGCTCGATGGCCTGGGGATGGGCGACGCGGACCTGATCGTTGGGGCGGATGGCGTCAACTCCATCGTGCGCGGGGGCAATGAGCAGGCGTTTGGCACCCGCCGCTCGCAGCTGACCAATCGCTTTGCGTGGTTCGGTGTGGGAAAAGCCTTTACGAACCCTGCGCTCGTGTTTCGCAAACACGACGGCGGATACTTCGTTGCTCATTACTATCCCTACACGTCGCAGCTGAGCACCTTTGTGGCTGAGTGCGACGAGGCGACGTGGAAGCGGTTCGACATGGAGGCGATGTCGCTTGAGCAGCGCAAGGCGCTTTTTGAGGAGATCTTCGCCCCCGAGCTGGAAGGCTTTCCCCTTCTGTCGAACAACTCGCTCTGGCGCCAATTCCCGGTGATCCGCAATGACCGCTGGACCGCGGGGAGGGTGGTGCTGATTGGCGACGCGCAAACCAGCGCTCATTTCTCGATCGGTTCCGGCACCCGCATCGCGATTGAGGACTCGATCGCCCTCGCGCACGCGGTGTGCGAAGTCGAAGGGTCCGTCGCCCAAAAGCTGGATGCCTTCGTGACGGCGCGCCGGCCGGAGAAGGACAAATTGATTTCGGCTTCGGAGCGCTCCTACAACTGGTACGAGGAAATCGGCCGCTGGATGGAGGAGTACACCCCGCACGAGTTCGTCTACCGCTTCATGACTCGTACCGGCCGCGTCAGCGACGAGCGGCTCGCTTCCTCCTTTCCGAATCTCTACGCGCAGCTGGTGGCCGCGGGCGTAGCTGTCACCGAGGTTTGATTACATGGTTGAAAGTTACGAACGCCTGGCCAGCCGCTTGCCGTTTCAGGTGCGCCGGCGCGTGCGCTGGTCCGAGTGCGACCCGGCCGGTGTGGTCTACACAGGAAAGTTCGTCGAATTCATGCTCGGCGCCGTCAACCTGTTTTGGGCGAACCTGGACGAGGGAAGTTTTCGCCATTTCGCCGGGGAGCTTGGGATCGATACGCCTTGTCGCGGGCTTCAGATGGACTTCCGGAGCGCGCTCTGGCCAGACGACGAGTTCACGATCAACGTGCACGTGGGCGAAATCCGCACGAGCAGCTTCGACCTGGAGATCCGGGCGTTGCGTGACGACGGCCGCGAGGTGTTCGTGGGTAAATTCTCCCCCATCTGCATACCGAGGGGAGGTCCGCGTCAAGCGGCGGCAATCCCGGACAAGCTGCGCGAGCTCCTGGCTCCGCATCAACTGGCGGCCGAGACATGAACCGGGCCTTTCGAATCGGGCAGATCGTGCCGAGCTCAAACACGACGATGGAGACCGAGATTCCGCGCATCCTGCAGGAGCGGGAGCGGCATCATGCCGAGCGGTTCACCTTCCACTCCAGCCGCATGCGTATGCATCGGGTGACGCCCGAGGAGCTCGCGGTGATGAACCGCGAAGGCCTGCGGTGCGCCGCCGAGCTCGCGGACGCCCGCATGGACGTGATGAGTACCGCCTGCCTCGTTGCGATCATGGCGCAGGGACTCGGATACCACCGGGAGGTGGAGCGAGACCTCTCCCGGGTCGTCGCCGAGAATGGCGCCGCCAGCAAGGTGATGACGTCCGCGGGTGCGCTCATCCAAGGATTGAAGAAGCTCGGCGCCAGGAAGATCTCGTTGATGGCGCCGTACATGAAGCCATTAACCGCGAAGGTTGTGGCCTATATCGAGAACGAGGGCATTGAGGTGGTCGACAGCATTTGTTTCGAAATTCCGGACAACCTCGAAGTCGGCCGCCGCGATCCCGCCATGCTGCTCGAAGACGTCAAGCGCCTGAACACCGCGAACGCGGATGCGGTCGTGTTGTCGGCGTGCGTCCAGATGCAGTCCATCCCTTCGATTCAGGCGGCCGAGGACATGCTGGGCATACCTGTTACGTCAACGTCCGTGTGCACCGTGCGCAACATGCTCGATCTGCTCGGACTTGAACCGCGCGTTCCCGGGTTCGGTCGGCTGCTGCAAATCCACTAGGACTATCACTTCATGCGCGAAGCCGTGATTCTTTCCACCGCCCGCACGCCGATCACCAAGGCGCAGCGGGGTGAGTTCAACATGGTCTCCGGGCCCGAGCTGGCCGGATTCGCCGTTGGGGCAGCCATCGACCGCTCCGGCATCGACCCCGAAGCCATTGAGGACATCATCCTCGGCTGCGGATACCCAGAAGGCACCACAGGCCGGAACGTCGCCCGACAGACCGCGGTGCGCCTGGGTTTGCCGATCACCATCGCCGGCGCGACTGTAAGCAGGTTCTGCGCTTCAGGCCTGAATGCGGTGGCCGCCGCTGCGTCGCGGATCATCTGCGATCGGGTGCCGGCCATGGTCGCGGGTGGCTTGGAAAGCATCTCCAGCATACAAAGCCGCAACAGCCAGAGTGGAGTCGATCCGCTAATTGCCGAACGCAAGCCTGAGCTGTACATGAGCATGATCGAAACCGCGGACATTGTCGCCGGGCGGTACGGCATCAGCCGCGAAGCGCAGGATCTGTTCTCGCTCGAGAGCCAGCGTCGACTTGCGCGAGCGCAGGAGGCGGGCCGCTTCAAGGACGAGATCGTGCCATGCGAGGTGACCATGGCCGTCACCGACAAGAACAGTGGCGAGGTCACCCGGCGCCGCGTGGTTGTCACGGCCGACAATTGCAACCGTCCGGGTACCACCTTGGAAAGCCTTGCGGCGCTCAAACCGGTGCGCGGCGAAGGCGAGTTCGTGACTCCTGGCAACTCATCGCAGCTTTCAGATGGCGCCTCGGCTTGCGTGCTGATGGAGGCAAAAAGTGCAGAGCGCGCAGGCCTGAAGCCCCTCGGTGCTTTCCGCGGGATGGCGATCGCCGGTTGCGAGCCGGATGAGATGGGCATCGGGCCGGTGTTCGCCGTTCCCACGCTGCTGAAGCGGTTCGGGCTCAAGGCGGATGACATAGGTCTGTGGGAGCTGAACGAGGCATTCGCTTCCCAGGCCATCTATTGCCGGGACCGCCTCGGCATTCCAATGGAACGACTCAATGTGAATGGCGGCGCCATTGCCTTGGGGCATCCTTTCGGCATGACAGGTTCGCGCCTGGTGGGGCACATACTTCTTGAGGGCAAGCGTCTTGGCGCCAAGTATGCCGTAGTGACGATGTGCGTTGCCCAGGGGATGGGCGCGGCAGGCCTTCTGGAAATCTTCTGATGTCCACTGCGATCCTGGTGGACTCGCGTACCGCTTCGCTGCGCGGAAGGTTGGCGCATCCTTGAACGTGGGGCTCCCGCTGTCCGCCTGCCAGGAGCTGCCAATGGTGAATCCTTGCCGCCCAAAGTTGACGTCCGACCGGGAGGCAAGCACAACCATGCGGAACAGGCGGGTGCGTGGGCACACGGGTCCACGCCGATGTGCCGGCATTCCGCCGGCCCCCTTCTTCAAATTTATTTGCGCTGTATCAATTAATCAAGACGCGATCAGGTGTGCAATCACTCGAACCAAGGAGACCTGAATGGAAAACCGTCTGAAGATCGACACTCACATGCACGTGGTGCCGCCCGATTACGCGCGGTGGCTCTCAAAAAAGGGGCTCGCGGCCGGAGGACTTCCATTGCCGCAGTCGGACGCAGATGCAGCTCTCGAACTGATGGAGGCGTCAGGAACCGAGCTGGCGATCCTGTCGGTCTCCACGCCGGGGGTACACCTCGGTTGCGATGACGAGGCCAGAGCCATGGCGAGGTACGTGAATGACTATTGCTCGGAGGTGGTTCAGCAACACCCCGGGCGGTTCGGATTCTTCGCGACATTGACGCTGCCCGACGTCGAAGGCGCGATTGCCGAGGCCAGATACGCTCTGGAATACCTTCACGCCGACGGTGTGGTGGTGCAGGCCAGTGTGCGCGGGACCTACTTGGGTGACCCGTCTTGGGAGCCTCTGCTGGGCGAGTTGAACAGGAGAGCTGCGACGGTGTTCGTCCACCCTGGCGAGCTTCCCCTGGCGCCACTACCTGGCATCCCCCCATTCGGCGCCGACTTCTTGCTTGATACGACCCGCGCGGCGATGTCGTATGCCAAGTCGGGTGCGTTAGAACGATTTCCCGATGTCAAGGTCATCCTGGCACACGCCGGCGGATGCGTGCCGTATGCCGCGGAGAGGATGGCGCGCCACTGTTCGGCCGACGGAACGATGGAAGGCGGCATCGCACGGTTGCGCAGCTTCTACTTCGACACCGCGCTTTCCAGCGGTCCGTATGCGTTGCCATCGCTGCTCGCATTCGCGCAGCCCGATCGCGTCACCTTCGGAAGCGACTGGCCTTACGCGTCGCGTGATCGCAGCCTCCACTTCACCCATGGCCTGCAAGCGTACCCAATGTCCGACGCTCAGCGCCTGCGCATCTATCGGGAGAACGCGCTCAATGCCTTGCCGAGCATCGGGCGTCGCCTCGAGCATCTCGCGCGGGCGCTCGAGGTGTCCTCCGCATTGGATGCATGCGGCAGCTGCTGTGCCCTGCGATGGGGATGCGCGGGGCCAGCATACGCACTGTGCGTGCCTGCCTCCCTGGGTGCTCAGTTTGCGTGATGGAGCGGGGGAACAGTGCGCCGGCGCGAGATCTGAGCTCTTTTCTAGTTCGCCGCGAGAACTGTCGACACGCGCGACCGCGCGCAGCTAGCCGACGCAACCGGCATACGACGTTTCGGGATGCGGAGGTCAGACCATCGCGGGAGCCCTACGCGGGGCTGGTTAGCGTGTGATTCGGGCGAGACCGCCCTCATGTTCCGGCCTCCGAGTTGGCCGACGAGTTCGGACCGCGGGCCGACGAGCGCTCTGCATTCAGGGATGAGGGGTGTGGCTGTCCGTCGACAGCTGCTTCGCTTCCCAACCTGTTTGCTACAGCGACCCTAGAGCATTTTTCCATCGAACGGGCTTATGCGTTCATCGCCAGCAAAATGCTGGGTACCCGCTGAACCTAACAGACGGGCCGTGCGTTTTGGCAAGGTACCTGCCTACAAGCGTTCAGAGCAGAGTCTCTGCTTGGCCTCAAATTCCTTCCGAACTGCGTCGCGTAGCGCAACGAGTCGGGGATGCTCCTGAATTGACCTACGATAAAGAAGCATCAGGGGGGACAAGGGGACCCTGGGATGCACATCCAGTCTGACAAGTCGTCCGCTCCTGATCATCTGTTCGGACCCTTGGCTAGGGGTGGCCGCGATGCCTAGACCAGCTGCCGCGCCTTCAAGCTGATTCGAAAGTGCTGTCGACTCTATGAATGGGCGAGGGGGTCTGCAACCCGCGCGCAGAAACGCGGCGTCAACTGTTATACGGGTGAGAGATGGTTGATAGCTCAAAAGCCATTTCTCCTCGGCGAGCTCGGATAACGCTATTCGTTCCCGACCAGCGAGCGCATGTTCTGGCGCCGCGACAACAGCAAGCTCCTCGTCAAAGAGCCGCTCAGCGGCAAAGGCGGGCTCTTCCAATGCGACCGCCATCTCCTCTGTGCAGAGAATGAGGATCATGTCCAAGGAACCTTCCGCCAGCTTTTCGAGCAAAGGCCCAGACCAGTCTTCTTCCAATTGCAATCGGCCAGCCCGCCTGTCACCCGAGAGTCGAGTCAGGACACCCGGAAGAAATGTCGCGCCAAGATAGGAAAGGATCCCGATACGAAGAGACTCCTCCTCGCCAATTTCTGCGCCTCTGATTTCGCGCGCAAAGCAATCAAGTTCTGCGAGAAGAAGATTCGCGCATCGTGCCGCGACCAAGCCCGCAGCTGTTGGCGTCACGCCGTGCGCACTTCTGTCGTACAGGCGAGTGCCGAAGAGACTCTCCATTTCCTTCAGCGTTTTACTTAGTGCCGACTGGGTGATGTTGAGGGTCTCCGCGGCGCCACGAATGCTGTTTGTACGCTGAAGTTCGACAATCAATCGCAGCTGGCCAAATCGAAGACGTGAGAACGCGTTCGATAGGTGTTGGCGTGTCGTAAAAGGACTCACAGTGATGGAAACATGTCGCTACCAAGAATGGAGACGATATTTTAGACTCCAACAATTAATTTAACTAGCTAGAGAAAGTCATGAACTACAGATTCGGACGAGTGGCTGCAATGCTGGTCGCATTTTTCTCCATGTGTTTGGGCCCGGCTAACGCCCAGTACCCAAATCGCACAGTAAAGATTGTTGTCCCCTATGGTGCCGGAGGGCCTACAGACCTGATCGCACGTGTGCTCGCATCGGGCCTCGCGGACAAGTGGGGAAAGCCGGTTGTTGTGGAGAATCGTGTTGGGGCTGGAGGAAACATTGGCTCTGACATTGTCGCGAAGTCAACAGGCGACGGATACACGTTGCTGGTGGTTCCGTCGGGCCTGCTCGTAATAAACCCGTGGCTCTTTGACAAGATGCCATTTGATCCGCAGCGGGACCTGACCGCCATCTCCTTGCTCGGCGCCGGACCAAACATCATGTTTGTTAACACGAAGTTGCCTGTGCAGAACTTGGAAGAATACATCCGGTACGCGCGGGAAAACCCGTCGCGATCCAACTTCAGCTCACCCGGAATTGGAACAATTCCACATCTTGCCGGTGAGATGCTGATGCAGCAGACTGGCATCAAGATTACTCACGTCCCGTACTCGGGTGCGCCACAGTCAATGGTTGCACTGATTAACGGCGACGCTGACATGATGATCGATACGCCTTTGTCGCTCACTTACGCCAAAGCCGGGAAGATTCGCCCTATTGCGGTGCTCTCCAAGAATCGATTCAGCGGCGCCCCCTCTGTGCCGACCGTCTCAGAGTCTGGGCACCCTGAAATGATCGTGGACGCCTGGTACGGATTGCTTGCGCCCCCACGAATGGCTCCAGAACTGGCACAGCAGATTCGGACCGATGCAGCTAGCGTGCTCCTGTCGGCAGACGCAAAGAAGAGGCTTGAGTTCATCGGCTTCGAGCCGGTAATGAACACCTCCGATGTGTTTAGCAAAGCGATTGCGACGGAGTCCGCTCAGTGGGGGAACATCTTCCGCAAGGCCGGCATCCGGCCCACTCAGTGAAACCCTCTTTGGACATCATGACCAACAATCTCGCAAAACCCATGCTGCATCACACGTACGAAATTTACCCGGAGATTTATTCCAGCATTGCGCAGCGCAGGGGTGACGTGCACCTCTACAGCAAATTCGACCCACAAAAATCCGCACTCGTTGTGATCGATATGCAGAATTGCTGGGTTATGGAGGGTCAGCCTGGCTTTACTCCATATGCATCGTCGATTGTCGACAACATCAATCGTGTTGCGCAGGCAATGCGCGAAGCAGGCGGCCTGGTGGTCTGGGTGCAGATGAATGCTTCACGCGAAGTAACTCTGCAGTGGCAGCGCTTTCGCGATATCTACGCAAATCAGGCCGAGCTCGATGCTTGGCACGATGCACTGACGCCTGGCAGCATGGGCTTTGAATTGTGGGCTGGACTTGACGTTCGTCCACAAGACCGCGTGTTGGTGAAGAACCGGTATTCGGCGTTCATCCAAGGCGCTTCCGAGATTGATCAATTGCTTCGCGGGCTGGGCGTTGACACGGTTCTTGTGGCTGGGGTGGCAACAAATACTTGCTGTGAATCGACTGCCAGGGATGCACAGATGCTGAACTACAAGGTGATCATGGTTGCAGATGGAAACGCCACCAGGTCAGATGTTGAACACTCTGCTGCGCTGTCCAATCTGTTGAAGATGTTTGCGGACGTCCAGTCCACAGACGACATCCTTGCCCACCTGATGGAAGAAAGCCGCCTCCGAAAGCTTTCATCATGTGCATTGTGACCGATCTCACGCGCTCGGCGGTGTGGATGCGACATGAGAGGAAAACTGCTTTGGGTCGGACGTCGGCGGACGTTTAGCGGGGTGGCTGAGTGAGTCCTGGCGGCAGTAGCGTAGCGGCTGCACAATCCCGATAGGTTTGAGAGTGGCCATTTGTTCGAATCCACATCTGCCCTCCAGCCGATGTTCAGATTGGTGTACCCCAACGTGTACCCCGTGAAGGCGGACGGTAGCTAGATCAAGGATTGGCGCGGCCCCGGGCGGGTTTTTCGATTCCGCGCAGCGAGATCGAATGCGATGGCGTTCGATGTTCCACGCCAAGGTACTGCGGCAACAGGAAGGGGCACGAACGGATGACCAACAATCCAATGTTGCGGGGCGGTCTCCAGCCAAACGCGCGTAGTCATTCGGAGCCGGTGCGCATATCGGGCATAGGCGCCATCACGGCATCGAGCAGATTCGTCCAGTCGGCGCGCAGCGGATCGATCCGGTCAGCTTCGCGCAAAGCAAACTCGCACCAGCCGGCAAAGCGAGCGTCGGCTGTGAGCTGCGGGTGCGCTTGGGCGAGCGCGGCCACCAACTCGCGGATTTCGATGGATCGCCGGCGGCGCGCAGCGGCCGCATGGACAGCCTCGCGTCGTGCCTTCAGCTCACGCTCGGCCTGCGCAGCGCGCAAAGCCTCCTCGGCGCGCAAACGCTCATGTTCTTCGCGTGCTCGCCGCTCTCGCTGCTGCAGTTTCCACTCATAGGTTTGCTGCGCGTGATCCCGCAGGCGCTGTTCGGCGCACACCAGAATCCCTCGCACGATGGCATCGAGCTGCCTTTCCAGTGGCGTCGCCGTCTGGTCGGACCAGACGGAATGGGCGTCCGCCTCACTATCGGCGCCTACCAGCAGCTTCAGGCCGGCAGCCTTGCCGGCAACTTGCACGGTCACAAACGACAGCGGCATCCAGGCATCCCCAAACTGCAGGCCCCCCGAGAGTCGTCGGGTGTGGCCCACGCCCTGCTTCCACTCTTGCTGTTCGGAGACGGTCCCATTGATGCCAATCTTGGAGAACGCGCGAAACAGCGCGCTGTACAGGCGCAGTTGTCGCTGGGCAAGGGGATCGTTGTATTGGGGCTCGTCGAACGACCATTTCGTCTCGGAGAACTTCTGCCGCCGTTCCTCTTCCTTGCGAAGAACGCGTGCCAGGCCGCGGTGCGCGTCCGCCAAGTCGCGTTGCGCTCTCACGCGCCCGATCTGCTTGGCTGCGGCGCCCACCAGCAGATCGACGTCGTCGGCGAAGGCGGGCGGTTCGGGTTCGCCGTCGGAAGGCTCGCGCGGCGAGCCATATCGTGCTTCGCCGATGGCGAGAGTCTCGGCTTGCCCGGGAAGGCGCAGGGGCAGCGTCGGGCGCTCGGGCTTGGCGCCTGCCGCGAGCCGGGCCCAAAAGCCGGGCGGGGGCATCGGGATGTTGGCCGAACGGCATTTCTTGCCCACGGCCACATCTGAGACTTTGAAGCGCGCCGCTAGCGCGGTGCGCGGCTGCGACCAGACTAGGTCAAACAGTTCTGCTCGGTTGAGGAACATGGGAGCTCTTTCTGCGCGCGGGTGTCGATGGGGGGGTATTTTCGAACCTACCGGAGCGCATGTTCAACGTAAGCAGGGCCTCGCGGCCCTGCTTACTCTGCGCTGGCCGAGCATTCAAGAAATCCCGTCGACTGACCTCGCCGGAACGGCGCCTCCGCGCAATAGCCTTCCCTGTCAGCGTCGGAACGCTTCTCAAAACTGACGTAAGGAGGCTGCTGTGTCCACCGCGCGTTGGGCGACTTCGTCCGCAGTCGCGCGCAAGACATCGACGGAGTAAGTCCCGATCACAAACCCGGCGTAAGCCACTTCGAATCCGACGATGTCGCCTGTTACGTCCGAAGCGGCGTGGAGCGCTTCCGCGATGGACGAGAAGCCGGCGTCGGAGAACAGCTCTTGACCGGCGTAGGACGCGTGATACTCGTAAAGGCCAGCTTGCAGCCTGCGAATGTCCAACCGAGCGACAAAAGGGGAGCGCTCGCGAGGCGCCTTTGCGTCCGCGGTTGCTTGGCCCTTCGGCTCCTTGAAAGCGAGGCCGGAAGCGTTCGCGCTCATGGCCGGCGAATCGCCAGGAGCTGGGGAGGTGGAAAACACAACACGTCCGTCGCGGCGGACCTCGCTCACATCAGACATGTCGAAGAAGGTTCCGGAGATCCAGACGTGGCTTGGCGGGAAGAAGAACCCGCGAAACACGGTGGAAAACGTGTCGTCCAACGATTTGGGCACGAACTCACCGGAGTACCGAAAGAATCGGTAATTGCCGATGAAATCGATGAACTCCTGGAGTAGTTCGTCTGGTTCTCGTTCTTTTACGAGGTCGCCCGTGCCCTCAGCGTCCTCCAAATCGCGCTTTACGGAAGCGGACCAGATGTCTCCTGCCAAAAAGGCAAGCGCGTCATCGCATGCGTGGATCTCGGGATCGCTCTCTGGCCGGACTTCGAAGGCATCCTTGATGTCCATGGCGAACACCAGTCCGCTGGCCATGGCCTGAGCTGTGTTCGGGAGAGCGGGTTGCGCGGCTCGCTGCTCGGCAAGAAAGCTAGTGATCGCTTCCGCCAAGGGGTCAGGAGCGCGCTCGGATGGTGTGGTGGCGGCCTGGCAGACAGTCACATGCTTCCAACTGCTGTACCCGCTTTCACGGGCGACCGTGTCAAGGGCGGCGGCGAGGGATTCGCCAGTCGACTTGCGCCTGTTCTTGGCCAGGCGCTTCAGTTTCTGGACGGCAGTTGCCGTTGTAGGGATATGTTCCAAGTTCGCACTCCAGTTAGGAGCAGAGGTGCACGGTGCCCACTGCCGTCCTCCGCCCAACGTGGAATGGAGACTGAACAGTATCCAAGAGAAGTCGTCCCAGCGAACCGGGTAAGCCATGGTGGGCAGCGGGCGCCGACTCGCGCACACCGGGATTCTAAGAGCATTTTTCGAACGCCAGTGAAGAGATGTGTGGTCCCCATCGCGCCATCCCAGGCCGATAGAGCGCCTAGTGCGTATGCGCCGAGCGTCAATTGGGAACGCGGCCTCTCACTCCTTGCTTTGACTTGCTTCCGACCCGTAGCAGAAGCCACTACATGACAGAGCGGCCGTACCGACAATGCGCATCGGCAGCGCGTGGCGGACGCCAGTCACTCGCCTTGTTGCTTCACGGCCTGCTCATCGCCGAGTCGTAGGACACGCTCGCAGGACAGACCCCGGACGCCGCAAAGCAATATAGACAGCCGTCAGTGCAGCTGCTTCCGATCGGGGAGAATGCCGCAACGCTCACCAACTATCACGGGGTCGACGGTGTCCAAGACTTATCCAATTCGCTTCGGTGAGGACGGCAGGTACGAGCTGAGCGAGGAAGCGCTCAAGCACATCCTCGCAGGCGAAACGGCAGTGCGTCCTGTCACCAAAAACGGTGTGCGCACGACGGAGATCGTCCTCTCGGGCGGACTTCACACCTGGGCTGGTTGGGAAGATTTGCTAAAGCAGCATCCCGGCTCGGTCCATCTGCTCGAATTTGACGTTGATAGGCACGACGACTGGTTCTATGCACGGGAGCTACAGAACGGCGTCATCACCCTAAAAATTCCCCGAAAGATGTTCACGGGTGACGCCGCCAGCATCACCATGAAACCCGACGTCAACTACAAGTCGGGATATCTATGGAAGACGTTGTACCCGCTAGGGTACGCTGAGGACGACGTCATCAAGGTATTCACCGAAGCCTTCGAAAATCTCGATCGCGAGGACTCCATACATCCGACTACGGAGCAGCCCGCCGGGGTGCTGTATGGATATTCATTCCTGGACGAACCTTTCAAAACCCTCAAGCTGCGCATACAGGTTAGGGGAAATCAGATTCAATCTGCCTTCCCCGCATGGGAACAGCCCGCGACGGGAAACAACGGCAAGCCCTACTCGCATTCGCACTCCATCAACTTCAACATTTCTGGATCAACCGTTCTGCACGAGCGATATGCGCGAGCCTGGGGCCCGGTGTTTCCGAACAACCAGTTCAGCATGCTGGAACTGCTGAAACTGACCCCGGAATTCGTGCTGCGCAGACCCCGCCGCGATCCAGAGACCAGCATCGATAGCTGGCGTGACACGCGCGAGAAGGAACTGATGGCGGCGGCGCCCTCAATGTCTCCGGAGGAACTAGAGAGGATCGAGACCTATCTGCACGACTACGTTTGCGGCAAAGATCCGTATGGCGTCCAGGCCAACCTATATCTTCACTACGCAGACGACATCCGTCGCCTTGTTCCGGTCTTCAATGCGGCGCAGGTCACTGAAAACGTGGCTGAGTGCATTCAGGTACTGACCCACAGCGACCTGAAGCACGGCACCAGGCGCGGTATGGATGCCATGGTGCGATTTCTCAGAATGGCCATCGTGCATACCGGTGGCCTCAACACCTTGATGTTCAAGAGAGTCCTTGGCGAGTTCGTGGAAGCGGCTGCCGGTCACCACGACGAAAACTCGCTTCGAGAATTCTTTGCTGCGCTGGCTGCGTCACCATGTCGTGCGGCCCTCTACACAGAATTCGATCTGAACCCGTTTGTGAAGCAGAACGATGAAATGGGCTGGTCCGTGATCGGGAACTCAGAGGTGGATATGGAACTCAGGTCCGAGCATCTCTACGAATTCATTGCCTTGAATCTCGGGGAGAACTACTTGCGTTTCTCCAAGAACCAGCGTCTGGCCATCGCACGAAGCTTCTTCTCCCGACCGCAGCAACAGCTGCTGGTAGCCGACGCCATGTCATTTCTGTCGGGTATCGACTTCCAGTTCTTCATGCCCGCACGCTTAGAGCCTGCGCAACTTGCCGCGAAGACTGCGCCAGCCGAGGACGATCTGATCGCGGTCGCAAGGGACTACGGGCGCATGCTCGTGTTGTACCGGCAACGAATCGTGGCGGAGGACGTCGACTCGTACGAAGCGGAGCTCGACTACGGTCAAGCAGGGACGCTGGAATTCTTTAATATCATCCGCCAGAAACACAAGCGGATGTTCGTTCTGAGTATGCATGAAGGCATGCTCAACGAGCTGATCGACTACGCGGGCAGCGTGGGCTACGGCAAGCTGAAAGCCAGGGTAGAGCACACACTCAAGCAGCTACCCAAAGAGGCGATCCCCATGCCAAAACCCGTCCCTGACTACCTGATGGAAGGCCGCAAGCGCCCTCCACCCTTTACGGGTGACACTGAGGATTTGGTCCGAGCAATCATGGGAGAACGCGGTGAAGATGTTTCCGCGCTTGAGTGAGGAGTAGGTCGAGATTGCCGCGCCGATGGCGTGCTCGACCAAAAGTTTCTCATCGCGAAGAGCTCGATGGCACCCTACGTCCTCCTTCTGAACGAGAATGCACCGCCAGGCCGCCGGGATTCGCGTCACGGGGTTGCAGCAAGCGAATTGAGGCTTCGCTACCGTCGAAACAACGGGAAAATTTCAAGGTCTGGTGAGATACGGAATGGCGGCAGACTGGTCGCATGGAGCCGACCAACTTGAAGCTCGAAGGGGCGGTAACGTTGAGGTGCTTCACTTGCGCTACTGCGTAAGCCGGCGGACGTCCCGAGCTGCCTCATCGAGTAATTTCCGCCAGCCGGACCCAGTCAGGCCTTGGGGAAATGAAAGGCGCGTGGTCTTGTGGAAGAACGTGAATCGGGCCGTCAACCTCGAACCGGTGCTTCGGATTCGTCACTTGTTTGTAGACGTTGAAGATCTCAATGCGATCCTCCACGACCCGGACGATATTGAAGTACATGATGACTGCGACGACGCGCTTGGTACCGCGCAGAAATCTTTCGGCCGCTTCTTCAAGCATCGGAAGAAGGGGAGCGATGTCGCCATCGGCCGCCCATGTTTGAGGAAGCTTGAGGAAGATCGCTCCCATCTCGTTTGCTGGTAGTTGAGTGCGGCCATACTTCAATGTATTCAGGATCGCGCCGCCGTCCGGAGTGCTGCTCTCCACCCTGCACTTGACGTCGGCGCAAACCTTTCCTGCGGGCGTAGTGATCTCCAAGTCGTAGCTGCTTCCGCGAGGACCTCCGGGGCTGACGTAATTGAACGAAAGACCCGCTAAGCGCAGGATCTTTCCCACCTCGAGCTCAGCAAAGCGGTCCTCGATATGGTCTAGCTGCATCTCACGTAAAACGCCGCTCAAGCCAGGCGACTTGTACAGGTTGATTATGGTTTCAGCCAGGTCCACGACTCGTGCTCGGTGGAATACCTCATCTCCGGCCGCCGCCGCGCCGTTGCGAAAGAAGGGAGTAGGGTCGCTATTGCCGAGAACATGACGCTCGGCCCAGTCGGAACCAAGGTTGCTGTTCAGCACCCTCAAAGCCAACGCGTAGACGCGAGTGGGCCAATCGGCGTCCGGGAGCGCATCGCGCACCTCCTGTGCGTAGCCCCGGAAGAGTTCGACGAGTGAAGGTGGCGTTGGCTCGCTCATCAGGCCTGCAAGATTGTTGTACTCCAGCATTATCCCGCTCGCTGGCAGTTGCAAACGCCTCAGCTCTCGCCGGGACTCACTGTGGCCGCATGCGCCGGATGTCTGCCTTCACGCGCGGATCGCTCAGCGCCAACTCCCAGTAGTTCTCATCCTGCTCGTCGCTCCGGCGCCGCTCGTGCTGGGTCGTCACTGCCGCTGTCAGCGAGTCCAGTTGGACGGCCAAAAGCGGTCGAGTGCGGCCGCTAGCTAGTGCTTGCGATCACGGGGCGGCACGGGGTCGTTTCCATAGCTATCGCTATCCCGGATTGTTCCATCGCGTCGATGGATCACGACTTCGACCCGTTCCCGACGAGCTTGGTCGGTAGCGCGGTCAATCGCTTCTCGCTGGGTGTCCACCACACGGCCAGCGCGATCTGCACCCTCGCGGCGTGTCGCCCAACCGTCTTCGTGCGGAACAACGTGAATGTCCTTCTTGGTCATGACAATCTCCTTGTGAAAAACCGTGATGAAGAAACGGGTTCACTGGTTCTACGCCCAGTGGACCTTCCCCTCTCGAATCCAGAAATGACTGAGGCAGCCCTGCTTTCTCCAGATAGAAGGATGCAGGCTTGGCAAATCAGCTCGCGACGGCAGCAATTTCCAGTGTGGACTGTGAACCGCCTGCAGGGACAGGGTAATGACTTCCCCGCAGCCGCACGGGCAGAGAAACATTGCCCAGCGATTCTTCCCCCCGGCCGCAACGATGTGCACCACCGCCGGGGGGATAGCATCCAGCTCGGGCGCCGCCTCGACCACTACCATCGGGCCGAAATTCGACGTCGTGATTGGCTTGCGCCAAAGCGACGCGATGGCGCGCCAGATTGTCCGACTCAATGAACGCAGGAATTCAGCTGGCCACATGTGCTTCCCCCAATGCCGGTCGTCCCAGCCGATACCTGGACCGGTGCAGCAAGAGCGTTTTTGCGCCGCAAAACGAGCACTCTGGATCGGCCTGCGATTCCGGACTGCGGATCTCCATCAGGACAAAGTCGATATGGAACACGTCGCGGCGCAGTTCAGGAGGCCAGCGGCGAAAACCGCTAATCAGGTCAAGAAGCGTTGCCACGGCGTAGTCGCCCACGGCGCTGGTGAATGGCCCGACGCCGGGCGCCTCCTCACCGCCACCCGTCAAGTAGCGCTCCCGCAACTCCGCTTCGGTGAGGTCAGGATTGGCCCGTAGCGCCAGTTGTCGCCTAACCCCCATCGCGCTCACGACCCCTTGGCAATGCAGGCAATCACCAGCTTCGGGAAACACGGTGCTGATCCGACCGTAGTGCCCCCGCAGGCGGACCTCGCCCGCCGCATTCTTGTTGATCCAACCTCCCAGACCCATGTCGATCAGCGGTAGTGCGTACAAGTAGCAAGCGGCGTTTAGGACGTCTCGGCCGATCTGATCGTCGGTGCAGCCGAAAACAACATCGCAGGTCATCAGGGCGTCGAAGGCGTCCGAGTCGACATCGACAGCGCAGTCAAAAGCGGCGACCTGCGTGCCGATGTCCAGGCCCAGCGTGTAGTCCCGCAGCCACTTCGCCTTGTTCGAACCGACGTCGGCTTTCCTTGCGCCGCGAACGCGATTGAGATTGCTCTTTCCGAGCTTGTCTGGATCGATGAAGATCAATTCAGCCGCGCCGTTGCGCGCGAGCATGGTGCCTGTCGGGCTTCCCGTCCCACTACATCCAACCACCCCGATCCTTAGCGATCCGAACTTATGGACGAACGGCCGGCCAAAGGCAGCTGCCTGCCGTGCAAGGACGTCATCGCCATCGTCTGGCACCTCATCGACGGAGCTGGGCTTGTGGATATGCAAACGGTGGTCGCCCAACACAATCGTGTGCCGTACATCATGGGCGACGTGAGGGTCGGCAGCATTGCGCGTCCTCGCCACCCAAGTGTCCCCCAAGAGCAGCAATGCCACGAAGCTCACACGCGTGCCGTTTCGATTGCTGATGGCCTTCAACAGGGTGAGCTCGTTCTTGTCATCCTGCGGAGAAAAAGGGGATTTTCCGTCCGGATGGTTATGCGCGAAGCCAAATACCAGGCCCTCGTCTTCGCAACGGCGAAACAACTCCCGAAGCGGTGCCACGGCGAAGTCCACGTGGACCGGCGAGCTGGATGTAATCCAGTCGCGCTCGAACGGGACGACCGCCGTCGCGACGTAGCGATCTGATGCGGGCAACCCAGGGATGTCGCAGGCAAGACGTCGGAAAAGCACCGCCGCCGCGCGTTCGTGGCCGGCTGGATGCGAAGTCAGGTGGCTCCTCAGCTGCTCGTCGAGCGTGCCGAGGAGGCAGATGCGAGCTCCGGTCATGCTTGGTTCGCGTCGGGATTCTCAAGCGCCCAGGTAACCCGGCGCAAGATTGTCTCGATGGCGTCCACACCAGCTCGCCATTGATTGTGCTTCTCGTTCCAGTGGCGAGACCAGCGGCAAAACTCGGCGCCGGCGTGGTGCAGGTTGTTGCCCGAGCCGTAGGGCATTTGCGCGGGCACCTCTTTGCCACCGGCGCGGTCCAGGCGAGGCGACAGCCACAGCATGTCGATACCGTCGTGGTTGTAGTTGGCCGGGATCTGCACCAGGACGTCCGCGCACTCTTGGCGGTAGAGACCTGCGAGTAGGGGAAATTTCTTGAAAACCAGGAAACGTGTATTCGCATCCTCCTCCCAAGCCAGCCCGCGCTCACGCAGGTGTTCGTAGTCTTCGGCCATCAAGAGCGGTTTGCTGCCGCCTTGCAGCCCGGCGCCGGATCCGACGGACTGCGTAGAGAAGCGCTCGGGGCCCTTGCCGTCGAGCTGGACGACCGTGTCGTTCTTGATTTCGCGGTCCTTTTGCCCAGGGATCTTTTGGAAGATCTGGACGTTGGCGGGTACTGCGAACTTCGCGCGAAGGTCGCTACCGGTGACTTGGGGCTTGTCCCACTGCACCGGCTCGTTGTCGAAGAAAAACTCTGGCTGTTTACCTTGGTCTTTACTCATGTCATGCTCCTTGTGCAGATCGGAATGCCACCCTTGGCGTCCGTGCGGATTAGCATAACTCAAAGTTCGGTATACCGAACAAACCCGACCATTGTTGTCGGAATAGCGGCATTTCTTGTTCGGTATGGCATGACAATCGCGCGCTCCCATAGGGGGCGTCCATACTGTTTTATTAAGGGTGACAGCAAGGCCATGGCAACAAAGCTCGGCGAGAAGATTCGCAAGTGCCGCACGGCCAAGAAGATGACCCTGGATGAGCTTGCGAGCGCTGCAAAGCTCAGCAAGAGCTACCTGTGGGAACTCGAGAATCGCGAGTCGCAAAACCCGTCATCCGAAAAGCTCCAGGCGTTGGCTGACGTTCTAGGCGCCGACGTGTCCTTCTTCATTGACGATGCGATCGACAGCCCGTCAGAGTCCAACAAGGACAAGGAATTCTTCAGGAACTACAGCAAACTGGACGCCGACAACAAGGAAAAGCTGCGGCAGATTCTTGAGGTCCTCAAGAAGCCTGAGTAGCCATCTTGTCTGGCGCATTCACTCCTCACACGGCGGCCAGCAAGCTGGCGCACTGGCTGGACGCGGCAGCGCACGCGGGGTTGAAGCGGTTTCCTGTCGAAGTGGCCGACCTGGCGCTCCAGGTCGGCAAGGAATTACGTTGGAGCGACCCCATTTTCGAGGTCAAGGCCGCATCGATCAAGGGGTTCGAAGGCGGGCTCTTCCATATCGACAAACGCGGATGGGCGCTCCTGTACAACGCATCGATCAAATCTTCAGGGCGCATCCGTTTCACGCAGGCACACGAACTCGGACACTACTTGCTGCATAGGGCTGCACAACAAGTGTTCGAGTGCTCGCAAGCGGACATGATCAAGTGGGGGGACGAGAAGAAGCTGCTCGAATCGCAGGCCGACGAGTTTGCAGCCAATTTGCTCATGCCCATGAATCACTTTCGAGTGCAGGTGCCAGATCGTGTTGACCTGGACGCTCTATCTGATGCGTCGGTGTTGTTCGGTGTCTCACTGACGTCCGCGGCCCTACAGTGGATCAAGTCGACCAGCGAAAGTGCGGTGCTCCTGTTGTCGAGGGATGGGTTCATCGACTGGAGCGTCTCGTCTGATCAGGCACGCAAGAACGGGGCATTTTTCAAGACGCGCAATTCAGTGATCGAGTTGCCGGAGGGATCAATCGCGGCCGACGATACCATTACGTCGAGCCGCGAAGGCATCGAAATTCCCCTTGCGGTGTGGTTTCCGCATGCGCATCCGCAGGCTTCGGTGCGCGAGATGAAACTACAGTGCGACAACTATCAGTACACGCTCACCCTCTTGCACCTATCAAAGGCGGAGAAGGTGTGGCGACCGTTCGAGGAAGAGTGATCTGCGAAGTGAGCGCTTGAGCGCCCAGCGTACAGTGGCGAGCCGCCGCGCAAGTCGGATAATGCCGTTCGGCGGCCCGGATTGTCTGTGGTGCGAAGCTGCAGATTTCGGTTCTCCGATGACCAGTTTGGTGTACCCCAGCGTGTACCCCGGAGTTGGACGAATTGGTGAGAGCGAATGCTGGCGCGGGCTGCGGACGATTTTTGGATTCCGCCCCAGTCGCAGTGCAGCGTCCTCAATCCAAATTCAGCGTACCGAAGTTTTCCTTTCTTCAGCCTAACTGGGTCGCTGGTTCGATTCCGGTCGACCGCTCGTCGATCTTGCGGGATCGGGAGCACTTAAAGAGCCCTACCTAGTGCATTGCTGATGTCGAGCGAATCTACTACCGGACAGCCGGCCCAACATCCGGCTTGGGAGTCTGGTGTACCCCAATGTGTACCCCGCAAATTCAGACCAGACGGAGAGCGAGGCCTGGCGGGGTTGAGCGGTGAGTTTGCGATTGCGCCCAGCGAGATCGAATCCGCCCAAGTTCGATCCTGTACGTCAAACCAACCCTTCCAAATCGCCTCGATCCGGACGCGTGGGGCATGCGGAACTTTCAACGGCCCCGAGCGGAGAGCGGCGCGCTGCTGAGATGGGGCCTGACTCCAGCTCGGAACACATAGCGGCGAGGAGGCGCATGCTGAGACAATTCAGAACTATGGGCGGGCACGGGAGAAAAAACGCGGCAGATGCGCATCCCTCTGAACAACTTCCGGATCGTCTTTCGCCCACCTTGGTTGTCCCCACTTGAGGGGCATGGCCTTTTCGGCGTTGGGTATGGATATGGCCTGGTGCGCACTGAGCTTCTTGAATCGCGCCAATGCTGTGGAGATGCGGTCTTCCATTTCGGCGGCGCAGATGAAGACCAACCCGAAAGCCGTCGCTCGTTGCGAATCATCAATATCAATATGCTCCGGCTCATAGACGCGATGCCGAACACCCTGCAAAACCAGCGCCTGAGTCATGGATCCTGGGAGTGGGATGATTCCCTTGAAGCGCAGAATTTGATCACCATGGCAATGCAGGAGAGCTGTCAGCCAGACAGAGAAGGCGGGCCAAGTAAGCGACTCGTCCATTTCCAAGTGGAACGTATTGAACTTGCTCTGATGGTCCCGAGCGAGGGCTGGGACACCTTGGGGCGCCGTTGCCGGCGCAAAAAGCGGAGCGAAATCGGTATGCTCATCCATGATCACGATCTCCGCCAACGGATTGATGCTTCGGACCAGTGATGCAGTACCTTCACTGGCATACGCTGGGTGCTGATCGCCTTTGGTCAAGACAATTCGGCTGGCGCTCGCGATCTGGTTTTGCATCTCGGGAAAGCGGCCAACGAGACGGGCATCGGTGCCAACTTCAACCACGGTCACGCAGTTGCTCACCTCGAGATACTCTGCGAGATGCATCTCTCCAGCTATCGTTCCAAGGATTCGACTGGGATCGGAAACACCCGAGGTTTCCAATACGATGTCTTCCACGCCGCGCATCTCGCCGCTCTCAATTTGGGTGAGTATGGATAGCAGCGATTCGCGCAAGGCTGCATCGCCATCACAGCACGCACACCCCCCAGCCAGGGACTGGCCGTGGTTCGAGAACGCCCGTACCAAGGTGTGATCTATCGCGACGACTCCAAATTCGTTGATAAGTACTGCAACCCGTGGGGCCAAAGCGCTGCCATGCAGGTAGCGCCTTAGCAGGGTCGATTTACCGCTGCCCAGAAACCCCGTGAGGATGTGCAGTCGAATCCGGTTGTTCAGTCTCATGTTTGTCCCGCCTTCAAAAATTGAGGCGATAGCGGATCCACCGGCGCGCCATGCAGCCGCTCAACGGCGTGCCAAAGTTCTCCGAGATTCGATACCTTCTGGGTCGCGCCATTGGCAACCTGGATGTTGAAGGCTTCACCGTCGTAGTCTTCGACGCGCAGACCAAGCGCCGAGACCATCTTGTTAACTAGCATTACGACGCTCTTGCGCTCAGAACGGTAAGAACGGATGTCGATTGACTCGGAGCGAGACGGTAAGGAACCTGCCCGGTCGGTCCAATGGTGCCCGCGGCCAAATGCTGCGCATACCTCACACATCTGCGTGCCCCACTGCGCGCTCTCCAGGGACGCCAATTCCGCGAGTCAGGTTGCGAGAAAGGTAGTCTGAGACTCGCAACCGCGCCAGATCCGAGTGCGAATCCGACAGGCGGCTGGCCAATACGACGTCTTTATCCGCAATAGCCTGAACCAAGGCGCGGTGTTCCCGCAGTATGTTCTGCATGTGCTGCTCGTACGCCTCAGCGGTGCCGTAGCTCTCGTAAGCCATGGCGAGCCGAGCTACCCGCAAACCGTCTGTCAGAACCGTGTCATACATCTTGTCCAGATACCTGTTGCCCGCAGCAGCACCTATCGCCTTGTGGAAGTGCAGATTGCTTTTCATCATGCCGGCTACATCGCCTGCGGCGTGCATCTGTTCGAATTCAACGCAAAGCGCTTTCATTCGATCGAGGTCGCTGTCGCTGCGCCGCTGAGCAGCAAGCACTGTGGCCGTGCGCTGCAACAGTTCAAACGCTTCCAGGTGTTCCTGTAATTGCCGAAGCTCTATGGGCGCTACCCGTGCACCCCGATTAGGCAACACCTCGACCAGTCCTTCGGCGGAGAGCCGAACCAGCGCCTCTCGAAGAGGAGTGCGCGACACGTCGAGTTCTTTGCAGATCGTCGCCTCATCGAGGAGGCTGCCAGGCTCTAGCTCAAGCGACACGATTCGTTCGCGGAGCCGCTCGTAAGCACGACTGCGACCTTCGCCCTTGGGAATGGCGCTCGGCGGAGGTCGACTTGTCTTGCGCACTTTGTTCGCGGTGAGCTTCACGGGTGCAATCCCTGTGTTCATGAGAGCATCTTGACCCAATTTGGATGGAGTGAGTATACTCCATGCATGCACAGTGTGTACAAGGCGGGGAACACTGGTGCAAGCATGGTTGTCGGCCCCACTCGACCGATTTGATTTCAAAGAGGATGTTCATGAAATTCAATGGCTCAAAGGGCGCGCTCGCCCTGTTGTTGTCCCTGGGGTGCGCATCTGCTGCACTGTCGCAAGAAGTGTTGAAGATCGGCGCGGCGGTCAGCCTGACCGGCCCTTTTTCGCGTGAGGGCCAGTTGCTGCGGGACGGATACGACCTGTGGAAAGACTCGGTCAATGCCAGCGGCGGTCTGAAAATCGGAACCAAGACATACAAAGTCGAGATCGTTTACAACGACGACGAAAGCAAGGCTCCCACTAGCGCGCGGCTCACCGAGAAACTCCTCAGTGAGGACAAAGTCGCGTTCTTGTTTGGTCCCTACTCATCCGGCATCGCTACGGCGACTGCAGCCATCAGCGAGCGCTACAAGGTGCTGACGCTTGCGCCAATGGCTACGGCCAACAGCCTGTACTCGCGCGGCTACAAATACGTATTCACGCCCTCGCCGCTCGCCGACACGGGTCTGCATCCGCTGCTCACGTTGGCTACAGGCTTCTCCCCCAAGCCAGTCAAGATCGCCATCGTCGGCCCCGACGATCTGTTTCCCAACGTGACTGGAGAAGGTGCGGCAAAGCGAGCTGTGGAACTGGGATTCCAAGTGGTCTACCAAGGCAAGTATCCTAAAAACGCCAACGACCTCTCCTCTGTCGCGACCCAGCTAAAAGCCGCTGCTCCGGACATCGTGCTCAGTACCGGCTACGCACAGGACACCATCCTTCTGATGAAAAGCATGCAGGAGCTCCGTGTCAAGCCGAAGATGGTGGGTGTCGCCATGTCCATCGGCGTAGCCGATTTCCGCACAGCGCTCGGCAGTGGCGCGGAAGGACTGATGGGTGTGGACTACTGGGTTCCCACCCTCACCCACAAGGACGCTACTTTTGGCGACTCGGCGGGCTTCGCAAAGGCATTCGAAGCCAAATACAAAAAGCCGCCAACTTATCACGCAGCAAGCGGTGCCGCGGCGGGCGTAGTGTTGGGCTTGGCCTTGCAGAAGGCCGGAACCTTGGAGACGGAAGCGGTCCGCAAGGCCATGCTGGAATTGCGCGGGTCCACGTTCTATGGTCCGGTGAAATTCAACGACAGCGGGGTCAATACCTTGGCGACGCTGAATGCCTCGCAGATCGTCGGCGGCGTGCCCCAGGTAATCTTTCCTGAATCGGTGCGCAACGTAGCGCCGGTGTTCCCGCGTCCCTGAGCGGCTGCGCTTTCGGCAACTTGTCCGCCCAGCCCCGGTGGGGGCGGCAGGGCAGCCCACGGCGCGTCTAACCGAACTTTCGCATGTTTGCCCAAACCATCGTCAACGGGCTGTTGCTCGGGGGTGTCTATGGCCTCGCCACTATCGGTTTTTCGATGGTGTGGGGTGTCATGGGCATCATCAATCTGGCCCACGGGGCCTACATCATGATCGGCGCGTACATCGCCGTGGTCGCCTTCAACGCATTCGGGATCGATCCATTTATGGCTATTCCGCTGGCTATGGCGGTGCTGTTCGTAATCGGCTTCTTGATCCAGCGCTTTCTACTGAACTCGGTTCTCAAGACAGGTCTGCTTTTGTCCCTGGCGCTCACTTTCGGTGTGAACCTTGTGCTCGTCGACCTGTTCGTAGCAGGGTTCAGCTCGGACCTCCGCTCCGTGCGAACCAGTTACGGCTCGGATGCGATTGAGATCGCTGGCGTGCTCATTCCATCGGTGCGACTCGGCGCATGCGTTCTGGCGTTGCTACTCGCCTGGGGGTTCCACTTCTTCCTTTCGCGCAGCCGGCATGGGCAAGCGATTCTCGCCACAGCCCTTGATCGGGAGATCGCTCAGACTATGGGCATCAACCCGACACTCACATACGCACTCACCGCAGGCGCAGGCGCTGCGCTGGCGGGCGCTGCAGGGTGCATGGCGGCCATGCTTTTTCCTGTGTCGCCCCACCTGGGCAACTCATTCATCAGCGCTGTTTTCGTAATCACGGTGTTAGGTGGCATCGGTACCCTGGGCGGCGCAATCGTGGCGGGCTTCATGTTCGGCCTGATCCAATCCGCGGCTTCGGCGATCTGGGGTGTTGGCACGCAGGAGATAGTTGCGTTCGTCTTCTTCCTGGTCGCCCTCGTGCTACGCCCGCAGGGACTCTTTGGGCGCAAGTACTTTGGAGAGAACACGTGACGCACAAAATCAAACGGTACGGCGCAGCATTGCTCTGGGCTGTCGCGGCGGCTCTCACTATTGCCGCTTGCTTTTGGCTGGACAACTATTGGTTGCGCATCTGGACGAGCGTGCTGATGTACGTGGCAATTACCCAGGGTCTCAATGTAATCGTTGGTTTCGCGGGCTACCATTCCTTTGGAAATGCGGCCTTCTTCGGTACCGGCGCGTACGGTGCCGCCATGCTGATTACGGCCGGCTGGCCGCTCTGGGCGGCTTTGCTCGGCACCACTGCAGGGGGAGCGCTGCTTGCCCTCCTGCTTGGCCCACCACTGCTGCGCTTGAAGGGACACTACTTCGCCATTGCGACCGTCGCGCTGAATGCCGCGCTTGCAGAACTAATTCTCAATGTCGGGGGCTGGACTGGCGGCGCACAGGGCATTTCCTTGCCTATGTCCGACATGTCGCCGATTGCCCTTTACCGTCAGGTTTATCTGCTGATGTTCGGTGGCGCCGCAGCGGCGACCTTGATCGTCTTTTGGTTGTCGCGCAGCAGGTTCGGCTACGCGGTGCGCGCCTCCAAGGACAGTGAGGACGGGGCGAAAGCCATGGGCATCAACACCACCGCTGTCCGGGTAGCGGCATGGATGCTCAGTGGAGCGGTGACGGCATACGCAGGCGGTGTGTGGGCCTACTGGATCAACTTCATTGAGGTCGGCAGCGCCTTCGACGTCAGCCTTTCGGTCAAGGCGTACATCATGCTCCTCATGGGCGGGATGGGCTCGGTCGTCGGGCCAATTCTTGGAGCCGCTTTCTTTGAAGTGCTGGCAACGCTGGTGTGGAGCAAGTTCGGCGCTCTGCACAACCTCATGCTCGGGGTGCTGGTTTGTGCTGTGGTGCTATTTGTTCCGCGCGGAGTCATCATTCCAATGCGCCGGTATTTCGCGCGCCGCAAGTCTGTTGGACGCGCCGTATGAACCCGAGTCACAGTCTGGAGCTGGAGGGTGCGACGGTTCGCTTTGGCGGCGTCGTGGCAGTGAGCAACGTCTCGATGTCGGTGGGTGTGGGCGAAGTTGTGGGCTTGATCGGGCCGAACGGCGCGGGCAAGACCACATTGCTCAATTCGATTTCGCGATTGGTGCCACTCAGTGGCGGGACTGTGCGTGTTTTCGGCGAGAACATCACCCGCATGGCGCCTTACACCCTACCTCGGCACGGCGTGGCGCGGACCTTCCAAGTCGTGCAGCCCTTTGCAAACCTCACGCTGCGCGAGAACGTCGCAATTGCAGCGATGTTCTCGTCGCGGTCCCTGCCCAAGCGAGAAGCTATGGAACGCGCAGACGCCGTGCTTGCCCGTACACGACTGACGCAGAAAGCGCAGATGCTGCCGGCCGAAGTGACGCTAGCCGACCGCAAGCGGTTGGAGGTGTCGCGCGCTCTGGCGATGACACCGAAGCTGCTATTGCTCGATGAAGTGATGGCTGGCCTGAACTACACAGAGATCGACGCCATGATTCATTTGATCCGCGAACTTCAACGTGAAGGGACATCCATCGTGGTCGTGGAGCACGTGATGAAGGCCATCATCGCTGTGTGCGATCGAATCGTCGTGCTCCAGAGCGGGAAGAAAATCGCTGATGGCAGCCCGACCGGCGTGCTGAGCGACCCGACCGTGGTCGCGGCCTATCTGGGACAGAGGTATGTCGACCGTCAGAACGCCGCGGCGGCTGGGGTGACCTCATGAGCCTGCGAGTCGAAGGACTGAACGTGTTTTATGGCGACAGCCAGGCACTTTGGAACGTAGATCTGGAAATTCCAACGGGGGGGTTGGTATCCTTGGTGGGAGCAAATGGTGCTGGTAAGACGACGCTGATGAGGGCAATCGTGGGCTTGACGTCGGCGCGCAGCGGGTCGGTCGACATGGACGGAGTTCAGATCCTTCCCCTGGCACCGGAGCGGCGGGTGCAGCAGGGTATCGCCCTGGTGCCGGAGGGACGCCGATTGTTCAAGGGATTGACAGTGGAGGAAAACCTCCACATTGGGGCGTATGCGCGGCGGGATCGTGGTGCGATCGCCGGCGACCTGGAGAAGGTCGTGGGGTACATGCCCGATCTCAAGCCGCTTCTCGGCCGTCTTGCTGGCGACCTCTCCGGCGGCCAACAGCAAATGTGCGCCGTCGGGCGTGCCTTGATGGCCAGGCCGCAAGTGCTGCTCGTTGACGAGATGTCACTTGGGTTAGCTCCGGTCGTCGTTGACCAAATCGCTGACACCCTCCAGCGCATCAACCGCGAGTCCGGCATTTCGATCCTGATCGTTGAACAGGACGTAGATCTCTCCTTGAGCATCACTCAGACGGCCTACGTGCTCGAAACGGGCCACGTCGTGGCATCGGGCACCTCCACTGAGCTGCGCAACCGTGATGACATCCAGGCCGCCTATCTCGGCCTTCACTAAATGGAACCAAGAAAATGAACGAGACCTCTTATGATCTGGTCCTGCAAGGCGGCGAAGTCATGTTGCCCGAGGGGCGCACGCACGCCACTGTGGCGGTGAAAGGGGAGAAGATTGCGGCAATCTTCGTACCCGGCACGACGCTACACGCGCGCAAGACCATCGATGCGACGGGTAAGGTTGTCATGCCGGGGCTATGGCATGTGCACGTGCACTTTCGCGAGCCAGGGCACACTTACAAGGAAGACTTCGAGTCTGGCACGCGGGCGGCGGCGTTGGGCGGCATCACATGTTGCCTGGACATGACTAATAACGACCCGCATCCGACGACGCTGGACACCTTCGCGCGCAAGCGCGACATGGTGTCTGTGAAAGCGTTGATCGACTTCGGGCTCTACGGTGGCGGCCTCTATCCGTCCACTGTCGCCGCCCTCGCCGGCGAGGGCGCGATCGCAATCAAAGTCTTCAACACACGCCATGTGAAGGAGGTCTATCCATACATCAGCGAGCTAGGCGTCGTGGACCACGGCATCCTTTACGAGATCTTTGAGAAAGTCGCGGAGCACGGTCTTGTATGTTCCGTCCACCACGATGACAGCGAGTGGTGCAAGCGTTTGGTGTTCCGCGATTACATCAACAAGGGGAAGACCACGGTCCAGGACTATTTCGACTGCTACACCAAAGGCTACATGTATGGGCACGGAATGGGGGCGGGCCTGGCCGCAAGTCTGTACTACGCGCGTCTGGCAAAGGTAAAGCTGCACGTCTTGCACATGGGTGTAATGCCTGCAGAGACGAATGAGCTGATGCGACACGCGAAGTTTGAACTGGGGCAGGACGTTACCGGCGAGATGGAGGCCGCTGCGCTATTCATGCACCGCGCCCAAGCGGATAAGGTGGGGCCAAATGCCTACCTGTGGGCCTACAACCCCGAAGCGCACTGGAAAGCTATTCGAGAGGGTTCGGCGGACATACTGGTCGGGGAGCATGCGCCGCACACATTCGAGGAAACCAAACCGGGTTGGGAGGATAACTTCTCCGTACCGCTCGGCATTACGGGCGCCCAAGAGTTCATCCCGCTAGTTCTGAATGCAGTCAATGAAGGGCGTCTGTCGCTGGAAGACGTGGCGCGCCTTTGCGCGCGCGCGCCGGCGCAACGCTTCGGCCTTTTCCCGCGCAAGGGGCACATCAGCATCGGGGCGGATGCCGACTTCACCGTGGTGGACATGAAGAAGACGAACACGTTTGCGCGTGCAGATATGGCAAGCCGTTCCGGACACACCTCCTGGGAGGGGATCTCCACGCGCGGCATGCCAGTGCACACCATCGTCCGCGGCAACATTGTCGTTGAGGATGGGGCCGTAGTGGGAAAGCCTGGGACTGGGAAGTTCCAGCCTGGTTCGGCAGCCCGCTGATCATTTTTCCCAGTCGCCCGTGACATTGAGCCAGTAGCGTAAGGTCGGCACCGCGCTGCTGCGCTTTTCTCGCGGCTGCCGCGGCGCTCAAATTTCCAACAGGATGGCTCACACGGCCGGAGCGCGACTGCGCCTGGCCTGCGAGATCGCCGGCATCGACGAGCGCACCCTGCAACGCTGGAAGGCGCGGCAAGGCCTCGTAGCGGGCGATGGGCGGCCTCAGGCTGTGCGCCCGACACCCGGCCATGCATTGAGCGTGGCCGAGCGTGCGCAGCTGCTTGCGGTGGCCAACGAGCCGCGCTTTGCCGCCGTGCCGCCGGCGCGCATCGTGCCCATGCTGGCCGATGAGGGCTGCTACCTGGCCAGCGAATCCAGCTTCGCGCGCGTGCTGCGTCAGCAAGGACAGAACGCTCACCGCGGGCGCGCCAAAGCGCCCAAGGCGGTGCGCCCACCGACCACGCATATCGCCACCGCACCGCGTGCTGTGTGGTGCTGGGACATGACCTACTTGCCGGCCACGGTGCTGGGTCGCTGGTTTCACCTGTACCTGATCCTGGACCTGTACAGCCGCAAGATCGGGGGCTGGGAAGTGCACGACAGCGACGACTCCGACCATGCCGTGCACCTGGTGCGCCGCACGGCGCTGGCCGAGGGCATTGCCATGATGACCGCCAAGCCGGTGCTGCACGGCGACAACGGCTCCACGCTGAAGGCCACCACGGTGCTGGCGATGCTCAGCTGGCTGGGGGTCAAGCCTTCGTACTCGCGGCCACGTGTGGACGACAACGCCTATGCCGAGAGCTTGTTCCGCACTGCCATGGGTGTGTGGAGCGCAGAGTCCTATCCCGAGCCGCCGTATTACTACCCGGAGGGCATCGAGACGCCGGATCGGATGGTGAATCTCACTGCAGGGCTGCTGCGACGCGGCTTCGCTGAAGACGACGTGCGCAAGGTCCTGGGGCTGAACTGGATGCGGGTCTACGCTGCTGTGTGGCGTTGAAGCTTGCGTACGTCGTGTGCGGCGCATCGCGGCCGGGTCGCTGAGACCCCAGAGAACAGTGGCGTTTTGTGCACCAGCCGAAACAAGAGCGTGTCCCATTGTGCTGTCGAAGCACCGCCCATCTGAATGGCCTGCGCCGGTCCATCGAGGGAACTGGACTAACGGGTCACCCGCCCGCGGGACAAGGGCGGCAGAGTCGAGCGAACGCGCGCAGGAACAGGTCCAGCCGCCGGCGTGAGCAACTCCCGGACATCGACGCCGAAGGCTGCGGCGATCTGATAGAGCATGGTGAGGGTTGGATTTGCTCGGCCTGACTCGATTCGGCTCACATACGTGCGGAAAAGCCCGCTTCGGTCAGCGAGCTCCTCCTGCGTAAGTCCGTGGATGGAGCGCAGTTCCTTGATCCGCGTGCCCAGCACAGCCCTGGGATCGGGACAGGTCTCTGCCTCCAATCGTCGCGCATGAATCGGCGTTTTGGGGGGATTTGGAGAAGCCATGCCCTCCATGTGATTTATGTATACTGATTCATACACACACTGATTCGTACATTACGCACCGGCTACTGCTGTTGAGAAGGGTCCCATGCGGGTGACAGTCTTAGGCACAGATTTGGAGGGCGTCCAACCTGCAAGCCGCCGCGAACGGGCGGGGCGCGGGCGGTGCGGGTCACCCCGTTTGCGCGGGATCGCGAAACAAGGAGTACATGCCGAACCCCGCGCCTGCGGCTCAATTGATGCCCCAGTTAGCGGTTGGCTTGTGACGACGGCCGGACCGAACATAACCCGCATATTCGTGCTTCTTAGCGCGCTTGGTTGGGCAAACGCAACAAGTTACCCCCTTTGCCCGAATGTGTAACGTGACGCCTCGCAGCGAGGTCCGGACCTCGTGAAATACATGCCTAGCGTACGGGCCACTCTGGTTCTGCTTGTGCTCGTATTGACGTTACCCATCCTCGCCCTGGTGTTCCAGACATCGATCACCGAAAAGGAAAGAACCATTGAGCAAGCAAAAATGCAGCTTCAGGTTCAGGCACAGCTCAGAGCCGACAGCCAGAAGCAGCTGTTCGAGGGCGTGCACCACATGCTCAAGGTGATCTCGCACGCTGAGTCGATGCAAAGGCCGGACACCAGGGAATGCAATCGTTATCTGCGCGAACTCCATGAATTCTTCCCTCGATACGCGCACCTGTCATTTGCCGACCCAGCCGGAATCCTGGTGTGCCGATCGTCGTCGACCGCGGGGCCGTTCCACATAGGCGACCGCTCATATTTCAAAGGCGCGGTGAGCACGGGCAACTTCACCGTCAGCGAATACCTGGTCAGCCGTGTCACTGGCAGGCCATCCATCGCGTTGAGCCTTCCGGTCTATCGGGCCGATGGCGAACTTCACGGCGTACTCTACGCTGTGCGTGAGCTCGCATCGATCCAGGCTCAATTGGATACGACGCCGCCGCCGCCCGGGGTGACGGATCTGATCACCGACGCAGAGGGTGTGGTCCTGGCCTCATCGGGCGAGCGGTCGCAGCCGTCGGGCCAACGCTTGGCAGATCCTCATCTTTCGAAGGCCGCTCGTAGCCGGCGAGCGGTGTTTGACCAAACCCGGGACGAGAACGGGCACGAGTGGTTTTACGCAATTCAGCCGGCGAACGCAGAGGGTGCGGGGGGCCTTGTAGTAGCATCGATCATATCCAGTGACAGCGTCTTGCGCCCGGCGATCAAGAGGCTGCAAAGGGAGGCGGCCATCCTGCTGGCAATCGCCTTAGCGGCGATTCTCCTGGCATGGAATTTGGGTGATCGCGTCCTGGCTACGCCGATCCAGCGAATTCTGACCAAGGTCGAGGCACTGGGGCGCGGTGACACAGCGACGGTCCAGCCTTCGCCCGCCGCCCGCCCGCACCTGCGCGAGCTTAGTCAGATAGACCGGGGCATAGCCGATCTGGCCGAGACATTAGCCACCCGCTCGTTGCAGCGCGACCAGGCCATCGCCGCGATCCAGTTGCAAAAGCTGGAAATAGAAGCCAGCGAGCGGCGCTACCTCGCTCAATTCGAAGCGAGTCCCCAGCCCATGTGGGTATTCGACACCCAGACGCTGGCCTTCCTGGTCGTGAATGACGCCGCCGTGACGCACTATGGCTACCCGCGTGAAGAATTCATGACGATGATGCTGCCGGACATCCACCTGCCATCGCTCGCCCCGCAGCCCATCAACATCCTGCAGCAGCCAGACTGCGAACCCGCGAATGGCGCCATCCAAAGGCACAGGCGAAAAAACGGCGAGATCATCGACGTCGAGATCGCTGCGCATTGCCTCAATTGGGGAGGCCATCCCGCAGGGGTGATGATCGTCTATGACGTAACAAGCCGCGAGTTCGCCAAGCTGGCCTGGACAAAGCTTCACGCCACGCTAGAACAGAAAGTCGCGCAGCGCACTCGCGAACTTGAGCTCGCCAACAAGGAGCTCGAGGCTTTCTCCTATTCCGTGTCCCATGACCTGCGTGGGCCGCTGCAAGTCATTGACGAGTTTTGCAGCGTGCTGGTCGAAAGGCACAAGGATGAACTTCCCACTAAGGCAAGACACTATCTCGACCGAATCCGGGCCGGCACGCGGCAAATGAACGCGTTGATTGACGACTTGCTGACCCTGGCCAGAACAGGACAGGCATCGATGGAACTCCAACAGGTCGATCTCGCCCGTATTGCCCGCGCCACTGTCGCCCAGCTGCGCCAGCGGTTTCCGCAGCGTCAAGTCAGCGTCGAGATCGAAGAGCCATTGATGGCCCGCTGCGATCCGGGATTGATGGCTGTGCTTCTTGACAACCTTATTGGCAACGCTTGGAAGTTCACTTCTGCCACACCGCATGCAGCGATTCGCGTAGGGGTTGCCGCAGCCACTCAAGACGGGCCGGGGTTTGTTGTGGCCGACAATGGCGCGGGCTTCGACATGGCCTTTGCGGACAATCTGTTCAAGGCGTTCCAGCGACTGCACTCGGCGTCTGAATTTGAGGGCACGGGAATAGGGCTGGCCATCGTCCAGCGCATCATTCATCGGCATGGCGGTCGTGTCTGGGCGGAATCTACGGTCGGTAAGGGCGCGAACTTCTTCTTTTCCTTACCGGAGGCATGAAGGCGTAGCCTTTGAGCTCGCGAGATGGACAAGCCCTCTAAGCCGGTAGCGGAGGCTGCTTGTAGTCTCACGGCTTACGAGGTAGGGTACGAAAGATCAGTGGGGAGCGTGAAACCATGACTGAAAGAATATCGGGTCCTAAGAGCGGCTACTACATCGCAAGCTACGCGTGTCCCATGGGTGAGCTCTTGCAGCAGTACATGGGCATGGCCAGAATTTCCACTACAAGACCCCGAAGCTATTGGGCCAACGACCAACGTGCTGGAGCGGATTCCGGTGACGAGTTCTGTGACGGCGCGCTTTTCGAATCGGCAGAGGCGGCGCTGACTTATGCGGAGCAGCTCGCGCTAAACGAAATCGCTCGGCGCGAATCCGGGACGATGCCAAGCGGGAGCGGCGAACGGTCTTGTGTATCCAAGCTACCAAGAGGAGCCCCCGGATCGGAGAGACAGTAGAAGTTTGACGGTCCCCGGGGGTCCTTGCCGAAGGGACTGTTACCCACGCAGCCGGCAAGTCGCGTGGACGAACTAAGGCTGGCAGCCCTCCTTCGCGACCACCTGATCCTGCAGGCCGTCGTCAAGACAGGGTTGCCGCGCGCTTCCCCTGGGCGAAGGGCTGGGTCATTCTGACCGGCACGCAGGACTTCGGGGTCACTGCACGAGCTTGATGCTACCGCTGACGCGCAAGAGCGTAGAGCCCATTGCCGCGCGGGTAGATCCGATGCGCGCGAGCGCCCGACAACAAGCGTTGCACCGCTTCGCAGCCCATCGCCCGGGTGCCGACGATAAGGATGTCTGCGCGATGTGCTGGAAGCAGGGCATCTTCTCGCCCATACGACCCCGAGGTGAAACCGGTTTCGAGCCTCTCAGAGCGCTTGCAAGGGGCCAAGCTACCATCCTAGTCAACACCAGCGCCCGCGCATCTCCATGAATCGATTTCAGGCCGCGCCGGACGGGGTTGTAACTCGCGCCTCGGCGCCGAACATGTCGATCACGGCCTTCAGGTGCTTATCGCAGTCGCGGCGCAGACGCGAAACCTCGTCAAGCACTTCCCTTGTTGGAGGCGGCGCCTTGCCGGCGGTATAGGCTGCCCATGCGAATCCGAGGCGTTCCTCAGCCTCTCGGACCTCTGCGATCGCCCGCTTCCACGCCGCGTGGAGTGTTTCGTTCTTGGTTGTCACGGCACCAAATGTTAGCCATATGAGCCTTACGCGATGTAGGACAACAACCCGTCGTCACTAGTTCGGACCCTTGCGCATAGCGTACGCGGCGTTCAGCTCTTCGAGAGCGGCATAGCACTTCCGCTCCAATATCTGCACGTCGGCCTGTAGGTCTTCGGGAACTGGCCCTGGGCGCCCCTGCGCCTCCTTGAGCCTGCCGCGCGCCACCTTCAGCCGTTCGTACAGTTCCGTCCACGTTGCTAGTTTTGTCTCGATGATGGGGTCCATGGCGTCCCGCACTCTCTTTTGGTACTACTGAGCGAACCATAGCTTACGGATGACCTGTATTTCGCAAAAAATGTCACAAAACCAAATCGCTTACGTTCATGACTAAAAAGCGAGAATGTACGCGACGAACCGTAATACTGAGGTTTGCAAAAAATAGAGTGCGGCCCCTCTGAGCCACAAAAAAGAAGCCAAGGTCGTTGTTGGCCAAGCGCGCAAAGGAAACTGGTCGGATGAGTGCTCAGTCGGAAACCCTCGCATTGCGCAGTGGCTTCACGCGATAGGCAACCGATGAATTTGCCAGCCGGGCTCGACGCGAAGCCGACGTCGTGCTTGGGATAACGCGAATGTGTGAAGCATCGGCTCGCCGCGAGGTCATAGAAAGCATTCACTTTCGTCAATGCCAGCCAAGTTGAAAAGCGGCTTAGCTACCTGCTGACACCTTCACGCTTGCGAATATTGCGTTTAGTGCGTATATTTCGCTTGAGGTGTCGGCGCAACGCGTGCAAGATCAAAGGACCCAGCATGACTCAGATACTCGATCCAGCCAGTGAGATGGAAGCAGAAATGGCCGGCGCAGCGACGGCATGCCTGGTTGCGGCCCTGGACCACTCGAACGCAAAAGCGGTCAAGGTGACCATCGAGGTGGACGGGAACGGCAAGGGCGAAGCACCGGTGCTGCTCCTGCCTCCCCGGGCCTTGCGTTTCTTTGCCGACGTGCTGCGCCAGATGGCTAAACGCGAGCCGATGATGCTCGTCCCGCAGAAGCTTGAGCTCACGACGCAGCAGGCCGCGGCGCTCTTGAATGTGTCCCGCCCCTTCGTGATCAAGGAGATCGAAGCTGGCCGGCTGAAGTGCCGACTCGTCAACCGACATCGGCGCATCGAGTTCGAGGAACTCATGCGCTACAAAGAGGAGCAGAAGCAGCGCTCCGCCGACGCCCTCAAACGATTGAACGACCTCTCCCAAGAGATGGGCGAGGAGTTGTGAGTGGCCGGGAGCGCGCAGTACACCGCGGTGCTTGATGCCAACGTCCTGTATCCGGCGATGTTGCGCGATGTGCTTCTCAGTCTGGCCGACGCGGATCTTTACAGCGCCAAGTGGTCGGTTCACATCCGCGAGGAGTGGACCCGCAGCCTGCTGCGAAACCGGCCTGGCATGGAAGCGCAGATCGCCGCAGCTGCTCAGGCCATGGAGGACGCGATTCCGGATTGCCTGGTTTCCGGCTATGAGCATTTGATCGAGGGCCTGAAGCTCCCGGACCCTGACGACCGCCACGTGCTGGCGGCTGCGATCGCGGGTCATGCGGACGCGATTGTGACGTGGAACGAGAAGGACTTTCCCAAGGAAGTGCTGGACCCGTTTGGCATCGAGGTGCAGACACCCGACGAATTCGTTCTCAACCAGCTGATGTTGGAGAAGGTCACTGCGCTCGCCGCCCTCAAGCGAATGCGTGAGCGTTGGGCACGGCCCCAGTACGACGCGCCAGCGTTGGTGGCGCTACTCGAAAAGCGCGGGTTGCCCCAGACGGCGGCGCACCTGCGCGATGTCGTGGCGCTCATCTGACGTTATTCCGCGCAGGCAGCGCGAGGACACCTTGGCCACCGACGCCCCGGACACCTCGCACTCCTCGAGGAGCTGAGCCTTCAACTGCTCGCTGTGCCGTCGGCGCGAAGCGACTCTCTCACTTGCCATCGTGTCCACCTATTTCCTATGTGGACACGATCCTTCGCGAAACGGGGCAGAGGTTCAAGATGGGATCACCGCGCGCTTACCACCCATCGGCGGAAGCGCAAACTTACTCATCAATTCAAGGGCCAGCATGAGCGTTGCCATTGCGATTCGCGAACTGCGGTTAATCCGGCTGGTTTACGACCTATCGCGAGCGAGCCACACGCCTATGGCCACAACGACAAGCAAGACCACGACTTGTTGCGTGCCTACCAGGTCAACGGCTCTAGCAACTCTTTCGAGTCCCTCGGCTGGAAACTATTTCGATGCGACGATGCTTTCATCGTTCGGCGTACTTGGCCAGGCGGCGTCACTTGTGCACGATGTTGGCGTTGATTCCGTGCGACAGCGCCACGCCTGCTACCGACGCTCCGGGCAGCGCGCATTCGCTCAGAACCTGCGCCTAGAGTTCGCCACTGTGACGCTGCCGGGTGATCCTCTTGGAGTCTTCCATGGTGTCCACCCAAATTCCTTGGTGGACACCATCCTTGCCGCTTAGACGGTCAGATTCAAGAGTGGGATGGCCGGACGTACATGGACGCCCCCTATGCCAAGCTCTCAATTCGTGATGCCTCGAAGGTAAAGATTGCACCCGTACATTCGGACTTCCAGTGTGGCTTTTGGCCACTGTCCCTGATGGGTTAAGCTGGTTGACGCCTCGATCGCTTACACGCACTCTGGGTGCCTCGTCCGGCGCGGGCTTTGCCAACCACGGTCTGACCTGTCTTGCCATCACTTCATGCTCGCCTGAGCAATCGGTGGTTCATTCCCCCTGCAGTCGTCGTCTCTTGGTTCTTGGGTGCCTGCGCTGTTAGATTGTCTCGACCGCGCTCACGTAGCCGACCTCGTAGTGCCGATCGTGCGCCAGTAGCGCCCAGACTATGCGCGCATTCTTGTTCGCCAGCGCAACTGCAGCCACGTTCTTGTTGCGCCGGTTAACCACGCCATTGATCCAACTACATGCACTCGACTCCGGCTTCTGACCAGCGCGATAGATCACCGATCGAGCCCCATGTATCAGCAGCGTTCGTAGGTAGCTGTCTCCGCGTTTGCTCATGCCCAGGAGGTTAGCCTTGCCGCCCGAGGAGTGCTGCCGGGGAACAAGGCCCAGCCATGCGGCCACCTGACGGCCGCTATCAAAGTTCCTGGCGTCTCCGATGGAGGCCACCAGTGCGCTCGCGGTGATGGGTCCGATCCCCGGGACTTGCGCGACCTTGCGGCTGAGATCGCTGCGGCGGTGCCACGCCTGGATCTGCGCTTCGAGTTCGCCGACCTGGCGGTCGAGTTCCTTGAGGTGATCAAGCAAGCGTTGCACGAGTACGCGAAACGCGCCCGGCAAATCGTTGGAGGCATCCTCAATCAGCTCGGGCACTCGTGTACCGATGTAGCCAATGCCCTGCGGGATGATGAGACCAAACTCTCCAAGCAGTCCTCTGATCTGGTTGGCCTGGGCAGTGCGCGCCTTCACGAAGCCTTGGCGTACCCGGTGCAATGCGAGCACCGCCTGCTGCTCGACATTCTTGATCGGCACAAAGCGCATGTTGGGTCGGCCGACGGCCTCACAGATCGCCTCGGCGTCGGCGGCATCGTTCTTGTTGGTCTTCACATAGGGTTTGACGAACTGCGGCGCCATCAGCCGTACTGTGTGGCCGAGCTCCTGCAGCTTGCGCGCCCAATGGTGCGCGCTGCCGCAGGCCTCCATGCCGACCAGACATGCGGGCAGATTGACGAAGAACGCCGCCATCTGCTCGCGCCTCAGTTGCTTCTTGAGCACGGCCTTGCCGCGCTCGTCAATGCCGTGGACCTGGAACACGTTCTTCGCCAAGTCGATGCCAACTGTCGTAATCTTCATGGTGGACGCCCTTCTCGGTTCAAGTGGTTGAAGCAACGCTTCCACTTTGGCACATCGATGCCGTTACGGGTGGGGGCGTCCATCCCATTGCTTACGCTTCAGTCCGGATCTTGCTCCACCGTCAATGGCGGCTTGCCAGTCATCTCCGCGATGTCAACGAAGAGTCGGTCAGCCTCTTCTTGATACGCTTCCAGCTGCTTCAACAGCTGTTGGTCGGGGCGATGATCTTCGAGTCGATTCTGCGGCCAGATGCGTAGCTCGAGAGCGCGGATGAGCTCTTCATATCGTCTGAGTGTCTCGTGTTTAGCGGGAACGCCGCATCCCGCTCGATCATCGCGGGTTCTGAGGCGACGCTGGGTACGCCGCGCCTCGGAGTCCGAAAAATCCTTCATAAGACACCGCTTCTTTTCTGTGGAAGACTACTTGCCTGCGCGCCATTAGAGCACCGTTGTGCTCTTGCGAAGTTGCCTGAGCGTTTGGTGGATGATTCGTAGGTGCGCCGCCGCCGTTCGACGCAGCTGCCGCAAATGGGCGAACTCCTCCTCGCAGGGTGACGCCCCGTGCCCTGCCAAATACCTGTCTAGTGCTGCCTCAAGCCGGGCTCCCTCAGCGATGGCTCTGGTATCCAGGCGCTGCCACTCAGCAAAATGCGAAGACATATCAATTTCCGCGCCCTCAATCTGCAATTCCGACAGAGTCACTAGTCCCACTCCGAGAGCGCCCCGCCTCTGCTCTGTGCGCCCTTAGCGCGGGGAGCCTGCGTAGGAGTGCCCGAAAGTACCCAGGCGATCAGCGTCTCGCCGGTACGGCAGAACGCCGCTTGTATGTCTGGATCTCGAACGGAAGCACCGCTAAGGAGCTTCGCGCCGTAGCCCATCAGGTGCAACGCATTGAGGAAATTCATCATCCCTGCCCCCACAGAAATCCACTGCTCGTGGGCCGGCACGTCCTCAATATTGGCGCGAATACTCCCAACCACCGCGATCAAGGCAGGGCCATTGTGAGCACGCTCCCGAGCCCGCTCGACTTCGGCTGCGCCATGGCCGCGCCTTGCGGCATCGGCCGCGAACAGACGGCCAAGCCGTTCGCGTTGGTGATCCGCGATTCGCACAAAACGGAACGGTCGCAATTGGTGATGATCGGGCGCCCGCAGCGCCACAGCGACTGCCCGGCGAATTTCTGCCTGCGACGGTGCTGGCTGCGCCAGATACTTGGGGCCCAGCGAGTATCGTCCTTCCAGCAGAGCCGTTGGATCCCGGTCTTCTGCCTGGAATTGCCGCTCCACGTGGGGAGCGGGCAGTGGAAAGCGCCTATCGGTCTGCAGATCAGCGACTCTCATGGCTTGCTCGATGTTGCCGTCACTTTCCGCTCAACACCCACTGGACGAGGGTTTTGACATCGGCGTCCTTGACAGTGACGTTGGGCGGCATCGGGACAGGTCCCCAGACGCCCGCACCACCCTTCTTGACCTTGGCAATCAGCTTTGCCTCAGCGGTCGCATCACCTTCGTATTTTCTGCTAATGTCTTTCCAGGATGGGCCGACCAGCTTGGTCTCGGCCGCGTGACAGGCAACGCAGTTGCTCTTCTGCGCCAGCTGTGTAGCTGCGGGGTTGGAAAAGGCGGGTGCGGCGATCAACGACCCCGCGATGAGAATAAGTGGTGAGTACTTCATGATCTTCCTGCTGAGAAGTGGTTGAAAAATTGCGTCAAACGATATTGCGCGGCTTAAGGGTCATCTGGGTGAAGCTGCCTTTGTAGGGTGAGTCGCCAAGGCGCTTGAGCACGCCGCGGCCCAGCTTGTAGCGGTAGTTGTTCGTCATCGGATCGGGTACGGCGGACACGACCGCGTTGGCGGGTGAGCCTGGAAAGTTGAAATTCGCCATCGCCACGCCAGGGCGCATTTCGTCAGAAACGATGGCCACCGCGACAAAGCGCCCCTCGGTCGACTTAATATGCCCCTCGCGCAACAAGTTGTTGAAGTTCATATCCGCGTCGAGCACGCCTTGCGGTTGGCTCATCTGAATGTAGACCGTATCGTTCACCACCTCCACGTAGTCGCCGGATTCAATGCCTTTCGCCTTGGCGTCGTCTGGGTGGATGACGATGCCGCTGTCTGGCCATCGCTGCGACAGGTAAGGCTTTCGCTTGTCATCGAAACCGGATTGCCAGACCTCATTGAACCGGCCGTTCGTCACCCATATTTCGCCCTTGTCGGCACGTGGCTTGACGGCGTCGTAGAACTGCAGCCAGCCAGGAAATTTCCAGGGGCTCTTGAGCAGGATGGCTTTGCCACTGTGGGTGTTGAACGCATGCAACACCTGCAACTGCACTTCGCCTTGCTCCATCTCTCCCCATTTGTTGCTGGGGTCATGAAGCCGCTGTGTGCCCACCAACTCGCCGTTGCGTACCCGGATCGGCGTCTGGATGCCCGTTGTGCCGTAGCTGCGCAGCAACTCATGGCCCTTCACCTTGGAGCGCTGGGCCTTGGCGACCAAGGGGTGGTAGTTCAGCACGCCGGTGCGTGAAAAGCGAGCGGCTTCCTCGAACACGTCGTTGCTGTCTTTCCATGCATAGCTGCCGTCGGCGTCGAAGCCCATCTTCTGCGCGAACTTCTGTACCGCCCACCAATCGGGTTTGGCCTGGCCCGGCGCATCGTAGAACTTGCTGTACAGGCGCAGGCGCCTTTCGCTATTGCAGCGTGTGAAATTCTCTTCCCCCCAGCTCGCCGCGGGCAGCACGATGTCCGAAAATTCGGTGCCGATCGGAGCCACAGGGTAGATGTCCGAGTCCACCATCACCGTTCCGCCGGAGTCGACCCGGCGTTTCAGGGTCTCGAAGATGGCCGCACGGTCAAGGCTGGTGATCTGGTGCGGATTGCCACGCGTGAGCTCGCGCATTCTGGCTTCCAGCGCATTGCTGGCCATCATCGCCGCGATCCAGGTGGTGCCGAAAACCCACACGAACTTAAGCTCGCCGGCCATCAGCCAGCGATCCATATTGAAGTCCTTCTTGCGTCGGCCGGGGTACTTCTCAGGGCTCAGCCAGCCCGAGCCACCGCCGGCCGAAATCATGCCGCGCTGATGCCCGCCGCCTCGGGAAATCATGCGGCCGGGACGATTCCCGGAGCCGCATATCAAGCCCAGCGAGGACAGAGACGTCGTGTTCATGTAGTTGTTGGACCAGTAGTTGCCCTTTTCCAGCATGAACGAAGTTTTCGGATGCTCTCCCTTGGCGTTGGGTTTGGCGATCCACTCGGCGGCCAACCTGATGTCCTTGGGGTCGAGCCCCGTGATCTTTGCCGCGACGTCAAGTTTGGATTCTTCCTGCGAGAGGATGAATTTCTTGTAGTCGTTCCAGTCGCTCTGCCACGTACCCCAGGTGGTGCGCCACTGCCACCCGGTGTTGCGCGTTCCGCGCCCATAGCCGGCTTCCACTTCCCAGGTGTTGGCGATCCACTGGTCGATGAACGCCTGGTCCTGCCAGTTGTTTTCCAGCACGATGCGCGCCAGCGCCATGTGCAGCACGGTGTCCGTGCCGGGGATGATCGAGAGGTGAATGCCTCGCTTCTCGCGCAGGGCCCACGCAACGCCCATCGTCTTGTGGGGCGTGACGAAGATGAACTTCTTGTTGCCCGGCATCATCCATTGGGTGAACAGCGTGGTTTTTGTTTCGTACGGGTCCACGCCGGAAAGGAACGCCACCTCCGCTTCGGCCCAGTCCTCGTAGCTGGCTGCGAAGGAGTCGATGCCCGCGTCGTCAAGTCCGGTGGCGTCGTTTGTGTTGGCAGTCTTGTCGTGCGGTGCGATCGAAGGCGTGCCGATGGACGTCATGCCGAGCTTGGTGATCGCATAGGTGTTCTCGAAGTACTGATACGAGAACATCTTGATGCCCCAGGCATGCTCACCATGCTTGCTGAGGATGTACTTCGAGATGTCTGCCATGACCTCGGTGGCGAGGTCCCAGCTGACGGGCGTCAGCACGCCGTTGACCCGAATCATCGGCGAGCTCAATCGATCGCGTGTCAGATTGCCGGGGTTATGGCACTTCTGGGCCAGCGTGCCTCCGCGAATCGAGTGGTTCCCGCCGGGGTTCACCGTTTTCGCGTCCTTGTCGGGCACCACGACGACGTGATGCGGTTTCCCTTGGAATTGCACGACGTTGTGCTGCGTCGGGCTCACCCAGGCGCCCATGATGTTCTGATGGGGAAAGTCGCTCTTGAGTGCATTACTGCTCGCGGCGCGGGCGCCTTCGCGGCCGACCGGCCAACGATAGACTTTGTAGCCGCATGCCACGGTGCAGTAGTCGCATGCTGTGGTGAAGACTGCTGCGTCCCGCGGAGGAAGGGGCGCCCGGTCTTGCGGGGCGAAAACATTTTCTTTGCTCATATCTGTTCCTTTGATCAGCCGCGGCCGACGTTGGCGCTGTACCCGTAGATCAATCCCTGCACACCGACAGCCACGATGTCGTCACCCTCGATTTCGAGCACGATCTGCGGCAGGCTCTCCGTAGAGTGCCCCGACACAACCATGCCGTGGCGTGTCAGGTCGAAGGTCGTCAAGTGCAGCGGACAGGGGCCCAACACTTGGTGCTGTGGCTTGTAGGTGCCGTCCAGCGGCCCGCCCATGTGGGGGCACTGCTGGTTGAAGCCCACGATGTCCTTGGCTGGACCGACTGCCCCGCCTGCGGGAGTGCCGAGCTTGACCACGATGTTGCGTACGTCGGGATACGGGTAGCTGAAGGCCACGGGCTCGCCGACCTTCAGTGCCGAAAGCTTGGCCACCTTTTGGCGCGGGTAGCTGGCGCGAAGGGCGCGTACATTTTGTGCCAACGCTTCGCCGGGCAAGCCCAGAGTGCCCAGCGCAACGGTAGTTCCGCCGGCCAGCAGGAAGCCGCGTCGGCTCATGCACGCGCGTTCGCCCTCATGCTCGCCATGGTGGTGTGCGGCGGGCAGGAAGTCGGGATGAATGTTGATGGTTCGTTGCGTCATGTCAGGCACCTCATTTGGTAGGCAGGGGCTGGTAGTCCCCGGGAATCTTCGGGTCGTCGTGGATGAGGGGCTTATCCATCGACAGCGCCTGGAGAAACGCCACCAGGTCGGCTTTCTCCTGCGCGGCGAGGCCAAGTGGCTTGAGCAGGGAGCTCTTGCCTTCCACTTTGCCGCCGCCGGCGTTATAGAAATCAATCACTTCAGGCAGAGTGGTAAAGACGCCGTTGTGCATGTAGGGCGCGGTGACCTTCAGCTCGCGCAGTGATGGCGTCCTGAACTTTCCGATGTCCTTCGGATTCTTTGTGACGTAGTAGAGACCGCGGTCAATGTGGGCGTCGCGGTACTTGTCCTCGGGCAACCCCTTCTGGTATTGCTGCCAGCGGTGAGTGATCTGCAAAAGCGCGTCGTCCTTGAATGCCGCCGGCTCAGGCACGCCGAGGTTGTGGAACTTCTGGTCCGAAGCCAGGGCCCCGTTATGGCATTGCAGGCAAGCGGCTTTCCCGTTGAACAAGGCCATGCCGCGCTGTTGAGATGCATTCAGTGCCTTCTTGTCGCCAGCAAGCCAGCGGTCGAACGGCACCTGCTTCGCATCGGTGATGACCGTACGCTGGTACGCGGCGATCGCGCGCCATGCATCGTTGATCCGCGGCCACTCCGAGCCGAACACCTTACGGAAGGACTCAACGTATTCCGGGACGAAGCGCAGGCGCATTTCCATCACCGAGCTGTCACCGTTGCCGGCGACCGGGCCCTCGGCCGCCGCGGGCGCCTGTGCTTCCAGGCTGGTCACGCTGCCTTCCCAGAACAGCTTGTTGTAGTAGGCGGAGTTCAACACGGTCTGCGAATTCCGCCAATGCTTGGTACCGGGGTAGCCGCGCGACTGCGCACCGGCGTCGCCCCACCCCAGGTTGGGCAAGTGGCAGGAGACGCAGGGCATCGATCCATTGCCGGAAAGGCGAGCGTCCCAGAACAGCTTCTTGCCGAGCTCGATCTTTTCAGGTGTTTGGGGGTTGTCCTTTGGAATTGATGGCGCGCCGAGAGTGGCCAAGGGAGGCACGGATGCCGCCGCTTTGACAGATCCCTGGCCGAAGGCGGGGGCCGCGAGGGCCAAGGCTGCGACTGCCAGGAGTGCTTGGAGTTTGGATTGACTCATGGTTCTTCCCGTTTAGTTCTTGCCAAAATTCCCGCGCACTTGCAGGTCAGGTATCGAGGGTTCGGGCACCTTCAGCTCGTCGCCAGAAAGCGTCAGCAGAAACGCCACCAGTGCCTTTTTCTCGTCCGAGGCTAGACCCAGCGGCTTGAGCTGCGATCCCTTGCCGCCTCCGCGGTCGTAGAAGTCCACGACCTCGTCCAGCGTCCCGAACACGCCGTTGTGCATGTACGGCGCGGTGTACTTGAGCTCACGCAACGAGGGCGTTTGGAACTTGCCGACGTCCGCCTGAACCTTGGTGATGGCATACGAGCCGACATCTGTTCTCGCGGCCATGTAGTTCGGCATGCCGCTCGTCGAGTAGTGACGCAGCATGGTGATCGTGCGAAGAGGGTTGGCCAGCAGATCGGGATGCTCGGGAACGCCCAGACGATGGAGCTTGCCGTCGGAGGCAATGGGGCCGTTATGGCACTGCACGCACCCGCCTTTGCCGTTGAACACCTGCATGCCCAGTTTCGCCTGCTCGCTGATGGCCGTCGCTTCGCCCTTGGCGAAGCGGTCGAAGGGGACGTTCCTTGATTCCAAGGTCTGCATGAACGCGCCCAATGCGTTGAACATTCGCGGGCCGTAGGGATCGCTTCCTTTGCCGAAGGCGTCTTCCCAGAGCTTCACGTATTCGGGAATCTGCTTGAGTCGTTCCTGAACGATGCGGCCGTCAGCGTTCATGAAGTGGGCTTCGGTGACCATGTCCCGAACTGCCGTGCCCGGATCGGAACCGTCCAGCCTCCCATCCCACATGAAGCGGGCGCGGTGTCGCATGTTGATCAGGGTCGGCGAGTTCCGGAAGTACTCCATCGAGGTGTACGCAGCCGACAAGGGCTTGCCGTCGCTGAATCCCTTGGCCGGGCTGTGGCAGCTCGCGCAGGAGCTGCCCCAATCACCCGCCAGGCGGTTATCGAAGAACAGCTGTTTGCCGAGGGCAACCATTGCGGGCGCGGGCGGCTTGCTCTCGGGAAGCGGCAGCAATGCGGGAGTGCTCGGATTTGCCGTGGCCGCGCCCGCCACGTAAAGCGCCACGCTTGCAAGACAAGCGGAAGCTGCCCACAAGATCCGCCGCCGGGTATCAGCGGGCAGGAAGTTTGTTCTCATCGAAATGACCCTTTCTTTGGTTCACGGGGCGGATGCTCGTGCGTGCGAGCTTCAGCCGCTTGATCAAAGTCAAGGTGCGCGGAGGAGGGGGAGGGAAGGTTCCTCGACCGGTCTATTCCTATCCGGCCGAGATGTCAAAGCGGTCGCAAAGCTACCGGTCAGCGTCAGTGATGCCGGCGTCCTTGAGTCGCTGGCGCAGTGTCAATCGAGAGATCCCGAGCACTTCCGCGGCGCGCGTCTTGTTGTTGTTGTTCAAGGCCAGTACGCGGCGAATGTGCCGCAATTCGACCTCTGCAAGAGTGAAATCAGCCTCGTCCACGGCCGGCGCGCCCGCTGCCGAATTCACTTCACCAAAAAGACCGTCAGGCAAGTGTAGGGAATCGGGAGAGATGATGAGCAAACGCTCGACGATGTTTCGCAATTCGCGGACGTTCCCCGGCCATGAATAAGACTCGAGGCGCGCAAGTAGCTCGCGGGAAATGGGAGGCGGCTCCCGGCGCATGCGCTTGCCCAGAATGCCAAGAAAGTGACGCGCCAGGGGGGCCACGTCTTGTAGACGATTGCGCAGCGGCGGAAGTTCGAGACGCCCGACGTCCAACCTGAACAGCAAATCCTGCCGGAACCGCCCAGCAGTTACCTCCTGCGTCAGATCGCGGTGCGTTGCCGCCAGGAAGCGCACATTGCACACTTGGTCGCGCACGGCTCCGGCACGGCGGAACGTTTGGTGCTCGATGACACGCAGCAGCTTGGGTTGCAGCGTGGGGGCCAACTCGCCGATCTCGTCAAGCAGCAGCGTGCCGCCTTCGGCCAGCTCGATGAGTCCTCGCCGTCCAGGTTCGCCGCCGAACGGCTCGCGGCCGAAGAGAACCTCCTCGAAGTGCTCGGCGCCGCTGGCAGCGCAGTCCAAGGTTATCCAAGGCCCATTGCGCCTTGCGGAAAGGCGGTGTACCGCACGTGCCAAGTGCTCCTTGCCTGTGCCGGACTCGCCCAGGATCAACACAGGTGCTCCTGGAGAGTGGGCGAACTGCAGGGCTTGCGCCGCCACGCGCTGGAAGGCCGGACTCGATCCCACGAGCGGTTCGTCGTGTATCACATCCCCTTGGGCACGCCTCCAGGCGACCTCATGGCGCAATTGCCTGACTTCTGCGGCGCGCTCGATGAGTCCAGCCAGGTCGCCCAGGTCAAACGGTTTGTGGATGTAGTCGTAGGCACCGGCCTTCAGCGCGGCGACAGCGCTGCGAACTTCCGGGTAGGCAGTCATGACGACGGGCACGCTGTCGTCGCCGCTCTCCCGCAACTTCGCAATGACGGCCAAGCCGTTCATTCCCGGCAGGTTCAGATCGACCAGGACCACGTCAGCCGGGCGTTCTTGCGCCAGGCGCAATCCGACTTCGCCGTCCGGGGCGACGCGCACGTCGTAGCCGGACCGCGACAGGAAGCGCTGCAGCGTCACGCGCAGCGTGTTGTCGTCTTCGATGATAAGGATGCGTGAACCCATGGGTCTCAACCTCAACTTGAGCCCCATAGCGGCCAATGCACGACGAAGCGCGTATCGCCCGGCTGGCTACGCACTTCAATACGCCCGCCATGATCTTCAACCACCTTGGCGCAAACAGCCAGTCCAAGTCCTGAGCCACCAGGACGGGTCGTGAAGAAGCGCTCAAAAATCCGGGAACGAAGTTCCGCAGGAATTCCACGCCCGGTGTCGCTCACCTCGATCACGATGTCGCGGCCGCTTACTGCCGCATCCACGGCGAGCCGACCACCTTCGGGCATCGCCTGCAGCGCATTCACAAAGAGGTTCAATAGTACCTCCCTGAGCTGTGCTGGATCGGCTGATAGCGATGGCAGGTCCTGCGGAATTTCGGACGTCACTTCAACCCCCGAAGACTTGGCCGGCTTGCGTACCCAAAAGAGCATATCTTCCACGGCGGCCCCCAATGGCTGTGCCGACAAGTGCACTTCGCGGGATGCGGCCATTCCGCGGAAGCTCCCCAGAAAGCGGGCGAGGCGGTCGATCTCCGACTCGAGGCGCTCCAGGTCCTGCGTCACCTCGATGGGCAGGCCGTGCTCGAGCAGCAGTGACTGCACGACGGCCTTCATTCCCGCCAGCGGATTGCCGATCTCGTGCGCGGCCCCCATGGCAAGTTCGCCTAACGTAGCCAGCTTGTCCAATTGAAAAACCTGACGGTCAAACTCGCGCTTCTCGTCGACGTGGCGACGCTCCTGCGTGACGTCGCGAACGACGATGACCAAGTCGCCAGAACCGGTGGTTGCCGGCAAGGTATCACGGCTTACAGAAAGCGTGCGGTCATCCAGGACAATTTCGGCGCGGCCCGGTTGGGCGTCGCCGATCAAGCGACCGAGCACCCCGGACACACCCTTGTCCTGGGCACCCGTCACCTGGCTTAGCAGTCGCTCGGCCGCCCGATTGGCGAACAGCAGTTCGCCGCTCGGCCGGAGCGCCGCAATGGCATCGCTTGTGTGGCGCAGAACCGCAGCAAGGCGAGCGCGCTCAGCGGCCAGATCGCCGGTACGTTGGGTCACTTCAATTTCAAGCTGATCGCGGTGCTGTTGTAATTGCACCAAGGTTGCCTGAAGACGCGCGGCCATGAGATTGAAGCGCTCCCCGAGGCGCGCAATCTCGTCATTGCCCGCGACCCGCACCCGCCTGCCAAAGTCGCCTGATGCAATCGCGTCGGCCTCCTTCGAAAGGTCATCCAGCGGGCCGACGAGCCGACGCGAAATGCTGTATCCCGCGAGCGCCGCCATCAGCAACGCCGCCGCCAGCACGCCATACAGTTTGGCCAAGTCAAGAACCTGGCGCAGCAGCGCCTGTTCTGGAAAGGCAATAGCAATTGCCCAAAGAGGCGCGTCGGCCGACGTCGGGTCACCGGAGAGATCCACGGCCGCGTGCGCCCAAATAGTGCCGTCTGCGATGAAGCTGTTTGCGGTTTCCCCTGCGAGTCGTCCCAACAGCGCGCCGGCCGCTGGGCCGAGTTTCGCCACAGGCTGCATGAGAAACCCGTTTTCTCCGTGGCCACTACCGCGCGCCAGGAACTGGCTGGACCGATCGAACAGGTAGGCCGTGCCCTCCCGAGCGAGAACCATTTGCTGCACTGGCTCGATCAGCACCTGTGCATGCAGATTCACGATGACCAATCCCAATGTGGCGCCGTCCGGGCTCGTGAGAACCGTGGCCAGCCGGATCACCGGGCGTTCCGGTTTCTCGACTTGTCCATGCTCCACGTTGAGGTCGAGTGGCGACACATAGACCGAGCCGGCAGAACGGGAGAGGGCCTCTCGAACGTAGTAGCGGTCCGACTTATCCTGGAGCTCCTCGGATGGAACAATGACAACGCCTTCGGCACGCCTGTCCACGCGCACTCGCTCGAAGCCCTTGGCGTCCAGGAGCCGTACCTGATACACATCGGGCTGGGCGCTCACCAGCCGGGCATAGACGTCGCCGAGCGCCAGAGCAAGGGACTTCGGCCCCGGATAGGCCTGTGGCGCTGATGTTCCGGAAAGCAGCGCGAGCGCCCGCGGGTCGGTAGCCAGGAACTGGAGCTCGGAGGCTACTGTGTTCAAAAACAGCCGCAGACCAGCGCCACGGGCGGACACCTCCTGCTGCAGGCCCTGGATGGTGGCAGCTTTCAAACGGTCCATCGATAGCCAGACGCCAATGCTGCCCGCTATCGCCGTCGGTAGCAGTGCCGTGACCAGAAAGGCAATGTAGATCCTGCGCGTGAGCCCGCCGGCTCGTAGTATGTTCATAATTGGCGGGCACCATATTGTCAGTGTCGCGGCTGCTACCAAAGTGATTCAGCACATCAATAACGTTGCTATCGCGGACGAGTATCGGTCACCACGAAAGTCGGTTCAGGCAGGTGACGGCGGGCATGCGTCCACCTCGATGTTGAGCTGAAATCCATGTAAGTGCTTGAGAAATGTCAAGGCAACGCCGCCCCAAGATCTCAAACCCCATACGTGCGTGAGGAACTGGCCCTGCGATTGAGACAGGCCCTGGACGGGCATGTGGTTGCAAAAGGCATCTCGGTTCTGTACAGCTCGGGCGACACGGAAAACGCGCTCATTCACCACGGCAGGCTCGGTCCTGGGGTTCACTTGCTGATCAAACCGGGCTGAGGGGGCCATAGCCGCTGTTCACGATGCATGTGCTAGTTAACGAATCTGTGACGAATACGACAAAACGGAGACGGCTTGTCGGCGCTCTGCAAATACGATCCTACTCCACGCATGCCCATCGCAACTCACAGCAAAGCCCCGTCCTTCCGAAGTCTGCTGCTCTGGTTGACCGGCATCGCGCTAGTCCCGGCGTCGCTGATGATGATCGCCCTCGCGATTTGGACATATGCCGATGATCGCCAGCGAGCGTCGGAAGATATGGAAGTTGCCGCGCGGGTCCTGAGCGTGTCCATTGACGCTCGCCTCGTACAGGTCCAACGTAGCCTGGAGCGCATGGCGAGATCAATCCCGAAGGACCGACCCTCAGCTTTCGTCGACGAGGCTATCCAGCTCAGGGATGCCGAGCAGCTTGACGCGATCATCGTGGTCACGCCGCAAGGAGAGCACGTGCTGAATACACGTGTGCCTGACGGCGGGGCCATGCCCCGAACCTCTCCTGAAAACCTCACCGGAGCCATACGCCGTGGGATGCCGGTCATCAACGATCTTTATGTCGCACCTATTGTCGGGCGACCGGCAATTGGCGTAGGCATTCCGATCATAGAGGGCAACCGCGTCCGCTACGCCGTGAATGCCGCCTTGGAAGCGACGCGCATCCGCGACACACTCTTGCAGCATCCACTTCCTGCCGGGTGGATTGCGACGCTCGTGGACAGTGTGGGTGTGATCGTCGCTAGAACAGTCGATCACGATTCATACGTGGGTCGCACCGCGGCTCCCGACTCTACTCGAACGCCGCCGGGCGCGGAATCTCACGTGTACCGCGCGGCGGCGCTCTCACCTTCGACTGGCTGGCAGGTGTTCGTGGAGGTCCCCGAGCACCAGCTGTATGAACCGTTACGGCGCCGGCTTGCCGCTGCCCTCATGGCCATTGCCGTCCTGGTTGCTTTGGTAGGCTGGACAGTTCGACGGCTCTACACACGCATCACAACTGCAGTGAGCGGCCTTGGCGACTACGTTCGCCAGCTGCGCGACGGAAAAACCCGCGGAGTGCCGGACTTCGGCCTAAGGGAAGCAAGCGAGTTTGCTGAAGTCCTGGGGACTGCCAATGAACATGCGCAGCATGCGACCGCTGCACTACTGGACACCGAGCGGCGGTACCGAGGCGTTCTGGAAACCGCGATGGATGCGATCATCACCATCGACGGGCAGCACAGGATCGTGCTGTGCAACCGCTCCGCAGAGCGCATGTTCGGTTTTTCGCATGCGGAGATCGAAGGCAAGCCAGTCGACCTTCTCCTGCCGGAGCGCTACCGTGCGCGGCATGGCGAGCAGGTCCGGAGCTTTGCGAGTGAGCAGGCTGCTGCCCGTGCAATGGCGGGAGAACGCGTCGTGCACGGGCGGCGTGCTTCCGGCGAAGAATTCCCAGTTGAGGCATCCATATCGACGATGGTCGACGAACAGGGCCGCCGCTGGATGACTGTGATCATGCGCGATGTAAGCGAGCGATCTCGCGAACGCGAGGTACTAGTGCGCAACAACCTGGAACTTCAGCGATTCGCCTTCGTCGCATCGCATGACTTGCGGACGCCTTTGCGAACAGTTCATGGCTACCTCGAGCTCATCGCCAGGGAGTGCTCCGGCAGCGCGGCCGCCGCAAAAATGATCGGGCGTGCTTCCGAGGCGGTTGATCACATGGAGCAGTTGACCTCCGATCTGCTCTCCTACGCGCGACTGGATTCGAGGCCCGCTCGGATCGACTCGGTGGATATGGATGCGGCTGTGCAGAGTGCGATCGAACTGCTTCAGTCGCGCATTGAGGAGACGGGAGCGCAGGTCAAAGTCAAGGCGCTTCCCGTCGTTCGCGGCAATCGCACACAGCTGGTGCAGCTTTGGCAGAACCTGGTCGCCAACGCCTGCACCTATTCAACAGGCACGCCGGAAATCCAGGTTTCCGCTGAACGCTCTGCCGATGAATGGGTTTTTCGTGTGAAGGACGCAGGTATCGGAATCGAGCCTCAGTACCTGAGGAAGATCTTCGAACCTTTCAAGCGGCTTCATTCCAATCAAGAGTACCCGGGGACGGGAATCGGACTGGCAGTCTGCTACCGCGTCGTGGAAATCCACGGTGGCCGGATTTGGGTTGAGTCCCAGCCCGGCCTCGGAAGCTCATTTTATTTCACCATCCCAAGTAGAACAGGAGACACCCATGAGCTCAGCGAGAGCACGGAGCCGGCCGGCAGTGGTCTTACTGGTCGAGGATAATCCAGATCATGCATTTCTAACTGAGGAGGCCTTTCGCGCTGCGCGCGTGCGGTTGGAAATTCACAATGTCACTGATGGGGCGCAAGCCCTGAGGTTCCTGCGACGTCTGCCACCCTATGAAGCCGCGCCGCACCCTGATCTGATCCTGTTGGACATCCATATGCCCCGCGTGGACGGGTACGAGGTAATGGAGGAGATCAGCCGGGATCAAGATCTCCAGTCCTCCGTGATCGTAGTGCTCACGACCTCGAGCGATATTCTCGACGTCGATCGGATGTACGCGCTGGGATGCACGTCGTATATCACCAAGCCGGTCAAGTTCAGCGAGTTCGATGAAGTCGTGCGCCGGCTTGGGGAGTACTGGTTCGAGCTCGTGCTACTGCCGGAACAGGTCAGCGCTTTAAGAGACCGGTAGCCTGGCAGCGAGTGCACCTTTTATCTAGGGCCGGACGTTCTTGTCGCCTCAGGCAAGCGGCTCAGATGGATCACTGTCACTACATGACGAGCCCGCAAGCGACCATATGCGTCAGCTACCCACCCGGTGGACAGATGGACCAGCACGCGCGGTTCTATGCCAGTCACCTTTCCGCGAGTTTGGACTCGCCGGCTTACGTCGAGAACAAGGCGGGTGCCGAGGGCGTGGGCGGGTCACACGAAGTAGCCCGCTCGGCGGCCGACGGACATACGCTGCTGGTAGCAAATTTTGGAACTCATGCCTTGAAACCGAATTTGTTCCAGCTCCCTTACGACACCGTCGAAGATTTCACACCCGTCGCGCTGATGACCCGCTCCCCCCAGTCTTGCTGATCTCCCTTCATCGAAGTTCGACACATTGGAAAGGCTCGTGGAGCGCGCAAAACAGAATCCAGGGAAACTTAGCTATGGCTCGATTGGGACGCACTCACGGTTGTATGCCGAGTTGCTGCGGCGCGCCACGGGAATCGACATGGTGTCCATACCCCACAAGGGATCGGCGGACGCGCTGCGCAGCTTGTACGGTGGCGATAGACCTTATCTGGGATAGCGCCACCTCACCGATTGCGCAAGTCCAAGGGCGGGAGGGTACGTGCATTGGCTGTGACAGGATCTGAGCGGCTTGAGGTTTCAAGCCAGGCAACTAGCGTGAGGGGTTTTTGAAGGTCGTGCTGCAGGCCGCCAGCGAAGGCGTTGAGGTCCCGGTTGGAGGCCTGGAACTGCGCCACGACGCGGGACAGCGCATCGCCGGCCTGTCTCAAGGCGACTAGGTTGCGCACCCGGATCACATTTCAGGCAACGAAACAACCGCCAGTCCACCTCGAACCCGGGATGCTTATTCCTGGCGAGGTTGAGTTCCGCGCTCCGGACGAACCACCATGGCAGTTCGCCGAGCCTTCAGCATGGACAGCATCTCCATCAGCAACTCGTTCGAAAGAGCCCGCATGCGGGCGACCTGGTCAATGAGCTCCGGAGCCACAGAGGTGCCGCGCTTCGAGAAGATGTCGTCATAGGCTTGCGTGAGCAGGCGCTCGGCGCTGCGCGCGTCGGTATCCGCCTCTCGCCATAGCTCGATCACCCGTTTGAGTGCTTGACTCATGGGCGCCGATATTAATCAAGTCTGCACGGTTGAGCACACTTTTTCGCTCCCCCATCTGACGATTGTCAAAAACTAGCCTCGGCGCTGACAAGAAAAGGGGCCCTCGGACGGAACCCCAACCCCACCGAAATCGCAAAGACCCTGGGCGGGGGCGGCGTCAGTTGTTCCTTGGCCGATGGGAATGGGCAGAGAACAAAGCACGTCTCTGCATTGAGGCACACGCAAGCGATGGCATCTCCTTCGCCACCAGGTTGGCCACCTGCCTCGCGGGTTCTCCTCGGATATAAGGGCCTTCGCAGGAGAAGACTGGAATCTGCTTCTCAGCGATCTCTGCCTGGCGTAGACGTCACCGGCGGGCGACATTCCCCTTACCCGTCGACATCGAGAGAAAAGTCCGGTGTGTAGGTGACTTGCGAGTCCATGGAGTTCTCCATCGTCAAATCATCGAGTGTCCAGCGTGCAACAGCGCGCTGCCGCTGGTCTTGAGCGCTCTCCGCAAGATTCCAAAAATCATCGCCCCCGTTTGAATGCCGGATTTAGAGCCGCTAACCTTGTAGTCAGGAGGTGTGCCTTGCCACCCAATCGCGCAACGGTACTGAATGGATCTCGCACCGCCGAAGGCTCTTTCTCTGCAGGCAACCTGCGGTTTCCAAAGCACCAAGCGCCCGGGCCACCGATTCGCGGGTCGTACCCAGCAGCTCTGCCAGTGCGGTATGCGAAGGAATCGTGACCAAAGTGCTGTGCTGCCCCTCGGCCATAAGCTGCAGGCTGATCGCCACTTGGCTCACGACATTGCGGCGCCCAAGCGCCCCGGCCCACCTCGACAATAGGCGGACGTTGTCGCTGAAGAGCTTTCCGAGTCGCTCGCGGAAGGTTCGATCGTTGCGTGCGAGCGATTCAATCCTCTCCGTTTCGATCTCGCACAGGCGACCGCTGGAGGCCGCCAGGATGGAGATCTGATTCGGTTGCCCCATGTAGCTGCAGAGACCGAACACCGAACCTCGCTCTGCAATTGCGACAGGACGTTCGGCTCCGTCTGGGTTGCCATGACACAAGAAGACCCTGCCGACTTTGATAATTCTGAAATGTGAACCAACATCACCTTCGCGAGAGAGCATCTCCCCTTGCTCGAAAATGCGTTCGCGCATGCGCGGCCCCATGCCGGAGACCGCAGCTTGCGGTAAGCCACCGATGATGCACAGCTTACGCGTGGCGCAGTCCGCACACTTGCTGCGCGATGCACTGCCTCTTCGGGGTGAGTTGGTACCTTGCTCCACGCCGCTTGGCGAACCCAACGGTGTTCTGCCGCCCGCCCCCATACAAACGCGCATTGCGAATCTCTTTCATTCATTGCTCTGATCTGAGCAGCGGATTGTTACGTCTGAAGGGCGCGCCCTGCGCTGCCACAGGCATTTACTGTGACGATTCCGACGATTTGAAGTTAGCGGCAACCCGTCAACGGGCCGAGGAAGTATCAGGAAGTTCCAATTTTCACGGCCGATACGTCAAGTGCCGTCTCAACACCGCGAAGTTAGTCACTTCCTGATGAGATGCGGCGATGCTTGGATGGGAGCGCGTTAGGCTTGCTGTCAGTTGATCTGGATCAAAAAAATATCTTCCACCAATAGTCGTAGTTGGGGTTCGGGCTGAAATGACTGATGGCGCGTCACCGCTGATGAATTCTCTCGCTCACGCGATGGGAATTGCGTCTCCAACACTCATTTCGATCGAAGGCCACGGAAGCATCTCTATCTACCCGCGCCAGCAGACCTACACCACAGATCTCGACTGGGACTCGCTGCCTTTGCTGACGAGCGCCCAGATTAAGACGTCGGCATGCGTTTGGGCTGTCCCGTCGGTCGGCGGAATGCCGGTATCCGGGTTGCAATGGCTGGCTGCATACCATAATGCCAGTCAAGCTGTGGCGGCTGAGCCGACTGCGCGCGGGCTGGTCAAATTGCTGCATTGGCCTGATCTGTGCGACGTGCCCGACGAGTTGGTTGCCCCTATTGTGCGAATTTGCGCATTGCTCTGGCGCAAGCCTACCGCGAGCATGCTGATGCCGCGAGTTCTCGGCGCCCAGGTGGCGCAGACTGACGCGCTGCTGCATGTGCTGCAGGCCTTCGGCCACGTGGAGATCGCCACGGGCTTTGCTGATCGGATCGAAAGCGACGCCGGTGCGTCCGTGCCGTCTGCGGCGAACGACGAACGGACCGGCTCTGCCGCTGGTGCCGTCATCGCTAAGCTGTGGCAGCGGCTGCTCGGGCGCTGAACCATGGAGTCGAGCATTCTGTTCCTGGGGCCGGTGGGCGCCGGCAAGACACAGGCCATTCGCACCATCAGCGACATCGAGGTCGTGAGCACCGAGGCCGATGCCACGGACGATACCGCGCGGCTCAAGCGCCAGACTACCGTAGCCATGGACATGGGCGTGATGCACCTGGATGGACAGGACAAGGTGATACTTTATGGCGCGCCCGGCCAGGATCGGTTCGACTTCATGTGGGAAATCCTGTTGACTCAGGTACGGGGGCTAGTGCTGCTCATTGACCACAGCGCGAACGATCCGATGGCCGACCTTGCGCATTACATCGATCAGTTGCGCGTGCTGGCCGACGGCAGGATACGACCTATGGTGATCGGCGTGACGCATTCGGACCTTGTTGTGTGGCGATCGCTGGACATCTACCGGCAGTTGCTTCGCGACAGAGCCGCCGACCAGGGCGGCGAAACGATCCCGGTGTTCCGCGCGGACGCGCGCAACCGGCGCGAGGTGAACAACCTGCTGTTGGCGCTGACCTCGATGATGGACTTTGTCGAGCGCTTTCCCAAGCGAGCCATGGCATGACCGGGCCAAGCCCCGTTCTGCAGTTAGAAGGCTTCGGCATCTCCTTCGGTGAAAAGGTGGTGCTCGCCGACGTCGGCTTCACGCTGCCAGAGCGCGGCTGCACGGTGTTGCTCGGTCCATCGGGGACCGGCAAGTCGACTCTGTTGCGCACGCTCGCCGGCTACAACCAGGGCAACCCGTCGCTGACCACCTGGGGCCAGGCGCTGTACGGCGGCGCGCCCTGCGCCGGGTCGCATCGCCCCGGCCTGGTCATGCAGAACTCCAAGCTGCTGGTGTCGAACGTCCTGGAGAACTTGATCTGCGAGTTGCCCGGCCGCAGCGCCCTGACCCAGCGCATGCAAGTGGCGCGGGTGGCTCAATTGCTAGAGGAGTTGGGCCATATCCATTTGATGGACTGCCTGTTCCAGAAGGTGGTCGAGCGATCCGCGGGCGAGCAGCGCGCCATTGCGATCCTGCGCCAGGCCATGGCGCAGCCGCTGCTGCTGATGGTGGACGAGCCGACCACCGGGCTGGACTCCGCGCAGGCCGCGCCGCTCTTGGATTTGCTGACCAGGATCGCCTCACGGCGCGCGGTGCTGGTGGTTCTCCATCACCTCCAACAGGCTCGCCGAATCGCGGATCAGGCAGTTTTGCTGGCCAATGGAGTGGTCGAAGAGGCCCAAGCTTCCCCGGCGTTCTTCGAGCGGCCGCGCAGTGAATGCACCAAAGTGTTCCTGGTCACTGGCTCATGTCCCGAGCGCACGCATGAGGAGCCGTTTGTCGACGATGAAGAGTTGGACGTGCCCGGTATATCTGCGCAGCCGGCGCATCGTACTCCGCCTCCTCCCGCAGTTAGTGCGGCTTGCGGCCCACGTGGCTTCCTGTGGCTGATGCCAGGGCAACTGGCGGGCACCCCCTGGCCCGGCATCGTGCACGGGGCGCGCTACGACCTTGACGCCTTGCGCACGGTGGGTGTCACGCGCCTGATTTCCCTCACCGAAGACCCGTTCAGTGCCGTCCTCGCCGCGGACTTCGGCATCGTCTGCCGGGGCAGTCCGATGCCGGACATGCAGCCGCCCTCCATCGAGCAAGCGCTGGAAATTTGCCGGTCGATCGATGCCGACTTGGCGTCCGGCGAAGTGGTGGCGGTGCACTGCCGCGCGGGACTGGGGCGAACCGGTACGGTGCTGGCGGCCTACCGGCTCTGGCGCGGACGGGGCGCACTGAGCGCGTTGCAAGCGCTGGAGGTCGTCAGGCGCATAGAGCCTGGCTGGGTCCAATCGCTGTCGCAAGTGAGGTTTCTTGAAGAGTTTGCGCTGGTCGTCGCAAACCATGCAGCGGGGCAGACCGCTCCGAACGACCCGGTTGCCGCGCTGGACGACGCGGCCGCCGTCTTCTAAATGGACGTCTTGGAATCACATAGGAAGCAACTCATGAGCAATTTGGACAACATGCTGCAGAAGGCCGTGACCACGGTGCCCGATTGCGTGGCTGCCGGCTACGTCGACCTCTCCTCGGGCATGCTGCTGGGCATCAAGTCGGTTGACTCGCATCCGCGCGAAGTCATCGAACTGCTGGCCGCCGCCACGTCGGACCTGTTTCAGGGGCCGAGCGTGGTTTCGATCGAGAAGCTGTTCCGGAATGCGCGCGGCGTGCAGGAAGACGGCAAGCACTATTTCCAGGAAATCATCGTCAACAGCGACAACCTGATCCACGTCTTCCTGCGTGGAAAGAAGCAGCAGCAGGTGGCGACATTCGTGTGCCGCAAGGGCGCCAACCTCGGCATGGTGCTGACCAAGGCCCGCATGATCATGCCGGAGCTGGAGGCCTCGCTGTAAGGCGCCGTCAGCCGTGAGCGCCGAACTCCTGGCCCATCGCTCGCGGGGGCTGCTGCGCGGCCTGCAGGCAGCATCCGACTGCGTCCGATCGTGTGCGCTGGTCTCCTATGACGGGCTGATGCTGGCAGCGGTGCTGGCAGAAGGGGTCGACGCCGACCGCTTTGGCGCCATGTGTGCCTCGCTGCTTGCGCTGTCGACCCGCGCGGCCAAGGAGGTCGAGCGTGGTGTGCTGCGCCAAGTCATTCTGGATGGCGAGCAGGGTCCCATGCTGCTCACGCGCGCCGGGCCCGCCGGTGTGCTGGCAGTAGCAGCCGATCCGACCAAGAACCTTGGAAAGTTGATCCTGGACACGCGCACGACGGCACAAGCTCTCGCGGCTGTGTACGCGCAATGAGCGCCGTCATGAAGGTAGTGCCAATCCGGTTGGACGAGGCCGCTATCGAGGTGCGGGGCGATGAAAGCCTGCTTGATGCCTGTCTTCGCAGCGCGGTGACGATTCCTTTCTCCTGCCGCGGCGGCGTCTGCCAGACCTGCCTGCTGCGATGCCTCGGGGGCGAAGTTCCAGCGAAGGCCCAACGCGGCCTGTCGTCTGACTTGCGCAGCAAGGGCTATCTGCTGGCATGCCAGTGCCACCCAAGTGGCCCGCTTGAACTTGCTAGGCCTGTGGGCGCCGACCGCACGACTCCTTGCGTCCTGCACGATTCCATCGGGGCAGGCCCGTATATTCATCTTCGGTTCGAGGCCGCGCGAACGCTTCCTTGCAAGCCGGGGCAACACCTGAGGATATTGACCGACTCCGAGCCGCATCCCGAAATGGAAGTCACACGCTATTGGCCGAAGTCGTTTTTGCTCGAATGCCTGCTTCGCCCGAAGCTCGGTTCGCCACTGCCGGAATGGCTTATCAGCGGGGAGTTGGGCTACGAATTCGAAGTTGTCGGCCCGCTGGACACGCCATCTGACGCCGCCGATGCCGCGGCAGAGTTGAGCAGCCCCGAACCTGACCCGTTGCTGTGGCACGAGTTGGAAGATGGTGCCCGGGTGCGCGCTGTGCTGGAGGACTTCTACACGCGCGTCCACCAGGATGACCGACTGGCGCCGTTCTTTCACGGGGTAACGCTTTCCCGATCGATCGACAAACAGTATTCGTTCCTGCGTCAGCTCATGACCGGCGAGCGCGTGTACTTCGGCGATCGCCCGCGCAATGCGCATCACTGGATGGTGATCTCCGACGAGTTATTCGACTACCGGCAGTCTTTGATGCAAAGCCGACTAGCGGCCCATGGGCTGAGCGACGCGCAGATTGCGCGCTGGACGCGACTGGAATTGCACTTCAGGAGCGACATCGTCAAGAGCGCCGCATGTCCGCGTCGTGTCGGCGGAATCGACTTGCCGCTGGATGGCTACGGACGGCAGGTTCTTGACGTGGGCACTGTATGTGACCACTGCGGCAGTGCTGTGAATGCTGGGACCGAAGTGGCATACCACCTACGGCTTGGTCAGATCAGCTGCGGCGCTTGCACGGGAAGCGGGGCTTGAACACCGTCGCGTCGCGTTCGCGGGTGCGCGTGGCACCCGAAGGCGTGCGAACCTGGCTGGCGCATAACCGACGCAGCGCGGAGCGAGATCTTATCGAGCACCTGCTGGCGCGACCGAGTGCGGCGGCGCTGGACTTGCATGCGCTTGCGCGCGACGTTGGCCGCCCCCTGGCGGAACTCGCGCGAGCGCTCTTTTCTCTGCACCGTCGTGAATGCATCTGGGTCGGCGACGAGGCAGGCCGCGCCGAGGCGGACGGCAGTTTGGGGCTGGCCGGACTTTCGGCTGACTTGCAAGCACTGGTGCATGGCAGCGACAAGGCAGTCATTGCCGACGGCGATGGCCTATGCTTAGCAGCGTATGGCTGGCAAGGGCGTGAGGCGGATCGTGCCGCGACGATCGCCGCGATACGGTCATTCCCGGTCGATGCAGGTGCGCGCTGGCTTTTTTCTGCTGGCGAGGTGACGCTCGCTTCGACCTCGCCGATTGATCCCGCTTCATCGGCGTGGGTGCGCATTGCCCGTCGCTTGCTTCGTGCTTGCGGCCCCCTTGGATCCGGAGCCGCGGCATGAGTCTCGGAGACGCTTTCGGCGCGGCATTGGCCCGCCTGCATGAAGCCTGCCCTGAGATACGGGGCACCGTTTTGGCCACTCGGGAAGGGCTGATTCTCGCTTCCAGCGGCGAGCTTTCGAGCGACGCAGCCGCAGCCAGTGCGGTCCATTTGGCCGACGAGTTGGACAGATCTCTTGCCCTGCTCTCCGGCGAAGGGTGCGAGGATATGCTGGTATGGACCCAGGCGGCAGTCTGGTGCCTGGTCCGGCTCGAGGGTCAGAGCGTCCTCATGGCCCGGGCGGGCCGCGACTGCCGCGCCGGCACCCTTCGTCTCGCCGCTGATCAAACGAGGCGGGAACTGGCTCACCCGCTGGCGCCGATGACGCAGACACCTCATGGGTTGTAGCGCGGCAGCTGGGCAACTTGGGCTGGTGCCGACATTGAGCGATGATTGAGAGGTCTTGGCAGGCGTTGGACCATTCGTCTGTGTGTGGTCAAAGCCGGCGGCGCTACTAAAGTTGACGCCCGAGACGGCGATCACTGTTGATCAGGCTTTACCTGGTCTAGCGCGCCCGAAGCAAGGCGTCGAACCCTTTCGCCGAGCTGACACTCATCGCGCATACTTGTCGACATACCAATCGCCGGAACCCGCCAGGATCACCGTCTCGTTGGATGCTGGGCGCCACCGGATCACGAATCAGGGGGTTGTCTTTCGGGGCAGCGCCTATAGTAAATCCGGTTCCGTAGATCCGAGCTGCACCTTGCACAGGCGCTAGATTCTTCCCGAACCGATTGGAGACATCCGAAATCAAGTCGGGGGCGAGACAAGCGACGTGCGCCAAGCCTCGCACTGCCTGCGCCAGTCCGCGCGGATCAACGCCGTAGTAGCGGGAGTTCGGTTTGTTCGCCAAGGCGATTACCGGCAGGGTCCGCTTGTCCGAGAGCACGTGGTCACAAAATGCCTTGAGCTGCTCTTGATCAACGATCATGCGCGGCTCACTCAAAACCGCTACGCCTCCATCCTCGAGGTCGAGGCGCTCTACCCAAGCACCGAGCAGGCTCGGTGGTGCGACGACAGAAGGCGGCGCGGGATTGATATCCGAAAAGGTGGTTTGCAGGCCCACCACATCAGCCTCCCCAGTATCGGCGACCAGCGCTCTGGTGATCCATGAGCGGGTGCTGTCTCGCTCGCTATAGGCCACTTCGAGTGTCCAAACGGATCCATCGCCGTTGGCGGAAACGGAAAGCTTGCGGCCGGGTAACGAGCGTTCAAGGTGGCGCCTGTCCAGATCGGACGCGGGAGGCATCAGCCCTGGCCACTTGACGCCGACCCAGCGCCAGACAAGCTCCTGTGCGAGCCGGCGGTTTGTAGGCGAGTAAGTTGTGCTTCTAAGCGCCGCGCGAACGAGAACGTTCGGTCCGGCTGCGCTCCTGCCAAGCGAAGTATTGCCTCCATCATCTGGGTTCACTGCGTGCTCCTGTCCCTTGGAACGTCACTTGCGACGATGGGCGCGGCGTCAATGTTGCGTTGCACCATTCTAGGCGTACCGCAAGCCTATCTTGCGACTGACTGGCCGGGCTTGGTCGAGGGCGGCGCTGCGTTAACGAGTCGCTGCGTATCCGTTCGAAGCCGGTCGGCAGGAAATGGCGTCAATTGCGAACGTAACCCCTGATCCAAACCAACCGATGGCGCGAAGATGTGCTTGGCACACTGCCAAACTCTTAGACGGCTGCGACCTAAACACCCAGAAGGTCAAGCGATGTTCAGGGAGCGAAAGCTTAGCCGACGATGCCTGCAGTTCACGGGCGCCGCGGCCGATGCCGCCCGTGTCATAACCGAGAGGAGTAGCTAAGCGGGCCAAGCGCTCAGTGCGACTCCAATCGCGTCCAGAAACTGCTGGCGCGAGTTTTCGCGAAAGTGAAAGCTTTAATATCAAAAATATAGAAAGACTAGAATTCCAGTCCTTTTGTCGAAACACCCGTCATCGACCCATAAAAACTAGATTTCTAGGCTAATTGTGATTCTACCGAAGTTTCCGCATAAAATCCTAGAAAACTAGGCTTTATGAGGCGCATCAAACAAGTCCCTCCACCCGCAGAATCGTTGGTGCTCGACAGCAAGTCTTTCGGTGCATCGATTCGCGCGGCTCGCCGCGCTGCGAACATGACACTCGCGGACGCTGCGCTGTTGCTTGGCGTGGCGAGGCAGACGTTGGCAAACCTCGAAACGGCTAAAAGCAGCGTCAGCCTGGAAACCGCCCTCCGAGCCGCTCGTGAGTTCGGCGTCGCCATACTGGCTGTTCCTGGCGGGCAACGCGAAGCAGTGCGTCGAGCGCTAGCGACATTGAGGCCTGCGCCTGCAGTGGACAGGAAAGACGGCCCGACGCCGCCCGGGTGATTGCGGCCATGGTCTCATTGAACGTATGGGCTGGCAGCGAGTTGGTGGGCCGATTGGCCCACGACCCTCAAGCGAATCGCTTTAGTTTCGACTACGCCGCACCGTGGCTCGAATTCCAAAGCCGCTTCCCCCTCAGCCCGCAGTTACCGTTGCAACGGCCCCCTGCGGAAACGGCGGAGCAGCACAGCGCGCAAGTTCGACAGTTCTTCGAGAATCTGCTGCCCGAGGGCCAGGCGCTGGATCACGCGGCGCAAGCCGCAGGCACGACGCGCTCCAACCTGGTCGGACTGCTGATCGCTATCGGCAAGGAAACCGCTGGGGCGTTGCGGGTCACCCTAGCAGATGATGAGGCTGCTCCACTGGCGTCGGCCGAAGGCGCCGACGCGCTGCGCGAAATCACGCCCCAGCATCTGTCCGAACGGATCCGCGAGCGCGAGAACCAGCCGTTCTCCGTCTGGGATGGCAAGGTACGCCTCTCGATCGCAGGCTACCAGGACAAGATCGCTGTCTATGAGCGGGAAAGCAAGTGGTACTTGGTCGATGGCAGCAAACTGGCTTCCACGGTGATCGTCAAGCCGCTCCCGATGCGAAAACAGCTGGCGAGCCTGCCGGCCAACGAGCACATGTGCATGCAATTGGCGCGACGCGTCGGGCTCGATGCGGCGCAGACTCGGTTGGTTCATGTCCCGGAACCGGTGCTCCTGGTGCGTCGCTTCGATCGCATTGAGATGGAGGACGGCGTCAGGCGCCTTCACATCGTCGACGGCTGCCAGGCGCTGGGCTTGGCGGTGTCCATGAAATACGAACGGGCCTACGGCGACACCGCCGAAGTCGCCCACCTGCGCGAAGGTGCAAGCTTGCCGAAGCTGTTCTCGCTGGTGGACCAAAGCCCGCTGCCGGCCGTGGACCGGCTCGGTTTGCTGCGCTGGGCGATCTTCCAAGTGCTGATCGGTAATACCGACGCACACGGAAAGAACGTGTCGTTCTTCTGCGACGGGCGCGGCCTCCGGCTGGCGCCCGCCTATGACATGGTTTGCATGGACGCCCTCGATGCCGGCTTCTCACACACCTACGCGATGGCGATCGGCGATGCCTTCAGCGAAGACGCATTGAGTCCGTACGAGTGGGCGCACTTCGGGCATCTCTGCAAACTGCCCTTCCGGTTAGTGTCGCACGAGCTCGACGGCCTGGCCGGCCAGGTGATCGCCGTGATGGACGCGTTTCTCGCCGACATGATCGGCCAGTCCGTTCCCACGGCCGTGGCGCAGCGCTTCCAGGAACTGGTGCTGGCCACGTGCGCGCGCCAACGCCAGCATGTCCGGCAGATCGCGCGCTTCAAGCGCTCGGACTTCGAGTGAGCGACGACCAGGCCAACGACCGATCCCGCATTTATGACATCGCCCGAACTCACCGGCGGCGCCGGATTCACTTATGAGGACGCCGTCGCCGCCTATTACCTGGTGGCGATGGTCGGCGGCACGACGGCGACCGGCCTGGCCTCCAGGGTGGTCCAACGGGTGGCGCAGCAGCAAGCGGACTTCGGCGAGCCGCTGGATGACGTGATCGTCGACGCGGTCTCAGCGGCGGACGGTTCCGTCATGCGCCTGTCTCTGCAAGTCAAGCGGTCGTTGACGATCTCCGATGCGGCGACCAAAACCGACTTTCGGGAGGTGATCCAGCGAAGCTGGCAGACGCTGCAGAAGCCCACGTTCCGCGAGCATGTGGACCGCGTCGGCGCCGCGACCGGCACGGTGACCGAGGAAGCCTTCCGCAATTTCACGACGGTGTGCGAGTTGGCGCGCGCATCCGACTCCACCGCTCCGATCATTAGTGGGGATGATGGCTCGCTGCCCAATAGGAAGGGGCGCGCGACCTCGGCGCGACTCCGACGGCAGAGTCAGTTGGGGCCTCCTTAGGTTTGGAACTCGACCACCTGCCGGTGCGGTCGTCACCGCCTCCTTGGGCCCGGCCTTTCGGGTTCTATTGGGGGTGCCTTCAGTCGCCCACGGGTTTTGGCGCTTATTGCACATCGATTTGCAATAAACTCCTTGGAATGGAGCGCTACACACGGCAGCGCGACGCAGTCCTCGCCGCACTGGCAGACAGCCACCGGCCACTGACTCCGCCGGCGATTTGCGAACTGGCTCAGCAAGCGGTGCCCCGGCTGAATCTTTCCACGGTCTATCGGCAGCTGAAGGAACTGCTCGAATGCGGCGAGGTCGTGCGTGTCGATCTGCCGGGTCAACCCCCGCGCTTTGAAGCGTCTTGCGAAGTCGGCCATGACGAAGCCCGGCACCACCATCACCACTTCCACTGCAACGGCTGCGATCGCGTGTTCCCGATCCACGCCTGCCCCGGTTCCATGAAAGAGCTGGCACCCGAGGGGTTCCTGGTCGAGCACCATGATCTGACTCTGCACGGGCGCTGCTCCGCCTGCGCAGGCGCCGCCACTTGACGGGAGACAGCGGATGTCGGATCTAGATCAGATCGAAATGCCATGAGGTTGCCTCACAGCGTTGCGTAGAGCAGGCACGTGGCGGCTCGTTATCGGCTTTGTCATTTCCACTGTGTTCGCGGCACAGGGACTGGCACTCGCGCATGGTATTGCACACGCGGGATTTGTCGATAAGGCCCCCGGCAGTTGTATTGCAGGCTCCGGTGCTCACGCGACGGTTGATCCAGGCGGATGTGCTGCAGTGGACCGCGAGGACGAGGATACTGCCGACCTGTTTGGCAAGCACCCGTCAAATCGGGACTGCCAGCTTTACGACCAACTCGCGCATGCCGACGCGGTTTGGAGCGGCTCGTCGACGCCTCCTCGTTACCGGTGGCATCTGCCGCTCCGAGTTGGCCAGGCAGTCAGATCGACGTCTACCAGCTCCTTGCTTTCTCGGCGCGAGCCCCTCCCGCCTTTCGCTGATCGATTCGCCGCACCTATCCGGCTCACACGAACGGCCGCGCGACGCATCTGACTTGCGGCCATGACCCCTACCATGCGATTCGATGGTTGAGCGCCCGCGAAGCAGTGCCGGCCACCGGCCTGTTCGGCCCACCACCGAGTCTGCCCCTCGCGAAAGAAAGTCCATGAACACCAATCTGAAACTCAGCCCCTCGGCCGTTGCCGTCCTCCTTACGTTCGCCGGCAGTGCAGTCGCCCAGACCGCGGCAACCCTGCCTCCCGTCACCGTAACCGGCAACCCATTGGGGGCAACTGATGTCGTCGTGCCCGCTACGAGCTATTCTGGGCAGGGTTTGCTGCTGCGCTCCCAGACCGCCGCCGGGACTGTCATGCAGCAACTCGTGCACCAGGTGGTGCGGCTGATGTGCGGTGTCGACGCGCAGGAGCTGCCGTGGTTCCATCCGCAGATGCTAGAGAGTTGGAAGTGCAGATGGCCCCGCCCAAGTATCACCGCCGGATTCAGGAAGAACTCGAAGGCGGTGGCAACGCGTGTTCGACGCATGCACCGATCTGGCGCACCGCCCCCGGTGCCGGAAACCGTGCGTGCGTTGCACCTCGCGGTATGGGGCGGCAGGCGCTATGCCTTGCTGCTTGAGCTGGACGAGAGGCAAGCCCGGCAATGGGCTGCGCAGATGGAGCGGATGTGTTGCGCGCTGGTTCAGGACAGGGCCTAGCTCGGATCCTGCCGCTTTTTTTCCACGCCCGGAGGTAGAGTATTTTTTTCTCCCGATACATGCCACACTCGGCCACCGTGCGATTCGACCTCACCACGCTAAAGCTCTTCGTCAGCGCGATCGATCACGGCAGTATCACTAGCGCCGCAGAGCACGAGCACATCGTCGCTTCGGCGGCGAGCAAACGCATCGGGGATCTCGAAACTGGCCTGGGAGTCGCGCTGCTCGTGCGGCAGCACGCGGGAGTCGTCCCGACAGCCGCGGGCGAAGCGCTTGCCGGCCATGCGCGCGAGGTCATCAAGACGCTCGACCGGATACCCGGTGCGCTCAGCACGCTTGCCGCGGACGATCAGCCCGATATCCGGATATTGGCGAACCAGACCGCGACCGTCGTCGTGGTTGGAGACCTCGCGAGTTACATCGCGCGGCGTCCGGGAGTGAAGATTCGCCTCGAAGAAGGCCAGAGCCTGCCGATCATCGAAAGCGTCGCGCAAGGCAGCGCCGACATCGGCATCATCGGCCACTTCCAGCCCACCGACCGGCTGCACGTCGTTCCTTATCGCAGCATTCCTCTCATGCTGGTCATGCCGGTGTCGCATCCGCTCGCCGGCCGCGGAGCGATCTCGTTCGCGGAAGCGCTCGAGTTCGATCTCATCACGCTGACGCAGGGCACCGCCATCCGCGCCTGGGCGCTGGCAGCAGCGGCACGAATGGCGCGCAAGCCGAAGTTCACCATGCAGGTCCAGAGTTATGAGGCGATGCGCGCGATGGTGCAGGCGGGTCTCGGTATCGCGGTGATGCCCGCGGTAAACATACTGCCGTACCAGGATCTCCTGCAAGTGCGTGCGCTGCCGCTCACCGACGATTGGGCCTGGATGCAGCTCTACCTGGTGTGCGACCGGCGCGCGGCCGTGACCCCTGCGATCGAGCAGCTCCTGTCCAGCCTTGCCGCGGCTTGAGCCGTCGCGGCCCGCGATGGCAAGCTTTCTGAAAGATCAATTGCGAACGAAGCCGCCTGCGTCCAAGCTTGGGACGTAGTGCTATCAATCAGCAGCGTTGCGACGCTCACCCTCATCAAGGAATCGCCAGTGAAAGACATCATAGGCCGGCCGAAATCCGAGTACGACGCGAAGTTCCGTGCCGATCTGGACAAGTTCGTGCTGGCGACCGGCTGGACGCTGCAACAGAAGGTGGCGCTCGCGTGTCGCATCCTCGACCGCGATGGGCACGAATCCGCGCTCGCGGGCCAAGTTTCGGCGCGCGGGGAGAAGGCCGGCACCTACTGGACGCTGCGCTTCGGGCTTGGTTTCGACGAGGCACGCGAGAGCAACATCGTTCTGATCGACGACGACTTGAATGTCCTCGCGGGCGAGGGCATGCCGAACCCCGCGAATCGATTCCATCTGTGGATCTATCGCGCCCGTCCGGAGACCAACGCGATCGTGCACACCCACCCGCCGCACGCCTCAGCGCTGTCAATGATCGGGGAGAAACTCATCGTTTCGCACATGGACACCTGCGTGCTGTACGAGAATTGCGCTTATCTCCCCGCATGGCCGGGCGTGCCGATCGGCGACGAGGAGGGCGAGATCATTTCGGGCGCGCTGGGCGACAAGCAGGCAGTGCTGCTCGCGCACCACGGTCTGCTGACTGCGGCCAAGACGATCGAGGACGCGGCGGTACTCGCGTTCTACGTGGAGCGCGCGGCAAAGCTGCAACTCATGGCGCGAGCGGTGGGGCCGATCAGGCCGGTGAATCCGGAAATCGCGCGAGAGGCCCGCAGCTATCGCGGCAATCCGAAGTACATGGCTGCCACGTTCAATTACCTCGCGCGGCGCGTGCTGCGCGAAACGCCCGACTGCCTGAACTGACGCCGCGAGGCAAAAGGAGTGAAAATGACATTCTTCTCAATACGCTCGATTTGCGTGGCACTGCTCGCGCTTGCAGCCGCGACGGCGTCGGCTCAGACCTACCCGAACAGGGCGATTCGCATGATCGTGCCATACCCGCCGGGCGGCGGTGCCGACATCACCGCGCGGCCGATCGCGCAGATGCTCAGCGAACGCTGGGGCCAGCCGGTCGTCATCGAGAACCACGGCGGGGCGAGCGGCATGATAGGCGCTGACATCGTCGCCAAGGCGCCACCCGACGGCTACACCATCATGGTCAGCGCCTCGGCGGAAGTCGCGCTCAATGTAGCGCTTTTCTCGAAGATGCCCTACGACCCGGTCACGGATTTCGCGCCGATCACACTGGCGACGGTGACCCCGATGGCGCTCGTCGTGCATCCCTCGGTGCCTGTCACATCCTTGAAGGAATACATTGCGGTCGCAAAGGCGAAGCCCGGATCGATGACGTTCGGTTCGGTCGGCACCGGCTCCGTCCATCACTTCGCCGGCGAGTGGCTGAAAATGCTGACCCAGGTCGACATCGTGCACGTCCCGTACAAGGGCTCCGGCCCCTTGATCACCGATCTGCTCGGCGGGCATTCACCAAGCGGGTTTGCCACGCTGCTGCCGGCGATGCAGCATCTGAAGGGGGGCAAGTTGCGCGCCCTGGCGGTGACGACGCAAAAGCGCGTGCCGTTGCTGCCGGACGTGCCGGCGCTCGCCGAGACGCTCCCCGGATTCGACATCACTCAGTGGAACGCGGTGTGGGCGCCGGCCGCGACGCCGAAGGACGTGCTCGACAAGCTGAGCACGGAAATCACACGCATCGTGCAATCGCCCGAGTACAAAGCGCGCATGACTGAGCAGGGCAGCGAGGCCATCGGGAATTCGCCATCGGAACTCGCGGCCTTTCAGAAGGCGGAAATCGACAAGTACCGCAAGATTGCGCAGCAGGCGAACATCAAGGCCAACCAGTAAAGGACAGGAAAGTCCATGGGGTAAGGCAGGTCGGGTCGATGTCGAACACAGCGTGGATCGAGCTTGGTTCCAACTTCAAAGGAGAACCCAATGCGAACGACTCATTGGCTGATGACTGGGATACTTGGCCTGCTGCTTGCGGGCTGTGCGGGCATCGGTACCGCCCCCACACCGGAGGCGCGGCAGGCTTTGGCTCCGACCGGCAAGCTTCGCGTCGGGCTCTTGCTTGACAGTCCCACCCACGTGGTCAAGGATTCCACGTCGGGTGAGATGAAAGGGGTGGGATATGACCTCGGAAAAGAACTGGCCCGGCGCATGGGGGTTCCGTTCGATCCGGTCATTTACCCCTCCATCCCATCCCTTCTCGACAGCGGAAAATCCGGCGCTTGGGACATCACCTTCATCGGGATTACGCCTGGGCGCGCGAAGGATTTCGATTTCGCCCCGACGCACCTGGAAGTCGAATTCGGCTACCTGGTCCCAGGCGGTTCTGCCATCTCGGCAATGGCTCAAGTGGATCGCCCCGGAATCCGGGTTGCCCTGCAAGAGAGGTCCGGCCCGGATGTCTTCTTTTCACCCCTGCTGAAGAATGTCGTGGTGGTCCGGGCATCGAGCAACCCCGGCACATTGGATCTGGTGAAATCCGGGAAAGCAGACGTCATGGGCAGCATCAAGCCGATCCTGTTCGAACTGTCGAAGCAGTTCCCCGGTTCCAAGGTTCTCGACGGTCGCCCTGGCATCGACCCGCACGCGATGGCGATGCCCAAGGGACGGGGCGCCGGCGCGGCCTACGCGCGTAATTTCATCGTGGACGCGAAGTCCGAAGGGCTGGTCAAGGCGGCGATCGAGCGGGTCGGAATGCGCGGCGCCCTTGTGGGCACTACGCCATAACGCCCTAGTCCAGCGCCGCGTAGTTCATCGCCGCCTCTGACGTTTTCCGCTGACCACTCATGAACGCCAGGGTGGCAGCGAAGAGGTAATTGGCCGGCTGGGCGTCGAGCAGCGGCACGAAGCGCTTGTCGGGAGCTTCTTTGTGGCACAAGATGCACAACTCCGCCTTCTTTTCTCCGGCCTTCACGTGCGAGAAGGCGTGAAGAGGAAAGCAGGCGATGACAAACAGGACTAACAAGCGCATGCCAACGACCCCGCGAGCATATGAATGAAGAGGCTGCACATGATTGATAAGGTTGTCAATGCCTTGGTTAGCGGATGTAACCCAGCCCCGACGATGCGGCCCGTTCTTCGATCTTGTCTCTGCCGAGCCTCCGCGGTGCTGCCGCCAACGCGGAGGCAGCTCGGAAAGCGGCTGATCTGCAGCCCGCAGTATGGAAGGCGCGGCTTGCAAGGGCTTGCTGCAGCGCCAGCAGGATCGTCGCTCCAGCCGTACGCCATCCGCGGCGTCAGCCGCCGGGCGGCTTCACGGTGACCACCGAGCGTGATCGCCGGCAACGGCCCGCATGCTGACCGACACAAAACCATGCAAGCAGGGTGAGCGCGAGGCGATCACGAACCGCACCCTCGCGCTGATCGAACCGCTGGGGCGCCGGACTGCGGGTCGGGCGCTCAGCGTTACAGATCCACCCAACACGCTCTCCGAGAAGCAAGAGTCCTGGCCGTCGCCATGAAGACGCACCTTCGGCGCGACGCGCCGATGCACGGCTTCATCGCCGCCTATGCGCTGGCAGCGCTGCTGCTGGCGATCCGGCGGCGTGACGCATAAGTTCGCGCCGCTGATGTACCTGGCCGGCATTGCGGGGCCGTCCTTGTTCCTCGCGGTGGGGATCGGCGCCGGGATATGGTCCCTGGGCTCGCCCAGCCCATTCGCGGCGCTGCACGGGGCCATCCGCGGCTTGGGGAAACCCTCCGTGCTGTCCGGCCTACTTCTCTTCGCCAGCGTCATCGTGCCGTGCCGAGCGTAGTGATCTCGCAAACGCGCAAGGTGGACGGCATCGGAGTTGAGCGGCATGCCTGCTTGCCCATGGTGATTTCGAACACCTTGGGATCGCCGTTCCCACAAAGCCCGATCTAGGCCATCTCGAAATCGCCGATTCCGGACATCGTCGAGGCGGTCGAAATCGAAGGAGCCCGGGTGGGTCAGATTTACTTCGGCGATCAGGCAGGAAAGTGGGTCAGATTTAAATCGGCGTTGCCAGAAATGAGCAAAACGGCGGTGGTTGCCTCGGTTCGCGGCAAGGGCTACCTGCGCGGCAAGGCCGACATCGAGATGCTCGTTGTCAAGAGCATGGCCGGCACACCGGTGCTGATCCGCGACATCGCGCGGGTCGAGCTCGCGCCTGACGAGCGCCGCGGCCTCACGGAGCTGAATGGCGAGGGTGAGGTCGTTTCCGGGATCGCCATGGCCCGATACGGGCAGAACGCACTGGAGGTGATCCACAACCTGAAGACCAAGGTCGCGGAAATCGCCGGTGGGTTGCCTGCCGGCGTCACAATCGAGGCGGCGTACGACCGCTCCGAGTTGATCCATCGCGCCATCGACACGCTGACGCGCACGCTGATCGAGGAAAGCCTGATCGTCGCGGCGGTGTGCGTGATCTTCCTGCTGCACGTGCGCTCCGCGCTGGTGGCCATCCTGATGCTGCCGGTCGGCGTGCTGATCGCGTTCATCGCGATGCGGCTCTTGGGCATGAACTCCAACCTGATGAGCCTGGGCGGCATTGCCATCGCGATCGGCGCGATGGTGGACGCGGCGATCGTAATGATCGAGAACGCCCACAAGCACATCGAGCGGCTCAGGCCCGACCACACCGTGAAGGAGCGCGCCGAGGCGATGCTGGACGCCTGCCGCGAAGTGGGGCCCGCGCTCTTTTTCTCGCTGCTGATCATCACCGTGTCGTTCCTGCCGGTGTTCACGCTGGAATCGCAGGAGGGGCGCCTCTTCTCGCCGCTGGCCTACACCAAGACCTTCTCGATGGCGGGCGCGGCGCTGCTGGCTCCGCGACGACAGGCGGCGGCATGATGGGCGCAGGGGTAACAGTCTCCCACATGATGCAGCCCGACGCCGGGCGCGCCGGGCTGTCAACGGCAATGACCGACTTCATGAATTCCAGCCTCAATCGATCCGGCGTATCGGCAGCCAGCATGACGACCCTCATGCAGCAGCTGAGGGACGGCACCGGCCAAATGCATCGATGGCACCGATCGGATTCGGGCAATTCTCGGGCGCTTCATAACTGCGTATACGTCATTCTGGCGCACCGTCTGATCAAGTGTGGCACCGCGCGCCCGGCCGAGCGGCGGCTCATGACAAATTTGTAATCTGGTGGTCAGCGCAGTGTCGGTAGGCGCGGCATAGGGTGGACTTCGCGATGCAAGGCTGCATCCGGCCGATCCCGGATGGCCGGGGCAATCGCGACGCGCCAAGGAGCTCCCGTCATGGAACTTTCACTCAAGCAATACGCGTGGAAATGTGTTCTCGGGGCTGAGGTGTTTTACGTCCTGTGCGTGTTGGGCGGATTCCTGCCGATGCGCAGCGCCGCGGGCGTCGAACTGCACCACACACTCTTCGAAACTCTTCCTGGCTTCGTGTGGATCAGCATCGGAAGCTTTGCGTTGGGCGCTGTTTACGTGCTCGCGTTCGCCTGGATCTTCGGCGCCTACTTCGTGTGGATGCACAACTCAAGCCTGATAAGCGGTCAACTCGCGCGCTAGTCCCAAGAACGGGATCGCATCGCGCCCCTCTTCTCAGATGGAGTTCGTGCCAAGGGGACACCTTGGCACGACCATGGATTGGTGCACTTGGCGGTCCGTCGGCGTCATGCCGGATAGAGCTGGAGGAACATGCCCCGCTCGGACGCGTTCTTGACGGCGTCGGGCGCCGCATTGTGCGCGATCTTGTCGGTGCAGACCCATTCGCCGTTGACGCGGGCGTAGGTGTGTTGCGGAAAGACGTAGCCGACCTCCCCACCCACGTAACGGCCGCCATCGGCCGCGACGGGATTGCTGCGGAAGGCCAGGAACTCCTGGCGCACCGCTTCACGCGTGAGCGTGCTGCTGACCGGACGATCGATCCATCCGGCCTCACCGCCGACGAAAACGCTGGCGCTTTGTGCGAATGCGGTCGGTGCGGCGACAGCGGCGATGGCGAGAATGAAGAGACTCTTGCGAACAGACATGATCAACTCCTTGACGGTGGATTGGTGCTGCCCCCTTTGGCGGGATCCAGCGGGATGCAACCCCTGCATCTCGGTTCCAACTGTAGAAAATCAGTCGCGACAGTACGCTGACGCCGCGATTACAAATACGTCATGTCTGGGGCCGTGGGCAAGAAGAGAGCGTCCAAGCGATTGCGGGCAGTTCCATCGGAGTTCTGCAGCGAATCGTCAGGAGCAGCAGCACCCCGTCTTGCTGCTGCTCTGTACGGGTGGACATGCCACTGTCCCGAAAGAGCAATAGACGCAACAGTCGCCAGGTTTCGGGCGCAGCACGGTGTGGCACTGCTCGCACTCGTAGAACCACTGGCACGCATCCGTGGGCATTTTTTCCGCCTTGGTATGTCCACACTCAGGACAGGTCAGCGTGGATTCGAGTAGCACCGCGCTCACGGCTTGCCACCCGAGACTGTCGAAGGGAAGCCAGCTTCCTTGGTAGCCTGTGTGATGGCATCGAGGTTAACCCTTGCATCATCAAAGACCACCGTCGTCTGACGCCTGTCCAGAGCCGATTTGACGGTGACGACTCCCTCCAAACGGGTCAGCGCCTTCTTCACTGTGATCGGACATGTTGCGCAGTTCATCGCCGGAATGGACAGGGTGACGGTCTGCTGGGCAGACCAGGCCGGCAGAGTAAGGGCGGCAAAGGCGAGTGAGCTCAGGACGTTTTTCATGGCGAGATCTTTCTTCAGTAGAACCAGGCAGCGATCAGGGGAAAGCCCAGCGCGAGGACCAGAAGCGCGACCACCATGCCGAAGAGAACCTTGTATGCGCGCCTGACGGTTGGGGCCGCACACGCCTGCCCAGGCTCGCACGCAGCGGCTGGCCGCCAGATTTGATGCCAGGCGAAGAACAGGGCAACCAGTGCCGCGGCAACAAAAATCGGTCGATAGGGCTCTAGCGCCGTCAGGTGACTGATCCAGGCGCCCGACACGCCGACCATGATGAGCGCCAGCGGCCCAAGACAGCATGCCGATGCAAAGATGGCTGCAAACCCTCCGGCCAGCAGTGCTTTGCCGCCAGTGGTTGGTGTTGGGCTGGGTGCTGAGTTTTCCACAGCGTAAGCTTAGGTCCGTACCTAAGTACGGAGTCAAGGGCGATGTCGAATCCAGATCAAATCCTGACCATCGGCGGCTTGGCCAAGGCGGCAGACGTCAATGTCGAGACCATCCGCTTCTATCAGCGCAGGGGCCTGATGCCAGAGCCTGATCGGCCGACCGGAGGCATTCGGCGCTACGGTGAAGAGGCGCTGTCCCGGGTGGGTTTCATCAAGACTGCCCAGCGCCTGGGCTTCAGCCTGGATGAGATCGCCGATCTCCTCAAGCTGGCGGACGGATCGAGCTGCGCGCAGGCGCGGCAGAAGGCCCAAGCCAAACTAGCCGACGTCAGAGCCAAGCTCGCGAATCTGCACCGAATGGAAGATGCCCTCGCGGGCTTGATCAAACTGTGCGGGGCAGCGAAAGGAAAAGTTCGTTGCCCGTTGATTGCCGCATTGAAGAGGGCGCCGGCGAATCAGGCACGCGTTCAAGAGCGCAGGTCCAGCGGTGGAGTCAGTGGTGGAAAGTAACCCGGCTGACAACTGGCGGAGAAGGCTCAACCTTTGCTTATCCCGCTTTTGCCTTGTTTGTCGCCACGAGTTCCTCGTCAACCAACGTGCGCAGTTGCTCGAATCCAAACGAAGGAAGCGGCCGGCCGTTTACGAAGTACTCCGGTGTTTTCGTCACGTTGAGGGTGCGAGCGTCGGCGACGTCCTGGGCGATGGCACGTTCGATGTCGGGGGATTGCATGTCGCTCTTCAACCGTTCGATGTCCAGACCGGCCCTGGTAAGGGAAGGCCAGATAAGCTCGGCCCGCGCTTGGTGGTGTTGCACCCAACTAGGCTGTGAGGCCAGCAGCGACTCGAGTGCTTGCCAGTACTTCCCCTGCTTCCGGCTTGCCTCCAGGGCCTTGACGACCTCATCGGAGCCTTGGTGGAAAGGCGCGTAGCGCACTGTCAATCGGATGTTTTCCCGGTTGGCCGCCATCATCTGTTTCACAAGCGGGTAGAACGCGGCGCAGGTTTCACAAGCTGGGTCCAGAAACTCGACAATTTGAGCGGGGGCATCCGCTCTTCCGAGGGACGGCGAGTGGAAGCGAACGAGCAACTCCTTGTTCTTCCCGGCGGCGGCCACTGCTTCACGCGCCATCTGGCTCCGATAGAGCTGGGCCCCGCCGGCGAACACGATGGCAAGCAAAACGAGCGCAGTGATGAAAATGGTCTTCTGTTTCATTGGTGTGCCTTGCGGTAGAAGGCCCCGAGAGCGAGGCCGATGGCGGAGAAGGACAGCAGCGAGAGCATCGGGATGGTGAGAAAGCCGAACCACGCCACATCGATCCGCGAGCATGGGATGCCCTGCGTGCAGGGTGTCATCGTCTCGGGGATGTAGCCTTGGGTCAGCAGCAGATGGAACAGGGCCACGAGCCAACCCACCGCTACCAAAGGGGCGGCGTAGCGCAGCACGCGGCGGTCCAGCGGGAACAGACCGGCGGCAAGTACAAATACCAGCGGGAACATGAGCACGCGCTGATACCAGCACAGGACGCAGGGGGCCACGCCCATGATTTCACTGAGGAACAGGGCGCCCAATGTGGAGGCAGTCGCAACCATCCATGCCGCAAATAAAAGCGGCCAGCTTGCATCGGCTGGCGCGCGCAACGAGCCAGCTTGCTGGTCAGTTGGAGCTGTCATGAGGCTCCATTAGGACGCTTTCTCCAGCCTTGTAACTTGACAAGAGTCAACACGTGACCGTGCCAACTACCGGCGCGCTGTTCACGGCAGGGCGCGATGGCACAGCAGTGAGGTCGACACCCGACGTCGCGGAAGGGGTATTTGTTCTCATGTGCGGCGCGTGTACAGCTGTGTGCGGCCGTTTTTAAGGCCCGCATAGATGTGCTTGGAACCTGACGGCCTGCTGCGGCGGGGGAACATACCCAGGCCGCCGCCACGAACACTCCGCCATCGGCGGCGCCATTGGCCGTCGACGCGCTCTTGTCTTACACGCCTATGTGGGATAGCACACGGACGATGGGGTCAAGGCAGACTTATCGTGGGTCCACCTGTATCCAATGGGTTTCAGAGTTCCTTCTGTTGGACTAGCGAGGAACAGACTCCAGCCCTCTAGTTCATTCCAAAGGAATCCCTTCATCATGAAAAAACTTTCAGTCTTGATTCTGTCCGGCATATTTGCCGCTGGCGCTTTCGCTCAGACCGCCACCACAACCGCGCCCGAAGCTCAAAAGCAGGGCAGCGAAAAGGCCCAGGCAGCAGCCGAAGCCACGCACAACGCCAAAGTCCACGGCACTGACGCGAAGGCGAAGCAGCCCCAAGCACAGACGGCAGGCAGCCGCAAAGCCAAGGCCGCCGCGGAACGCAAGCACTTGGCCAAGGCCCATACCGGCAAGAAGAACTCGTCCGACGACCTGCAGGCCGCGGACGCCAAGAAGCTTTAAGCTTCTCCTGCCTCGAAGGACGGCTGCAGGCTCTGGCAAGGAGCCACGAGTAGTCGTCCAATCTGAATGCCTAGCAGCCGCGACGCATTTATCTATGCCATGTCACATCACGATCAGCACGACCACCTTCCCAAATCAACCTGTCGCTGCTGACCGCGTGCCTTCTACCACTCGCAATGCCGCAGAATTTGCGGACTGTTGGCACGCTTAGCAGACACCGGGTGGAGCTGTGGGCAGATCATGGCAGTCGTATCGATGATGGGGATCGCCTGCCGGCCGGCCTCCGTCACAAGGCCGCTACGCAGCGACAGGGCGTTGCGGGGCGCGGCCAATCCCGGTCCTGCGTAAGACAGCGTGGTGGCTGCCATAATGTCGGCGAGGTGGTCGGGTGTCAGTGGTTCCAATCCACATTTGCTCTCCAGCCGATGGTCAGTTTGGTGTACCCCAGCGCGTACCCCTGGAAGGTGGACGGTTGCGGGAATGAGGATTGGCACGGCCTCTGGCGGTTTTTTCGATTCCGCTCCAGCCGTAGTAGGGCGTAGTCCGTCCAACTTCTTCGTACTCAAGCGTTCTTTTTTTTTGGTCCCTCGTTCGATTCCCCTCCTCCTGACATTTCACAAATCGCTGCTCGCTACGGCAGAAGCCAGCCTCTTATCGGGGTACTTTTCGGGACTTCACGGATGCCGCATCAGACGCCTTTCGGGGTGACGCGGACTTAGAGCGCCGATTCGGCTGCTTTCTGATCCGTCCTACGGACGGAGAACCGCGAGTCGCTGCATATCCGTTCGAAGGCGGTCGGCAGGAAGTGGCGTCAATAGCGCTAAACGCAATTCCTGATCCAAATCAACCAATGGCGCGAAGATGCACCTGGCGCACTTCAAGTCCGAGAACCACTACATATAGTGGTTAGTATCCCGCTTCGCACTACCTATAGTGTTTAGAAGGGACGCAAGATGAATGCACAGCTGGAAATCGCCTTCATGCATGTCATCAAGCGCGACGGTGGCATCAAGGCGTTTGACCCTGCCAAGATCGCTTTCGCGCTGGAGCGCGCCGGACAGGCAAGTTGCGAGTTTGACGCAGCCGAGGCGACGCGCCTGACGCGTTACTTGGTGGTTCCCAAGATCAGGTGCGAGGGGCATGTTGCCCCGCATATCGAGCAGATCCAGGACGCGGTGGAGGCCGCCCTGTTCGATGCCGGCTATCCCAAGACACTGCGCGCCTACATCGTCTACCGTGAGCAGCACAAGAAGCTGCGCAGCGATCGCAAGACCCTGGTGGACGTGGAGTCCAGCATGAACGAGTACCTGCAGCAACTGGACTGGCGCGTTAACGCCAATGCAAACCAGGGCTACTCACTGGGCGGACTCATCCTCAACGTCTCGGGCAAGGTGATCGCTAACTACTGGCTCAACCATGTCTACCCGACGGAGGTGGGTGCAGCGCACCGTAGCGCGGCCCTGCACATTCATGACCTGGACATGCTCGCGGGCTATTGCGCGGGCTGGTCGCTGCGCACGCTGCTCAATGAAGGTTTGAACGGTGTGCCCGGCAAGGTCGAATCCGGCCCGCCCCGGCACATGTCCAGCGCGGTGGGGCAGATCGTCAACTTTCTGGGCACGCTGCAAAACGAGTGGGCCGGGGCCCAGGCCTTCAGTTCGTTCGACACCTACATGGCGCCTTACATCAGGAAGGACGGGCTGGACTACGCTCATGTGCGCCAGTGCTTGCAGGAGCTGATCTACAACCTCAACGTGCCCTCGCGCTGGGGTACGCAAACGCCCTTTACCAACCTGACCTTCGACTGGGTGTGCCCGGAGGATCTGCGCGAGCAGGTCCCTGTCATCGCGGGGGAGGAAATGCCCTTTACCTACGGGCAGTTGCAAGCCGAGATGGACATGGTCAATCGTGCCTACATCGATGTGATGATGGCCGGTGACGCCAAAGGCCGCGTGTTCACCTTCCCGATCCCCACCTACAACATCACGGAAGACTTCGACTGGTACAGCCCGAACGCCCAGGCCCTGTTCGAGATGACGGCCCGGTACGGCTTGCCGTACTTCCAGAACTTCATCAATTCGGAACTCAAGCCGAACATGATCCGCTCCATGTGCTGCCGCCTGCAGCTGGACCTGCGCGAACTGCTCAAGCGCGGCAATGGCCTCTTCGGCTCGGCCGAGCAGACCGGCTCGCTGGGCGTGGTCACCATCAACTGCGCGCGCCTGGGTTACCTGCACCAGGGTGATGAGGCCGGCATGCTACAGGCACTCGACATCCTGCTGGCGCTGGGCCGCGACAGCCTGGAGATCAAGCGCAAGGTCATCCAACGCCACATGGACAACGGCCTGTTCCCCTACACCAAGCGCTATCTGGGGACGCTGCGCAACCACTTCTCCACGCTGGGCGTGAACGGCATCAACGAGATGATCCGCAACTTCACGCAGGACCGGCACGACATCACGACCGAGTGGGGCCACGGCTTTGCCATTCGCCTGCTGGACCACGTGCGCGCACGGATGCTGGAGTTCCAGGACCAGACCGGGCACATGTACAACCTCGAGGCCACCCCCGCGGAGGGCACCACCTACCGCTTCGCCAAGGAGGACGCCAAGCAGTTCCCCGACATTCTGCAAGCGGGCACCCAGGACATGCCCTATTACACCAACTCTTCACAGCTGCCCGTTGGGTACACCGATGATCCCTTCGCGGCTCTGGAGCAGCAGGACGACCTGCAACGCAAGTACACAGGCGGCACCGTGTTGCACCTGTACATGACCGAGTCCCTGTCCAGCGCCGAGGCTTGCCGCCAGCTGGTCAAGCGTTCGCTGTCGCGCTTTCGCCTGCCCTACATCACCGTGACGCCTACATTTTCGATCTGTCCCAAGCATGGCTACCTGGCGGGGCGTCACGACTTCTGCCCCAGCTGCGATGACGAAATCATTGCGCGCAAGCATCTTCAAGCCGCCTGACCATCAACCCAAGGAGACACCGCGATGGCCCCATCCGACGAACTGCAAGTCCTGGCTCCGCCAGCGGTCGTGCTGCGTGACGAAGAACGCCAGCGCTGTGAAGTGTGGACACGCGTGATGGGTTACCACCGTCCCGTTTCGTCCTTTAACATCGGCAAGAAGGGCGAATTCCATGAACGCACCTACTTTGACGAGCGCAGTTGCAGCACCGGCCTGGCCGGGTGAACCAGCCCGCATCGCGGCCAGGGGCACTAGCCGGTCCAGCGCAAGCGCGCTCCATGTCGGCGGCGTCACGCCGTTCAGCGCCAGCGACTACCCCGGCAAACTTGCCGCCGTCGTATTTGTGCAGGGTTGCCCCTGGCGCTGTGCCTACTGCCACAACCCGCAGCTGCAGACGCGCACTGGCCGCGGCCCGCTGGATTGGGCCCGGGTGGTCGCCTTATTGGAACGGCGTGTCGGACTGATCGATGCCGTGGTCTTCAGCGGTGGCGAGCCCACCGTCGATCCGGCACTGGAAGATGCCATGTGCCAGATGCGGGCGCTGGGTTTTGGTATCGGCCTGCACACGGCGGGCGCATACCCGCGGCGTCTGGCCGAAGTGCTGCCGCTGGTGGATTGGGTGGGTGTGGATGTCAAGGCCTCGTTTGAGCATTACAGGAACATCACGCGCGTGACCAACAGCGGCCGTCGGGCGCTAGCCAGCGCCGAGGCCGTGCTGGCCAGCGGTGTGCCTCACGAGTTTCGCACCACGGTGCACCCCGGCCTGCATCCGGAGCACAAAGTCCTGGCGCTGGCGCATGCGCTGAGCGCCATGGGCGTGCAGCACTACGCCTTGCAAGTGTTTCGCGCACTGGGCTGTGCTGATGAGCGCCTCAGCGCAATGTCCACGGCGGGATACCTCGGCGCAGATTTGATTGCGCGCTTGTCAGCCTTGTTCACGACATTTGCTTTAAGGCGCGAGTGAGCGAACTGCCATGCGGGCGCCGACTGAACGTTTCCCGATCGCACCGTCTATGACGTCATCGCGCGAGCCGGTCGCGACTTAGATGCAGAAAGTTGTCGCACAGATTAGGGCAGCGGGCATCAACTTCACCGACTCTCGGTGATCAGTCAGGACAAGTACCAGCTGAAGCCGCCGCGGCCGTTCACGCCCGGCGGCGAGTTCGCTGGCACGCGCATAGGTGAGGGCGTGGAGCGCATTAGCAAAGGACGCTGGTCCGCCGAAGCCCATCAGCGCGACGGCGAGCGTAGAGCCATCAACCCTCGCGACAGCGTCGGTCCAAAGGAGAGCCTTGAAGGGCAGCTACGAGCCGGGCGAGCGCATGTACGAAGACCGGTCGAATCGCGAGCATCGTGAGGCGCGAGAGAACCGGAAAGATCGTGACGATCGTACGGCCCGCGATGCGGACTACGGTCGTCGCGGTTGGCATGGTGATGGGTACGACGACCAGCGGCATGCTTCGAGACCGCACATTCCGAACGGTCATCTTCCGCCCCCCGGAGAATGCCGCATTTGGTACCCAGATCGCCCAGCGGGCCATCAGCCTCCCCCCGGAAACTGCTATGCCCTGGGTCAGCGAGTACCTCCGAGAGCCTGGCTGATCAGCAACTAGTTCCGACCTGCGCCTCAGGCAGGTTGCCAGACCCCATCGGAACGGCGGCAGGCGCGTTCCTGAGTCCGTTGCCAGCCGCTCGGTGTCTGCACTTGCACGGTGTAGGGACGGCAATACGTCCCGCCGCGGCGTGACGGATCTCCCGGGACAACAACGTACTGCGTGCCGTGACTGGGCCACTGCACGCGCTGCCCAGTCGGTGCGAATTCCAGAACCTGGCCGACGCAGGCTTGGTCATTGGCATCCAGGCGCTTGCCGACCTCGCCGCCGATCAAAACGCCCGCGACAGCGCCGCCGATTGTCGCGACAGCGCGGCCGCTTCTCTTGCCGATCTGGTTTCCCAGCACGCCGCCGACCAAACCGCCCAACACTTGCCCAACGCGCTGGCTGTTGCACTGGGTCACGCCGGAGGCAGGTGGGGCGGGACGATGTTCCAGCAGATAGACGGGCGCGCCTTGCTGAACCACCATCCAGGGTGGATACACCACAGTGGGGCGCGGGGCCTGCACATGTGCCGGCGCCGGGCCGGCCTTGCACTTGCGCTCTTCCTTGTACTCGCCGTCCTTCCATTTGCGCTCGACCTTGCAGGTCCCCTCTTGGAATTCCTCCTTGCGGCTAGAGGTGCGGATACGGTCACCGCCGCATTTGCGCTCCTCCTTGTACTCGCCGCTTTTTTCCCACTTGCGCTCGACTTTGCAGTTGCCGTCCCAGTACTCCTCCTTGCGCTCTTGTGCGCGATACCCGCCTTTGCCGCTCTCGTCCTTGTCATCGTCTGCGAAAGCTGCCGGAGTAAATGCCAGAACTAGGGCGTTCAGCAACAATGGGAGGAGCTTGCGGTTTCTCATGAGGTAAGAGCTGATTGGCTATCTCGTTGGGCGATCACGGGCTTTTTTGTCAACGCTGATGCAGCACAAGCCTGGCGTCTGTGTTGACGCTGGCTTTGGTTGCAATCATGGCAATCTCGTAGCGCGTGCCGGGAATCGGAAACCTTGGGCTGAAGATGAACGAGAAGTTGCCATTGCCGTCCGCTTGCAAAGTTTGCGAGTACACGTGCTGGGCCACACTGAAGCCACCTGGAACCGGTGCAATGGCATCGACCTTCACGGCTACCGATGCAAAGGGCGCGGTACGACCGATCACCAGCGTATTGCCGCCCTCGACCTGACCGTTGTTGCCATGATTCACTATCTGGAGAGGAACGTTGACGGGCCCCGCCGCGGCGACATCAAAGCTCCACTCCTTGCGCAGGGCATTTCCCACGCGATCGCGCGCAGTCACGTCCACGGTATGCCGTCCTGGTGTCAGGTGGGCGCGCAGGTTGAAAGCGGCGGGGGTGATCTGGGCATCGCCCGTGACATTGCGCCCGGACAGATTGATGCGAACCGTGGCGGGATCGACGCCGCTTCCGCCACGATCCTCGAAGTTGGCCGATATTTGAATGACAGGCCCACCGGAGACGACTTCTCCCTCGCGCGGCGAGAGATTGACCAAGTTGGGTGGGCGGTTGTCCACCGACGGCTGCGCCACTTGCAAGGTCAGATTCGCCGTGACGGCCCTCTCGTCCACCCGCAGCGTCGCCACCATGGGCCGCGAGAGGTTCAGGTTGTCCGCGCGGCGGATGGTGTAGCTTCCCTCGTAGTGGCCGGGACGAACCTCGCGTAGTGCAACGTCGTTCTCGATGCCCGGCAGGTCCACCCGTACCGCTGCGCCCGGAAACCCATCCAGCGCGAACCGCAACTCCGCCCCAGGTTCGATGCGGTCGATCGGAGCCAAGGAGAATCGCTCGATCCGCGGCGCGGGAGCTGGCGGTGGCGGTGGCGCCGGAGGCGCGACCGCGACTGGTGCTTGGCCGGACATGACCTCGGCCAAGGTGTACTCCGCCGAACCGGACCGGTTCTCGGTGCGAAGTATCGCTCGGACCTCGCTGTCACTTTCGACCCGATCGCCGGGCTTGACCCTGTAGCGGCCGATGTAGAGGCCGCGAGACACTTCCCGCAGCTCGATTCTTTCCCGAATGCCGCTTATGCGCACCACGGCTCGGGCTCGTGGTGTTCCCACCACTCTAAAGGTCAGGCGCGCGCCGGGCTCTATTTCGCCGTCGGACCGCACTTCCAGAGAGCGAACCTCCGGTGAAGCGCTCTGCGCGAGCGCCATTGTCGGCGTGGCAACCAGCGCCACTGCGGATGGCACCAGCAGAAAGAGCGAGGCGACGTGATTGCGGAGATGCTTTTTCATTTTTTGTCCCGAGTTGAAAGCGCGGCGCGTTGCTTTGGAATCGCCGGCGTCCGGCACGCGGGCTGCTGAGTTCGATTGTTGAGCGGCTGCTAATGCTCAGTTGTAGGACACGGACCTAAATGCACGGCGAGAAGACGCCCTCCTTCGCGGGCGCTCTAAGTCAGCCGTCAATAGCGGGACGGGTCGTCCGGGAACCTGTCATGGCGGTTGCGAACGCCGTCGCCGTCACGGTCGCGATCATCCATGTTCATGACACCGTCGCGGTCAAGATCGCCGTACGGGCCGTAGAGACGCGCCCAGCGGCGCTGGTTACGCGGGCTGTCCGGATCGTAGACATTGGCAATTCCGTCGCGGTCATGGTCACCGTAGGGCCCACGGCGTTGCCAGGCATGCGAGTCATAGCGTCCCCGGTCGTCCTCGTACCGGTGCTGGCCATAGTGGCCCGGCCGATAAACCGGCTGAGGTTCCACGTACACCGGACGGGGCGCGACGTAGACCGGCTGAGGTGCGACGTACGCAGGCTGCGGCTGCACGTAGACGGGCGCCGGTTGCACGTAGACCCCGGGCGACTGGACGCCGACAGAGAAGTACACATCGCTGCGGGCGTGCGCGGCGGAAGCCGCGCCAAGGGTGCCCAAAACGAGGCCGGCTGTTGCGAGTGATTTGGTGAAGGTAGACCGTATCATGAGAGCTCCTTGGATTTGGCATGAATCACATCTTGCGAGTGCGTGCATGAACGCAAGCTGAACGACTGACAAAAGACCACCCAGCTACAGGACGTGCCCGCTAGCGGCGTCCATCAGGATCACTCTGACTTCGCCCTGCGCGGTGACCACTTTGACGCGCCATACCTGGCGCTGCTCGGCCTCTGTCTGCGCTACGGAAAGCACGCGTGCGTTGGTCAGGCGCTGTGCGGCGACAGCGGCGTCGTTGCGGCTGAGGCCGGCCCAGGCCGGAGCTGCGACAGCAAACAGTACGGCGCAGACTGGGAGGATGAGCAAATTCATTTGTAGCGGGATCAGCCAAAGCTTCGATCGACAGGAACCCGCACTTGCTAGCTCGGGCGGGGTTTCGGCCTGGATTCCAGCCACTGTAGGTGCTAGTGAATAGGCAAGTGCAGGACGTTCCACGGATGCTCCTTTGGGTGGGATCGCGAGCACATCTTGCATGGGCGTCAATGAACGCACGCTGAACAAAGGATCACTCGGGCCCGCTAGAGCGTAACGGCGCGAACTGCCGCTGGGTTCCTGCTTGCGCATCGACACCGCTCGTGGACTTGGCTCGAGCCCGTCTCCGCCGGAGTCGGGAGCTGACTGCCTATCCAGAGGCTGTGGCAGGCTCTGTTCCGGTGCGGCTCAAGTCCCTGACCGCCTGAAGAGCGCAAGAAACGCGCCGGCTGCGACGAGTGCACCGCCAGTCAACCTATTGAACAAGTTCCTTGGGCCAAATCGCGCGAGCGCCGCGGCCAAACGATAGCCCATGACGGCGTAGCAGAACATGATGGAGCCGGCAATCAATAGCCAGGTTAAAGCGAGCAGCAGCAACTGGGACACTGCATCGTGCTCCGGACTCACGAACTGAGGCAAAAGTGCCGCGAAGAAAAAAAGGTCTTTCGGGTTGCTCAAACCTACCAAGTAGCCGGTGCGAAGGAGTTGGGTCCCGGTTGCCGGTGCGCTCTGCTCCTGGGTAGCGGCCGCCTTGACTTCTGGCGGTGGCGGGGAGCGCCAGATCCGGATTCCCAAATAGATCAAGTACGCCGAACCCCCGAACTTGATGACGGTGAACAACGTACCTGAAGCAGCTAGTGCGGCCCCCAATCCGACCGCAGAGAGGCTGATCAGCGTCAAAGAAGACAGCAGCAGCCCCGCGATCGTGGCCAGAGTACGGAGGCTGCCATTCATCGCTGCATGTGTCATGCACAAGGCTGCGGCCGGCCCGGGCGTGATGATCACCACGAAAACGACGGCTGCATACGCAACCCAGGTCTGCCAACTCATGACTGTCCTCCAGTTCGCCCGGGATCATGCTACGCCTGCCGGCATATGGGGTCAACGCGTTTGGAAAGCGGCGGCGGGAGATGGGGCACCGAGCCATGTTCAGACCGTAGTGTTCAGATCGGGGAAATCTGGTGTGACCGGCGTTCGCTTTACCCGACACCGTCGACCTCTACCTCCGCCTCGCAATTCACCGGCGCATTCAGTGGCAGCATCATGCCGATCGAGGAGCGTGCGTGGGCGCCCACCTCCGCTCCGAAGATTTCGAGGATCAGGTCCGAGTAGCCATTGGTAGCCCGCGGCGTCTCGTTGAAACCCGGCGCTGCGTTCACCATCGCGAAGACCCGCAACCAGGCGGTGATGCGGTCCAGTTCGCCGAGGGCGCGCTTCAAGCTGGCCAGGTGAGCCAGCGCTACCAGCCGGGCCGATGCGTAGGCCTGCTCGGGCGTCACCTCGGCGCCTACACGGCCGAGCGGCGCGGCCAAGCGGCCGTCTGCATTCACCGGCACGTGGCCAGACACGTAGGCGCGGTGGCCGCGCACGCGCACCCACTCGAAAGGCAGCTTCAGGCCAGGTGGCGCCTGTAGCGGTTGCGGCAGCATCAGTCCCAGTTCGGCAATGCGCGATTCGATCTTTCCCATGAACTTCTCCGGGCGATTGAACGTTTAAGGAACCAGCGTGTCCAGTTCCGGCAGCAGGCTGGCGCTCTCCTGCAGGTTGGCATCATTGCGTGCCCCAACGAACACGGCAGGTAAGTGGCTGCGGTTTACGGCCACATGAGGCAAGCCGGCGGGGATGAACAGGAACTCGCCCGGCCGCACCAGATCCCGGCGCTGCAATCCAAGGCCGGTCCACAGCTCCACCTCCTCGCCGCTCAGCATGTAGTGCGCCGACTCATGGTGCTCGTGCACATGGGCAAGGGTGCGCTGCCCGGGTGCGAGCGTGATGAGGCCCAGGAACAACGACGTGGCGCCGGTGGTCTCGCTGCTCACGCCGGGGGCGTAGTGCGAGCCCTGGTTGCTGATGTGGGCGTCGGATGGGCGGACCACAAGGTGTTGCGGCGCGGTGGCAATGGCATTCATGCGCGGTCTCCTTTCAGTGTTGCGACCCGGTCGGCTGCCGTCACATAATGGCCCCTGAAGACGGTCGCATCACGCAAGCAGCGCCGAATTCATCCGAAATCTTCCGAAACGCTCGCCGCCATGACCCAGCGTTATGCCTTCGGCCCTTTCCTGTTCGACGCCGCACGCAGCACGCTTACGCGCGACGGAGCCGCACTCGCGGTGGGGCAGCGCGGTCTGCGCATCCTGCAGGCGTTGCTGGCGGCTGGCGGCGAGACGGTCTCCAAGGCCGAGCTGCTCGCCGCGGCGTGGCCGGGACTGGTGGTGGAGGACAGTAACCTCACGGTGCAAGTGGCGGCGCTGCGCAAGCTACTGGGATCCGCGCCGGGCACGGCCGAGTGGATCCTCACCGTTCCGCGCGCGGGCTACCGAATTTCGGAGGCGGCGGCTGTAGAGGATGCACAGCTCGCCCCACTCGACCACGGGCCTCTCGAGGCGAGCGGCCGCCCCGGCATCGCCGTCCTCCCGTTCACGCACCTCGGCGACAACCCGTCGCAGGAGTACTTGGCAGACGGCGTGGCGGAAGCGCTCATCATCGCGCTGACGCGGTTCCGGTGGTTTTCCGTCGCGGGGCGCGGCGCAAGCCAGGTCTACAAGTTGCGCGCAGTGGACAGCCTGGTTGCCGCGGCCGAGCTCGGGGTGCGCTATCTGGTCGAAGGTTCGGTGCGCAATGACGGCGCTCGCATGCGCATCACCGCGCAGCTGGTTGACGCGCACGGCGGCCGCTGCCTGTGGGCGGACCAGTATGAACTGGACGGCGCGGGCTTCTTCCAAATGCAGGACACCATCGCATTGCAGGTGGCGGGCGCGATCGAGCCGGAACTGCTCAAGAACATTGGCAGCCCCGGCGAGATGCGGCGCGGTCGCAGCGTCTCGAGCTGGGATCTGGTGGCCCAGGGCGCCTGGCTGTTCCACCACGTGACGCAGCCGATGCACCTGAAGGCGCGCGAGCTGTTCCGGCAGGCGCGCCAACTCGATCCGGAGCTGACCGAGGCGCACCTGTGGCTGGGGCGCGCGAACGCCGGACTGGTGGCGTACGGATGGAGCGGCGATTCGGCGCACGACCTGCTGGAAGGCCAGACCGCCGCGCTGCAGGCAGTCGCCTTGGACGGGAAAAACCCCTATGCGCATTACGCGCTCGCCATCGTCAGCAACTATGCGGACGAATTCGAGTGGGCATCGCGTAGCGCCGAAAAAGCGATCGAGCTCAACCCGAGCTTCGCGCTCGGGCACCTGGTGCACGGCATGGCGGTCCTGTACGCGGGCCGGGCCGCCGACGCGGTGCAGTCGCTGGAACGCGGCCTGCGACTGAACCGATTTGATCCACAGAACTCTGTGTGGAGCAACGTTCTCGCGCTGGCTTACCTGTTCGGCGACGATGCGGAGCGCGCGTTGAAGTTTGCCACTGTGTCGCTCCAGGTTCGCCCCACATGGCGGCCGGCGATGCGAACGGCGGCCGCTGCCTGCGTCGCGCTCGGACGCGACGAGCAGGCCGCGCAATGGGCGCGGCGATGGCATGGAACCCCGACGCTGTCAGCCGATGCGCTCGGGCCGCTGTGGCGGTGCAATCCGGCCTGGACGCAGCGGATAGAGCAGCTCGTGCAGGCGCCGCCCGATTCATGATGTGGCTGTTGTCGCGCGAAGCGCCTCCTCGAACAGAACATCGAGGCAGCCCGCGACGCGGCCTCCATCGGCCGGTAGGACCTGGCACTCATCAGGAATTCGCGGCCCGATCCAGAAGGTGCGCCAGCTCGTCCGGGGCGGTCACATGAGGGCCATGGCTTGCGTCGATTTCCAAGCAGCGCCAGCCACTATCAGATCTGAAGCGCTCGAGGAACTGGCGGAATACGTCGCCAGGTGCCGCTCGACTGCAGTAGATGTACGTTCGCGGCATGCCTTCGGAAGATCCTTCAATTCGAGCGGGCTGCTGGAATGTGCTTGGTTCGCGATACTCCTCCGTGATGCGCAATGAACAGACTCAGCGCCGTTAAGGGGAATGACGTGGACATTTGGAGAATGGCTTTCTGAAATCTCGGTCGCAACCTCGTCGACAGTGATGAAGAAATGCCAGCAGTGCTGAGTGCAGTGCTTGCGGGGCTGCGAAAAAGCGTGAACATGGACGTGGTGTTCATGGCCAAGACGTCGCAGCTGCTTCCGGCCAGCGCGGACATTATTCGGCTACGGTCCCTGCCGGATATCGTCGAACAGGGCCTGCGCCGCCAGCGCCCCGCCTCGATCTCCCAATGTTGACGCGTGGCAGTGGGCCAGCGCGACGAACTCGCGCATGTCGGCCCGGGATGCCAGCATCTGCAACTCGTTCACCCAGCCGCGCGCCTGCGGAAGCCGTTGTGGCAACGCGACTTCGCAGAGCGACGCCAGCGCATTGACCCGGGCCCACTGGTAGGCGTCCGACTCGCGCGCGCACGTCGCAACCGCTTCCAAGAGCATCTCAGTCGCTTGCGCCAACTGGCCCCGCGCGTGCGCCACCAGCCCCCTGCCGCGCCCGGCAGCTGATTTCCAGCACGCGTCGCCAAGCTGGCAGCCGAGCGCAAAGGCCTGCTCGAAGCCCTCCGCCGCGCGCTCGATGTCGCCGCGTTTCAGATCCACTTCGGCGCGCAAGGCTTGCGGCCAGGGAACGAACGCGGTCCACGCCGTTCGCGCCAGGTTCATCGAGCGGTCGAGGGTCGCGGCTGCACGATCGAGGTCACCGCGCAACAGGTGCACGCGCCCGAGCATCGAGAGCGCGTAAGCCAGTTGGCGCATCTGCGCGCCTTGCTCGGCCAGCGACACTGCGCCCAGCAGCATGGCTTCGGCCGAGGCGTAGTGCGCCGTGTCGCTGAGCGCGGCGCCATGGACGGTGTCAATCGCCGAGCGCTCCGTCGCGTCTTCGCCGGCCAGCGAACGGGCGCGATCCAACCACACGATGGCGCGTGCATACCGACCCGCCAGGAACTCCGTATAGCCCAATTCGCGGCAGCCCGTCGCCGCCTCCGGCATGCCGGCAGGCTCGGCAATCGCCAGCGCCTCGTGCAACGCGACCACGCCTTCCTCGTCACGGCCCTTAGCCGCATGAATCAGGGCGCCGCCCAGCGCCAGCCGGGCCCGTACGCGCAGCTCCAGGTCGCCCAGCGCGTCGGCTTCACTGGCCGCGCGGCGCAGGCACTCGAGCCCGGCCTCGTAGGCTCCGGCGCGCACGGCGGCTTCTCCGGCCTCGAGCTGCGCCTGTGCCGCAGCGCGACCGTTGACCGGGGGGGCGACGGCATGTGACGTGGTGGTGGCGGCGGCAGCGGCCAGGACCGTGCCGGGCTTGATGCCAAGCTCCTTGCGGAACAGCTCGGTGCAAGCGGCGACTTGGCGCGCTGCACCGACGCCGTCGCCGGCGGCGGCCAGGCTGCGTACCAGCAGCGCCTGGTGATGTTCGTCCAGGGGGTTGAGCTGCACCAGCCGCGCGGCGATGTCAGCGGCCTCGGGCGCGGATCCGCAACCGAGTCGCGCGAGCGCCGCCTCGCGCATGACAGCTTCGCTGGACGCGCCAAAGCGGCGCCGCTGCGAATCCAGCCAGGCGGCGAACGCGGGGGCTCCATCGAAGCGCATGCCTTCGAGCAGTTCGCGCCCCAGGCCCGGCAGCGCCAATGCGTCGGGCCCGCACGGGCGGCTGAGCACATGCACATCGACCAGCGTTTGCGGTGGCAGGCTTAGGCTGAGCGCGTCGCCGCCCAGATCGACGCCGCCGAGTAGGCGCCGCAGTTCGGACAGGTTCCAGCGCAGCGCTGCTAAGGGGTCCTCGGCGTTTTCGAAAAGCTGCGCCGCCAAGTGGGACCGGCTGGACGTCGGCGTGCCGCACAACAGCCATGCCAGCAGCCCCCAGGGCTTGTGCCCGCGGGGCGCCGACGCGGGCTTGCCATCGCGCACGACGCGCGGCACGCCCAGCAGGTGGATCTCAAGCAACACCTAAGCAGTATGGCTGGGCACCCGGAGGCTGGCAATCGACATCAAGCTTCCGCCGTGGTGGGGTCGATGATGGCGCTTACGCGCGACACGCTGTTGGCCGGAAACCCGCCGCGCTGTGCGTGCTCGCGCACCAGCTGTTCGGAGTCGGCGTTGTACACGCAATAGATCTTGTCGCCGGCGACGTAACTATGGACCCATTGGACGCTGGGCCCCATGTCGCGCAGCACGCCGCACGACTTGGCGGAGATGGCCTGCAGTTCCGCTGGTTTGAGCGCACCAGCCTGGGGAATCTCTCGCTCGATGACGTATTTGGGCATGGATGGCTCCTGCAAAGGTTGATGGAGCTTCAAGGATCGCCGCCTGGCGTTTGACGCAGCGTGTGACGGGTCGCGAGTTCGTTCGGCCGGTCGGCCCCGAACTTAACTGCTTGAACGCCTGAAAATTGCGAGTAAAGCGCCGGCAGCGACGAGCGCTGCGCCTGTCAGCCTGTTGAACAGGTTCTTCAGGCCGACGTGGTCTGAAGCAGCAGCCAGTCGATAACCCCTGACGGCATAGCAGAACGTACTTGAGGCTGCGCTAGGCAGCCATGTCACGGAAAACACTGTCAGCTGTTGGGAAAGGTCTCCCTCAGCGTTCATGAACTGCGGCAAGAGGGCCGCGAAGAACAAGAGGTTCTTGGTAATGCAGGCGCCGACAGGGTAACCTGTGCCTGTGCCTGTGCCTGTGCACGAGCTGTGTCGAACTTGCACGTACGCAGTGCTCCGCAATCGGTGATTTGCACGAGCCGAAGTGGTCGTGGGGCGCGCCAAATCTGAACACCCAGGTACAAAAGGTAAGCCGCGCCCGCTAGCTTGATGATCACGAAACGCGTTCCCGAAGCAGCCATCACCGCACCGCCAAACTGCCCACTAGAGCCTCGCGTGCGGCCTCATAGCCCGCCTGGATCGCGGCAGCCTGCGACGCGCTCTCCGACATTCTTGGTATGCTCACCACCGGTCGGATCAACAGGTCCGCCTCCGCCGCTTCGGGTGCGGCGAGCAGGCAACTCTGGGTGCGCATGGCTATGCCGATCACGGACAGCGCTCCCGTCGCTTGCCGCTCTGGTTCGTTGCAATAAATGTCAACGGCGATCACGCGGTCGGCGCCCATTGCCCGCGCGAAGCACACCGGCAGGAGACTGGTCACGCCGCCGTCTGCGGGCAATCACAGGAGCCAACCGGGAAATCACTGAAGGCGTTTCGGCGCTGCTGGCCGCGGCGATGCTGCTGTACGTGGGATATTGGCTGCACGGCAAGTCTTATGCACCGGCATGGCAATCGTTCACCATCGCCCTGCCAATTCTCAGAATTCGTCCTCCTTGAAGGTCTGATGCACAGGCAATGACGCTCTTGGCCATTGCCTTTGGTGTGCGGGTGAGCAGACGGAAGGCCCAGAGCCTTTCGGCCGCGACTACTAAAACTGCTTCGAGTCGCGTCGACTCGGCTTAATCGCGCCGCCCCAACCTCGAGCACCAATTCAGTGTTCGTCGAACCATAGCGGTTCGCGCCGGCACTGCGCAAAGTCATCCTTGGCGAAAGCTTGATCGCGGCAGCTCAGCTCAGGGCGTGAGGTCCATCGCCGGAACCACGCTGTCAAACGGGATGTCGGCTTTCTTGTTCAAGGACTTCACGTCTTCGTCACCGTCGGCGGCGAACAGGCACATACACTTCCCGCTCTCGGGGACAACGGTGCTGCGGATGTAGCGTATCGGGGTTCCTTGCGCTGTCATGTCCGCGGCCGTGTCGATCGCGCGCCGCTGCGCCCCGGCAAGCTGATCCATGGAGATTCCCTTGAGAGACCGTTCCACCATGTAGACGTTCATGATGACTCCTGCAAAAATCCTGGGATGGCCAGTCTAGGACCCTGCTGGCGAGGCAGGAAGGGGTCGACGGTTATCGATCGATAAACGCGGGGTACAGGTATGGAACTGCAGCAGATCCGTTATTTCCTGGCCATCCATTCGCATGGAAGTTTCTCGCGCGCCGCCGACGAATGCGACGTATCGCAGCCGGCACTGACCGCGGCCATGAAGAAGCTGGAGGCCGAGGTTGGCGGCCTGCTTTTTCATCGCGAAGGAAAACGCGTCGTCATCACGCCGTTGGGGCGCCTGGTGCAGCCGTCGCTGGAGCAGGCGCTGCTCGGAACGGAGAGCGCGCACACGATCGCGCGCAATTTCAAGCTGCTGCGCCAGGCGCCGCTGCGACTGGGCGTGATGGACACGGTCGGCCCGCACCGCGTGTCTCGCTTCTTGGCCGCCTTCCACCGAGGGCACCCCGGCGTAGAACTGACCGTGCAGGACGAAGGCATACAGGGCTTGCTGCAGAAACTCGAATCCGGCCAGCTCGACCTCGCGGTGCTGAGCACACCGCAGCCGCTGGGTGACACTTTCCGTGCCGAGCCGCTTTATACAGAGCCCTACGTGGTCATCTTCACTCAGGGTCACCGACTGGGCGCATTGAAGGAGGTGCGCCTTGCGGATCTCGATGGCGAGCCCTATGTCGATCGTCTCTCATGCGAATACCGGGAAGAGGTCATGGCGCTTGCCAGCCATTCAAAAGTGAGGTTGTACGCCGCCTTCCGCAGCGAACGAGAGGAATGGGTTGAGGCGATGGTGATCTGCGGGCTCGGCTTTGCGTTCATGCCGCGCTACGCGGTCAGATCTCCGCTGCTGCAGACTCGGCCGGTGGTGGATCCGCCGGTACAGCGGAGGATCGTCGTCGTCGACGTGCGAGGGCGGCGGCGAAGCGACGCCGCCAAAGTCTTTGTCGAAGAGCTGAAGGAATTCGACTGGGCAGAGGGTCAGGTGCCGCCCTGAGGGGCCGGGTACCGCAATAGGTCGAGCTGCTCAGCTTGGCCTCTGCGAGCTCGTCGTGTCCAAACGAGCTGAACCGCGCCACCGCGCGAGCGTCCTCCAGTAGTGCAGCGGTAATGGCGGCACGTCGATAGCTTCGCGCGGCGTGATGCCACCCGTCCACACTTCGGCCAGCGCTCGCACTGTGGTATCCAGAATCAGCGGCAAGTCCTGCCCCGGGCCGTCGCGGCACATCGCGCTGGAGGGCCGTTGCTGGGTTCTTGGTAGCGGCTCGGCCCTGCGCGCCGCTGACACACCCAGTGATTTTTCGAGCCGGAAGAAGTTCTTTCCGGACGCGAATGAATGGCGATGTCGCGGGCCACTATGTCCGGATGATATCCTTTGAGCTGCGGTTGCGCGGCACACCGGCAGCGGTGCGGTATATGGACGATGGCGGGCCTGAGCCAAAAGCGGCACTCGCCGAGCCGATCGGCATGATGGTCTGCTCAGCCGTCTTGTTTGGACGCTTGTGTGGATACAAGTCCGTGAACTACTGCCCGCCCGATACAACTTGTATTGGACGGAGGTCTACCGTTGGACATACTGAATCGACAGTCGGGCTGGTTTGACCTCACAGGAGACGGGCGTGGGTGCATTTCTATTACTGGTCGAGCGATGAAGAAAGATGACGGAACCTGGGACGCCACCGCCATCGTGTGGATGAACGTCGAGGAGCCGCGGGAGTTGATGTTTGCCATTCCTGGCATCTTCGACCGTGAAGGAGCGGCTATATCTGCAGGCCTGCACTACGGCATTGTCTGGGTGGATCAGGAGCTTCGACGTTAGGGGCGCTTTGCTGCAAAGGCGTCGGTGGCCCCGCAGGGGGCCGCGTTGACGGGCTGCGTGCCCGGACTTGCGCGATACTTCGCTGTGGAGGAAAGTCGCATGCAAGATCAGCCCTACTGGCTCAAGTGGCAAGCCTACGAAGCGGCCGCGGCTGCAGTCCGTAATGCCCTGGTCAACGACATCCCTAATGGCATCGTCACAAGATCTGACTTCAACGCGCTCGTTGAGATGCGTGAACTCGCCTGGAAGGCATTCAGCTCGAAGTTTTACGAAGTCTGACTTCACTTGGCGAAGGTGAGGTGATGACAACCCAGAGGACTCTGCTGGGTTTGCATTGAAATTGCTGATGACTCCGTAGCGCGGAATGGCAAGGCGATTGCCGAGATGAGCTTGAGCTGGAGCACATGCCCGCTTTGTTGCTCGCGTCGCCGGGAAAGCTGAACGCCTCGCGCAGGCTGGGTTCCGATTGCGGGCCGGATCGGCGTCCAACTGATTAACCTCGGGTGTTTGGCTGACATGTGCGTTTGCTCATGTCAGCTCCGTCAGCGCCTCATCGCCCGTCTGGATCAGCTCGCTCATCTTGTCGAGCGTCCCTCCCTTGGCCGGGAGGTGCTGACTGGAAAGTTCGGCGCCAGGCTGTGGCAACGTCGGCACGCGTCGCTCCACGCGGCAGACTGATGACTTCCCACCTTTGCTTCCCGGCTGGGGCGGGCAGTGCCTTGAACCGGAAACCGGCGAAGCGACAAGCGCTGCACCGGACAAGCGTTCGCCATCTCAGCAGGAAAAGGCAAGTCGGTCGGGTGAAGGCGTGCGAAGCGTGCGCCCGCACCTACACGCAGACGCGAAAGCCCGTACAGCTGGCGCTGTAACGCGTCGTGCGGGCCAAGGCCAACTCAAGTTGTTGTCCTACAAGGCAGTAATTCTTTTGCGAATTAGCATACGCGGCTGTGCAGAAGAACGCCGAACTACACGACGCGTGGCACCAGGCAAACAGCGACGTTCGCCAAGCGGAGGAACTGCTCGCCGCCGCATGGCAGAACTTTGCCGCAGGCAGGAGCGGGCCTCCCGCGAAGGAGCTGATCGAAGAGGTCGCCAGCCTCCGCCGAGAAGCAGATCAGCGTCTGTCAGCTCTGCTCGAACATTCTCTAGCACTTGTCAGACTCAGAGGGACGGACCAAAGCAGTTCTGGTTCTGAGAATTGAATCTGCGACTGCGAGAACGAGCGAGCGCCTCGACGGCGTCAGCTTCAGCCTTAAGAATTGCTCGATGGCAAATTGCCAGTCCACATTCGCGAGGAGTGGACGCGCTGCCTGCTGCGGGACAGGCCCGGCATGGGAGCTCAGATCGCCGCCGCTGCGCCGTCGTGGCGCTCATCTGACGTCATCTCGCACCGAAATGCGTAGCGCAGCACAGCCTGTCGCAGGTGGGATAATGTCGTTCGGCGGCCCGAATTGTATGTGGTGTGAAGCTGCAGATTTCGGACATCCGATGGCCGGTTTGGTGTACCCCAACGTGTACCCCAGGGTTGGACGAATTGGTGAACGTGAATGCTGGCGCGGGCTGCGGAAGATTTTTCGATTCCGCCCCAGGCCCTCACCTCTTCTCCTCAGACGATCCCAAGACAGTTCACGAGTTCTTGTTCATCAGGGACTTAGCCTGAAAAGGCGGCTCAAGCGGTGTCGTCGAATCCCAAGACGTCCCATCATGCGTGTACCCTAAGGTGTACCCTTGACTGTTTCAGTCTCTCTGGGGGTACACCGATCGACGACCTGCAGGTGCAGCAACTGGTCGCGCTGACTGGGCAAATCCTGGGTTTCCCCCGCCATCTCTCGGAGCACGTCGGCGGTTTCGTGCTCACGCGTGGGCCGCTGTGCCGCATGGTGCCGATCGAGAACGCCTCCATGGTCGATCGCACTGTCATCGAATGGGACAAGGACGATCTCGATGCCCTTGGGCTGCTCAAGGTGGACTGCCTGGCGCTGGGCATGCTGACTGCAATTCGCAAATCACTGGAATTCGTTGGGCAGCGCAAGGGCTACCAGTTCGAGATGCAGGACATCCCGGCCGAGGACAGCGAAACCTACGACATGATCTGCAAGGCAGATCCAGTGCACTAAGGCGCTCCGAGCCATGCGAGCGAACGCGGAGCCGCGACTATCTGGCCACACGGTGCGCCTTATGGCGCCCAAGTTCGTCGTTCCCTATCGCCTGTCGGGCAAGCGCGGCAAGAACGATGCGGCCGATGCCGCCGCTGTCTGCGAGGCGGTCACGCGCCCGAACATGCGTTTCGTTCCGCCGAAGAATGTCGAGCAGCAACCCTAGCTGATGGTGCACCGCGCGCGCCAAGGGTTTGTGCAACAGCGCACGGGCGAACGCCAGTTCCTAGGACGCGCTATCGATGGCGCGCATTATGCGGATGCACTCTGCGACTGCCAGTAAAAGGTCCTCTTTCGAAATGGAACGCGCATGCATCGCATCGAGGCGCAATGGCCGCAGCCGTCGGAACGTCTCCTGGACTGCTGCTTGCTCTCTGAAGTGTCCAGCAAACATCAGGCGGAAATTGTCCTTTTTTACAAGAATACCTTCATAGTCGGTGAAATCCGCCGCTTCGATGAGGATCTCCATTCGGCGACCTGCAGCTCGCGCGGCTTCTTCTTTCTCGCTCCACATCTGGAGGAGCTTTGGGTCCAAGCGCTTTTTCGGCCAGTCCTCGCCGAACTGCTCAACCATCTTGCGGTGGATGAACCGACGAAGCTTGTACTCCATGGCGAACATGTACTCTTGACACTTGTTTGCGCGCTTGAGGGCCGCCGCTTCCTCTGGCGAGGAACTCGGAGGTACAAACTCCGCAAGGCTCTCGTCCTCAAGGTAGTTCTCACACAACTCCGAGATGTTCAGGCCTTCCGCGAAAGCCTCCTCGCCGAAGTCGGTCAGGGCTGGGTCAAATCCCTGTTCGTAGTAGTACGTCGCCCGTGCATGGGCATCGACGTAAACGAGGCTATTGGGGTCAGGAGAGGCGCGCCAATCTCCCAAGTCAGCGCGCAGGACAGATGTGAACGCGTCGTCAAAGGGATGAACCCGCTTCAGTGCAGCACCGATGCTACCGAGCTCTGTCAGGGCCCGTACCGATTGCACTTGGGCATTCACTTTCGCCCATGGGAAGACCATGTTGGCCATTCGAGCGGCCCAGTCCGCGTGCGCAAGCCGTCCCTTCTCGGCCCAAGCAGCTACGTCACCTGCGGCGCCCATACTCAGGCCCGCAGTCACATCCTGCAGTTGCAGCCTTCGGTACGGAAAGAGAGGGTCCTTCAGGCGCTCAAGCTGTTGCGGACTCAGTCCTAGATGTGCATTGCGGAGGTCTCTGACCAGGTCGGAGACCTGCGGGTTAATGAGCCGCGTCAGCCTCTCCTGGTCCAACGCAAGATCTACCGGACCCACATAGCGCTCAACTTCTCGACGCAGCCGCTCCGCAGCGCTCGTCGACTCCTGCAGCTTGTGTACCGAGTTCATCCTTTCATGCTCGCGAAGAAGGGCGGCGTCGCCGCTCGACTGATTGACCATTCGCTGAAACTTCTCTTGCTGCTCTACCTCAGCAAGAAGACGCTCGTATCCGGCGGCTTGCTTCATGGCCGCAGCAAATGCCTGCTCGGTAGCCGAGGGCTTTCTTGGACGGCCGTTGTCGTCTAAAGGCACTGGAGCTTGAATTTTGCAGGACGGAAGGGCACTATATCCCACACGGTAGTCACCAACGTACAGCCCAGCTGCGCGCTCCTGCGGGAGCGTCTAGTCGTCCTCGACGATACCTGCCGTAAACGCGTCCCATGCACGCACATATTCCTTGGCGATTGCCAAGTGCGTCGCCGGCACTGCATCGGCGGCTACCAGTGCGCGTAGTCGCTCTGCCGCGGCTTGCGGCGCCAGGTAGTTCTCGACGGTCTTCGGTTTCACTCTTCGGTAGGTCTGAACGGCGTGGTCGCCGAAGCCTTGCGTCCTCACCTCATAAGAGAATGCCTCAATCAGCTTGAGCAGGCCTTCATCCGTCGTGGCAGCTTGTTGCGTCCACGCCTTCACGTTGGCTCCATCTCCCCAATGACGCCAGCCGCTTAGCAGTCGGCCCAGCGATGGGCGGTCGATGAAATCAGGTGATGCGGCAAAGAACTTAACGCGCTCGACCCAAACGGCCTTCAGCGCGTCAGTCGACTCCTTGGCTAGAAGGGCGGCACCTTCACCCTGGTCCGCCGCCTCTGCAAGTGAGCTGAGAAGACGTTGACTGCAGCGCAAAGCAGCAGCTTCAGCGAGAGCTGACTTGAGGAGGTCGAACCGTTGTGGCCCCTCCACCTTCTTGAGCAGGTGGTACGCGATGCGCGAGACGCGCACTTCGTTCCCGGACCCAAAAAAGCCGCCGCCTTCGTCGGTGGCCATGAGCAACTCGTCACCGACCTGGAAAAGCGCGGTGATGACCGGCTGTGCACGGTCCGCGTTCATCTCCTCTGGCACAAAGTCCATGAGCCGCTCAAGCAGGGCGCGCGCCTGAGATAACCCAGTTGGCATCTTCCGGTTTTTCGCAGCTCGCAGAATGTCGGCGAAAGCCACCGGCTGCGTGGCGGCAGCGAGAAGCGCATTGATGTCGGCCCTCGACACGGCGCCGGGCGGTAGCGAGAGACGAAAGTAAGCCTGAAAGATGTCCTCTCCAGCGCATACCCGCAGTTCGCGCCGCCAGGAGAGCAGCGAGTCGCCCCCATAGTGGACATTGGACCAAACCGACCCAAGGCGGGGAAACAGTCGCTCGACAAGGTCCTTTGTCGAAGGACGCAGGGCCTCCGGCACCTTTGTGAGCCACTCTTGATGAAACGCCTGTTCTGCTTCCTTCTGGTGTTGTTCAGGCGCGCCGTAGCCAGCAAATTTCTCTGGTGAGGTTCTGATGGCATCGTAGATCTGCGGGAGGAACACCCTGATGCACTCGAGCGCAATGAAGTCCACGGGATTGACTTCACCCGATACGGCGGGGTAGGTGACGCTCAGCGCGTTCGTCAGCCTGACGACGTCACGCGGCACGGTAAACAACGGGTCAAGTCCAGAGGCGAACACGTTTTGCCAATACCCGGAGTTGAAGAGACCATCCGGCGTGCCCGCGATGACTTGGTCAAGTTTGCTGAATAGTGCCTGCCGCAAGGTGACGCGGTCTGCTCGAGGCAGTTCGAACGGCACCTGAATGATTTTCTCCAAGTAACGATCGCCCGGCAGTCCTGTTTGCTGGCTAATGGCAGTGGATGCCACCTCTCGATCAAACGCGAGCAGATAGGTCACATAGGGGAAGTCGGCCAACGCCTTGATGACAGTGAACAGCTGTCTCACTTCCTCAGGAGCGAGCCGGTCGATATCGTCAACGATGACAAGGACACGCTTCTTCTCGCGCAAGAGCAGTTCCGATGCGCTGCGCTTCAATGCGGGGACATCCTTGGGCTTAGTTCCCAAAAGCTTGGCACCGGCTTCGATGACTTTGCCACCCACCGGTATGCCAAGCATCGCGCCTGCAACATCTGCGGCACCACCGATTGCGCCACTGAACTCGGCAAGGCGATTTCCGAGCTCTTTGAAGCCGCGGTGCTTTGCAGGCAAGACTGCCTGCAGCTGCCCAAGGAACGCTCTTGCAAGGTGCTCCTGGCCCGAAAACCACCACGGGTTGAAGGTCACCACAACCGGCCGAAGTTGCTCGTCCATCTGGCCAAGTTCATGCTCCACGAACGCCAGAACGGTGGACTTGCCTGAACCCCAAGGTCCGTACAGCGACAGGACGATCCCGTCCGCGCTCCTGTAGCCGGCAATCGCCTTGGCCAACGTGCGTGCGAAGGGCGCATGGCCGAAGAGGTCCTGCGAAGGATCGGTAGACGGCTTGTCAGAGCTGAGAATAGGTGACACAGGTGAGGTCATCACATTTGAGAAATCTCGTTTTTACCATCTCACCTGCAGCAGCAAGTTCACCGCGATTGGCTGGCGCGGATGCTGTTCATGCAGCACTTGTTCAACTTGGCCGATGAAGCCTGCGTGTGCGCGCCGGTGTCGAATTGAACCAGTGCACCGAAATTTCAGTGAGCCGACCTCTGAGGGCGTCCCGCGCGCAGTGTCGCGGACTTCCGGTTAATTCGCCCAGCTCAGTGATTTTCGGCATCCGCCATGGAGCTGGCTCAATCTGACCTCTGCGCCAACAGCATCATCCCCTCCTGAGTTCGCATCAGTGCGAATCTTGCCGCGATCCTACCGCCCCGCAGCGGAAAAGTACACAGTCAGCGCGCGCCAGGCGGCAAGTGAGCACGCCGGAAGCCGTCCGTCGTGTGGGGCCGCTCATGGCCGGGAGCGGGCCTTTGCTGCATTCCGCTGCGGAGAAGCGGCGGGGCAGTCGCCAGTTCGTCGCGCTCATGTTCAGGCGTAGCTAGGCGAAGACGGCGCAGGTTGCCGGCCCACGCCTCGGCATTAGAGGCAACGGTCGATCTCGATGCCGCTTCTGTCGGCTGTCTTCCCGGTGGCGGCATTCAGTGCGGCAGGGCACAATCGACCGAGGAACACTGGGGGATGAATAACCATGGCCGAATCAAGCATCGAATGGACCGAGCACACCTGGAATCCAGTGACTGGCTGCACAAAAGTAAGCCCGGGTTGCAAGCACTGCTATGCGGAGACGATGGCGCGCCGCCTGACGGCGATGGGTGCTGCAGGCTATGAAAACGGATTTCAACTCACGCTGCACCCGAACCGTCTTGAGCAGCCGATGCGAAGGAAGGCCCCGACCACGTTTTTCGTTAACTCGATGAGCGACCTGTTCCATGAGGACGTGCCGGATTCGTTCATCGATTCGGTGCTGGACGTGTGCCGTCAAACACCGCAGCATACTTACCAAGTGCTGACCAAACGGGCAGAGCGGCTGCCGAAATTTTTCGCAAGCCGTAGCTGCCCGACAAATGTCTGGCTTGGGGTTTCGGTGGAGGACAAGAAATATGGCGTGCCTCGCATTGCCCACCTCCGACGAGTTCAGGGCGTCGCAGTCCGTTTCCTGTCCGTTGAACCTTTGCTGGAGGATGTTGGCGTCCTCAACCTCTCGGACATTCACTGGGTCATCGTCGGCGGCGAAAGTGGCGCCAAGGCGCGGCCGATGGCGGCAAGCTGGGCCGAGAGTGTGCGCGTCCAGGCACGGGCGCAGGGCGTCGCCTTTTTCTTCAAGCAGTGGGGAGCCTGGGGTGCTGACGGCGTCCGCCGCGCAAAAAAGGTGAATGGTCGGGAACTCGACGGACGGCGGTGGGACGAATTTCCGGTCAGGATCACTGCGGCCTAGTCTCCGAACATTGCAATTTGCGGCTGCCGGGACACATCGCCCCAGAGCCGTAGCGGTAGATCATGCCGGGCGAAGAAAACCAGCTTGTAGATTTCTTGTTGGTCGTTGTTGTATATGGGCATGGCCTTCGCAAAACGGAACCCAAGTCCGACGATCTTGTCGTACCAGTCTTGAAACAGCGCCACGGGTAGCGATGAATCGCTGACACCACGAAGTCGGTCTCGCCATCCAGGCGACACGTCGTCGAAGCGCGGATGCGCCGGGTCGCGCGCATTGGCCGAATTGCGCAGCCAATCCATCGTTGAGAAATGAACCACGAAGTCAACCTTCGGCAAGCTGGCTAAGGCCGAGATCATTTCGAAGGACAAGAGCGACAGGTTGTAGGGGTCAATGTAGACAAGCACCAGCGAACGATCCGGAACAGCTTTCGCCATTTGCAGCGCCGTGGTCGATGCAGGCCCGGGAAATGCCTGTGCATTGCATCCTGCGGCCTTCAACCGAGTCTCGCAGGCTGCGGCTTTCGCCGGGTCAAGGTCGCCGACGAAAACCCGGTCGAACGCCGCTCCGCTTATCTGGGACTGGCGCCACGCCACCATGGCACCACCAGGGCGCGTGAATGCCTCCCCCCGGGTCTGCATTCGTCCAGGTCCGCTGAACGGATCGAGATAAACCCAATGGCTGAACTTGTTGCTGTTGGCGGCGGAACGAGCGGCATCGATGTAGGTGGCGAGCAGCCGATGCTTTTCCGCATGCACCCATCCGCCCACGCCATCATTGTTCTTGCCGTTGTCGACAGGCAAGTGAGGATGCGAATCCGGCTCGATCGGCCGACTGATGATCAACCGCTTGTTCATGTTAAAAGCCTTCCCTTGTGGGGCCAAATGTAACCAAGCAAGCGCATAAATGAAAGTGCGCTCGCAGGGGTCGCCGGCGAAGAGGGGCTCGGCTCACGTTCACGAAGAATTATCCGTAGCGTAGGAATACGGTGCCGCGGTGGCGAACATGCGGCCGGCTCGCCAAGCCACGCTAACATCGCGCATCTACAATCGTCGTCGCACACGACCCGGGGACTGTGCGACATTCAAGGTGAACTACAGTGGCAACTGGCCTGACGCCGTCGGAGGTACTTGTCGCTCGGCTCTGCCAGCGGTCATTCCTAAAGCTGTGGACACACCCCAACCCAATCGGGAAGAACGGCAAGGAACTCTGCGATTGCTTGATTGTTTGCGGCCAGCACATCCTCATCATCTCGGTTAAGGAAGTCGAATACCAGGACACAGGCGACAGGGTCGGATGGGACCGGTGGCATCGGGCGGCCGTTGAGAAGTCCGTCAAGCAAATTTGGGGGGCAGAACGTTGGCTCCGTATCGCCGATCGCGTTGTCCGCAAGGATGGCCGGACGGTGGCCCTGCCGCTTAGAGCTGCTAGGCGCATTCATCGGGTGACCGTATCGCTTGGCGGCCGTGGCGAGGTCCCGCTGCGGTGGGGCGATTTTGGCCATGGCTTCGTTCACCTGCTCGATGAGTACAGCCTGGAAAAGGCGCTGGGCGAGCTAGACACGATCACTGACTTCGTCGACTACCTGCGTGCCAGCGAAGAGTTGTTTGCGCGCGGTGTTCGGCCGGTCTTTTCCGGTGCTGGCGTCGAGGATCTGCTGGCGATGTACGTGCGCAGCGGCGCGTTGTTCGGGATCGTCGACGACGACGGACGGGTACCTGACACTGTGGTCGTCACCGAAGGAATTTGGGATGCGCTGGTCCGCGATCCCGAATATCTTGCCCGCAACAGTGACCTTAAGTCATCCTACGCCTGGGACAAGCTGATTGAGTACTACGCCGACGATTTGCTCTCGGATGGCATGTTCGACATGCACAGCAAGGAGGTCAGCAAGGATGAACTCGCGCTTGTTGCCATGGCGCTGCAGCCAAGGGCGCATCGTGCAAACCTGGCTGACAAGTTCCTCGAATTCCTGAGCCCGCGATGCGAAGAAGTTACAGCGCGCGTTCTGATTGTCGCCAACGCGACTGCCTTCGTGTTCATCGGCGGCGATTCCGAAGTTCGTGAGCGACGTTCGCAAGAACTGGCCCTCCGCTGCCTAGTTGCCCGCGGGCGTTGCGATGGATACGTCACCACAGTTGTCGGCATCGCGACCGACAGACCGAAAGCTGGCAAGCGAGGGCACTCATCGGACATCCTGTATTTGCACCTGCCAACGTGGAGCGAAGAGGACGGCAAGAAAATCGACGGGATTCAATCCGAGCTCGGATACTTCAAGAACACGCCGTGGCCCAAACCGAAGCACAGACCAGCTTGAGCGCATGCAACGATTTGACGAAAAGGCCTTCCGAGACATTGCCCGCGCACCGAGTGCTGGCAAGGCTGAATGGCTTCTCCGAGCGGAGGATTCGATCGCCTTCCTGAAGGGCAACGCGCAGCGCGACGAGATCGCGATCTACGCCACCGCAGGCGCTGTCCTTATCCACGGCGTGCTGGCCCCGACAGATCAGGTCACGCCGGCTGATCAGGCTGACCTCTTGAATGCATACATCATGCCGGACAACAGCTGGTGCATTCAGCGAGCGTGGATCGGTGGTGAAGGGCACCGGATCTATCTGGAGCCGCCGCTCAGTCATCCGGGGTGCAAGTCCCTAGTCGGCGGCGAGAAGCTGATCTTCCGTCGGTCGTTTAGCGGCGTCGCCGAGGGGCCTTCCCCAGTCGAGCTCAGCCAAAAGCTCGTGCATAGCCTCGACCTCTACTGGGTCGAGGAACGCAGCGCCTATTGCCGCCTCGACAAGCGCGGCGATATTGAGGACGTGATCCGTGTGATCTGGCTGAAGGGCCCAGAGGCTCAAGAGCACGATGTTGTCGTGACCATCTTGATCAAGGACCTTGCGACCTATATGGCCGTTTCAGGGATGTCGCTGGTTCTCAAGTTCGACTTCACGCGATTCGAACCGAAGGCATTCGGCGGTTGGGACCAGGATCGCCAAGTACGGAAGACCGCTGCAGCGGATCTTTTCTACACGCTCGGCATTTCGGCCAATGCCAGCTACGCCAATGGCTGCATGATCCTCAGACCGGCGGTGACGGTTGATGACCTGGTCCAGGAATGGAAGGCCGAGGGGGATCCGAAGAACGAGCAGTACGCGACCTTCAAGATCCACGACTGGAAGAACACGCGCCTCGTGGAAACCTCATGCGCGCCCGAGTTCCTCTCCAACTATTTCCAACAGTCCGACAAGCCGTTTGAGATCTCCCCTGCCTTTTTCCGGCCTGAAGTTTTGACGCGCTTCAAGAACGATCCGGAGAAATACGATCTGCAAGATCGCTCGATCAGCTGCCGGAATGCCTGGTATTTGAAGACCTACGACATCAATGAGGCCGGCCAGGTCCACACCTATATCGGGTACCTCGCCGACCTGCCGTATGAAGAGCAGTGCTACTGGCAGTCGTTCAATGAGTGGCCGAAGAGTTCAATCTCGACGCGGGCCTATGAGAATGATTTCCTCGGCGCCTTCAGCAGCGAATATGACCCGCTGCGCGCACTGAAACACAAGATCCGCCAACTCGACGAAAATCCGCCAGCTTGGTGGAAGCCGCGCGGCGAGGAACTCTCCGATGCCGCACGATATCCGGCGACCGATTCCGTCTCCGAGTGGGCTGATGAGATCCCGAGCGCCGATGAGGCACGGGCAGTGATGGCACCACTTGCCAAGCTGCATGGCTTGCGGAATCCCCTCAAGGGCCACGGCTCCACCACTGAACGTAAGGCCGCGCAGAAGCAGGCGCGGTCCGAACACGGAACCTTGCGGGCGCATTTCACAGCTCTTGCAGCTGAGTGCGACAAGGCCCTGGCAACCATCCTGCAGGCATTTGGCCTTGCTATCGATCCGGGCTGCTAACCTGTATCAAGAGCCAACGTGCTGAGGCGGCAAAGCAAATGGGTTTCGAGTTGCCGCTTTACGCGCGGTCTGGCGGACCGCTCATGGCCGGCAGTGCGAATTCGCAGTCTTGAATAGACAGGCTGTTCTACGCTGCATCGCTGCCGCCCACGACGCTTGATCGGAAAGGGTCGGGCAAACCGCGGATGAATCGACGAAGTAAGCCGCGCATGATGAGTCACCACGACTGTATTGCGCGGCACCTGACCTTCAAGCGCTTGTTCCAGCCATTGAACGCTCGCGCGATGCCGCTGCACCGTCATCTCGGGCACCCGTGACTTGGCATCCTCCACTTGTGGGGCGAGTGTTCTTCAGAATCTCGAATTTGACTTGATCGCCAAGAGACCCGGCGCCACCGAAACACCTCCATTGATCGTAGGGCGTCGTCGCGCCCCTGCGCTGCTCTACGCCGTGACTCGCTCCGCCAAGTTGGTTGATTCAGAAATAGCCGGCAATCTACGGACGTTTCGCACGAAGACCGTGGCAACCAATTCGAAGGGAATGACGGATGAGAGGTTCAACGGGAGCGAATGTGCAGCCTGGCAGCAGCCCGACTGAACGCGTAGTGCAGGCCGCTGACTTGCTGCGTGAGGCGCTCGCCCTGTTGGATGTCGCGTCGGTGTCTTCTCTCGTACCCGTTTCGAAGCGCTTGCCCGATAGGTTGTTGCGGCTTCCCGAGGTTGAGCGGCTGACAGGTCTTTGCCGTTCAGCGATCTACGAGCAGATGCGAAAGGGCACCTTCCCGCGGTCCGTCAAAGCAGGGGCGCGGACCGCGACGTGGTCAGAAGCGGCAATTCAAGTTTGGATCGCGGAGCGGCTTGCGACGCGGCCGCAATAGGGTAGGGCGCGGCGGGCGCACGGTGTCGCCAGCAAATTTTCGTGGAGTCTATCCGCAGCCCCAGATTGTCTTTGACTGCGGATGGACGGCTGGGTCTCGATGCGACTCGCCGCGGCTCCGTGCCAGGTCTTTGGCGCCTTTACCGCAGTTTTCCGCTTCCAAATTGGCCGTCGCTTTGCCATTGCCTTGCCAATTTGGTAAGGTTCTGTACGCGCGCCGTCGCGGGCCAGGGCGGCACTTTGCGGAACTGAATTCGGATTCAGAAAATGGTTTCCGGGGAACAAGCCGGGGAACAAAATCGGTTCTTGAAGTCGGCAACCGACGCAAATACTGGCCTGCAGCGGATCATTGAGTAGACGCCAGCCCACCATTCACCCAAAGCCCAACCGTCCTCGGTTGGGCTTTTTGCTGCCCGGAACGCCAAGGGGGCCTGCACCTCCCCCGGCGTGGACGAGGTCGATGCGCTCGATCACCAGCTCGACCGCAACAACGAGCCCATCCGCAGCATGGTAGACGCCATTCTTGAATTTGCCGGTTCCCATGACTATCCTGAAACCTTTGGTCGGCCAAGAAAAAGGGAGATACAAAAATGCGCCATGTCGCCGTGCTGGTTTGCCTGGGATTTTTTGCCTCCTCCATCTCGGCGGCGCCGCTCGCTGAATCCTCCCTCCCCAGACCGGGCACCAATGCTGCCCGACCAGCGCACCTCATCGATCGCGATGGCGATCGGGTTTCAGACGGCTTGCAGGCAACCATGGCGGCAACCCGTCCAGGCGACCTCTTCCGTGTCATCGTCACCTACAGCGGCCCGGGCAATGCAGCGGCCGCACGCCAGTCGGTGGGTTTTTTCGTGCTCCACCGTGAGTTCAAAATCATCAACGGCTTTTCCGCCAACATGACAGCAGCCCAGATCAGGGCGCTAGCCGGGCAACCGGGGGTGTTCAGAATCGAGGAGGATTTTCCCGTCTCGGTCAAGATCGACGCCGCCCGCCCTGACTTCGGCATTGATGCGGCCCGCGTGGGCTTCGGGGTGAGTGGAGCAGGCATCAAGGGATGCATCGTCGATACCGGTGTCGATCCGAACCATGAGCAGTTGACCAATGTCGTGGCCTTTTTCGATGCGACCAATGTCAGTTACCAGGGGGCCGCGTATGACGACCACGGCCACGGCACCCACGTGGCGTCGATCGCGTTCGGCGACGGCACGGGCGGCTCAGGGGCCGACAAGTACAAGGGCGTGGCTTCCGGCGTTGCGATTCATGCCGCCAAGGTGCTGGACCAGTCCGGCTCCGGGTCGGAAAGCCAGGTGATCGCCGGAATCCAATGGTGTGTGGACCAGGGGGCCCACATCATTTCGATGAGCCTCGGCTCGTCCGCGCCCTCCGACGGAAAGGACGCACTGAGCCAGGCAGCCAATGCGGCCGCGGATAAGGGCCGGGTGGTAGTGGTTGCGGCGGGCAATTCGGGCGATGAGCCGGGGACGGTGGGCTCCCCCGGGGCGGCGGCCCGAGCCATCACCGTTGCGGCATGCGCAGAGCGGTCGGCTCCGGTCGGATCGCCCAACCACTCGGACGGGATTTACTTGACGCACTTTTCCAGCCGGGGACCGACGCTGGACAACCTCATCAAGCCGGACATCTGCGCCCCCGGTCACAGCATCACGGCGGCGAAAGCCGGCACCGGCAGCGGCTACGTCACGTACAGCGGGACATCGATGGCCACGCCGTTCGTAGCCGGGACGGTCGCATTGGCGCTCCAGGCGAACCCACAGCTGTCCCCCGCAGTTGTGCGGGAGAATCTCGAACTCACGGCCCAGGACCGCGGCCCTGTCGGCAAGGACAATGACTGGGGTGCCGGGCTCATCGACGGCTACGCGTTTGTGGCGTTAGCCAAGGGCATCTCAGGATATGCGCCGACCGCTTTCCCGGCTTACCAGCGCGTTTCCGCCAGCGTGGCGAATTACGGAATGTGGACCTTCCCGTTCGCCATTGGCCAGGCCGACCTCGGCATCCCCATTGGCGCCACGATCACCATCAACGGCCAGGCAAAATGCACGCTGTTTTTCGGCTTCTGCTGGTCCGCACAGTGGGACCCCGACCTCGAGGCAAGGCTGATCGACCCCAACGGAGTGCTGTTGGCCGACAGCACTTGTCTGGCCGACGACGAATGCGGTGGCATCGGCCGCCAGGAAACGCTGCACGCGATGCCAACCGTGGCGGGAACCTACAGGATCGAGGTGTACCCGGCCGCGGACAGCGGGAACCAGGGCAAGGGCGGAAGCTTCTTCCTCGACCTTTCGACCGGCCCGCTAGTGGGCGTCGCCGGCAATCCCAATCCCATCGTGCACGTGGGAGACCTGGACGCAAGCAGTACTGGCAACAAGACTGGGTGGAACGCAACGATCACGATGACGGTGCATGCGGCGCACGATGCGGGCCAGGTCCCAGTCCCGGTGTCGGGTGCCACGGTCAGCGGTCAGTGGAGCGGCGGCTATAGCGGGAATTCTTCCTGCACCACCGGCACGACTGGCCAGTGCTATGTGGCCAGCGGCAACATGGCCAAGCGCAAGAACAGTGCGACCTTCACCATCACCAACGTGAGCGGCGCGCTCACTTATCAATCAGGCGGCAACCACGATCCGGACGGCGACAGCGACGGCACGCGTATCACGGTATTGAAGCCGTAATCCCCGAGCCTGAGGCGTTCCGGGCAGCAAAAAGCCCAACCGACGTCCTGCTGCTGCAGGATGCGTCGAACCCCGCGATGCCCGACTCGATGATCGAGCTGCTGCCCTTGTAGGGCATGTGCGTGAGCTTGATGCCGGCGGCGCGCTTGAACATATCCATGGCCATGTGCTGGGGTATTCGCGCAGCCGCAGGTCGACGAAGTCGAAATGCACGGGAACCACGGTCGGACTGTAAGACGTCATGAGCAAGGGCTTTCCGGGGCGGCCTCCATAGCGTACTAGAACCCGGCCAAAGCGAACTTGTGTATCGTCCGTCCCGCGCTGTCTACCGCCACCGTCACCGGGAAATCCACGAACTCGAACTCGTGGATGGCCTCCATGCCGAGATCATCGAACGCGACAACGCGGGCGCTGCGAATCGATTTCGAAAGCAGGTACGCGGCGCCTCCCGTGGCGCACAGGTAGGCACCCCCGTGCCGTTGGATCGCCTTGATCGCCTCCGGCCCACGCTCGGCCTTGCCGATCATGGCCAGCAGGCCCGTGGACGCCATGAGCGTGTCGACGAAGCGGTCCATGCGGGTGGCCGTGGTGGGGCCGGCCGGTCCCACGGCCTCGTCGCCCACCGCATCCACCGGCCCCACGTAGTACACGACGCGCCCGCGCAGATCCACGGGTAGCGGCTCGCCACGAGCCAGCAGGTCAATGAGCCGCTTGTGCGCGGCATCGCGGGCGGTCAGCGCCCGGCCCGTCAACAGCAGCGTCTGGCCAACGCGCCATTGCGCCACCTGCGCGCGGTCGAGCCGGTCGAGGTCGACGCGAATGGCATCGGGCATGTCGAATCGGTCCGCGATCCCGTCCCACAGGTTTTCTGAAGGCTCTTCGATCCGCGCCGGCCCGCTGCCGTCGAGGCGAAACCGCACGTACCGTGTCGCCGCGCAGTTGGGGACCAGGGCCACCGGCAGAGTGGCGGCGTGGCAGGGGGCCGTGCGCACCTTGACGTCGAGAACTGCCGAGATGCCGCCCAGCCCCTGTGCGCCGATCCCCAGCGCATTGGCGCGCTGGTGCACCTCCAGTCGCAGCGCTTCGGCCGCGTCAGAGGCGCCGCGCGCCTGCAGCAAGTCCATGTCGATCGGCTCGAACAAGGACAGCTTGGCCAACAGCATCGCCTGCTCCGGCGTGGCGCCGATGCCGATGCCCAGCGTGCCGGGCGGGCACCAGCCGGCTCCCATGCCGGGCAGCTGGTCGATCACCCAGTCGGCCACGTTGTCGCTGGTGTTCAAGGTGGCAAAGCGCGCCTTCACGTCGCCCCCGCCACCTTTGGCCACCACCAGCACCTCCAGCGCGTCGCCTTCGACGATCTCGCAGTGCACGACCGCCGGTGTGTTGTCGCGGGTGTTGATGCGCCGGCCGAGCGGGTCGGCCACCATCGTGGCGCGCAAGGGATTTACCGGGTCGCGATAGGCGCGGCGCACGCCTTCGTCCGCCACCGCCTGCAGGCTGCGCGCGGGCTGCCCGTCGCGCCGGAAGAAGGATACGTCGCAACCCACGCGCAGGAACACCTGCCCCACACCGGTGTCCTGGCACAGTGGGCGGCGCCCACGCGCGGCCAGGCGGCTGTTGACCAGCAGTTGCTCCAGCGCAGCGCGCGCCGGCGGATGCGTTTCTGCCTCCCAGGCGCGGCGCAGCGCACGGACGAAGTCCGGCGGGTGATGGTGGCTGACGAACTGGAAGGCGTCCGCCAGGCTCTGCGCGAGATCTTCCTGTGCGATGCGTGTCATGACGAGTGCTCAGTCGATCTGGATCTTGGCGTCGGTCACCACGTTGCGCCAGCGCTCGACTTCAGCGGCGGTGTGCTTGGCAAATGCGTCGGGCGCGTACTGGGCTTCGGGCAGGAGGTGGATTCCTTGGCTGATCATGCGCGCGGTCCAGGTCTTGTCCGCCAGTGCCTTCACGTAGGCCTGATGCATCTTCTGCACGATCTCCTTCGAGATGCCTTTGGGAGCATACAGGCCATACCAGGTCGCGGCCTCGAAGCCAGGCAATGTCTTCTCAGCCAGCGGCGCAACGCCGGGATACTGCTGCGGCAATGGCGTGAGCGAGGTCAGCGCGATCGCATTCAAGCGGCCGCCCTGCACCTGGGGCAAGGCGGTGTTGCTCTGGTCGAACATCGCGTCGACCTGGCCGCCGATCAGGTCGTTGAGGGCCGGGGCGGCGCCCTTGTAGGAGACCTGGGTGACATCGATGCCGGCCTTCGACTCGAACAGCGCCGCAACCAGGTGCGAGGTCGAGCCGACGCCCGCGTTGCCGAAATTGACCTTGCCCGGCTTCGCCTTGGCGGCCGCGATCAGATCGGCCGCGTTCTTGTACGGTGAGTTCTTGCCGACCAGCAGCACCAGAGGCGTGTCGGGGAAGCGGAACACCGCTTCGAAGTCCTTCACGGGGTCGTAGCTCAGCTTCTTGTACAACGCCGGCCCCGCGCCCATGTAGCCCATGTGGCCCACCAGGAAGGTGTAGCCGTCGTTCGAGGCCTTGGCGGCCTTGCTCGCGCCGATGGTGCCGCCGGCACCCGCGGCGTTCTCGACGATGATCGGCTGGCCAATCTGCTTGCCCACCTTGTCGGCGATGTCGCGGGCCATCGCGTCGGTGGGGCCTCCTGCCGCGAAGGGCACGATCCAGGTCAGGGTCTTGGTGGGCCAGGTCTGGGCGTGGGCAATCGAGGTGGCGAGCGCAAGGGCGATGCCGAGTGTCTTGGCGAATTTCATGGCTAGGCTCCGGAAGTGGAAGTGGAAGGTGGAAGGGGAACGGCGTTCAGCGGGGCTGCGCGGCCGAGGCGGCCAGCGCACGGTCGACCATCACCGGGGCCAGGCCCAGGTAGTTGACCGGATCAGTGAGGCGCTCGATGGCCGAGCGATCGAAGTGCTCAGTGACGGCGGGCAGCGCCGACAGCGCGTCGGCCAGCGTGCAGCCGGTTTCGTTGGCGCTGCGGCAGGCGTCATAGATGACGTCGTGCGCCTGCTGGCGGCCGATGGCAGGCGCCAGGCCCATCATCACCGCCTCGGCCACGATCAGGCCCCGGCTAATGCCCAGGTTGCGGCGCATCTGCTGGGTGTCGACGATCAGGCCGCCCAAGGCAAACTTCGCCTGGTGCAGCGCACCGGCAGTGAGGATGAAGCTCTGGGGCAGCGCGACCCACTCGGCGTGCCACGGGCCGGTGGCACGCTCGAAGTCCTGGATCATGGCGTCGACCATCAGGCCGGCGTGCTGGCGCACCGCCTTGGCCGCCGCCAGCATCAGTTCGCTTGAGATGGGGTTGCGCTTTTGCGGCATGGTGCTGCTGGCGCCGCGACCTTTCACGAAGGGCTCGTAGACCTCGGCGAACTCGGTCGAGGCCATGATCATGATGTCCATGGCGATCTTGCCCAGCGAACCGGTCACCAGGGCCAGCAAGTTCACCGCTTCGGCGAAACCGTCGCGTGCCACGTGCCAGGTGCTGGCGGGAACGGCAAGTCCCAGTTCCTCGGCCAATGCCTTTTGAACCTCGAGGCCCTTGTCGCCCAGCGACGCCAGCGTGCCCGCCGCGCCGGCAAATTCCACGCAGAGCACGCGCTTGCGCAGTTCGGACAGCCGCTCCTGGTGGCGGTCGAACATGTTCAGCCAGATCGCGACCTTGTAGCCGAAGGTCACGGGCAGCGCCTGTTGCAGGTGGGTGCGACCGGCCATGGGTGTGTCGCGATGCTTCTTCGCGAGATCGGCCAGGATGCCGCGCAGCGCCCGGATGTCGGCGTCCACCAGGTCCAGCGCGGCGCGCACCTGCAGCACATTGGCCGTGTCCATGATGTCCTGTGTGGTCGCGCCCCAGTGCAGGTAGCGGCCGGCCTCGCCGCACATCTCCACCAGCTGGTGCACCAGCGGCAGGATGGGGTAGCCCACGATGTCGGTCTCGTGTCGCATGTGGTCGAAGTCGATCCGCTCGAGGCGAGCCTCGCGGCCGATGACCTCGGCCGCGCCGGCAGGGATCACACCGCAACGGGCCTCGGCGCGGGCGAGGGCGACCTCGACCTCGATGTAGCGTGCAATGAGGGTTTGATCGGAGAAGACTTCTCGCATGGCCGGTGTGCCGAAGGCGTTCCGAAACAGAATCGAGTCAATGACAGTGCTGGCAGAAAAGGGAGTGGACATGGGCGCCCCAAATATGTTGACAAACATCGAACATATTGATATGTTCGGACATAAGCAGTCTAGATATGTTCGAACAATCTTTAATTGGGGTAAACCCTCATGTCCTCGCGCGCCCCAATCAATCGCTCCTCCGGCCCTGAACTCGCTCGTGAACTGACGGAGGCGATTGCCTCTGGCCGGTATGCGGTGGGCTCGCTGTTGCCGACCGAATTCGAGCTGTGCGAGCAGCACGGCCTCAGCCGCTACGCGGTGCGCAAGGCGCTGGACGAGTTGCAGGAGCTCGGCCTCATCTCGCGCCGAAAGAACGTGGGGACGAGGGTGGAAGCCAGCCGGCCCGCCACGGGCTTCACCCAGTCGATCGCCACGGTCGATGAACTCGCACAATTCGGCGCGCGACATGTGCGCGTGGTGCGCTCCACCCAGCAAATCGTCGCGGATCTGGCGCTCGCGAAGGAGCTGGGATGCGTCGGCGGCAGCCGATGGCTGCGCGTCTCAAGCCTCCGCATGGATGATTCGGCCAAGGCACGCCCGCTCTGCTGGACCGATGTCTATGTGGATGCGGCTCATGCCGACATTGCCAAGCTGGTGAGGAAGTCGCCGCAACGGTTGATCAGTTCGCTGATCGAGGAGCGTTACGGGCGCGCCATCGCGCGCATCCGCCAGGAGATCGAGGCGGTCAGCCTGCCGCCGGAGCTTGCCGATGAACTTAAGGCGGAAGCCGGTTCGCCCGCGCTCAGCATCATCCGGCGGTACATCGACGCCGCGGGGGAGGTCTTCGAGATATCACGCTCCATCCACCCCGGCAACCGCTTCACGTTTTGTTTGGAGATGAGTCGTGCGCGCGAGTGAGCGGTCATTCGCCCTGCCGCGAGGGAGACGCTGCCGATGCAGGAAACTGTCGCGCTCACCGACCGCGCAGCGCAACTGCAGCGAGCGGCGCCTGGCGGCCGTCGCGGCTGCCCGCTAGTTGAGTGTGCACGTGGCCTTGAGCAGGGCCTGGCGTGCGGCCACGGGGATCTTCTCCAGCAGCTCCCGCGGCATGCCGGCCTCTCGTCCGGAACTATCCGCGCCGACGCGTTGCCCCTGCGCGGCGGGCAGCGCATAGTAGGCCGCGCTCGTCAGCACGATGGCGCGCCGGATGCAGTCGAGCTGCGTGGTGGCCACGAACGACCGAAAGGCAAAGCCGCTGCCATGCGCCTGCATCACGTCGAAAGTCACGCGGATCACGCCTTCCCCGCCATGATTGCGGATGCGGACCGTGTCCAGGTCGATCTCAACCACCGTGTCGTCAGCGCCTGCGCCCGGGCCGGACACCGTGAACCATTGCTGGGCGCAAGCGGGCGCCCCGAGCAGCAGCCCGGCCAGGATGCCGAAGACCTTCCTGCGCATATCTCTTGGCTTTAGCTTTGGCTGCACGGCGCGTCGCACCGGATGTCGCGGTATTCTCGCCCCCGGTTGCGGTTTCCTCAAGAGCCGCGGCAGTTTCGACCGCGCGCCGGAACTTGAGATACTCGGCCACCATGCAATTGCAGGACATTCTTTTTTCCCAGGGCTTCGGCACGCGCCGGGTCTGCGCCGGCCTGGTGCAGCAGGGCCATGTCACCGTCGGGGGCGAGTCGATCACCGACGCGACGGCTGATTTCGCGCCCGAAGGATTGGGCTTCGTCGTGGATGGCGTCCCGTGGGAATATCACGAACTCGCCTACCTGATGCTCCACAAGCCTGCGGGCACCGAGTGCTCGCGCAAGCCCTCGGCTTACCCCAGCATCTACACACTTCTACCCGGGCCCCTTCGGTTGCGGCCTCAGAAGGGGGCGGTGCAAGGCGTGCAGGCGGTCGGGCGGCTGGACCAGGACACCACGGGCCTGCTGCTGCTCACCGACGACGGCCAGTTCATCCACCGGATGAATTCGCCGCGGCACCATGTGCCCAAAGTTTACGAGGTGACGGTCAAGCACCCGGTCGATGAGCGGCAGGTGCAGCGCCTGCTCGAGGGCGTGGTGTTGGACGACGATCCCAAGCCCGTGCGCGCCGCGGCGTGCGAACGCGCCGGCGAAACGCAATTGCGCCTGACCCTCACCGAAGGCAAATATCACCAGGTCAAGCGCATGGTGGCGGCGGTCGGCAACCGCGTCGAGGGCCTGCATCGTTCGCAGATCGGCGGCCTCGTGCTGCCGCCGGACCTGTTGCCAGGCCAGTGGCGCTGGCTGGGTGCGGCCGACCTCGCCGCCCTACGGCCCTGATCAGGGCAGGGGCGCGAGGAAACGGGCGATGTGCCGACGGCTGGCATCGGGTTGGTCCCGGTGCGGCGAGTGGCCGCATTGCGCGAACACCTCGTGCTCGACGACCCCGCGCGTGGGCGCGATCTCCTCGATCTGCCGCAAGGTGCCGTAAGGATCATCGACGCCCTGCATGGCGAGGACCGGCGCCTCGATGCGACGGCACTCCGCCCTGATGTCGAAGGCGCGGAACGCGGGGTCGAGCCAGATGTCATTCCATTGCCAGAACGCGCCGTCCACGTCCGCGTGGTAGCGGCGCAGGCGCTCGCGCAGGCCGCTGGCCTCGTACGCGACTCGTGCTTGCGCGATCGAATTCACTGATACATCTTCGACGATGACATGCGGGGCCATCACCACGCAGGCCGTCACCGGGAAATCGGCCGCATGGAGCAGGGCGATGCTGCCGCCGTCGGAGTGGCCCAGCAGCACGGGTTTTTCGATCCCCAGCGCCGCAAGCAGTGCGGGCAGCACTTCCCGCGCTTCGCGGTGCATGTAGTCGGGGCGCAGCCGGCCTGCGCCGCGGACGTCCGGCACCGGGTCGGACTCGCCATATCCCTGCCTGGAGTACACGATGCCGGCGCGCCCGGTCGCGGCGCAAACGCTGGCGGGCCAGTCCCGCCACATCGCGACCGAGCCGAGGCCCTCGTGCAGGAAGATGATGGGCGCCAGCGCCCGGTCCGCGGCTGGCGGCAGGCGTTGAACCTCGAGTTTCACGCCGTCGACCTGAAGCATTTCCATGGCGGGAATGGTACGGGCTATCCTCGGCGCATGAGCCTCCTTCTCGATTCATTCTGGCGTGCCGTTGCCTATTGCCTGCGCCCACGCGTCATCGCGCTTTCGTTCCTGCCGCTCATCATCATGGTTGCGCTGTCGCTCGGTCTCGGCTACTTCTACTGGGAGTCCGCGGTCGAGGGTGTGCGCGCCATGCTCGAGGCCTCCCAACTCATGAAGAGTTTCTGGGACTGGCTGCAGGGCGTGGGCATGGGCGGATTGAAGACCGTGGTGGCGCCGCTCATCGTGATCTTCGCGGTCACGCCGGTGATCGTGGTGCTGTCGCTGCTGTTGGTCGCCATGTTCATGACGCCCGCGTTAGCGGCGCTGGTGGGGGAGCGGCGCTTCCCGCAACTGGAGCGCAAGCGCGGCGGCTCGATGGCGGCGAGCATCGCGTGGTCGCTCGGCTCCACGCTGCTGGCGGCAGTGGCCCTCGTGGTCTCGCTGCCTTTGTGGCTGGTGCCGCCGTTGATCCTGATCCTGCCGCCCTTGATCTGGGGCTGGCTCACGTACCGCGTAATGGCCTTCGACGTGCTCGCCGAGCACGCGAGCAGCCAGGAGCGCCGCGAGGTGTTCCGCCGGCATCGGGGATGGTTGCTGGGTATCGGCGTGTTGACAGGTTACCTCGGCGCGGCCCCCAGCCTGCTGTGGGTTTCCGGTGCGCTCTTCGCGGCGGCCTTCGTCATCCTCGTGCCCGTCGCGATCTGGATTTACACGCTGGTGTTCGCCTTTTCCTCACTCTGGTTCGCCCACTACTGCCTCGCGGCGCTTGAGCAATTGCGCGCCGAGGCATCGCGATCGCCGCCCGAACCCACGCCACCCCCGTCCACCCCGACCCCGTTAGCATTAGCGGATGACGCAAGCAACCCTTCCGCCTGAAATGCCCGAGCCGCGCCGGGCCGTCCCCAGCGGCGAGAACTCCCGGAACTTCGGCCTGGTTATCGTCGGCGACGAGATTCTTTCCGGCAAGCGCGCCGACAAGCACATGCCCAAGGCGATCGAGCTGCTGGCCGCGCGTGGGCTGCAACTGGCCTGGGCCGAGTACGTCGGGGACGCGCCGGAACGCATCACGGCCCTGCTCCGGCGCGCGTTCGCGTCGGGCGACGTCGTGTTCTCGTGCGGGGGTATCGGTGCCACGCCGGACGACCACACACGGCAATGCGCCGGCAAGGCGCTGGGCGTGCCGCTGGAGTTGCACCCACAGGCCGAAGCGCTGATCCGCGAGCGCATGCAGGACATTGCGCGCGAGCAGGGGACGGTCTACGAGCCGGATCGGCCCGACAACATCCACCGCCTCAACATGGGAGTGTTTCCCCAGGGCGCCCGCCTCATCCCGAACCCGTACAACAAGATTCCCGGTTTCAGCGTGGGCCACGTGCATTTCGTGCCGGGCTTCCCAGTCATGGCCTGGCCGATGATGGAATGGGTGCTCGACCAGCACTATTCCCACCTTTTTCACGGCAATGCGTACGTCGAGAAGTCCGTCATCGTGTTCGGCTCCATGGAAGCCGCGTTGACGCCGCTGATGGAGCAGATCGAGAAGGACCACCCCGCCGTCAAGGTGTTCAGCCTGCCGAGTGTCGATCACCCCGAATACGGCCGCCACATCGACCTCGGCGTGAAGGGCGACCCCAGCCTGATAGATGCGGCCTACACTCAGCTCTTGGCCGGACTCAACGCCCTGGGCGTCCGCCTGGGCCCCGAATTGGTGCGCTAAGGACTACGCACCATCTCAGTGCAAAAGGACAGACGCACCAATAAGATGCAATGCTCATCCAAAAGCGCAGGGCTGCCGTAGGGAAAAACGCTAAAAGTCGGGGACAATCGCCGAGCTTTGCGGCGCGCGCCATGCACCAGCTTTGGCACAGAAACTGCATTCCATCACCCGTCCAATATTTTTTCACAACCATCCAATTAGGAGAACCCTGATGGCAGCCAAGAACGTCGCAGACGTCATGAAGATGGTGAAGGAGAACGAAGTCAAGTTCGTCGACTTCCGTTTCACCGACACCCGCGGAAAAGAACAACACGTCACCGTGCCGATTTCGCATTTCGATGAAGACAAGTTCATCTCGGGCCACGCCTTCGACGGCTCCTCGGTTGCGGGCTGGAAGGGCATCGAAGCTTCAGACATGCTGCTGATGCCGGACCCGAACACCGCCAACGTCGACCCGTTCTTCGAAGAGACCACGCTGTTCCTGTCGTGCGACGTACTCGAGCCGGGCGACGGCAAGGCCTACGACCGCGACCCGCGTTCCATCGCCAAGCGCGCAGAGGCCTATCTCAAGGCTTCGGGCCTGGGCGACACGGCCTTCTTCGGGCCGGAGCCTGAATTCTTCATCTTCGACGACGTGCGCTGGGGCGCCGACGGTTCGGGTTCGTTCGTGCACATCGACGAATACGAAGCGCCTTGGAACACCGGCAAGGTGATCGAAGGCGGCAACAAGGGCCACCGCCCGACGACCAAGGGCGGCTACTTCCCCGTGCCGCCGGTCGACAGCACGCAGGACCTGCGCGCCGAGATCTCGCTGATCCTCGAATCGCTGGGCATCCCGGTCGAAGTGTTCCACCACGAAGTGGCGGGCGCCGGCCAGAACGAGATCGGCACCCGGTTCAGCACGCTGGTGCAGCGCGCCGACTGGACGATCTGGATGAAGTACGTGATCCACAACGTCGCCAATGCCTACGGCAAGACGGCCACCTTCATGCCCAAGCCCGTCGTCGGCGACAACGGCTCCGGCATGCACGTGCACCAGTCCGTGTGGAAGGACGGCAAGAACCTGTTCGCCGGTGACGGCTACGCGGGCCTATCGGACTTCGCGCTGTATTACATCGGCGGCATCATCAAGCACGCCCGCGCGCTGAACGCCATCACCAACCCCGGCACCAACAGCTACAAGCGCCTGGTGCCCGGTTTCGAGGCCCCGGTGAAGCTGGCCTACTCGGCACGCAACCGCTCGGCCTCCGTGCGCATTCCGTACGTCGCCAATCCTAAGGGCCGCCGCGTTGAAGTCCGCTTCCCCGATCCGCTGATGAACCCGTACCTTGGGTTTGCCGCCATGCTGATGGCCGGCCTTGACGGCGTGGAGAACAAGATTCACCCGGGCGAAGCCGCCACGAAGGACCTGTACCACCTGCCGCCGGAAGAAGACGCGAAGATCCCGACCGTCTGCCACAGCCTCGACCAGGCGCTGGACTACCTGGACAAGGAGCGCAGCTTCCTGACCAAGGGCGGTGTGTTCACCGACAGCATGATCGACGCCTACATCGAGCTGAAGATGCAGGAAGTGACTCGCTTCCGCATGACGACGCACCCGATCGAGTTCGATATGTACTACTCGCTGTAAAAATTCACAGCCTGTGGCTGAAAAGGGACCCCTGGAGGGTCCCTTTTCTTTTCAAATCAAGGGCTTAATTGGTTTTTCTGAAGAGTTGCGCGATACTGGCAGGCCGTCCTGTGCATCCCCGGTGCGAGGAGCAAGCCCCATGAACTACGCCTTATTGATCCCCCTGGCCGCCGCGACTTTCGCGGCCGGCAGCTTCGCGCAGAATTCTCCGACCATCTATCGCTGCACAGGAAACGTGTACACCAACAATGCGGTGGAGGCGCGTGCCAAGGGCTGCAAGCCCATGGAAGGCGGCAACATCACGGTGGTCGAAGGAACGCGTGTCAATGCCAACGCGGCAGTGAGAGTGGCCGCAGCACCGCAATCGCCTACGGCGCAGCGCGTGGATGCTGATGGGCAGCGCGCCCGTGACGCCGATGCGCGCGCCATCCTGGAGTCCGAGCTGAAGAAAGCCGAGGCCCGCCAGGTCGAGCTGGTCAAGGAATACAACAACGGCGAGCCCGAGAAGCTGGGCCCCGAGCACCGCAATCACCAGAAGTACCTGGACCGCGTGGCCGAACTGAAGGCCAGCATCGCCCGCAATGAGACCGATATCGCCGGCATCAAGCGTGAGCTCAGCCGCGTTCCGTCAAAATGAAGGCTTGATCACCAAGCCCGCACATCTCAACACAGACCGCTTCCAGTCGCTCGACCTCCTGGCCACGCTGGTGGCTGTCGTCGGGGGCAACGGCGCCGTCCTGTTCGCCAATTCCGCACTCGAGGATGCCTTGGGCACCTCGCGCCGGACGATCGAGGGTTCGAACTTTCCGGACTTCTTCACCGAGCCGCACATCCTGCGCAATGCGTTGGAAGGGGCGGACAGCAACGAATTCGCCGCCTTGCGCTATGACGCGTGGCTCGTGCGCCAGAGCACCAGTGAGCCGTTGCAAGTGCACGTCGTGGTCGCGCAGACCGACACGCCCGGCGAGATCATCGTCGAGCTGTTGCCGCTGGAGGCGCAGGCCCGGCAGGACCGCGAGGAGCGCCTGATCGACCAGGCCCAGGCCAACAAGGAACTGATCCGCAACCTCGCGCACGAAATCAAGAACCCGCTGGGCGGAATCCGCGGGGCCGCGCAGCTCCTGGAGATGGAGATCGACTCGAAGGAGCTCAAGGAGTACACCCGAGTCATCATCCACGAGGCCGACCGGCTCCAGACTCTTGTAGACCGCCTGCTGGCCCCGCACAGGCGACCGCACGTGGTGGGCGACGTCAACATTCATGAGGTCTGCGAGCGCGTGCGGTCCCTCATCCTCGCGGAGTTTCCCCGGGGCCTGAAGGTGGTTCGCGAGTACGACATCTCTATCCCCGAGTTCCGCGGCGACCGCGAACAACTGATCCAGGCAGTGCTGAACATCGCCCACAACGCCTGCCAGGCGCTGTCGGATCGGATCGCGGCGGGCGACGCGCAACTGGTTTTCCGCACGCGCATCGCGCGGCAGGTCACTTTCGGCAAGCAGCGTTATCGACTGGCATTGGAATTGCATGTCATCGACAACGGGCCCGGTGTGCCTCATTCCATCAGGGATCGCATCTTCTTTCCGCTCGTATCGGGAAGGGAGGGCGGTTCGGGATTGGGGCTCACCCTGGCGCAAACCTTCGTCCAGCAGCATCATGGACTGATCGAATGCGACAGCGTGCCCGGCAGGACGGATTTCAAGATACTGATTCCGTTGCCATGAATTGAACGAGCTGACCCAAGGGTGACAGGAATACATGAAGCCGATCTGGATCGTTGACGATGACCAATCCATCCGCTTCGTGCTGGAGAAGGCGCTGCTGCGTGAGGACTTACCCACTCGCAGTTTCTCCAATCCGCGCGATGTTCTGCTTGCGCTGGAGACCGGCGACGAGGAGAGCGGCCCGCAAATCCTGGTGAGCGACATCCGCATGCCGGGCGGCTCGGGCCTGGACCTGCTCTCCAAGGTGAAGGAAAAGCATCCTGGCCTGCCCGTCATCATCATGACGGCGTTCTCCGACCTGGACAGCGCGGTGTCCGCGTTCCAGGGCGGCGCCTTCGAATACCTGCCCAAGCCCTTCGACGTGCCGAAGGCGATCGAGCTCATCCGCCGCGCCGTGGAAGAAAGCCAGCGCGAGGAAGTGGCCGAGGAGCGCATGGCCGCCGCGCCCGAGATGCTGGGCCAGGCGCCGGCCATGCAGGACGTCTTCCGAGCCATCGGCCGGCTGTCGCAGAGCAACGTGACGGTGATGATCACCGGGGAGTCGGGCACCGGCAAGGAACTGGTCGCGCGTGCCCTGCACAAGCATTCGCCGCGCGCCGCAGGCCCATTCGTCGCGATCAACACTGCCGCCATCCCGAAGGACCTGCTCGAGTCCGAGCTGTTCGGCCATGAGCGCGGCGCCTTCACCGGCGCACAAACCATGCGCCGCGGCCGCTTCGAACAGGCCGAGGGCGGCACGCTGTTCCTCGACGAGATCGGCGACATGCCGTTCGACCTGCAGACGCGCCTGCTGCGCGTGCTGTCGGACGGCCATTTCTACCGCGTGGGCGGGCATAACGCGGTCAAGGCGAATGTCCGCGTCATAGCCGCGACGCACCAGGACCTGGAGCAGCGCGTCAAGGAGGGCGTGTTCCGGGAAGATCTGTTCCACCGCCTCAACGTGATCCGCCTGCGCCTGCCGGCGCTGCGTGAGCGGCTCGACGACATTCAGATGCTGACGCGCCACTTCCTGCAGCAAAGCGCCAAGCAACTGGGGGTGGAGCCCAAGCGTATCTCCGATGCCGCGCTGACCCGTCTGGCAACCTTCGGCTTCCCCGGCAACGTCCGGCAACTGGAGAACATCTGCCATTGGCTCACGGTGATGGCCCCAGCACAGTCGATCGAGCCGAAAGACCTGCCACCGGAAATCGGCCCATCAGCGGACGAGGGCCGCACGGCTCATGCCGCGCCGCTGGCTTCAGAGGCCCCGATGCAGCCCGCCTCCGACGAACCGGCGCGCGACGCGGTCCGGCCGGATGTGACGGCCAACGGTTCGGCCCCAGGTTGGGAGTCGGGACTGGAAGCCGAAGCGCTGGAGCTGCTGGCCAGCGGGCGGCACGACGTGTGGGAGGCGCTCACCAAGCGCTTCGAATCAAAGCTGATCCTCACGGCGCTCGCGAACACGCGCGGCCGCCGCATCGAAGCCGCGCAGAAGCTCGGCATCGGCCGAAACACGATCACGCGCAAGATCCAGGAACTCGGTTTGGAATGACTCGTCATTGCGGGCTTGACCCGCAATCCATGTTGGCGCGCGAACATGGATGTCGGATCGAGTCCGGCATGGCAACTCAGAGTTCCACGGTCACCGGCGCGTGGTCGCTGGGCTGCTTCCACTTGCGAGGCGTGCGGTCGATCGCGCAGCCCTTCGCCTCGGGCTTGAGCGCCTCGCTCACCAGGATGTGGTCAATCCGCAGGCCCCGGTTCTTCTGGTAGCCCAGCATGCGGTAATCCCACCAGCTGTAGCTCTTCTCGGGTTGCTCGAAGAGGCGAAAGCTGTCGCACAGCCCCAGCTCCACCAGCTTGCGGAAGTGATCCCGCTCCTCGCTCGTGTGGTGGATGGTTTCGCGCAGGCCTTCGGGGTCGTACGAGTCCCTGTCTTCCGGTGCGATGTTGAAATCGCCGACCAGCACGAGGCGAGGGTGGCGCGCCACCTCCTCGCGCAGGTAGTCGCGCAGGCCCCGCAACCAGCTCATCTTGTATTCGAACTTCTCGGTGCCGGGCGCCTGCCCATTCACGAAGTAGCCGTTGACCAGGCGCAGCTCGCCTGCCGGCGTGTCAAGCGTCGCGGCAATCACTCGCGAATGTTCGTCGGCAAAGCCGACGATGTTCTTGACCACGTCGCGCACCGGCTGGCGGCTCATGATGGCCACGCCGTTGTACGTCTTCTGCCCGAACACCGCGCAATGCGCATAGCCGGCTTCACGCAGCACGTCCAGCGGAAACTTGTCGTCGGTAAGCTTGAGCTCCTGCAGGCACAGCACGTCGACGGGGTTGGCCGCCGTCCAGTCCAGCACGTGCTGCAGCCGCGCCGTGAGCGAGTTGACGTTCCAGGTGGTGATCTTCATGGCCGCGCCGCGCTCAGATGTGCAGCATCGCCAGCACACCGATGCCGGTGCCGATCGCGGCGACACCGAACATGCCCCACTCCAGCCACTTCTTCTTCGTCAGCAGTGCGATTGCCGCGAGGGCGATCGACACTTGCAGCGCCGTGGTGGCCTGCGCCCAGCGATGGTGCTGGTGCATCTGTTCGTCGCTCTTCTTGTCCCATTCGGTGGCTTGCGCCTCCAGCTTGCGCGCCTCGGTCTCGATCTCCTTCTTTTCCTTCTCGTAGCGATCCACCTTGGCCTGATAGGTGGGCTGCTTGTCGGGCGGAGAAAGATCGCGCGAGGCTTCGGCCAGGGACTGCTTCGTGCTCTTTGATTGGAAGTAGTTCCACTGGTTGGACGCTTCCGTCTTCTTGATGGCCGCGTTGTTCTTGTAGAGGCCCGCGTTGGCCTGCGTGGCGCCGCCCATGTACGAGAAGATCGCGCCCACCGTGGCGATGATCGCGGTGAAAACGGCGATCTGGTTGATCATGCCGCCTTCGCCGTGCGAGGCGTGCTGGGCCGCGTGCTCGAGTTCATGGTCGTGCGGCCCATGCACGTGAAATCCCGCTCCTGACATCTTCAGACTCCTGCTTGTGTGTTGTGATACGTGACGAAGCTGAAGGCCAGCCCGCTCGCCGATTGGTGGTGCTCGCGAGCGACTTCCTTCCAGCCAACGCCGAAATCCGGCGCGAACGCATCGCCTTCGAAATCAGCCTCTATCTCGGTGACTTCCGCGACATGCGCCAGCTCTATTGCCTGCGCATAGATCTGCGCGCCGCCGATCACCCAGACAGCGGGCACATCGCCGCACAGCGCCAATGCCTGCGCGAGTGACGCCGCGCGTGTGGCGCCTTCGGCTTGCCAGTCGGCCTGGCGCGTGATCACGATGTTGGCGCGGCCGGGCAGGGGGCGAAACCTCGGTGGCAGCGAATCCCAGGTCTTGCGGCCCATGATGACGGGGCAGCCCATCGTCACCCTCTTGAAATGCGCGAGGTCCTCGGGCAGGTGCCACGGCATCACGCCGTCCTTGCCGATGACGCCGCTGCGCGCGCGCGCGAGGATCAATCCGAGCTTCATCCGGTCAGACGGCCACCGGCGCCTTGATCGCGGCGTGGCACTGGTAATCCTGCACGTCGAAGTCGTCGTATTCGTACTCGAAGATGGACGCCGGCTTGCGCTTGATGTTCAGGACGGGGTAGGGATGCGGCGCGCGGCTCAACTGGAGTTCGACCTGCTCGTGGTGGTTGCTGTAGATATGGCAGTCGCCGCCGGTCCAGATGAAGTCGCCCACGCCCAGGTCGCACTGCTGCGCCATCATGTGCGTGAGCAGCGCATAACTTGCGATGTTGAACGGCACGCCCAGGAAGATGTCGGCGCTGCGCTGGTACAGCTGGCACGAGAGCTTGCCGTCTGCCACGTAGAACTGGAAAAAGGCGTGGCAGGGCGCCAGCGCCATCTTCGGGATGTCGGCGACGTTCCAGGCGCTCACGATGATGCGGCGCGAATCCGGGTTGGCCTTGATGGTTTTCACTGCCTCGGCGATCTGGTCGATGTGGCCGCCGTCCGGCGTGGGCCAGCTGCGCCACTGCACGCCGTACACCGGGCCCAGGTCGCCATCGGGCTTGGCCCACTCGTCCCAGATCGTGACGCCGCGCTCGCGCAGGCGGTTGTTGTCGCTGGAGCCTTCCAGGAACCACAGCAGCTCGTGGATGATGGACTTGAGGTGCACCTTCTTGGTGGTCACCAGCGGGAAGCCCTCGTTCAGGTCGAAGCGCATCTGATAGCCGAACACGCTAAGCGTGCCGGTGCCGGTGCGGTCGGTCTTGGGCGTGCCATGCGTGTACACATGGCGCATGAAGTCCTCGTATTGGGAGCGGACGGGGCGCGAAGCGGCTGTCATGGTGGGGATTATGCGCAAGCTGCGGAAACCGCCGTCAGCGCCGCAGCACCCGGCCGGGGTTCATGATGTTCTTCGGGTCCAGCGCCTGCTTGATCGCCCGCATCATGCCGAGCGCCACGGGCGATTTGTGCTCCTCTAGCTCGGCCAGCTTCAGGCTGCCGACCCCGTGTTCGGCGGAAATCGATCCGCCGAACCGGCGCACCGAGTCATACACCAATCTGTTCACGTGCTCCTCCTGCTCGCGCAGGAATGCCGCGGAGTCGACGCCCCGCGGCGCCTGCACGTTGTAGTGCAGGTTTCCGTCGCCGAGGTGGCCGAAGTTAACCAGCCGCACGCCCGGGATGGCCTGCCCCAACAATGCGTCTGTCACCTCGCAAAAACGAGGAATCGCCGAAATCGGGACGGAAATATCATGCTTGATGTTCAGGCCCTCTTCGACCTGTGCCAGCGGGATCGTTTCGCGAATGTGCCAGAGCTGGTGGGCCTGTGTGAGATTCTCCGCGACGACGGCATCGGTCGCGCAGCCTTCCTCCAGCGCCGTTTCCAGCAGGCTCTCGAATTGCGTGCGGGCGTGCAGTTCGGATTCGTTGTCCGAGTTCTCCAGCAGGACGCAGAACGGGCTTTGCTCGTAGAGCGGAACGCGCATCTGCGGGAAGTGGCGCGCGACCAGGCCCAGGGCAAACTGCCCCATCACCTCGAAACCGGTGAGGCCGGCCCCGAGGTGCTTGTGCGCCATTCCGAGCAGTCTCACCGCGTCGTCCATCGACGGCACGGCCGCCCAGGCCGTGAGCGTGGCCGCCGGCAAGGGATAGAGCTTCATTGTCGCGGCGGTGATGACGCCCAGCGTGCCCTCGCTGCCGACGAACAGGTCGCGCAGGTCGTAGCCCGTGTTGTCCTTGCGCAGACCGGTAAGGCCGTCCCAGATCTCGCCTTGCGCGGTCACCACTTCGAGGCCCAGGCACAGGTCACGCGCGTTGCCGTAGCGAACCACCTGCGTTCCGCCGGCGTTGGTGCCCAGGTTGCCGCCGATGGTGCAACTTCCCTCCGCGGCGAGGCTGAGCGGGAAGAGGTAGCCCGCGCGCTGCGCAGCTTCCTGCGCCGTCTGCAGGATGCAGCCCGCCTCCACCGTGATCGTCATGTTGGCGGCATCGATCTTGCGCACCGCGTTCATCCGCTGCAGACTCAGCACGACCTGCGTTCCCGATTCATCGGGAGTCGAGCCCACGACCAGGCCTGTGTTGCCGCCTTGCGGAACGATGGAAGTTCCCGCGGCGGCACAGGCGGCTACCACCTGCGCCACTTCGGCCGTGGTCGCGGGCCGCACGACGGCCAATGCCTTGCCGCATGACCGCTTGCGCCAATCCTGTTCAAAGGCGCCCAGGTCGCCGCCGACGAGCACGTTGTTGTCGCCGACCGCCGCTTTCAGCTGCGCGATGAGTGGATTCATGCCTTGGCCTTTCGTAGCCGGATTCTCACGTGCAGGACGCACGCCACGAACAATGCGACACATAACGCGACTTCCGCCAACGCGAGCGCGGTTTCCATCGGAGGCCGCCGGTACGCCCGCACTACACCCTCGGTGAAATAGAGCCACACCATCAGGCTGACCCAGCGATAGGTGTACATACGGTGGCGCAGCAGGCCCGCCAGCGGCAGGCATAGCGGCAGCACCTTGAGCACCAGCCACGAGCCGCCCGGGCGTAGCGGCGCCAGCCACAATTCCCAAGCGAGCCCCAGCACGATCAGCCCCAGCAGGCTGCCCACGGCAAGCCAACGGGTGAACGCGACGGCGCTTGAGGGCACGGAAAGTGTGGATTCGGTAGCTTGCATGGGCGATGGCATCATAGCGGCGATGGACGCCCGGCAACTACTCGAGGATCTCTCCCGCTTTCCGTGGAAGTCCACCGCAATAACGCTCGGCGAGCGCTTCCGCGAGGACCGCCTGGGCCTCACCGCGAGCAGCCTGACGTTCACCACCACGATGGCGCTGGTGCCTTTTTTCACGGTGGCGCTCGCGGTGTTCACGGCCTTCCCGATGTTCGGCAAGCTCCAGGATGCGCTGCAGGCCTGGCTGGTGCAGAGCCTCATACCCGATTCGATCGCCCGGCAGGTGCTGGGCTACCTTCACCAATTCGCCGGCAAGGCCAGCCGGCTGGGGGCAGTCGGCCTGGCAGCCCTGTTTGTCACGGCCCTCGCGCTGGTGCTCACCATCGACAAGACACTCAACGGTATCTGGCGCGTCAAGCGCCCGCGCCCGCTCGGCCAGCGCGTGCTGGTGTACTGGGCGGTGATGACGCTCGGGCCGCTGCTGCTCGGCGCATCCCTCAGCATGAGCTCGTACGTGCTATCGGCCTCGCGCGGCCTCGTCGCGGGCATGCCGGGAACCGTGAGGTTGTTGCTGGACATCATCGAGTTTCTCCTGCTCGCCGCGGGCCTGGCGGCTCTGTACCGCTACGTGCCGAACACGCCCGTGCGTCGCAGCCACGCCTGGGCCGGGGCGCTCTTCGCCGCGACGGGCATCGAAGTGGCCAGGCAGCTGCTGGCCCTGTACATCGGCAAGGTGCCCGCCTATTCGGCGGTGTATGGCGCATTCGCCACGCTGCCCATACTGCTCGTCTGGATCTACGTGGTGTGGGTTATCGCGCTGCTCGGTGCCGTGATCGCGGCCTACCTTCCAAGCCTGGTGGCGGGCACGCGCCGGCGCGGCGGCGGGCATGGCTGGCAGTTCCAGCTGGCGCTCGAAGTGCTGCAGCACCTGCATCGCGCCAGGTCCTCGGCCCGGCGCGGCATGAGCGCCCACGAGCTCGCACAGTCCCTCGAAGTGGATTCGCTGGCGCTCGAGCCCGTGCTTGAAACCCTGGTGTCGCTGGACTGGATCGGCCGCGTCAACGAAGTGGACGACGAGGAAGGCACCCGCTACATTCTGCTGGCGGACGCCGAAGCGACGGCGCTCGAGCCGCTGATGCGGCACCTGTTGTTGCCGCACTCGGAAGCGACCGCCAAGCTATGGAAGAGCGGCCGGCTCTCGGCCGTGTACCTGAAGGATGTCGTCTAGTGCGACGCTTAGAGCGATCTCACGCCTTTACCTCGCGGGGAAATCCGCTCTTCACTCGACGACCTCGCGGGCAAATCCGCGTGCGGGTGTGCTGTGCCGCGCGACGAGGCGGTCGGCCCTAGGGGCCGACTGAACCTGCGATGAGCGGTTTTGCGGTCGCATCGCGCAACTCACTTCGCGCCCTGAGGCCGCTGCGTTCAAACAGGCGCGATGAGCATGTTTACATAGCGCTTCGCGCCGACCGCAAAACCGCTCATCGCAGGCGCCTCGTCTGATTGCGCGTCACAGCACACCCGCACGCGGATTTGCCGAGACCATGTTGGCACGCCCCCGGTGGAATACCACCACTCTCGCGGCGCGGCGGGCGGTACCCGGCTGCGGCGATTTCTGTGGCGGCGAAGCGGCTTGGCCTGGGGGCGGGCGCGCAGCGCTTCGTAACTGACTCGCCGTACCTGTTTGAGCGAAGAGCCGAAGGCGCGTAGCGAGTTGTACGGCGCCGTCCCCAGGCCAAGCCGCTTCGCGAAGTCGTAGCGAAGCGAAGACCGCCACAGTATGAGCCGCTGCCGGGTACCGCCTGCCGCGCCGCGAAGCGCCCGCCACCCGCCTGCCGCGCCGCGAAGCGCCCGCCACCCGCCTGCCGCGCCGCGAGCGCCCGCCACCCGCCTGCCCCTTCAGGCCAGCGCAAACGGTGCGTGCAGGTAGCCGCGAAAGCGCGCGCGTCCGCCGCGCACGGGCGCTGCCGTGAGGCGGTAATCCGGGAAGCGCCTCAGGAAGCGGCCGATCGCGATGCGGCCTTCCAGCCGTGCCAGGCTGAGGCCCGCGCACTGGTGAATGCCGAAGCCGAACGCCAGGTGGCGATTGTTCTCGCGGCGAAGGTCGAGCCGGTCCGGATCGGGGAACTGCGCGGGGTCGCGGTTGGCAGCGCCGATGCACAGCGTTACCAGGGCGCCTTCCTCCAGCGCCACGCCACCCACCTGGCAGGCTCGAAGTGCACGCCGGTTGCCAAGCTGGTTCGACGATTCGATGCGGAGGAACTCGTCCACCGCGAGGCTGAGATCGGCTTCCAGCGCGCCTTCATTCGGCGCAAGCCGTGACATCCTCTCCAGCAGCGCGGCCTTCTCGCCAGGCCATTCCTGCAGCGCCACCAGCGCATTGCCGATCAGGTTCGTCGTCGTTTCATGGCCGGCGTTGAGGATGAAGACGCAGTTCTGGAGCAGCTCGGATTCGCCCAGCCGCTCGCCGGCGCCTTCGCCCTGGATCAGGCGCGTCAGCACGTCGTGTTCCGGATCGCCGGGGTGCGCGCGCCGGTGCGCGACGAGGTCTTTCAGGTAGGCCGTAAACTCGGAAACGCTGCGATTTCCCAGCGCTTCCTGCTCGGGTGTGAGCTTCGGCTCGAGCGCCCCGAGAATGGCCAGCGACCAGCCGCGCAACGGCCCGCGGTCCTCGTGCGGAACGCCGAGCAGGTTGCCGATGATCTCCACCGGGATGGCCGAGGCGAAGTCCTCGATCAGGTCACCCCCGCCCTGGCCCTCGACGCGGTCCAGCAGACTGTCTACCAGCGTGACAAGGCCCGGTTCCATTTGCGCGATGGCGCGCCTCGTGAGGGCGCCCATGATGAGCTTGCGCACCCGGGTATGCAGCGGCGGGTCGTTGAACACCAGGCTTGTGGTGTGGTGCTCCAGCAATGGCGAACCCGCGCCGTACTTGGGCGTGAATTCCACCTTCTTGTCGGAGCTGAAGGTTTGAGCGTCCCGGTACACCGCCACCAGGTCGTCGTAGCGCGTGAGGAAGTACGAACCATCCGGCATGCGCTTCACGGGTTCGGTTTCGCGCAACAGCGCATACACCGGGTAAGGGTTGGCGTAGAAATCCGCCGGCAGGGCGCGCAGGTCGAACGCGGCCGCGATTTCGCGCGCTCGCTGCGGCGTCATGGGCGGCGTGATCGTCAAGCCGGTGCTCATACCTTCAGGAAGTCACGGATGGCGAAGAGCGTGGCGTCGGGCGTTTCGGTCATCTGGTGGTGGCCCACCGGGAGAGTTGTCACCTTCACCGACTTGCCGCTTTCCTTCGCCGTCGCGATCAACGCCTGCGCTGCCCTGGGTTGCGTCATCTGGTCCACTGCGCCCAGCACGAACAGCACGGGGCAGGTGATGGAGGCTATCGCCGCCTCACCGTTGGCGTAGCTGTCGCAGGCCTTGAAGCCGCGGTGGAAAACGTTGACTCGCGGATTGGAGGCCAGCACCCGCCGCCCGAGCGCCATGCTGTTGCCGTAGACCCAAGTGCCGGGCCCCAGCGCCGACGGCGGCGCGGCCAGCGTGCTGCGCGAGAACACGTTGATCATCTCCAGCGCCTTCATCGGCTCGTTCAGGGAGGCTTCCAGCAGCGCCGCCGACACCTTCATCGGATAGGCGGTGCCCACCAGCACCAGATGCGTGACCCTTTCCTTCAACCGCGCAGCTGCCTCCAGCGCGATGAGCGAGCCCCAGCTGTGTCCCACCAGCGCCGCCTTGGCCACGCCCGCGGCATCGAGCAGCGCCGCGATGAAATCGGCCGCTTCCTCGACCGTGGAAGGCGCTTCGCCTTCGCTCCTGCAATGGCCGGGCAGGTCTACCGCCAGCACGTTCCAGCCATGGTTGGCAAGGTAACGCGTTTGCAGGATCCAGACGCTATGGTCGTGGAGCACGCCGTGAATGAAGACCACCGTCGGCCTTGCGGCATCAAAGGGCTTGCCGCCCGTGTAGCAGTAGGTGTCGTGGCCCTTGACTTGCAGGTACATGATTTCTCCTCAAGCCTTCTCGGCCGCCTTCAGGGCGCGCTGCAGGTCGTCGACGAGGTCGTCCGGGTCTTCCAGCCCGATCGACAGTCGGATCGTGCCCTGGTTGATACCGCCCGCCGCGAGGGCTTCATCGGTCATGCGGAAGTGTGTGGTGCTGGCGGGGTGGATGACCAGCGAGCGGCAATCGCCCACGTTGGCCAGATGGCTGAACACCTTGAGGGCCTCGATGAATTTCTTGCCTTGCTCGCGATTGCCCTTCATGTCGAAGCTGAAGACTGAGCCCGCGCCTTTGGGCAGCAGTTTTTGCGCGAGAGCGTGGCTGGGGTGCGATTCCAGCATCGGGTGACCGACTCGCGCGACGAACGGATGGGCTGCCAGGAACTCCACGACCTTGCGGGTGTTGCTCATGTGCTTTTCCATGCGCAGTGCCAGGGTCTCGATGCCCTGCAGGATGAGCCAGGCCGTGTGCGGGCTCATGCACGCGCCGAAGTCGCGCAGGCCTTCGCGGCGCGCGCGCAGCAGGAAGGCGCCCACCGTCGATTCCTCTGTGAAAACCATGTTGTGGAACCCGTCGTACTGCGCCGACAGTTCGGGAAACTTGCCCGACTTGTCCCAGTCGAAGCTGCCGCCGTCCACCACCACGCCACCGATGACCGTTCCGTGCCCCGAGAGGAACTTCGTGGCGGAGTGGTAGACCAGGTCGGCTCCCAGCGCGAAGGGCCGCATCAAGTAAGGTGTCGTAAAAGTCGAATCCACGAGCAGGGGCACGCCGGCCTCATGCGCGATGGCAGCCACCTCGGGCACGTCCAGCACATCCAGGCCGGGGTTGCCCACCGTTTCGCCGAAGAGCAGCTTGGTGTCGGGCCGAATCGCAGCACGCCACGCGTCGAGATCGCCGGGCTTGACGAAGGTCGTTTCGATGCCGAAGCGACGCAGGGTGTAGTGCAGCAAATTCTGCGAGCCGCCGTACAGCGCCGTGCTGGCGACGATGTGCGAGCCCGCGCCCATCAATGTGGCGATGCTAAGGTGCAATGCCGCCTGGCCGCTGGCCGTTGATATGGCGCCGATGCCGCCTTCGAGCGCCGCCATGCGTTGCTCGAACACCGCGTTGGTCGGGTTGCTGATGCGCGAGTAGACGTGGCCCGATCGCTCCAGGTTGAACAGGGCCGCCGCGTGGTCGCTGGATTCGAATACGAACGACGTGGTCAGGTGGATGGGGACGGCGCGGGCGCCAGTGGCGGGGTCGGGCGACGCGCCGGCGTGCAGGGCCAGGGTGTCGAAGCCGGGGTCGGAGTAACCGGGCATTGCTATGCCTCCTCGTTGTGGACGTGAACGTTCATGGTCTCCTCGAAGAATAGACTCTATGGAACTGCCCGTGATTGTGGGCTATATTGTTCCCACCAGCGGGTCACCGCGGCATCACTCGAGGAGACGGCCATGAAAGTCAGCGACATCCTTCGCGTCAAGGGCAACACCCTGTATACGGTTACGCCCGACGAGCCCCTGGCCGAAGCGATCAACGTGATGGCCGAGAAGGACATCGGCTCGCTGGTCGTGATGGACCACGGCGAGCTGGTAGGCATGCTTACCTTCCGCGAGGTGATCCTGTGCATCGTCAAGAACGGTGGCGCCGTCGGCAATTCGCTGGTGCGCTCCGCCATGGACGACCAACCCGTCACCTGCACCTCCGAGACCGAGCTGGACGAAATCCGCCGCATCATGCTCGAGCGCCACGCGCGCTACATGCCGGTCATGGACCGCCGCATGCTGATGGGAGTGATCAGCTTCTACGACGTCGCCAAAGCAGTGGTGGACAGCCAGAACTTCGAGAACCGCATGCTCAAGGCCTACATCCGTGACTGGCCCGGCGGCGAGGAGCAGCCATCCGGCCCTTCGCTTTGAAACCGCTGCGCGATTTCAAAGTGTCCTGAGCAGACGAAAAGGCCGGAGCGAATCCGGCCTTTTTCATGGTGGATGCGCGCTGCAATACACTTGGGAACCTGATCAAGCCACTCGGGCATCGCACGGCGATCCGGGTGCATATTTTTTATGAGCGGCAGCACTTTCGGAACACTTTTCGCGGTCACCAACTTCGGCGAGTCGCACGGCCCGGCCATCGGCTGCGTGATCGACGGCTGCCCACCAGGGATGGCGCTGTCCGAGGCGGACATCCAGCCTGACCTCGATCGCCGGCGCCCCGGCACCAGCCGCCACGTCACGCAACGCCAGGAGGAAGACAAAGTCGAGATCCTCTCGGGCGTGTACGAAGGCAAGACCACCGGCACGCCGATAGGGCTTCTCATTCGCAATACCGACCAGCGCAGCAAGGACTACTCCGAGATCGCGCAGACCTTCCGCCCCGGCCACGCGGACTACACCTACCTGCAGAAATACGGCCTGCGCGACCCGCGGGGTGGCGGCCGGGCGTCGGCGCGCCTCACGGCGCCCATGGTGGCCGCGGGCGCGGTCGCAAAGAAGTGGCTCGCCGAAAAATACGGAACGGCTTTTCGTGGCTGCATGCAGCAGATCGGCGACATCGCTATCCCGTTCGAGAGCTGGGAACACGTGCCGAACAACCCGTTCTTCGCTCCGGTGGCCGACGTTGCCGAACTCGAGGAGTACATGGACAGCCTGCGCAAGGCGGGCGACTCGTGCGGGGCACGCATCCGCGTCACGGCGTCCGGCGTACCCGTGGGCTTGGGTGAGCCCCTGTTCGACAAGCTCGATGCCGACATCGCCTACGCGATGATGGGCATCAACGCCGTGAAGGGCGTCGAGATCGGCGCGGGCTTCGCGAGCGTCACGCAGCGCGGCACCACCCATGGCGACTCACCGACCCCGCGCGGATTCCGCACCAACAACGCCGGCGGCGTGCTGGGCGGCATCAGCACCGGGCAAGACCTCGAGGTATCCATCGCGATCAAGCCCACGAGTTCGATCATCACGCCGCGCGAGACGATCAACCTGAAGGGCGAGGCGGCCCAGGTGGTCACCAAGGGCCGGCACGACCCCTGCGTGGGCATCCGTGCCACCCCGATCGCCGAGGCGATGCTGGCGCTGGTCGTGATGGAACATGCCTTGCGCCAGCGCGCCCAGAACGGCGATGTCACGCCGCCGGTCGGGGCCATCGCCTCCTCGTTCCTCTGAGCACGGGCTGACGTCGCTGCTCGGCAGTGGCCGCGCAGCTCGGCCGCAACCTCCAAAACAGTCCATCCGGGGCCCTGTGCCGGGCGGACGCGTTTCACCTGAATCTCGTCGTTCGCGCTAGGCTGCAATGGCATCCATATCGCCATGTCGCACGCGGACCCCCTCATTCCTTCCGTCGCCGAAGGCCACTACCGGCAGATCGTCGAGAGTGCCGTCGACTACGCGATCGTCGGGGCTGACCTCCAGGGGCGCGTATTGAGCTGGAACGAGGGAGCGCGTCGCGTGCTGGGATGGACCGAGGAGGAAATGGTCGGCCAGACCGTGCACCATTTCTTCACCCCCGAGGACGTGGCATCCGGCGCGGTGGAAGGGGAGATGGAAGGCGCGCGAACCCGAGGCCGCGCATCCGACGAACGCTGGCACGTGCGCAAGAATGGAGAGCGATTCTGGGCGTCGGGCGAACTCATGCCGCTGCGGGACGATGGCGGCGCGATCATTGGCTACGTGAAGATCCTGCGGGACCGCACCCAAGAGCGCCTGGCCAAAGCCCGCCTGCACGAACTCAATCGCGTGCTGGCGGCCGGCGAGGCGCGCCTGCAGCTCGCCGTAGAAACCGGCGGCATGGCCGTCTGGCAGGCGGACCTGAAGACGCACGAAATCAGCTGGTGGCCCGGCATGCACGCGCTTCACGGGCTGCCGCCCGACACGCGGCCCCTGCCGATGGCCGAATACTACAACCTCATCGTCCCCCAGGACCGGGAGCCGGTGGCGCGCGTGCTGCGCGGAACGCTCAAGCGCGAGAGCGAGCAGCGCGTGGAATACCGCGTGCAGTGGCCCGACGGGAGCATTCACTGGCTCGAAGGCCGGGGCAGGATCCTCACCGACGAACGCGGGGAGCCGTGGGGCGTCGCCGGCGTATGCATGGACATCACGGCTCGCAAGAAAACGGAAGCGGACCTCAAATTCCTTGCGCAAGCCAGCGCAGAACTCGCGGCGTTGGACGATTACCAGGCGACGCTCGACAAGATCGCGCATATGGCCGTGCCGAGATTCGCCGACTGGTGCGCGATCGACATGCTCGCCGATACGAGCACGGTGCAGCGGGTGGCCGTGGCCCATGTCGATCCGGCCAAGCTGGAAATCGCGAAGGAGCTGCATCGGCGTTTTCCGCCCGACCCCGACCGTATCGCCGGCGGCGGCGTCTGGAACATCCTGCGGACAGGCCAGCCCGAGCTCGTCGAAGACATTTCCGACGAAAAGCTGGCCGCGGCCGTAAGCGATCCAGGCCACCTCGCGGCCCTGCGCAATCTGGGCCTGCGCTCATACATCGGCGTGCCGCTGGCGGTGCGGGGCCGCACGCTGGGCGCCATCGCCTTTGTGACGGCCGAGTCGGGGCGGCGCTACACCGAGGACGATCTCGCGCTCGCGCAGGACTTGGCCGGCCGGGCCGCGGTGGCGATCGAGAACGCCACTTTGCTGCAGACCCTGCGGGAGTCGGACCGCGCAAAGGATGTGTTCCTGGCGACGCTCGCGCACGAGCTGCGCAACCCGTTGGCGCCGGTGTGGAACGGCCTGACCATCATCAAACGGGTGCCCGGCGACGTGCGGCGCGTGCAGCAGATCGCGGACATGATCGAGCGCCAGGTCGGCCAGCTTACGCGCCTGGTGGACGACCTGCTGGACGTCTCGCGCATCAACACGGGCAAGATCGAGTTGAAGAAGCAGCACACCAACCTGGTGAGCATCCTGGGCAGCGCGCTGGAGACGAGCCGCCCGCACATCGAGGCCGCGCAACACAAGCTGTCAGTTCGGTTCCCGGATGATGCGACCGACCTCGAAGCGGACCCGGTGCGCCTGGCGCAGGTGTTCTCGAACCTGCTCAACAATGCGGCCAAGTACACGCGGCAGGGCGGCAGCATCGAGGTGACGGTCGAAGCCGAGCCGGAGCGCTTCGTCGTGCGCATCCGCGACAACGGCGCGGGCATCCCGCCCGAAATGCTGGGCAAGGTGTTCTCGCTGTTTACCCAGGTGACGCATCCGGCCGAACGCAGCCAGGGCGGCCTGGGGATAGGCCTCTCGCTCGTCGAGGGTTTGGTGCGCCTGCATGGCGGCTGGGTAGAAGCGCGCAGCGAGGGCGTTGGCAAGGGCAGTGAATTCATCGTGTACCTGCCCCGCACGCAGGATGGTGCCGTACCGGTGCATACGAGCGACAGCGCAGTGGCGCGCAGTGGGCCGCTGACGTCGCGGCGTGTGCTGGTGGTGGACGACAACAGGGACTCCGCCGACACACTTGCCGAACTCCTGCGGATGATGGGCAATGAAGTCCTGGTCGCGCACGACGGCACTGGCGCGTTGGCCTGCGCGCCGCAGTTCAAGCCCGATGTGGTTTTGCTGGACATCGGGCTGCCGGACGTGAGCGGCTATGACGTCGCGCGGCAACTGCGCTGCGTGCCCGGGATGCGGCAGCCGCGGCTGATCGCCTTGACGGGCTGGGGTCAGCACGAAGATAAGCGGCGCGCGGCCGAGGCGGGCTTCGACGACCACTGGACCAAGCCGGTGGACCCATCGCGGCTGCAGGAGCTGTCACGGAACTTGCGCGCCTGATCGCTGATCAGAATAAGGCTCACCAGCAACTCACCTGCAAGGAGCATTGCATGGACGATACTTCCAACACCGCCGTGGCCCAACGCATCGATCTGACGCAGCAGATGGAGGTGGCGTACTGGTGCCGCATTTTCGATGTGAGCATCGACCAGTTGCGCGAGGCCGTCCACCATGCGGGCCACCAGGTCCATGAAGTGCGCAGGTACCTCAGCCAGAAATTGCCGACCTCCGGTTGACCCAGCTCGGGCATGATTGCCTCGAAACCCGTAAAGTGCTGGGCTTCGAGGAGAAACAAACATGCAATACACGCGCTTGGGCAGCACCGGCCTGGAAGTCTCGCGAATCTGCCTGGGAATGATGACTTACGGCTCGCCGCAATGGCGGCCGTGGGTGATGGATGAGCAAGCGGCCCGGCCCGTGGTCAGGCATGCCGTCGAGCTGGGCATCAACTTCTTCGACACGGCCGATCTGTACTCTGCCGGCGAGAGCGAAGTACTCACGGGCAAGTTCGTGCGCGAGTTTTGCAGGCGCGAGGAGATCGCCATTGCCACCAAGGTGTATTACCCGGTGGACCTGGGCTTCAAAGGCGGCGCCAGCAGCGCGGGCAAGCCCGACCGGCGGCCCAACATGGACGGCCTGTCGCGCAAGCGTATCTTCCATGCGGTGGACGCCAGCCTGAAACGGCTGGGCACCGACTACATCGATCTGTACCAGATCCATCGCCTCGACCACGCCACCGCCATGGAGGAAACCATGGAGGCGCTGCACGACGTCGTCAAGGCGGGCAAGGTACGTTGGCTCGGAGCGAGCAGCATGTACGCATGGCAGTTCGCGAAGATGCAGCAGATCGCGCGCCAGCGGGGCTGGACACCGTTTGCCAGCATGCAGAACCACTACAACCTGGCCTACCGTGAGGAGGAGCGTGAGATGATCCCTCTGTGCCGCGACCAGGGTGTGGCGCTCATCCCCTGGAGCCCGTTGGCCAGGGGCTTCCTGGCCGGCAACCGCAAGCCCGGCGACAGGGAAGCCGGCGAGACGAGCCGTGCGAAGACGGACGACATCGCGCAGAACTACTATTACCGTCAAAGTGATTTCAAGGTGGTGGAGACACTGTCGGAGCTGGCCACGCAAAAGGGGGTGAGCAACGCCACGCTGGCCTATGCATGGCTGATGCACAAGGGGATCACCGCGCCGATCGTCGGCGCCAGCAAGACCTATCAACTCGACCAGGCCGCGGCCGCGATCGACGTCAAGCTCACCAGCGAAGAGATCGCGAAGCTCGAAGCGCCGTATGAGCCGCATCCGATCCTCGGCCACGTCTAGTCTCTGTCCCGGACCCTGATACTAGTCACTAGTCGTAGTCCACTTCCTACCCTGCGCGTTCGCGTCGTTCGACACGCCGCGGGCGCGGTGCGGGCCATAGTGGGTCTTTCCCCAGATGGAGCAGCACGTGGCCAAACCCACCGCCAGAAACTCGGAACGAAAGTCCACCGCCGAAGCGACCGGCGAGAAGCAGCGTGAACTGCAGCGCGATCAGGATCGCAAGGACGAGGCCAAAAACGAAGCGAGCAGCGAGGGCGGCGGGAAGGGCGACAAGAAACAGAAGGCGGTGCAGGCGGGCGCGCGTGAACAACCCGAGCCCCCGATGCCCGCGCAGCACATGGAAAAGCCGGGCGTCGAGGCGGACATGGCGCTGCAGCCCCGGTTCCTGGCCCCCGACTATCGCGGCAGCGGCAAGCTCAAGGGCATGGTGGCGCTCATCACGGGCGGCGATTCGGGCATCGGGCGAGCCGTCGCGGTGCTGTTCGCGCGCGAGGGCGCCGATGTGGCCATCGTGTATCTCAACTCGCACGAGGACGCCCAGGAGACGAAGCGCCACGTAGAGAAGGAAGGGCGTGAGTGCTTGCTGATCGCGGGCGATGTGAAGGATTCGAAGTTCTGCAAGCAGGCCGTGCAGCGCACGGTACAGGAATTCGACCGCCTGGACATCCTGGTGAACAACGCCGCGTTCCAGCTGCATGCCGACAAGCTCGAGGACCTCTCGGACGAGCGGCTGGAGGAGACCATGAAGACCAACGTCTTCGGCTACTTCTACATGGCGCGCGCGGCGATCCCGCACCTCAAAAAAGGCGCGTGCATCATCAACACCGGCTCGGTGACGGGCCTGCGCGGCAGCTCGCACTTGCTCGATTACTCTGCAACCAAGGGCGCCATCCACGCCTTCACGATGTCTCTGGCGAGCAACCTCATCGAGAAGGGCATTCGTGTGAACGCGATCGCGCCGGGCCCGGTGTGGACGCCGCTGAACCCCGCCGATGCGCCCGCCGACAAGGTAGCGAAGTTCGGCGAGAAGACGGACATGAAGCGGCCCGCGCAGCCCGAGGAACTTTCGCCGGCATACGTATTCCTGGCATCGCCCGTGTGTTCGGGCTACATCACCGGCATCGTGCTGCCGGTCACGGGGAGCGTGGGCGACTGAATGCCATTACAGTGCCTTGCATGACGCATTTGAAGATCGATTTTGTTTCCGACGTGTCCTGCCCCTGGTGTGCGATCGGCCTGGCCTCGCTGGAGCGCGCCCTCGAGCGCCTGGAAGGTGATGTGAAGCCCGAGCTGCATTTCCAGCCGTTCGAACTCAACCCCGCGATGCCGCCCGAGGGCCAGGACATCACCGAACACCTCACGCACAAATACCGCACGACGCCCGAGCAACAGGCCCAGGCTCGCGAGGCCATCCGCGAACGCGGCGCCGCAGTAGGGTTCGAGTTTCGCAAGGAGGGGCGCAGTCGTATCTACAACACTTTCGACGCACACCGGCTCCTGCATTGGGCGGCCCTGGAGGGTGGTGAGCGCCAGCACGCGCTGAAGAAGGCGCTGCTCAAGGCCTACTTCACCGAGGGCCGCAGTCCTGCCGACCGCGAGGTCTTGGCCGAGGCCGCGGCGCAAGCCGGCCTCGACGTCGCGCGCGCGCGGGAGATGCTGGCGGGGGATGATTACGCGGCTGAGGTGCGGGAACGCGAGCAGTTCTATCTGGAGAACGGAATCCACGCCGTCCCGGCCGTGATCGTGAACGACCGCCACTTGATCCAGGGCGGCCAGCCGCCTGAGGTTTTCGAGCGGGCCCTGCGCCAGATCGCAGCCGGCGCCTGAGCGCCGCGCGTCAGCTGCCCGTCGGGCGATAGCGCTCGTTGACCGTCATCCAGAAGTCGTGCACTTGCCGCATCTTGCGCCGCAGCTCGTCATAGTCGGTGGCCTTGCGCACGTAGCTGTTCGCGCCGTTGGCGTAGCACGCGGCGATGTCGCCCTTTTCGGTGGAAGATGAATGCATGACGACGGGGATGGTGGCGGTGCGCGGGTCGTGGCGAACGGCCTTGAGCACGTCCAACCCGTGCAGCCGCACGAGCTTCATATCGAGGATGATCAACCGCGGCTGCTGGCTCGTGGGACGCGCGGCATGGGCGCCACGGCCGAAGAGGTAGTCCAGCGCTTCGACACCGTCTGAGGCGGTGGCGATGTCGTGGGCGTCGCAGCAATCGACGAGCGCCATGACGGTCAGCTCGAGGTGATCCGGGTTGTCGTCCACCACTAGAATCGCGGCGTTATCCATGATCACGTTGCCGCCGCTTTGGATAGTTGCAGGCAATAGTCGATGAGTGCGTCGGTTTCGATCGACTTGTCGAAAACGCCGTCGCTTCCCAGCGCTTCGCACTGTCGTCGAACCTCCGGATTGGCCGTGCCCGTCAGAACGACCATCTTGCGGCCAGGCTTGCGGCCCTTCATCGCCCTGAGCACGCCGAAGCCGCTGCCGCCGGACTCGAGAATCAGGTCGACGATGGCGATGTCCCACGCGTTGTCCGGATTGTTGAGCCAGGCGATGGCGGCTTTCTCGCTGCCGGCGACGCCGGCGGACTCGATTCCGGTGAGTTCAGCCAGGGCTTCGATCAGACTCTCGCGAATCGAGACGTTGTCTTCCACCACGAACGCTTTGAGGGGCAACTCCGGACTCCTTGCCGTCGGCAGACAGCTCTCGCGATCATCGCATGGACTTTACATCCGCGCGGGCTCGGCGGGGGCCGTCTGGTGCGCTTTTTGTGCAGCCCGGCAGCCGGCAAGGAATCGGAACGGGCGTCAGTCCACGCGCACCTCGATACGCCGGGGCTTGGCCTCCTCCAGCTTCGGGATGGCGAGCCGGAGCACCCCATCCTTGAGGCTGGCCTCGATGCGCGACGCATCAAGTTCGCGGCTGAGCGTGAACTCGCGCCGGTACGACGGGAACTGGGCCTCCCCGTAGACCAGCTGCATGCCTTCCGGCTGCGCGGTGGACGCGGTGGCCTCGAGCACCAGGTTTTCGCCGTCGACGCGAACAGTCAGCCGGTCGCGCGAAACGCCCGGCATGTCGGCCAGCAGTGTGATGCCGGCTTCGTCCTCGTAGACGTCGACCGGCGGCACGACGAACGGGTGCTCGCGGTTCTGCCCGTTTCCGCTGCGCGCCGGCAGATCCCCGCGGTTGGTGGTCTGGAGTTCGGTGTTCATGGCAATCTCCTTTCCTTGGAACATGCGTGCGTCAACTGACTTCGATGCGGCGCGGCTTGGACGACTCTCGCTTGGCCACGGTCACCCGCAGGATGCCGTCGCGATAGCTGGCGTCCACCTTGCCGGGGTCGGCGTCGTCGGGCAGGCTCACCACCCGCCGGAAGGCTCCCGTAAAGCGCTCCTGGGCGTACACGCTGATGCTGTCGTCCGCCTCGGGCAGCTCGCTCTTGCGCTCGCCCGCAATGACCAGCAGGCCGCGGTCGACGCTCAGCTGCATTGCCGTGGGATCGAGCCCCGGCGCCAGCGCCATGACTTCGATGGTGTCCGGCGTGGTGCCGACGTTGATGACGGGGAAGCTCGCGCCCGTCAGCGCGCGGATGCTCGACCGTTCGGCCGGCCGGAACACCTGGTCAAGCATACCCTGCAGGCGGGTGAGTTCCGAAAAGACATCCGCCGCGGGCCTGAAGGATGAGTTCATCATCACAGCTCTCCTTTGCATTTCAGGATCAGAAATATTCGCTTTGAGGCGCGTGGCGGCAGCGCCTCGCGCGATCCTGAATTAGCGACGGAATGCCGGGATTTCAAGACCCCGTAGAGGCGTCACCACCTATGGATGAGCACGGGCACGGCAGCGACCAGCATCGCCACACCGGATGCGGTCAGCAGGCCGAGGATGACCTTGCGAAATGCGGCCTCGCCGATGCCGAGGTAAAGCCGCGCGCCCAGCAGCGAGGGGACCAGCATGGCAGGCGCCACGATGGCGAAGAGCGGCACCATCTCGCGGGTCGCGATGCCCGTCACCAGGTAGCTCGCGAAGGTTACGGTGAGCATCGCGAGGTTGAAGTTCTGGATTACCGCGCGTTGCACGTCCTTCTCGAAGCCGCGCACCGTGCACCACAGGGTGGGGATCACCCCGGTGAATCCGCCGAGCGCGCCCATCATCCCGCCGGCGGCGCCCGCCACGGCGTCCGCGGCGCGCCCGCCGTGGGTGATGCGCGGCAACCTCGCGGCGAAAAACATCAGGGGGCACATGACGACCAGCAGCAGGCCCAGCAGGCCCTTGAACAGGGGGATGTCCAGGCGAGGCAGGATGTAGATGCCGAGCGGCAGGCCGCACAGCCCGCCGAGCACGAACGGCAACAGTCGAGGCAGGTTGAAACCGCGCCGCACGGAGACGGCCGCGATGATCTGGCCCGTGAGGCCGCCGAACACCGCCAGCGCCGCGGCAAGCTGAGGCTCCAGCGTCCACGCCCACAGGGACATCGCCGTGAGGCCGAATCCAAATCCGGAAAGGCCCTGCACGAAGCCGGCCAGTACCGCGCCGGCAATGACGATGAGGGTCAGTTCCACCTATGCATTGTCATGCCGGACTTGATCCGGCATCCATGTGGGAGGGCCTGCCAACATGGATTGCGGGTCGAGCCCGCAATGACAGACCATCACTCGTAGGCCGACATCGGCACGCAACTGCAGAACAGGTTGCGGTCGCCGTAGACGTTGTCTACACGGCCCACGGGCGGCCAGTACTTCGCGTGGCGGCGCTCGTCCAGCACCGCCGCCCCGGCCTCGCGCGGGTAGGCATGCGTCCATTCGCCCTTAAGCAGGCTCGCGGCCGTATGCGGCGCATGCTTGAGCGGGTTGTCGTCCTGCGGCCATTCGCCACGCTCGACGCGGCGGATTTCTTCGCGGATGGCGATCATCGCGCCGATGAAGCGGTCGAGCTCGTCCAGCGTCTCGCTCTCGGTGGGCTCGACCATCAGCGTGCCGGGCACAGGAAAGCTGAGTGTCGGAGCGTGGAAACCGTAGTCGATCAGGCGCTTGGCCACGTCTTCCGCCGTCACGCCGCTCGCCTCTTTGAGGGGCCGCAGGTCCAGGATGCACTCATGCGCGACGTGCCCATTGGGGCTGGCGTATAGCGTGGGGTAATGGTCTTTCAGCCGAACGCTGATGTAGTTGGCCGAGAGGATGGCGACTTCCGTGGCCTGCTTCAAGCCCTCGGCGCCCATCATGCGGCAGTACATCCAGCTGATTGGCAGCACGGCCGCGTTGCCCAGGGGCGCAGCCGAGACCGCGCCGACCACGCTCTCCGGGATGCCGCCTGACTTATGACCCGGCAGGAAGGGCACGAGGTCCTCGACGACGCAAACGGGGCCCACGCCGGGGCCGCCGCCGCCGTGCGGGATGCAGAACGTCTTGTGCAGGTTCAGGTGGCTCACGTCGCCGCCGAACTCGCCGGGTGCGGCAACGCCCACCAGCGCGTTCATGTTGGCGCCATCCACGTAGACCCGCCCGCCGTGCTTGTGCACCAGCGCGCACAGCTCCTTGACCTGCGTTTCGAACACGCCGTGCGTGCTCGGGTAGGTGATCATCACGCAGGCGAGGTTGGCGCTGTGTTGCTCGCACTTGGCCTGCAGGTCGGCCAGGTCGACGTTGCCGTTCTCGTCGCAGCCTGTCACGACGACCTGCATGCCCGCCATCTGCGCGCTCGCGGGGTTGGTCCCGTGGGCGGAGGAGGGGATGAGGCAGATGTTGCGGTGGCCCTGGCCCTTGCTTTCGTGGAAAGCCTTGATCGCGAGCAGGCCCGCGTATTCGCCCTGCGAGCCCGCGTTGGGCTGCAGGCTGATACCGGCATAGCCGGTGGCCTGGCACAGCCATGCGCGCAGCTGCTCGTCGAGTTCCGCGTAGCCCTGCAGCTGGTCGGCCGGCGCGAAGGGATGGACGTGCGCGAACTCCGGCCAGGTGATCGGGATCATCTCGCTCGTGGCATTGAGCTTCATCGTGCAGCTGCCCAGCGGGATCATGCTGCGGTCCAGCGCGAGGTCTTTGTCGGCCAGGGCGCGGATGTAGCGCAGCATGCCGGTCTCGGAGTGGTGCGTGTTGAACACCGGGTGCGTGAGGAAGGCGCTGGTGCGGCGCAGCGCCTGCGGGATCAGCGGCTCCACGCCCTTCTCGAATGCGGCGAAGGTCGGAAGGGCCTGGCCTTCGTGGGCGAAGATCTTCCACAGCAGCGCGATATCTTCGCGCGTCGTCGTCTCATCGAGCGAGATGCAGAGGTATTCATCGAAGTACACGCGAAGGTTGGCTTCCATCGAGCGGGCGCGCGCGGCCAGCGCCTGCGTATGCGCGCCGGTCTTCAGGTTCAGGGTGTCGAAGGCACCGTCCGCGCGCGGCTCGAAGCCGAGCTGCTGAAGGCCTTTGGCGAGGATGGCCGTGTAGCTGGCCACACGCTGCGCAATGCGCTTGAGGCCCTGCGGCCCATGGTAGACCGCGTACATGCTGGCGATTACGGCGGGCAGCACCTGTGCCGTGCAGATGTTCGATGTGGCTTTCTCGCGGCGGATGTGCTGCTCGCGGGTCTGCAGCGCGAGCCGGTAGGCGGGGTTGCCGTGCACGTCCACGCTCACGCCCACCAGCCGCCCGGGCAGGTTGCGCTTGATCTCGTCGCGGCAGGCCATGTAGGCGGCGTGCGGGCCGCCGGCGCCCATGGGCATGCCGAAGCGCTGCGTGGTGCCCACCACGATGTCGGCGCCGAATTCACCGGGTGGCACCAGCAGCGTCAACGCCAGCAAGTCGGCTGCCACGATGAACGAAGCCTGCTTCGCGTGCACTTTGTCCACGTCGGCACGCAGGTCGTCGATGCGGCCACTGGTGGAAGGGTACTGCACCAGCACGGCGAAGTAGTCCCCGTCCAGGGCCTTATCCCACTCCTGCGCGGAATTGGCGAGCACCACGTCGATGCCCAGCGGCTTCGCCCGCGTCTGCACGACCTCGATGGTCTGCGGGTGGCAGTCACCGGCCACCAGGAAGGTGTTGCTCTTGTTCTTCACGCTGCGCTTGGCGAGCGTCATGGCTTCGGCGGCGGCCGTCGCTTCGTCGAGCATGGACGCGTTGGCGATCGGCATGGCTGTCAGGTCGCACACCATTGTCTGGAAGTTCACCAGCGCTTCCATCCGGCCCTGGCTGATCTCGGCCTGATAGGGCGTGTACGCGGTGTACCAGGCCGGGTTCTCGAGGATATTGCGCAGAATGACGCCCGGCGTGTAGGTGCCATGGTAGCCCTGGCCGATGAAGCTCTTGAAGACCTTGTTGCGCGACGCGATCGCCTTCAGTTCGCCGAGCGCGGCCGCCTCTGTCGCAACGGGCGGCAGCTTCATGGCGCTGCTGCGCGCGATCGACCGCGGCACGATGCTGTCGATGAGGGCCCGGCGCGATGACTCGCCGATCACGGACAGCATCATATTTTCATCGGCTTCGTCGATGCCGATGTGGCGCGGAATGAATTCGGAAGCGTTTTCGAGCTCGCCGAGCGGGCGGGCGGATTGCATCAACATAGGGAACTCCGTCAATTCAGGGACTGTCATTGCGGACTCGATCCGCAATCCATCGGCTGCCGTGGATCCCGGATCAAGCCGGGATGACATCGGTGCGATGGTCAATGGCTTTTCGTGAATTTGGCGTAGTCCGGTTCGTCCATCAGTTCGTCGAACTCGGCCATGTCCTGGATCAGGATCTTGAAGAACCAGCCGTTGCCCATCGGGTCGCGATTGGCCAGCGCCGGATCGGCGCGCAGTTCCTCGTTGACTTCCGTCACTTCACCGGCGATCGGCATGTAGACGTCGGCGGCGGCCTTGACCGACTCCACCACGCCCGCGATCTCGCCCTTCTTGTAGACCCGCCCGACCTCGGGCAGCTCGACGAACACCACGTCGCCCAGCGCATCTTGCGCGTGCAGCGTGATGCCGACGACGGCGGCCTCGTGGTCTTCGAGCTGGATCCACTCGTGCTCTTCGGTGTATTTGACGGTCATCGCTTATCTCCTAAAGTGGGGTCAGATTCCAATTTAACCGCGCCAGTAGCGGTTCGGCACGAACGGCATCGCCGAAACTTCCATCGCCACCGGCTTGCCACGCACCATGGCATGGATGCGGGTGCCGGGCGTGGCGAACAGGGGGCTGACGTAGCCCATGGCCACCGGCCGGTTGATCGTCGGGCCCAGGAGGCCGCTGGTGACCTCGCCGATGCGCGCGCCATTGGTGTCCTGCAGCTCGGTGTGCTCGCGCACCGGCACGCGCTCGAGTGCAGCCAGGCCGACCCGCTTGCGTTCCAGCGGCAGGGTGCCATCGAGTTGGCCCAGCACCTTCGCCGCGCCGGGGAACCCGCCCGCGCGCGCGCCACCGGTGCGGCGCACCTTCTGGATCGCCCAGTTCAGCGCCGCTTCGACTGGCGTGGTCGTCGTATCGATGTCATTGCCATAGAGGCACAGCCCCGCTTCGAGCCGCAGCGAGTTGCGCGCGCCCAATCCGATGGGCTTGACCTCGGGCTGGCCCAGCAGGGCGCGAGCCAGGGCATCGGCCTGCGACTCGTGCACCGAAATCTCGAAACCGTCCTCGCCGGTGTAGCCGCTGCGCGTGATGAACAGCTCGCCGCCGTTCCACGGAAAGCGCCCGCCGGTCATGAACACCAGCTTGTCGATGCCGGGCACAAGCCGCGTGAGCGCCTGCACCGCCCTCGGCCCCTGGAGCGCGAGCAGCCCGCGTTCGGGCGTGGGGATCACCTGGCAGCGGGAGCCGATGCGCGCCTGGATGTGCGCAATGTCGCCCACCTTGCACGCGCCGTTCACGATGACGAAGATGTCCTCACCCCGGTTCACGAACATCAGGTCGTCGATGATCGTTCCCTCTTCGGTCAGCAGCAGGCCGTAGCGCTGCTTGCCCACAGGCAGGTCGATCACGTCCACCGGCATCAGCGTCTCGAATGCTGCGGCGGCATCGGCGCCGACGAGGCGCAGCTGGCCCATGTGGGATACGTCGAAGAGTCCGGCGGACTCGCGCGTCTGGTGATGCTCGGCCATCAGGCCGGCGGGGTATTGCACCGGCATCGAGTACCCGGCGAAGGGCACCATGCGTGCACCCAGTTCCAGGTGCAGCCCATGCAGCGGCGTGTGGAGAAGTTGTGGGTCTTGCGTGGCGGACAAAGGGCTCTCCAGGGGCGGCAATCAAGGCCCGCCGCAGCGAGCCGGGAACCATGGTACACACCATGGGCGGCCCCTGCTGTCCGCTTTACCTGAGAGATTCACCCGTTACCCGGGCTTGCTCCTTCGGTGGGCCGCCTGCCCATCCATGGCGGCGCGCCTCTCTCCAGCAAGGTGAACGCCCCACGATGGAGGCGCCTTGTCAGTCCCTTGTGCCTGAGCGTTCGGCTATGTGCCTGCGCCTTCGGCGGTTCCGCGGGGGAACTCTCTCCTGACCCGGTCGATTGTAACGTCAGCGCCGGCTCATTTTGCGTACACCAGATCGCGCAGCGTGAGCGAGAGCCAGGGCATGTAGGTGATGACCAGCAGGCAGCCCAGCACCACCAGCACGAACGGGATCAATCGAGGGACGATGCGATCCAGCGAGATCCGCGCAACGGTGCAGGCGGCGAACAGGTTCACCCCGAAAGGCGGCGTGATCATGCCGAGCGCCAGGTTCACCACCATGATCATCCCGAAATGAACCGGGTCCACGCCGAAGTGCATGGCAACGGGAGCGAGGATTGGCGCCAGCACGATGATGGCGGCGCTGGTCTCGATGAACATGCCGATGATGAACAGAGCGGCATTCACTCCCAGCAGGAAGAGTGCAGGGCTTTGCAGCACGGCTTCGAGCCAGCGGCCGATCGCATCGGGCACGCCCGCGCGGGTGAGCAGGAAGGCGAACAGGCCGGCGTTGGCGATGATGAACATGATCACCGCCGACGAGATCACCGATTTGCGCAAAATGTTCCAAAGGTCGGGTATCTGGATCTCGCGGTAGACCACCACGCCGATGATCAGCGCGTAGAGCACCGCCACCGCGGAAGCCTCGGTCGGCGTGAAGATGCCACCGTAGATGCCGCCCAGGATGATCACGGGCATCAGCAGCGCCCAGCCGGCCTGCAGCGTGGCCTTGCCGAAGGGCAGGCGCCCGTCGCCGTCGGCCTTGCCCCAGCCCTTGATGCGGCAGTAGATGTGGACGAACGCCATCAGTGCGACGCCGATCAGGATGCCGGGACCGACCCCCGCGATGAACAGTTCGCCGATCGACACTTCGGCGCTCACGCCGTACAGGATCATGGGAATCGAAGGCGGAATGATCACGCCCAGTTCGGCGCTGGTGGCCTGCAGCGCGGCGGCATATTCCGTGGGGTAGCCGTGCTTGATCAGCGCGGGAATCAGGATGGCGCCGATCGCGAAGGTCGTCGCCACGGACGAGCCCGACACCGCAGCGAAGATCATGCAGGTGAGCACGCAGGTCATGGGCAGGCCGCCCTGCACGCCGCCCACGATGCTCTTGGCGAATTCGACGAGCCGGCGCGAGATCCCGCCGGTTTCCATCAGGTTGCCGGCCAGGATGAAGAACGGGATCGCGGCCAGCGGAAACTTGTTGATGGAATTGAACATCTCCTTGACGGAGATCAACATGTGCGCATTAGACGCCTGGATGCCCAGGATCGCGGCGAGTCCGATGGACACCGCCACCGAGATCGTCAGCGCGAAGCACAGCACCATCGTGCCCAGCATGATGGTGCTCATAGCGCGGTCTCCAGTTCGTGGCGCATCGGATCAACCAGATTGCCGATGATGCCGATCACGCAGAAGATGCCGCCCACCGGCATCGCCAGGTAGGCCCAGAACATGGACACGTTTTCCAGGCCCGCCATCGATTGCACGCTGCCCCGTTGGGTGTAGTCCCAACCCCACCAGATGATGACCGCGATCAGGGCGAGCGCGGCAAGGCACACCACCCAGTCCAGCACACGGCGGATCCCCGGTGGGCTCCATCGGTAGAGCACATCCACGCTCACCATCGCGCCCTGCCGGAAGGCCGTGGGAATTCCGAGGAAGACCATCCAGATCAGGCTGAACCGGATCAGGATCTCCGACCACTCGGCGGGCTGTTCCAGCACGAAGCGGGTGACGATCTGGAAGACACCGAGGGCCGCCGCCACGACCATCATGGCGCAGGCGCCGATCATCGCGAAGAGGCTGGTCCAGTGTTCGAACTTGAGGAAGGCTTGTTTCATTGGTGGCGCTTCATGGATGACATCATGAACCCAAAGAAAACGCCCGGAAGTCGCTTGACTTGCGGGCGTGTCGGCTCGGCTTGGCCCGATTACTTGAAGTTGCGGATCTTTTCGACGTTGGCCTTGCCGAACTGCTTCTCGAATTCGGCGTTGACCGACGTGAGCGTGGCGACGAACTTCGACTTGTCGACGTTCTCGACAACCTGCATGCCCTTGCTGCGCAGCTCGGCGACGCCCTTGGCATCATCCTCGTCCACGCGGGCGCGGTTGACCCTGACGGCTTCCTTGGCGGCGTCCAGGAAAGCCTGCTTGTCGGCGGCGCTCAGCTTGTCGAAAGCGGCCTTGTTCATCAGGAAGATGGCGGGCGAGTACACGTGGCCCGTCAGCGACAGGTGCTTTTGCACCTGGTCGAACTTCGCCGCCATGATCACCGACAGCGGGTTCTCCTGGCCATCCACGGTGCCTTGCTGGAGCGCCGTGAACACTTCGGGGAAGGCCATCGGGGTCGGGACGATGCCCAGGCCCTTGTAGGCCGTGACGTGCACCGGGTTTTCCATGGTGCGCATCTTCAGGCCCTTCAGGTCCTCGGGCGTGTTGACCGCGCGCTTGCTGTTGGTCATGTGGCGCACGCCGTTCTCGCCCCAGGCGAGCGCCTTGAAGCCTTTGGCCTCGAACTTGGCGAGCATCTCCTGGCCGATGGGGCTGTCCAGCACGGCGCGTGCGTGCGCCTTGTCACGGAACAGGAAGGGGATGTCCAGGATGCGTGCTTCGGGCACGAAGTTCGGTACCGGGCCGGTGGAAGTGAAAGTGAGTTCCTGCGTGCCGAGCTGCACGGCTTCGATCGACTCGCGCTCGCCCCCGAGCGAGCCGGAATAGAACGTCTGGATCTTGTAGCGGCCGTTGGTGCGCTTCTCGACCTCCTTGGCGAGGGTGTCGATGCCGACGCCCTGGTGCGAGTTCTGCGCGACCGAGATGCTGATCTTCATGATGGTCTGCGCGGAGGCGCCGGCCATCAAACCGAGTGCGAGGGCTGCGCCCAGGGCCAATTGCGAGAATTTCACTGTCAGTCTCCGATTAGAAAAATTGCGACTTGGCGATTCTGCCAGAATTTCCAAAGTTGTCATACAACTTTGGGGTAGGGGAAACGCGTGGTCCCTCCCGGCCCCGTCCTTACATGTTGCCGTAGTTCGGCCCGCCGCCGCCCTCCGGCGTTACCCAGACGATGTTCTGCGTCGGGTCCTTGATATCGCAGGTCTTGCAGTGCACGCAGTTCGAGGCATTGATCTGCAGTTTGTCCTGGTTGTCGGCGGTCTTCACGAACTCGTAGACACCAGCCGGGCAGTAGCGGCTTTCCGGGCCGGCAAACTTGGCCAGGTTCACCTGCACCGGGACGGACGGGTCCTTCAGGGTGAGGTGGGCCGGCTGATCCTCGGAATGGTTGGTGTTCGAGATGAATACAGAGGAGAGGCGGTCGAACGTGAGCTTGCCGTCCGGCTTGGGATAATCGATCGGCTTGCACTCGGAGGCGGGCTTCAGGTAGGCGTGGTCCGGCTTGTCGCGATGCACTGTCCACGGCATGCGCCCGCGCAGCAGGAACTGCTCCAGGCCGTTCATGAACGTTGCGGGCAGCAGCCCCCACTTGAACCAGGCCTTGAAGTTGCGCGCCTTGTTCAGCTCCTCGTACAGCCACGAATGCTGGAAGGCCTCGGGGTAGGCTTCGAGTTCGTCGTGCTGGCGGCCGTGCGTGACGGCCTGGTATGCGGCTTGGGCGGCCAGCATGCCGGTCTTGATCGCGGCGTGGCTGCCCTTGATGCGCGAGGCGTTCAGAAAGCCCGCATCGCAGCCGATCAGGGCGCCGCCCGGGAACACCGTCTTGGGCAGGCTGAGCAGCCCGCCGGCCGTGATGGCGCGCGCGCCGTAGGACACGCGCTTGGCGGGCTTGATGCCCTTGCTCTCGTCGCCCTCGAGGTACCAGCGGATGTTGGGGTGCGTCTTCCAGCGCTGAAACTCTTCGAACGGGCTCAGGTACGGGTTCGAGTAGTTCAGGCCAGTGATGAAGCCCAGGACCACCTGGTTGTTTTCCATGTGGTACAGGAACGATCCGCCATACGTGTCGTTGTCCAGCGGCCAGCCGGCGGTGTGCATGACAAAGCCGGGCTGGTGACGCTTCGGGTCGACCTCCCAGAGCTCCTTGATGCCCAGGGCGTAACCCTGAGGATCCTTGCCTGCGTCGAGCTTGAAGCGCGAGATCAATTGCCGGCCCAGGTGGCCGCGCGAGCCTTCGGCGAAGAGCGTGTATTTGGCATGCAGCTCCATGCCGAGCTGGAAATTTTCGGTCGGCTCGCCGTCCTTGCCCACACCCATGTTGCCAGTGGCCACGCCCTTGACCGAGCCGTTCTCGTTGTAGAGCACTTCCGCGGCCGGAAAGCCCGGGAAAATCTCGACGCCCAGGCCCTCGGCCTGCTGGGCCAGCCAGCGCGTGAAGTTGGCCAGGCTGATCACGTAGTTGCCGTGGTTCTGGAAGCACTGTGGCAGAAGGAAGTTGGGCGTGCGCACGCCACCCTTTTCCGAGAGGAAGACCATCGCGTCGTCCGTCACCGGCTGGTTCAGCGGCGCACCGAGTTCTTTCCAGTTCGGGAACAGCTCGTACAGCGCGCGCGGGTCCATCACCGTGCCGGCCAGGATGTGCGCGCCGGGCTCGGAGCCTTTTTCCAGCACCACGACGGAAATTTCCTTGCCGTGTTCCGCAGCCAATTGCTTGAGCTTGATCGCGGCGGACAGGCCGGCCGGGCCGCCGCCCACGACGACGACGTCGTATTCCATCGCTTCGCGCGGTCCGTACTGCGCCAGTATTTCTTCGTGGGTCATGGGGGTTCCGTTGATAATGGTTTTGATGAACGGGTGGGCGACCGGGCGGCGTCGCGGATGGAAACGATTCTATTCGGGGGCCGTTGGGGGAGCTAACGGCCGTTCTTATTCGTGCAATGCCTATTTTAGGTAGGAGTTTCCCGTGAGTTACAGCATCGATCTCTCCGGCCGCGTCGCCTTCGTGACGGGCGCTTCGAGCGGCCTTGGCGCACAGTTTGCGCGGACGTTGTCCCGCGCGGGCGCCGCAGTGGTGCTGGCCAGCCGGCGCGTGGAAAAGCTCAAGGATTTGCGCGCCCAGATCGAGGCCGAGGGCGGTGACGCGCATGTGACTCAGCTGGACGTCACCTCGCTGGACAGCATCAAGTCGGCCGTCGCGCATGCCGAGACCGAAGTGGGCTCCATCGACATCCTGGTGAACAACTCGGGCGTCAGCACCACGCAGCGCATCCAGGACGTCACCGAGGAAGACTACAACTACATCTTCGACACCAACGTCAAGGGCGCCTTCTTCGTGGCCCAGGAAGTCGGCAAGCGAATGCTGGCGCGTGCGCGCGGCGCAGCCCCCGGCACCTATACCGGCGGGCGAATCATCAACATCGCTTCGATGGCTGGGCTGAAGGTGCTGCCGCAGATCGGCGCCTATGCGATGAGCAAGGCGGCCGTCGTGCAGATGACCAAGGCAATGGCGCTGGAATGGGGCCGCTTCGAGATCAACGTCAACGCGATCTGCCCCGGCTACATCGACACCGAGATCAACCACCACCACTGGACCACCGAGCAGGGGCAGAAGCTGATGCAGATGTTGCCGCGCAAGCGCGTGGGCCAGCCCGAGGACCTGGACGCGCTGGTCGTGCTGCTGGCCTCCAGCCAGAGCCACTTCATCAACGGCGCCGTGATCGCGGCCGACGACGGGTTCGGCGTTTGATGCGGTGCTGAGGGGCATCCTGGCGGGCCTCGCGGCGGGCGCGCTCTGGGGCCTCGTATTCGTCGCGCCGCGCATGGCGGCCGGCTACTCTTCCGTCGATTTGACCGCAGGCCGTTTTGTCGCCTACGGTCTGGTGGCGGCGGCCGTCATGTTGCTGGGCCTGCGCACCCGCCGGCTTCCCACATGGCGCCAGGCGGGCTCGGCCGTCGTCATGAGCGTGTTGGGGTTCACCGGCTACTATTTGCTGCTGGTGCTGGCAATACGGGATGCCGGCACCGAGGTGCCCACATTGATCATCGGCACCATCCCGATCTGGGTGATGCTGCTCGGCAAGCCCGAGCACTTGCGCTGGCGCGCGCTCATCCCCGGGCTGGCACTGACACTGGGCGGGCTGGCATTGATGATGGGCTCGCCTCATGGCGCTGCATCCGCCGGGTCGCCCGCAGCCTATTGGCGCGGCATCGGGTTTGCGGCCGCATCGCTCGTGTGCTGGACCGCGTTCGCCATTTTGAACTCCGCCTGGCTCAAGCGCCACCCGGAGGTCAACGCCACGGACTGGGCCAACTGGCTGGGCGTCGCCACCGGCCTCGGCGCGCTGCTGCTCTGGGCCTTTGCAGGCACACCCGCAGGCGAGATGGCAACGCGCGAAGGGCTGGCGCTGTTCGTCCTGCTGTGCGTCGGCACGGGTTTCGGCTCGGCGTGGCTGGCCACGATTCTGTGGAATGTCGCGAGCCAGCGGCTTTCGGCCAGCCTGTGTGGCCAGCTGATCGTGAGCGAGACATTGTTCGCACTTTTGTACTCTTTCGCGTGGGACGGGCACTGGCCCAACATGGCGCAGACCACAGCCTGCCTGCTGTTCACATTGGGTATCCTCGCTTCCATCAAGGCGCACCGATGAAGATCGAAATCCCCGAGAAGAAGAAACTGGTTTACGAAATGAGCATCCCGATCCGCTGGGGCGACATGGATGCGATGAACCACCTGAACAACACCACCTATTTCCGATACATGGAGACGGTCCGCATCGACTGGATACGCGCCAGCGGCGCGGCGATGGACCCGCAGGGCGAAGGCATCGTCATCGTCAACGCCTTCTGCAACTTTTATCGGCAGCTGGAATATCCCGGCAACGTCCTGGCGAAGATGTATGCGACCGACCCGGGCAGCAGCAGCTTTGAAACCTGGGTGACCATGGAGCGCGAGGACAGTCCGGGCCTGCTCCATGCCGCGGGCGGCGCAACCACCGTCTGGGTGGATTACAGGGCGCAGAAATCCAAGCCCTTGCCGGACTGGCTGCGCGCCCTCGTGAGCTGACGCGGCAGCCCTCCCTGAGGGCGGCGATGGGCGGGCGTGGAACGGGAATTGCTATGGCAACAGGAACCCGAAAAGAAGTTGTCCATGCAACCATCCCCGCCGTCCGCCGAAGCCCGCTCGCCCATCGAAACCTACCTTGCGGCCCTCCATGATCGCTATGCGGCCCATTCGGGCGGCCAGGTGGCGAACTACATCCCCGAACTGGCCAAGGCCGACCCGGCCTGGTTCGGGATTTGCATCGCCACCCGTGATGGCCATGTCTACGAGGTCGGCGACAGCCGGCAGCCGTTCACGATGCAGTCGATCTCCAAAGCGCTCGTCTACGGTCTGGCTCTGGAAGACCGCGGCGAGGCTGCCATGCTGGAGCGAATCGGCGTCGAACCTTCCGGCGACGCCTTCAACGCCATTAGCCTGAAGGCGGGCACCGGCGCGCCGTTCAATCCCATGATCAATGCCGGCGCCATCGCGGCCTGCGGGCAGGTGATGCGGCGCAGCGGGCGTTCGCGCGTCCAGCGAATCCAGGCCTACCTGTCGGCCTGCGCCGGCCGGGAACTCGATATCGACGTGGATGTGTACCGCTCCGAAAGCCAGACGGGCCACCGCAACCGCGCCATCGGCTGGATGCTGCGCAACTTCGGCATCATCGACGAAGAGCCCACCGAGATCCTCGAAGCGTATTTCCAGCAGTGCGCGATCCGCGTCACTTGCCGCGACCTGGCCGTGATGGGCGCGACGCTGGCCAACCAGGGCGTGAACCCGATCACCCGGCAGCAGGCGATCGCCCCGGATGGAATCGACAACATCCTGTCCGTCATGTCCACCTGCGGCATGTACGACTTTTCAGGTGAATGGATCTACCGCGTCGGGCTGCCGGCCAAAAGCGGCGTCGGCGGCGGGATCATGGCGGTGCTTCCAGGCCAGCTGGGCATCGGCGTTTTTTCGCCGCCGCTGGACGGCCAGGGCAACAGTGCCCGCGGCATCCGCGCCTGCACCGATCTCTCCAACGACCTTGCGCTCCACGTCTTCAACAACGGCAACGCGCCCTTGCCGGCCCTCCGCCTGAAGTACGACAACACCCAGGTCCGCTCGCGCCGCCGGCGGCCGCAGGAGCAGCGCCAGGCGCTGGGCCGCGAAGGCGGCCGGGTGCGGGTTCTGGAGTTGCAGGGCGACCTGGTGTTTTCCACCGTGGAGCCGGTGGTACGCGGCGTCAACGAGCAGGCGCGCGAGTGCCAATTCTTCCTGCTGAACCTTCGCAGCGTCATATCCGCGGACGACGCCAGTCTGCGCCTCGTCGTCGAGCTCCAGCGCAGCCTGGCGGCGCGCGGCGTGCGCCTGCTGGTGTGTTATGCGAGGGCCCTGGAAACCCGGCTGCGCCGCCTGGGCGCGGACGTGGAAACCCTCTATCCAGACGATGACACCGCGCTCGAGGCCTGTGAGGACCTGCTCCTCGCCAACGTCTTGGGTAGCCACTTCGTGACGGCGAAAGAGGTCCCCTTTGCCCGCTGTGACCTGCTGGACGGCCTCGGGGCGGCGGACGTATCGTCCCTCGACGCCGCGATGGCGGAACGCCACTACGCTACGGGCGAGAGGATCATTTGCGCCGGGGACCCCGGCGATGCGCTGTTCATGCTGCTGTCCGGCAGCGTCGAGGTGCGCTTGCCGGGGTCGGCGGGCAAGCCGGGTCCGCGCGTCGAAGTGTTCGCGGCCGGCATGACTTTCGGGGAGATGGCGCTCGTGGACGGCGCGCCGCGGTCAGCCGACGTGATCGCGCTGGAGCCGGTCAGCTGCCGCGTTCTCGAGATTCGTGCGTTCGAGGCATTCGACGAACGCAATCCACGGCTGAAGATCGGCCTGCTGCAGCAGATCACCCGGCAACTGTCGGCCAGCCTGCGCCGCCGCAATGCGGAGGTGCAGGCATTCAAGGGCCGGTGAAGGGCGGCGCTCCTTCAATGATGTGCATGAGGCTGGTGCGCAACGCCAAAGCGCTCAGCGAGATCAACCAGCCTGCGATCCAATGTCCAAAGCTTGGCGCCCGGCGTAACGAGTGTCGAGGCAAGAAGAGCCATGTCCACCAGACCACAGCCCAACCCGTACAGCTTCTCCCGCTCGACGAACTGCATGACTTCTTCGGGGGTTGCTTGCTCCGCCGTCATCAGCAGCCCGAGGTCGCTGAGGGTTTGAGTTCGTGGGGCCGGTGGTGTCCCGCACGCGAGTTCGAGCAGGACCATTGGATGAATCAGGGCGAGGTCACGCCGCATCAGGTTCACCAGGTCTTCGTTGCCCCGCCGGAAATGATCGATCCACACCGACGTGTCCACAAGGACAGTCATTGCACACCAGGCACAACGCGCGCATCACGGCGACGTGGCACGTCCCTCATCCCGGGCTCACGCCCTCCAAGGGCTTCGAGCCGCTTGGCGGCCTGAACGCGCACAAAAGTCTTGATGGCCTCGCGAAAGAGATCCGACTTCTCCATGTTGGGATCGGCCAGCTCCAGCGCCTTGGCGTAGAGAGAGTCATCAATGGTGACGGTGGTTCGCATGAACGCATTATAGAATCAATTTTGATTCCATAATGCATCAAATAGCGCATCAAATCTGGCCGGCGATCAGGTCTTCTTTTCCTTCGGCACTCGCCCCATCAAATAAAACTCCGGGTTGGGCTGCATGTTCGAGAAGCTCGCCATGCGGTTCGAAAGGCCGAAGAACGCGGTGATCGCGGCGATATCCCAGATGTCCTCGTCGGTGAAGCCGAAGGGGTAGAGCGCCTCGAAGTCGGCGTCCCCGATCTCGCTCGAACGCAGGCACACCTTCATCGCGAAGTCCAGCATCGCGCGCTGGCGCGGGGTGATGTCCGCCTTGCGGTAATTCACGGCCACCTGGTCGGCGACGAGGGGCTTCTTCTCGTAGATGCGCAGGATGGCGCCGTGCGCCACGACGCAGTAGAGGCACTGGTTGGCCGCGCTGGTGGTGGTGACGATCATCTCGCGGTCGCCCTTGGTCAGCGAGCCTTCTTCCTTCAGCATCAATGCATCGTGGTACGCGAAGAAAGCGCGCCACTCGGCAGGCCGGCGCGCGAGCGCGAGGAAGACGTTGGGTACGAAGCCCGCCTTCTCCTGGACTTCCATGATGCGGGCGCGGATGTCCTCGGGGACGTCTTTCAGTTCGGGGGCGGGGTAGCGGTTCATGATGTTCTCCTTAAGCTCGAATGATTATGCTTGCGCGCACAACCCAAGGAGATCCCATGCAACTGCCTAACGACCCCGAGATCCAGGCCGGCCTCGCCACCCGCCGCGCCGTGCTTGGCAATGACTACGTGCAAGGCGCGCTCGACCGCGCGACCGATTTCACCGGGCCCCTGCAGGAGCTCGTCACCCGCCACGCCTGGGGCAACACTTGGCAGCGAAAGGGCATCGACCTGCGCACGCGCAGCATCGTCACGGTGTCGATGCTGGTGGCGCTAGGCCGCATGCATGAGCTGAAGATCCACGTGCGCGGCGCGCTCAACAATGGCGTGACGCCTGAGGAACTGCAGGAAATCTTCATGCACGCCAGCGTGTATTGCGGCTTTCCGGCGGCGGTGGATGCGTTCCGTACGGCGGCGGAAGTGATCGACAAGCCGGACAAGCCATGAGAACTTGAGACGAAGCCGTCAGTTCACGCGCGAGATGGTGAGCGGCTTCTCCTGGCCGAGAACGATCGTGCTGCCGTTGGGCGTGGTCTTGATCCGCGGTCCGCCGGTGATGTCATAGCGCGGCATGACGCGGTCGGACATCTTCCAGGGCCACGGGTATCCGGCGTAGGCGCCCGTCACGGTCGCCTGCTGCTCGAATTCGGACTGCATGCGGTCGATCTTGGCCTGCGTGGGCTCCTCCGCGTACCAGTCGGCGAGCTGTCCAGCCACAGCGCCCGCAGGCAATCCGAGGACACCCGCATTGACCACGGCACCGGCGGCGAAGACGGGATTGCCCGTGAGAAAAGCCATGCCGACGGTCCGGAAACCGTCGCTGAGCATGGAGACGCGCACCTTGGCCGCCGTCCCATCGCCGGCCGACCCGCCGCCGGACAGCACATCGTTCTGCGTCGCAATGGCCGCGCCCTCGCCGGCAGCGGTCATCAGCATGGCTGGAATGGCGAGTGCGGCCGCGCCTCCCGAGGCAACTGTCACCGCGCCTACCAGCAAGATCTTGCCCGCGAACATGGCAGGTTGGCGGATGCATGACGCGACAGTGGGCTCCTTGAGATCAGCGGACATCGTCGCCTTGATGGTGAACCACACGGCGCCGGTGTTGCGCTGGAACACCTTGCCCGGCTGCACGATTTCGTAATACAGGCAGCCGAGCTGCTCCAGCGTGACGAGCACGGGATAGTCGGTCTTGTTCTGGACCTGGAAGCCGGGAGAGATGCCAGGCGAGACCGGTTCGAAAATGGTGCCCAACTGGCCCTTCCAGACGGGGGCCGTGAACTGCACCGTGACGGTCGGATCGGGCACCCAGGTGTTGTTCGTCCACTTCTGCGTGCTGCCGTCCGTGAAGAGACGCACCTTGTCCCCGTTAAACGCCAACGCCAGGTCAAGGTATGTGGTGGCACGCCCGACTTCCTTCCACTTGATGGCCGGGCCCTTCGCGGTCTCCATGACCCAGTCGCCGGCGGCGCTGGTCTTCACCAGTTTGCCCAGCATGGCCGGGTATTGCGCGCCGTGAGGATTGGCTTCACGCCAGTTGATCTGGCCCGCGTTCTCGCCGGTGGCGGCATGGGCGGTATGGAGCTGGCAGATGCGTCCCGGATACTGGCACTCGCCCGTGACGAGGTTGATGGTAAAGCGGTTGGCTCCTGCAGCGCTCGTTTCGGCAAAGCTGATGGTGTCAGCGGTGCGCTGGACCACGCTCGATGGGATCGTGGGTGCAAAACTGGGCGGCCTGGACTTTTGTGACCAATACGTGGCGTTGATCCTCCACGACCCTTTGGGTATGCCGTTCTCGATAAGCTCGGCCACGTCAAAGCCCCCCACCCATTGGAATGTGGGCGCCTGACCGGCCGTAGCGGGAGGCACCGGCTCGAGGAAGCCCACATTAACGTAGTTCGCATTGAAGCCCGAAACCCTGTACGCGCCGGTGATAGGGATGGCACTGTGCTGGGTCATGTTCGGGGCAGTCATCCAGAATTCCCTTTTCTGGATTTCCAATCGAATGGTCGACCCGGTGGCATTTTTCAGGCGAATGGTGGCTTCGTTGCGCTCCACCTCGCTGTAGGGGTTGCTTGCGTTACCGTTGAGGAGCCATCGGCCCACCTCGGTTTCAACGATGTTCGCAAACCCCGTCTTGACGTACTTTGCATTGAGTCCGTCGACCCCTTGGGCAGACACAAGCATTGGCACGCACGCGACCGGCACCGCGATGCCACGGCCTAGCCAGCTGGCCGCTCGGCGCAGGGTCCTGGCATACGCATTGCGCCGCGTGCCGTTTGAATCAGTTGCGATGTCCATCTGGGTCCTTCTCTTTGCGATTTAATGACGCGCCCCACCATAGGCGTCCAGCAAAGCGTTGGCACCAGACTTAAGTCTTGCCCTCAGTCGTCGAGCCCGCTCATGCCCTTGCGGTGCGCCAGCACCTTGGGCCCTGCGATGCGGAAAACCACCGCGCCCGGCCAGGCAAGTTTGCCGTTCTGCTTGCCCGAAAACAGGATGCCGTCGCTGCGCGCGACGATCTGCTTGCGCGCCTTCGGCCCGCGCGGATCGGACGGGTCGATCACTTCGCACACGGCGGTGCCCTTGCGCACCATCGCGCCCTTGGGCACGTGATAAACGAGGATGCCCGTCGCCGGGGAGTAGCCGACGTCCATGCCGGCAATGGGCGTCGCGTCTGCCTTCAAAGCCGGCGCCTTGCCGGCCCGGCCCGAGATGATCCCGCGCCGCACGAGGTGGCGGTAGAGGTTGCGCGCATCCGACTCACCGAGTGCATGGCTCACGTCGTGCTGGCCGCGGTATTCGACCGTGGCGGAGGTGCAGGCCTGCGGGATGGCGGCCTGCGGAAAGCGATCGGCCAGCCGCGCCCACAGCGCGCCGTTCACGCCGGAGAAGGTCAGCGCCTCCGGATACGGGTCGTTGTACAGCGTCGACTCGGCGCCCAGGTCGGCCGCCAACGTCTCAGCGTTGCCGGGCCAGTCGCGGCGGGAGATGAAAAGGTGCAACACCGCGTCCATGTCGCAATGCAGATCGAGCACGATGTCCGCATCGACCGACAGCTTCATGATCTCCACGCGCAAGGTCTGCAGTTCGTTCTGCGGCTTCATCGCGGCCAGCGCCTTCTGCGCAGCCGCGCGAACCAGCGCGACGTTCTTCTGCGCATCGGTGCCGAACTGCGAGCCGACGCTGTCCGCCACCGCGCCCGACAGGTCAAGCCAGTTGCGGTTGAAGTTGGACAGGCCCAGGAAGTCGTAACGGCCCAGGTGGTTGTTGCCAGACAGCTGGGCCAGGCCGATCGGGTTGACGGTGGGCACCACGATGATCTCGCCCGTGATCAGCCCCTTGCGGTCCGCCTCCACCAGCATCGGCATCAGGTGATGCAGCGCCATCGCGCCCGGCAGTTCGTTGGCGTGGATGGCGGCCTGCAGGTAGGCCTTGGGCCGCGCGCCGCGCTTGCCAAAGTGATGCACGGCGATGCCGCGGTTGGTGCCGGGTGTCATCGCCGGCAGCTGGATGGTGCTTTTTTTATGCGTCATAGTTTCATTCGGGGGCGACCGCGGAACCGGCTTCGCCGGGCCGCTGGTAGCGCCCCCTTGCGGGGGGAGCGCCGAAGGCGCTTCGGGGGTGGTTCAATGTCATCCGGCCATCAGCTTGTGGACCAGATCACCCGTGGTGCTGGCCTTGTATTTGCGCATGAGGCGGGCGCGGTAGATTTCCACCGTGCGGTGGCTGATCGTGAGGGCCTTGCCGATTTCCTTGGACGTCATGCCGTCGAGCAGGCGCGCCGCCACCTCCCGCTCTCGCGCCGTGAGCTCGGCTTTGACGGGGCGCTGCGAGCTCAAATCCTCGAAAGCCCAGATGCCGGACTCATGCGGGGCTTCGCGGTTGAGCGCGCGCCCCGTCACGTGGCACCAGAACACCTCGCCGCTGGCGCGCTTCATGATGCGGTCGTCGGCGTAGTGCCCCTTGGCGTTCAGGATAGGCGCCATGCGGGCGCCCAGGCGCTCGTACTCGTCGGCACTCGGATAGAGCACCTGGAACGACTGACCGATCAGCACTTCGCGCGAGGCGCCGAACATCTCGCACAGCTGCTGGTTGCAGTCCACAATCGAGCGGTTGCGCGATAGGCACAGGCCCACCGGCGCCATGTTGAAGGCAAGACGATAGTCGACGTCCATCGGGCTAACCTTTACGGAGAACTACGTAACGCATTAGGTAGTATGGTAACGGCATTCCGGTGGGTGCCACCCCGGGTTTCTTGCAGGAGACTTTCGTGAACAAGCTCTACCCTTCCGCGAAGGCGGCCCTCGATGGCGTGGTGAAAGATGGCCAGCTGCTGGCCGTCGGTGGATTCGGCCTGTGCGGCATCCCCGAGACCCTGATCGAGGCGCTGAAAGACACTGGCGTGAAGAACCTGACGGTCATCTCCAACAACGCAGGCGTCGACGGCTTCGGCCTAGGCAAGCTGCTGGAAACGCGCCAGATCAAGAAGATGATTTCGAGCTACGTGGGCGAGAACAAGGAGTTCGAGCGCCAGTATCTGAACCACGAGCTGGAGCTCGAGTTCACGCCGCAGGGCACGCTGGCCGAGAAGCTGCGCGCGGGTGGCGCCGGCATCCCGGCCTTCTTCACCAAGACCGGCGTGGGCACCATCGTGGCAGAAGGCAAAGAGCTGCGCGACTTCGACGGCGAAACCTACGTGATGGAGCGCTCGCTCGTGCCCGAGGTGTCGCTGGTGAAGGCCCATGTCGCCGACAAGTCCGGCAACCTGCGTTTTCGCCTGACGGCCCGCAACTTCAACCCCGCTGCCGCCATGGCGGGCAAGCTGTGCATCGTCGAGGTGGAGCATGTGGTCGAGACCGGCGAGTTGCTACCCGACGACATTCACCTGCCCGGCATCTACGTGCACCGCATCGTGCACAACCCGAACCCCGAGAAGCGCATCGAGAAGCGCACAATTTCCAACGGAGCCTGACCATGCCTTGGACCCAAGACCAGATGGCCGCCCGCGCGGCACAGGAACTCGAAGACGGCTTCTACGTGAACCTCGGCATCGGCATCCCGACGCTGGTGGCCAACTACACCGGCAACAAGGAAGTGTGGCTGCAGTCGGAGAACGGCATGCTGGGCATCGGCCCGTTCCCCACGGAAGACCAGGTCGACGCCGACCTGATCAACGCGGGCAAGCAGACCGTCACCACCATCGCCGGCTCGTCGATCTTCGGCAGCCACGACAGCTTCGCGATGATCCGCGGCGGAAAGATCAACCTCTCCATCCTCGGCGCGATGCAGGTGAGCGAGCACGGCGACCTGGCCAACTGGATGATCCCCGGCAAGATGGTCAAGGGCATGGGCGGTGCGATGGACCTGGTGGCCGGCGTCAAGCGCGTGATAGTGCTGATGGAGCACGTCGCGAAGAAGAAGGACGGCACGGAAGACCTCAAGATCCTGCCGAAGTGCACGTTGCCGCTAACGGGTGTCGGTGTGGTGGACCGCATCATCACCGACCTGGCCGTGATGGACGTCACGCCGCAGGGCCTGAAGGTGGTCGAGCTGGCGCCCGGCGTCACCATGGAAACGCTGCAGGCCAAGACAGGTGTCAAGCTGCATTGATGTGTTGGCAAGCGAAAGCCGCTGACACGCAGTAGGCGCGCGCGCCTTCAAACTTGGGCCGTGGCCGGGCACACGATCCCCCACAGCGCACAGCTTGCGCAGGGAGATTTTCGTGAAGCACCTCACACGCATCCTGTCCGGCTCGCTGCTTGCGGTCGCCTCTCTGCAGGCACTTGCCTGCTACACCGTGTACGACGGCTCCAACCGCGTGATGTACCAGGGTGAGCAGCCGCCGGTGGACATGAGCCAGCCCCTGCACCAGACGGTGGCCAGCCGCTTTCCGGGCGGGCACATGGTGTGGGGCAGCTCGACCGGCTGCCAGGACGTCGTTGCCGCGAGGCCGGCGCCCGTGCCCGGGGGCACGCCCTTGCTCACGGACCAGCACACTGCGCGGGCCATGCGCGTCCCTTATACGACCATGGCGGGCGGCATCGCACTCGTTCAGCCGCGCGCGGCTGAGATGAGGCCGGGGCTGACCATCGTGCCTGCATCCACGTTTGCGGGGGCACCCGTCCCCCGCCGTGAGACGGTGATCACCGAATGGCGGGAGCCCGGGGCAACGACGGTGGAAACGACCGAGCGCAGGGCAGGGGATTCGACCCGGATGATGGGCGCGGGCCCTGCGCCGCGCCGCTGAGCTGCACCGCTATTCCAGCGCTCCGGTGCCGGTGACTTGGTCCCAGTTGCCGACGATCTCGGCGATCGTGTGGCGAGCCTTGCGCTCTGCGGCTGAAAGCGCTTCCTGCTCGATTCGGAACCCGGTCGCGCTCAGCAGTTTCTCCACGGCGGGCGCATTCCACACGTCCTGGGGTTCGGTGATGCAGATCTTCGCATAGCCCACGAAGTTCGGCTCAGTCCCCACGGTGTATGCCGCGATGAAGTAGCCCTTGTACGGGCCGCTGATTCGTTCCATCGGCCCATGCTACGCGCGCAATGCTCGGCTGATTCACCCTGCAGCATTCGCTCACACGAAATACAAAAAAGATGCGTTCAGTCAAGCATGGAAGCGTTTGCGTACATATACTCGCCCCAGTTGCGGACCCCAAGCCATAAGCCCAGGGGCGCCAGCCCGCAGCCATGTATCCCATTTGCGCGCCGAGCGGGCCGGCACTACGATGAACACGATGAGTCAAAGCAAGCCGCTGCATCTGCACGTGCCTGAGCCATCCGGTCGGCCCGGGCGCGAGACTGATTTCTCCTATCTCCACACTTCGCCAGCCGGCGCCGTCAGGCGCCCTCCGGTGGACTCCACGCCTGCCGATACCAGTGACCTGGCCTACGGCCTGGTGCGCGTGCTGGACGATGACGGCCGGGCTGTCGGGCCCTGGGCCATGCCCATCGACAAGGAGATCCTGCGCAAGGGCCTTCGGGCCATGCTCAAGACCCGCGCCTACGACGCGCGGATGCTCATCGCCCAACGGCAGAAGAAAATCTCTTTCTACATGCAGTGCCTGGGCGAGGAGGCGATTGCCACCGCCCATGCGCTGGCCCTGGAGGAAGGGGACATGTGCTTCCCCACCTACCGCCAGCAAGGCCTCTTGCTCTCGCGCGACGATATTCCGATGGTGGACATGATCTGCCAGCTGATGTCCAACGAGCGCGACCCGCTCAAGGGCCGCCAGTTGCCGGTGATGTATTCGTACAAGCGGGCCGGCTTTTTCACCATCTCAGGCAACCTGGCCACGCAGTTCATCCAGGCGGTGGGCTGGGCCATGGCGTCCGCGATCAAGAACGACACGAAGATCGCCTCCGCCTGGATCGGCGATGGCGCCACTGCCGAGGCGGATTTCCACACGGCGCTGACCTTCGCTCATGTGTACCGCGCCCCGGTGATCCTGAACGTGGTGAACAACCAGTGGGCCATCTCGACCTTCCAGGCCATCGCCGGCGGCGAGGCCACGACCTTCGCCGCGCGCGGTGTCGGTTGCGGCATCGCGTCGCTGAGGGTGGACGGCAATGACTTTCTCGCCGTGTACGCAGCTTCCCGCTGGGCCGCGGAGCGCGCGCGCAGCAACCTGGGGCCGACATTGATCGAATGGGTCACTTACCGCGGCGGCCCGCATTCGACCTCCGACGATCCGTCCCGCTATCGCCCGGCCGACGACTGGTCGCACTTTCCCCTGGGCGACCCCGTCACGCGGCTGAAGCAACACCTGGTCTCGATCGGCGCCTGGTCGGACGAAGAGCACGTCGCCACGCAAAAGGAATTCGAGACCGAGGTCGGCGCCGCGTTGAAAGAGGCGGAGCGCTTTGGCTCGCTTGCCGAGGGCCGCATGGCCGACGCCGCGTCGATGTTCGAGGATGTGTACAAGGAGATGCCGGAGCACCTGCGCCGGCAACGCGAACAAATGCTGCGGGAGAAATCGTGAACGTCCGCGACAAGGAACAACAGGTGGCCACGGCCGGCACGACCACCCGCCGGATGACGATGATCCAGGCGCTGCGTTCGGCCATGGACATCATGCTCGAGCGCGACCCCAACGTCGTCATCTTCGGCCAGGACGTCGGCTATTTCGGCGGCGTGTTCCGCTGCACCGAAGGCCTGCAGGCGAAGTACGGCAAGTCGCGCGTGTTCGACGCGCCGATCTCCGAGGGCGGCATCGTCGGCACAGCGATTGGCATGGCGGCCTATGGCTTGCGGCCGGTGGTCGAAGTGCAGTTCGCCGACTACTTCTACCCCGCGTCCGACCAGATCGTCTCGGAGGCCGCGCGCATGCGCTACCGTTCCGCGGGCGACTTCACCTCGCCGCTCACCATCCGCATGCCCTGCGGCGGCGGCATCTACGGCGGCCAGACGCACAGCCAGAGCCCGGAGGCGCTGTTCACGCACGTGTGCGGCCTTCGTACGGTGATGCCGAGCAACCCGTACGACGCCAAGGGCCTGCTGATCTCCTGCATCGAGAACGACGACCCGGTCATCTTCCTGGAGCCCAAGCGCATCTACAACGGCCCGTTCGACGGCTACCCGGACCGGCCGCTGGTGCCCTGGTCCGCGCACCCGATGGGCGAGGTGCCGGAGGGCTACTACACCGTGCCGCTGGAATCGGCGAAGGTGTTCCGCCCGGGCAAAGATCTGACGGTGATCACCTACGGCACGATGGTGTACGTCTCGGAGGCTGCAGCGCGCGAAGCCGGCGTCGACGCCGAGATCATCGATCTGCGCAGCCTGTGGCCGATGGACTTGCCCACCGTCGTGGAGTCCGTCAAGAAGACCGGCCGCTGCGTCGTCGTGCATGAGGCGACCAGGACGAGCGGCTTCGGCGCGGAGCTGGTATCGCTGGTGCAGGAGAACTGCTTCTACCACCTCGAGGCGCCGATCGAGCGCGTGGCCGGCTGGGATACGCCGTACCCGCACGCTCAGGAATGGGCCTATTTCCCGGGCCCGGCCCGCGTAGCTGCCGCGATGAAGCGCGCGATGGAGAACTGATTTTGGGCGTTCACGTCATCAAGATTCCGGACATCGGAGAAGGCATTGCCGAGGTCGAACTCGTCGCGTGGCATGTGAAGCCCGGCGACACGGTGGTGGAGGACCAGAGCCTCGCCGACGTGATGACCGACAAGGCAACGGTGGAGATCCCTTCGCCGGTGGCCGGCAAGGTGCTGTCGGTCGAGGGGACGGTCGGGCAGCTGATGGCCGTGGGGTCGGAGCTGATTCGGATCGAGGTGGAAGGAGGGGGCGTTGTTGCATCGGAGCCCGCGCCAACACCTACGCCCCCATCCCAACCTTCCCCCGGAGGGGGAAGGAGCGAAACGCCGAAGGCCGCGCGCGTCGAAGCGGACGTGACTGCCGTCGGCAAACCTCTCGCGTCACCTTCCGTGCGCCGTCACGCATCGGAGCTCGGCATCGACCTTGCCAAGGTACACGGCACCGGCCCGGCAGGCCGCATCCTGCATGCGGACGTGGAAGCCGCCACCGCAGCCCCGGCGCCTGCAACGCAACCCCAGCGCGCACCGGCCATGACGGGCCTCGGCCGCGACGAGGTCGAGAACATCCCCATCATCGGTATGCGCCGCAAGATCGCGCAGCGGATGCAGGAGGCCAAGCGCCACATCCCGCACTTCACCTACGTCGAGGAAGTGGACGTCACCGAGCTGGAGGCGCTGCGCACCCGCCTGAACGCGAAGAAGGACCGCACGCGCCTGACGCTGCTGCCGTTCCTGATGCGCGCGATGGTCGTGGCACTGCGCGACTTCCCGCAGATCAACTCGCATTTCGACGACACGGCGGGTGTGCTCAAGCGCCATGGCGCCGTGCACATCGGCATCGCGACGGCCACTGGCGCCGGCTTGCTCGTGCCCGTGGTGCGGCATGCGCAGGAGCTCGACCTCTGGGGCAGCGCGGCCGAAGTGGCCCGCGTGGCCGAGGCCGCGCGCAACGGCAAGGCGACACGCGAGGAACTGTCGGGCTCGACCATCACCATCACCAGCCTGGGCGCGCTGGGCGGCATCGTCTCGACGCCGATCATCAACCAGCCCGAGGTGGCGATCGTCGGTGTGAACCGCATGGTGCTGCGTCCGATGATCGTGGGCGGCGCCATCGTGCCGCGCCAGATGATGAACCTGTCGTCGTCCTTCGACCACCGCGTCGTGGACGGGAACGTTGGTGCGGAGTTCGTGCAGGCACTGCGGGCGATGCTGGAGCACCCGGCGCTGCTGTTCATCGAAGGCGCTTGAACCTGTCGCTCAGGGAAAGCGACGGCTGACGAAACGCGAGCCGGCCAGCCCGAAGCGCCAAGGCACGTCCATCGCCTTCGTGATCCCGACGCGCGGACCGCTCACGATCTCCACACCCGGCTCAGGCGCGAGCACCTTGAACGGCGCCCGGTCCAGCCGCAGCCCGTTGTGCTCGCGTGTGATGCCCAGCGCCTGGCCGACGCGGCCGGGCCCCGAGCAGAGCAGCCGCAAGTCCAGCAGCCCGCGCCGCTCACGCATCACATCGATGCCCTCGGTCGGCTCGATTGCGCGGATCAACACCCCCGCCCCATGCCCTGCGTCGCTGCAAACCATGTTCAGGCACCAGTGGATGCCGTAGGAGCGATAGACGTACGCATGGCCCGGCGGGCCGAACATGGCGGCGTTGCGCGGCGTCGGCCCGGAGAAGCTGTGCGATGCCGGGTCTTCGTGGTCGTACGCCTCTGTCTCGACGATGCGCCCGCCCACGCCATCCACCAGCAGCGTCGCGCCGATCAGTGCGCGGGCCACTTCGTCGGAGCGGCCGCGGAAATCGGACGCTTTAAGCCGCAATCTCGGCTTCCTCTTCATCCGTGCTTTCGCCCAGGAAGCCGCCACTCTGATGCGCCCACAGCCGCGCATACAGGCCGCCTTGCGCCAACAGGCCGCGATGGTCGCCTTCTTCCACGATGCGCCCACCGTCCATCACGATCAGGCGGTCCATTGCCGCGATGGTGGACAGGCGGTGCGCGATGGCGATCACCGTCTTGCCCTGCATCAGCGTGTTCAGGCTGGACTGAATGGCTGCTTCCACCTCCGAATCGAGCGCGCTGGTGGCTTCGTCCAGCAGCAGGATGGGCGCGTCCTTCAGCATCACGCGCGCGATGGCGATGCGCTGGCGCTGCCCGCCCGAGAGCTTCACGCCGCGTTCGCCGACATGCGCGTCGTAGCCGGTGCGGCCATGCAGGTCCGACAGGCGCAAGATGAAGTCGTGGGCCTCGGCGCGCTTGGCGGCCTGCAGCACTTCCTGCTCGCCTGCCGAGGGCCGGCCGTAGGCGATGTTGTCGCGCACCGAGCGGTGCAGCAGCGAAGTATCTTGCGACACCATGCCGATGTGCGCGCGCAGGCTGTCCTGCGTGACGTTGGCGATGTCCTGCCCGTCGATGAGGATGCGGCCGGAATCGATGTCGTAGAAACGCAGCAGCAGGTTCACCAGCGTTGATTTGCCGGCGCCCGAGCGGCCGATCAGGCCGATTTTCTCGCCCGGCTTCACGGTGAGCGTGAAGTCGGCGATCACCGGCGTCGGCTTGCCATAGCTGAAGTTCACATGCTCGAACTTCACCTCGCCCTTCGGCACCTGCAACGTCACTGCATGGGGCTTGTCCACCACCACGCGCGGGCGCGTGAGCGTGGCTATGCCGTCCTGGATGGTGCCGATGTTCTCAAACAATGAGGCCATCTCCCACATCACCCAGTGCGACATGCCGCTGATGCGAAGCGCCATCGCGGTGACGGCCGCCACCGCACCGATGCCCACCTGTCCCTGCGACCACAGCAGCATCGAGTAGCCGCAGGTGGAGAGGATGAGCGCCACCACGAGTGCGTGGTTGACCACTTCGAACGCGCTCACCAGTCGCATCTGGCGATAGCCCATCGTCATGAACTCCGTCATCGCCGCGCGGGCAAAACCGGCCTCGCGGTGCGTGTGCGAGAACAGCTTGACGGTGGAGATGTTGGTGTACGCGTCGGTGATGCGGCCCGTCATCATCGCGCGCGCGTCGGCCTGCTTCTTGCCTATGCGGCCCAGGCGCGGCACGAAGTAGACGACTGAGATCGAATAGAGCAGGAACCAGCCCAGGAACGGCAGCATCAGCTGCGCGTCGAAGCCACCCGCCAGCGCCACGATGGTGATGAAGTAGATGCCGATGCCGATCACCACCTCTGTCGTGGTGAACACCATCTCACGCACGGCCAGCGCCGTCTGCATTACCTTCGTCGTGATGCGGCCGGCGAACTCGTCCGAGTAGAACGCCATGCTTTGGCCGAGCATCAGCCGGTGGAAATTCCAGCGCATGCGCAAGGGAAAGTTGATCGCCAGCGTCTGATGCTTCACGAAGGTCTGCAGCGCGATGACAAAGGTGCTTGCCACGAGCACGCTGGCGATGCCCAGCATCATCGGCCCCTGCTCATCCCACAGCCGCGCCGGCGCCACCTTGCCCAGCCAGTCCACGATGCGGCCGAGCAGGGCGAACAGCCAGGCTTCGTAAGCGGCTATGGCAGCGCTCAGCAGCGCCAGCAGGGCGATGTAGCCGCGCAGCCCGCGCGTGCAGGCCCACACGAATGCGAAGAAGCCCTTGGGAGGCAGCGGCGGCTCGGCTTCGGGGTAGGGGTGAAGGAGTTTTTCGAAGAAGGGGAACAAACGGGCTCCGGTTGGTTAGCCGAGAGGATCGGGCGGTCCGATCGGAAAGTGCTGATCTTCGTATGCCTGGATCGATGTGATCAGAAGCCCAAAGCGGATTGCGTCCCCGGTGCCGCGTTCGGGCTCGGTGTCGAAATAGGGAGCGACTTCCTTCAGTGCCGCTTTGTACTCGGCGTCGTCGCGGATCGAGGAAGTGTTCATGGCTTGTGAAGGACCGCGTCTCGCAGAATCGAGTTCACCCGTGTTTGCCAGCCCGGGCCGCTGTCGCGCAGCGCTGCCAGGACATCGGGGTCAAGCCTTAACTTGACGGCCTGCTTGGTGGTGGCAGAGACGCTTCCCGGCGGTCGTCCCCGACGCGCGAGAATTTGCTCGGGCGTGTGGACGCGGCCTACTTCGCCGCGCTTGGCTTGGCGAATGGACTCCAGCAAGTCCTCTTCGAATTTTTTCATTTCAGGATCCATCGATGGTCTCCTTCAGCTGTCGCAAATAGTCCGAAGACAAGTTGTCAAATTTGGCTTTGGCGTAGGCCAGCAGCAATACGAGTTCATTCTGTACCCCCAATAAATTAAGTGGGTGGCAGGGTTATGGCTGCTCAAGGCGTCCAAATTACTGTATAAAGAAACAGTATCCTAGCCGAAGTGCCCCCCGTGCCTGCCCACCTGCGCCTCATCGAACCCGCCTCTCTCCCCAATGTCTGGCGGGTGCCGGAGCTTGCGCAGGCGCAGGAGGCCGTCGTGTCCACAGGCCACGCTGCTCTCGATGCGCAATTGCCCGGCGGCGGGTGGCCGGTGGGCAGCATGGTGGAAGTGCTGCAGGCGCGTTCCGGCCCGCACGTGTGGCAGTTGCTGTTGCCCGGCCTGGCGCAGGCCGTGCAGAAGCAGGCGGGGCCGGTGGTGCTGGTGAGTTCGCCTTTCGATCCGTTCGGCCCCAGCCTCGACGCGCAGGGCTTGCCCGGCGAACGCCTGCTCTGCGTCAAGGCCGACAAGCCGACCGCGCGGCTCTGGGCCGCCGAGCAGTGCCTGCGCTGCGCCGACGTCGTGGCCGTGCTGGCGTGGCTTCCGCAGGCCAGGAGCGCCGAGTTGCGCCGCCTGCACATGGCGGCGCAGCAGCATGACAAGCTGCTGTTCGTCTTCCGCGGGCTGAACGCGCGGCAGGATTCATCGCCCGCCCGCGTGCGCCTGCTGGCCGAAGGCGTGGACTCGCTGCAGTTGCACATCCTCAAGCGGCGCGGCCCGCCGCTGGAAGCGCCGCTCGTGCTGCCAGCCTGGTCGCAGCGCGTGGCGGCATTGCTCGATGCGCGCAAGGGCCCGGCTCCCACGTCCGCGCCGGCCCGCCCGCCCGTCGCCCCATCCATCGTCCCATTGCACAGGAGATCGCATGTACTGGATCGCACTGCTGCCATCACATGAAGAAGAGCGCACCGCCTGGGGCTGGCGCGCATTGCAGTTCACGCCGCGCGTGGCGCAGGTGGATGAAGCGCTGCTGCTCGAGGTTTCAGGGTCGGAACGCCTGTGGGGCGGGCGCAAGCGCCTGCTGCGCAGCCTGGTGCAGGGCTGCGAGCCGCTCTCCGGCGCGCAGTGGGCGCACGGCGCTACGTCGCTCGTCGCGCTGGCCCTGCTGCGGTTGAAGCTGCGCGGCGAGGCGCCGCCTGCACATTTGCCCCAGGACTTGCCGCTGGAAGCGCTCACCGTCGCGCGCGAGCATGTGCCCACGCTGGAGCGCACCGGCGCCCGCACCTGGGGCGACTTGCGCGCCCTGCCGCGCGCAGGCGTGGCGAGGCGCTTCGGCGCGGCCTTGCTCGATGCCCTGGATGCCGGCTATGGCGATCGCCCCGAACGCTATGCCTGGCTGCAACTGCCCGAGGAGTTCGACATGAAGTTCGAGCTCGCCGCACTCGCCACCACCGCGCCCGAGCTGATGTGGAGCGCCCAGCGCCTGCTCACGCAGCTGCAGGTATGGCTGCAGGCGCGCCATCGTGGCGTGCTGGCGCTGGAGCTGGAATGGACGCTGGACCTGCGACGCCTGAACGGCGTGCGCCTGCCGAGCCATGAGCAGCTCACGGTGCGCACTGCGCAGCCCACGCAGGACATCTCGCACCTGCGGCGATTGGTGAGCGAGCATCTTTCTCGCTCCACGCTGTCCGCGCCGGCGAATCATTTGCGGCTGCGGTCGATCGAAACGATGTCCTGGGGCGGCGCGGACAAGAGCCTGCTGCCTGAGGACAACGTGAAGGGCGAGCGCCTGCACCAGTTGGTGGAGCGCCTCAGCGTGCGGCTGGGGGAGGGCAATGTGCTGGTTGCGCAGGCGCATGAGGATCATCGGCCGGAGAGGATGCAGAAGTGGGTGCCGGCGCGTGGAACTGTCATTGCGGGCTCGACCCGCAATCCATCTCCGCGCACCGATGGATTGCGGGTCAAGCCCGCAATGACGAGTCCCTGCGATGCCCTCTATCCCCCCTGGCTCCTCCCCCGCCCACTTCCCCTCGAAGTCCACAACAGCGTCCCCCATTACTGCGGCCCCTTGCGCCGCCTCACGCGCCTCTACCGCGTGGAAACCGGCTGGTGGGAAGGAAGCAAACCCGCACTGCGCGACTACTTCATCGCCCGCAGTGAAGAAGCGGGCCTGGTGTGGATTTACCGCGAGCGGCCGCTGCAACTGGCGCAGGGCCTGGAGCACGCGCAGGAATTCCGCTGGTACCTGCAGGGCCTGTATGCCTGAAAGGAAAGCTCCCCCCCGAAGCGGCCTGCGGCCGCCTCCCCCTCAAGGGGGCGCCACCAGCGGCCCGGCAAAGCCGGTTCCGCGGTGGCCCAGCGAAAAAGACGATTTGCCGCCGGTGTTGGGCAGCGGGTCCGACGTGCTGCCCGGCTACGCGGAGCTGCATTGCATCAGCAACTTCAGCTTCCAGCGCGGCGCCTCGCACCCGCAAGAGCTGGTGCAGCGCGCCTATAACCTCGGCTACGAGGCGCTGGCCATCACCGACGAATGCTCGGTGGCCGGCGTCGTGCGCGCGTACTCGGGCCTGAACGACCACTACGCAATGATCAAGAAGCTGGAGGAGGAATATCCCGAGCAGCGCCGCTCGCGCCCCTTCAAGCTGTTGTACGGCAGCGAGTTTGCGCTGGAAGGCTTCCGGCTGGTGGCCATCGCGCGTGACCTGCAAGGCTGGGGCGGCCTGTGCGAATTCATCACCGCCGCGCGCACCACGGCGCCCAAGGGTGAATACAACGTGAACTGGGAGCACAGCGACTTCACGATGCTGCAAGGCTGCGAGATCCTGCTCGCGCCGATCCGTGAATCCGGCGAGACGCTGGGCGTCGACACCCTGTGCATCCGCATCGAGCAATGCAAGACGCTGTTCGACGGCCACTTGTGGCTGGCGGTGGAACTGCTGCACCTGATCGACGACGACCTGTGGCTGGCCACGTTGCGGCAGGCCGGTGAGCGCACGGGCGTGCCGCTGGTAGCGACCGGCGATGTGTGCATGCACGTGCGATCGCGCAAGCGCCTGCAGGACGTCATCACCGCCGTTCGCGTGGGCAAGCCCGTGGCCGATTGCGGGATTGAATTGCAGGGCAACGCCGAGCGTCACCTACGCCAGCGCAAGCGCGTGGCGGCTACCTATCCGCCCGAGCTGCTCGCCGCCACGCTGGAAGTGATGCGGCGCTGCGACCTCAACCTGGACGAGATCAAGTACGACTATCCACTGGAAACCGTGCCCCCCGGCATGACGCCCAGCGAGGCCCTGCGCCAGCTCACCTACGAAGGCGCGGCCGAGCGCTACCCCCACGGCGTGCCCGCGCAGATCAAGGCCTGGCTGGAGAAAGAGCTCAAGCTCATCACCGAGTGCAACTACGAGATGTTCTTCCTGACGGTGCACGACATCGTGCGCTTCGCGCGCAGCCGGCACATCCTCTGCCAGGGGCGCGGCTCTGCCGCCAATTCCGTCGTCTGCTATTGCCTGCGCATCACCGCCGCCAACCCCGAAGATTCCAACCCGCTGCTCGAGCGCTTCATCAGCAAGGAGCGGCGCAACGAGCCGCCCGACATCGACGTGGATTTCGAGCACGAGCGGCGCGAGGAGGTGATCCAGTACATCTACGGCAAGTACGGACGCGAGCGCTCGGCCATCGCCGCCGTCGTCATCGGCTACCGCACGCGCAGCGCCATCCGCGACGTGGGCAAAGCGCTGGGCCTGCCCGATGCGCTGGTGGACATCTTCGCGAAAGACCACCAATGGTTCGACGACAACCTCGCTGCCGAACGCCTGCACGAGCTCGCGCAGAAAGCCGGCTGCGAGCTGGAGGAATACCAGGCGAGCTTGTGGCTCGATCTCACCGAAGAACTCATGGGCTTCCCGCGGCACTTGAGCCAGCACGTGGGCGGCTTCGTGCTGACGCAGACCAAGCTCACGCGCCTGGTGCCGGTGGAGAACGCATCGATGAAAGACCGTTCCGTCATCCAGTGGGACAAGGATGACCTGGAAGACATGGGCCTGATGAAGGTGGACGTGCTCGCGCTGGGCATGCTCACGGCCATCCGCCGCTGCCTGGATTTCCGCAACCAGCTGCGCGGCGGCCACTGGGGCCTGGCCGACATCCCGCGCGAAGACACGGCCACCTACGACATGATCTGCAAGGCCGACACCGTGGGCGTGTTCCAGATCGAAAGCCGCGCGCAGATGTCGATGCTGCCGCGCCTGAAGCCGCGCAAGTTCTACGACCTGGTGATCGAGGTGGCCATCGTGCGGCCCGGCCCCATCGCGGGCGGCATGGTGCACCCTTACCTCAAGTCACGCGAGCGGCTGGCGCGCGGCGAGAAGATCGAATATGAAAGGCCCGAGCTGGAGGCGGCCTTGGGCCGCACGCTGGGCGTGCCGATTTTCCAGGAGCAGGTGATGCAGATCGCGATGATCGCGGCCGGCTTCACCGCCACCGAGGCCGACGCGCTGCGCCGCTCCATGGCTGCGTGGAAGCGCAAGGGCGGCGTGCAGCGTTTCTACGGCCCGATCATCGACGGCATGCTGGCCAACGGCTACCGCCGCGAGTTCGCCGAAGCCATCTTCAAGCAGATCATGGGCTTCGGCGAATACGGCTTCCCCGAAAGCCACGCCTACAGCTTCGCGCTCTTGGCCTATGCGAGCAGCTGGCTCAAATGCCACGAGCCCGAATGCTTCCTGGCCGCCATGCTCAACTCGCAACCCATGGGCTTCTACACCCCGTCGCAACTCGTGCAAGACGGCAAGCGCCACGGCATCACCGTCCTGCCCCCCGACGTCTCCCATAGCGACTGGGACAGCACGCTGGAGCCTTGTCATGCCGGACTTGATCCGGCATCCATCTCGGAGCGCCCGCCGGTCCGCCTCGGCCTGCGCCTCATCGGCAGCCTCAGCGAAGCCGGCGCCAGGCGCATCGTCGCCGCGCGCGAGCAAGCGCCATTCACCAGCACCGAAGACATGGCGATGCGCGCCGAGCTGGACATGAAAGACCTCAACGCCCTGGCCGCCGGCGACGCGCTGCAATCCCTCTCCGGCCACCGGCGCCAGCAGGTGTGGGACGCGGCAGCGCAACGCCGCGCGCCCGAGCTGCTGCAAGGCGCGCCGGTGAACGAAGAGGCGTTGCAACTCCCCGCCGCGCCCGAAGGCGAGGAGATCGTTTTCGACTACGCGTCGCTCGGCCTCACGCTGCGCCGCCATCCGCTGGCCCTGCTGCGCCCGCGCCTCGCGCGCATGAAGATCCTCAGCGCCGGCCAGCTGCATGACCTGCCCAGCGGCAGGAAAGTGGGCGCCTGCGGCATCGTCACCATGCGCCAGCAGCCGCAGACGGCCAAGGGCACGATCTTCGTCACGCTGGAAGACGAGACCGGCCCCGTCAACGTGATCGTCTGGAAATCCATCCGCGAAGAGCAGCGCGATGCCCTGCTCAAGTCGCGCCTGCTCGCCGTTTACGGCAAGTGGCAGCGCGACGTGGAAAGCGGCGGCCAGGTGCGCCACCTGATCGCCGAACGCATGGAAGATTTGACGCCGCTGCTAGGTCGGCTGGGGCAGCAGCCGAGCAAGAGCCGGGATTTTCATTGACGCTTGTCATGGAGCCGCGCCGCTACCTTCCCATTTCACCTTCTTCACCCGCGGGACACCGGCCTTCCGAGCCTGCCACATGTCATAGGCACACTGCTGGCCCATCCAAAGATCGGCGCGTCCGCCGTGCTCAACGCCCAGCCACCCCTCGATACGCAGCGCCATCTGCGGAGAAATCGCTGCCCGGCCATTGAGCACCCGCGACAGCGCAGCGCGGGTCACGTTGAGCTGCTCGGCTGCTTCCGTTACCGACAAGCCGAGGGCCGGCAGCACGTCATCGCGCAGCGTCAATCCGGGGTGAGGGGGGTTGAACATCTTGCTCATCGCTACATCCTTCAAAGTGAGCACAAAATCAGTGGTAGTCCTGGTAATCGACAAGTACGGCATCACCGTTGTCGAAAGTGAAAATTATTCTCCAATTGCCATTGACCCAAACCGACCAATGACCCGCCAGCGCGCCGCTGAGTGCATGGAGCTTCCATCCAGGCACGTTCATGTCGGCGCCAGTCTTTGCCACTTCAAGGCGGGTCAATTGCCTCGACAGCCGCTCAGCATGATGAGATTGGATTCCGGCTTTGCTGCCGGTTTCATAAAAGGATCGCAAGCCCTTGTGCTTGAACGACTTGATCATATGCGCATTGTATAGCGTAGCTGCACACGTTGCAAGCCAACCTAAAGGCAAGTTCATAGTCGCAAGTAACTGCGAGGAGTACGAACATGGTTGCCATCAGGATCGGCATGGCGCAATGCCGGAAAGACTTTGCGCGGAACGGGTAAAGGCCTGTGGGACTAAAACCTCGGCCCCCGCCGATGCCGTGTCCCCTGCTCATACGAATAAGCCAGCCCCAGCAGCTTCCCCTCCGACCAAGCCGTCCCCACGAAGGACAACCCCACGGGTAGCCCCATCGCGAAGCCCATCGGCACCGTGATGTTCGGATAGCCCGCCACCGCCGCAGGCGCTGAACTGGCCCCCTGGAAAGCATCGCCATTCACATGATCCGTCAGCCAAGCCGGTGACCCGGTCGGCGCGACGATCGCATCCAGCCTGTGCTGCGCCAGCACGTCATCGATGCCCGAGCGCGCCAGGCGGCGCGCCTTCTCCGCGGCCTTCACGTACGCCTCGTCGGTCAACGGCCCTTTGGCCTGCGCCTTGATGAACAAGTCCTGCCCGAACCAGCGCATCTCGCGATCGGCATTGCGCTCGTTGAATGCGATCACGTCCTCCAGCGTGTGCACCGGCACGCCCGTGCGACGCGCCAGGTAAGCATTGAGCCCGGCCTTCAGCTCGTACAGCAACACCTCCAGTTCTTCCTCGTCGTAGTCGCCCATGTTGCCGAAATCCGCCGGGTCCACGATCTCCGCGCCCAGCCGCTTCAGATCGGCGATGGCCTGCTCGAACAACCTGTCGGCATGCGCGCTGTAGCCCGTTACGCGCTTGCGCGCGATGCCGATGCGCGCGCCCTTGAGCCCATCGGCCTTGAGGAAGCTGCGGTAGTCGGCCGCGATGTGACCCTGCGCGAACTGCGTGGCCGGGTCGTCCGCGTCGACGCCCGCGATGGCCGTGAGCAACGCGGCCGCGTCGGCCACGCTGCGCGTCATCGGCCCGGCCGTGTCCTGCGAACGCGCGATGGGGATGATGCCGCTGCGGCTCACCAGCCCCACGGTCGGCTTGATGCCCACCAGGCCCGCCGCGCTGCTGGGGCAGACGATCGACCCATCCGTCTCCGTGCCCACGCCCACCACCGCGAAGCTCGCCGCGATCGCCGCGCCCGTGCCCGAGCTGGAGCCGCAAGGGTTGCGCGCGAGCGCATAGGGGTTCTTCGTCTGGCCGCCGCGGGCGCTCCAGCCGCTGGTGGACTTGCTGGAGCGGATGTTGGCCCACTCGGAAAGGTTCGTCTTGCCGATGACCACCGCGCCGGCCTCGCGCAGGCGCTTGACGATGAAGGCATCGCGCGGCGCCGGCGCACCCATCAGCGCCAGCGAACCGGCGGTGGTGAGCATGCGGTCGCCGGTGTCGATGTTGTCCTTGAGCAGCACGGGGATGCCATGCAGCGGCCCGCGCACCTTGCCCGCCTTGCGTTCGCGGTCCAGCGCACGCGCGATGGCCAGGGCTTCGGGGTTGGTCTCCAGCACGGAGTTGATGCGCGGCCCCGCGCGATCAAGTTGGCGGATGCGCTCGAGGCTGTCCTGCGTGATGGATTGCGAAGTCGCGCGGCCGGCCGCCATGTCACGCTGCAGACGCTCGACCGAGGTTTCGATGACGGAGGTGCTCGCGGAGGCCGCGCCAGCGGCCAGTAGCAGCACGGGTATGAGTTTCATGCCGGTCATTCTGGGGGATGTGACGGATGCGCGGGTGTTCGAGCTGATGGAGGCGGTGCGGCGGGGCGGCTGGCTGCGACGCCAGTCGGTTAGGACTAGGGGCTCGAGTCATCTAGCCGATTCCGACCCCTCCCATAGCTGTTTAACGGTCTTCCCGTCCTCTGTTACCCAGTGAGTCGGACCGCGCACCGCCTTACTCGTGAACCCTTCCCGTTGCAGGAGTTCCGTCGCCAGATTGCTCATGGAGTATCTTTTGTTGTCAAAGATCAAGGAGCTTCCGGAGACCAGCGCGCTCTGCAAATCGGCTTTCGGCGCCTTCGACCGCTTAGCCGCAAGCTCCATGCTTTCTGCAAGCAAGGCGTCCAGCTCGGGGTCCCCCACTTTCTTTTCCTTCCCGAGAGACGCGGAGCCGACGTCCAGACGAGGAAACAGGCTTTGGGGGACACTTTATCGTCGTCGGCACTCATGCAGCCCAACGCTTCGAGCACGTCGTGGTGTCGGAACGCAGGCGCGACCTGCGCCAGGCCGACATCGTCCAGAAGTTGATGAACAAAGGTTTGCTGGTCGCACAGCTGAGGTAGTCAATGGCGACGCTTAAAAAGAAGTCGAAAGCGCCTATAGGTGCGAGCATGGCCGCACACGCGATTTGACTGGCAGGCGGTCAAGAAATTGCGCCGACAGGTGCTGCGGTTTGTTCGTGAATACGGAAACCATCAACTCATCAACACAACGCGGCCATTCCTGGCAACACGCGTCTTGATCTAGAGCAGGAAAGCTGGCTGGATTCCCCGCGCCGCGGCCCCGCGGGACCGCGCCTGGCAGTCTTCACCCGCGAGAGCACCGACAATCTGTTCTGGAAGTATTGAGCGCCACCCATGAAACCGAGAATCGTCTTCCTGGTGATGTCCGCGGTCAGCAAGCCCGCCACGATCGATCAGCTGGCCCGCGCCCTGGCGCCGCATGTCGTGCTGGTGCATCACGATTTTTCGCAGACGCCGGATTTCCATCTCACGGCGCCCAATGTCGTGTTGGTGCCCGACCCCCGGCGCACGGGCTGGGCGTTCTTCGGTTTCGTAGATGGCATCTTCCATTCGATCCGGTATGCGCTGGAGCACCTGGAGTTCGATTACTTCCAGCTGCTCAGCCCCACCTGCCTGCCCATCAGGCCCGTCCGGCAGTTCGAGGCACATGTTTCCGGCCGTGAGGAAGCGCATTTCGACTGCATCGATCTGCTGCTGGACCCTGATGCGTTGATGTCAGTCGGGTACCGGGCCTTCACCCCGGAGAAGTCATTGCGGCACCGGGTGTTCAGGCGCCTGTCGAGCATCTACTTCGGGGCCCTGGCCGGCAGGCGGAACGAAGCCGGCATCTGGCTGCGCAGTGGCGGTGGCGCGGGCATCGCTTCGCGGGCCGCGCTTCTGGCCACCCAGACACTGGCGCGGCCCGCGATCGGCCGCCACATCTTTGGTGAAACATTCAGGCCGTACTACGGGTCGGCGTGGTTCGGCGCCCGCAAGCACGTTGTCGCGGGACTGGTGGATGCCTTCGATACCGCCGGCGTACGCCGCTACTTCAGCCGGCTGCGCATCCCGGAGGAGTTCCTGTTCCCGACCCTGTTGATGCACCTTGGGGCGAAGCGGGGACCGCTGAATCACTTCATCCAGACATACAACGAGGCCCACACCGGCGAAGTCGGCGAGGAACAGGTCGAGCAACTGGCGAGGTCCGGTGCCTATTTCGCGCGCAAGTTTCCGGACGACCCCGCTGACCCGGTTCGCTTGAGGGTGCTGGATGAGCTGGTGGGGGGCAAGTGGGTGGAGAAGGCCGGGGCGGATCCGGAGTCGAAGCATGTCGCCAGGGCGCCGGCGCGCGCGCCGCGCCCATCGCAGGGCGACGGCAAGATGGTGAACGGGGGTGCAAGGGAAGCGCACTGTTCTTCCGCGGGTGGGTCCGCTGTGTAGGGCGCTGCCCATATTGAAAATTTGCAAGGGAAAGGCAGGTGGATTATGAAAGGCTTTGTGCAGGACATCGAGCAGGTTGCGGTCGACAACAACGAGTTTCGTCGCGTTCTCTACACCGCGCACCACTGCCAGCTTGTGGTGATGGCTTTGCGGCCAGGCGAAGAGATTGGCATGGAGGTCCACGAAGTCGATCAGTTCTTCCGGGTCGAGGAGGGTTCGGGTGAGGCCGTCATCGATGGCGTGCGAACGGCTGTGAAGTCCGGGTTCGCAGTAGTGGTGCCAGCCGGCGCGCGTCACAACATCATCAACACCGGTTCGACGGCGCTGAAGCTCTACACGCTCTATTCGCCCCCGCACCACAAGGACGGAACTGTTCACCATACTCGCGCCGAGGCTGAAGCCGATCACGAGCACTTTGATGGTGGTACGACCGAATAGCGCCCTGAACCCGGGGGCTCGATCACCTATCGCAGCGTCCCCAGATACGCCGCAATATCCCGCGCATCCCCATCCACCACCCCCAGCTGCGGCATTGCCGTTCCCGGCTTCACTTTCTGCGTCTCGCGCAGCCACCGCGCCAGGTTCTCCGGTGTGTTGTCGAGCGTTCCCGCGATCAGCTTGCGTGAGCCTATGCCTTCCAACGACGGCCCCACATGCGTATCCGAACCGGTGACGCCGGGAATGATGTGGCAGGCATTGCAGGCGTATTGAGACAGCGCCTGGTGTCCGCGTTCCACATTCGGCAGCGTCGACGCCATCACCGTCGCACCAGACGCCGACAACACCCGCCCACATGCCGGCGCGCCCGCCGCTCTGGCGATCCACTCCTGGTATTGCGCCGCATTCAAATCCGGCAGCCGATGCATGAACGCCACCACGTCCCACAGCTCCTGGTCGGAGAGGCGAAATTCCCACGCCGGCATGCCACTCATGCGGATGCCGTGGCGAGTGAGCCAATAGAGCTCGCGCGCGCGCCAGTGACGTCGCGCGTCCACCAGCGGGCCGGGCAGGGGCTGCATGCTCTTGCCGATGTCGTCCTGCGCCACGCCGGGCGCGCCGTGGCATTGCTCGCACTTGGCGCGAAAGCAGGCGGCACCGCGCAACTGCATACGTTCGTCCGCCAGCGGCGGTTCTTCGATCGTTCGCGCGCGCAACCTGACGGACTGCCGCATCGCCTTCTCGATCATTGTGTGGATGGGCTGGAAATGCTGTTGGGTGGCTGCGACGTTGTAGAGCCCGCCGAAAACCACCGTGGCGACGACGAGGGCCGCGCTCGCACCTAGCGCGACCGTGGTGGCGGCCACTGCAAGAAGCACAGTTCTTTTTTGCATCGGCCGGTCATTCTCGCCCACGGCTCGCGATGCGTGGGCCAGAATTCTCCGCATGTCCTGCCCCTTCCACCGCGCGGCGATCGCTGCCGCGGCCGCGGCATCGCTACTGTCGGGCTGCGGCGCGGGCGCCGGCACGAACGCGAGCGTCGAGCGCGGCCGGCAGTTGATGGCGCAATACCAGTGCGGAAGCTGTCACACGATTCCCGGCGTTCCCGCGTCGCGCGGACAGGTCGGGCCTTCGCTGGCATCGTTCGGCCAGCGCAGCTACATCGCGGGGCGCTTGACCAACCGGCCCGATGTGCTGGCTCAATGGATCGAATCGCCGCAAGCGTTGGTGCCGGGCACCGCCATGCCCGACATGGGCGCGTCGCCTGACGACGCGCGCGCCATGGCGAACTACCTCTCGTCGCTCAGATGAGCGGCGGCGTGATGCAGGCGGCGGGGCCCGCCGCGCAATCGATAGCCACCGTCGGCTGGGTGCTGTTCACCGGCGGCGCGCTGATCTTTACAGGAGTGATGCTGCTGCTTGCCTGGGCGCTGCGAAGGCGCGCGGGCGCGGTTCGGCCGGTGCTGTGGCTCGCGGGCGGCGGCATCCTGTTCCCGGGCGCTGTGTTGGCCGCACTGATGGCGTGGAGCCTGCCGATGGCGCCCGCATGGAAGCCGTTGCCGCCGCCCGGCGCGCTGGTGATCAGCGTCACGGGCCGCATGTGGTGGTGGGAGGTGCGTTACCGCGACGCGGCGACAGGCAGCGAGTTCCACACGGCCAATGAGATTCGCATCCCCATAGGCCAGCCGGTGTACCTGGCGCTATCCAGCACCGAGGTGATCCACAGTTTCTGGGTGCCGCAACTTGCCGGCAAGACGGACATGCTGCCCGGCCGCATGCAGCACCTTCTGCTCTCCGCCGCCAAGCGCGGCGTGTATCGCGGCCAGTGCGCGGAGTATTGCGGCGAGCAGCATGCGCTGATGGCGCTCCATGTGATTGCGGAGTCGCCCGACGAGTTCGCGGCGTGGCGTGCGGCGCAGATGCGGCCCGCAACGGCCGTCGCGACACCGCAGCAGGCACAGGGGCGTGAAGCCTTCCTGGCACAGCGATGCGATGCGTGCCACACGGTGCGCGGCGTCACGGGCGAGGCGAAGCTCGGCCCGGACCTCACGCATGTGGGCAGCCGCATGCACCTCGCCGCGGGCACTGTGCCCAATACGCCGCAGGGCCGCGTCGACTGGATCGCGCACGTGCAGCAGCACAAGCCCGGCGCGCGAATGCCTTCGTACGAGCGGCTGGACGCGGCAACGCTGGCAGCCATCGCCGACTGGCTGGGCTCGCTCCAATGACCGAACACCGCGACGCTTTCCCCAACAAGCTGCCCCGCCCCATCGGCGAGCGTGACGCACTGGAGCACGCGTGGACGCCGCCCAGCGGCTGGCGACGCCTCTGCGCTGTGAACAACACGCACATCGGCATCTTCTACATTGCCACCGCACTCCTTTTCTTCGTGCTCGCAGGCGCGCTGGCGCTGGTGATGCGCGCGCAACTCGCGCTACCCGCCAACACTCTGGTCAGCCCCAACCTCTACAACCAGCTCTTCACCATGCACGGCACGGTGATGATGTTCCTGTTCGCTGTGCCGGTGGTGGAGGCGGTGGCGGTGTACCTGCTGCCCAACATGCTGGGTGCGCGCGACCTGCCGTTCCCGCGTCTGTCTGCGTACGCGTTCTGGGCGTATGCGATCGGCGGGCTGGCCTTTTTCTGCACGATCTTCTTCGGCGCTTCGCCCGATGGCGGCTGGTTCATGTACCCGCCGCTTACCGGCAAGGAGCATTCGCCCGGCATCGGTGCGGACTGGTGGCTGCTGGGCATCGGCTTCATCGAGATCTCGGCCATCGCGGGCGCCATCGAATTGATCATCGGCATCCTCTTCACGCGCGCGCCGGGCATGACGCTGGGTCGCATGCCGGTGTTCGCGTGGGCGATGCTGGTCACGGCGTTCATGATCGTCTTCGCCTTCCCGGCCATCATCGCCGGCACCATCCTGCTGGAGCTGGAGCGCGCTTTCGACTGGCCGTTCTTCATCCCCGCGCGCGGCGGCGATCCGCTGGTGTGGCAGCACCTGTTCTGGTTCTTCGGCCATCCGGAGGTGTACATCATCTTCCTGCCCGCCGCCGGCATGGTGTCGATGATGGTGCCTGCGTTGGCGCGCACGCCGCTGGTGGGGCATCGCGCGGTGGTGTGGGCGCTGGCGGCGGTGGGTGTGATCAGCTTCCTGCTGTGGATTCACCACATGTTCACGGCGGGGCTCGGTCCGCTGGCGCTGTACCTCACGTCGGCGGCCAGCTTCGCCGTGGCCATCCCCAGCGCGGTGCAGGTGTTCGCGTGGATTGCCACGTTCTGGAAAGGGCGGGTGCAGATCAACGCGCCCACACTCTTCCTGCTGGGCTTTCACTTCATCTTCGTGCTGGGCGGCCTCACGGGCGTGATGGTGGCCGTGCTGCCTTTCGACTGGCAGGTGCACGACACGTACTTCATCGTGGCGCATTTGCACTATGTGCTGATCGGCGGCATGGTGTTTCCGGTGTTCGCGGGGTTGTACTACTGGACGCCGGTTTACAGCGGCCATCGCCTGTCGGAGGGGGTAGGGCGCTGGGCCTTTGGCCTGATGTTCGTCGGCTTCAACCTGGCGTTCTTTCCCATGCACATCGCGGGCCTGGCGGGCATGCCGCGACGCGTGTACACGTATGCGGAAGGCCTGGGCTGGACGTTGTGGAATGCCTTGTCCACGGTCGGGGCCTTCATGTTCGCCGCAGGTGTGCTCCTGTGCTTTATCGACCTGGTTCGCGTGCTGCGCCGGCCGGAGCAACCGCATGGCAACCCGTGGAATGCTCCGACACTGGAGTGGTTGCCGCAAGCGGAATACGCAGTGCGCAGCATCCCGCAGATCACCTCGCGAGAGCCGTTGTGGGATCGGCTCGCGTTGCCGAAGGAAGTGGAGGAGGGCCGTTACTGGCTGCCTGGCACGGTGTTCGGCGGCCGCGAGACGCTGGTCACCAGCCCGCGCAAGGCAGAGATCCTTCACCTGTTGCGATTGCCCACCGACGGCTGGTTGCCTCTCATCGCGGCGGTCGGCACGGCGGGGTTTTTCCTGCTGCTGACTGTGTCGTGGGTGGTCCCGGCGTTTGCGTTCGGCGTGCTATCGGTGGGCGCGATCGTCGCGTGGCTGTGGGGGTCGGACCAGCCGCCGCCGAGTGCGCGCGCGCAGATCGGGGAGGGGGTATCGGTCCCCGTGGGGGAAACACGAAGGGCTTCGCACTCATGGTGGGCCATGATGGTTCTGCTGTGCGTGGACGCGAGCGTCTTCGCGTCGCTGGCGTTCGCGCATATCCACTTGTCGATGGCGCTGGACGTGTGCCCCCCGCCCGGCGCGGCGTTGCCAGCCAGTAAGTGGGCCTGGGGCTCGGGTGCGGCCCTTGTCGCAGGATCGCTCGCAGTCGCGTGGGCCGTGCGGCAGTTGGACAAGGGCGCGCAGGTGAAGTTGATGCTCGCGGTGACGGCGGCCATCGCCTGCGTGTTGTTCTCCTTCTCGCTCGACCTGGCGGGACATGTCTTGGCCGGCCTGCAGCCCCACGCGACCGCGTGGGGCGCCACGGTAGCAGCCTTGCTCAGCTGGCAGGGCTTTCACGCGGCGATCCTGCTGGTGATGGGCGGGTACGTGGTCGTGCGCGCGGCCAGCGGCCGCCTGCGCTCCGACGCTCGAGCCACCATCGACAACACCACCGTGATGTGGCACTACGTGACGGTGCAAGGGCTGCTGGGGATGCTGCTGGTGCGGCTGTTGCCGCAGTGGGTGGGCTAGTGCTACTTTCCCACAAATAACTGCGCGATCGCGGAGCCGAGTAAGGACAGCGTGTGGGCGACGGGCCGTGGACGGCGGGTAGCCGACTTCGTTCGTGTCCCCCGCCGCCGGGAGGGCGGCTCCTCCTTGACCTCACTGCGTCGGCCACCCGCCATCCACGGCCCTTAGGCAGCGTTAGCTCGTTCGACGCATCGAACACCCTCACTGGTGGATGGATCAGGGCGGCGGGGCGCTCTACGCAGCGGAATAAAGGAGGAGACGCCCTCCCGGCGTCGGGGGACATCCGCGGAGTAGAGCGCCCCGCCGCCCTGATCCCGCCAACAGACAAAGCCTACGAACCTGTCACGCGCTTTCGCGCGCCACCAGTTCGAAGCCCAAATCGACTTTGCGCGGCCCCGCCTTGCCACCTTTCAGTCGCTGGAGAATGATCCTCGCCGCATCCTGGCCAATGCGTTTTGTCGGCACCGCGACCGTCGTTAGCGCGGGGACCAGCTCCTCGGACATCTCGTAGTCGCCGAATCCGATGATCGCCAGCTCGGAAGGAACCTTGATCCCCGAACGCTGGCAGGCCAGCAACGCACCGGCCGCAAACAGGTCGCTTGAAAATATGAACAGGTCACTGTCGGGGTATTGCTCACGCGCCTTGTCCAGGAGCAGGCGCCCCGTGCTGAGCCGATAGGGCAGATCGTGCAAGATCACAGTGCGAGCGCTCTGGCCGGGGTATTGCACGCTCATGCCTTCCACGAAGCCCTCCAGGCGTTCCTGCGCGCGGTCGTCGCCGGACTGGAATGACGCAACGAACACCGGGTGCTTGTAGCCCTTCCGCCTGGCATAGGCCACTGTCTCCACGAGCGCTGCGTGATTGGAGAAGCCCACCAATTGGTCGATCGGGCGATTCGTCCACGACCAGCTTTCCACGACGGGCACTTGCGCACGCGCGAGCATCTCACGCGTGGCTTCGGTGTGCTTGGTGCCGACCAGGAAGAAGGCATCCGGGCGACGCCCCAACAGGCTGCGTACAAGCGCCTCTTCGCGCACCGGGTCGTAGTCGGTATGCCCGATGATCAGCTGATAGCCTTCAGGCAGCAGCGCCTCGGAAAGGCCCTGGACCGTCTCAGCGAATATTGACGCCGCGATCACTGGCAAGACCACTGCCACCGTCATGCTGCGGTTGGATGCCAGGTTGCTGGCGGCAAGGTTCTGCACATATTTGGTGGCGCGGATCGCGGCGTGAACACGCTCGCGCGTCGACGGCATGCAGCCCTCGGGCTCGCGCAGAACCCGGGAGACCGTCTGCGCGGATACGCCGGCCATCTTCGCCACGTCCGCCATGGTCACGGCATTCGTTCCAAAGCGCTTGCGAACGTAGGGCTCTTCGGCGGGATTCGATTGCCTGGTCATTGATGAAGTGCGAGTCGGTATGTCTCTGGATCATCCACGAATTTGCGGCAGCGGCTCAACGCCCCTTGAACGACGCCGGGCGGCGCGCCTTGAAGGCCGCACGGCCCTCGGCCGCGTCCTCCGTGGCAAAGCAAACGGTTTGCAAGTCTCGCTCATACTGGATGGCCATCTCCAGGGGCATGGCGTAGGCTGCGCGCAGATTGGCCTTGGCCGTTTCCACCGCCACAGGCGGGCGCGACGCAATGGTCGCCGCGATCTCCATCGCACGCGCGAGCAGGTTCGCCACCGGATGCAGCTCACTGACAAGGCCCCATTGCAGTGCCTGCTGGGCACTGACGTGGTCGCCGCCCATGAGCATCATCGCCGCGTTCGAGGGGCCGACGCTGTGCGCGAGCATGTAGGCCATGCCTCCGCCGCCGATCCATCCGAGCTTGACCTCCGGCGATCCCAGGCGGGCGTGGTCCGCGGCGATTCGAATGTCGCAAGACATCGCAGTCTCCAGGCCGCCGCCCAGGGCGTAGCCGTTGATCGCACAGACGACGGGCTTGCGCGATCCTCGAATCGCGTCGCAATAGTCGGGGCGGTTGCGAAATTCCCAGGGGCTGCTGTAGGTGTCCAGTTCGGCAATATCGCTGCCCGCGCAAAACGCCTTCTCGCCCGCCCCGGTGAGCACCAGCACGCGCGCGTCATCGCGGCGGTTGCAGTCCTGGATGATCTTCACGAGGGCATCGGACATGGCCGGTGTGACGGAGTTGAGCTTCTCCGGCCGGTTGAGGGTGATGGAGGCGATGAAGTTATCGACCTCGAACTTGATGTGGTCCATGGTTATTTCTCTCCTAGACTTCGCTGTGGGCAGGGCCATGACGCTCGTAGAGCGATTGCAGGGCGTTGATGACTTCCGTGGCGGCGAGGCGATCGGCCAGTGCCTGGCGCACACATGCGGACGCGGCCGTCTGGAACGGCACGTATTGCGGATGCCGGGGCCGCACGATCGCCTGCTCCAGTGTTCGTTTTGTCTGGGCGAAGAACCCGCCCCAGGCCTTGTTGACGCGCTCATCCGACCAGGCCATCCGCGCACTGGGTTGGCCTTCGGCGAAGGGGATGAAGTCTCGCTGCGTCGCGGGGCTTAGCAATCCGGCCAAATGGGCCAGCAGCGCGTCGCTCACCTTCGTTCGCCGGCTGACCGCGAGGCCCGTGCCTCCCAGCACCGAGCCCAGGCGGCCGGAGGGGCCGGCAGGCACGTCGGTAAAGTGGACCGCATGCCGTTGATCGTTGGCGACGGAATAGTTCACGTAGCCATAGACGAGCGGGCAATACACCGCTTGCGCATCGCGCGCCAGCGCTTCGAGGATCGCAATGGGATTGCGCTCTGCCCACCCCTTGTAGCTGAGGGCGTACAGCTGCTGCATCAGCTCCCAGGCCACGCTGGCGCCGCGGCCCTCGAACAGCCGCTCGGGGTTGGCCGCTGCAGGTGCGTCGCCATGGGCCGCGCTCATGCTGAACAAGCTCAGGATGGCGTGAGGCCCGGCCAGTGAGAGTGCCACCGGGTGACGGCGTGCGAACGCCAGGGTGGCCTCCCATGTCGCGGGGGGAGATTCATCGAGCCGGTCTTCGCGATAGGCCGCCACCTGAGACGCCGCATCGAGCGGAAGCGCCCAGTGCTTGCCGCCATACAGGTAGCTTTCGAAGGTGTTGCCAATGCTTTGCTTTTTCCACGCCTGCAGGGCAGGCGCGTCGAACAGCGACTCCAAAGGCTGGAGGCAGTCTGCCGCCACTGCGTCACCGATATGCGGATGGTCCAGCACGATCAGGTCGTATTGGTCTGCCAGCTCCTCGATGGGGTGCGACTCGAAACCTTCCAGCGGTTGGCGCTTCCACTGCAGCGAAAGCCCTTGCGCACGCGCCTGCTCGGCGGCCTTTTCGAGCGCCACGTAGCCGCGCGGATGGTCCCACGTCAGGCCGGTATACGAAGGCAGGCTCACAGCTTTTCTTCTCCGATGACCTTCTTACCCATCAGGCGGTCGATCTTCTCGGCGCTCCAGCCAAGCTCCGACAGGATCTCGCGGGTGTGCTGCCCCGTCACGGGTGCGCCCCGCTCGACGCGTGAGGGCGTCTTGCTGAAACGGATGGGGAAGCCCGGTGTCTTGACGTGCCCCTCGGTCGGGTGGTCGTATTCGACGAACGTGCCGTTATGCTTGATCTGCGGATCATCGACCACCTCCGCATAGCCGTACACCGGCCCGGCCCACGCACCCACGGCGTCCAGCGCGGCCAGCCATTCGGCGGACGTCTTGTGAACCAGCCGCTCGCGCGTGATGGCATAGATCATGTCGCGGTGCGTGAAAGTGTCGCCTTCATCATTGAGCTCGGCGAGTTGCGGCGCGTCGATCACCTCTGCCAAGGCCGACATCTTGGGGAACGCCAGGGCGATGTAGCCGTCGCTCGTCTGGAAGACTCCATAGGGGGCGCGGATATAAACGTGAGCATGGGGCTCGGCCGAACGCTCCTGCGGTTTGCCTGCGACGGTGAAGACCGAGAACTCCTGCATCTGCAGGGCGACGATCGAGTCGAGCATGTTGACTTGCACCAGTTGCCCTTCGCCGGTGCGCTCGCGATACAGGAGCGCAGCGAGCACCGCTTCGAACGCGGTGGATGCAGTGACGGCATCGACCAGATACTGGCCCGCGGGTGCCGGAGGTTCACCTTCGCGCCCCGTGGACAGCATGGCACCGCTCATCGCCTGCAAGAGCAAATCTTGCCCAGGGCGCAGCTTGTACGGCCCGTCCTCGCCATAGCCCGACATCGAAACGTAAACGAGCTTGGGGTTGATGGCCGACAAGGTCTTATAGTCGACGCCCAGTCGTTCCGCGACCCCGGGCCGGTAGTTCTGCAGGAACACGTCGGCCGTGCGCACCAGCTCGTAGAGCGCCGCCTTGCCTTCTTCCTGCTTCAGGTCCACCGCCAGGCTGCGCTTGTTGCGATTGAGCGAGAGGAACGACACGTTGATCCGATTGCCAGTGGCGCCGCCGGCGGAGACGTGCCGCTGCCATTCGCCGGTGACGGGCTCGACCTTGATCACGTCGGCGCCCAGGTCGCCCAATCTCTGGGCTGCGAAAGGGCCGGCCATGGCGATGGAACAGTCGAGAACCCGGTAGCCGTCGAGGATGTTGCGTGGGGTGTGTGTCATGAGTGTGTGAGCCTTCAATGGATGGCGGCGGTAGGTGCGGGGGAGGCCAGGTTCTGGCCCGTTTGCGCCGAGAACAAGACGGCTTCGCTCAGGTCGACCTGGAGCGAGACGGGCTCGCCGGCAGCGAGTGAGCAATAGCCCGGAAGGACAACCATCACCTCATTGGGCGTGGCGCCTTCTTCATCGTTGGCCGTGCGTGTGGTCTTGAGCGACACGGCCGCGAGCGATTCGGAGCCGACGTGCTCGATCAGCGAGACCGTGCCGCCGAGTGCGGGCTGGGAATTCGAGGCCAGTGCAAACTTGTTCGGGCGGATGCCCACGATCACAGGCCCCTCGAACTCGCCGGGCACGGCCGCGCGCAAATGCTGCGGCAACGGCTGTGAGGACTCCCCGATGTGGATGCCACCGCCACGAATTTCCGCATGCATCAGGTTCATCGGCGGCGTGCCGATGAAGCGAGCGACATAGGTGTTGGCCGGAGACTCATAGATCTCGCGGGGTGTGCCGAGCTGTTGAACGACACCGTCCTTGAGCAGGGCGATGCGCGAGCCCATCGTCATGGCTTCGACCTGGTCGTGCGTCACGTACACGAAGGTGCCACCCACACGCTGGTGAAGCTTGGAAATCTCGGCACGCATGGAAGAGCGCAGCTTGGCGTCCAGGTTCGACAGCGGCTCATCCATCAGGAAGACCTGGGGCTGCCGCACCATGGCGCGCCCCAGCGCAACGCGCTGCCGCTGGCCGCCGGAGAGCGTGCGCGGGAACTGGTCGAGGCGGTCGGTGAGCGCAAGCGTCCTGGCCGTGCGCTCGACGAGTTCGGCCACCGCCGGGGAGCGTTCGATTCGCCGCTTGGCGAATCCCCCGATGAGGGGCAGGTGGAACCACCAGCGGTGCTGCCGCATGATGAGCGGAAAGGCGATGTTGCGCCGCACCGTCATGTGCGGGTACAGCGCATACGACTGGAATACGAAGGCGATGTCGCGGTCGGTCGGCGGCAGTTGGTCGACCCGCCGGTCGTTGATGTGGATTTCGCCGCCGCTCACCGTTTCCAGGCCGGCCAGCATGCGCAGCAGCGTCGACTTGCCGCAGCCCGAGGGCCCGAGCAGCACGAGGAACTCGCCATCTTTGACGTCGAGTGAGATGTCCTTGACGACAGAAACCGTGCCGAAGGTTTTTCTGAGGCTCTTGAACTGGATTGAAGCCATATTCTTTTTTCCTGCGATCAGCCCTTGACGCTGCCGGCGGTCATTCCCGCCACGACATGCTTCTGGACCATGAGATAGAACGCGACAGCGGGCAGGGTGTAGATGAACCCAACCGCCATGACGGAGTGAATGGGCGTGCTCAGTTCGCCGACGAAGCCTGCCAGCCCCACAGATGCCGTGTGAAGCCTGTCTTCGGTGATGAAGGTCTGCGCGAACACGTATTCATTCCAGCCGTGAAAGAAGGCGATGACCGAGGCTGCCGCCAGGGTGGGCGCGATCAGCGGGATCACCACGCTCATCACGATGCCCAGGCGCGTGCAGCCGTCCACGCGCGCCGCCTCTTCGATCTCCAGCGGCACGCCGTCGATTGCGCCCTTGAGAATCCACACGACCACCGGCACGGTGAAGGCCGTGTTGGCCAGGATGAGGCCGCCCAGCGAATTGAGCAGCGCCAGCTTGGCAAAGATCGCATAGAGCGGCACCACCAGCATCGCCTCGGGCAACATCTGCGTCGTGAACAACCCGAAGCCGATCGCGCCCTTGCCGTGGAATTGAAACCGCGATAAGGCGTAGGCCGGAAAGATCGATAGCGAAATGCTCGCGACCGTGGTGCCCACTGCGACGATGGCGCTGTTCAGCAGCCACTGTGCAACGGGCTTGATCGAGAAGACGTCGGCGTAGACATGCAATTCCGAAAATGTAGGGAGCAAATTGGGCCGGGCAGCGAACAGATCCTTGGATGTCGTCAAGGAAGTCACGAACATCCAGTAGATGGGAAACATAGCGGCGCCCAGCAGTGCCAAAACCGCGATGAGCCTCAATGTGTGACGGGCAGACATCTGGTTCATGGACGTCCCCCTGCCTTGGCGACCCGCGCTGTGTATCGGAAATACACGATGGTGACGACGAGCGCGAGGGCTACGCCGACCATGCCCACCGCGGCGCCCTGGCCCAGTTGCTGGTTGACGAATGCTCGCCGGTACACGTCGATCACGAGCGTGTTGGTGGCGCCCACCGGGCCGCCCTGGGTGAGCAGCCAGATCAAGTCGAAGCGGCGCAGCGACCAGATCGTGGAGAACAGGGCCAGCAGCATCACGGACGGCTGAATCGTGGGCCACACCACGGCCTTGAAAACGCTCAACCGGTCGGCCCCATCGATGATGGCTGCCTCGCGCTGTTCCTGGGGCACGCCCTGCAGCGCCGCAAGGATGACGACCGACGCGAAGGGGAAGATCTGCCACACCGTGGTGATCAACACTGCGGGAAGGGCGTAGTCGATGCTGTCGAGCCAGTTCACCGACCCCGACTTGAGGCCGAAGAAGCGCAGCACATGGCCGAACACCCCGTACTGGGCGTTGTAGATCCAGATGGAGATCAACGCGACCGCGACCGGTGGTGCCGCCCAGGGAATGGTGATGGCAGCGCGCGCGAAGCCGCGGCCCCGAAAGGGAGCGTCCAGCAGCAACGCGGACAAGAGGCCCAGCGAGATCGCCGAGATGACGCACACCACCGTGTAGATCAGTGTCACCCCAATGGACTTGCGAAAGTCCGGGTCGCTGAACAGGTCCCTGTAATTGGCGAGGCCCACCCATTCGCTCTGGTTCGCGGACAAAAGCGAGGTCGCGGTAAAACTCAGCCAGAGCTCCTGCAGCAGCGGGAAGATCTGGAAGATGGTCAGGTAGAGCGTGGCCGGCAGCACCAGCAGGTAGGGCATCAGCGGATGCCCATGCAGGCGCGCTGTAGCGTTGCGACCCGGCTTGGCGCTTGCCGGGGTTGCAGGCTGGGACGCAAGGGAATGTGTGGCCATGGCTATTCCCGTGCGGGGCCGCGTCGGCGGCCCCGCAGTGAGGGTTCAATGCTTTTGAGGGGAGAAAGTGTCAGCGCTTGAGCACGCGCGTCAGCACCGTCTTTTGCGCGTCGTTCATCGCGGCCGTCGGGTCGGCGCCGGCCTGGAGAACCTTGATGACCTGCTCGATGATGATCTGCTGGATCTCCGGAGCCTTGGTCTCCAGGCCTTGCGGCAGTGCGGGCACGGCGTTCTGGGTCTGTGCGTCATACACGGTGATCCAGGGCCACTTGGCCAGTTCCTCCGGCGTGCGCTCGACGGCGGTGGCCACGCTGGATGCGCCGTGGATCTGCTGGAGCTCCTTCTGCGCTTCAGGCGACAGCACCCAGCGCAGGAATGCGCCCGCCCCGTCCTTGTTCTTGGCGTTGGCATTGATAGTGACGGGCGCCAGGATCATGCCCTGCGCGCGGGTCGGGAACGGTGAGGGTGCTGCGCCCAGTTTCAGATCCTTGCCGGCCGTGGCCAGATTGGCGGCGACACCGCCGTTGTCGATGACGGTGGCGATCTTGCCTTCAGCGAACATGCGCCGATAGGTGGAAGCATCCGCGCCCTTGGGGATCACGTTGGCGTCATACACCTTCTTGTAGGCGGCGACTCCCTCGATGACCTTCGGGCTGTTGAGCGTGGGGTTGCCCTTGTCGTCGCTCCAGCGGCCGCCGAAGCCGTACACGAAATTCGTGAGGTCATACCACATGCCTCCGCGCTCGGCCATGGTGGCGCGGAATGCGTAGCCGAAATTCCCCTCGGCAGTGGCTGCCTTCGTCGCATTCAAAAATTCGTCGAACGTGGCCGGCGCCTTGCCCTTGAGCAGCGCGGTGTTGTACATCATCGAGTAGTTGCTCACCTCGAAAACCACGCCGTAGCGCTTGCCGCCGATCTTCATGTACTTATCGGGCGCGCTGAGCTTGAACGCGCTGTCCGAGATGTAGTCATCGAGCGGCGCGAGGCGCTTGGCGTCGGCGGCCGCGTAGAACTCGGGCAAGTCGAATCGAACGACGTCCGGCCCCGCGCCGCCGCCCATCTGCGTGAAGATGGTGCTCACGAAGCTGGAGAAGGGGATGGCGATGGGCTGAACCTCGACCTTGGATTGGCTCTGGTTGAACTTGGCAACCCACGCGCGCATCTTGTCGCCCCGTCCGGGCTCGGCGAAGCTGGCCGCCGCGAAGGTGACGATTTGCTTGTCCTGTGCGAACGCGGGGCTGCTGGCACCCAGCAGGGTCGCTATCGCGATGGCTACGGCACTGCATTTCTTGGCGATTGGCATCGAGTGTCTCCGGGGGTAAACGGTTGGCTTCACGTGAAGTGAGCGCTAAAAGTTAGCGCTAATGCAGGAGTGTAGAGAGACGCTCGGCGCGCGTACATAGGGTTTTCCCTCGCGTGCGTGCGGCCGCTGTAAGATGGCTGATGTCACGAATCCTGGTCGTGGACGACGACCGCGTCCAACGCATTGTCGCGTCGCAAGCGCTTACTCGCGCGGGGCATGAAGTGCTTGAAGCGGGCGACGGCAACGCGGCGCTGGAGTCCGCGCGTGTCAACCGTCCTGACCTGATCGTGTGCGACGTCCTGATGCCGGGATTGAACGGTTTCCAGTTCGTTGCGGCGCAGCGCCAGGAGGATGGCATCGCCGGAATTCCCGTGATCATGCTGACGTCGATGTCCGAGCGGGCGCACGTGCGGATCGGAATGAACGCGGGCGCGGACGATTACCTCGCCAAGCCGTTCAGTTTCGACGAGCTGACCGAGGCGGTGAGTGCCTTGCTGGCCAAGCGCCGCACGCTCCAGGAAGGTCTGATCAATTCGATGAACACGTCCTTTGTGGCCGCGCTCGAAGAGCAGCGCGAGTCGCTGGCCGCGCAGTACGAGCAGCGCCTGGTGCGCGAGTTCGGTGAGCGCTGGAACGAGGGCGCCAACGGCGATGCGGAATTGAGGTACGACCATGCCGTGCTGCTCAAGGCGGGGATTGTCGGGTCTCTGTCGCAGCAGGCGGAATCCAGCAAGGACGCGAATGCGCTGATGCGGCGCGCCTACGATGCAGCGCGCGACACCCTTCACCTCTTCAATGCGGCACACCTGCTGCCCGCGGGCAACGACATCGTGGCTGTTTACGTGGACGAGCCCGATTCTGTGCGGGTACGCGCGGCCGTGCGCGCTGTGCGCGCGAGCCTCGGCCTGCTGCAGAAACTGTCGCAGCTGCGTGCCGGCGACGCGGGCCAGTCAACAGGCGACGCAAAGCCCCCGGCCAGCATCGCGTTGCATTGTGGTCCGCTCGCGGTTCTGCGCATGAGCGACCCGCTGCATGGCGGGCCGGATTCCACGCTCGCCACCGGCACGACGATGCAGGAGCTTGACGCAATATTCGATTCCGCTCGAACGTCGCCGTGGGCCATCACTGCGTCGCCGGCCTTCGTGGCCACCATGGCCGGTCAGCTGGAAACCGGCCGGAGCGCGCAGGCGACGCCGATCGGGGGCGGTGAGCCGCTCGAGGTGATCGAAGTGCTGTCGTTGCGATGAGCGAGGCGGGCGCCTTCCTCACGGCGCGGCGCGCGGCGCTCGCCGCGTTTTTTGCATTGGCGCTGGGCTTGGCCGTGACCTGGGCCGTCACTTCAGCGCTGTCGACGTCCGTCCGTGCCGAGGCGCAAGCACGTTTCGACGGCACCGTGAGGCGGCTCGAATACGACGTGCTCCGGCGTATCAACCAGGCGACCTACGGCCTCCGGGGCCTGGCCGCCGCTTACGCATCCGTCGGCGAGCTGACGACGGAGCAGTTTCGTGAATGGGTGGCGGCGCGCGATCTGGCAGGCGAATTTCCGGGCGTGCGCGGGTTCGGCGTTATCAGGCGGGTCGAGAGCTCCGACCTTGACGCGTTCGTCTCTCGCATGCGCGCGTCAGACCCGAGCTTCGAAGTGAAGACGTCCGGGACTGCTCCCGACCTGTTCGTGGTCACGGATATCGAGCCGCGCGCCGCCAATACCGTTGCCTGGGGCTTCGACCTTGGCCAGGAAAGCCTGCGACGCGAGGGGCTGGAGCGCGCGATCGCCACGGGACGCATGGCCCTGACGGACCGCATCGCGCTTCTGCAGGACGAGACGAACCGGGCGGGTTGGCTGATGCTGATGCCGGTGTTCCACAAGGGTGCGGATCCGGGGTCGCCGGCGGGCCGCCGCCGCGTGCTGGTGGGGCTGCTGTATGCCCCCATCATTGCAGCAAATGTTCTGGCGGACGTCCGGCGCACGTTCGGGTCGCAGTTGGACTTCAGGCTCTATGACGGGCCGATGGCGGAAGGGCGGCTGCTGTTTGACTCGGCGGATGATCCCCTGCAGGGCTTGAGCACGGGCGCGCGTGGCGGTTGGGACGGCCGTCAGTTGCGCACAATGCGCACCATCGAGATAGGGGGGCAGGCGCTCACGCTCGACCTCGCCAGTACGCCCGAGCTGGAGGCAAGTTCCGCGGCAACACTGCCGTCGCAGGTAGCGGTCGTGGGCGCACTGTTGAGTGCGCTTCTTGCGCTGTCGGTGTGGCAGCTCGCGAGCGGACGCAGGCGAGCGGAGGCGATGGCCGGCGCGATGACGGCGGACCTCAGGCGAGTTGCGAAGGAGCTGAGCGCAAGCGAGGCGTTCCTCGACCAGGCGCAGCGCATCGCGAATGTCGGCGGATGGGAGGTGGACCTTGAAACGTTGGCGGTGCGGCTCTCTGCGCAGACGCTGCGGCTTTTCGATCTGCCCGCCGGCACGACGCCGTCGATCGACGAATTCATCGGCTTCTTCGAGCCGCGCTCGCGGGAGCTGATCGAGCGCGCGACACATGATGCCGTGCGCGACGGCAAGACCTGGGATCTGGAGCTGAATCTCGTCAGCGCGAAGGGCGTTTCGCGCTGGACGCGCACGGTGGGGCATGTCGAACGGCAAGGAAGTCGTTCCACTCGCCTGATCGGGACGCTTCAGGACATCAGCGACCGCAAGCAGGCGGCGCAGGCGCTGCAGGCCAGCGAGGAACTGATGCGCGTGGTCACCGACAGCCTGCCCGGGCGGGTGGCCTACTGGAGTCGCGATCTGCGCTGCGTGTTCGCCAATCGCGCGTTCGGCAAGACCTTCGACAAGACCCAGGCGGAGATGATCGGCCACACCATGCTCGAAGTGCTGGGCGAAGACCGGCTGGAGGCTTATCGGGCCGACTACGAAGCGGCGTTGCAGGGAACGCGGCGCGCCTTCGAGCGCGACGAAAAGCTCGCGGACGGCACCACCCGGACCATGCTCGTGCACTACATCCCCGACAGCCGCGCCGGTGAGGTGCAGGGGTTCTTCGTGCTGGCGCTGGACGTCACGGAGCTGAAGGAGGCGCGCGAGGCCGCCAAGCAGGCCAGCGCGGCGAAGGGCCAGTTCTGTGCGAACACAAGCCACGAACTGCGCACGCCCATGAACGCGATCATCGGCATGCTCACTTTGCTGAGCGGCACCGCGCTTTCCGCGCGCCAGGCCGACTACGTCCAGAAGGCCGACGGCGCGGCGCGTTCGCTGCTGGACCTGCTGAACGACATCCTTGATTTCTCGAAGGTAGAGGCGGGCAAGCTGGTGCTGGACCCGAGGCCGTTCCAGCTCGAGACCCTGCTGCGCGACCTGTCCGTCATCCTGTCTGCCAACCTGCACTCCGAGAACGTGGAGATCCTCTTCGACGTCGATGCGCAGCTGCCCCCGGTGCTGGTGGGAGACGACATGCGCCTGCGGCAGGTTCTGATTAACCTGGGCGGCAACGCGGTGAAGTTCACCGAGCACGGCGAAGTGATCGTCGGCCTGCGCCAGCTCGCGCGCGAGGGCGGCCGCGTGCGGCTCGAGCTTTCGGTGACGGACACCGGCATCGGAATCGCGCCGGAGCAGCAGGCCCGCATTTTCGACGGATTCACGCAGGCCGAGGCATCGACTGTGCGCACCTACGGCGGCACCGGCCTGGGCCTCGCGATCTCGCAGCGGCTCGTGCTGCTGATGGGCAGCACGTTGCTGCTCGAAAGCGAGCCGGGGCGGGGCAGCCGATTCCATTTCGTGCTCGACCTTCCCGTCGCGGACAGCGAGCCGATCGAGGAAGGCGCGTCTGCGACGAAACCGGTGCGCGTACTTTTCGTCGACGACAACCCTGTTGCGCGCGCAACGCTGGCCGCGCAGGCGGCCAGTCTCGGGTGGTCCGCCGACACGGTGGCGGATGCAGATGAGGCGCTGGCGAAATTGCAGGCGGCTTCGGAACCGTACGTTGCGGTCTTTCTCGACTGGCGCATGCCGCGAATCGACGGGATGCGGGCCGCCGAACTGATGCGGCGCTTGCCCCGCGTCGGCCAGAGCGCACTGATCATCATGGTGTCGGCCCGGGGGCGCGCACGTTTTGCCGCGCTGGACGACACCGAGCGCGCGAAACTCGACGGCTATCTGGTGAAACCCGTGACGGCGTCGATGCTGCGTGACGCGGTGCATGAGGCGATGGGACAGGCCCCCTCATCCGCCGGGCTCGCGAAGTCCGCGCAGCAACAATTGGCTGGTCTTAGGTTGCTGGTGGTCGAGGACAACCGCAACAACCAGCAGGTGGCGCGCGAATTGCTGGCCGCCCGAGGCGCCATTGTCGACATCGCCGAAGACGGCCGCCAGGCGGTCGAGCGCGTCACGGGCAAGGGCGATTGTGCCTACGACCTCGTGCTCATGGACGTGCACATGCCGGTCATGGACGGTTACACGGCAACGCGCGAAATTCGCCGAGCCGGCTACGCCACTCTGCCGATTGTCGCGATGACCGCCAATGCGATGGCGGATGACCGCGAAGCGTGCCTTGCCGCTGGAATGAACGACCACGTGGGCAAGCCGTTCGATCTGGAGGAACTGGTGATCACCGTGCGCCACCATGTGCCGCGAACGGGCCCCGGCGTCGCGCCCGTGCTGTCGTCGTCCGAACCGGCGGCGCCGCCCGTCCCCAAAGACGATGCCGAAGAGGATGTAGACCTGGCTGCCGCCGTCCGGCGCCTCGGTGGCGACATGAATTTCTACCGGCAGCTGTATCCCGAGGTGCGCCTGGATGCCGAGTCGATTCTGGCCCGCCTCGACCCGCTCCTGGCCCAGGGCGAACGCGAGGAAGCCGGTCGGCTCTTTCACACGATCAAGGGACTGGCCGGCACCCTGGGGGCCGTGCGGCTCTCGCGAGTGTCCACGCAAGCCGAACACGCCATGGCCGGGCCGTCGACTGGCGCGGGCAACGAAGCCGTCCACCTGGAAGCGACCCGCCAGGCGTATGCGGCCGCCTGCGCGCGTCTCGACGACGAGCTGTCGCGCTTGCCGGTTTTGTAAGTCCGGTCGCTGGGCTAGTATTGAGCGATGTCCACGTCCAAGCCCCCGTTTGATCCATTTGCACCCATTCCCCAGCCAGAAGTTGTCGAGAAAAGCTCGGAGACGATGTGGGAGTTGTGGGCCGATGTGCGCGACAAGGAGCATGCGCGGTACGCTGACACCGTGCCCATGAGCGCACCGCGTGCGCTATCGCCGTTGAAGCGCCCTGGCGCACAGCCGGCCGGGGCCCCCATTCGGCCGACGGCCAGGGCAGGGGCAACGGGGCTGGACAAACTGCTCGAGGAATGCAAGCGCAATAACCGCGTGTGTCCGCAGCCCGTGCAGTGGCAGCGGTTCGACGCGATGTTGCGGGCCAAGGCCGGTGCGCTCGCAACGCTGGCCGCGCCTTTGTCACAGATCGATTGGCGCACCACGACGTCGCTGGCCAAGCGGTCGATCTTCCGCAGCGTGATCGATTGGGCCGCCGCCAATGCGTTGACAGAGGATTCGCTCCAGTTCGTGCGCGCCTTGCCCGAGGACCAGTGGCATCACATGGGCGACTGAAGACCTCAGTCAGGCAGCTGGGTGCTCTTTTCCAGCGCCGCCAGCGCGACCGCATCGAGCGCGCCGTCGACGACGCTTCCCGAAGGCAGCAGGCGAACCGCACCCAGTTCGACCATCTTTTCCAGCATTTGCCGTGTCATCGACTCGGGTTGGCCCGCGGAATCGGTAAACATCAGCATCGACCCGTGCGGGCTGGACCAGGTCAGCCGCCAGCGAGTCCAGCTGCCGCGCACCAGTATCTCGACATAGTGTCCCGGCTGGAGCGTGTCCACATGCGGCGAGGGGGACTGAGCATCCTGTGGCGCCGCCGGCTCGTGCCGCGTTGACTGGAACGCCGTTGACGGCACCGACTGTCCGGCCTGCATGAGCCGTGAACTGGCCATTTCGGCCGGCGCCAGCCAAGGCACGGTTTCGTGCTGCCAGTCGACGTGGGCATCGCTGACGCCGGCATCGCTTTTCGCGGCAGGAGGCGGCTCCTCCGGGGCCGCACCGCCGAGCGCCTTGGCATGCGCGCTCGCGAGGCCATCGACGAACTCTTGTGTGTCACTGTCCGGATAGCCGATCGTCGCAAGCCCGGAACGTATCGCCTTCAACAACGCAGCGGCAATCCGTTCGAGCCGCGCGGGATTTTGCGCGGCAAGCCGCGGCTGCGCACTCCACACGATGTCGTTGACGATGTCGCCATAACTGCCGTAGTCCTGCGGTTCGGCACCGGCGTTGACGGCCATCACCTGGCACCAGGGCCCCAGGAGAAACCGGCGGATGTGCGCGGGGGCGGCTGCGACGTCGGGCCGCTCGCGCAGGCGCGCGGCGAAATCCGCGGCGGCGTGGTGGCGCATGTCGGCCTTCAGCAGGGCCCGGGCCATCGAGGCCCGCTGTTGCCGCTTGCGCTTCTCGGTTTCTACCCAGCTCTGGCGCAGAACCTGAAGCGAATACTCGAAAGGTTCCGCATCCTCGATTGGCATTTGCGAGAGCATTTGCACGGCATCCCGCAGCGGCACGAGGAATTCCGTGAACCCGGGGGCGTCTGCCTGGGGCCAGCTGAGGCTGCGTTGTGTGAACTCTTCCAGCAGCAGCCTCGCGGGGTGTGTGCGCAGGGCGAAAAACCGCTGGTCATGCATCACCAGGCGCAGCAGCGCGGGCTCGAGCTCCCGCACGACGTCCTGGACGTCCGGCAGCAGCCGCGCGTCGGCGGCGACGTTCGCGATCATCTGCCGGGCGACTTCACGTGCGAGGGTCTGGGTGGGCGTGAAGCTCGTGCCCGTTGTGCCACGCTCGCCCGGCGTCGCGGCCTCGGCCTGCCAGACACCTCGCCGCCAACGCTCCTGCATGCGGCGTACGACATCGTCCCCGCGCTGCATGCCCTGCAGGGCCTCCATGGCGGCGGGCAGGGTCATTCCGTTCATCGTCTGGCCGGCGGCCTGCGTGAGGCCCTGGGTGTCACCGGCGCTGCGTGCGACGCCGACCAGCAGGCGCTTCAGGTCGCGCAGTGTCGGCCCCGACGAGTCTCCATCCACCCGGCGGCGCGCTTCGTGCTTCGGCGGCGCGATGCGGTACGCCGCAGGTGACGCGCCGTGCTGCATCATGTGCTGAGACAGGCGCCTGTACAGTGCCGCCACCTCGGGCCCCAGCGCGCGGCTGACGTGGGACATCCACAAGGCGCGTGCCGCCGGGTCGGCGGAGGACCGGCCGAGCGAGCGGTGCAAGGCTCGCACCCAGACTTCCGGGCGCAGTGGGTTCGACGAAGCCTGCACGAGTCCGAGACCCTGGACGTCGCTGGCAAGCGCGTTGAGCGCGACGAGGTCCGGCTCGACCGCGGACTTCATGATCTGCTGCCCGCGAATGAGTTCCACCGTGTCGTCCACCTGGTCCTCTGCCATCAATTCGAGCGCCTCGAAGCTGAAGGCCCTGGGGAACGACGGCGCCGCGGCGGCGCCGGAAGCCGCGGCCATCTCCTCGCGCAAAATTGCAGGAAATGCATCGATCGCTGGCTGGCCCTGGAGCATCAGCGCATGGGCTGCTTCCGAAAGCCGGGTCCGCATGGAGAAATCCTGCGACGCCATGGCCGCTTGTGCCAGCGACTTGCCGGCATCGGCCAACGCGCGCGACGCCATCGAGGCGCTCTCGCCGGCCGCCATGTCGAGACAGTCCTGGAACAGGTTCTCGCGAAGTGGCTGGGCGGGGGTGGGCATGGGGCAGGGACTCCGAAGACTACAGGACGACGCTGTGGATCTTCGTCGTAGCAGGCGGCCGGGTCAAGGCGATGACGCTGTGGGCGTGCACTACGGCGAAATCCGCAGCGCGCTGGAACGGTCTGGCACGCCCATTGGCAACAACGATCTGTGGGGATGCGGTGCGGGAGCATCTAAGCGGGCGCGCAGTGACCTGAACGCAAGGCCGCTGCCATTTGCACCGGCCGGCTTTCCTGCGCCTTGGCCGACCACTTGTGGCCACGCTCGCTGGCCACGATGTTCTGGTTCACCAGCCGATCGCGACCGCGTTCACGCGCTCGACTGCTGCTCTTAGGGCGTGGGGGTAAACGCCGCTCGGGCGTTGGAGCGGGTGATGGGAATCGAACCCACGTCTAAAGCTTGGGAAGCTGCCGTTCTACCATTGAACTACACCCGCGTTCAGCGCCGATTATAGAAGCAGAGCCACCCCATCCTACTGCGGCTTCTTCGCCATCAAAAACAGCACCGACCCCGACCCCGCCACCAGCGCCAGCACCGTGAACCCCGCGCGGTAGTTGCCCGTCACGTCCGCGAACATCCCCGCCACCATCGGCCCAGCCACCTGACCGATCGCGATGATGAACGCCGACAGGCCCATGATCATCCCAATCGCCTGCAGGCCGAAATAGTCCGCGCGCATGGCCTGCATCAGCGGCCCGCGCAGGCCCCAGGCCACCCCATGCAGCACGGCGAAGCCGCCCACCAGCAGCGGGTGCGTGCCGCCGTAGGTGAGCAGTAGCAGACCACCCATGTGGCCGACCATGCAGGCGGCCGCCACATGGCGCTTGTCCCAACGGTCGCCGATGACCCCGCCGGCCAGCACGCCGACGGCTTGCGCCACCGTCATCAACGTGATGACCAGCGATGCCTGCGCCACCGAGTAGCCCAGGCCTTCCTTCATGTGCGAGATGGCGTGCACGTTCACGGCCGTCACCACCAGCAGGGCGAAGCCGTGCGCCAGGGCCAGCAGCCAGAACGCGCGGGTGCGCAACGCCTCGCGCGCGCTGAACTCGCGTTGCGGTGGCTCATATGGGCCGTCGGCGTCGACTTCATTGTGCGGCGGTACGGGCGGCAGGCCATCCACTGTCTCGCCCATCTCGGCGGGCGAGCGGCGCACCACGCGAGCCAGTGGCAGCCCCGCCACGATGACCAGCACGCCCGAGCCGAAGGCAGTGACGCGCCAGCCGTAGGTCTGCATGACCCATCCCACGAGCGGCAGCACGATGCCGCCCAGCGCCAGCCCCAGGCTCATGATGGACAGCGCGCGCGCCCGCTTGCGATGGAACCAGTGGACCACCGCGACGGTGAGGGGGAAGTACCCGCAGAGGCTGGCGCCGACGGCGATCAGCACGATGGCGCCGTAGAAGCCGCCGATGGTGTCGATCTGGCTGAGCGCCATGAAGCCGAGGCCGAAGAGCACGATGCCCGCTTGAATGATCGCGCGGGGGCCGAAACGGTCAATGATCCAGCCCAGCGCGGGGCCGAGCAGCGCGCCCTCGATCGATTGCAGCGCGGCGCCGCCGGACAGGGCCGTCTTGCTCCAGCCCTTCTCGTCGGACAGCACCGCCACATAGGCGCCGAAAGCCTGCAGCAGCAGGCCACCGATCAGCAGCTGGATGCCCGCTGCGGCGCCGACGATCTTCCATCCGTAGAAGATTTTCAAACGAGCGCTCGCATCGACATCCGCGCAAGTTTAGCCGCGGATTCGAAGTGAGTACGCTCGTTTTACTTCGGCACGGTCACTTCAACACATCGCCGATGCACAGGTACTTCATCTCGACGTATTCGTCCATGCCGTGGTGCGATCCTTCGCGGCCGAGACCCGACTGCTTCACGCCGCCGAAGGGCACGTGCTCGGTCGCGATGATGCCCACGTTGATGCCGACCATGCCGTATTCCAGCGCCTCGCTGACGCGGAAGATGCGGCCCACGTCGCGGCTGTAGAAGTAGCTGGCCAGGCCGAACTCGGTGTTGTTCGCAGCCTCGATCGCCTCCTGCTCGGTCTTGAACTTGAAAACGGGCGCCACCGGGCCGAAGGTTTCTTCCTTCGCGCACAGCATGTCGCCCGTGGCATCGGCGATCACCGTGGGCTGGAAGAACTGGCCCTTCAGCTTCTTGCCGCCCACCGTCACCCGCCCGCCTCGGGAGAGGGCGTCCGCCACGTGGCGCTCCACTTTCTCGACGGCCGCATCTTCGATCAGCGGGCCTTGCACCACACCGTCCTCGAAGCCGTTGCCGACCTTCAGCGCCTCGACCTTGGCCGAGAACTTCTTGACGAACTGGTCGTACACGCCTTCCTGCACATAGATGCGGTTGGCGCACACGCAGGTCTGGCCGGCGTTGCGGTACTTGCTGGCCATTGCGCCTTCGACGGCGGAATCGACATCCGCGTCATCGAACACGATGAAGGGCGCGTTGCCGCCCAGCTCCAGGCTGAGCTTCTTGACCGTCGGTGCGCTTTGCGCCATCAGGATGCGGCCAACTTCCGTGGAGCCGGTGAAGCTGATGTGGCGAACAACATCGCTCGCGCAGAACACCTTGCCCACGGCGATGCTGTTGGCGCCGTCGGCGGTGAGCAGGTTCAGCACGCCAGCCGGGATGCCGGCACGGATGGCGAGTTCCGCAGCAGCCAGCGCCGTCAGGGGCGTGAGCTCGGCGGGCTTGATGACGACGGGGCAGCCGGCGGCCAGGGCCGGCGCGACCTTGCGCGTGATCATCGCCAGCGGGAAGTTCCAGGGCGTGATGGCGGCGCATACGCCGATCGGCTGGCGGATCACCATCAGGCGGCGGTTGTTGTCGAACTGGGGCAGGGTTTCGCCGTTGACGCGCTTGGCCTCCTCGGCGAACCATTCCACGAAGCTCGCGCCGTAGGCGACTTCGCCCTTGGCTTCGGGGAAGGGCTTGCCCTGCTCGGCCGTCATGATGCGGCCCAGGTCTTCCTGGTTGGCCATCAGCAGGTCGTACCACTTGCGCAGGATGATGCTGCGCTCCTTGGCCGTCTTGGTGCGCCAGGCCGGCCAGGCGGCGTTGGCGGCGGCGATGGCGGCTTCGGCTTCCTTCGGGCCCAGGTTGGCCACGTCGGCCAGCTTGGCGCCGTTGCTGGGGTCATTGACGTCGAAGCGTGAAGCCCCCTTGACCCATTCGCCGTTGATAAGGGCGTCGGTCTTGAGGAGGGTGGGGTCCTTCAGCAGGGCGAGGGGGGATGTTTTCATATCCATGGATTGCCTTCTTTCTCTACAACAGTGATGACTCTCACCGATAGCGTACACCCGGAAGCACACACAGCATTTCGTAGGCGAGATTAGCGCCCAGCAAGGCCGTGTTGCCGCTGGGATCGTACGCCGGCGCCACCTCGACCAGGTCGCCACCGACCACGTTCAGCCCACGGCAGCCGCGCACGATCTCCAGCGCCTGGGGCACGGTGAGGCCGCCGATCTCCGGTGTGCCGGTGCCGCCCGCGAACGCCGGGTCCACCCCGTCGATGTCAAAGGTGATGTACACCGGCTGGCTCGGCCCGACGCGCTCGCGCACCTGTGCCATCAGCGGGGCGAGCGACTGGTACCAGACTTCGTGGGCCTGCACGAGGGTGAAGCCCTGGCGCCGCGGCCAGTCGAAGTCGTCGGCCTCATACCCGGTGCCGCGCAGGCCGATCTGCCAGACCTTGTCGCAGGCGAGCAGCCCTTCGTCCACCGCGCGGCGAAACGGCGTGCCGTGCGCTACGGTTTCACCGAACATCGTGTCGTTGACGTCGGCATGGGCATCGACGTGGACCAAAGCCACGGGGCCGTGCTTCTTCGCCATCGCGCGCAGTATGGGCAGCGCGATGGTGTGGTCGCCGCCCAGCGTGATCGGGCGGCAGTTCGCGGCCAGCACTTCGTCGTAGAAGGCCGTGATGATGTCCAGCGATTTGTCGAGCGAATAGGTGTTGATCGCAACGTCGCCCAGGTCGGCGACCTGCAGCGTGTCGAACGGCGCGGCGCCGGTGGCCATGTTGTAGGGCCGAAGCAGCGCTGACTCGGCGCGGATCTGGCGCGGGCCAAAGCGCGCGCCGGGGCGGTTCGAGGTGCCGATGTCCAGCGGCACGCCGACGAAGGCGGCGTCCAGCCCCTGCGGCGAGGTGGCGGCCGGCAGCCGCATCATCGTCGCCAGGCCCGCGAAGCGCGGCATCGCGTTGCCGCTTTGCGGCTGGTTGCGCGCGGTCATCTGGCTCGGCGGCCGCGCAGCCATTCCAGGACGAGCAGCAGGCTGGTCGTGAACAAAATCAATAGCGTGGCCACCGCGGCGATCGTGGGCGTGATGTTCTCGCGGATGCCGGTGAACATCTGCCGTGGCAGCGTCACTTGTTCCGGGCCGGCCAGAAAGAGCGTGACCACCACTTCGTCGAACGAGGTCGCAAAGGCGAACAGCGCGCCCGAGATCACGCCCGGTGCGATCACCGGCAGCGTCACGCGGAAGAAGGTGCGCAGCGGCCCCGCGCCGAGGCTGAGCGACGCGCGCACCAGGTTGTGGTTGAAGCCTTGCAGCGTGGCGAGCACGGTGGTCAGCACGAAAGGCGCGCCCAGCGCCGCGTGCACGACGATCAGGCCCGCGTAGCTGTCCACCAGACCCAGCGGCGCGAAGAACAAATAGGTGGCCACACCCACCACCACGATGGGCACCACCATCGGCGCGATCAGCACGCTCATCAGCGCGCCCTTGTACGGAAAGTCGGTGCGCGCCAGACCCACGGCGGCCAGTGTGCCCAGCACGGTGGCGATCACCGTCGCCAGTGGCGCGACGATGAAGCTGTTGCGCGCAGCGCGTATCCAGTCGCCCGAGGTAAACAGGTTCTCGTACCACTTGAGCGACCAGCCCGGGATGGGATAGACGAGGAACGACGAATCCGAGAAGGACAGAGGCACGATCACCGCGATCGGCACCAGCAAAAAGGCCAGCACCGCGACGCAGGCGACGCGCAACGCCCACCAGCCGAGTTTGTCCAGCGGAGTGGCGTAGGCGGGGAAGTTGGGCAGCACGAGCTTCATGACATCAGCCCAGGTTCATTTCTGATTTGACGACGCGTCGGTACATCGCATACAGCACCAGTGTCGCGGCCAGCAGCAGCGCGCCGAGCGCGGCAGCCATGCCCCAGTTGACGTTCACGTTGGTGTACTGCGCCACGTAATACGACAGCATCTGGTCGTCCGCGCCGCCGAGCAGGGCGGGCGTCACGTAGTAGCCGATGGCGAGGATGAACACGAGCAGGCCACCGGCGCCGATGCCGGGGTAGGTCTGCGGCACATACACGCGGAAGAACGCCGCCAGCGGTGAGCTGCCCAGCGAGATGGCTGCCCGCAGGTAGGTCGGCGGCACGCCCTTCATCACGCTGTACAGCGGCAAGATCATGAAGGGCAGCAGGATGTGCACCATGGCGATGATGACGCCGGTGCGATTGAACAGCAGCGCGAGTGGCTGCTCGATGAGACTGAGCGCCATCAGTGCGCGGTTGACGAGGCCGGCCGATTGCAGCAGCACGATCCAGGCCGCCACGCGCACCAGGATCGAAGTCCAGAACGGCACCAGCACCAAAATCATCAGAACATTGGCGCGCCGCGCCGGCAGGGTGCTGAGCCAGTACGCCAGCGGGTAGCCGAGCAGCAGGCACCACAGCGTCACCACGGCGCTGATGCCGAAGGTGCGCGCGAGGATGCTGCCGAACACGCGCTGGTCGGGCGGCATGCGCTCGATGGCGCCCTGGGCATCGCGGCGCAAATCCACCGAGGCGAGCAAGTAGTCGCCCGTCCAACGTGAGGCGTTCTTGGCGATCGCCTGCCAGTACTTGGGCTCGGTCCATCGCTCGTCCACCGCGACGAGGCGCGCCTTGACGTCGGCGGGGCCGGAGGCGCCCTCGAGCGGCAGGGCCTTGTAGGTGTTCATGACCAGTGAGCGGGCGCCGGCCACTTCGGAATTGAGGCGGCGCGCCAGCGCACCCGCATCGGCGCGGTCCGGCAGCGCGCCGAGGTCCGCCGCGATGGCGGCGAACGCCTCGGGCGGCGGCACGCCCTCGCGGTTCCAGGCCTGCAGCGCCACCACGGTGCGCGGCAGCGCAGTGGCCACTTCCGGGTTTTCGACCGCGCGCTTGAGCAGCGCGGCGATCGGCACGAGGAAGGTGGCCAGCAGGAAGAGGAGCAGCGGCAGCGTGAGCGCCAGGGCGCGCAGCCTGCGCCGCCGCTCGCCGCGCGATACGGACTGCCGCAGCGCGCGCGCGTCGGCGATGCCGGGGAGGGTGAGGGTGGTCATGATATTTGTCATGCCGGACTTGATCCGGCATCCATCGTTGAGTGCGGGTGCGGTGGGATGGATTGCGGGTCAAGCCCGCAATGACAACCTGGGGCCCGCAATGACAACCTCCATTACTGCGTGGCCCATGCTGCGAAACGCTTTTCCAGCTCTTCGCCCTGGTCGGCCCAGAACTTCACGTTGAACTGCACTGCGGTCTTGGCGTTCTGCGGCGCCGTCGGCAGGTTGGCCAGCACCTTCGGGTCGAGCTTGCCCAGCGCCTTGTTGTTGGTCGGGCCGTAGGCGATGTTGCGCGCGTACTCGGCCTGCGCTTCGGGCGAGCTGGCGAAGGCGATGAACTTCAGCGCGGCGTCCTTGTTGGGCGTGCCCTTGGTGATGGTCCAGTAGTCCAGGTCGTAGATGCCGCCGGTCCAGGTGATCTTGAGGTTCTTGCCTTCGCGGGCGGCGGCGTCGATGCGGCCGTTGTAGGCGGTGCTCATCACCACGTCGCCGGCCACGAGGAACTGCGGCGGCTGCGCGCCGGCTTCCCACCACTGGATGTTGGGCTTGAGCTCGGTGAGCTTCTTGAACGCGCGATCGGCGCCTTCCTTGGTGGCGAGCACCTTGTAGACGTCGGCCGGTGCGACGCCGTCGGCCATCAGCGCGAATTCGACGTTGTAGCGCGCGCCCTTGCGCATGCCGCGCTTGCCGGGGAATTTCTTCACGTCCCAGAAGTCGGCCCAGGTGACCGGCGGCGTTTTGAGCTTGTCGGCGTTGTAGGCCATGACGGTGGACCACACGAAGATGCCGATGCCGCATTCGGTGACGGCTGCGGGCAGGAAGTCGCCCTTGGCGCCGATCTTCGAGTAATCGAGCTTCTCGAACAGGCCCTCGTCGCAGCCGCGCGCCACGTCGGGCGATTCGACCTCGACGATGTCCCAGGTGACCTTCTTGGTCTCGACCATGGCCTTGATCTTGGCCTGCTCGCCGTTGTATTCGACCGGCACGACCTTGATGCCGCTCTTTTCGATCGGCTCGTAGAACGCCTTCTTCTGCGCGTTCGCGTTCGCGCCGCCGAAGTTGACGACTGTCAACTGCGTCTGCGCCAGCGCCGGCAGCATGACCGCCGCGAAGGCGGCGATAGCGAGGGGTTTGAAGTTCATGCGTGTCTCCTGGGTTGAAAGGGAAAGGGTCAGAGATAGATGCGAAGGTGCTCTTCGGCGGCGTACAACAGGATGGCCTCGCCGCGCGCCGGCACGTCGTGCAGGCCCAGCGGCAGCTTCACGGTGGCTTCGGGCTGACCGGGCACGGAGCAGCGCAGCCGCAGGTGGTCGCCGAAGTAGATGACGTCGTTGACCGTCGCTTCGAAGGTGTTGGCCTGGTTCAGAATGCCGGTCAGTTCGATCCGCTCGGGGCGGATGCAGCAGCGCACGGCGTCACCTATGTTCGCGCCGTTGACGTTGACGCCGGTCACGCGACACCCGTTGGCCAGCCCGACGACGCATGCAGCGCCGGCACTGCCGACCACCACGCCGTCCAGGATGGTGTTGTCGCCCACGAAGCTGGCGACGAAGCGGTTGGCCGGGGTCTCGTACAGGCGATCGACGCGGTCCAGTTGCTGCACCATCCCATCGTTGAACACCGCCACGCGGTCCGACATCGTCAGCGCTTCCGACTGGTCGTGCGTTACGTAGACAAAGGTCACGCCCAGGCGGCGATGCAGTTCCTTCAGCTCGATCTGCATGTGCTCGCGCAGTTGCTTGTCCAGCGCGCCCAGCGGCTCGTCCATCAGCACCAGCTGCGGCTCGAACACCAGCGCGCGCGCCAGCGCCACGCGCTGCTGCTGCCCGCCCGAGAGCTGCCCCGGATAGCGTGAGCCCAGCGCGCCGAGCTGCACCATGTCCAGCGCCGTGGCGACCTTCGTTTTCTGGTCCGTGCCCTTGATGCCGCGTACGCTGAGCGGATAGGCGACGTTCTCTTCCACCGTCATGTGCGGGAACAGCGCATAGTTCTGGAACACCATGCCGAAGTTGCGCTTATGCGGCGGCGTGCGCGTGATCGGCACGCCAGACAGGCTGATCTCGCCCGTGGTCGGTGATTCGAAACCGGCCAGCATCATCAGCGTGGTGGTCTTGCCGGAGCCCGAGGGCCCGAGCAGTGTGAGGAACTCGCCGCGCCGGATCTCGAGGTTCAAGTCGCGCACGACCAGCGCGCTGCCGTCGTAAGTCTTGTTCACGTCGGTGAAGCTGACCAGCGGCGGCTGCAGCAGCTTGAGCGCGGGCGCGCGCGCCGCGCCATCGCGCTGCTGCGCGTCGGGTGAAGCGAGTGTGGTGGGTTGCATGGCTGCCTCAGGCGGCGCAGGCGTTCAGGCAGTCGCCGAGGAGGCCAACGCCTTCATCCAGCAGCGCGTCGCTGGCCGTGAGCGGCACCAGGATGCGCACCACATTGCCCCAGGTGCCGCAGGTGAGCAGGATCAGCCCGCGCTTGCCGGCTTCGGCCGCGATGCGCTTGGCCAGATCGGCGTCGGGCTGGTTCACGTCACCCTCCCGGCACACCTCGAAGGCAACCATCGCGCCCAGGCCGCGCAGCGCGGTCATCGAGCGGTGGCGCTGCGCCAGTGTTTTGAGCGCGGAGGTCAGGCGCTCGCCCACGGCGTGCGCGCGCTGCAGGATGTTCTCTTTCTCGAACACGTCCAACACGGCCAGCGCCGCGGCGCAGCCGATGGGGCTGCCCGCGTAGGTGCCGCCCAGGCCGCCGGGCGCGGGCGCATCCATGATCTCGGCGCGGCCGATCACCGCCGACAGCGGGAAGCCCCCCGCGAGCGACTTGGCGACGGTGGTCAGGTCCGCCGCCACGCCCATCTGCTCCATCGCAAACCAGGTGCCGGTGCGGCCCGCGCCGGTCTGCACTTCGTCGGCGATCAGCACGATGCCGTGCGTGTCGCACAGCTCGCGCAGGCGCTGCATCAATTGCGGGGGCGCTACGTTAAAGCCGCCTTCGCCCTGCACGGGCTCGATGATGATGGCTGCCACCCGCGCGGCTTCGATGTCGTTGCGGAAGATCGCCGCGATCGACGCCATGGCGTCATCCACCGTCACGCCGCGAGCCGCTTCCGGGAAGACAGCGTGGAACACATCGGCGGGGAAGGGGCCGAAGCCCGTCTTGTATGGCGCGACCTTGCCCGTCATGCCCAGGGTGAGGAGCGTGCGGCCGTGGTAGCCGCCGCCAAAGGCGATGACGCCAGGGCGCCCGGTGTGGGCGCGCGCGATCTTGACGGCGTTCTCGACGGCTTCGGCGCCAGTGGTCAGGAAAATGGTTTTCTTCGCGAAGTCGCCGGGGGCCATGGCGTTGAGCCGCTCCGCCAGTTCGATGTACGGCTCATAGGGCAGTACCTGGAAGGCGGTGTGCGTGAAACGGTCGAGCTGCTCCTTCACCGCGGCGATCACCGCTGGGTGGCGGTGGCCGGTATTGAGCACGGCAATGCCGCCGGCGAAGTCGATGTAGCGCCGGCCCTCGACGTCGTACACCTCGGCATTCTCCGCGCGGGCGGCGAAGATCGGGTAGGCATGGCCGACGCCACGGGGCACGGCAGCTTGGCGGCGGGCCATCAGCGCGGCGTTGGTCAGGTGAAGCTCTCGTTGCATGTCATTCCTTTCGGGTTGGCATGACTGTAGGCAGAGAGCGCTAGGACTAACATATACAGATGCGCCTGTACGGCCGATGCACTGTGCTGGTCCCGCGGCCTGTACATATAAACCCTTAGCATTCCCCGATGTTCACGCTCGACAGCAGCCTGCCTATCCCCCTGGTGACCCAGATCGTGGAAGGCTTTCGCCGCATGATCGAGGACGGCCAGCTGCGCGCCGGCGCCAAGCTGCCGTCGATCCGGCAGTTCGCGCACTCGCACGAGGTGAGCGTCTACACGGTGGTGGATGCGTACGACAGGCTGGTGGCGCTGGGGTTTTTCGCGTCGCGCCCGCACTCGGGTTTTTTCGTGCGCAGCCGCGCCACCGGCGCCCTGGCGCAGACCAGTACACGCGGCAACTACACCTTCGACTCGATGTGGTACATGCGCCGCATTTTCGAGAACCGTGCTCTGCGCAGCAAACCGGGCTGCGGCTGGCTGCCCAGCGATTGGCTCTTCGCGGACGGGCTCAAGAAGAGCCTGCGCAACCTTGCCACCGAAGACATCGACCTGGGCGGCTACGGCGAGCCCAAGGGCTACCCGCCGCTGCGCCAGCTGGTGCGCGACTTCCTGGCCGAACACGAAGTGGCCGCCACGGCCGAGCAGGTGCTGCTGACGCAGGGCTCCAGCCAGGCGCTGGACCTGGCCGCGCGGCGCCTGGTGCGCGCCGGCGACGCCGTGCTGGTCGACGAGCCGGGCTACGCCAACCTGCTCTCGTCGCTTCGCTTCCTGCGCGCGCGCCTGATCGGCGCGCCGCGCACGCCGCAAGGGTGGGACCTGGACGTGCTGGAAGCGCGCATCAAGCAGCACCGGCCCAAGGTCTTCTTCACCCAGCCGCGGCTGCAGAGCCCGACCGGGTCCACCGCGCAGCTATCGCACCTGCACCGCGTGCTGCAGCTGGCGGAGAAGTACGACTTCGTCATCGTCGAGAACGACATCTACGTGGATTTGGACCCGGAGCCCAGGCCGTCACTGGCCAGCCTGGACCAGCTGGAGCGGGTCGTCTACATCAGCAGCTACTCCAAGACCATCTCGCCCAACATCCGCGTCGGCTACATGGCGGCCCAGGCCGACTTGCTGGAGGACTTGGCGCAGATGAAGATGCTGTCGGGGCTCACGTCCTCCGAGTTCTCCGAGCGGCTGGCGTACGGCGCCCTGGTGGACGGCCGCTGGCGCAAGCATCTGAAGGGCGTGCGCGAGAAACTGGCGCAGGCACACCAGCAGGTGGCGAATGGCTTGCTGGATATGGGCTTCGAGCTGTTCTGCGAGCCCAAGGCGGGGATGTTTCTATGGGCGAAGCACCCGGGCCTGGCCAGCGCCGCGGAGCTGTCGTACAAGGCGGCGGAGAACGACATCATGCTGGGGCCGGGGCATTTGTTTTCTATCGATCTCGCGCCGGGGCCGTGGTTGCGGTTTAACGTGGCTTACTGCACGGATGGGGCGGTGTTTGCGTTTTTGAGGGGGGAGGGGTTGCGGTGAGTTGGACAACTCACCCCAAACCTATAATTAAAAGTTCAGCTGAATCAAGCATTTACGTGCGCCGCACCACAAGGTGCGCCGCACGCCCCCCAAAGCACAAGATGAGCAACCCCAAATTCACCGTCGCCGACATCCGCAAGACCTTCCTGGACTTCTTCGCGTCCAAGGGGCACACCGTGGTGCCCTCCAGTCCGCTGGTGCCGGGCAACGACCCCACGCTGATGTTCACCAACTCGGGCATGGTTCAGTTCAAGGACGTGTTCCTGGGCACCGACAAGCGGCCCTACGTACGCGCTGCGTCCGTGCAGGCCTGCCTGCGCGCGGGTGGCAAGCACAACGACCTGGAGAACGTGGGCTACACGGCGCGGCACCACACTTTCTTCGAGATGCTGGGCAACTGGAGCTTCGGTGATTACTTCAAGCACGACTCGCTGGTGTGGGGCTGGGAGCTGCTGACGCAGGTCTACAAGCTGCCCGCCGACAAGCTGTGGGCCACGGTGTACATCGACGACGACGAGGCCTACGACATCTGGACCAAGGTGATCGGCCTGCCGCCCGAGCGCGTGGTGCGCATCGGCGACAACAAGGGCGCCAAGTACGCCTCCGACAATTTCTGGATGATGGCCGACACCGGCCCCTGCGGCCCGTGCTCGGAAATTTTCTATGACCATGGCCCCCACATTCCTGGCGGCCCCCCCGGCAGCCCCGACGCCGATGGCGACCGCTACATCGAGATCTGGAACCACGTGTTCATGCAGTTCGACATGCAGCCCGACGGCAGCGTGAAGAACCTGCCCGCGCCCTGCGTTGATACCGGCATGGGCCTGGAGCGCCTCGCCGCGATCCTGCAGCACGTGCACAGCAACTACGAGATCGACATCTTTGACCAGTTGATCCGCGCCGCCGCGCGTGAGACCGGCGAGAAGGACCTGTCGAACCCGTCACTGCGCGTGATCGCCGATCACGTGCGCGCCACGTCGTTCCTGGTGAGCGACGGCGTGATCCCCAGCAACGAAGGCCGTGGCTACGTGCAGCGCCGCATCATTCGCCGTGGCATCCGCCACGGCTACAAGCTGGGCAAGAAGACCCCGTTCTTCCACAAACTGGTCCCCGATCTTGTTCGCCTGATGGGCGATGCCTACCCGAACCTGCGCGCCAATGAGAAGAAGATCATCGAGACGTTGAAGGCGGAGGAAGAGCGCTTCTTCGAGACGCTGGAAAACGGCATGGAAATATTGGACGCCGCGTTGGCCGGTGGCAAGAAGGTGCTGCCGGGCGATGTGGCCTTCAAGCTGCACGACACCTATGGCTTTCCGCTCGACCTCTCGGCCGACGTGTGCCGCGAGCGCGGCGTGACGGTGGACGAGGACGGCTTCAACGCCGCCATGGACAAACAAAAGGCTGCCGGCCGCGCGGCCGGCAAGTTCAAGATGGACCGCGCGCTCGAATACGCGGGCATCAGCAATGTGTTCACCGGTTACGAGAAGCTCGAAGAGCCGGCGACAGTGGTCGCCCTGTACTCGGAAGGCGCCGCCGTGAACCAGCTGCAGTCGGGTCAGGTCGGCATCGTCGTGCTGAACACGACGCCGTTCTATGCCGAATCGGGCGGGCAGGTTGGCGACGAGGGTGTCCTCGATGGCAAGAGCGCGAGCTTCAAGGTCGACGACACGCAGAAGATCAAGGGCGACGTGTACGGCCACCATGGCACGCTGGCTTCGGGCGTGCTGAAAGTGGGTGATGCCGTCACGGCCAAGGTGGACATGGCCAAGCGCCACGCCACCATGCGCAACCACAGCGTCACGCATCTGATGCACAAGGCGCTGCGTGAAGTGCTGGGCGACCATGTGCAGCAGAAGGGCTCGCTCGTCGACGCCGACAAGACGCGCTTCGATTTCGCGCATAACAACCCGGTCACCCCCGAGCAGGTCCGCGAAATCGAAAGGCGCGTCAATGCCGAAATCCTGGCCAACCAGGAAACGATGGCTCGCGTGATGGAGATCGAGGCGGCAAAGGCCACTGGCGCGATGATGCTGTTTGGCGAGAAGTACGGCGACACGGTGCGGGTGCTGGACATCGGCTCCAGCCGCGAGCTGTGCGGCGGCACGCACGTGCAGCGCACCGGCGACATCGGACTTTTCAAGGTGGTGAGCGAAGGCGGCGTGGCCGCGGGCATCCGGCGGATCGAGGCGGTGACGGGCGCGAACGCATTGGCCTACCTGCAACAGCTCGAATCGACCGTCAATCGCGTGGCCGGCACCTTGAAGGCTGCCCCCAGCGAGTTGCAGAACCGCGTGACGCAGGTGCTAGACCAGGTCCGCACGCTGGAGAAAGAAGTCGCCCAGCTCAAAGGCAAGCTCGCTTCCTCCCAAGGCGATGAACTGGTGTCACAGGCCGTGGACGTCAAGGGCATCAAGGTGCTGGCCGCGCGCCTGGACGGCGCCGACGCCAAGACCTTGCGCGACACGATGGACAAGCTCAAGGACAAGCTCAAGACGGCGGCCATCGTGCTGGCCGCGGTCGAAGGCGGCAAGGTCCAGATCGCGGCCGGCGTCACTGCCGACAGCATGGGCAAGGTCAAGGCCGGCGAGCTGGTGAACTTCGTGGCCCAGCAAGTGGGCGGCAAGGGCGGCGGCAAGCCCGACATGGCAATGGCCGGCGGCACTGATCCGGCCAAGCTCACCGGCGCGCTGCAGTCCGTGCAGGCTTGGGTTGCGGAACGCGCGTAAGTGGCTGTCATTGCGGGCTTGACCCGCAATCCATGGTGGCGTGCAAGCGATCATGGATGCCGGATCAAGTCCGGCATGACAGTCCTTGTGGGCCTCAGCGCACGATCTTTCCGTCCGGCGTGATCGTCACCAAATCGATCGCGCGCACCGAATCGCGCACGCCCGCGCGCAGGTTGATGCGGAAACCCCCCACGTCGTAGTCGGTCATCGTGCCCATTGCGCGTTGCAGGCCGGCCGTGTCCGAGCCCTTGCCGGCGCGGCGCACTGCTTCGGCCAGCGCCTTGGCGGCGATGAAACCTTCCAGGCTCTCGTAGGAGGGGGATTGGTCGGAGTTGTCGATCGCTGCGAGGTATTCCTTGACGATGGGCGTGGCCGAGCTGCGCGGCGACGGCACCACCTGCGACACCACGACACCGCCAATCTCCTTGCCCAGAGCAGTGAAGAGCGGATCGATGCCAACCACCGAGAAATTCAGGAATGCGCCCGCATAGCCCGTCTTGCGCATCTTGCGAATGAAGGCGGCGGTGGAGTTGAAAAGCGACACCTGGATGATGGCCTGCGGGTTGCCCTTGGTGAGCGCGGCCACTGCGGCATCGACCTTGTCGCTGTTCACCGGCACGAAGGCCGAGCCCACCAGCGGTGGCAGCTTCAGTTCGGTGATGGCCAGGTTGACGGCGGCCAGCCCGGCGCGGCCCATCGCGTCGTCTTCGGCCAGCACGGCGATACGGGTCTGCCCCAGCGTCGCGCAGTGGCGCACCATTTTGAAGGCTTCGTCCGCCATGCTGGGTCGCACGTGGAACACGTTGGTGTGCTTGCCATCGCGCAGCACGTCGGAGGCGGCAAAGGGCGCGAAGAAAATCGCACCTTGCTTGGTGGCGACATCGGCGCCCGCGTCGCTGCTGGCCGTGCCGACGAAGCCGAACAACACGTCGGCGCCATCGGCGAGCATCTTCTTCGCGTTCGCACCGGCCTTGGCGGGGTCATAGCCGTCATCGAGTTGGCGCAGCTCGAATTGCAAGCCGGTGGTGTTCTTGCGCGCGTTGAACGCGTCGACGTAGAGCTTGGCGCCGGCGGCGAAGGCCAGGCCGATTTCGCTGGCAGCGCCCGTGAGCGGCACCGACTGGCCCAGCACGATCTTGCGCGGCGCCGCCCCCTTCGCTTGCGCCCACGCGCTGCCGATGCCCAGCCCCGCCAAACCGGCAGCGACCGCCGTTTCCAGGATCGACCTGCGTCCTGTGTTGATATTCATAGGCAACTTCTCCCCGAACGGTGCAAATGCAATGGCCACGATACTCCAGGGCCGATACCCCGACAATTGGGAAATGGAGCAGCCGTCGAACGAACGTATGCAAGTTGGGCACACCAGGCGAACATTTCTGCGAATGGCGGCCGTTTGCGCGCCATTGCAGGCCTTGCCGCGCGCAACGCATGCCGCTGAAATCGTCGGTTGGCCCGCACGGCAGCCGCCCGTGCCGCTCGATGCCGTCGATCTGTCGGGCCGCTCGTGGAACCTGCCGGCGTTGCGTGGGCGTGGCGTCCTGCTGAACTTCTGGGCCAGCTGGTGCGAGCCCTGCCGCGCGGAAATGCCGACGCTGCAACAACTGGCTGATTTCTACGGTGATGACCGACTGGCCGTGCTGGCGTTGAATTTCAAGGAGGCGCCCGCGGTCGCGGCACGCTTCGCCGCCCGGACGCAGCTCAAATTGCCCATCCTGATGGACCCCAACGGCGAGATGGCGCGACGTTGGCAGGTGAAGGTGTTTCCCACGACGATCCTCATCGGCGCCGACGGCCGCCCGCGCTGGCGCGTGCGTGGCGAAATGGAATGGACTGGTCAGGAGGCAGGCCGCCTGGTCGAGGGACTCTTCTCCTGAACCCCGATAATTGAAAGCTTTGCCCGCTAACCCCCTTGAGCTCATGCATTCACGACGCCACTTTCTCGGAACTTCCGTCGCCGCCCTGGCCTGGCCCCTCTCCGCGGCTGCGCAGGCTCGCCAGTTCGATCCTCGTCCCGGCGAGTGGCGGACCTTCGAAGTAACGACTCGCGTCGATGTGCTGGAGTCGCGTGGCGCCACGCGCGTGTGGCTGCCGGTGCCCTCCGTGGACACCGAGTGGCAGCGATCGCTGGAAAGCGCCTTCGCCAGCAACGGCCGCGCGCGAATGACCAGCGATGCGCGCGAAGGTGTGCGGATGGTGCTCGCCGAGTTCGACGCCGGGCAGGCGCAGCCTTTCGTCGAAGTGACCAGCCGCGTGCAGACGCGCAGCCGCGCGGCCGACGGGTCAGGCAGCGCCGAGCGCCTGGACGCCGCGTCGTCGAACCACTGGCTGCGGCCCACGGCGCTGATCCCCACGGACGGCATCGTGCGCAGCACGGCGCTGGCCGCCACCCGCGGCGCCCGCGGCGACGAGGAGAAGGCGCGCGCGGTGTACGACTGGGTCGTGGCCAACACGCACCGCGAGCCCAAGGTGCGCGGCTGCGGCGAGGGCGACATCAAGACGATGCTGGAAACGGGGAACCTGGGCGGCAAGTGCGCCGACCTCAACGCGCTGTTCGTGGGCCTGTGCCGCTCGGTTGGCGTCCCGGCCCGCGATGTCTACGGCTTGCGCCTCGCACCTTCGGCGTTCGGCTACAAAGAGCTGGGTGGCAACTCCGCCAGCCTCAAGGGCGCGCAGCATTGCCGCGCCGAAGTGTTCCTGAAAGCGCGCGGCTGGATGGCGATGGATCCGGCGGACGTGGCCAAGGTGATGCGCCTTGAAACGCCGCAATGGCTCAGGACGACAGACCACCCCGTGGTCGCACCGGTGAATCGCGCGCTGTTCGGCGGCTGGGAGGGCAACTGGGTTGCGTGGAACACCGCGCACGACATCGCATTGCCGAACTCGAAGGGCCCGAAGCTGGGATTCTTCATGTACCCTACCGGCGAAAACGCCGACGGCCGCTTCGATTCCTATTCGCCCGACGACTTCAAGTACCAGATCACGGCGCGGGAGTTGCCGGCCGTTTCCTGAACACAAGATCCCACACCCCGTGGCCTAGCTTGAGGCCGCGGTTTTCGAACTTGGTCAGCGGGCGATAGTGCGGACGCTCGGCGTAGGCTTGGGCGGTGTTCTCAAGCTGCGGCTCGGCGGACAGCACTTCGAGCATCTGCTGCGCATAGGGCTGCCAGTCGGTGGCGCAATGGATGTAGCCGCCGGTTTGCAGGCGTGAGGCCAGCCGCGCCACCAATGGCGGCTGGATCAGGCGGCGCTTGTTGTGGCGCAGCTTGTGCCATGGGTCGGGAAAGAACACATGCACGCCCGCCAGGCTTTGCGCGGGCAACATGTGATCCAGCACCTCAACGGCGTCGTGCGGCACGATGCGGATGTTGGACAGGCCCTTCTCGCCGATGCGCTTGAGCAGGGCGCCCACGCCGGGCTCGTGTACTTCGCAACAGAGGAAGTTGTTCTCCGGCATCAGCGCCGCGATATGCGCCGTGGCCTCGCCCATGCCGAAGCCGATTTCGAGGATCGTGGGCGCCTCGCGGCCGAAAGCGGCCTTGAAGTCAAGGGGCTTGGCTTGGTAGGGAAGCAGGAAGCGCGGGCCCCATTCGGTGTAGGCCTTGGCCTGCCCGGTGGTGGTGCGGCCCGCGCGGCGCACGAAGCTGCGGATGGCGCGCGGATGGGCCACGCCTTCGGGCGCGGCGCCGGGGGAAGTGGTGGGGGAGGGAGGGGGGGTATTGCCGGGGTCAGTCACGGGGCCGATTGTAGGAGTCGCGCCATTGCGCCAGCCACGCGGCCAGCGCATCGGCGACGATCCCCTGCTGCCGCGCCAGGCCCAGCGTGTTCGCGGCGGTATTGAGCGCGCGCAAGGGGTCAGTTAAATCGAGCGGCTGCGCGCCGTTCTGCTTGGAGAGTTTCTCGCCATTGGCGCCCAGCACCAGCGGGGTGTGCAAGTAACCCGGCGTGGGCAGGCCGAGCGCTCGCTGCAGCAGGATCTGTCGGGCGGTGTTGTCGGCGAGATCCTCGCCGCGCACGATCTGCGTGATGCCCTGCAGGCCATCGTCGACCACGACGGCGAGCTGGTAAGCCCACAGCCCGTCGGCGCGCCTGAGCACGAAGTCGCCGACCTCGCGTTCCACATGCTGCTGCTGCGGCCCAAGCCTGCGGTCGTGCCAGTTCACCACCTCATCGCGGGTGCGGAACCGCCAGGCCCGCGCCGGCCGCCCGCCGAGCCCTTTGCGGCACGTGCCCGGATACACCAATTCGCCGTGTCGCTCGTGTGCGCGGCCTTGCGCTGCCAGGGCCGACTCGATGTCCTTGCGCGAACAGGCGCAAGGGTAGGCGTGGCCATCATTCACGAGCCGGTCGAGCGCTTGCTGGTAGAAGGCGCCACGTTGCGATTGCCACAGCGGCGGTTCATCGGGAATCAACGAGCAGGCCGCGAGCTGTTGCAGGATGGTTTCGGCCGCCCCCGGCACGCACCGCGGCGTATCGACATCCTCGATGCGCACCAGCCAGCGGCCCCCATGCGCACGTGCATCCAGCCAACTCGCAAGCGCAGCGACGAGCGAGCCCGCATGCAGTGGCCCCGTGGGCGAAGGAGCGAACCGGCCGATGTACTTCGCCGCCACGCCAGCCTTTCTAGCCCTTGTGCACCGCCAGCGCGAGTTCCAGGCCCGAGATGAAGGCGTCTTCGACCCGGTGCCCCAGGCACCAGTCGCCGCAGGTGCCGATGCCGGACTTGCGATCCCATAGGTGGCTGCGGCCCAGCGGGTTCATGGTCTTGGCCCACATCCAGCGATGGACCTGTGCGAAAGACGGCTCGGCGTAGATGCCCGTCACTTCCGAGAAAGCCTTCAACAGCTTGGCCTGCACGCGCGGGCCGTCGTCGTTCAGGTGTTCCTGCGACCAGGCGGCGCTGGCCTGCACCGTCCAGCGCTCGATGCCGCTACGGCCGGGCTTGGACGACTCGCGTGCGAGCCAGGCGATGCGGTGGTGCGTGCTGAGGGCCGCATTCCATTGCGGCCCCAAATGGGTGAGTGTGGGCTGCTGCGCCTGGGGGTAGGCGAGCATCAGCGTCCAGCAGGGCGCCACTTCCACGTGTTGCATGTCCTTGGCCAGACCGGTCGACACGGCGGACGATTGGTTCAGCAGCGCGGCGGCCCGCGCGTGCGGGATCGCCAGAATCACGGCGTCGAAGCCGGAGTACACATGCACTGAATCCTGCGGGCCGCTGGTCTGCAGTTGCCAGCATTGGTGATCGAGCATGTCGCGCTCGATGCGCGTGACGAGGGTCTCGAGCACCACGCTTCCGGCCGCAGCGAGCGGTTCGGCCCAGTGGCGGGGCAGGGCGTCCATCGAGGGCACGGCTACCCAATGGGCCTCGGGCGCGGGCAGGGCCGCTTCGGCGACGCGGCCATGCGGGTCCAGCACGCGCACGGCATTCGCACTCCAGGGCTTGCACAGGCCCGGCGTGATCGCCAGCGCCTTCTGGAAGCGCGCGTCACGCACGGTGAAGTACTGCGTGCCATGATCGAACGTGCCAAAAGGCGTCTCGCAACTTGCGAGGCGCCCCCCGACGGTGGAGGATTTTTCCAGCACCGTCACGCGGTGTCCGGCCTGGGCGAGGGTTCGGGCGCAGGCCAGGCCCGCGATGCCCGCGCCGATGACGGCGATGTTTCTTGGTTGTTTAGCCATTTTGTGGTTCATTGTGGCACGCGGCGTGGATAGGGCCCTGGCGGGTCACGAGCGATGCCGTTCGAGCAATGCGCGCCGTGTCTTGGCGCTTTCGAGCTGGCCCAGCCACCACTGAAGGGCGCGGCCGGGGCTGGAGCTGCTTCGCCATGCATAACTGAGGCGAACCATCCTGTCGCTGCGCTGCACGTCCTTGATGACAAGTCTGCCGCTCTCGATGTACGGACGCGCCATCGGCTCGGGCACGAAGCCCGCGCCCAGGCCGCGCAGCTGCGCATCGAGTTTGGCGCGCATGGTCGGCACGGTGAACACGTCCTGTCCCGCGAGCAGGCCTCGCGTGATCGGCTGGCCGCGCTGAACGGAATCCGCCACCGCAACGGCGCGGTGCTTGAAGACGACTTCATCTTTCAGCGGGCCCTTGATGGCGGCAAGCGGATGGTGCGGCGCGACGGCGAACACGAATTTCACCTCGCCCAGGATGTTGCTCTGGATGCCGGAAGTCGTGCCGGTCTCGAGAGCCAGACCCAGCGCGAGGTCTGCCTGGCCCGAGCTCAAGGCCTCCAGCGTGCCGGACAGCGATTCGTCACGCATGCGCAGTCGGGTGCCGGGCGCGAGTTCGAAAAACGCCTGTGTGAGCTCCATCACCGTGGAGAGGGAAACGACGGTGTCCACCGCAATGGTCAGCTCCGACTCCCAGCCCGTGGCGACGCGCCGCACGCGATTGGCGACGGCGTCGATTTCCTGCAAAAGCCGCCCGCCCTCGCGCAGCAGCTCGGTGCCCGCTTCGGTCAGGCGCGCCTGGCGGGAGCTGCGGTCGAACAGCAGGACGTCGAGCGCGTCCTCGATCTGGCGGATGCGGTAGGTGACGGCGCTGGGCACGAGGTTGAGCTCGCGCGCGGCGGCCGCAAAGCTGCCCGCCTGTGCCACCGCTTCCAGCAGCGATAGCGCCTCGGGGGTGAGTACGTCACGGGCGGTGGGCATGAGGCGAAGGGCGGGAAATCATCATTCAGATTTTTTGCATGATGCCATCAAAACGGAGTGATCGGCGCAGGGCCCTGGCGCCCCTACATTGGAAACATCGCCGGAGCAACCTGAAAGACACGACATGCTGACCTTACGCAAATCACAAGACCGCGGCTGGGCCGACCACGGCTGGCTGAAGTCGTTCCACAGCTTCTCTTTCGCCAATTACTACGACCCGCAGCACATGGGGTGGGGCAACCTGCGCGTGATCAATGAAGACCGTATTGCCCCCGGCACCGGCTTCGGCACGCACGGCCATCGTGACATGGAAATCATCAGCTACGTGCTGGAGGGCAACCTCGCGCACAAGGACACGCTGGGCAACGTCAAGGGCATTCCCCCGGGCGACGTGCAGCGCATGAGCGCAGGCACCGGCGTGCAGCACAGCGAGTTCAACCATGCGCCGGATGAGACCACGCATTTCCTGCAGATCTGGATCGAGCCGAATGTCACGGGCATCCCCGCCAGCTACGAACAGAAGACGTTTGCCGATGCCGAAAAGCGCGGCCGGCTGCGCCTGGTGGCGTCGCCCGACGGCGCAGACGGCTCGGTCGTGATCCATGCCGACGCGCATGTGTACGCAGGGCTTTTCGACGGCGGCGCGAGCGCCACGCTGGCGCTGGACCCTTCGCGCAAAGGCTACGTGCATGTGGCTCGGGGCGAGATCGAAGTCAACGGCAAACGCCTCGTTACGGGCGATGCCATGAAGCTCGAAAACGAATCAGCAGTGACGCTGTCCAACGGAAATCAAGCAGAAGTGCTGGTGTTCGACCTGGCGCCGCGCTGATCCCCTTTCTTTTTTTTCACAACCTCACAGGAGTAATTTCATGAATACCACCACCCAAACGGCCGGACGCGCTTACGCCCCTGCCTCGACCGTAGCGCTGCAGGATACCTTCGCTCTCGTTGGCCGCCTGTTGCTGGCCTATATGTTCATTCCGGCCGGTTTCGGCAAGATCGCCGGATTTGCCGGTACTGTGGGTTATGCCGCCTCGGCCGGCCTGCCCCTGCCGGAAGTTGGCGTGGCAATTGCCCTGGCGATCGAACTGTTTGGCGGACTTGCGCTGTTGTTCGGCATTGGCACCCGCTGGGCCGCGCTGGCTCTGGCTGTGTTCACCGCCGTGGCATCGTTCTTCTTCCACAATTACTGGGCCATGCCGGCTGACCAGCAGATGATGCAGCAGCTCATGTTCGGCAAGAACCTCGCCATTGTCGGCGGTCTGCTCGCGTTCGCGGCCTTCGGCGCCGGCCGCCTCAGCATCGACGCCAAGCTGGGCAAGGCGTAAAGACCTGGATACACGTGGGGGCGTCACTGCCCCAATAATGGATCATGGCGATCCAACAGCAATTGACGGGGCAGGACAAAGACCTGGGCGGCGGCTTCGTGGTGCGAAGGCTGCTGCCCTCGGCGCGCCAGCGAAGCGTTGGCCCCTTCATCTTCTTCGATCACTTCGGCCCCGTGGAGGTGCCGCCAGAGGCGAATCACGATGTGCGGCCGCATCCGCACATCGGCCTCGCGACGGTGACCTACCTGTTCGACGGCGCAATGATGCACCGCGACAGCCTGGGCAGCGAGCAGTTGATCGAGCCCGGTGCCATCAACTGGATGACCTCCGGTCGCGGCATCGTGCATTCGGAACGGCGTCCGCCGAGCCTTCAGGGAAAGAGCTACACCGTTCACGGCCTGCAGTTGTGGACGGCGCTGCCGGTGGCGCATGAAGAAGATGAGCCGTCGTTCGCGCATACGCCCGCGTCCGCGATCCCTGAACTCGGAATAGGCGATTCGCAGGTGCGGGTGTTGATCGGCGAAGCGTTCGGCGCCAAGTCGCCGGTGGCGACGTTCGCGCCAACGCTGTACCTCGACATCTCGCTGCCGCGCGGCGGCTCGGTCACACTGCCATCATTGGCCGCCGAGATGGCCGTCTATCCCGTTCAAGGACGCGTGTGGGTCGAAGGCCAGCCGTTGGCCGCACAAACCATGGCCGTCCTGCAGGCGGGCGAGTCAACCCACGTGAGCGCGGCGGAGGCTGCCCGGTTTGTCGTGATCGGCGGTGCGCCGCTGGATGCGCCGCGCCACATGTGGTGGAACTTCGTCTCCAGCCGCAAGGAGCGGATACTTCAGGCCGCCGAGGACTGGGAGGCCCAGCGCATGGGGCGTGTGGCGGGCGACGACGAGTTCATCCCGCTGCCGCCCACGCGGTTCACGCCGCCGGAGCCGATTTCCTGAGACTCCTGAGACGAGGCTGGAGCTCCGGGTCCAGCGCCTCGCGCTCGTCGAACACGAAGCAGTTGCCGCGAAAGTGAGCGCCGCCGGCTTCCTCGAAGTACTTGAGGATGCCGCCCTCCAGTTGCCATACGTGGTCCAGCCCGGCTTCGCGCATGTAGATCGCGGCCTTCTCGCAGCGGATGCCGCCAGTGCAGAAGCTCACGATGGTCTTGCCTTCCAGCTCCTTTTTGTGGGCCTGCAAGGCGGCGGGAAACTCGCTGAATTTGGACAGGCGCCAGTCGATGGCGCCCTCGAAAGTGCCGTGATCGACCTCGAAGGCGTTGCGCGTGTCCAGCGTGACGACGGGTCGACCCTCGTCGTCGTGGCCCTGGTCCAGCCAGCGCCGGGCGGTGGCCGCGTCGATCGCCGGGGCGCGGCCTTGCGCGGGCTGGATGGCAGGATGGTTCATGCGGATGATCTCGCGCTTGACTTTCACCAGCAGCTTGCCAAAGGGCTGATCGGCCGACCAGCTCTCCTTGACTTCCAGGGCGCTGAAACGCGGGTCGCTGTGCAAGTCTGCGAGAAATGCCCGGACGCCCGGGGGCTCGCCCGCGAGGAAGAAGTTGATGCCTTCTTCGGCCAGCAGGATGGTGCCGCGCAGCCCGCATCCGCGGGCCAGTGCGTGCAATGATCCACGCAGCGCGGACGGGTCATCCAGGTTGACGAAGCGGTAGCCGGCGATATTGAGTACGGGGGTCACGACCCGGATTATCGCGGTCGACCCGGCATGGCCCGCCCGTAAAATGGACCCATGTTCGTTCACCTGCGCCTGCACACCGAGTTTTCCATCGTCGATGGCACCAACCGCATCGATGAAACCGTGAAGGCCGCGGCGGCAGACCGCCAGCCCGCCCTGGCGATCACCGACCTCAACAACCTCTTCGGCGCGATCAAGTTCTACAAAGAGGCGCGCTCGGCCGGCGTCAAGCCCATCATCGGCACGGAGATCCTGCTGCAGGGCCTGTCCAAGGACCCGGCCGTGCTCTCGCGCATCGTGCTGCTGGTCCAGAACAAGCAGGGTTACCTGAACCTGTGCGAACTGCTCGCGCGCGGCTGGACGGGCAACGTGGTCAAGGCGCAGGGCGCCTGCAAGCTCGAGTGGCTGCGCGAACGCGGGGAAGGGCTGATCGCGCTGGCCGGCGCGCAGGCCGGCCCGGTGGGCCAGGCGCTGCTGCAAGGCGACGAAGGGCGGGCGGCGGAGGCCGCGCTGGCGCTGGCCTCGATCTTCCCGCACCGCTTCTACATCGAGGTGCAGCGCGCGGGCCGCGTGGACGACGAGGCGCATGTGGCCGCCGCTGTGCAACTGGCCGCGCGCCTGAACCTGCCCGTGGTCGCGACGCACCCGGTGCAGTTCACGCGCCAGGACGACTACGAGGCGCACGAGGCCCGCGTGTGCATTTCTGAAGGCGAGATCCTGGGCAATCAGCGGCGCGTGCGCAAGTTCACGCGCGAGCAGTACTTCAAGCCGCAGGCCGCCATGGAGCAGCTGTTCGCGGACCTGCCCTCGGCCGTGGCCAATACGCTTGAAATCGCCAAGCGCTGCAACCTGGTGCTGGAGCTGGGCAAGCCCAGGCTGCCCGACTACCCGACGCCCAATGGCATGCCGATCGAGGAGTACTTCCGCTTCGCATCGCACGAGGGCCTGAAGGAGCGGATGTTGCACCTGTACCCGGACGCCGCGCAGCGCGAGAAGGAAATGCCGCGCTACGTGCAGCGGCTGGAGTTCGAGATCAACACCATCCTGAAGATGGGGTTCCCCGGCTACTTTCTGATCGTGGGCGACTTCATCAACTGGGCCAAGAAGAACGGTTGCCCCGTCGGACCGGGCCGGGGCTCGGGTGCCGGCTCGCTTGTGGCGTATTCGCTCAAGATCACCGACCTCGATCCGCTGCAGTACAACCTGCTGTTCGAGCGATTCCTGAACCCGGAGCGGGTGTCGATGCCCGACTTCGACATCGACTTCTGCCAGTCCAACCGCGACCGCGTCATCGACTACGTCAAGGACAAGTACGGCAAGGAAGCCGTGAGCCAGATCGCGACCTTCGGCACCATGGCCGCGCGCGCCGCCATCCGCGACGTGGGTCGCGTGCTGGACATGAGCTACACGTTCTGCGACGGCATCAGCAAGCTGATCCCCAACAAGCCGGGCCAGCACATCACGATCGCGGGCGCGCTGGAGGTCGAGCCGGTGCTGGCCGAGCGCCTGGCCAAGGAAGACGAGGTCAAGACGCTGCTCGGTCTCGCGCAAAAACTCGAGGGCCTCACACGCAACGTCGGCATGCACGCGGGCGGTGTGCTGATCGCGCCGGGCAAGCTCACTGATTTCACGCCGCTGTACCAGCAACCGGGCAGCGATTCGGCAGTCAGCCAGTACGACAAGGACGACGTGGAGGCCGCGGGCCTGGTGAAGTTCGACTTCCTGGGCCTGGCCACACTCACCATCCTGGAGATCGCCAAGGATTTCATCCGCGAGCGCCACCCGGGCCAGGAGAACTTTGCGTTCGAGAACATCCCGCTGGACGACGCGCACACCTACCGGCTCTTCACCGACGGCAAGACCGAGGCGGTGTTCCAGTTTGAAAGCCGCGGCATGCAGGGCATGTTGCGCGACGCGCGCCCCTCGCGCCTGGAAGACCTGATCGCGCTGAACGCGCTGTACCGCCCGGGCCCGATGGACCTCATCCCCACCTTCGTGGCGCGCAAGAACGGCCGCGAACCGGTGGAGTACCCGCACCCGCTGGTGGCCGAAATGCTGTCCGAGACCTACGGCATCATGGTCTATCAAGAGCAGGTGATGCAGACGGCGCAGATCCTGGGCGGTTACTCGCTCGGCGGCGCCGACCTGCTTCGCCGTGCCATGGGGAAGAAGAAGGCCGAGGAGATGGCCGAGCACCGGCAGATCTTCCGCGCCGGCGCGGCGAAGAACAACATCAGCGAGGAGAAAGCGGACGAGATCTTCGACTTGATGGAGAAGTTCGCGGGCTACGGCTTCAACAAGTCGCACGCGGCCGCCTACTCGCTGCTGGCGTATCACACTGGCTGGCTGAAGGTTCATTACACGGCCGAGTTCTTCTGCGCGAACATGACCGTGGAAATGGATGACACGGACAAGCTCAAGGTCTTGTTCGAGGACGCTCAGAAGAATTTCGGCTTGACCTTCGAGCCACCGGATGTGAACCGCGGCGTGTACCGCTTCGAGCCGATCTCCGATAAGGCCATCCGCTACGGGCTGGGTGCGGTAAAGGGCACCGGCCACCAGGCGATCGATGCCATCGTGAAGGCCCGCGAAGAGGGTGGCTCTTTCACCAGCCTCTACGACTTTTGCGTGCGGGTCGATCGCACGCGCATCAACAAGCGCACGGTGGAGGCACTGATCAAGGCCGGCGCCTTTGATTCGCTGCAGCTCAATCGGGCTTCGCTCATCGCGTCGGTGGATCGGGCCTTCGACTTCGCCAACGCGGCCGCGGCCAACGCCAATCAGGGCGGGCTGTTCGACATGGGCGATTCGCATGCGGCGAGCACGCAGGAGCCGCCGCTGGTCGAAGCGACGCCTTGGGGCGTGAAGGAGCGGTTGACCTTCGAGAAGACGGCCGTCGGCTTCTACCTTTCGGGCCATCTGTTCGATGAAGTGGCACACGAGGTGCGGCGTTTCGTGAAGCGCCAGGTCGGGGATCTGATTGACAGCCGAGAGCCGCAGTTGCTCGCCGGCATCGTGACCGACTTCCGGGTGATCAACGGGCAGCGCGGCAAGCTGGCTCTGTTCAAGCTCGACGACAAGTCGGGCACGATCGAGGCGACTGCGGACGAGGGGGTGATCAACGCGCACCGCAACCTGCTCAAGGATGACGAGCTGGTCATCGTGATGGCGCGGCTGCAGCCCGATCGCTTCACGGGCGGCTTTCGCCTGAACGTGAACCAGGTCTGGGATCTCGCCACCGCGCGCTGCCGCTTCGGCAAGTTCCTGCGCGTGGCCGTCAACGGCAAGGCACCCGACATCCGCCGCCTCGTGCGGGATTTTCCCCCACGGCGCGAAATGTCGGAGCAGGGCGAGCTGGTGCGCGGCCTGAGCGTGCGGCTGGCAGTCAAGCGCGAGGAGGCGGTGGCCGAATTGCAGCTGGGCGAGGAAGCGAAGTTCTTCCCCACAGACGCCGCGCTCGCGAGCTGGATGGCGCAGGCCGACCAGGGGCAGGCGCAGATCGTCTACGAGTAAGGTTGTCATGCCGGGCTCGACCCGGCATCCATGGTGGCGCGATGCGGCGATGGATTGCGGGTCAAGCCCGCAATGACGGTTACCCCTTCGGCCTGAATTCGATGATCAGCGGCGTGTGAACGCGCCCATCGACATCCCGCGGGAGCGTCTCGGTCTTGTCGAGCGCGCGCAGCACCGCGTTGTCCCATGACTTGACGCCGCTGGATTTCACGATTTTGCTGCTGGTGATCGTGCCATCCGGTGCCATGCGCACCTCGACCTCGGCCGTTGGATTTCCGGAGATGTCGTCGGTGAAGACGATGTTGGGCCGCACGCGGGCGCGAACGCGGCCGGCGTAGCTGTCGGAGGGGCCGGCGGAGCGCAGCGCGGTGCCGGTGGAAGTGGGGCCGCCTGTGGCGTCTGCAAGGCCTTGCATGCGTTTCAGGTTTTCCTGGCGCAGCGTTTCCCGCCGCTTGGCATCCGCCAGCTGTTGGGATTTGTCCTTCGCGGCCTTGGCCAGCTCTTCCTGCTTCTGGCGATCTTCGGCGGCCTTCTGAGCGGCCTTCTTCGCGGCCAGCTGCTCGCGCTTTTCCTGCTCGAGTTGCTTGCGAGCTTCGAGCTTCTTCTGGCGCTCCAGCTCCTGTGCGCGCTGCTTGGCGAGTTCCTGTTTCTTCTTCTCGCGCTCCTGGGCGATGTCGGGTTGCTTCACCGTGGGCGCGGGGGGTGGCGGGGCTTCGACTTTCTTCTGTTCCACCGGCTGGGGCGGTGGCGGCGGTGGCGGCGCCACCACGACCGGCGGCTGCACCAGCTTGGGTGCGGCCTGCTGTGGCACGGCCGACCAGAGTTCCGCTTCGACCGCGATGTTCTCGGATTCGCGGTTCCAGTTGATGCCCCAGGTGAGGGCGATCATCAGCAGCACGTGCGCGATGATGGCCAGCACGAAGGCGCGCGTGGTCCCCGGCTGCGGCGGCGGCGCGAACTCGAGGCGGTCTGCGCTGGCGTCCATGGCCTCGCTCAGTTCGCCAGCACCACGGACAGGCCGACGCGCTGGATGCCGGCCTTCTGCAGCGAATCCATGACCTTGACCACGTTCTCGTACTTCACGTTGCGGTCGGCGCTGATCACCACGGCCACCGTGCCGAGCGGCTTTTCCACCTGGACGCGCGCGACTTCCACCAGGATGGCGTTCATGGGCAGGCGGGTGGTCTTGTCCTTGATCTTCAGATCGAGCGATTCATCCTTGCCGATGACGATCTCCACCTTCTCGTCGGGCGGGCGCGCCGCCTTGCCAACGCTGGGCAGGTCGATCACGCTGGGCGCAATCAGCGGCGCCGTCACCATGAAGATGATCAGGAGCACCAGCATCACGTCGATGAACGGGACCATGTTGATCTCGTTGATGGTGCGGCGGCCGCGGCCGCGATGAACCATGGCGGGCATGATCGATCCGGTTCAGTGGCCGGACGCCGATTGGGCGCCCAGGTTGCGTTGCAGGATGTTGGAGAACTCCTCGATGAAGGTCTCCAGCTTGATCGCGACGCGGTCGATATCCCGCGCAAAGCGGTTGTAAGCGACCACTGCCGGGATGGCGGCGAACAGGCCGATGGCCGTGGCCACCAGCGCCTCTGCGATGCCGGGAGCGACGGACGCGAGCGTCACGGTCTGCAGGCTGGCCAGCCCGGTGAAGGCGTGCATGATGCCCCACACGGTGCCAAACAGGCCCACGTAGGGCGACACCGACCCAACCGACGCGAGGAACGACAGGTGGGATTCCACGGCATCCAGCTCGCGCTGGTAGCTCGCGCGCATGGCGCGGCGGGCGCCGTCGAGCAGGGCGTTGGCGTCGCTCACGCGGCGCTCGCGCAGCTTTTGGTATTCACGCATGCCGGAGGCGAAGATCCGCTCCATGGGGCCGGCGAGCTTGGCGTTCTGGGCCGCCGCGGCGAACAGGTCGTTCAGGCTGGTGCCGGACCAGAAATCGCGCTCGAAATCGTCGTTGAGCGAGTTCACGCGGTTCAGGGCGAACAGCTTGCGGAAGATCGCCGCCCAGCTGGCGATCGATACGGCGACCAGCAGAAGCATGACAAGTTGCACCACCCAGCTGGCGTTGAGCACCAGCTGAAGGATCGACAGGTCGTGTGGTTTCATTGTTTGAGGGCTTCCAGGATGATGGGCGGGATTCTCGCAGGCTTGAGGGTAGCAGCGTCGACCCAGCCGATGCGGATCGTTCCATCGCAAAGCGCGGCCGTGCTGCCGAGCTGGAACGCCTGTTGGGCAATTATGAGAGACGCGCGGCCCGTTTCCTGGACGGCGGCCGTAACAAGAAGTTCATCGTCCAGGCGCGATGCGCGGTGATATCGCACCGAGGTTTCGCCCACGACGAAGATACCGCCCGTCGACTCCCGCAGGCGCCTTTGCTCGATGCCGAGCGAACGTAGCCACTCGGTGCGGGCCCGCTCGAAGAACTTCAGGTAGTTGGCGTAAAAGACGATGCCGCCCGCATCGGTGTCTTCCCAGTAGACGCGGATCGGCCAGGAAAAGACCCTCATGCGAGGACTGCCCGCAGGCGCGCCACGGCTTCCTGCAGGTGCGCCATGGAGCTCGCGGTGGAGAAGCGGATGAAGTTGTGCGTCTGCGCAACGCCGAAATCTCGGCCTGGCGTCACGGCCACATGGGCGCGCTTCATGATCTCGAAGGTGAATTCCCAGCTGTCCTTCACGCCCAACCTGCGGCAGGCCGCGGAACAGTCCGCCCAGGCATAGAAGGCGCCGTCCGGCACCACGGGCACCGGCAGGCCGATCGATTCGAGCTGGGGGATGAACCAGTCGCGCCGCGCCTTGAACTCGGCTCGGCGCCGCTCGTATTCGGCCAGGCTCTCCGGCTCGAAGCAGGCAAGGGCGGCGTGTTGCGCGATCGTGCTCGGGCAGATGAAGAGGTTCTGCGCCAGCTTCTCTAAGGCATGCACGACCGGCTCCGGCGCGACGATCCAGCCGAGGCGCCAGCCCGTCATGTTGAAGTACTTGGAGAAGCTATTGACGCTGATCACCTGGTCGTCGATGGCCAAGCCTGTGTGGCCGAAAGTTTCCTCGTAGGAAAGGCCCAGGTAGATCTCGTCGAGCAATGTGATCCCGCCCTTGCCGCCGACGAAATCGTGGATGCGGCGCAGCTCGTCGGGGTGAATCGACGTGCCCGTGGGGTTGGACGGCGAAGCCAGGAGGACACCGCGCGATTTCGGTCCCCAGTGTTCCTCGATCTTGGCGGCCGTGAGCTGGAAGCGCTCGGCCGCCGTGGCGGGCAGGCGTAGCGGCTCGCCGTGCGCCACGGTGACGAAGTGGGAGTTGCAGGGGTAGCTCGGGTCGGGCATCAGGATCTGCTCGCCCGATTCGATCAGCGTCAGGCAGGCGAGCTGCAGGGCCGCAGATGCACCGGCGGTGATGACGATCCTGCTGGCAGGAACGGTCACGCCGAAGCGCTGCGTGTACCAGTGGCTGATGCGCTCGCGCAGGGGATCCAACCCGGTCGCCTGCGTGTACTGTGTCTTGCCGTCGCGGATGGCGCGGGCGGCGGCTTCCTGTACCAGCGGCGGCGCCGTGAAATCGGGCTCGCCGATGTTCAGGAAGATCATCGGCCGGTCAGTGTGCGCCACCTCGCGCGCGAGCTTGGACGCAGCCTTGGCCACTTCCATCACATAGAAGGGCTCGATCTTGTCGATGAGGCTGGCGATGCGCATAGGCTGGCTCATCGCGCTTTACCCGTCGCCTTGTCCGCCGCCACCTCGACCGGCCGCAACTGCGGCGCAAGGCCGTTGAGCACGGCATTGACGTATTTGTGTCCGTCGGTGCCGCCGAACTCTTTGGCCAGCTCGATGCACTCGTTGAGCACCACTCGCCAGGGCACGTCAGGGGCGTGAAGGAACTCATACGCGCCGATCCACATGATTCCCCGCTCGATTGGCGAGATTTCGGCCAGCTTGCGGTCCAGCAGCGGCACGATGAGGGCATCGAGTTGTTCCGCCTCCTTCACGCAGCCGTGCAGCAGCGCGTCGTAATGGACTGAGTCGGCCTTATGGAAGCCGGCCAGGTCGCGCGTGAACACGTCGATGGCCTGGGCGTCGTTGCGGCCGACCAGGTGCTGGTAGAGCGCCTGCAGCGCAAACTCCCGCGCCCGGCTGCGCGGCGACTTGGCCGAGGCTTTGCGGGCGCCGGTGGATGTGGGGCCGGTGCGGCTTTGCCGCGGCGCGCGCGCGGGGGCGGGCTTGTTGTCTTCGCTCATCCGAGTTCATCCAGCAGGTTGCACATTTCCACGACCACCCGGGCGCCGTCGCGGCCCTTCTCGGTCTGGCGCGCCACGGCCTGTTCCACGTTCTCGGTGGTGAGGATCACGTTGGCGATGGGCAACTGGTAGTCCAGTGAAACGCGCGTGACGCCGGCGGCCGATTCGTTGGCCACGAGCTCGAAGTGATAGGTCTCGCCGCGGATGATGCAGCCCAGCGCGATCAGCGCATCGTAGCCGCCTTTCTCCGCCATGGCCTGCAGGGCCGTGGGCACTTCCAGCGCGCCGGGCACGCGCACGTGGTCGATGCTGTCGTCCGCCACGCCGAGCGCGGCCAGTTCCGCGCGGCAGGCTTCGGCCAGCGCATTGGTGATGCTTTCGTTGAAGCGGGCTTGCACGATGCCGATGCAAAGCCCCTTGCCGTCCAGGGTGCCGGACTTTCCTTTTTCTGCGCCAAACATTGGTTCGTTCTTTCGGTGTGTTTCTTATCGGGCTGGCGCATCGGGCGCGACGTGCGATGCGATCTCCAGCCCATAGCCGGCCATGCTGGGCATGCGGCGGGGGTTGCCCATGAGGTTCATCCGGTGCACGCCGCATTCGCGCAGGATCTGCGCCCCCACGCCGTAGCTGCGCAGGTCCATGCGGCCGCGCTCGGGCGCGTGCGACGACCGGGCGGTGCCCTCGAACTGCGCCAGCAGTTGCTGCGCGTCTTCACCGCAGTTCAGCAGGACGGCCACGCCACGGCCTTCGCGCGCGATGTGCTTCAGGCTGGCGTCCAGATTCCAGGAGTGCATGGAGCGATCGACCTCCAGCGCGTCCAGCACCGACAGCGGCTCATGCACGCGCACGGGCACCGTATCGCTCTCCTGCCACTGCCCCTTGACGAGGGCCAGGTGCAGGCCCTGACTGGGCTTGTCCTTGAATGCATGGGCGATGAATTCGCCGTAGGCCGTGCGCATCGGTCGGGTTCCGACCAGCTCGATCAGCGACTCGTTGCGGCTGCGGTGGTGGATCATGTCGGCGATGGTGCCGATCTTCAGGCCATGCTCCGCGGCAAACAGCTGCAGGTCCGGCAGCCGGGCCATGGTGCCGTCGTCCTTCATGATCTCGCAGATGACGGCTGCGGGCGTGAGCCCGGCCATCGCGGCGAGGTCACAGCCGGCTTCGGTATGGCCGGCCCGCATCAGCACGCCGCCTTCCACCGCCTGCAACGGGAAGATGTGGCCGGGCTGCACCAGGTCGCTGGCGCTGGCGTTCTTCGCGACGGCGGCCTGAACGGTTCGGGCGCGATCCGCGGCCGAGATGCCGGTCGTGACGCCTTCGGCGGCCTCGATCGAGACGGTGAACGCCGTGCCTTTCTTGTCGCCGTTGCGCGCGACCATGGGGGGCAGGTTCAGTTGCTGGCAGCGGTCACGGGTGAGCGTGAGGCAGATGAGGCCACGGCCGAAGCGCGCCATGAAGTTGATGGCCTCGGGTGTCACGTGTTCGGCGGCGAGTACGAGGTCGCCTTCGTTCTCCCGGTCTTCCTCATCGACCAGGATCACGATGCGGCCGGCTCGCATGTCGGCGACGATATCCTCGACGGGAGAGATCGCGACAGGTGCGATGTTGGGGGCGCGTGAGTTCATGCACTGGCTTTCAGAATGGGGGATTGCGCGGTGAGCATGCGCTCGACGTAACGCGCGATCAGGTCGATCTCGAGGTTCACGCGGCTGCCCGCCTTCAGGCCGCCTAGCGCGGTGTTCTGCACGGTGTGCGCGATCAGGTTGATGCTGACCTCGCAACCCTGCGCGCTGTCCGAGATCGTGTTGACGGTCAGGCTGACGCCGTTCACGGTGATGGAGCCTTTGTACGCAAGGAACTTGCCGACGTCGCGCGGCGCGAGGATGCGCAGTTCCCAGCTTTCGCCGACCGGCTCGAAGCGGGTCACGGTGCCGATGCCGTCCACGTGGCCCGAGACGATATGGCCGCCCAGGCGGTCGTTCGCGCGCAGCGCTTTCTCGAGGTTGATGGGGCCGGGTTCGTCAAGCCCGGCGGTCTTGTCCAGCGATTCGGCGGAAATCTCGATGTTGAAGCAACCCTTGGCGACGTCGAGCTGCGTCACCGTCATGCAGGCGCCGTTGAGCGCAATGCTGTCACCGAGCCCAACGTCGTCGAGGTAGCCGGCAGGCGCTTCTATCGTGACGCGCTTGCCGTGCTGTAAAGAGCTTCCCAGGTCGTGGATGGCGGCGATGCGCCCCACGCCGGTGATGATTCCGGTGAACATAGGCGCTATTTTCGCCTAGAACGCGGCGCGGCCTGGGATACGGGCTATCAGGCGCAGGTCGGGGCCGACCCTGTCGCTGGAAAGGAATTCGAACGCAACGGCTTGCGCCAGGTCGGCGAGAGGGCCGAAATGGGCCATTTCACGGCCCTGGCCCACCAGTTTCGGCGCCATGTAGACCAGAAGCTCATCGACCAGGCCCTCGCGGATCAGCGAGCCATTGAGTTTGTGGCCGGCCTCCACGTGCAACTCGTTGACCTCGCGCCGGGCGAGATCGCGCAACATCGCCGCAAGGTCTACCTTGCCGCCGGGGCCGGGGAGCATGATGACCGTCGCACCCTGAGCTTCCAGGGCGGCCTGGCGCCTTTTATCCGGAGCGGCGCCGTAGATGAAGAGCCTGCGCCCGGGCCGGAAGATTCTGGCGTCCAGGGGTGTCTCCAGGCGGCTGTCCACCACGACGGCATCGGGCTGGCGCAGCGCCGGGGCGAGCCGCACGTCGAGCCGGGGGTTGTCCTCCAGCAAGGTGCCGATGCCGGTGAGCACCGCCCCCGCCCGGGCTCGCCACGCGTGACCGTCCGCCCGTGCCGCCTCGGAGGTGATCCACTGGCTCGCGCCGTTGTCCAGCGCTGTTTTGCCATCGAGTGTGGCGGCGACTTTCATCCGCAGCCAGGGCGTGCCGCGGATCATGCGGCTGAAAAAACCGATATTGAGTTCGCGCGACTGGGCGGCGCCCGGGCCCATTTCAACCTGCACGCCGGCAGTTCGCAGTCGCGCCAGCCCCTGGCCGGCGACCAGGGGGTTCGGGTCGCGCAGGGCGGCGACCACCCTGGTAATGCCTGCCGCGGCCAGGGCGTCGCAGCAGGGGCCGGTGCGCCCGTGATGGGCGCAGGGCTCCAGCGTCACGTAGGCCGTTGCGCCCGCGACGGAATGCCCCTTCGTGGCGGCGTCGCGCAGGGCCATGATCTCGGCGTGGGCGTCGCCGGCGGCCTGGGTATGGCCCTCACCCAGCACGCGCGCGCCATCGGGCGAGACGATCACGCACCCGACACGAGGATTCGGCTCGGTCAGGCCGACGGCCCGCGCGGCTTGCGCCAGGGCCTGCTGCATGAAAGGGGAAGGGGACTCCATCGCGGCCTATTCTCCGGCATTCCGTCTCCTTTCCGCCTCACGGCAAGCCACTCGGCGCTGCAAGGTGACCGGTTGTCGGGCTGAACGGCGCGCTTCGGGGACCTTCGGTTAATGTTCAGCTCGTCCATGGCGACAAGAACGAGGAGAAGGCATGCAGAAGGTCCGGCAACGCGGGTTCACGCTGATCGAGCTGATGATCACGGTCGCGATCGTGGGGATTCTGGCGGCGGTGGCTTACCCGGCCTATACGAGCTACATCGTGAGAACGAAGCGCGTGGCGGCGCAAAGCTTCATGCAGACCGTCGGCAGCCGCCAGGAGCAGGCCATGCTCAACGCGCGCAGCTACTTTTCTGTGCCGACCGGCACCGTCACCGAGTGGTCGCAGGTCTCCATGACAGTGCCCGCGGAAGTGGCTGGCAACTACACGCTCACCGTCGTGTCCAGCGCATCACCTTCTTATACGGTAACGGCTGTGCCCCAAGGCGTCCAGGAGACTAAAGACGCGAAGTGCGGTACTTTGAATCTGACCAATACCGGAGTCAAGAGCATCACTGGTACGTCGACCGTGGCTGAATGCTGGAGATGACTGTGAAGCCCACGCAACGCGGCTTCACGCTGATCGAGATGATGGTTACTGTGACCATCATCGCCGTCATGTTGGGCATTGGCGTGCCGTCGTTCCGGAATTTCATTGCCGGGCAGAAAGTGAAGTCGGCTTCGCACGACCTGATGACGGCGATGGTCATCGCCCGCAGCGAGGCCATCAAGAGAAATGCCGCTGTCACGCTCAGCCCCGTGACGGCGGACGCATGGGTGAGCGGTTGGACCGTTTCGGCGGCGCCTTCGGCGACCACGGTCCACCAGCAACAGGCGCTGTCCGGGGTGACGGTCTCACTGGCGCCGTCCACCGTGGTGTTCCAGGCCAACGGCCGGACGACCGCGACGTCGAGATTCCAGATCACCGGAACCACAACCAGCAAGTGCGTGAGGATCGACCTCACTGGCATCCCCAGTAGCTATTCGGGCGCCTGCTTATGACGAAAGCATTTTCCGCTTCCCTTTCGCGCCGGTCGCAGCGCGGCGCGACCCTGATCGAAGTCCTGGTTTCGCTGGTCATCCTCATGGTGGGCCTACTCGGACTGGTCGGGGTGATGATCCAGAGCCAGCGCGCCCAGGTTGAGTCGTACCAGCGGGTGCAGGCCCTGATGCTCGTCCAGGATATGGCCTCGAGGATGAACGCCAACAAGGGGGTGGCGAGCTGTTATGTGTATGTCGGTGTTCTGGGCACTGAGGGGATCACAGTCCCCGCCTCGAGCGCATGCGCCGCTCCCGGTGCCACCATCGGGCAGAAGGATCGGGTTGCGCAGGACCTCGCCGACTGGAACAACCTGCTGTTGGGAAGCGCCGAGCTCTCATCAGGGTCCGACAAGGTTGGCTCGGTCCTCGGCGCGAGGGGCTGCATCACCAAGGATGCCACCGACTTGTACCAAGTCAGCATCGCCTGGCAAGGAAGCGGCGCAACCGCGGCGCCGCCTGCAGGAGTGACCTGCGGCCAAGGCTCATACGGACCGGACGACGCCGCGCGCCGTGCAGTCAGCGTCACTTTGCAGTTCAGCGACCTCAGCAGCTAACGCCATGACACACGTCCCCGCCCCCTCTTTTCGTCGTGGCCGCCACCTGCAAGCCGGCCTGACGCTGATCGAATTCATGGTGTCGATCGTCATCGGCATGCTGATGATCGCGGCACTGGCGACCCTTATCGCCAACCAGAGTAGCACGCGCTCGGAAATCGAGAAATCCGGCCGAATGATCGAGAACGGGCGCTACTCCATCAACACGATGGTGAACGATGTCCAGCTGGCCGGCTACTGGGGCGAACTCTCCATTCAACCCGCTGCGCCCGGCATCTTGCCCAACCCTTGCACCGTGGCGGTCGCGGAACTCCAGGCAGCCATGGGGCTGCACGTGCAAGGCTACAACGCACCGGCAACCCTGCCGTCGGACCTGGCGGAGTGCGTGAAAGAGCACAAGCCGGGGACCGATGTGCTGGTGGTTCGCCGGGTGGACCCGGATACGAGCGCCATGGAGACTGGCGGCGCGACCGACCTGGGCAAGGTCCGCGAGGGCCAGGTCTATCTGCAAACGGGCCTGGATGTGCTCGGCATCTCGGTCACGTCGCTGGTCGCGACTGGCAGCGATGAGGGGGCGACGAATACCGCGACATTCATCCTGACCAAGAAGAACAAGGTCAGCCGAGCCGTCTTGCGCAAGATGGTCGTAGACATTTACTACGTCAGCAAGTGCAGCGTACCCGTGGGCACGAGTTGCACCGCCGGGGACAACGGTAATCCCATCCCCACGCTGAAGCGGGTCGAGCTGGACGTGTCCGGCGATGCCCCGGCCTTCACCACCATCACGATCGCCGAGGGTGTGGAGAACTTCCAGGTCGACTACGGGGTTGACACCGATTCGGACGGCTCGCCCAACGGGGTGGACGTCGACGGCTCGGCACTGACCGTCGCGGACTGGCCCAACGTCGTGACCGTGAAGCTCCATGTCCTGGCCCGGAGTTCGGAAGCCAGCGGAGGCTTCACCGATTCCAAGAAGTACGCGATGGGAACGGCCGGGGAGATTACCCCGGCCTCAGGCGAACTCTCGTACAAGCGTCACGCTTTCGTCCAATCGGTGCGGCTCGTCAATCCGAGCAGCAGGAGAGTGCTGTGAAAATCCGTCGGACCCAGACGGGCATAACGCTCGTGGTGAGCTTGATCATGCTGATCGTGCTCACGTTGCTGGTGGTTTCGGCCATCCAGTTCGGCAATATCAATCTCAAGATTTCGGGCAACGCGCAAACCGAAGCGGAAGCCGCGGCCGCCACCCAGGTGGCAATCGAGCAGATGCTCAAGGATGTCGTCGCCGCGGAAAAGATCGACGACATTGCGGCCCGTCCCCAGGTTGTGGTTTCCACCGGGGGCGCCACGTACAAGGTGAAGGTGGAAAAACCGACTTGCAATCTCAGCCAGAACGTGTCGACCACGAAGCTCGACCCGTCGAAGGCTGCCGACCGCCCGTGTTTCGAGGACGGCAGCGGCGACCCGCTGTACGACAGCAATGGCAAGCCGATCGTCAAGGCGAGTGCGTGCAAGGACCAGCAATGGGATATCGCAGCCAGCTTGTCGGACGCCCCGAGTGGAGCGCAGGTGAGCATGTTGCAGGGAGTCGCGCTGAGGGTCGGCGCGCAGGTGCAATGCCCTTGAGGCAGTGGAGTCCCCTATGAAAAAAATTCAGGCGTTCGCGCTCTTCCTGGCCTTCCTCGTGATGAGTTACACCAGCACCTTGCATGCGGAGGACGTCGATATCTACGTGGACAACGCGGGCACGACCGGCGTTCCGAACGTGCTCTTCGTCATGGACAACGGCGCGGACTTCTCCGCGGATGCCAAGATTCCGTGCAATTTCTATACCGGAACGACCGAGGTTCCTACCCTCGGAGGAAAGGCGGCGGGCGTCGAACAATGCGCGCTGGTCGACGTGATCAACTCCCTCGAAGACGGCAAGGTCAACATCGGCATCCTGACCTCCAACGGCAACAACTTCGCTACCGATGTCCGTAACACAACCGATGACGCATACCATGAAATTTGCAGCTCGGACGTCGGGGGGTGCCTGCTGCGCAAGCTCACGCTGATGGATGCGGCGGGCAAGGCGAGCCTGGTCAAGTTCATCAAGTCGTGGAAGATGGACAACTCGGCCAATTCAGCGACGAGTTTCGGCATCAAGGTTAATACCGCGACGCCCGCAACGATGATGCAGGAGGCTTGGGCGTACTACCGCGGCAAGGTGGGCATGTCGGGCAAGAGCTATGCCACCGACATCGTCGGTTCGGGCTGCCAGAAGAACTTCATCATTTACATTGCCAATGGGCAATCCAGTCCGGCGTCCGAATCCAATCCGTCGCCCTTTGACGGCACTAACGCCTTGACTTCGGTGCAGGTCGGTGCGACGACCGACCAGAAGATCAAAATCACCGACACGATCAAGTTCAGCCCCGCAACCTGCGGTGCGACAAGCGTCGTGGCCGGCACGGATACGAACAACTGGTCCGTCAATTGGGCCGACGAATGGGCGCGACTGGCATACCAGCAAGACGGCGGCGCGATCGATGCAGAAGACAAGCAGAACATCATTTCCTACACCGTCGCCGTGGTGAACGAAACGATCAATCCCACCTGTACACCTGCCTATCCCGCCCTCATGACCTCGATGGCCAACGTGGGGGGCGGCAAGTTCTTCAAGACCAGCACCGCGGCCGACATCAAGGCGGCGCTCAACAAGATCCTCAACGAGGTGCAGGCCGTCAACAGCGTGTTCTCCTCGGCCAGTCTTCCGGTCAGCGTGAACTCCGAGGGGACTTACCTGAACCAGATCTACCTCGGAATGTTCCGGCCCGACAGGTCGGGCTCGCCCCGCTGGCTGGGCAACCTGAAGCAGTACCAGGCCATCCGGGTGGGCAGCAACATTGTCATGGGCGACAGTACAGGGGCGGAGGCGATCAGCTCCGCGGGTACTGGTTTCATCTCGCCCAATGCAATCAGCTTCTGGACCACGCAGAATAACGCCGCGGCTCCCGATAACTCAGGCGGGTTTTGGAAGAACGACAAAAAGGGAGAGCCGCTCAGCGGGTTCGATAAGCCGGATGGAGAGGTGGTCGAGAAGGGCGGGGTGGCGCAGCAGTTGCGGCTTGAGAACCTCACGTCCACGTTCGACGGTGCCGGCGGCACAACTGCCAACCCGCGCCGCGTTTACACCTACTGCCCCAGCGGCACCTGCACGCTCGCATTGACCCATTCAAGCAACGAGTTCTCCACGGCGAACGCGGGTATCGGGGTGGGTGCATTCGGATCTTCGACCACCGTCCCCATCGTTTCCATCGTGCGCACCGGCACATCGGCACTCGTGACGACCAACGGAAACCACGGGTTCAGCACGGGCACGACAGTAACGATCTCCAACGCGAGCCAGAATGAGTACAACGTCACGCAAGCGGTGACCGTCAATAGCGCGACCACGTTCACGATCACGGGCTTGCCGGACTATCCGACGACGCCGTCAGCCGGCACTTATACGATACACAACCAAGGCGTCGCGCCTTCGTCCGTCGTATCCATCGTGCGTGGCACCAGCACTACCGGCAACAAGAACTTTGAAGCGGCGACGGTGACGACATCCTCGGCCCATGGGTTCACGGCCACCTCTACCGTCCAGATCACGGGTGCGAGCGACGCCGTCTACAACACCAACTGGACTCCGACGGCGGTGACCGCCACGACCTTCGACATTAACGTTCCGATCTACCCGACGGCGAGCGCCGCGAACACATATAAGGCCAACTTCAGCTCGAGCGCCTATCCGGCCAAGACCGTTGCGATCACCAAGCTCGCCGGCGATGCCTCGTTCAAAGGCGACCTGGCGGGACATGGCTTCTGGACCGGCCAGACGGTCATTATTTCCGGCTCGACGGAGAGCAAGTACAACGGCACGTTCACCATTGCCACGGTGCCAGATGGCAACAGTTTCACGATCAACAAGTCGGGCTTGAACAGCGCTGCCACCAGCTCGAGCGGGTTGATCGTCGTCGACACCACGACGAAAACCCTTGCATCCGTATCCCGTGCGGCAACGACGAATCCGGCCACCGCGGTCGTGACCGGCGCACCGGCCTTGTTCTTCGGCAGCATCAACGCTCCGACGCAAACGCGCACGCTTGTCATTAGCAAGAACTCCGGCACGGCCGCCAATGAAGGTGCTTACGAGCAGCAGGGCGGTGTCACCATCACGTGCCTCGATGCGAGTTGCACGTCGTTCAGCTATCCCATCGTGGTCACGCCCTCCGTGTCGCAATCCAGTACGACCATGGTCGCCGCACTACCGGGATCCTCGAGCGTCAGCATTCCCGCAGGCGGGATCACACGTGCCTCGAGCGGCAGCATCGCGACGGTTTCAGGCGTCACGGCGAACCTGTTCGCCAATGGGCAGAACGTGGTGATCACGACGTCTGGCACGGCACTGAGCAATGAGTCGGCCTATGTGGGCACCTGGCCCATCACCTGCACGGCCCCCTGCACGGAGTTCAGCTTCGGACCCGTGACACTTACACCGGCTTCGCCGGCCACCGGCTCGAACATGCAGGCATTCAGCTCGTCCTCGCCCCCCGATAGGGACACCATCATCAAGTGGCTGCGCGGCGCCGACAACTACGGGGACGAGAAGGGCCCTGGAGGCACGGTTACGGTTCGTCCTTCGATTCACGGCGATGTGCTGCACTCACGCCCCCTGGTGGTCAACTATGGTGATTCGCGCGGCATCGTCGTGTTCTACGGGTCCAATGATGGGCTGTTCCGCGCGGTCAACGGCAACCAGACCGCCGCAAGCGGGTCGGTTCCCGCAGGCGGCGAGTTGTGGAGCCTGATCCTGCCGGATCACTACGGCGCGATCAACCGGCAGCGCCTCGCATCGCCGGAACTCAAGTTTCCGGCGAGCACGCTCACTTCGGCTCAGCCCAAGGACTACTTCATTGACGGCCCCACAGGCGCCTACCAGAAGCTCACGGCGACCGGGACAATCGACAAGGCCTATATCTACCTGACAATGCGCCGAGGCGGGCGCTTCATGTACGCCGTGGACGTTTCGACGCCCTCGGCGCCCGTCGTGCTATGGAAAAAGGACCTCACGTCGACAGGCTTCGAGGAGTTGGGGCAGACATGGTCCCGCCCGCGCGTGACGTTGCTCGAGACCGATGCGGCGGCCTCCAGCCCCACCCCTGTCCTGATATTCGGGGCAGGTTATGACGCCGCGGAAGATTCGGAGCCGCCCGGCACCGATACGATGGGCCGGGGTATCTACGTGATCAATGCCTTGAACGGCAACTTGATATGGAGTGCAACGAAGTCCTGCACGACATCGGCGACATGCCTCAATGTCGCGGACATGAAGTACGCCATACCTTCGGAAATCGCCTTCGTCGACCGGAACTACAACGGCTATACCGACAAGATGTACTTTGGCGACTTGGGCGGCAACGTCTGGCGGGTCGACGTCAAGACGGCGACCAGCAACTGGGCAGTGACCAAGCTGGCTGCTCTGGGTTGTGCAACCGGTGCCTGTTCCGCCGGTACTACGCCCCGAAAATTCTTCTTCCCGCCTTCAGTTCTCACGGTGCGTGAGGGCGCCGGCTCGTTTGACGCGATCTCGATTGTGTCCGGCGACCGCGAGCACCCGCTCAAGAGTACGGCCACGGGATCGTCATACAACGTAGCGGACCGGTTTTTCATGCTCATGGACCGCGGCACCACTGTCGGCGGGACCGGGACGACCGGGATCACGGCCGATCCGATGTTCAATGCGACCAGCACGCAGTACATAGACGACGGCGCCAACTCCGGCTTCTACATCAGTTTCGCCACCGGCGAAAAGGGCGTAAATGCACCACTTGCGGTCAACGGCAACATCTTCTTCGCAACCAACAGGCCCGTCGACCGCACGGCCACCTGCGCTGCCAACCTGGGTCAAGCAAAGGCCTATGCCGTCAGCCCGTTCCTGGGCTCTTCGACCTCAAATGTCCTGGCGGGCGGGGGTCTGCCTCCAAGCGCGGTGAGCGGATTGATCACGCTGACGAACCCCGACGGCACGACGAGCACCGAGAAGTTCTGCATCGGTTGTGGGGTCACGACTCCTCCCGATTCGGGCCCAACAGAACCTCCGACGGCCCCGTGCGATTCGGCGCTGCAGATCTGCACGCCGAACACGGTGATACCGAAGCAGATGCGGAGAACTTACTGGTACAAGAAGTAGCGGTGCGCGACATCTTCTTGTGCATATTTCACATAACTAAGCGTTTAAGTTTAAGTTATGAGTGAGGTTATTCTGGTTATTCTTCGTGACCATGAATATCCCAATCTCATCCTTCCTTCGCACAGCTGCTAACTGCCAAGCCGGCCGTCTGGCCCGTGGGTTCACACTCATCGAGCTGATGATCGTGCTCGCGGTCGCGTCGGTGCTCCTGGGCACCGCCGTGCCGGCCATCACTTCCACGATCAAATCGGTACAGCTCAGCTCGGCATCGAACAATCTGCTCGCGGGCCTGCTCCTGGCGCGCAGCGAAGCGGTCAAGCGGAATGGGAGGGGAGTTATTTGCAAGTCCGCGGACGGCGCCACGTGCACCGCCTCTGGAGGCTGGGAGCAGGGCTGGCTCGTCTTCCATGATGCCGACAACGATGGGAGCCGCGCGGTGGGCGAAGCCATCGTCCAGAACGTACAGCCCTTGGCGGGGGACCTCCGGGTGAAGGGCAACCTAAGCGTTGCCCGGTATATCTCTTATGGGGCCGACGGCGGCACCCGGTTTGCAAGCGGCGGCTTCCAGGCGGGAACGATTACTCTATGCCTACGGTCGGCGGACGCCGGGGAGGCGCGACAGATCATCGTGAGCTCGTCCGGCCGGCCGCGAGTACAAAAGACTCGCGTCGAAGCGTGCGTTTAACGCCGAACCTCATCCACCAACGTCTTGAACTCGTCGATATCCTCGAAGCTGCGATATACGCTGGCGAAGCGCACGTAGGCCACCTTGTCCAGCTTTTTTAGCTCGCGCATCACCAGCTCGCCGATTCGCGCGGAGGGGATTTCGCGAACGCCCAGGTTGAGCAGCTTTTCCTCGATGCGCTCGACAGCGCTGTCGATCTGCTCGGAGCTGACCGGGCGCTTTCGCAGCGCCAGGTTGAAGGAGCCCAAGAGCTTGGCCCGCTGGTAGTCAATGCGCCGGCCGTCCTTCTTGACGACGGCGGGGAAGGTGACGTCGGGGCGCTCGTACGTGGTGAAACGCTTTTCACAGCTGGCGCATTGGCGCCGGCGGCGGATGAAGTCTCCGTCCTCCGACACACGCGTTTCCACCACCTGGGTGTCGGCGTTGCCGCAGAACGGGCACTTCATGATTTCCCTTCTTCAACCGTAGACCGGGAAGCGGCGGGTCAGGGCGTTGACTTTCTCGCGCACGGCCGCGATGTTGTTGGCGTCGCGAGGGTTGTCCAGCACGTCGGCGATGAGGTTCGCCGTCAGACGCGCTTCCTCTTCCTTGAACCCGCGAGTCGTCATGGCAGGGGTGCCGATGCGCACGCCGCTGGTGACCATCGGTTTTTCCGGGTCGTTGGGGATGGCGTTCTTGTTGATGGTCATGTGGGCATCGCCCAGCACGGCCTCGGCTTCCTTGCCGGTGATGCCCTTGGCGCGCAGGTCAACCAGCATCACGTGGCTTTCGGTACGGCCGCTCACGATGCGCAGGCCGCGCTGCGCCAGCGTTTCGGCGACGACCTGGGCGTTCTTGGCGACTTGTTGCTGGTAGACCTTGAACTCAGGAGCCAGCGCCTCCTTGAAGGCGACGGCCTTGGCGGCGATCACATGCATCAGCGGGCCGCCCTGCAAGCCGGGGAAAATCGCGCTGTTGATAGCCTTCTCGTGCTCGGCCTTCATCAGGATGAAGCCGCCGCGCGGTCCGCGCAGGCTCTTATGCGTGGTCGAGGTGACGACGTCGGCGTGCGGCACGGGGTTCGGATAGACGCCCGCAGCGATCAGGCCGGCGTAGTGGGCCATGTCTACCATGAAGATCGCGCCGACGTCTTTCGCCACCTTGGCAAAGCGCTCGAAGTCGATTCGCAGCGCATAGGCCGATGCGCCCGCGATGATCAGCTTGGGCCGCGACTCATGGGCCTTACGCTCCATGGCGTCGTAGTCGATCTCTTCCTTCTCGTTCAAGCCGTAGGAGACGACGTTGAACCACTTGCCGCTCATATTGAGTGCCATGCCGTGGGTGAGGTGGCCGCCTTCGGCCAGGCTCATGCCCATGATGGTGTCGCCGGGCTTGAGGAACGCCAGGAACACCGCTTCGTTGGCCTGGGCCCCTGAGTGCGGCTGCACGTTGGCGGCATCGGAGCCGAAGATCTGCTTGATGCGGGAGAGGGCCAACTGCTCGGCGATGTCGACGTTCTCGCAACCGCCGTAATAGCGCTTGCCAGGGTAGCCCTCGGCGTATTTATTGGTGAGCTGGGTGCCCTGCGCCGCCATCACCGCGGGGGAGGCGTAGTTTTCGCTGGCGATCAGCTCGATGTGCTCTTCCTGGCGCTTGTTCTCGGCCTGGATGGCGGCCCACAGTTCGGGATCGGTTTGCTCGACGAGGATGTTGCGGTTGTACATGCGGCAGTCCTTAAGACGGTGGTCCCTGTTCATGGAACAAGGGCTGCCCAGGCGAACGGCTGAACACCGGCAAGTGCCGGTGGTACGCTTCCCAGTGGTTGGCGCAGGTGAAGCCTGCGAGGATATCCACGTCAGCGCCGGCCGCACCTAATGAGGGGCGCCGCGCCTATCGCCAGTCGCGTACACCGCAAGTGTAGCGGACGGGCAAAGGCCGGTTCAAGAGATGGTCGCGACCTTGTCCTCGACGATTCCCGGCTGCGGCTCCGCAGGCACGACGGTGCGGACGACGGGCTGGGGCAGAGTCACGGCACGGCCGGCGGCCACCAGTTTCAGGCGGGAGTGCTCAGCCAGCACTTTGTCGGCGTACCCGTTGTCGCCTTCGAGGTTCGCGGCACCCACATAGAACTTGAGCCCGGCTTCGAGCGAGCCGGCACGGCGGATGCATTCCTGCAGCACCTTGACGCCCACGCGCAGGTTGGTGACGGGGTCGAAGGCAGCGAGCTTTCCGCCGAAGAATTCGTACTTATCGCTATGCACGCGGGTCATGACCTGCATCAGGCCCTGGGCGCCTACAGAGCTCTGAGCGAACGGATTGAAGCCTGATTCGATGGCCATCACGGCCAGGATCAGGGTCGGGTCGAGCTTGTCGCGCTTGCCGATCTCGTAGGCTTCGGCCACCAGCGCGCCCAGCGGCTCCGGCGCCACGCGGTATTTCTTGCTGAGCCAGTACGCGACGGCGGCCTGCTGCTTAGGCAGGTCGGTCGGGTTCACGGCCGTGGCACGGTCGATCGCGTCCAGTTGAATCGGCATGCCGACGGCAGCCGACTGGCGCTCTTGGAGCCAGCCTATCAATTTAGTTTCGCCAGCCTGACGCAGGTCAGGACGGGCAGTCAGGGTGATCACGCAGAACACGGTCGCCAAGCCGACGAGGGCAAAGCTGTTGTGGGTGATCTCAAAAAAGCCGTCGGCGACATCGGACGCGAAAGTCCTCAAGGCCTGGGCAGTTTTTCCTAACGCTGTCATAGCACTTCCTTTCTACGCGCGGGCCTGCACCGTGATGCCACTCTGGGCAGCATCACACCGTCAGGCTCCTCGTTTGGATTGGTACGCCATCAAATTGCCGGGAGTCTTCGGCGGGACTCGTCGCAGCGAATTCAACTTAGCCGGGGTCGGCAGCGGATTCGGGTTTGTCCCCAGTACTTTGCTGGGGGACGGCGAATTCTAGGTGCCGACCTAATATCAAGTCAAGAATATAAAGTACGTTTTATATGCACTAGTTACATAATGAGAGACCAATTTAGACCCTTCGCGGTACTAATCCGTGTCGGAAATCACCGCGTTTTAGCGTCGGAACGGCCCGACAGAATTCCCGTAAGTTTCTGATTTGCTACAAAAACAATAGCATAAGCTTGATTATTGGAGAGGGCTTCGGCCAGATAAAAATCTAAGAATCGGTATCAGAGCAGACGGGCCAGCGTTCCGCATCGTGGAAAAATCCTGTCAAGCGACCGCTCGTCCGAAACCGGGTGAGTAACAGTGTTTGGCTGGCGGCTCTAACTCTGCCACGGCCGAAGCCGCAGCTATGCTCCCGCTGCCCCTCGTTGTCAAGGCAATATCCGCAATCACTCGCTCGACCGCCATTGAAAACGCCGCCTTGAAATGCGTTGTGCGCTGCACTAACTTGAAAGTGTCCGAGTGATCGGGCATTCAGCCGGTAGGGCCGCTTCGGCGGTAGCCCCGGCCCCACTTGGAAGCAATCCCTTGCTTCCGGCGCAACCGGGGACTTTAAAACTCTCTGTTTGCGAACCCAGGCGGCGAAAGACTTTAAGTCAGCCGTCAAGCCCGGCAGGCGGTTTTGCTACCTGTCCGGGCTTTCTCATTTGTGCTTTTGCCATCCCCTTGCGCCAGCTCAGTTACGGCCGGCAACGCCCGAGTCTGTTTCGCGGCGAGAATAGCGGTTTGCCCTCCGCGTGAGGGCTTCTCAACGCACCCAAGAAACGCAGTGACCCAAGCTACCCTGAAACCTACCGATACCCGCTCGCTCGACACCCTGACCGGTGGCGCATTCTCGGCGCCAACGTCTGGCGAACGCGCCGCGCGCGTGCGCGAGTGGCTGGCCACCGACCCGAGCGTCGAGCAGATGCAGGAGGTCTTTCGCGAACTCAGTGGCCGCGACAAGGGCGCCGCCAAGCTGCTGCGCGAGAGGCTGGACGAGATCAAGCGCAGCCGTGGCCAGGAGGCCATTGCAGCCGAGTGGGCTGAGAAGGCCGGCACCTTGTTGGGGCAGCCGAAGCTGAACATCGCCGACGCGATGGCCTGGCAGCGTGATGCGGCCAAGGCTGGCGCGCCGCTTAGCCGGGAACCCCTGGCGTCCGTGAAGGCACAACTGGCGGAGCGCATCCGCGGTATCGAGGACCTGCAGCACCGCGTGCAAGTGCAGAGGGAAGCTGCCGTCCTGCTGGCCCAGCGCATCGAAGTGCTGTCGACCAAGTCATGGCGCGACGCGCAGGCGGCTGCTGACTCGCTGGCCGCAGACGTGCCGGCCTGGCAGGCGCAGGCCCAGACGCTGCTCGAGGACGCCAACTGGGGTAGCGTGGACAACAAATTCCCGCCGCTGCTCGAGGCGTCCCGCACCCAGTTGCAGATGGTCTGGGACGCGTTTCAGAGCGCGCTGACGCAAGCCGTGTCGGCCGCGCAAGACCCGGCGGCGCCGCTGCCGCCGGTGCCCGTGTGGGCCGACGAACTGAGGGCCATGCGCGGCGTGGCCGTGGAGGCGCCGGCGAAGCCGTCCAAGCCGAAGGTGGACCCGGAAGTGCGCTCCCGCGCCAACGCCGTTGTGCGCGAGGTCCTCACCAAGCTGGAGCAGGAGATCGCCGAAGGCCACGGCAAGGCCAGTGCCGGCGCGGCCGCCGCCCTGCGCAACGCGCTGAAAGAGCACGGCAAGCTGCTGGACGACAAGCTGGAGAACCAGGCCCACGCTGCGCTGGCGGCAGCGGGCGAACTGGAAGGCTGGCAGCGCTGGCGCGCCGACCAATTGAGGCAAGAACTGGTGACCAAGGCCGAGGGTCTGTTCGAGCACCCCGCCCCCGTGGAAGGCCAAGAGCCGCAGCCACCCAAGCCCCGCTTTGGCGGGCGCAAGATGCAGGAGCAATTGCGAGCCTTGCGAGACCAGTGGAAGCAGACCGATCAGGGCGGCGTGCCGAACCACGCCCTGTGGAAGCGCTTCGACGATGCTTGCAACGAGGCCTACAAGGTCGTGGAGGCTTGGCTTGACAAGGTCAAGGCCGAATCCGCGGAGCACAGGGCCCAGCGGCTGGCCCTGATTGAGGAAGTGAAGGCCTGGGCGGCGGAGAATGCCACCGCCCGCGACGGCGACTGGAAAGGCTTCAACCGGATCCTTCACCAATTCGAAAACCGCTGGCGCGAAGCCGGCCACCTGAGCGAAAAGGCTTTCGCCGAGATGCAGCCGCTCTGGAAGGAAGCCATCCAGGCCGCCGCCGCCCCGCTCGAAGCCATGCAAAAGCAGAGCCTGGACCGTCGCCACGCGATGATCGAGGAAGCAAAGACGCTGGGCGCGGCGCCGATGCTGCGCGTCGATGCCGTGAAGGCGCTGCAACAGCGCTGGCAGGCCGAAGCCCAAGGTATCCCGCTGGACCGCAAGCACGAACAGAAGCTCTGGGATGCCTTCCGCAAGCCGATCGACGAGGCGTTCAACCGCAAGGGTGAGGAGCGCGAGAAGGCTGCGGCCGCGCTGAGCGACCGGGACCGCGTGGTGCTCGAAGCGTCCAAGGCGCTCGAGGCCGCGAACGCGACGGGCGACGCTCAGAAGATCAAGGCGGCCATGGCCGCGCTGGAGGCGGCGCTGCATGGCCAGGCGCAAGCCGCAGCGGCCGTGGCCGCAGCCGGCCCGGCGCTGGTCGCCCCGCCTTCGGAAGCGCCGGCGGATGACGCGTCTGCGGCCGAGTCGGCGCAAGCCTCGGCAGGTGAGCCGGACGGTGAGGCGCAGGCGCAAGCCCCGGCCGCCGAACCCGCGCCCCCGCCCAAGCCTTCGCCTAAGCCCGTCATCGCCATGCGCGGCGACGATCGACCCGGCATGAAAAAGTCGGAGCCCATGGCCCCCGGGCGTGGGGGCAAGTTCGGTGACCGTAAGGGCGGCCCCGGCAAGTTCGGAGAGCGGCGCGATGACCGCGGAGCTGCGCGCGACACGCGAGGCGACGGACGCTTTGGCGGAGGCCGCTTTGGCGACCGGCCCGCGATGGAAGACCGGGGCCCGCGTTTGGGCGATGTGGCGTTCCGCGCGCAGCGCGAAGCGCTGGAGCACGCGCAGTCCACGCTGAAGAAGCTTGCGGCGCAGGCGCATGGTGAGGCGCTGACGCAGCTGATGACGGCGTGGGAGCAGCGTTCTCCCGATCAGGTTCCGAGCCAGCAGGAGCTGGGCAAGGCCGTGGCACCGGCGGTGCGCACGAGCTGGGTGCAGGCAATCGGCGCTGCGCCTTCAGGGGATGCAGGTGAAGCCATGTTGCGGCTGGAGATCGCCGCAGAAGCGCCCACACCCGCCGAGCACATCAACGCGCGTCGACAGTTGCAGCTTCAATTGCTGACCCGCCGTAACGACCCGTCGCCGGCACAGACCTGGGGCCAGGACACGGCGAAGGTTTTGGCCGCAGCCTATGACGCAGGGCTGGCGCGCCGGCTGCAAGGCGTGCTCAAGACGCTGCTTCGCCGCTGACAGCAGGCACGCCGAAAAAGCCGTCGAACAGCGACAGCAACGGCGCGAACTCGCGCGCGAAGCGCTCGCGGTTGACGAAATAGGCTTCGCACGCAACTGCGAAGAATTCGTCGATCGCGCTCGCGCCGTACGGGTCGAGCCACGGCGGCTCACCGCCGAAGCGCTCGGCGATGATCGCTTTCTCGCGAAAACCCGCGTATTCGCTTTGCATCACCGCCAGCCAGGCCTGCCGCATCTCGCGCGACGGCAGGGGCGGGCAACCGTCGGGCTGGCCGTCGCGCATGTCTATCTTGTGGATGAATTCGTGGATGACCACGTTGTAGCCGGCGTCGGCCGTCTCCCCCGCGTTGTCCACGTCGCGCCAGTTCAGCATCACCGGCCCGCCTTCCATCGCTTCGCCGGCCAGTACTTCGTCGTAATGGTGTACGACGCCATGTTCGTCCGTCAGCGTCCTGCGCGCGACCACTTCGTCGGGGTGCACGACGATGCCGACGAAATCGTCGTACCAGTGCAGGCCCAGGTTCAGTACCGGCAGCACCGCCTGCGCCGCGATCGACACCGCCACGGCGTCAGTGATCTCCAATCCGTTCGCGCCGTGAAATTCCTTGCCCGCCAGGAAGCGGGAGGCGAGATCACGCAGGCGGGCCAGTTCATCCGTTGAGCGCGCCCCAATGAAAGGATAGCGAGCCAGCACACCCTGCCACAGGCCATCGGGGATGGCCGGTGCGGCGCGGCGTTTCTTCAGCCAATCGAACATCAAGTCAACGGGATGCGACGTGCGCCTTCGGCCGTGAGGCGCAGGGCTTCCAGCCGCGGCGGCGCGGCGGCAGCGTCCCAGTCGCTGAGCACGGTGCGCGAGCGCACTCCCAGAATGTGGTCGGCGGGCTTGTGCGTGTGGCCGTGGATCATCGCGTGCGCGTCCGCCGCTTCCAGCCATGCAAGGGTGGCTGGTCCGTCCACATCGGCGTAACCGATGCCCGAGCTCTTGCGCGATTCACTGTGCTCGCGCAGCTGTCGCGCGATCGCCTGGCGTTGCGCCAGCGGCTTGGCGAGGAACTCGCGCTGCCACTCGGGCGAGCGCACCTGCTCGCGAAAACGCATGTATTCGGTATCGGCCAGGCACAAGGCGTCACCATGCGTGAGCAGCCAGCGTTTTTCCGCAAAGTCCAGCACCGTGGGGTCGGGCAGCATGGTGGCGCGGCACGCGGACAGAAAGCCCTCGCCCACGAGAAAGTCGCGGTTACCGTGCATGAAGAAGACGGCCGCCCGGCTGGCCGCGGCTTGCAACACCGCTGCGCAATCGGCCGCGAAGCCGGGCTCGCCGGCCGCGTCGTCACCAGCCCACACCTCGAACAAGTCGCCGAGGATGAAGATCGCATCCGCCGGCGTGTCCTCCATGTAGCGTCGCCACGCTTCGAACGTCTCGGGCTCCGCTGTCTGCAGATGCAGGTCGGAGATGAAGTCGACCGTGCGCCATACGGCGGGAGCGAGCAGCTCCGCGATGGGGGGCACGGCCGGGTGGGTCACTGCAGCGCGACGGCTTTTTCGATCACGACGTCTTCGTTGGGGACGTCGCCATGGCCACCTTTGTTGCCTGTCTTCACGCCCGCGATGCGGTCCACCACGTCGGTGCCGCTCACGACCTTGCCGAACACGGCATAGCCCCAGCCCTGCATGCTGGGCGCGGTGTGGTTGAGGAAGTCGTTGTTGGCGACGTTGATGAAGAACTGGGCGCTGGCCGAATGCGGCGCCTGTGTACGCGCCATGGCGACCGTGTACTTGTTGTTCTTCAGGCCGTTGTTGGCCTCGTTCTCGATCTGCGCGTCGGTGGGCTTTTGCTTCATGCCGGGCTCGAAGCCGCCGCCTTGCACCATGAAGCCGGGAATCACGCGGTGGAAGACCGTGTTGTTGTAGTGGCCCTTGTTGACGTAGGCCAGGAAATTGGCGACGGTCTTGGGCGCCTTGTCCTGGTCCAGCTCAAGGGTGACGACGCCGTAACCGGTGATGTGGAGTTCGACTTTCGGGTTGCTCATGGGAATTCCTTTTCTATTTGACGAGTTCGGCCGAGCGGATGACGATCGGCGTTTTGGGGACGTCGCTAGGGAAGGGCCCCCCGGCGCCGGTCGGTGTGGCTTTTATCTTGTTGATCACGTCCATGCCGCTCACAACTTTGCCGAACACGGTGTAGCCCGGCTTCTGCGGCGTCGGGTCGAGGAAGGCGTTGTCCTTCACGTTGATGAAGAACTGCGAGCTCGCGGAATGCGGGTCGTTCGTGCGCGCCATCGCCAGGGTGCCCACGACGTTCTTCGGGCCGCCCTTGGCGAGCGCTTCCTGCCCTTCGTGCTGCACGGGCGGGCGCGTCGGCTTTTGCGCGTAATTGGCGTCGTAGCCGCCGCCCTGCACCATGAAGTTGTCGATGACGCGGTGGAACACCGTCCCGTCGTAGTGCTTGTCCTTGACGTATTGCAGGAAGTTGGCGACCGTCTTGGGCGCCTTGTCGGGATACACCTCGACGACGAAATCGCCGGCGGAAGTGTTGAATTTCACCCGGGGCGCTTCCTGCGCTGCCGCGGAAAGCGCGGCGAACGTCGCGGCCGCGCCGAGCGCGAGGGCCGCAACGCGGCGAGTGATGGCTGTCATCGGCTGATTACTCCTTGAAGAATTGGACTGCCCATGGTACCGGCGCGCGGCCCGCCATGGGACGGCTCAGTCGGCGCCAGTGACAAGCGTGGGGGCCATGATGAGTCAGGAACCCGGGACCTTGGCACCCGGTTGGGCTGCGCCTTTAGCCGCGGCGGGAAAAAGTTGCCGGATCAGCGCGAGCTTCGGCGCGGCGGTGGTGTTGGAGGCATCGAGCTGCTGGGCCCGGCCGTACGACTGGCTTGCGAGGCGCGCATACACGTCGCCCAGATTTTCGTGGGCAATGGCGAAGCCGGGGTTGGAACGGATGGCCATTTCGAGCACTTCGCGGGCTTTGTCCAACTGGCTTTGCCCAGCATACAGTACCGCCAGGTTGTTGTATGGCTCGGGCAGCTCGGGATAATCCTCGGTGAGCCGCGTGAACGTCGCGATCGCATCGGAGCTGCGGCCCATCTCGGACTGCACCACGCCTTTCAGGAAGCGCATCTGCGGATTGCGTGGCTTGGCCGCTAGAGACTGGTCCGCCTTGGCCAGCGCCTGCACCAGCTGGCCCGAACGCATCAGCTGCGTGACATCGGCCTGGTCATCGGCCAGTGCGGCCGCAGGCAGGGTCGCCGCGGCGAGCAGAGCCAGCAATCGCAAAGCGCGGGGCAGGGCGCAGCGGGCGTGCATCATGGGGGCTGGATGGATTCTCTCGCTTGTGACAAGCCCGGACGGGGGGCTATATACTGCGCTGGATTGTAGCCGCCTGCTCTGTGTGCGCAGCCCCGGCAAGTAACGAACCCCAAGACAATTCGAGTAGCCCCGCAAGCGAATACACCCACGCGAAGCGGTCAGACCATCCATGAGCCTGCGCATCTACAACACGCTGTCGCGTGCCTTGGAAGATTTTTCCCCGATCGAGCCGGGCCGCGTGCGGATGTACGTGTGCGGCATCACCGTCTATGACCTCTGCCACATCGGCCACGCACGCGCCAACATTGCGTTCGATGTCATCCAGCGCTGGCTCAAGGCCAGCGGATTTCAGGTCACGTTCGTGCGCAACATCACCGACATCGAGGACAAGATCATCCGCCGCGCGGTTGAGAACGGCGAGACTGTCCGCGCCCTCACGGACCGCATGATCGCCGAGATGTACACCGACTTCGACGCGCTGGGCATCGAGCGTCCCACGCACGATCCGCGCGCGACCGACTACGTGCCGCAGATGCTCGACATCGTGAAGAAGCTCGAGGACAAGGGCCTGGCCTACACGGCCGAAGGCGGCGACGTGAACTACGCAGTGCGCCGGTTCCCCGGTTACGGCAAGCTGTCCGGCAAGTCGCTCGACGAGCTGCATGCCGGCGAGCGAGTGGCCGTGCTCGATGGCAAGGAAGACCCGCTGGATTTCGTGCTCTGGAAGGCCGCCAAGCCGACCGAGCCGGACGACGCGAAGTGGGACAGCAGCTACGGCAAGGGCCGCCCCGGCTGGCACATCGAGTGCTCCGCAATGGCCTGCGCGCTTTTAGGCGAGACCTTCGACATCCACGGCGGCGGGGCCGATCTGCAATTCCCCCACCACGAGAACGAGATCGCGCAGAGTGAAGGCGCGTTCGGCAAGCCGCTGGCCAATTACTGGATGCACAACGGCTTCCTGAACATCGACAACGAAAAGATGTCGAAGTCGCTCGGCAACTTCTTCACCATCCGCGACGTGCTCCAGAAGTTCGACGCGGAAACCGTGCGTTTCTTCGTCGTGCGCTCGCACTACCGCAGTCCGTTGAACTACAGCGACGTGCACCTCGAGGATGCGCGCGGCGCGTTGAAGCGCCTGTACACCGCGCTCGACCTGGTTGCGCCTGCGCAGGTGGCGGTCGACTGGTCGCAGACCTATGCGGCGCGGTTCAAGGCGGCAATGGACAACGACTTTGCCACTTCCGAGGCGATGGCAGTACTGTTCGACCTGGCGGCCGAAGTGAACCGCGGCAAGTCGGCGGAGCTCGCGGGCCTGCTCAAGGCATTAGGCGGCTGCCTGGGCATCCTGCAGGGCGAGCCGAAGGTCTTCCTGCGTGCCGGCACGCAACTGGATGAAGCAACCATCGGCGGACTCATCGCGCAGCGCGCGGCGGCCAAGAAGGCGAAGAATTTCGCCGAAGCCGATCGCATCCGCAACGATCTGCTCGCGCAAGGCATCGTGCTGAAGGATTCGCCCACCGGCACGACCTGGGAGGCAGCTTCTTGAGCACTTCCGTGCAGATCGTCCTGGCCACGCCCGACTACTGGGAGGAAGCCTGCCGCCACCTGGCCCGCAAGGACCGCGTGATGAAACGGCTGATCCCGCAGTTCGGGGACGCTTGCCTGCAGTCGCGCGGCGACGCGTTCACCACGCTTGCGCGCAGCATCGTCGGCCAGCAGATATCGGTGAAGGCCGCGCAGACGGTGTGGGACCGCTTCGCGAAATTGCCACGACGCATGAGCGCGGGCAACGTGCTCAAGCTCAAGGTCGACGACATGCAGGCGGCGGGCCTGTCCGCCCGAAAGATCGAATACCTGGTCGACCTCGCCCTGCATTTCGACTCCGGCGCCGTCCACGCGGATGCATGGAAGGACATGACGGACGACGAGATCATCGCCGAGCTCGTGGGCATCCGCGGCATCGGCCGCTGGACCGCCGAGATGTTCCTGATCTTCCACCTGATGCGGCCCAACGTGCTGCCGCTGGATGACATCGGCCTGCTCAACGGCATCAGCCGCAACTATTTTTCGGGCGATCCGGTCAGTCGCAGCGATGCGCGCGAGGTGGCCGCTGCCTGGGTTCCATATTGCAGTGTCGCGACTTGGTATATTTGGCGTTCGCTGGACCCTCTGCCGGTCGAGTATTAGCCGGCCCCCCGCGACAACAAGGAGCAAACCTTGGCAAAGAAGACATTCCTCGATTTCGAGCAGCCCATCGCGGAGCTCGAAGGAAAGATCGAAGAACTGCGTTACGTACAGACGGAGTCCGCGGTCGATATCTCCGAGGAGATCGACCAGCTTTCAAAGAAGAGCCAGCAGCTCACCAAGGACATCTACAGCGACCTCACGCCCTGGCAGATCACCAAGATCGCGCGGCACCCCGAGCGCCCGTACACGCTCGACTATGTCAACGAAATCTTCACCGATTTCATCGAACTGCACGGCGACCGCCATTTCTCGGATGACCTGTCCATCGTCGGCGGCCTGGCGCGCTTCAACGGCAATGCCTGCATGGTGCTGGGCCAGCAGAAGGGGCGCGACACCAAGGAGCGGGCCCTGCGCAACTTCGGCATGAGCCGGCCCGAGGGCTACCGCAAGGCGCTGCGCCTGATGAAGACGGCCGAGAAGTTCAAGCTGCCGGTGTTCACCTTTGTCGATACACCGGGCGCATACCCGGGCATCGACGCGGAAGAGCGCGGCCAGTCGGAGGCGATCGGCCGCAACATCTTCGAGATGGCGCAGCTGGAGGTGCCGATCATCACCACCGTCATCGGCGAGGGCGGCTCCGGCGGCGCGCTGGCGATCTCCGTAGCCGACCAGGTGCTGATGCTCCAGTACTCAATCTATTCCGTGATCAGCCCCGAGGGCTGCGCGTCCATCCTCTGGAAGACCTCCGAGAAGGCGCAGGACGCGGCGGACGCCATGGGCATCACCGCGCATCGGCTGAAGGCGCTGGGCCTGATCGACAAGATCGTCAACGAGCCCGTGGGTGGCGCGCACCGCGACCACAAGCAAATGGCGGCCTTCCTCAAGCGTGCGCTCAATGATGCGTGGCGGCAGCTGGCCGACCTGAAGGTGCGCGAGCTGCTGGACCGGCGCTACGAGCGACTCCAAAGCTACGGGCGCTTCACGGACACCAAGGCGGAAGCTCGCTAGCCGAGCTGCTGACGCAAACCCCATGGGCCTGACAGTTCCCGCGGCCCTGCTGGCTTTCGAGCCGACGCTGCCCGCTGCCGTGGCCTTCAGCGGCGGCGCGGATTCCACCGCCTTGCTCCTTGCCGCGGCGCGCGCTTGGCCGGGCCAGATCTTTGCCATCCATGTGCACCACGGCCTCCAGGCCGCGGCCGATGACTTCGCGCGGCACTGCCGACAGTTCTGTGACGGGCTCGGCGTTTCGCTGCACCAGGTCAACGTGGATGCACGCCACGAGAGCGGGGAGAGCCCCGAGGACGCGGCGCGCAAGGCGCGCTACACGGCATTGGCGCAGGCCGGTCTGGCGCTGGGTGTCAAAGCCGTCTGGCTCGCGCAACACGCCGACGACCAGGTCGAGACCATGCTGCTGGCGCTGAGCCGCGGTGCCGGGCTGCCGGGGCTCGCCGCGATGCCGGCGCGGTTCGAGCGCAACGGCATGCGCTTCGAGCGGCCGCTGCTGGGCGTGAGCGGCCCGGCCATCCGCGAGTGGCTGCGCGCCGAAGGCGTGGGTTTCGTCGAAGACCCGACCAACGAGGACCGCGGCTTCACGCGAAACCGCATCCGTCATGAACTGTTGCCTGCGCTGGAGAAGGCGTTCCCCCAGTTCAGGGACACCTTCGCCCGGTCCGCGCGCCATGCCGCGCAGGCGCAGCGGGTGTTGTCGGCGGTGGCGACCGAAGATCTCGCGCGGGTGGGCAACCCACCGTCGATCGCGACGCTGCGTACGCTCGACCGTGCACGACAGGCCAACGTGCTGCGGCACTGGCTGCTGGCTGCGCACACGGTGCGCGCCAACGCCGCACAGCTGGAAGAACTGATGAACCAGGTGGCTGCTTGCTCCACACGCGGGCACGACATTCGCATCAAGGTGGGCAGTGGCTTCGTCGAGCGCAACGGCGAGTGCCTGGGCTTCCGGCCGCACCTGGACGCCTAGGTATAATCCCGTGGTTTCCCGGCGGCGCGGCCCGCCTCGTCGACTGCCCGAAAAACCGCCGCACTCACCTCACTTTCCTTCCTTCCGATGGCATTGATCGTTCACAAATACGGCGGCACGTCGATGGGCTCGACCGAGCGCATCCGCAACGTCGCCAAGCGCGTGGCCAAGTGGCAGCGCGCGGGCTACCAGATGGTGGTGGTGCCCAGCGCAATGAGCGGCGAGACCAACCGCCTGCTGGCCCTGGCCAAGGAACTGGCCCCCGCCAAGCAGACGGACGCGATGTACCGCGAGCTCGACATGCTGGCCGCCACCGGCGAGCAGGCCTCTTCGGCGCTGCTGGCCCTCGCGCTGCAGGCCGAGGGCCTGGAGGCCGTGAGTTACGCCGGCTGGCAGGTGCCCGTCAAGACCAATAGCGCCTACACCAAGGCGCGCATCGAGTCGATCGACGACAAGAAGGTTCGCGCTGACCTTGCCGCCGGGCGCGTGGTGATCATCACCGGCTTCCAGGGCGTCGACGACGAAGGGCACATCACCACCCTCGGGCGCGGCGGCAGCGACACTTCGGCCGTCGCCGTCGCGGCGGCCATGAAGGCCGACGAATGCCTGATCTACACCGACGTGGACGGCGTCTACACGACCGACCCGCGCGTGGTGCCCGAAGCCCGTCGCCTGCAGACCGTGAGCTTCGAGGAAATGTTGGAGATGGCGTCCCTGGGCTCCAAGGTGCTGCAGATCCGTTCCGTGGAATTCGCGGGCAAGTACAAGGTCCCGCTGCGCGTGCTCTCCAGCTTCACGCCGTGGGATATCGCCATCGAAGAGGAGGCCGCGTCCGGCACCCTGATCACTTTTGAGGAAGACGCAAAAATGGAACAAGCCGTCGTTTCCGGCATCGCCTTCAACCGCGACGAGGCCAAGATCTCGATCCTGAGCGTGCCCGACAGGCCCGGCATCGCCTACAACATCCTGGGGGCCGTGGCCGACGCGAACATCGAAGTCGACGTCATCATCCAGAACATCTCCAAGGACGGCAAGACCGACTTCAGCTTCACCGTGCACCGCAACGATTACGCGCGCACGGTGGACCTGCTCAAGACCAAGGTGTTGCCGGCGCTCGGCACGGACGTGCTGATCGGCGACACGCGCATCTGCAAGGTCAGCATCGTGGGCATCGGCATGCGCAGCCACGTCGGCATCGCCGCCAAGATGTTTCGCGCGCTGTCCGAAGAAGGCATCAACATCCAGATGATCTCCACCAGCGAGATCAAAACGTCGGTCGTCATCGATGAGAAGTACATGGAGCTCGCGGTGCGGGCCCTGCACCGGGCTTTCGACTTGGACCAGCCCGCCGGCTGAGCTGATTTCCCCGTCCCGCCGCCGGGCTTTGGCCCTGTTTCGGGCATAATTGCAAGCGCCAGGAAACGTGACCGAGTGGCCGAAGGTGCTCCCCTGCTAAGGGAGTATGGGGTGTAGAGCCTCATCGAGGGTTCGAATCCCTCCGTTTCCGCCAGAATCCCGTGTAAGCAGTTGATTTATATGGGATTTTTTTATGTTGTGGCTGGCACCCATCAAACGACCCATCAAACCTTATGTAGGTTGGCACCCCGGATCTGTGTCCTGCCCGAGCTTTAGAGGCCTAGGCCCTTGTGAGCCTTTGGGCTCATCCCCTATACTGACTTAGCCAGCCTGCCACACCATGAAACGCAACCATGCCTCAGCTTCTGCCTCGGCTAATGCCAAGCGAGGCGAAGCCGTGCCCGCGCGTCAGTCCGGCATGCTCCTTCATAAGGCCGCGGCCAAGCAAGCCTCGGCGTCGGCTAAGAAACCACGCCAGCCAGGCCCCAGCCCGTACGCCTTCGTGCCGGCTGAAGCTCCCATCAAAATCTCTCGCTGGCCAAAGCTGTAAGGCTTGCGCCTCAGCCAATACGTCTCTGAGCACGGAGTTGACGCGTTCAACTTCGAGGACTTCCTGTTTGTCGGGTCAAAATTGGCGACCGACCCAACGCGACTGGTACTCGTTGGCGGCCAAGCGATTGAGACGTGGGGCCACTATTTCGATGTCCTAGCGCCAACGGGGCAGCGCGAACCGTTGACGGAAGACACGGATTGGTATGGCAATGCAGAGGACGCGCTCTGGCTCTGCCGCCTCTTGGGCCGTAGGAATACCGAGCTGTACATCGCCAAGAACTTCGACCCATCACCAAATTCGGCGCAGGCCTACATTGAGCGCCCCGATGGTCGGGTGCTGATGATGGACTTCCTTCGAGCCGTTGTGGGCCTCACCCATGAGGAGATCGTTCAGTACGCCGTTCCGGTCAACGTAGCTGGCGTCAATCTCAGCGTTCTGCACCCGCTTTATTGCCTCGAGAGTCGCTTGGCAAATTTGAGAGGGCTGCCCAGCAAGCGAAACACGAACGGAGTCATGCAGGCAAACTGGGCGATCGAAATCGCGGCCGCCTACTTGGAGAAAATGCCCAGCAACGGTGCTTCCGTCCGTGACGTTATGAAAGCGTGTCGGCAGTTGGCCGACTGCAGTGAGTACCGCGCCGGCCCCTATTGCTTTGAGCACTACCAGGTCGATCCACTTCGGGCCGTCACCCCGACGACCTTGGACTTCGTCGGCGGTCAATTCGTGACAGAGTATTGGCCGCGGCGCATCGAGCGCATCTCAACGAAGCGCGAGCGCAATCGAAGACTTGTGGCATACCGGTTCGATCTCTCCACCGCGAGAGCTGCCAAGGCGACGGCCATTCCGATCCGAAGTTCAGTGCCGCTTACCGTGCGCGCTCCTACGACGGATGCAGGTCAAGAACGCGACGCGCCAAGTCAACACTGAACCGCGCGCTGGGCCACTGGCTAACAGCGGCGCCAGCTGCTGCCTGGTCGCTACTGCATGCTCTGCATGAACCTGATTAGCTGCCACGACCGGTATGGTTCCGCCATGTCCAACATGCCTTCGAGCGTCGCCGAAAGGGCTGCGCATACCTCGGCTGCCGGAGCCGCCTCAGCGTCATTGCTTACTCGGAAAATTGCATCTTGGGCGAGCTGGGCGCGGAGCCGCTTGGTCGATGCAGACTGGAACACGTTTTCGGCCAACGAAGCTTGTTGTGCATTGATGGATCTCACATCCGGAAAGCGCGCAAGTTCCGCCTCAACTGCTTGCCGGTAAAGCCCGGTAATTGACTCAAATCCGCCAATGGGAAGTTGAACAACGTAGCGCCTTTCGACAGCTGTAGCCGCGATCGTGTCCAACCTGCCCGTGTACATGCTCTTGCACAGCGGCGCGGGCACCCACCCAGCCATGCCGATGATGTGCTTCACGAAGGCTGCTTGCTTTTCGGGCCCCAGTCGGGCGAGACCTTTGACTTGGAGCTGCAAAATGCCCTCGGCGATTGCACTCGATACCTCTGCACGAGTCAGGTCACGGCGATTGATCGGCAATATGATTCTGGCTAAATAGGCGGAAAATGCGCGGTTCTGAAATAGCGCCTGCATTACCTCTCGAGCCACGGTCTCCTTGTCAGGCGGCAACTTCACCCCATAAGCCTTAGTCACTGCTGCATTCAGCTGATCTTGTGTAGCGTACTGCCCGCGGATCTCATTGAAGATCAGCCCGGTCGTGCGTTCCTGCCCGTCATCCGCGGCATTGGCCCCGGCGAAAGGCCCGCTTAGCGCCCAGACTAGGAGAGCAAGTAACGCCCATCGCAACGGGAGCAGTCCCGCAACCACACTGTGCATCTGTTCTCTCCTTCGGTTGGGGCTCCGCCCACTTGCTATTGGAAAGCAAATGTGTCTACTATGCAATCTTGAGGAGTGGCGCGGTGAAACAATGGACTTTAACTTTTCTTCTGGCTGGGGCCGTGCTGGTCTTTCCTGCTCACGCCTTCGATGTCAACGACTGCATCATCAATGGCATGAAGGGCGTCTCTAGCGACGTCGCTGCGCGCCTTGTTCGTGTGGCGTGTGATCAAAAGCTCAAAATCTTTAAGGAACAGGAGTCGACAAAGCTCGCGGCTATTTACGGCGATACGATCAATCCCGAGTTGATCGTGCCGGCGAGCTCCTTTGAGTTTGTGACCATGAGAATTCATTCATTGAAGTTCACGAACAAGACCGACATGACGCTGTTGTACGTTCGTATTGAAGTTGCTCCGGCGAGCGCCCCTGGCGCGCCCTGTGATCCCGAAAAGGTGAGGATCTTCGCTTATAAGACTACGGTAAAGCCTGGCGCAGCTGTCAACCTGGTCTACCCCGCTGCAACGTCGTCGGAATGTGTGGTGGCCACCGTGGCGCGGGGCCGAACTTCTAGTTGGAAAGACGTGTCATTCTCAACATCGATCAAGCCCGAGGAGAAGGACCCGCTCTCTGGCCTAGATTAGTCGAGTCAGCCTGCCGTGATCGGGGTCGCGGAGAAGTCCCTGTGCCAATACGTTCAGCGGTCCGGATCGCCCGCTACGAAGATCCGAAAAGTCCGCAGACGACTTCTCCCCCACGAGACAGCGAAGCCTGCCGCGAAACTGACGTACCAGAGAACGGCGAGAACAAGCCGTTGCCACAAGCTGTATTGGACCGGCTGATCCATCGGTGGTCTGTCAGTCAGCATTCATGCTCCCGCGGCCCGATGCAGGCAGCTGCGGCCGGAAATCAGTTATCAACTGTCGGAGCTCTCGCATGGCGGCCCGGTGTGATGCGCTTCGCATGCCGTGCTTCTTGGCGTTCTTGGCGGTTGCCCGCTTGCCCAGCTCCGTGCGCGGCCCGGTCGATAGCTTCCACGGTTTCCACCTTCGAATGAGTTGCGCCTGCCGCTGACGACGCTCCAAAGTCCAGCCGTTCACTAGGGTTCACCTCCAATAGTTTGTTCGCCCGTTCTCCGGAATTTTTCGCGGGCGCGTGTTGGACTGGTCCAGCACCGGCCCCAGCGTCACCCCCGTTGTTTACCTGCTGGGGACCATGGGCGACATTGGCCTGCTTGATGAATGCAACCTGCCGAGGGTTTTTGATCTCACCGAGCGTTTGAAGCGTGGCGCGGGACTGGTTCTGCGCCTTCAGAGCCATGCGCAGGTACACATCCACCGCCGGCATGTGCTGGCCGAGGTTCGCGCCAGCGCGGCGAACGAGTTCAACAAATAGCGCGTCGAGAGACACAGCCTGCGCCATCAGCATCGCCTCGACCCCGGCCAGGTCGCCGCTCTGCACCGCCTTTACTCGGTCGCGCACCTCGCCCATAAATTCCGGGAGATCAATCTCACCGACATGGTTGCTTAGGTAAGAGTGCGCTACGCCCGCATGCACGAAAGCCGGCATGGCAGCCAACTTGGCCCGCAGCACGGGGTCACGCTTTGCCGGCTCAGTGGCCGCAATACATGATCGCTTGCCGCGTCCGACTGTCGTCGCATTTGAGTCCGCAACTTGCAGGCGTGTGGCTTTCGTCATTTGGTGTAGATTGCAGGGCCCATCATTCCGGCGGTGTTGTAGCGGCTGCCTGCGTTGCCGAAGCGCGCGCGCTCGGCCTTCCAATCCAGAGCCTGCTGTTGCAGGGCGAGCTTTCCGTCGACCAAGTTCTGCTGCTGCTGGCCTTGGAGGGTGGCTTGGGCGAAGCCGCTGATGGCCTGACCTGCCATGTTCATGCCGAAGCGACTGTTCATCATCGAACTGCCTTTTTCGAGCAGTCCATCAAGGAACGACTTCGGCGCAGCAACTGGCGTAGGAGTCCATGGCCCTTCGCCCAGAAATGCTCCATGGCCAATGCCGGTGTTGTTCACGCTTGGGCCGATGGCGGTGTCGATGGGGCCGGAAGGCGTCAGGCCAGAGCCTGCTGCACCCGGTCCGCCGATGGCCGTGCTGTTCACGGGCGGAATCGCTGCGCTCGCCCCGGCCGTCTGGGTTGCCGCCGCTGCGTCACCGCCCATCATCCCGCCCGAGGAGGTGAAGGCCGAGGGGCTGTTCACCGCCGCGCCGGCCGCGCCTTCGGTGCCGCTCGCCGCTAAAGCCGCACCGTCCCACGCAGTTACGCCGGACACCGCGCCTTCCCCAACAAAACCCGCACCAGCCGCGGCATCAACAGCCCCGATCGCACCGCCTCCTGCACCGCCTCCTGCGCCGGCGGCCATCGAGAACGCGCCTCCGATCGCACCGCCGACAGCGCCCAAGAGCGCGCCCTTCAGAATGCTGCCGCCCGTGACGGCCGCCGTGACTGCGCCGACTGCGGCGCCGATCATCATGGGAACAATGATTGCTTGTGGCATGTTATTTCTCCTTCGCCCGGTGACTGTGGGAGGGCAACGCTGCGCAGCGAGTGAGATGTGGTCTCATGTGCGGCTCCAGGATCTGCGCTCCGCAAGAGAATTGATCCAGTCGCAGACCTCTCCTTCGAGAAAGCCGACAGCACGACCGGAGCCCAGCGGCACTGGCGCCGGAAAGTCGCCAGCCCGGATGCGCCCATACACCGTTGAACGAGAAAGCCCCGTCCTGGTCACTACATCCCGAAAGCGCAGGATGCGCGTTTCTGCGCCAGCGCTTGCTTCCTTCACCCGACTATCTACCTGCATGGTTGATTTCTCCTTACCTCTCTTGGTCCGTGTTCGCACCTATTCAACGCTCCTGAACGTCCCGGGAATAGGTGGGTTTCCGGGACGCTGCCAATCTATTCAGCCCGCTCCTGCTGCCGCGATCCTCGGCGGGCCTCGGCCAGTTCGTTGCGCAGCGTCTTGAGCACCCGCTGGAAGTCCGGGCTCGATGCCCGGCCGGCGCGCTCTCCTGCAGCCTCGAACTTGTGCGCGAAAAAGGCCGTGTAGAGATGGCGGTCTGAGCTTGCGGGGCCTCCGAACTTGGAAACGAACCACGCCTGTACCGTCGCGTGATCTGCCAGCAGCCCGCGGAGGTACTCGGGGGTGCGCTTGAGCGGTCGGCCTGGCTTGCGACGGGCTACGGCGACAGGGCCGCGACTTTGGTACCGCATCAAGACGGCCTGCAGAGGCGCGGATAGACCCGCCGGCGCGCTCACCGGTCACTCGCCCTGCCCATGAGCACCGCCAGGGCGATGTCGAGCGGGATGCCCTGTTTGCGCATCTGGGTCGCCACAGCGAAGTACGCGCCCGCACTATCTTCCAGCCGCTGCCGCCACTTTCGGACGAACCAATGGGCAATTCCCTCCGACCGGCTCATGGCTGCGTCTCCTCTGCGGCCGACAGCAGCAACTGGCCGTCAGCTGAAATGCCCCCGGTATCGGGTGTCTTGCAGGGTGGAACGGACCCGTTTTTGGAGGGATTGGAAATGGGCCCAGATTCGGCGGCGTTCATCTCCATCACCGGTGCGCCATGCTCGTCTAGCGGCAGCTGCTTGATGAATTCGTTCGCCATCTCCCACGTCGCAAAGCTGTAGGTCGTCTCGATGTCCAGGTCTTCGTGCCCCTTTAGCGATGCCTGGTTGATCCAGTCGTCAAGCTGGTCGATGCGGTGGAACAGGATTCGCATCTGGCGGCACAGCAACCTGATCGTGCGATCGGCTTCGATGTTGGAGCTGGGCGCCAGTAGGCCGGCTTCCTCGGCCAGCAACCGAAGGTGAATGGGATGGAGGTCGATGCGCGAAACATCGCCGCAGCCCATGTCCTGCTCGAGGCTGATCGTGTCCCCGTTGATCTCGTAGGCGAGGTCATAGATCTTGGTCATCATGACGCCTCCCCCTCATGGCAATTGCTATCCGCGCACGATGGCAAACGATTGGCGGACGATCCCGGTTTCAATGCGGTTCGATGACCCGAGCCCATGGGTTCCGGTTCGGTAACCCGTGGGTTTTCGCCATTCATCAGAGCAGCAACGCGGCGAGCGAACCCCAGCCACTCACGCGGCCGCAGTGTGGCGAACTCGGCGAGCACGACGCGCTGGTCATCGTGGCTGGGGAACAGATCCACCAGGACCGCGGCCAGGTTCATGGACAGCGAGCCGTCCCGGATCATCCTGTGCATCTCTTCGCAGCCGGCGCGGCGCACCTTTAGGCCGAGGAAGATCATCCTGCGCGATACGCCAGCCTCGGCGGCCAGTTGTGCAGCAGTGCAGGGCTGCACTGTGCGCGGCGGGGTGATAACCGTTATCACTTCGGAGTGCAGGTCTGCACTCATGGCCGCACCTCGTATCTCTTCACCGTGAAGAGATGAGCGCCGTTTTTCAGCCAGGGGGCCGCCGGTGGTTTCAGGGCCATGAAGGACAGCGGGGCCCGGGCGCAGGACTGCACCCATAGATGGCAGATATCTAGATGGTGTCCGTGGGACGGTACAGGGAATGGGGTAAAAAGGGGCCGGATAGTACCGTGGGGCGGTACAGCAGCGCGATTGCCTGTACCGTGGGGCGGTACTATGCAGGGGGTCTCTGTACCGTGGGGCGGTACAAGGGGTGTGTTTTTCAAGGTGCCTCCTGCGTGGTAACGGTTACCACTTCGCGTGGAATCCGATTCCACTTCGCATAGAGCTCGTCGCGTGTTGGCTTGGGTGCTGCCATTGCCGGCGCCTTGTACGCCCCGCGGTTGAATGTCTCGGCCGCCCCTGGGTCGAAGCCATTGATTCGGTCCAGGCCGGACCAGGTGACCGCGTACCAGCTGGCCTTGTTCGGTCGCCGCCCCATCACTGTCTCGTGCAGGAAGCCAGCCTCCAACAGCTCGCGCTTCGCCTTTGTGAGCATGTCCGCCGACTTCCAGCCTCTCGGACCCATGTAAGCCCGAGAGCACAGCAAGGCGCCGTTGTTGTCGCCGCGCAGCTGCCGGGCGATCTCCACCAGCAGAGCCTTGGCGTGCATGCTCAGGGATCGATAGGCGTTCGAGTCCAGCACGGACCAAGGGATTGCCACGAAGCCGCCAGGATCGCGCCCTGACTTGCCTGCCTGTCTGCTCGATTTGCGGCTCATTCATCGCTCCCTCCTGCGTGCGACAGGACTTCGCTGTCGCCTTTTTGGTCCACGAGCGAATACATGGCGACACCAGGATGAAAGAATCCATGCTCGTCAACCACAGTCACCCGATCTGAGTGGATGTGATGGCCTTCTGCCAGCAGGTTCTGCACCCGCCCCGCGGGGTGGCTTATGCCTTGCCTGCGCAGCTCGTACGTGTGATGCGGGCGGATCTTCAACAGCGCGAAGAGTTTTCTTGTTTGAGCCTCCGTCGCTGTTGATTTGCTGGCGATGATCTTGGCGATGGTCTCTGGAATGATGTCTGCGGCGCTCATGCTGCGCACCTCCCAAGCTGCCTGGCCATTAGGGTGGCGCTGCGCAAGTCGAACGCGCGACCGGCGAGCAGGATCTGCCCGTCCGAACCCGAACAGGGGCTTAACCCCAGCTGGGCGAGTCGTTGGTGCAGGACGCGCTGCACGCTTGCCATGTCGGGGCCTGCCGCATTACCATCCGGGTGCTGAGTATTTTGAGAAGCCGCCGTATTGCCTGCCAGGGCTGCGGCGGTTTTCTCTTTGGGGCGTTCGTACGGGCGGATCATTTCGCACCGCCCTTCGTGCCGCTCGGATTCGCGGCCGCGGATTGGGCATCAATCCATCTGCGCACGTCCTCGCAGCGCCACGCTGTAACCCGATCGGACAGCTTGGAAGGTGAGATGAATTTGCCGCTTTTCACCCAGCGCCAGAGAGTGGCTGGCGATATAGGGACGTAGTGAAGAAGTTGGGCTTGGCGAATGAAGCCCGTTGCCGGCAGAGATGCCAAGCTTGATGCGGTGGGTGTTGCCATGATGCTCCGTTCGATGTGGTGAATGAACGGATGAATCTTTTCTTGGCAACTATCCTCCCTGGCAAGGTGTACCCCATGCCCTATTTAGGGTGATACCTGCTAACCGCCAACCAAACGGCCATCGTCTCGCAAGCGTTGCCATGCCGTGTCGAACGTCTTTCCAGTGAACACCGCAGGCTCGCGCAGTGCCAGTTTCTTGGCCTCAGCCTTGACGCCTCTGGCCCCGGGCTTCCTAGACGGCAGCCCAAGAGGGTTGAAGCCCATAGTCGCCACGAGCTCCAGTATTCGGATCTCCTGGGCTCGTTGCCTCGGTATGGTCGGTGATTGAAGGTCGCCTCGCCTGTCGTCAGCCGCTTCTTTTGGCTGGTCAGAGGGAAACGCTGAGTACCCCAGCCGCTGGCGGATGGCCAAATAGCTCTCCAGCCAAGAATGTTGCTTGCAGCCCGAGGCTTTGGCAATTTCAAACCAGTGGCGCAGCCGGCGGTGTGCTGGGTCAACCGTATGGGCGTCAGAGAAGACGCGCAGCAAGAGCTTGAAATCTTCAGGCGTGGTCTCGTCCGTCGTGACCACTGCCGGATCGCGCGCTGCGTTAAGTGGATCGACGCCACAAAGGAGGCTCGCGGCTTCGTGTGGCGAAATGGCGGAGAGTCCAAGCCATCTGGCCGCATGCATCGCGTCGTCCCAATGATCGAGCGAGACTTCATCTTCCCGCATCGCAGAAGGCAGCCGGGGAGTAGAGCGACTCCAGATCTCGTCAAGGTCCAGAACGTCATTCACGTCGTCAGCTTGCACCACCCTGCCATCGTACGGCAGAGCACCCAGCTTGATTTGTGCGGTCAGGAACGCGCGCCAGCGCTGCTCGCTGACTGCTCCGTCACATTGCCTCTCGAGCTCGCGGGCGGCCATTCGCAGCGTCCAACGCTCATGGTCGACCTCCTGCTCTTCTTGCTTTTCAGTTCGCATGCGCACCCCTTCCGGTGCCCTTCAAGGTGTGCCCCAGCAGGCGGGTGAAGGTGTCCCGCTTTTCGGTTCGCGGGCCTAGCTGGGGCAAATCAATCGTAGCCGTCAGACTATCGCCCCTGCCGCGCGTGACGCGAGAGCAGATGCGCGACGATGGTTGCGGGCGGCGATTGGCCCTCTCCGACATCTTGGAGCATCACTGCCAGCATCCGCAGCAGTAGTTCTTCACTTGCCAGCTCGGTTGCAAGCGGGCCCATGGCGGGGAGCCATCTCACATTGCTCTGCTGAGGCCGATTCGCCGTGCGCTCTTCGATCTCGACCGGCCGCAGCACTTCGCGCATGAAACGTTTGAACGCAGGGGTGTTTCGTTTACTCATGGCGGGCATCACAGTTCCACCTTCACGGCGTTGCGCACGTCATCCGCGAACTCGCGGAATTGATCGCTTATCCGGGCAGCGCTTTCAGCACTGTGGACGAGGTATCTGAGCTTCGTGCGATACGTCGTCGTCAGAGCGTCCCCCAGGTCGCCTTGCCCGATCACCTGAAAGGCGCCTTGTAAGTCGAGTTGCCTCGGTTGACTCCATTCGCATCTGGATGCGACGCGCCTGCGCAAGTGCTCCAGGCAAAGCTGATACGCCTCGTCGGCCATCGCGCGCGCCTTCGCCTCAATGGCCGCGTCGAGCTCGGGCGGCCTCTTAACAGTGGGCATGCTCCGGTTGCTCAGAAGCGCGTCTCGCACGTCTAGCTTGCCGCAATGTGGCAGCTGGAAGACGTTGCTCGGTGCGGCCGTGGCCTTGCGCTTAGCCACGGAAAGCCTCCGCGGCTTCGCTCGAATTGATAGACTTGTCTTCAGCCATGATGCACGGTCCTTTCAGGTGTGTGCGTTGTGGTCAGACGGGCCGAGCCTCGCCGGGCTCGGTTCCGTCGCTCTTGCTGCTTACCGAGCAGCGCGGGTCACTTGAATGGACACGACCTCGCTTTTCGTTTCCACCTTGTTGCAGAACGTGGCCCACTCAGCCATGAGCCGGCGGCGCTTTTCAAACAAATCCCCACGCCGATACGCGGCCTCAACCTTGTCGCCGATCGCATGGGCCAGCGCCATTTCCGCCACTTGGCTGGGATAGTTCGTCCGCTCCGCGCACCAATCGCGGAAGCTGGATCGGAACCCGTGCGGCACGGCGTTTACCTTCATCCGCCGAATCACGGCCGTAAGGGTCATGTCCGACAGTTCACCACCGCGGGGCGCCGGGAAAACCAGGTCGTTGCCTTCCAGGACGGGCTGCTTTCGGAGCAGGGCGACGGCGGCTCCGGAAAGCGGCACCCGGTGCTCCTTGCCCATCTTCATGCGCTCGGCGGGTATCACCCACACCGCGCCGTCAAGGTCGATCTCGCTCCACCTTGCGCCGCGCACTTCGCCGGACCTGGCCGCGGTCAGTACCGCGAACTCAAGGGCTCGCGCGCCGGTACCCTCCTGCTGTCTAAGCGATCGCATGAAGGCCCCCACTTCCGAGATGGGTAGGGCCGCATGGTGTTCGGGCTTGGCGATCTTCTTGGGCGCCGCCAGCATCTTGTCCAAGTGGCCCTTCCATCGCGCAGGGTTGAGGCCAGAGCGGTACTCTCTGGCGGTCGCCCAATCGAGAACCGCCTCGATACGGCCACGGAGGCGCGTTGCTGTTTCGGTCTTGGTCGACCAGATTGGCTCGAGCACGGATAGCACCTGGGGCAGGGCAATGTCGCGCACCAGCATCTCGCCCATGACAGGGTAGGCATAGGTTTTGAGCGTGTTGGTCCACTGCTGCGCGTGTTTCGCGTTCTTCCAACTCGACTTATGCGCGGAGACATAGGCCGTGGCGCATTGGCGAAACGTCTTTGCGGCCGTCCGAGAGGCCGCCAATGCGCTCCTGGCGGCCTTGGCGTCCTCTATCGGGTCAACCCCCATCTTGGCTTTCGCTCGTGCTTCGCGGGCCGCTTCACGGGCGCCGGCGACCGTCACGTCGGGATAGCCGCCCAGCCCCATGTCACGCCGCCGGCCAGCAATTTGAATCCGCAAGATCCAGCTACGTGCGCCGCTTGGTAGCACCTGCAGGGCCAGTCCTGCGACCCCGCCGACAAAGTGCAATCCAGGCTTGTCTATGCGGGAGACTTCCAACGCACCAAGCGGCTCTGCCTTTTTACCCATCGTGCCACCCATCGTTTTTGATGAGATTGAATGATAGGCGGCGATACGACAAAAGACAAGGAACTTATCGCGGGCCCAGTGCTGGAGCGGCTTTTAGAGATGAGGCGAGATGGCGCGAGAGGCTATCGCTGCGGACTCCGTTTCCGCCAGATGCCCAGCATCCATGCGGGTTTCAACAGCTGTCCCTACCAACCAATCTATTTCCTCGATGCGCGACGCTCTCATAGGCGAGTGCAAGCGAGGCGTCCGCTCCGTGAACCGGTCCGGTGCTGCCCATAGCCCGTCGTGGTGTCGCCAGTCGGCCAAACCCAACCGGTAAAGTAATTGCTCCGTACGGTGTCCTAGGTCAGCCGGGGCAAGATTGCTACGCGTTTCGGGAGCTTTATCCCAGATACGTTCTCGGTCAAATTGTTACTCTGCAGAGGTTCAACAAGGAGGCCCCCGTGACTAAGAAGCTTTCAATTCTTGCTGCTACCGTTCTTGCGTCAGCTACGCTGATCAGTTGTGGGGGAGGTGACGCCATCACCCCGGGCGGGTCACTTTTCACAAATGCCCCGAGCACTGTGACGCTCAATCCAGGAGCAGAAGTCTCGTACAGATTGAATGGCGGAAGCCCGCTTTACTCGGCGAGTAGTGGTAACAACACTATTGTGACCGCAAGGGTAGTCGGCGGGGAATTGATATTGACAGGTGTGTCCGTGGGATCTACCAGCGTGTCAATCGTTGATACACAGGGTTCCAAGATCACCCTCACAGTTGCTGTTGGGGGCTCGGGGACCGGAGGGCCACTCTTTACGAATGCTCCCAGCGCAGTTGTGCTAGATGCCGCATCCAGTGCAACCTATTCGCTCGGTGGTGGACGCCCTCCTTACTCCGCCGTCAGCGGCAATACGAATGTGGTTAAGGCCACGGTGGATACAGACAAGCTCACCTTGACAGCGATGTCACCTGGCGACACTTCCATTGCCGTTTCTGACGCTGCGGGCGCGAAGGTCAACGTCAACGTCACTATCAGTGCGCAGGGCGTTGGCGCGCCGATCTCGTTGACTCCGGCATCACTGGAAGTCGGAAATTGCACTACCCGCATTCCCTTCCTCTTCTCGGGTGGGATTCCTCCGTATACGGTGTTGAGCAGCGACAACTTCGATGTACCTGTGAGTTCGCCGATTTCACTTGGTGATGGCCGATTTTATTTCTTCGCAGATGTCCATTGGCCGTACCCCATAATCAATAACTTACCGCCGTTTCGCTCTAACCAGACGCTCACCGTGCTGGACAGTCAATCTCGGACCGCCGTTGCTATAGTGAGCACCCCAGAGCCGACAAGTGCGTGCCCATCTAATCCCCTGCTGACGATTTCTCCTGAGTCGGCCAACTTCCGCATGAGCCAAAATCTTGCTTTTCAAGTCTCTGGAGGACCCGCGACGCGATCCGCCCCCACCGTGACTTTCGCTGATGCTGGCGTTGCTGAGGTTGTGGCTGTAACTGTGGATCCCGCAATTGCAATCACCGTCCGCGCCTGCGGCGCCGAGGGCAGTAATACTGCGATTTGCCCGGTGCGAAGATCTACTTTGATGACTGTTGCGACCTCCGACGGGCAGAGGGCTACCGTGGTGATTAACGTGCTGCCGCAGCCTTAGCGTGAGCCGCGGTCCCGGCTAGAACCAGAGCGGCATGAACCTCGCTATGTGCTCTTCTCGCAAGCAGCCGTATCGCACTGCATCGGCGGCATGGTCCGGCCCGGAGCTATCCACGTCCTCCACGCGCTTCACATCCCGCGCGAGATAGGGCACGGTTTCCCAGAAGTAGGTGCATGCCCTTGACACGTACAGGCCCGGCACATCGGGCTTGCCTGCGTCAGCGAGCGTGCGCCTCATGGGTTGCCATCCGCTTACGCGGTCGCCTTTCTTAGCGGGAAGGCCTTGGCGTTCCAGCGCTTGGGAAGCGAAAGGATTTCCTCAGCGAGAACTCGACCAATATCAACGAATCGCCTGGTAGAACTTGCCGAATGCTTCACCCCCGGCGATTTGCAGACAACGTAGGTCACGCTCGGTGCCGACGATACGAAATCGTGCGCCAAGTACGTCGCCCACGGCTCACCGTACTCGCCGTACTGCTTGCGGTCACGAAACTGATTTCCGTCGAAGTCGAAGGGACCCAATTGCGTCATAGAACGGTTTCCACGGACCGGTGCGAAACACGTAGCGTGTGGCTAGATGCGCATGACCGACACCGCCGGGGCTCGCAGTAATCACCACGCGAATAGGAATCTCCTGCGGCCCGCGCAGGGTTGCTGCGCATCAAGTCCAACAGGTCTGGTGTTGGTAAGAACGACATTGCCCTGTCGTGTTGGTTCGCAAAATAGCGGTAATCCCAGCACCACCGATACTGCGAGCTGCAAAGACATGATGGTTTGCCCGCGCCGCCGTGCCCTGACAGGTTTGTCATGCCCGATGGGATGAGTCCTTCCCATGCGTACCAGGGCGGCGCGAGGTCGGTGTGGCTCAGGGCCGCGATGCTAATCAGTTCAAACGGTAGCTTGCATCGCGCTTGCTCTTCAAGGCCGGCTTCACGCTGGAATAGCGCCGCGCTCGCGAGTCCCGGTTCGCGCAACGCAGCTCGAAGCAGTTGCAGGATTCCGTCACACACCTCGTAAGCCTGCCGCTGGAAAATCGCGGGACGCGCCGATGCGTTCAAGGGAGCCTCGGATGTTGTTGCGTGTGGTACTGCTTCTCGCGGCAGCGATGCTTATCGGCATCGCAATCGGGGTGTGCAAGCAAGAGCCACGGCTGGGCTTCTGGCTGATGGCGCTCGCCGGCTTCCTGGGCTCATGGGGCTGCTGCCCGCTGTCGCGGCCCGTGCTCGACCGCCATCGGAAATACGCGGACTACACGAGCGGTAGCTGAGCGGCCGAGGCAGGCTCCTGCTTCCTAATCCGCCGCAGTGCTTGACCCTGACATCGTGTCAACGCGGATATTTCTTCCCATGCGTGCCACACGATCCATCATCAACAAGCGAGTTCTCAGCCGCCTGGCGCTCCGGCTGCTCCAGGCCGGCGTCGCAGCAGTGTTCTTCGGGACGGTGTCCCATCATGTCTACACGCTGGACTTCAAGCCCCTGGCCGCGCTTTGCATTCCGGTCCTGGCCGTCTTCTTTACGTTCACGTCGCTGCTCTACATTCGCGGACGTTCCCTGGCAAGAGGCCGCGCCCAGTTTCGGACTCTCTTTGCGGCGGAGCGGTCGATGCAGGCGACCATCTGTTATCTGGCCGGGATCGTGGTGGGCACGAGTTTCTACGGGCTGCTGCAATACTTCCCGTTCAGCTTCGATCCGGAGAAGCCAGCGCTCACGGGCTTGTGGCTGCTGGTGTTTCTCGTGCCCTATGCGCTCATGCAGACGGGCCTTCTGATGTTCATGCGCGCCGCGTGGATCGTCGGGCCGCAGTTCCTGTGGGGGGTGAGTCCCTACCAGGTGTGGCGAAGAATCGCGCAGGAGCCCTAGCGGACTCTTTTCAGCAGCGATTGCCGCACATCCGCAGGCGAAGCTCCCGTCGCTTTCAGCACCGAAGAGATGTCCTTGCGCTCATCGATCACTTCCACTCTGGTGATCGTGTTGAAGTCATCGCGGAAGTAGCGCAGCGTGCCAATGTAGACGGCCGCCGCGCTGCTTGGCACGTCAAAGTAATAGCCGCCGGGAAACCAGAGCTTCTCCTGCTTCACGACATCGAGTTGGACCATGGCGCCGTTGAGGAAGGTCCGCTGGCGCGGAGCCTTGACCATGAAAGGCACGCCCCACTCCACTTCGAGACTGCTCTGGAAGTCGGCACCGTCCAACTGCGCGGTTTTCACCGGCTTGTATTTCCCTCCGGTTGCGACGAGGACATGGCTCAGCATCCGCTTTTCGCCGATGGCATTCCAGTACGTTTTCTGCTCGAGTCGCGGATTCAGGGGCGGCACCAGTTCGATCTTGCCGATGACGACAACCTCGGACTCGCCGGGCTTCATGTCCGTTGCGGCGGGCAGGGCGCGGGGCAGCGTGCAGGCCTGGATCGCCATGCAGCACAGGAGCGCAAGGAGCCTTTTCATCGCATATGGGCGAGTTCACGCCTGATCCGCTCGGCGATGGCGGGAACGTCATGCGCATCCTTCAGGATTTCCTCGAGCATTTCGCGCCTGGACGGCGCGTCGGCGGCAGGCAGGGCTTCGAACCGGCCTTGCTCGAAGAAGCCGGTCTTTACTTCTTTCAGCTTGTACGAGCCCAGGTGATAGACGCCGGGGTTCTTGATAGTCACCGCGCCGACGTCGCTTCCCTGCTTGCCGAACGAATACTTGTAGACGGTGTTGCTGCACAAGATGCCCAGGCAACGTTGGCCGGCGGCGGATTCCGTCTTGTGCGAGCCGTTGGGAAGCGCCATCGAGTAGTAGAGATAGCCGTTCTTGAACTCCTTGACCGCCGTCGGATAGTAGGGCTGCGCCGTCTGGGGACGGAATTGATAGATGGACACGGCGTGCAGGCGATTGGCGTCCACCTCCTTGATGTTCAGCCAGCCGTAGCCCAGCGACCGGTCACTGAAGTCGGTCACCCTCGTGCCGCTCGCACAGCCAGCGAGCACCACGACGGAAAGAAGCACCAATCGTTTCAGCATCCAGAACTCCGTGCGTGGAACCATCACTCAGCTGACTCAGGACGCAAGCACATGTCGTGTGACCGAATTGACGCCAGGGGTGGAGAAGGAGCGGCTCCAGGCGACCAGCCCGGAATGACCCATGGCGTCCCGAGAGACCGCGGCCGAACGTTTCTGCCGAGCTGCACGCGGCGCCGAGGAGCCGGCTTTTACCTGCTTGAGCGTGCTGGCTTTGCGTGTGTCGGGTGCACGGCGTTCCATCGGTTGGGCAGCTTCCAGCCGCTGCAGGATGGGGCAGGAGGCACCTTCATCCCCGGCGCACTTTTCGATGAGTCCGGCCAGGGTTCCACGCATTTCGTCAAGTTCGCGCTGGCGCGCGTCGAGTTCGGCGAGTTGCTGACTTGCAAGGTCCTTCACCGCGCGGCTTTCGCGATGCTCGTCGCGCCACAGCGCCAGCAACGAGTCGATCTGCGGAATGGAAAAACCGAGGGCGCGCGACTGGCGGACAAAGCGCAGCATCCCGACTTCACGCGGGCTGTAGAGACGGTAGCCGGCGTCGGTGCGCTGCACCTCAGGGATAAGCCCGAGAGACTCGTAGTGGCGAATCATCTTCGGCGTGACGCCGGCCGCCGCCGCGGCCTGTCCAATGTTCAGGTAGTCCATGGTGCCGATTCCTTCACGTGGGTTGGAGACTCGGGGTTAAGTCTGGTGCGTGATCGGCCTGGCCGCAATGCCGTGTTTCCAACTTTTCCTGCCAAACGGGGCCGGCTCAGGCTCCAGAGCCGGCCGGGCCTCCCATCCCCTTGAACACCGCGACCAGGTTTTGCCGTTGCTGCATCAGTGTCTGCGCCAGCGCCGACTGTGATTGCTGCGACGAGCGCTGGGCATCGAGAAGCTCCAGGAGCTCGGCCGCCCCGGCTTCGTAGCGTACTCGCGCCAGGCGCTCTGCCTGGGCCGCGTGCTGCGCTCGCCGCTGCAGGGCATTGAATTGTTGCTGGCCCGCGCTGTAATGGGCCAGCGCATTCTCAACCTCTTCCGTGGCCAACAGGATGCGCTGCCTGTACATCGCAAGGGCTTCCCTCTGGTCGGCTTTGGCCACGGACAGCCGCGCTTCGATGCGGGGCCGGTCGAAGAGCGGCGCCATCAGCGAGGGCGCGCTCAGCCAGGAGACGCTCGAGGCGGCACCCAGCCCGGTGACGGACCCTGCCAGGAAGCCGAGCACGCCGGTGATGGACAGCCGCGGAAAGAACTCTGCCCGCACGCTTTTCACGTCGAGGGCGCGCGCGCGCAACTCCGCTTCCTGCGCCAGGACGTCGGGCCGTTGCGCCAGCCACGCCGCAGCATCCGGAATCCGCACCACGACGGAGCTGGGCTGCACGGTGTCCGAAGTGGGCAGCTCGAACCCCAGGGGCGACACGCCGGTGAGCACCGCGAGCCGGTGTGTGGCGACCCGGGCAGCCGCCTCGTGGACAGGGATGTCGGCCAGTGCGGCCTCGAGTTCGGCCTGCGCGCGAACATCGTCGATCGGCGCAGCAATCCCTCCCTGGGCGCGCACCTGCACGAGCTTGAGCGTGCGATCGCGATTCTCCGCGACCGCGCGTGCGAGCTGGAGCTGTTCGCGCGCCCCGATCAGGGAAAAATACGCGTGGGCGATCTCCGCGCTCACCGCAAGGCGAACGCCCTGCGCCTGTGCCTCGGCCGCCTTCACGCGCTGCGACGCCGCGGACGATTGCGCGCGCAGTCGGCCGAACAGGTCCACCTCCCAGCTGAATTCCATGCCCAGCTGCACGTTGTTGCTGCGCCGCTGGGCGCTGCTGGTTCCGGGCGCCTCGGCCTCGCTGGCCTGCGCGGCGCGGCCCTGCAGCCCCGCCGAGCCGGAAGGCCCGGAAGACGCCTTGGCGCCTTGCAGCAGCGCACGGGAGCGCGCAATGCGCGCGTGCGCCTGCTCGATGTCCAGGTTTGCGTCCAGGCCCTGTTGAATCAAATTGGAAAGCACGGGATCGCCAAGCGACGTCCACCATCCTGCCGCGCTGGGGGCAGCTTGTTCCACCGCGACTCGGGCTTGCACGGATGTGTTGGGCTCCTGGGCCAGGGTGGGCGCGGCCAGCATTGCGGCGGCGAGCGCAAGGGCGGAGAGTTTGAACGTATGCATGTGAACCTCCATCAAGCGGCGCGGGCCGCGGTTTCAGTGGATTGGGGGATGCGGCCGCGTTGCAGCAGCACGTAGAACACAGGGGTGAACAACAATCCAGCCACGGTCACGGCCAGCATCCCCGCGAACACGGCGATGCCGACCGCCTGGCGCATCTCCGCGCCGGCGCCCGAGGCGAACACCAGGGGGAGCACGCCCATGACAAACGCCAGCGAGGTCATCAGGATCGGGCGCAGGCGCAGGCGGGCTGCCTTGATGACGGCGTCCACGGCGCCCAGGCCATCCTGCTGCAGGCGCCGCGCGAACTCCACGATCAAGATCGAGTTCTTGGTGGCCAGGCCGATGAGCACGACGAAGGCGATTTGCGTGAAGAGGTTGTTGTCGCCTCGGGTGACCCAGACGCCCGCCAGGGCGCCGAGCAAAACTGTGGGCACGATGGCCAGCACCGACAGCGGCAGGGCCCAGCTGCCATACATGGCGGCCAGGATCAGGAAGGCCAGGCCCACGGCCAGCGGAAACGCCAGCAGCCCGCTCGAACCTTCGCGCATCTGCTGGTATGTCAGGTCGGTCCATTCGTAGCCGAACCCCTCCGGCAGCTCACGCGCCAGGATTTGCTCCATCGCTGCGACGGCATCGCCCGCACTGACGCCCGGTGCCGGGCCCCCGGACAGGTCCGCGGACGCGAAGCCGTTGTAGCGGCTGATCGGGTCGGGCCCGGTGGTCTCGCGAGTGTTCACGAGCGATGCCAGCGGCACCATCTGGCCGGTGCTGTTGCGCGTCCACAGGCGGGACACCGAGTCGGCGTCGGCGCGGAAGCTGGGGTCGGCTTGCACGTTCACCTGCCATGCGCGTCCCAGGTAATTGAAGTCGTTGACGTACAGCGAGCCCAGGTACACCTGCATCGCTTCGGCCAGCGCATTCAACGGCACACCCATGGCCTTGGCCTTCTCGCGGTCGATCTCCGCCGACAGCTGCGGCACTTGCGCCTGGTATCCCGACATCAGGCCGGCAAGGCGCTGGTCCTTCGCCGCCGCACCCATGACACGCTGAAGCGCTTTCTCGAGCTCCTGCGGGCCAAGGCGCGCCTTGTCCTGGATCTGCAGCTTGAACCCGCCGGTCTGGCCCAGTCCCGGCACCGGAGGTGGCGGGAAGATGGCGACGAAGCCCTCGTCGATGGTGCCGAACTTGCCGTTCAGCGCGCCCGCGATCGCGCCCGCCGCCAGGCTCTTGTCCTTGCGCTGCTCGAACGGGTCCAGCATGGCGAACACCACCGCGGCGCTCGGGCTGTTGACGAAGCCATTGATCGACAGGCCGGGGAAGGCGACCACGCTTTCCACGCCGGGCTGATCGAGCGTGATGCGCGTCATCTCGCGCGTGACAGCCTCGGTGCGGTCCAGCGACGCGCCGGGCGGCAGCTGCACGATCCCCACCAGGAAATACTTGTCCTGCGCAGGCACGAAGCCTGCGGGTGTCGCGCGAAAGGCAATCACGGTCAGTACGACCAAGGCGCCGTAGATCAGCAACAGCCGCGCGCTGCGCCGAACGCCCTTGCCGGTGAACACCGCATACCGATCCGAGAGGGCGTCGAAGCCGCGGTTGAACGCGCCGAACCAGCGCGTGAGTGCATTGCTCCGCGCTTGCTTAGAGTGCGGCTTGAGCAACATGGCGGCAAGCGCCGGGCTCAGCGTCAGCGAGTTGATGGCCGACAGCACGGTGGAGATCGCGATGGTCAACGCGAATTGCCGGTAGAACTGGCCCGACAGGCCGCCCATGAACGCCGTGGGAATGAAGACCGCGGCCAGCACGGCGGTGATGGCCAGGATGGGACCGGTCACTTCCTGCATCGCACGCAGGGCGGCATCCCGCGGCGTCAGGCCGTCGGCGAGGTGCCGCTCCACGTTCTCCACCACGACGATGGCGTCGTCGACCACGATGCCGATCGACAGCACGAGCCCGAAAAGCGAGAGCGTGTTGAGCGAAAAACCGAACAGCTGCATGGCCGCCAGCGTGCCGACCAGTGACACCGGCACAGCCGCGATGGGGATGAGCGAAGCGCGCCAGTTCTGCAGGAACAGCAGCACGACCAGCACGACCAGCACAATCGCCTCCGCCAGCGTCTGCAGCACGTTGCTGATCGATGCCTTCACGAAAAGCGTGGGGTCATAGGCGACGCGGTGCTCGATGCCCTGGGGAAAGTCCTTTTGCATCTTCTGCATGGCTTCGCGCACGGCGGAGGCCACTTGCAGTGCGCTGGCCGAAGAGGTCTGCGTGATCTGCAACGCGACCGCGGGCTGGTTGTCCAGCAGGCTGCGCAGGCTGTACTGGCTGGCGCCGAGTTCGATGCGCGCCACGCTGGAGAGCTTGAGCTGCTCGCCTTGCGCTCCCGTGCGAACCACGATGTCGCCGAACGCCTCGAGGGACGTCAGGCGGCCGGTCACCGACAACGGCAGCTGCTGGCGCGCGCGAGCGTCGGGCTGGCCCACGGAACCGGCTGCCACCTGCATGTTCTGCTCGCGGATGGCGGCCACCACGTCACCTGCGGTCAGCCCGTAGGCCAGCATGCGCTCGGGGTCGAGCCAGACGCGCAGGCTGTATTCGCCCGCGCCCCACACAGCCACACTCTGCACGCCCGGCACGCGCAGCAAGGTGTCGCGGATGTTCAGCTGCGCGAAGTTCGACAGGTGCAAGAGGTCGTAGCGGTTGCCCGGGGACACCAGGTGCACGACCATCAGCATGTCGGGCGACACCTTCTCGCTTACCACGCCGATGCGCTGGACCTCGGCGGGCAGGCGGGGCAGGGCGCGGGACACGCGGTTTTGCACCTCCGTCTCGGCGCTTGCAGGATCGATGCCCTGCTCGAACGTGAGTCGCAGCGTGTACTTGCCGTCGCCCGTGGATTGCGAGCCCATGTACTGCAGGCCCGTCAAGCCGTTGAGCTCGGTCTCCAGCGGCGTCGCGACGGTGTCGGCGATGACCGCGGGGTTGGCGCCTGGGTAGGCCGCGATCACGTTCACCGTGGGCGGCATCACGTTGGGGTACTCGGTCAGCGGCAGTCGCCCCATGCTGGCCAGGCCGGCCAGCAGAATGAGCAGGGACAGCACGATCGCGACGATCGGCCGGTCGATGAAAAGACGTGCGAATTTCATGGCAGGCGCTCCTCAGCTCTTGGCTGGTTTGTCGGACGGTGCCTGCGCGGACGCAGGCTCGGCGGCGATGGGCTGCGGCTGGACCTTCATGCCCGGCCGGACCTTCATTAGTCCGGACACGATCACCTGCTCGCCGGCCTGCAAGCCACCGCTGACGACGCGCTGCTCGCCGTGCTGCGCGCCGACCTTGATGGGCCGGTGCTCCACCAGCTGGTCTTTCACGACCAGCACGAAGCGCTGGCCCTGGTCACTGGCGATAGCCTTCTCGGGGACGACCAGGCTGTCGCGCGCCGCACCGGCAAGCTGGACTCGAACGAACTGTCCTGGCACCAGTGAAGTGACGGGCTTCTCCACTCGGGCGCGCAGCCGCAGCGTTCCGGCCTGGCCCGCGATCTCGTTATCGACGAAGTCGATCGGGGCCGTGGCCAGTTCCGCGCCGCTGTGCGAGTCGAGGATCTTCGCTTGCCACTTTCCGCCTTTGCGGTCCGCGGTCAGCTGGCTGATCAGGGCAGGATCTCCGGCGTCGAAGTAAACGTACAGGGGCGCCATGCCTGCGAGCGTTGCCAGCGGCGCCTGGGCCGAGCCCGCGCCGACGTAATTGCCGGCCGTGACGAGCGCCCGCCCGATCCTGCCTTCCACCGGCGCCTTGATGACAGCGAACTCGCGATCCAACATGGCCACCTGTACAGCAGCCTGCGCCGCCGCTGAGCGCGCCTGTGCTTCGGCATAGGCTGCGGTGCGTCGCTCGGCCTCCTCGGCGGCGATGGCCTGGTCCTTTTGCAGCCGCTGTGCACGCTCGGCTTCGCTGCGTGCCAGCGCTTCCTTGGCGCGTGCCAGCTGCAGCTCGGCCTGGGCGCGGTCCAGCGCGGCGTCGAAGGGGCGTGTGTCGATGCGGAACAGCGGTTGACCGGCGCGCACGATTTCACCTTCGCGGAACAGCGCGGCCTCGATGTGGCCGGCCACACGGGGTCGGATCTCGACGCGCTGGGCCGCCTCGACGCGACCAACCTGGGCGAACTGCGGCTGGACGGATCGTTGCAGCACAGGCGCGACCGTGACCACCGGCGCGGGGACGCCCTCGGGCGTGCCCGCCGCGGCCGTTCCGACGGTCGGCTGGCAAGCCGCGAGCGTTGCCGCCGCCACGATGGACACAACCGCCATCAGAGCGGTCTTCTGAAGGGAGGCTCGCGGCGCGGGCCTGAAAGAACGGTTGGGCATGGAGGGCTCCGGGTTGATTTGGAAAACCCGGATGCTCACGCTTGCCACGATGGCAAGGTCAAGGCAGGTGGCGGCTTGACCTTGACATCGCGTCAGGGTTGAACCTTGCGGCTGGTCACACCCGATCCTTCTCACTCCCAAGGAGCATTTCATCCATGAACACGACCTTCATCCTCTCGAGCCTTGGCGCCTGGTTCAGTCGCCTGATGTGCCAGTGGCGCGAGGCGCGGCGGCTGCAACGTGACCTGGCCCAGCTGTCCGCCATGGGTTCGCACGAGCTGGCCGACCTCGGTATCTCACACGCCCTTGTGGCTGCCACCGCGCAGCGCGAATCCTGCTGCGCCTGAGGGTTTCAAGTCGAGGCTGTGCGCCGCAGGGCGGAGGGCGTCATGCCCAGGATGCGCGCGAAGCTGCGCCGCATCCTCTCCGCATCGCCGAAGCCGCAATCGGCCGCAACGCGCTGGACGGACACGGCGCCGCCATCCAGGGCGTTGCGCGCCGCTTCAACTCGCAGCCGTTCCACTGCCTTGGCCGGCGTCACGCCGGTTTCCGCGTGGAAGGCACGCGCGAAGTGACGCGGGCTCATGCACGCGCGGGCGGCCAGGTCTTCCACGTTGTGGCGTTCCTTCAAGTGGCCCCGCACGTGGTCCAGCAGGGGATCGAACCGGTTGTCCGCGCCCTGCATTGCCAGCAATGCGGAGAACTGCGACTGCCCACCGGGGCGGCGGTAATAGACGACGAGCTCCTGCGCTACGCCACGGGCCACGTCCGCGCCCATGTCGTGCGCGATCATGGCCAAGGCCAGGTCGATGCCCGCGGTAATCCCCGCGCTGGTCCACAACGGGCCGTCCTGGACAAAGATGCGGTCGGCCTCGAGTCGAACGTGCGGGAACAACCGCTGGAACTGCGCAGTGCGAGACCAGTGCGTCGTGGCCGTGCGCCCGTCAAGAAGGCCCGTTGCCGCCAACAGCAGGCTGCCCGAGCAAACGCTGGCCACGCGGTGCTGCCGGGCTGCACTGCGTCGGATGAAACGCAGCAAGATCTCGTCGTGCAAGGCCGCGTCGACACCGTCGCCGCCCGCCAGCAGCAGCGTGTCGCCGACGGGGCCGCGCGGCAGCCCCTGCGCCATCCACTCCACCCCCGATGAGCTGCGCACGGCCCCCGGCCGCGCTGCCACGATCCGAACTTCATAACCGCCCGCAGCCTCGAAGGCCGCTATCGGCCCGGCTGCATCGAGCAACTGGAAGTTCGGGAAGACAAGAACGCAGATGCGGTGGGTCATGGCAGAAAAAGCACGAAAGGCGACATTGCCGCCATGACGTTAAGGCGCGATCCTTGAGCCGTCAATCCCCCCAATCCATCCCGGAGCGCCACCATGCCTAGCATCCTCCACATCGGTTTCCTGCTGTTTCCCAACGTCACCCAACTGGACCTCACGGGCCCGGCCCAGGTGCTCAGCCGCGTGCCCAACGCCAAGGTCCACCTCGTGTGGAAAGACCTGCGGCCGGTGGTGACGGATGTGGGTTTTTCGATCCTGCCGACCACCACCTTCGAGGAATGCCCGCCACTGACGGTGCTCTGCGTGCCGGGGGGCTTTGGCATTGCCGACCAATTGACCGACGCCGAGACGCTCGACTTCCTGCGGCGCCAAGGCGAGCGGGCGGACTACGTCACGTCGGTTTGCAATGGCGCACTGGTGTTGGGGGCGGCGGGCCTAATTCAGGGCTACCAGTCCGCATGCCACTGGATGTGGCGCAAATACCTGCCCAGGTTCGGCGCCGAACCGGTGGCGGCCCGGATCGTGCGCGACCGCAACCGCATTTCCGGCGGCGGCGTCACTGCCGGCATCGACTTCGCGTTAGCCGTAGCTGCCGAGCTGGCCGGTGCAGAGATGGCCAAGCTGCTCCAGCTGGCGTTCGAATACGACCCCGCGCCACCGTTCGATTGCGGCTCTCCCGAAAAGGCCGGGCCTGAGCTTGTCGCGCGCCTTCGCGCGATGCAAACTTCGCGCATCGAGTATGCGCAGGCGCAGATCGAGCGCGCCGCTTTGGTGGAGGCATCATGAAGACAGCTCCTCGACGTATCTTGATGCTGTTGCTCGCGGGCCTGGTGCTCCTCGTCCTGGCCCTGGCACTCAACACTCTTGGCAAGCGAGGCAGGCAGATCGACGTTGCGCCGGTGGCGCATGTGCCGGTGGACCGGGAGGCCGCCGCAGAGCGCCTCGCGGCGGCTGTGCGAATCCGCACGATCACCTACGACGATCGGCCCAACGCTTCGGCTTCCGAATTCATCAAACTGCACGCCCACCTGCAGCAGTCCTTTCCCCAGGCGCACAGGGTGTTGAAGCGCGAACTCGTCGCCGGGTACAGCCTGCTCTACACCTGGCCAGGCAAGGAGCCGGACGCCAAACCCATCATGTTGATGGCGCACCAGGATGTCGTGCCGATTGCCGAGGGGACCGAGTCGCGCTGGTCTGTCGATCCTTTCGCGGGGACCGTTCGCGATGGCTTCATCTGGGGCCGCGGGGCATGGGACAACAAGAGCAACCTGATGTCCATCATGGAGGCCATCGAAGCGCTGGCCGCAAACGGCTTCCAGCCGCGGCAGACCATCTACGTCGTAGCCGGGCATGACGAGGAGTCCGGCGGCGTGGGCGGTGCCAGGAAAGTCGCCGAGCTGCTCGCATCACGCGGCGTGAGGCTCGACTTCGTCATGGACGAAGGAACGTTGATCACCGAAGGGGTGATCAAGGGCCTGGACAAGCCGGTGGCGCTGATCGGTGTCGCCGAGAAAGGCATCATGACGGTCTCGCTGCACGCGCACGACGAGCCGGGCCATGCATCGATGCCACCGCGCGAGACGGCAATCGGCATGCTCAGCGAGGCGCTGGCCCGGCTGGAGCGCAATCCGATGCCGGCCGCGGTAGGCGGTGTGGCCGCGCAGATGTTCGATACGTTGGCGCCGGAGATGAAGTTTCCCAACCGCGTGCTGCTGTCCAACCTGTGGCTCTTCAGCCCACTGGTCAAACGCGAACTGGAAAAGAGTCGCGGCTCCAACGCTTTCATGCGCACGACGGCGGCGCTGACGGTGGTGCGTGCCGGTAACAAGGTCAATGTGGTGCCGGCGCAGGCCGAGGCATTCGTCAACTACCGCATGCTGCCAGGCGATACGCAGGCGGATGTCCTGCGTCATACCCACGACGTAGTGCGCAATGCGCAGATCAAGGTAGGACAGACGGGAGCGGCTTCGGAGGCCTCACCGGTGTCGACGACGGACTCGGCTTCGTACCGGCTGATGAGTGCGACGATCCGTGAGGTATTTCCCGGCACGGTGGTCGCGCCGGGCCTGATGGTGGCCGCGACGGACTCGCGGCACATGCAGTCCATCGCCGATCAGGTCTACCGGTTCTCTCCAGTTCGGGTGCGCGAGGAGGACCTGACGCGGTTCCATGGCACGGACGAGCGGGTCTCCGTGGCCAACCATGCTGAGATGATCGCGTTCTACCACCGCTTGATCACCGCGGCATCCCAATCCGCGCAGGCGACATCGGAGGGTCGTTGAAATGCAGGTGATGTTGACCGCCGCTGCGCCCACAGGGGAAATCGCCACCGACGCACAGCAGTGGGTGCGCTGGCGCCACCACCTGCACAGCTTGCCCGAAACCGGCTTCAAAGAGGTGCGAACGTCAGACTATGTGGCGAGCGTTCTGGCCCTGCTGGGCCTGGAGGTGCACCGCGGCATCGGCGGCACCGGGATCGTGGCGAGCCTGCGCGCTGGCACCGGGCCCGGGGTGATCGGCCTGCGGGCCGACATGGATGCCCTGGGGATCACCGAGGACGCGCCCGGTCGGGCTTACCGGTCGCTCAACCCGGGCTGCATGCACGCGTGCGGCCACGACGGGCACATGGCCATGCTGCTGGGCGCCGCCCAGTTGCTGTCGCAAAGGCGCGATTTCGATGGGACCGTGCGCTTCATCTTCCAGCCGGCCGAGGAGCATGGCCGCGGCGCCGCCGCGATGATGGCCGACGGGTTCCTGGAGCGCTTTCCCGTGGAGGAAATCTACGGCGCCCACAACATGCCGGGTATGCCGGCCGGACACATTGCCACGCGGGTGGGCGGCATCATGGCCAGCGAGGACAACTTCGAGATCAGGATTCGCGGCCGAGGCGGCCACGCCGCGCGACCGCACATGGGCGTCGATCCGCTGGTGACCGGGGCCGAGGTGGTGCTGGCCCTGCAGACGCTGGTTTCGCGATCGGTGGACCCGGGAGAATCGGCGGTGGTGTCCTGCACCGAGTTCATCACCGACGGCATCCGGAACGCGATTCCCACGCATGTGACCATCAAGGGCGACACGCGCAGCTACAACCCGCAAGTCCAGGCGCTTCTTGAGCGTCGCATGCGCGAACTGTGCGCGGGCATCTGTGCCGCGCACGGCGCCGAGTGCGAGGTGAGCTACACGCATGAGTTCGCACCGACGGTCAACTGGGCAGAGTGCGTGCCGATCGCCGTTGCGGCCGCTTGTGCCACTGTCGGACAGGACCGGGTCGACGGCGATGTTGCGCCGGTCATGATCTCGGAGGACTTCGGCGCGTTCCTGCGCAAGGTGCCGGGCGCATTCGTCTTCATCGGCAATGGTGACGGCGCGGAGCCCGGCGCCGTGCCGCTGCACAATGCGCGGTACGACTTCAACGACGAACTCCTGCCGATCGGAGCGCGTTTCTTCGCGGAGATCGCCCGGGTCCGCTTGCCCGTCCGGAAAGGACCGTGATCTACGCCCGGGCCGGGCAACTTGCCCGGCACCGGGGAGCCCGGCATTACATCGTCTCGTGGACGATGCGGGTGCGCGCGGCTTGCACCGCCTGGTCCCGCAGGCTGCCGCGAGGAGCGGACAGGCCGACCGCTTGCGACTTCTGCGAAGCGGCTTCGCTCGTATCGAGGACGCCGGCGGACTGGGCGCGCAGATAGTCGTCACGGACTTCAGCGCGGGTGAGTTCGCCCTGGATCGCGGCGCGGTTTTGCAGCTCGTCGCCGGCTTCGTTAGCGAACGCGGAAAACGTGCTCAACAGCAGGGCGGAAATGATGATCTTGTTCATGGCTTGGTCTTTCATGGATGAGCCGGCTTTCGGCCGGGTTCCGATGGGTCTCGACGAGGCCGCTGACCGGAACAGATGAAAGTCTCAGCCTTGACGCGATGTCAGGGTCAAGCACTGCGCGCCACCATGCACTAGCGTTCTACGGCGTGGGCCAAGGTGCCACCGGAGTGGCCAACGGTTCGACCGTGACGATCACACCCTCCTATACCGTGCCGGCAAGCTGCAACTGAGGTTGTTTCGACCTGGAAGGAACGCAGCCGCCTTCGGGCGGCCTTGTCTTGCCTTGCAGCTGCAGGCCGTACGACGCCGCGGTCACCGCGAGGATGACGGGCACCCGCTGCAGGATGGAAGTGGTGCGGCGTTCGTTCATTGATGTTCTCCGTGTCTGGACTTGCTACAGCGCGAAAGTATGTGCAGCGAATGTGGCCGGACTGTGACGGATGTGCCCGCCAGTGCGGGTCGGATGATTCCGACAATGGATGAGCTCGCCGCCATAATGCGTGCGAGGAACATCCATGCGCCTGCGCCACATCGAGGTTTTCAACGCCGTGATGCTCACCGGCAGCGTCAGCGCCGCAGCGCGCCTGATCAACGTGACGCAACCCGCCGTCAGTCGCACGCTGCAGCACGCGGAGATCCAGTTGGGGTTCGCGCTGTTCCAGCGTGTGCGCGGTCGCCTGACGCCAACGGCCGAAGCGCAGACGCTGTACCCGCACGTCGAGCGCCTGTTTGCGCAGCTTGACGATGTGCAGCGGCTCGCGGCCAACCTGAAGTCGGGCCGCGTGAGCCAGGGGCAGCTGCGGGTGCTCACCGTGCTGGCCCTCAGCTATGAAGTCTTCCCGCGCGCCGTGCACTTATTCCGGCAAAAGTACCCTGAAGTCGCCGTCATCCACGAGGCGCTGCACTCGCCGCAGATCGTCTCGTCACTGGTGCTGCAGGAGGCGGACGTCGGGTATGTCTTCAGCGCTATCAGCCACCCCGCGCTGGCACAGGAGCAGATCGGCGAGCGGCAGGTGATGTGCATCGTGCCCAAGGGCCTGCTGGGCGCGCGGCAGTCGCGCAGCGCCAAGGTGACGCTCGCACAGCTGGCGGGGCTGCCGCTCATCGCGCTGGACAACCGCGACCCGCTGGGCGTGACACTCGCGCACGTGCTGCGCGAGCACGATCCCGGTCTCAAACCCGTCATCACCGTGCAGACTTACCACGTGGCGCTGGCGCTCGCGCACCACGGCGTGGGCGTGGCCATGGTCGAGGGTTGCACGGCGGCGTCGGCGGACCGATCGAAGGTGGACGTGTTGGCGCTCGAACCGGCGATTCCCGTCACCGTCAAGACATTGCGCCCGACTGCACGCCCCCATTCGCTGGTTACCCGCGCGTTCACGCGCTGTATGGCACAGGCGTTGCAGCAGCTGGAGTGAGCCGGTGCGCCCGCGGCGGGCGCAGCAGTGAGGCGACGCGCTGTGCGCTCCCAAAAGCGAGCGTGAACCCGAGCGCGCCGTGACCGGTGTTGAAGATCAGGTTCGGCGGGCCCTTGGGATGCGGTCCGATGATGGGCAGTCCTGTGGGCGTGGCGGGCCGCAGGCCCGCCCACGCCTCGCATTGCGAAAGGTCGCCGCAATCGCCGAACAGGTCTCGTGCCGCGGCGGCAAGGCTGCGCGTGCGCGTGGCGGGAATGGACAAGTCGTCGCCAACGAGTTCCGCCATGCCCGCGATCCGCAGACGTTGGCCGATTCGCGCGAACACCACCTTGCGTGCGGCGTCCGTCACGTTGACGCGGGGTGTCGAGTCGTTGGCCGGGATCGTGAGGCTGTAGCCCTTGAGCGGGTACACCGGCAAGTACAGCCCCCGCGAGCGCGCCAGCCGGGCGGACGCGGAACCGAGCGCGACCACGAAGGCATCGGCTTCCACCAAACCGGCCGCCGTCCGCACGGCGGCCACGCTGCCGCGCCGAGTGACCAGGCCGCCCACCTCGACATCGAAGATCGTGCGGGCACCGCGTGCGCGCAGCAGGCGCAGCAATTCCAGGCAGACCTTGTAGCAATCGGCTGCGCACTCGCCGGGCGTGTAGATCGCGCCGGCGATGCTCCGGCGGTAGCCCGCGAGGGCGGGCTCGATTTCCACGCATTCGGCTGCGCTCGCGGCTCGCTGTTGCACGCCCAGGCTTTGCTGCAGCGTGAGTTGGCGCCGCGCATGGGCGAAGCTGCCCTCGTCCGAATAAAGCACCAGCTTGCCAGTGGCCGAAAAGTCGCATTCGAGCGCCTGCTCCGCCAGGAGCCGCTCGAAAGCACGCCGGCTGTCGGCCGCCAGCGCCAGCAGTTGCACCGTGCTTTCGCGGGAAACGCGCGCGCGGCATGCTGCCAGAAACGACGCGCCCCATCTCCATTGGTCTAGGTCCCAGCGCGGCCGCAACGTGAGGGGCGAATTCTTCGAGAACAACAGACCGGGCAGCTGGGCCCAGATGGCTGGGTCGGCCAAAGGCTGCACGTAGGCATAGCTCAGTTGCGCACCATTGGCGCCACTCGCGCCGGCCCCGGCGCCTGCGCGGTCGATGACGGTGACCTCATGCCCCTCGGCCTGCAATTGCCACGCGGCGGTCAGTCCCGCGATCCCGGCTCCCATGACACAGACTCGCATTCGTTGCTTCCCCTTGATCCCGTTGGCATTGAATGTAGGCGCGCGTGCCCGGCGTGGGAAATGCTTTAAGGCGCATGGGTCATGCCGCAAACTCATGCGCGCCGCGGCGGCGAATCCATGAGTTCCGGTTATGGGCCCGCGAGGATTAGGCATCGCGCGTGCGGGAACTTGTGCTTAAACTGCGCAGCATCGAGGACGATCCCATGACAGCTACCCGAGTCTTCCACCGCCACCTGCATTCCACGCCCCCTGTCGCCACGGCGGGCAAGGGCATGTACCTCACCGACAGCAGCGGCAAGCAATACCTCGATGCCTCGGGCGGGGCCGCGGTGTCTTGCCTGGGCCATGGGCACCCCGACGTGCTGGCAGCGATGCACGCGCAGATCGACAAGCTCGCGTACGCGCACACCAGCTTCTTCACGACCGAGGTGGCCGAGGAACTCGCCAACCACTTGATCGAGCGCGCCCCTGCCGGCATGAGCAACGTCTACTTCGTGAGCGGTGGCTCCGAAGCCGTGGAGGCCGCCATGAAGATGGCGCGCCAGTACTTCGTGGAGACGGGACAGCCGCAGCGCAGCCACTTCATCGCGCGGCGGCAGAGCTACCACGGCAACACGCTGGGCGCGCTGTCGGTGGGTGGCAACCAATGGCGGCGCGAGCCGTTCGCGCCCCTGCTGATTCCCGCCACGCATGTTTCGCCCTGTTATCCGTATCGCGAGCAACGCCAGGACGAATCGCCGGACCAGTACGGCCAGCGGCTGGCGCAAGAGCTCGAGGCCGCGATCGAGCGACTGGGCAGCGACAAGGTGATCGCGTTCATCGCCGAGACCGTCGGGGGTGCCACGGCGGGCGTCATCACGGCCGTGCCGGGCTACTTCAAGGCCGTGCGCGAGGTCTGCGACCGGCACGGCGTGCTGCTCATCCTCGACGAGGTGATGTGCGGCATGGGGCGTACGGGCACATTGCACGCATGCGAGCAGGAAGGCGTCGTGCCCGATCTGTTGGTCATCGCCAAGGGCCTGGGCGGCGGCTATCAACCCATTGGCGCGGTTCTCGCGCAGGGCCGGATCGTCGAGGCCATGTCCAAAGGGTCAGGCTTCTTCCAGCACGGCCACACGTACCTCGGCCACGCGGTCGCCTGTGCGGCGGCGCTGGCTGTGCAGAAGGTCATCGAGCGCGATGGCCTGCTGGCGCGCGTGCGCGAGAGCGGTGCGAGTCTGCAGGGGCTGCTACGCGGCACTTTCGAGAATCATCCCCACATCGGCGACATCCGCGGACGCGGCCTGTTCTGGGGCATCGAGCTGGTGAAAGACAGAATCAGCAAGGCGCCGTTCGATCCGTCGCTCAGGCTGCACGCGCGCATCAAGAAAGAAGCCATGGCCCGGGGCTTGATGGTTTACCCGATGGGCGGCACCGTGGATGGCCGCTATGGTGACCACGTGTTGCTGGCGCCGCCCTTCATCGCAGCCAAAGCCGACCTGGCGCTGATCGCCGAGCGGCTTCAAGCCGCGATAGCCGCCGCCATTCAATCCACCTGAATCATCAACCGAGGAGTCGCCCCTATGTCTCGCAAATTCGTGTTCCAGACCCTGGCCGCCGCGGCCGCCATGGCAGGCGCGCTGGCCAGTGCGCCCGCGTTCGCCCAGCAGAAGTTCGTGACGATCGGAACCGGCGGCGTGACGGGCGTGTACTACGCCGCGGGTGGTGCGATCTGTCGCCTCGTCAACAAGGATCGCGCCAAGCACGGCATCCGCTGCTCGGTGGAATCTACGGGCGGCTCTGTCTTCAACGTCAACACGATCAAGGCGGGTGAGCTCGACTTGGGCTTCTCGCAATCCGACGTGCAATACAACGCCACCAAGGGCCTGGGCCAGTTCAAGGACGCCGGCGCCTGGGGCGACCAGCGTGCCGTGTTCTCCGTGCACCCGGAGCCGTTCACGGTGGTGGCGCGCAAGGAGGCCAACATCAAGGCCTTCACCGATTTCAAGGGCAAGCGCTTCAACGTCGGCAACCCCGGCTCCGGCACGCGCGCCTCGATGGAAGAACTGCTGGCCGCGATGGGCTGGAAGCTCGGCGATTTCGCGCTGGCCTCGGAGCTCAAGGCCGACGAGCACGGCCCGGCCTTGTGCGACGGCAAGATCGACGGCTTCTTCTACGGTGTGGGTCACCCCAGCGCCAACATTCAAGATCCGACCACCAGCTGCGGCGCGAAGCTTGTGTCCGTCACCGGCCCGGCCGTGGACAAGCTGATCGCCGACAAGCCCTATTACGCCAAGGCCGTGATCCCCGGCGGCCTGTACCCGAACAACCCCGATGCGACCACGACGTACGGCGTGCTGGCCACCGTGGTGTCCTCGGCCAAGACGCCGCCGGAAACGGTCTATCAGGTGGTGAAGGCCGTGTTCGACAATTTCGAGGAATTCAAGAAGCTGCACCCTGCGCTTGGTCACCTGAAACCCGAGAACATGGTCAAGGACGGCCTGTCGGCGCCGCTGCACGAGGGTGCGGCGCGCTACTACAAGGAAAAGGGCTGGATCAAGTAAGCCTGCATGGCGACTGACATCGAGAAGGCACCGGAAGCGCTGCAGGAGCTGGTGGCGAAGGTCGACACCGGCGCGCGCAAGCCGGCCGGCGCGACCGCCACGGTCATTTTCGCCACGGCGCTGGCCTGGGCGCTGTTCCAGTTCTGGTATGCATCGCCCTTGCCGTTCCTGCTGCGCTTCGGCGTGCTCAACGACACGGAGGCGCGGGCGATCCACCTGGCGTTCGCGATGTTCCTCGCGTTCCTTGCGTGGCCGGCCTCGAGCCGGTCGCCGCGCCATCGCGTGCCGGCGCTCGACTGGGTCCTGGCCATGGCGGGCGCCTTCGCGGGCGCGTACCTGCTGCTCTTCTACGCACAGCTCGCGACGAGGCCGGGCCGGCCCACGATGTTCGACGTCGTCACGGCGACGGTGGGGCTGGTGCTGCTGCTCGAAGCCACGCGCCGCGCGGTCGGCTGGCCGATGGCCGTCCTGGCCGTACTCTTCATCATCTACGCGATGGCCGGGCCCTATATGCCGGAGGTGCTGCAGCACAAGGGCGCATCGCTCAACCGGCTGATCTCGCACCTGTGGCTGACCACGGAAGGCGTGTACGGCATTGCACTGGGCGTGTCGACGGGCGCGATCTTCGTCTATGTGCTGTTCGGCGCGTTGCTCGATCGCGCGGGCGGCGGCAACTACATGATGCAAGTCAGCTTCGCCGCGCTGGGGCACCTGCGCGGCGGCCCGGCCAAGGTGGCGGTGGTGTCGTCGGCGCTCAACGGCATGATCTCGGGCTCGTCGGTGTCGAACGTCGTGTCGGGCGGCATCTTCACGATCCCGCTCATGAAGAAGTCCGGCTATGGCGGCGTCAAGGCCGGCGCCATCGAGACCATGTCGTCGGTCAACGGCCAGATCATGCCGCCCGTGATGGGTGCGGCCGCGTTCCTGATGGTCGAGTACGTCGGCATCCCGTACTCGGACATCGTGAAGCACGCGCTACTGCCGGCCGTGCTGTCGTACATCGGCCTGTTCTACATCGTGCACCTGGAGGCGGTGAAGCTGGGCATGAACCCGATCGTCGCGCGCGAGCCGCGGACCTGGCGCGCCGGCGCGCTGGCGTGGGGCCTGGGCCTGTCGGGCAGCATCATCGTGGTGGCCGCGCTCTACTACCTGTTCGCCGCGGCCAAGTCATTGCTGGGCGAGGGCGCGCCTTACGCGATCGGCGTCGTGGTCCTGTTGCTCTATCTCTATTCCGTGCGCGAAGCGGCGCTCAGTCCCGACCTGCCGGAAGACATCGACGTGGAGAACCCCAAGGCGCTGCTGACCTGGCCCACAGTCAAGGCCGGGCTGCATTTCCTGCTGCCGATCGGCACGCTGATCTGGTGCCTGATGGTCGAGGAGTTCTCGCCTTCGCTGTCGGCCTTCTGGGCGATCGTGGTGCTGATCGTGCTGATGCTGACGCAGCATCCGCTCGTCGCGCTGTTCCGCAAGGTGCCGGCGGGCGGGCATTGGGCTCGCGGCTGGCGTGAGGTTGTCGACGGCTTCAACGACGGCTCTCGCAACATGATCGGGATCGGCATCGCCACCGCGACGGCTGGCATCATCGTCGGCGGCATCACGCTCACCGGCCTGGGCCTGCGCATGACGGACTTCGTGGAGTTCGTTTCGCAAGGCAACGTGATCGTCATGCTGCTCTTCATCGCGTTCGTCTGCCTGGTGCTCGGGCTGGGCGTGCCGACCACGGCGAACTACGTGCTCGTCGCCACCTTGATGGCGCCCGTGGTCGTGGAACTGGGCGCGCAGTCGGGCCTGATCATCCCGCTGATCGCGGTCCACCTCTTCGTCTTTTATTACGGGATCATGGGCGACATCACGCCGCCGGTGGGGCTGGCCACTTTTGCGGCCGCGGCCATCTCCGGCGAGGATGCCATCGAGACCGGTATCCAGGGTTCGCTCTATGCGCTGCGCACGGTGATCCTGCCCTTCATCTGGATCTTCAATCCCCAGCTGCTGCTGATCGGCGTGCATGGCACCGCAGAGCTGGTGCGCGTGATCGTCGCCTGTACGATCGCCACACTGATCTTCGCGGCCATCACGATGAACTGGTTCCGCATCAAGACCCGCTGGTGGGAAAACGTGCTGCTGGCCATCGCCGTGGCCTTGTTGTTCAGGCCCGATTTCTTCATGGACCAGATCAAACCGGAATTCCGTGAAGTGCCCGCGTCGCAAATCTTCGAAGTTGCCAAGGCGGCGGGCGAGGACGAATCGGTGGTGATGGTCATCAAGGGCACCACACTCGAGGGCGAGGACACCGCCAAGACCGTGGCGGTGCAGCTCGGGCCGGTGGGCGCGGACGGGCGCAAGCGTCTGGCCGACGCCGGCGTGCAGCTGGTGCCGCTGGGAGGACAGGTGCAGATTGGCGCCGTGAAGTTCGGCTCGCGGGCGAAGAAGGCCGGCGTCGAGCAGGGCTGGGACGTGCAGGCCGTGAAGGTGCCGGCCGACCGCCCCACGCCGCACTGGTTTTACCTGCCCGGGCTGATGTTGATCGCCCTCGTCTGGTTCACACAGGGCTTGCGCATGCGCGCGCGGGTGGTGCCGGCATGACACGTATCGCCTTGATCCATGCGCTGACGCACTCGATCGCGCCCATCAACGAAGCGCTGGCCCGCGACTGGCCCGAAGCCACCCGCATGAACCTGATGGACGACAGCCTCTCGGCCGACCTGGCGGCAGGCGGCGGCCTGGACGCGGCCATGCACCTTCGCTTCGAACGGCTCGCGGAATACGCCGTGGATTGCGGCAGCGACGCGATCCTCTTCACCTGCTCCGCGTTCGGCCCCTGCATAGAGCGGGTGGCGCAACGCCACGCGCCCTTGCCCGTCCTGAAGCCGAACGAGGCGATGGTGGCGGATGCCGCCGCCATGGGCGTGAGGGTGGGTCTTCTCGCCACGTTCGTGCCCACGCTGCAATCCATGCCGGCGGAGTTTCCGGCAGGTGTGCAACTCGAATGCAAGCTGGCCGACGGCGCGCTCGCGGCCCTGAATGCGGGCGACCCGGTGGCGCACGACACACTCATCGCCCAGGCTGCGGTCGAACTCAAGCAGCGAGGTTGCGGCGTGATCGCGCTCGCGCAATTCAGCATGGCGCGGGCGCGTTCGGAAGTCGTCGCTCGCACCGGTCTGCCCGTGCTCACGACGGTGGACAGCGCAGTGGCTGAACTCAAGCGGCGGCTCGGGGCTTAGCGGGCGGTCTGCGCAGCGGTTGGTCGCGAGGGGTTGTTGGCGCGCGCTCGCGTCGCGGCAGGCGGTACCCGGCAGCGGCTCATACTGTGGCGGTCGCAGCGTTGCTACGACTTCGCGAAGCGGCTTGGCCTGGGGACGGCGCCGTACAACTCGCTACGCGCCTTCGGCTCTTCGCTCAAACAGGTACGGCGAGTCAGTTACGAAGCGCTTCGCGCCCGTCCCCAGGCCAAGCCGCTTCGCCGCCACAGAAATCGCCGCCGCCGGGTACCGCCCGCCGCGCCGCGAGAGTGGTGGTATTCCACCGGTGGCGTGCCCACAGTGGTGGCAGCAAATCCGCGTGCGGGTGGGCCATGCCGCGCAATCAGACGATGCGCCTGCGATGAGTGGTTTTGCGCTCGGCGCGAAGCGCTACGTCAACATTCTCATCTCGCCTGTTTGAACGTAGCGGCCTCAGGGCGCGAAGTGAGTTGCGCGATGCGAGCGCAAAACCACTCATCGCAGGTTTGTCGGCGAAGCCGGCCGCATCGTCGCGCGGCATGGCCCAACCGCACGCGGATTTGCTCGCGAGGTCCAGGCGTGTAGAACAAACTCAACGCGGCACAAAGGCTTCGACAGGCTCAGCCCGAACGGGAGGGGAGCTTCACACGCGATCAAGATAAGCATCAACTGTCATCGTCCACCGACGCACTCCATCGATCGCCCCAGCCGCGTTGCGCATCGTCGAGCTCTCGGCGGCCGCGCTTGGTGGGCCGGCCTTGCTCGATCGAATGCGCGGGCTCCGGCGCCAGCCTTCGCTGCTCAGCGGCCTGCTCACGCGATTTCACGCTTTCGGGTGTTTCCTCGTAGAGCTGCTGCGCCACGGGGGCGGGCCCGCGCATGCCGGACAGTCCCTTGACGATCACCGTGCGCGTGACGACGCCCTGGCGCAGCGAAACCTTGTCGCCGACCTTCAGCTCGCGCGCAGGCTTGACCTCCTGGCCGTTGACTTCGATGCGGCCCTTGACCACTTCCTCATTCGCCAGCGTGCGAGTCTTATAGAACCGCGCGGCCCAGAGCCATTTGTCGATACGGAGTTTGTCCATTACGTGTCATTTTGCGCGAGTGGCAGCCGCACCGTGGCGTCGAGGCCATCGATGTGGCCATGTGTTTCACGGTTTTCAAGCGTGATGGTGCCGCCGAGTGCACGCACGATCTCGTGGCAGATCGCCAGGCCCAGGCCCGAGCCGCTTCGCGCATTGCCCGGCGAGAAGGGCTGGAACAACCGAGTCCTGAGCTCGGCGGGGATGCCGGGGCCGGAATCGGCGATGGTCAGCGCGACCGAGTTGGCATCGCAGACTACCCGCACCGACAACGCCGCGCCCGGCGGGTTGTGCCGGATGGCGTTGTGCAGCAGGTTGCGCGTGAGCTCGCGCAACATCCAGTCGTGCGACCGAACGGGGGCGGGCACTGTCGCGATTTCGAAGTCGAGGTCCTTGTCGGCGATCAGCGGCGAGAGTTCCAGCGCCACCGATCGAACCACGTCCGCCAGGTCGTTCACGGATGTATCGGTCTGTTCCCTGAGCTGCTCGACCTTCGCCAGCGACAGCATCTGGTTGGCCAGCACGGTGGCGCGCTCGACGGTGTCCTGGATCTCCAGCAGCGCCTGGCGTGCGTCGACATCGCCGCGCAATGCGGACTGCACCTGCGTCTTGAGCACCGCGAGCGGTGTTCGCAGCTGGTGCGAGGTGTCGCGCACGAATCGCTTCTGGTTGTCCAGCAGGTGCGCAAGCCGTGTCATGACCTGGTTGGTGGCGTCTACCAGCGGCAGCAGTTCGCGCGGCGCGTCGTGTGCCTCGATGGGGGTCAGGTCGCCCTCGGGCCGGGCCTGCAATTCACTGCTGAGGCGGCGCACGGGGCGGGTCGCGCGCTGGATCACGATCACCGCCACGAGGGCGATCACGGCCACCAGCACGGCCTGGCGCCACAAGGTGTCGATCAGGATCTTGCGCGTCAAGGTGCGACGCAGCTCCAGCGTCTCGGCCACCTGGATCACGGCCATGCCGCGGCCGTCCTGCGCCGCGACAGGCTGCAGAAGCACGGCCACGCGCACGGGCTCGTCGCGGAACCGGTCATCGTAGAAGTCCACCAGCGCCGCGTAGGTGCTGCGGTCGGGCAGGCGGCCGCGCCAGAACGGCAGTTCGGCGAAGCCCGAAACCATCTCGCCCTTCAATGTCGAGACGCGATAGAACATGCGGCTCTGGTTGTCCGCCTCGAAAGCTTCCAGTGCCGCATAAGGCACCGTGACGCGCAGCTCCGCGGCTTCGTCGAAGCCTTTCACGTCCAGCAATTCGCCGATGGATTTGGCCGACGCCAGCAGCGTGCGGTCATAGGCGACGTTGACCGCTGCGAGCGTCTGGCGATACAAGCTCACCGCGTTCACCACGACGAACAGGCCGACCGGCAACAGGATGCCCAGCAGCAGGTAGCGCCGAAGTGAGATCGCCCGCCGGGGCGTCATGCCTCGGCCTTGAGCAGGTAGCCGAGTCCGCGCAAGGTCATGAGTTTCACCCCTGTTGCGGCGAGCTTCTTGCGCAGCCGGTACACCACGACCTCCACGGCCTCGTATTGCACATCCGCTTCGCCGGGAAAGACGAGCTCGAAGAGGCGCTCCTTGCTCACGGCGTGGCCGGGCTTGGTCATCAGGGCTTGCAGCAGGGCGAGTTCGCGCGGCGTCAACTCCAGCACGTCTTCGCCATGGTAGATCGCGCCGCTGTCGCGGTCATACCGAAGGGGGCCAACTGTGTACGAGGGGGTCGATGCGCCGGCCGCCGGGCGCCGCCGGTGCAGGGCGCGCAGCCGCGCCTCCAGTTCGTCGAGGTCGAACGGCTTGGCAAGGTAGTCGTCCGCGCCGGTGTTCAGGCCGATGATCCGGTCCCCCACGGTGCCGCGAGCGGTGAGGATCAGCACCGGGGTGGCCAACCCCTCCTGCCGAGCCTGTTCCAGCACGTGCAGGCCATCCAGGCCCGGCAGGGTGAGGTCCAGCAGCACCACGTCCGGCGAGGTGGCGCGCCATGCGGCGAGCGCCTGGGCGCCGTCGGTGCAGGGCGTGATGTCGATGCCACGCCGGCCCAGCGCCCGTTGCAGCGCGGCCTGCATGGACGGGTCGTCTTCAACCAGCAGAAGTTTCATGGCCTGTCGAGGTTAGCGCCCGGGCGATGCGTCTCCCGCCCCGGGCCTTCAGTAGTTTCCCCAATGCCGCGGACAGCCGAATGACAGGGAGTCGGCGCATGATGCAGCTGGTTCGAATCCAAAGGAGAACGATTGATGCGTCGCGATACATTCCTCAAATCCCTGGCGGCCCTGGCCGCCGCGGGGGCTCTGCCCCTGTCGGCCCGCGCGGCCGCCAATGTCAAGATGATGATCCCCGCCAATCCGGGCGGCGGCTGGGACACCACGGGCCGGGCGCTGGGTAAGGCGCTGCAGGACGCCAAGGTGGCCGACAGCGTCAGCTACGAGAACAAAGGCGGCGCCGCCGGGGCGCTGGGCCTGGCGCAATTCGTCAACGGCAGCAAGGGCGACCCGAACGCGCTGATGGTCATGGGCGCCGTCATGCTGGGCGGCATCATCACCGGCAAGCCGCCGGTGAGTCTCTCGCAGGCCACGCCGATCGCGCGCCTCACGAGCGAGTACAACGTGTTTGTGCTGCCGGCGAGCTCCCCGCTGAAAACCATGGCCGACGTCGTGGCGCAGCTCAAGAAGGATCCGGGCAGCGTCAAGTGGGGCGGCGGCTCGCGTGGCTCCACCGAACACATCGCCGCGGCCATGATCGCGCGCGAGGTCGGCGTCGACCCGGCCAAGATCAACTACGTCGCCTTCCGTGGGGGCGGAGAGGCCACCGCAGCCATCCTGGGCGGCAACGTCACTGTGGGCGGCAGCGGCTACAGCGAGTTCGCCGAGTACATCAACACCGGCAAGATGAGGGCTGTTGGCGTGACCTCGGGCACGCGCCTGAAGGGCGTCAACGTGCCCACGCTGAAGGAGCAGGGCATCAACGTCGAGATCGGCAACTGGCGCGGCGTGTACGGCGCGCCTGGCATCACCCCGGCGCAGCGCAAGGCGCTCACGGACATGGTGCTGGCGGCGTTGAAGAGCAAGTCCTGGCAGGAAGCGCTCGAAAAGAACAACTGGACCCCTGCCGTCCTGGCCGGCGATGCGTTCGAGAAGTTCGTGGACGACGACTTTGCCAGCCTGCGCGCCACCATGGTCAAATCCGGCATGGTCTGACCGGACCTGCGGCAGACAGCGCGCCCGGCCTGGCCGGGCGTTTTTTTGGGTGTTTTCGGGGAAAGCCTATGACACAAACTCGAAAAATGCAGACGGCGGTGGGCGGCGGCGTCCTGGCGATCGGGCTGGCCCTGGCGGGCGGCGCGATCTCCATCCCATCGGCCGCGGGCTACGGCGGCGTCGGCCCCAACTTCCTGCCCTGGGTCGTGGCGATCGCCCTCATCGGCTGCGGCGCGATGATCATTCGCGAGGCCCTCACCGGCGGCTATCGCGCGATGGAGGAACCGTCGGGCGCCGAGCACGCCTACTGGCCGGCCTTTGCCTGGGTGTCGGCGGGCCTGCTCGCCAATGCGGCCCTCATCACCACGATCGGCTTCATCCTCAGCTGCACGCTGTGCTACGTGCTGGCCGTTCAGGGTCTTCGGCGCGCGAGCGGCCAGGATGCGGGCCACCCGCGCGTGATGGCGATCGACGTCTTCACCGGCGCCGCGATTGCCGCCCCCGTATTCTGGGCCTTCACCCAATTCCTCGGCATCAACCTGCCGGGGCTCACTTCCTCCGGGTGGCTCTGATATGGACATCCTCAACGCACTGCTGCAGGGTTTCGCCACCGCGATCAGCCCCGTCAACCTGATGTGGGCATTCGTCGGCTGCGTGCTGGGCACGGCCGTTGGCGTGCTGCCCGGCATCGGCCCCGCGGTGGCCGTCGCGATGCTGCTGCCGATCACGGCCAAGGTGGAGGTCACCGCATCGATGATTTTTTTCGCGGGCATCTACTACGGCGCGATGTACGGCGGCTCGACCACGTCGATCCTGCTGAACACGCCCGGTGAAACCGCGACCATGGTCACTGCCATGGAAGGCAACAAGATGGCCAAGAGCGGGCGCGCGGGCGCGGCGCTGGCCACCGCGGCCATCGGATCGTTCGTGGCGGGCACCATCGCCACGGTGATCGTCACGCTGTTCGCGCCCATGGTGGCCGATTTCGCCGTGAAGCTCGGCCCGCCCGAGTACTTCATGTTGATGGTGCTGGCCTTCACGACCGTGAGCGCCGTGCTGGGCAAGAGCACCTTGCGCGGAATCACCGCGCTCCTGATCGGCCTGGCAGTCGGCTGCATCGGGCTGGACCAGATCTCCGGCCAGCCACGCTACACACTGGGCAAGCCGGAGCTCCTGGACGGCATCGAGATCGTGCTGGTGGCCGTCGGCCTCTTCGCCGTCGCGGAGGTGATGTACGCAGCCATGTACGAGGGCCGCTCGACCGAGGCGCAAAACCCCATGAGCAAGGTCTACATGACGGGCAAGGACTGGCGGCGTTCGATACCGGCGTGGCTGCGGGGTACGGCGATCGGCACGCCCTTCGGTTGCATCCCGGCGGGCGGCACGGAGATCCCGACTTTCCTCAGCTATGCCACGGAGAAAAAACTGGCAAAGGGCGAGAACCTCGAGGAGTTCGGCACCAAGGGCGCCATCGAAGGCGTTGCCGGCCCCGAAGCCGCGAACAACGCCAGCGTGACGGCGGCGCTGATCCCGCTGCTGACGCTGGGCATTCCCACATCCAACACCACGGCCATCATGCTGGGCGCGTTCCAGAACTACGGCATCCAGCCCGGGCCGCAGCTGTTCACCAGTTCCGCCGCGCTGGTGTGGGCGCTGATCGCATCGCTCTACATCGGCAACGTGATGTTGCTGATCTTGAACCTGCCGATGGTCAAGCTCTGGGTGCAACTGCTGAAGATCCCCAAGCCGCAGCTGTACGCGGGCATCCTCATCTTCGCGACGGTCGGTGCCTACGGCATGCGCCAGAGCGCGTTCGACCTGCTGCTGCTGTACGGCATCGGCGTGTTCGGCGTACTGATGCGCCGCTATGACTTTCCGACGGCGCCGGTGGTGGTGGGCATGATCCTCGGCCCGCTGGCCGAGGCGCAGCTGCGCAATGCGGTGTCGATCGGCGAGGGCAGTTTCACGGTGTTCCTGCAGCGGCCGATGTCGCTCGGGCTGTTGGTGCTGGTGGTCGCGATTTTGGTCTTGCCGCGGCTGGCCCGGGCGCGGGCGGCGCGGCGGTTGCGCGCCGTCGGCTGAGCGGCGGGCAGGGTAGGATTGACCGATGTCCACGCCCGACCCGTCCCAGCACAGCCTGCCGCGCGATGGCCAGAGCATCCTGGAGCTGGCCGCGCGGTCCATGTTCCACCTGTTCTCCAGTATCAGCCAGGGCATGTTCCTGGTGGACCGCACCGGCCGCATCGTGTGGCTGAACGAAGGCTACAAGCGCTTCCTTCCGGCTCTGGGCTTCTCCTCCGTCGACCAGGTGGTGGGCCACATGGTCGAAGACGTGGTGCCGAACACGCAGATGCGCCGCGTGCTGGAGACGGGCCAGGCGATATTGATCGACCTCCTGACGAACCGCGCGGGCACTTTCGTCGTGAGCCGGCTACCGCTGCGCGACGAGCACAGCGGCGAGCTGATCGGCGCGATCGGCATCGTGCTGTTCGACCACCCCGAAACCACGCTGCAACCCCTGATCAGCAAGTTCGCGCATCTGCAGCGAGACCTGGACGATGCGCGCCGTGAACTCGCCAGCCAGCGCCGCACCAAGTACACGCTGGCCAGCTTCGTGGGCGGCAGCGCGGCGGCCGTGGAGGTCAAGCGGCAGGCGCGCCGCGCGGCGCTTTCAACGAGCCCCGTGCTGCTGCTGGGCGAGACCGGCACCGGCAAGGAGTTGCTGGCGCATGCCATTCACGCTGCTTCCGCACGTGCCGCCGGCCCGCTCGTGAGCATCAACATTGCCGCAGTACCCGACACACTGCTGGAGGCGGAGTTCTTTGGCGTAGCTCCCGGCGCCTACACCGGCGCGGACCGCAAGGGCCGCGACGGCAAGTTCAAGCTGGCCGACGGCGGCACGCTTTTCCTGGACGAGATCGGCGACATGCCGCCCAGCCTGCAGCCCAAGCTGCTGCGCGCGCTGCAGGAGGGCGAGATCGAACCGCTCGGTTCGAACAAGGTGATCCCGTTCGACGCACGGGTGATCGCGGCAACATCCCGGGACCTCGGAGCCTTGGTGCGCGAGGGCAAGTTCCGCGAGGATCTTTATTACCGCCTCAACGTCCTGCCTATCCGCGTGCCGCCGCTGCGTGAGCGCCGGGCCGACATACCCGCGCTGGTGGAGGTGCTGGCAGAAGACATGGCTTTGCGCAGCGCCTCGGCGCCGCCGGAGCTGAGCGCGCAGGCGATCGCGCTGCTCTCGGCGCAGCACTGGCGCGGCAACATCCGCGAATTGCGAAACGTGCTGGAGCAGGCGGCCATGCGCAGCGACTCGCAGCACATCGAGCAACGTCACCTGGAGGAGGTGCTTCGCGAATCGGGCGTCAAGCAGATCGCGCCGGCACTGCCGGTGGACGAGCCGGCCAGCGCCCCCGCGCCGTCCCACGTGCTGAGGCCGCTGGCTGAACAGGTGGCGGAACTGGAACGCCGGGCTATCCAGGCGGCGCTGGCCGCAACCGGCGGAAACAAGGTTGCGGCGGCGAAGCTGCTCGGGATATCACGCGCAAAGCTCTATGAGCGACTTGAGTCGGCTGCCTGATTTTCAGGCAAATGTATGAATATCAGGCAATTTGGACTGTCTGAAAACCATACATTTTCGCTCTGCGCTCAGAAAAATCCTTTTAAATCAGGGGTATAAGGATTGGCATGACCCATGCATTAAGGTGGTGCCTGTGATCGCAGTCAATATAAGGAGACATTCCATGCATCGTCGCACCTGGGTGGCGCTCGCCGCGCTTGCCGCTTCCGCTTTCACCCTTCCCGCGGCCTTCGGCCAGGCCAAGGAAATCAAGATCGCGCACATCTACAGCCGCACCGGCCCCCTGGAAGCCTACGGCAAGCAGACGGCCACCGGACTGATGATGGGCCTGGACTACGCCACCGGCGGGACGATGACGGTCAACGGCCGCAAGATCACCGTCATCGAAAAGGACGACCAGGGCAAGCCGGACCTCGGCAAATCGCTGCTGGCCACCGCCTATTCGGACGACAAGGCCGACCTGGCCATTGGCCCGACGTCTTCCGGCGTCGCGCTGGCCATGCTGCCCGTCGCTGAGGAATACAAGAAAATCTTGCTGGTCGAGCCGGCCGTTGCTGACTCGATCACCGGCGACAAGTGGAACAAGTACATCTTCCGCACCGGCCGCAACAGCTCCCAGGACGCCATCTCCAACGCCGTCGCGTTGGACAAGCCGGGCGTGACGATCGCCACGCTCGCGCAAGACTACGCGTTCGGTCGTGACGGCGTCAAAGCTTTCAAGGAATCGATCAAGAAGGGCAAGATCATCCACGAGGAATACCTGCCCGCCACCACGACGGATTTCACCGCCGGCGCCCAGCGTCTGATCGACAAGCTCAAGGACCAGCCGGGCCGCAAGGTGATCTGGATCATCTGGGCAGGCGCAGGCAACCCCTTCAAGATCGCCGACCTCGACCTGAAGCGCTACGGCATCGAGATCGCCACGGGCGGCAACATCCTGCCCGCGATGAGCGCGTACAAGCAGTTTCCCGGCATGGAGGGCGCCACCTACTACTACTTCGGTATCCCGAAGAACCCGGTGAACGAGGCGATGGTCGCCTCCCACTACAAACAGTTCAAGACCCCGCCAGACTTCTTCACGGCCGGGGGCTTCTCGGCCGCCATGGCGGTGGTCGCCGCGCTGAAGAAGACCGGTGGAGATACCAACACCGAAAAGCTCATCACTGCCATGGAAGGCATGAGCTTCGACACGCCCAAAGGCAAGATGACCTTCCGCAAGGAAGACCACCAGGCCATGCAGAGCATGTATCACTTCAAGGTGAAGTCGGACCCGGCTTTCGCCTGGGGAGTGCCGGAACTCGTGCGCGAGATCAAGCCTGAAGAGATGAGCGTGCCGATCCGCAACAAGCGGTAGCACGCCGGGCAGGGGCGCGCGCCGCCCCTTGCGTTCCGTCGATCGTTCCGGAACCCCCGATCTTCAGGGGGACGGGTTGCCTTCGCTCGTGAAAAGGAGACCATGAGCCTGCTTGCCACCAAGGACCTGACCATCCGCTTCGGCGGCCACGTGGCGGTGAACGCCGTGACCTGCGCTTTTCAGCCGGGCACGCTCACCGCCATCGTCGGGCCGAACGGCGCTGGCAAGACCACCTACTTCAACCTGATTTCGGGGCAACTCAAGGCCACCGCGGGGCAGGTCACTCTCGACGGGCGGGACATCTCCGGTCTTTCGGCGTCCGAGCGCACGCGGGCGGGCCTGGGCCGCGCGTTCCAGCTCACCAACCTGTTTCCGCGGTTGACCGTGATGGAGAACGTGCGGCTGGCCGTGCAGGCGGCGCGCGACGGCAAGCACCGTCGCGGGTTGAACCTGTGGAGCATCTGGAGCGATCACGTGGGGCTGATGGATCGGGCCGACGAGATCCTGGCAGCGGTGGCGCTTGCCGACAAGGAGGGCGAGCTCGTGGCGAACTTGCCGCACGGCGACCAGCGCAAGCTGGAGGTGGCGCTGCTCATGGGGCTGGAATCGAAGGTGTTCATGTTCGACGAGCCGACCGCGGGCATGAACGCGGCCGAGGCGCCGGTGATCCTGAACCTGATCCGCAAATTGAAGGAAGACGCGAGCAAGACGATCTTGCTGGTCGAACACAAGATGGATGTCGTCCGGGAGCTCGCCGACCGCATCATCGTGCTGCACAACGGCACCTTGGTGGCGGACGGCGACCCCGCGACGGTCATCGCATCGCCCATTGTTCAAGAGGCTTACCTGGGCATCGCGCCGAAGGAGGCCGCGTGAGATCGACGATGGATGCCGAAGTCAAGCCCGGCATGACACGCAAATGAACAACGACCTGCTTACTCTGTCCGGCGTGCACACGCACATCGGCGCATATCACATCCTTCACGGTGTCGATCTTGCCGTGCCGCGCGGCAAGCTCACCATGCTGCTGGGCCGCAACGGCGCGGGCAAGACGACGACCCTGCGCACGATCATGGGCCTGTGGCGAGCCTCGCGGGGCAGCATCCTGTTCAACGGACAGGACATCACCGCGTTTTCGACGCCGCAGATCGCGTCGATGAACGTGGCCTATGTGCCGGAGAACATGGGCATCTTCTCCGACCTTACGGTCAAAGAGAACATCCTTCTGGCCGCGCGCTTCGCGAAGAACATCAACCAGGTCGACGGCGACCGGCTCAAGCGCATCTTCACGCTGTTCCCGGCGGTGGAGAAATTCTGGAACCACCCGGCGGGCAAGCTCTCGGGTGGGCAAAAGCAGATGCTCGCCGTGGCGCGCGCGATCGTGGAGCCGCGAGAGCTGCTGATCATCGACGAGCCGAGCAAGGGCCTGGCGCCCGCGATCATCAACAACATGATCGACGCATTCGCGCAGCTCAAGGCCAGCGGCGTGACGATCCTGCTGGTCGAGCAAAACATCAACTTCGCCAAGCGGCTGGGCGACACCGTGGCAGTGATGGACAACGGCGTGGTCGTCCACGCCGGCTCGATGAAGGAACTGGCCGACGACGAGGCCCTTCAACATTCGCTGCTGGGGCTGGCCATATGAACTTGAAAGACTTCGACTGGAAGCCGGCAGCCCTCGTGCCAGCACTCGCACTGCTGGTGTTCCCCTTCATCGGCTCCGGCTCGACCTGGGTGACGCTGACGGTCGCGGGCCTGGCCATGGGCATGATCATCTTCATCATTGCCTCGGGCCTCACGCTGGTGTTCGGCCTGATGGACGTGCTGAACTTCGGCCACGGCGTCTTCATCGCGCTGGGCGCGTTCGTCGCGACCAGTGTGTTGGGCAGCATGGGAGACTACACGTCTTCCTCCAGCATGTGGGTCAACATGCTGGCGGTGCTGCCGGCCATGGTCATTGCGATGTTGGTGGCCGGCGCCGTGGGCCTGGCCTTCGAGCGCTTCATCGTGCGGCCGGTGTACGGCAACCACCTCAAGCAGATCCTGATCACCATGGGCGGGATGATCATCGGCGAGGAGCTGATCAAGGTCATCTGGGGCCCGCTGCAGATTCCGCTGCCGCTACCCGAAGGCATGCGGGGCTCGTACTTCATCGGCGATGCCGGCGTCGAGAAATACCGCCTGATCGCCGTGGTGGTCGGCCTGCTGGTTTTTGCCATGCTGCTGTGGGTACTTACGCGCACCAAGATCGGCCTCTTGATCCGCGCCGGCGTGCAGGACCGCGAGATGGTCGAGTCGCTCGGCTACCGCATCCGCATGTTGTTCATTGGCGTGTTCGTGGTGGGCAGCGCGCTGGCGGGCCTGGGCGGCGTGATGTGGGGGCTGTACCAGCAGAACGTCGTCCCGCAGATGGGCGCGCAGGTCAACGTGCTGATTTTCATCGTGCTCATCATCGGTGGCCTCGGGTCGACCAGCGGCGCCCTGATTGGCGCACTTCTTGTCGGCCTGATGGCCAACTACACCGGCTTCCTGGTACCCAAGGCCGCGCTGTTCTCGAACATCGCGCTGATGATGGCGATCCTGCTCTGGCGGCCCCAGGGCGTCTATGCGCTCAGCAAGTAAGACCCCACCCATGCTGAACCGCATCCTCTCCAACGATTTCCCGCGCAACCGCATCCTCGCGGTGGTGCTCGTCATGCTGCTCGTCGGCCTGGCCTTCATGCCTTTCCTCTTCCCCGGCGTGAAGGCGTTGAACGTCGCCGCAAAGATCCTGGTGTTCATCGTCCTGGTGGCCAGCTTCGACCTGCTGCTGGGCTACACCGGCATCGTCAGCTTCGCGCACACCATGTTCTTCGGTATCGGGGCCTATGGCATCGCGATCGCGTCGACGCGCATGGGGCCGGGGTGGGGGTCCATCTTCGTGGGGCTGGCGATGGCCCTGGCGCTGTCGTTCGTTCTGGCGTTGGCCGTGGGCCTGTTCTCGCTGCGGGTGCGCGCGATCTTCTTTTCCATGATCACGCTGGCCGTGGCCGCGGCGTTCCAGACGCTGGCGTCGCAGCTCTCGGAAATCACGGGCGGCGAGGACGGGTTGACGTTCAAGATGCCGGAGCTGCTGTCCCCCAGCTTCCAGCTAGCCGAGGAGCCGTTCCTGGGCGTCTCGCTCGACGGCCGGCTGATCTGCTACTACCTGCTGTTCGTCACGGCGCTGGTGCTGCTGCTCGCCATGCTGCGCATCGTCAACTCACCTTTCGGCCGCGTGCTGCAGGCGATCCGCGAGAACGAGTTCCGCGCCGAGGCCATCGGATACCGCGTGGTCGTCTACCGCACCACGTCAAGCATCCTCTCGGCGCTGTTCGCCACGATGGCCGGCGCGATGCTCGCGATCTGGCTGCGCTACAACGGGCCGGATACCTCGCTGTCGTTCGAGATCATGCTGGACGTGCTGCTCATCGTCGTGATCGGCGGCATGGGCACGATCTACGGGGCCGCTATCGGCTCCGGCGTCTTCGTGATCGCCCAGAGCTACCTGCAGGACCTGCTCAAGCTGGCCAGCGACGCGACGACGGGCTTGCCGTGGCTGTCGGCGCTGCTCTCCCCGGACCGCTGGCTGCTGTGGCTGGGGCTGCTCTTCGTGTTATCGGTTTATTACTTCCCGACAGGTGTCGTCGGGAAGCTGCGGGCTCTGCGCGCCCGGCCCTGAATCTTGACGCTACCAACCCAAAGGAGACCGAGGTGAAGACAACATCAAGCATCTTTCGCGCAGCGTTGCTGTGCATCCCCCTCATGCTCGCCGCATGCGGCGGCTCAAGCGATGACCCTCTGGTGCGCAAGACGCACCTGGGCGAGGTGCAAGGGGCCCAGGACGCCACGGCCGGCACCTGGTCCTGGAAGGGCATTCCTTACGCCAAGCCGCCGGTCGGCGCGCTGCGCTGGCAGCCGCCGCAAGAGCCGGACGCCTGGACAGCAGCCCGCACCGCCACGGCTTTCGGGAATGCGTGCGCGCAATACGGGCGCATCTATGGCCCGGGTTCGAACAACCGGTACGACGAGACCATCGGCACCACGCTGAACCAGGCCGTGGGCAACGAGGATTGCCTGTACCTGAACGTCTGGCGTCCCGCGACCACCGATGAGAACCTGCCGGTCATCGTGTTCCTGCACGGCGGCAGCAATGTATCCGGCTACACGGCCGACCCGATGTATGACGGCGCCGCGCTCGCGAAGACGGCGAACGCGATCGTGGTTACGCCCAACTTCCGCCTCGGCATTCTCGGCTTCATGAACCTGCCGCAGCTCAAGACCGGCGACGCCGCCAGCGACTCGGGCAACTTCACGATGCTCGACAGCATCAAGGCGCTGCAGTTCGTCCGCACCAACGCCAAGGCATTCGGCGGAAACCCGGAGAGCGTGACGGTGGTGGGCCAGTCCGCCGGCGCGATCAACGTCTGGGCGCTGCAGACATCGCCGATGATGACCGCGGCCAGCCCGAAGCTGTTTCACCGCGTCATGCCTCTGTCGGGCGGCATTTCGTTGGCAAGCAACCTGCCCGCCGGCAGTATCCCGACGCTGAGCCCGGCGTCCACCTACCTGTTGCAGGGAAATGCGCTGCTTCAGAATCTGGTGATCGGCGACGGTCTTGCCACCGATACCGCAACGGCGCAGGCGTACATCGCGAGCCGCACCAACGCGCAAATAGCAGACTACATGCGAAGCAAGACGCCCTCGCAGCTGTTCACGACATTGCTGACCAAGCTCGCGTTACTGGGCCTGGCCGGGTCGGGGCCGATCCCGGATGGCACCGTTGTCGCCGCCGACCCGATCGGCGCGATCAATGCCGGAAACTACCTGAAGGTGCCTGTGCTGGCGGGCAACACGCGTGATGAAGGCAAGCTGTTCCCGTCTTTCCTCTCCTTCGTGGGCGGGACGGGTAACGCGCGCCTCGTGACCGACGCGCAGCTGTTTGCCAATCACCTTTCCTACAACCCCAACGCGGCGCCGCAAACCACGGTCGAGCAATGGATCGCTCCGTCGTACCTGCCAGTGAACGCGCCGACCACGGGCTTCACCGCGCGTGCCGAGGCGCTCAACCGCATCTTCTTCCTGAACAGCCGCGACAACGTGCTCAACGCGCTCAAGGCCAAGCAGGACAACGTGTGGTACTACCGCTTCGACTGGGATGAGCAGCCGGCCCCGTGGAACGACATCTACGGCGCCGTGCACGTCGTCGACCTGCCGTTCCTCTTCGGTAATTTCGGGCCGTCGCTCTTCAGCAATGTCTGGTTCAGCACCGCGAACCGGCCCGGCCGCGTCGAGCTCTCGGCGGCGATGATGCAGGCGGTCTCCAGTTTTGCACGCAACGGTGACCCGAACAATGCCGCCCTGGGCGCAACCTGGACCGCGTGGCCTCGCACCCTGGTGTTCGACGCCAGCCCCACGGCGAAGTCGATCCACGTGGAGTGACGGGTTCGGGCCATGTCATACAAATCACGATACGCGACCTGCGCCGGCCGCGAGATCCACTACACGGAGTGGGGCGCGCAGCACAGCCGCACCGTGATCGCGTGGCATGGCCTGGCGCGCACGGGCCGCGACATGGACGAACTGGCCGAGCACCTGTCCAGTCGCTTCCGGGTGATCTGCCCGGACACGCTGGGACGGGGCTTGAGCCAGTGGAGCCCGGATCCGCACAGCGAGTACACGCTGGCTTTCTACGCGAGGCTGGCGGCGGAGCTTTTCGAGCAGCTCGGCATCGCCGAGGCGCATTGGGTCGGCACGTCGATGGGCGGGGCCATCGGCACCGTCTGCGCGGCCGGCCTGCTCCAGCCGCAGATGAAGGGCCGCATCCGCAGCCTGGTGCTCAACGACAACGCGCCGCGGCTGGCCCAGCCCGCGCTCGAACGCATCCGCGCGTACGCGGGCAACCCTCCGGCCTTCGACACGATCGCGCAGCTGGAGGCGTTCTATCGCCAGGTGTACAAGCCGTTCGGCTGGCTGAGCGATGAGCAATGGCTGCGCCTGACGGAAACATCGACGCGCCGCCTTCCCGATGGACGCGTGACGCCGCACTACGACCCGATGATGGTCCGGCAGTTCATCGACCACCCGCACGACTACGAGCTGTGGGAGCACTACGACGCGATCACCATCCCGGTGCTGTGCCTGCACGGGGCGGAATCGGACCTGGTGTTGCGCGAGACGACTGAGGAGATGATGCGACGGGGCCCGGGCAGCAAGGGCCTGACCCGCATCGTCGACATCGCCGGTTGCGGCCACGCGCCCGCACTCAACGTTCCCGAGCAGCTCGATTTGGTAACGGCCTTCATCGACCAGCACGAGCCGGCCGAGGCGGGCTGAGCCAGGTGTGGGCGGCGGGCGATCCCGCCAACCAACAAAGCCTACGAACTTGTGAGACAGGACACTATCGCGCGGCTCCCATCGCGCTCGCGCGCTCGCGCGTCGCGGCCAGGGCCTGCACATCCGCTTCTTCGCGGGTAGGCCAGCCTCCGAGGTGCCGCTCGGTAATTGCACCCAGCGCGGCGATCCAGGCCGGGTCGTCGTTCAGGCAGGGGATGTACTGAAACTGCTTGCCGCCCGACACCAGGAAAGCATGTTTGCCTTCCATGCCGATTTCTTCGAGCGTTTCGAGGCAATCGCCCGTAAATCCGGGGCACACGACGTCCACGCGGGCCACGCCGCGCTGCGCGAGTGCGCGCAGCGACGGCTCGGTGTAGGGCTCCAGCCACTTGGCCTTGCCGAAGCGCGATTGGAAGGTCACGCTGTACTGCTTCTTTTCCAAGCCGAGATGGGCGGCCAGCATGCGAGCGGTCTTCTGGCATTCGCAGTGATAGGGGTCGCCCAGGTGCAATGTGCGCTCTGGCACGCCGTGGAAACTCATCACCAGGTGGTCGCCGCGGCCGTGCTCGCGCCAGTGGCGCTCGATGCGCCGCGCCAGCGCCTGGACGTAGCCGCGGTCGTCGTGGTAGCGGTTGATGAAGCGCAGCTCCGGCAGGTTGCGCACGCGCGCCGACCAGGCCGTCACGGCGTCGATCACGCTGGCCGTGGTCGTGGCCGAGTATTGCGGGTAGGCCGACACCACGAGGATGCGCGTCGCGCCTTCTGCCTTCAGCGCGTCCAGCTGCGAGGCGATCGACGGGTTGCCATAGCGCATCGCATAGCGCACCGTGACGCGGTGCCCGTGCTCGCCCAGCCAGCCTTGCAGGAGCTTGGCCTGCTTGTCGGTCCACAGCTTCAGGGGCGAGCCGTCCGGGCGCCAGATGCTCGCGTACTTCGCTGCCGACTTCGATGACCGGAAGGGAAGGATGAGGCCGTACAGCAGCGGCATCCAGACCAGACGTGGGATCTCGACTACGCGCGGATCGGCCAGGAATTCGGCGAGGTAGCGGCGCACGGCGGCCGTCGTGGGTTCGTCCGGCGTGCCCAGGTTGCAGTACAGGACCCCGGTGCGGGGCGCCTGGCCGTGGGCGAACGGCGGTTCGGGTTGAAATGAAGCGGCCATGGGTTATTCTCACCGAATGCTTGACATTGCAAGAATCAAGGCCATCTCGCTTGACCTTGACGACACGTTGTGGCCGATCTGGCCGACGATCGAAAGGGCCGAGAAAGTGCTGCACGAATGGCTCGTGGTCAACGCGCCCATGGCGGCCGCGCTTTTTTCCAGCCCGTCGGCGTTACGCGAGATCCGCGACTACATGGCGGCCAACCGCCCCGACCTGAAGAACGACCTGAGCGCGGTGCGTCGCGAGTCGATCCGCCTGGCGCTGTATCGGGCCGGCGAGAACCCGCTGATGGCCGAGGCAGCCTTCGAAGTGTTCTTCGCCGAGCGCCAGCGCGTGACGCTTTTCGACGATGCACAGCCATCGCTGGAATTCCTTGCTGGGCGCTTTCCCCTGGTCACCATCTCCAACGGCAATGCCGACGTGGGAAGGGTGGGCTTGGGCGCTTACTTCCGCGCGACGATCTCGGCGCGCGAGTTCGGTGTGGGCAAGCCCGACCCGCGCATCTTCCATGCGGCCGCCGGCGCCGTGGAGCTCAAGCCCGAGGACATCTTGCATGTGGGCGACGACGCCACGCTGGACGCGCTGGGTGCCATCAACGCCGGCATGCAGGCCGCGTGGGTCAACCGCTCCGACCATCTGTGGCCGCACGAGCAACAACCGCACGTCACGCTCGGCAGCCTCACGGAGCTGTGCGCGCTATTTCGATAGTGCGCTCTGGGGCAGTCGCGGAGTAGCGCGCACCGCCGCCCTGATCCCGTCTCCTACATCTTCCCGAGCGCCTGCATCTTCCAGGCCAGCCAGAGCTTGCGCAGCGGCGTAAGGCTCACTCGTTGGTGCAGCACCTGGAAGCCGTCACGTTCGATCTCCCGCAGCAACGTGCGGTAGATGCTTGCCATCATCAGGCCGGGCTTCTGGCTGCGCCGATCGGCTTCGGGCAGCAAGGCCAGCGCCTCGTCGTAGAGGGCGTGGGCGCGGTCTGCCTGGAACTTCATGAGCGCCTTGAAGCGGTCCGAGTATTTGCGGCCGATGACTTCGTGGGCCTTCACGTCGAACTGCTGCAGCTCGCTCACGGGAATGTAGATGCGCCCGCGCAGCGCGTCCTCGCCGACATCGCGGATGATGTTCGTCAGCTGGAAGGCCAGCCCCAGCTTGTGCGCGAAGTCGGTGGTGCGCGGATCCACCTGGCCGAAGATTCGCGCCGACACTTCTCCGACGACGCCGGCCACCAGGTAGCAGTAGCGCTCCAGCCCCTGGAAGTCGAGATAGCGTGTTTGCTCCAGGTCCATGTGGCAGCCCTCGATGACCGCGAGCAGTTGCCGCGCCTCGATTCCGAAGGGCTCGGTGCAGGGCATCAGCGCCTGCATGACGGGGTGGCTCGGCTGGCCTGCATACGACCTGGCGACTTCGGCCTGCCACCACGCGAGCTTGGTCTGCGCCACGCCGGGGTCGGTCACTTCATCGACGACGTCGTCCACTTCGCGGCAGAACGCATAGAACGCGGTGATCGCCGCGCGCCGCGGCTTGGGCAGGAACAGGAAGGCGTAGTAGAAGCTGCTCCCCGATGCGGCGGCCTTGTCCTGGACGTACTCTTGCGGTGTCATGGCCGGGGATTGTCCCATTCGGCGCTCACGTTGCGCCGCCGGCTTTCGCGAACATGCGCGCCAGCGACGCGCGGCCCGCGAGCGTGAGGGCCAGCCGGGCCATCATGCCGCGCACTTCATCGCGCGGCACTTTCACCTTGTGCGCCAGGCCCATGGACGGGTCGGCGCGCAATAGCGCCAACGTCCTCGCCCCCAGCAAGGCCGGCATTGCACTCGCGGCGCGCACGCGGCGGCTGTTGACCGCGTCGGTATAGCGCATGCCGGCTTCCAGCCCACGCCGGGCGCGGGTTAACCAATGGTTGCGCACGACGGCGAATCGTTCCGGATGGTGCGCAATGTCCTGCGGCTGCAGGCCCGCGGCGGTGAGTTCGGCTGCCGGAAAGTAGCAGCGCCCCGAGGCAAGGTCCGCACCGGCATCGCGCAGCACATTGACCAGTTGCAGGCCCATGCCGTAGGCGCGGCCGAGCGCCCGCATTTCATCGCGCGGCAGCGCGGCGAATGCGGCGACGTGGCGAAAGCACAGGTCCGTCCAGAATTCCCCGACGCACCCGGCGACCAGGTAGGTGTATTCATCGAGTTGTTCCGCGGTCTGCAGCGCCCTGGGCGGCCCGCCGGGCGCGAAGCGATCGATGTCCAGCGCCTGGCCATAGGTGATGTGGCGCAGCACAGCGCGCACGTCGTCGCGATCGGGCGGCGCCAACGCCTCCAGCTCTTCGAGGCACTCGGGCAGGGCGAGGATGAGGTTGCGCTCGTCCGCGTCGCCCTGCTCACGGGCGAAGGCTGCGGCGAGACCTGCCAGGGCCGCATGCGCCGGCGTCCGGCCTTCGATGGCAGTGGTCAGTGTCTCGAGCAGGTCGCGGCGCGCATCCGCGGGCAGCGCCGCCGTGTCTGCCACGGTGTCCGTGGCGCGGGCGAGCAAGTAAGCCACGCCTATCGGGCGGCGCAACGCAACCGGCAGCAGCCGGATCGAGAGATAGAACGATCGGGAGACGCCGCGCAACAGCGCTGGCATCTCAGGAGGTGGAACGGGGGGCTGGGCCATGACGGATGCGAACGATTGTCGCTTGACAAGCCCACACGATTATCCTAGATTACTAACCGGTCAGTCATTAGCGGTTTATTCCGCGTACTTTTCAGCGCAGGTCAGCCATGCCGAACACGCCTCTCCACAACCCGCCGCGCTTCGCGCTCGGCCTCGCGCTTGCCGCATCCCTTGCCTTTGCGGCCTGTTCCAAAACGGAGGCTCCACAGGAGCCGGTGCGCTCGGTCAAGGTCCTCACCGTCGGCGTCGACAGTTTCCAGTCGAACCACGAATTCGCCGGCGAGGTCCGGGCCCGTGTCGAGTCCCGGCTGGGCTTCCGCGTGGCGGGCAAGATCACCCAGCGGCAGGCCGAGCTGGGCCAGCGCGTCAAGGCGGGGCAGGTGCTGGCCCAGCTTGACCCGCGTGATTACCAGCTCGCGGCCGACGCAGCGCGGGCGCAGCTTGCAGCCGCCACCACCAACCGCGACCTCGCCGCCGCAGACTTCAAGCGTTATGCGGCGCTGAAAGACCAGAACTTCATCAGCGGCGCCGAACTCGAGCGCCGCGAGACCGCTTTCAAGGCGGCGCAGGCCCAGTTGGACCAGGCCAAGGCGCAACTTGCGTCGCAAGGCAACCAGGCCGGCTACACCACCCTCGTGGCCGATGTATCGGGCGTCGTCACGGCGATCGAAGCCGAGGTGGGGCAGGTGGTGTCGGCAGGCTCCCCTGTCGTGCGGATCGCGCAGGACGGGCCGCGCGACGTGGTGTTCTCCGTGCCCGAGGACAAGGTCGCGGCCATCAAGCCCGGCTCCGATGTGGGTGTGCGCACCTGGACCGACAACACGCCGCTGGCCGGCAAGGTTCGCGAGGTCGCGGCCAGCGCCGACCCGGTGACGCGCACGTACCCCGTCAAGGTGTCCCTCGACGCCGCCGCCGCTCCGCCGCTCGGCGCCACTGTGTATGTGTCGCCCAGGGCACTCAGCCTGGCCGGCATGCCCGTCATCAAGCTGCCCACCAGCGCCTTGCGCAAGGAAGGTCAGGGCACGGCGGTCTGGGTACTGGAGAAGGCGACGATGACCGTCAAGTCCCAGCCGATCCAGATCGCGACGGCCGATGGCAACGAAGCCGTCGTCTCCAGCGGCCTGCAACCGGGGATGCTCGTGGTCTCGGCCGGCGTGCACGTGCTGTCACCCGGACAGAAGGTCACCATCTACCAGGAGAAGAACGCCCAGAGCGCGGCGGTCGCGCTCCAGGACGCTACGAGAAACGTCGCTAGCGCCGCAGGCTCGGCACAGGCCGCCACGTTGCCCGCAGTCAAGTAAGGGGCGCGATCATGCAAGTCCAACCGAAGGAGGGGTTCAACCTCTCCAAATGGGCGCTCGACCATCCGGCGCTGACGCGCTACCTGATGGTGGTGCTGATGCTGCTGGGTTTCGCGGCGTACTTCCAGCTGGGGCAGGACGAGGACCCGCCGTTCACTTTCCGTGCGATGGTCGTGCGCACCTACTGGCCCGGCGCGACGGCGCAGCAGGTGGCCGAGCAGGTCACCGACAAAATCGAGCGTGCGCTGCAGGAGGCGCCGTACGCCGACAAGATCCGCAGCTATTCCAAGCCGGGCGAGTCGCAGATCATTTTTCAGATCAAGGATTCGTCCAAGCCCGGTGACGTCGCGAACGTGTGGTACACGGTGCGCAAGAAGATCGGCGACATGCGGTTCCAGCTGCCGCCCGGCATCCAGGGGCCGTTCTTCAATGACGATTTCGGCGACGTTTACGGCGTGATCTACGCGCTGGAATCAGATGGCTTCAACTACGCCGAGCTCAAGGGCTTTGCCGACGATGTGCGCCAGCAGCTGCTGCGGGTGCCGGATGTCGCCAAGGTGGAGTTGTTCGGCGTGCAGGACGAAAAGCTCTACGTCGAGATTTCGCAAAAGCGCCTGGCGCAGCTTGGGCTGGACATGAGCCAGGTGCTGCAGCAGCTGGGCCAGCAGAACGCCGTCGAATCCGCCGGCGCCGTGCAGACCCCGCTGGACGTGGTGCAGGTGCGCGTGGCCGGCCAGTTCGAGGCCGTCGAGCAACTGCGCGCCATGCCGATTCGCGGCACCTCCGGGAACCAGCTGCGCCTGGGCGACATCGCCGAGATCAAGCGCGGCTACGTCGATCCGCCGGTCGTGAAGGTGCGCCACCAGGGCAAGGAAGTGATTGCGCTGGGTGTCTCCATGGCCAAGGGCGGCGACATCATCCGCCTCGGCCAGTCGCTCAAGACTTCGTTCAACCGGATTGAGGATGGCTTGCCTGCAGGCATCAAGCTCGTGCAGCTGCAGGACCAGCCGCGGGCCGTGTCGAATTCGGTGAATGAGTTCGTGCGCACGCTCATCGAGGCCGTGGTGATCGTGCTGGCCGTGAGCTTCATCGCGCTGGGCCTGCACAAACGGCCCGACGCCGCCATGCTGCCGCTGTGGAAGCGCTGGTACGTGGACATGCGACCCGGCCTGGTGGTGGGCATCACGATTCCGCTGGTGCTGGCCGTGACGTTTCTCGCGATGAACTTCTGGGGAATCGGCCTGCACAAGATATCGCTCGGCTCGCTGATCATTGCGCTCGGCCTGCTGGTGGATGACGCCATCATTGCCGTGGAGATGATGGTGCGCAAGATGGAGGAGGGCTACGACAAGGTCCGCGCCGCCACCTTCGCCTACGAGATCACGGCGATGCCGATGCTGACCGGCACGCTCATCACCGCCGCGGGGTTTCTGCCGATCGGCATGGCGAAATCGACGGTAGGCGAGTACACGTTCGCGATCTTCGCGGTGACCGTGATCGCGCTGGTGCTCAGCTGGCTGGTGTCGGTGTACTTCGTTCCTTACCTCGGGACGCTGCTGCTCAAGGCCAAGCCGATCCCCACGGGGGCGGACGCCGACCATCACGAGCACTTCGACACGCCGTTCTACCGCACCTTCCGGCGCGCGGTCGACTGGTGCGTGGAGCACCGCTGGATCACCATCGGCGCCACCTTGCTCACCTTCGCGCTAGGGATAGTGGGCATGGGCAAGGTGCAGCAGCAGTTCTTCCCGGATTCGAGCCGGCCCGAGATCATGGTGGATGTGTGGTTCCCGGAAGGCACTTCGTTCGCGGCCAACGAAGAAGTGACCAAGCGGGTCGAACGGCGCCTGCGCGGGGAGCCGGGCGTCACGGGCGTGAGCGCATGGGTGGGCTCGGGCGTGCCGCGCTTCTACCTTCCGCTCGACCAGGTGTTCCCGCAGACCAACGTGTCGCAGTTCATCGTGATGCCAAAAGACTTGAAGGTGCGCGAGTCGCTGCGCATGAAGTTGCCGGCGCTGCTGGCGCAGGAATTCCCCGAGGTGCGCGGTCGCGTGAAGCTGCTGCCCAACGGGCCGCCCGTGCCGTACCCGGTGCAGTTCCGCGTGGTCGGGCCGGACCCGGTGGCGCTGCGCGAGCGGGCCGACGAGGTGAAGGCCGTGATGCGTCAGAGCCCGAATACCCGCGGCGTCAACGACAACTGGAACGAGTCCGTCAAGGTGCTGCGCCTGGAAGTGGACCAGTCGAAGGCGAGGGCGCTCGGCGTCACAAGCCAGTCGATCGCCCAGGCCTCCAAGACCATCCTGGCCGGCACCAACGTAGGCCAGTTCCGCGAGGGCGACAAGCTCATCGACATCGTGCTGCGCCAGCCGCTGGACGAGCGCAACGCCATCACCGACATCGCCAACGCCTACCTGCCCACCGCCTCGGGCAAGTCGATCCCGCTCACCCAGATCGCCAGGCCCATATTCACCTGGGAGCCGGGCGTCATGTGGCGCGAGAACCGCGACTATGCGATCACCGTGCAGGGCGACATCGTCGAGGGCCTGCAGGGCGCGACGGTGACCAACGAACTGCTGCCGCAGCTGAAAGCGCTGGAGAAGAAGTGGCCGCTGGGCTATGCGATCCAGGTCGCCGGCGCCGTGGAGGAAAGTTCCAAGGGCTCATCGTCCATCGCCGCCGGCATACCGATCATGCTGTTCATCACCTTCACGCTGCTGATGCTGCAGTTGCACAGCTTCAGCCGCGCGATGCTGGTGTTCCTGACGGGGCCGCTGGGCATCGCGGGTGTGGCGGGCGCGCTGCTGTTGCTGGGCCGGCCCTTCGGCTTCGTGGCGCTGCTCGGCGTGATCGCCCTCATGGGCATGATCCAGCGCAATTCCGTGATCCTGATCGACCAGATCGAGCAGGACCGCGCCCGGGGTGTGCCGACCTGGGACGCCATCGTCGAGTCGGCCGTGCGCCGGCTGCGGCCCATCGTGCTCACGGCCGCCGCCGCCGTGCTGGCGATGATTCCGCTGTCGCGTTCGGTGTTCTGGGGCCCCATGGCCGTCGCCATCATGGGTGGCCTGGTCGTGGCCACGGTGCTGACGCTGCTGGCCCTGCCCGCGATGTACGCCGCGTGGTTCCGGGTGAAGCGCCCGGACATCGAGTGGTCCGAGTCATCGGCAGGGCAGCCGGCCCTTGCCGGCACCTAAGCTAAAATAGTCGGTTGACCGGATTTGGGCGGGCGGTCGGGACTTTCCGACCGCCCGCTTTGATTTTCAGCTCAGCGCGGGTGGCGAAATTGGTAGACGCACCAGGTTTAGGTCCTGACGCCAGCAATGGTGTGGGGGTTCGAGTCCCCCCCCGCGCACCAGAACACCTTTTATGCAAGAGAGACCCATCATGGCCGTGAACGTAGAAACCCTCGAGAAGCTGGAACGCAAGATCACGCTGACGCTGCCTGCCAACGTCATCAAGTCGGAAGTCGACAACCGCTTGAAGCGCCTCGCGCGCACCGTGAAGATGGACGGCTTTCGCCCCGGCAAGGTGCCGATGAGCGTCGTGGCCCAGCGCTACGGCTATTCGGTGCATTACGAGGTGATGAACGACAAGGTCGGCGAGGCTTTCGCCCAGGCCGCCAACGAGGCCAAGCTGCGCGTGGCCGGTCAGCCCAAGATCACCGAGAAAGAAGAAGCGCCGGAGGGTGAACTCGCGTTCGACGCCGTGTTCGAGGTCTTCCCGGAAGTGAAGATGGGCGAGCTCACCGGCGTCGAGGTGCAAAAGCTCTCCGCCGAAGTGAACGAAGCCGCGATCGACAAGACCGTCGACATCCTGCGCAAGCAGCGCCGCACCTTCGCCCAGCGCCCGCAGGACGCCGCCGCGCAGGACGGCGACCGCGTCACCGTCGATTTCGAAGGCAAGATCGACGGCGAGCCCTTCCAGGGCGGCAAAGCCGAGGACTTCCAGTTTCTCGTCGGCGAAGGCCAGATGCTCAAGGAGTTCGAAGACGCCACGCGCGGCATGAAGACCGGCGAGAGCAAGACCTTCCCGCTGGCCTTCCCGGCCGACTATCACGGCAAGGACGTCGCGGGCAAGCAGGCCGACTTCATGGTCACCGTCAAGAAGATTGAATCCGCCAACCTGCCCGAAGTGAACGAGGCGCTGGCCAAGTCACTGGGTATCGCTGAAGGCACCGTTGAAGGCCTGCGCGCCGACATCAAGAAGAACCTCGAGCGTGAGGTCAAGTTCCGCCTGCTGGCCAAGAACAAGCAGGCCGCGATGGACGCGCTGGTCTCCACTGCCGAGCTGGACTTGCCCAAGTCCAGCGTGCAGGCCGAGGTCGACCGCATGATCGAAGGCGCCCGCGCGGACCTGAAGCAGCGCGGCATCAAGGACGCCGACAAGGCCCCGATCCCCGACGAGATCTTCCGTCCGCAGGCCGAGCGCCGTGTGCGCCTGGGCCTTGTCGTGGCCGAACTCGTGCGCGCGCACAACCTGCAGGCCAAGCCGGAGCAGATCAAGACCCACGTCGAGGAACTCGCCGCCAGCTACGAAAAGCCGGCCGACGTGGTGCGTTGGTACTACAGCGACAACCGCCGCCTCGCCGAAGTCGAGGCCATCGTCATCGAGAACAACGTCACCGAATTCGTGCTGTCGAAAGCCAAGGTGGTCGAGAAAGCCGTTTCCTTTGACGAGCTGATGGGTCAGGAGCAGTAACACTACGTCATGCCGGACTCGATCCGGCATCCATGTCGGCGCGCCAGCATGGATTGCGGGTCGAGCCCGCAATGACAGCCAAAAAGGGGCTTGCGCTCGGTGCCGCAAGCCCCATCTACTTTTGGCATAAAGTACAGGCAAGCAACCCGGAGTCCTTTCCCCCATGAGCGCACTAGAAACCCAAGCCCTCGGCATGGTGCCGATCGTCATCGAGCAATCCGGCCGCGGCGAGCGGTCCTACGACATCTACTCACGCCTGCTGCGCGAGCGGGTGATCTTCCTCGTGGGGCCCGTGAATGACCAGACGGCGAACCTGGTCGTGGCGCAGCTGCTATTCCTCGAAAGCGAAAACCCGGACAAGGACATTTCGTTTTACATCAACAGCCCTGGCGGCAGCGTGAGCGCCGGCATGGCGATCTATGACACGATGAATTTCATCAAGCCCGACGTCTCCACCCTGTGCACCGGCATGGCCGCGAGCATGGGCGCCTTCCTGCTGGCCGCCGGTGCGAAGGGCAAGCGGTTCTCGCTGCCCAACTCCAAGGTGATGATCCATCAGGTGCTGGGCGGCGCGCAGGGCCAGGCCACGGACATTGAAATCCACGCCCGCGACATCCTGAAGACCAAGGACGTGATGAACCGCATCCTGGCCGAGCGCACCGGCCAGCCGTTGGAGAAGATCCAGCGCGACACGGAACGCGACTATTTCCTCGATGCCGAGGAAGCCAAGGCCTATGGCCTGGTCGACCAGGTGATCTCCAAGCGGCCCTGAAAAACGCGCCTTCTGGTTGCACCGCAGCATCGGCGCCCGTTACAAAAGGCGCCGTTGTTTTTTTCACAGGTCCATGATCTGTGACGAAGCAGGCTGCTCAGCTGGACCGTGGCACTCCCCCTTATTTGGTTATCATTCCAACTCAAGTCACCTGAGGCACCCATGGCCGAGAAAAAGGGCTCATCGTCCAGCGAGAAAACGCTTTACTGCTCCTTCTGCGGCAAGAGCCAGCACGAGGTGAAGAAACTCATCGCGGGTCCCTCGGTTTTCATCTGCGATGAGTGCATCGACCTTTGCAACGAGATCATCCGCGACGAGCTGCCCGGAGGTGACGAAACGCGCGAGGCGCGTGGCGACCTGCCCACGCCCATCGAGATCAAGGCCAACCTCGATAACTACGTGATCGGCCAGGAGCCGGCCAAGCGCGCGCTGTCGGTCGCCGTGTACAACCACTACAAGCGTCTTCGCCACAAAGAGAAGGCGAAGAAGGACGACGTCGAGCTCACCAAGAGCAACATCCTCCTGATCGGTCCCACCGGCTCGGGCAAGACGCTGCTCGCGCAAACGCTGGCGCGCATGCTGGACGTGCCGTTCGTGATGGCCGATGCGACCACGCTGACAGAAGCCGGCTATGTGGGCGAGGACGTCGAGAACATCATCCAGAAGCTGCTGCAAAGCTGCAACTACGAGGTCGAGCGCGCCCAGCGCGGCATCGTCTACATCGACGAGATCGACAAGATCTCCCGCAAGTCCGACAACCCCTCCATCACTCGCGATGTGTCGGGCGAGGGCGTGCAGCAGGCATTGCTCAAACTGATCGAAGGCACGATGGCCAGCGTGCCGCCGCAAGGCGGGCGCAAGCACCCCAACCAGGATTTCCTGCAGATCGACACGACCAACATCCTGTTCATTTGCGGCGGCGCTTTCTCGGGGCTGGAGAAGGTCATCGAGCAGCGTACCGAATCCTCCGGGATCGGCTTCGGCGCATCGGTGAAGAGCAAGGCCCAGCGCACCCTGACCGATGTGTTCCGTGAAGTCGAGCCGGAAGATCTGATCAAGTTCGGCCTCATCCCCGAACTGGTCGGTCGCATGCCCGTCGTCACCACCCTGTCCGAGCTGAGCGAGGAGGCGCTGGTGCGCATCCTTACCGAGCCCAAGAACGCGTTGGTCAAGCAATACGGCAAGCTGCTGGGCATGGAGGGCGTCGACCTTGAAATCCGGCCCAACGCACTGCGCGCGATCGCTCGCAAGGCCCTGGCCCGCAAGACCGGCGCCCGCGGCCTGCGCTCGATCCTGGAGCAGTCACTGATCGATACGATGTTCGAACTTCCGAACACGGCCAATGTCGACAAGGTGGTGGTCGATGAGTCCACCATCGATGAGAACAAGCCGCCTCTCCTGGTCTACCGCGAAGCCGCCCGCAAGGCTTGAGCCTCGCGGCCGGGAATTTTCTACGCCTGGTGACCTTTCCCGCCGTATTCGCCCCGAATCCCGCATTACCATGCGGACGGGTTGAAAATCTCCCATTCCAGTCCATATTCGAGGGACTGAACTAAAGGATCCTCATGTCCGGACACATCCCATTGCCCGCCGACCCGATCGACCTGCCGCTTTTGCCGCTGCGCGACGTTGTCGTCTTCCCGCACATGGTCATTCCGCTGTTCGTGGGTCGGCCCAAGAGCATCAAGGCGCTCGAGGCCGCCATGGAAGCGGAACGCCGCATCATGCTGGTCGCCCAGAAGGCCGCCGCCAAGGACGAGCCGTCGGTTTCCGACATGTTCGAGGTGGGCTGCGTTTCCACCATCCTGCAGATGCTCAAGCTCCCCGACGGCACCGTGAAGGTTCTGGTCGAGGGGCAGCAGCGCGCCCGCGTGAACCGCATCGAGGACGGCGAGAACCATTTCACCGCCAACGTCAGCCCGGTGGAAGTCAGCGAGAAAGACCCGAAATCCAGCGAGATCGAGGCGCTGCGCCGCGCCGTAATGCAGCAGTTCGACCAGTACGTCAAGCTCAACAAGAAAATCCCGCCGGAGATCCTCACCTCGATCTCCAGTATCGACGACCCGGGCCGCCTGGCCGACACCATCGCCGCCCACTTGCCGCTCAAGCTCGACAACAAGCAGATCGTGCTCGACCTGGCCGACGTGAAGCTGCGCCTCGAAAACCTCTTCGAGCAGATCGAGCGCGAGGTCGACATCCTGAACGTCGACAAGAAGATCCGTGGCCGCGTTAAGCGCCAGATGGAAAAGAACCAGCGCGATTTCTACCTCAACGAGCAGGTCAAGGCCATCCAGAAGGAATTGGGCGAGGGCGAAGAGGGCGCGGACATCGAAGAGATCGAAAAGAAGATCAAGCTCGCCAAGATGCCCAAGGAAGCCAAGAAAAAGGCCGACGCCGAACTCAAGAAGCTCAAGCTGATGTCGCCCATGTCAGCCGAGGCGACGGTGGTGCGCAACTATATCGAGGTGCTCACCGGCCTGCCGTGGAGCAAGAAGACCAAGATCAAGCACGACCTGGGGCTGGCAGAGAAGGTCCTCAACGAAGACCACTACGGCCTCGACAAGGTCAAGGACCGCATCCTCGAATACCTCGCGGTGCAGCAGCGCGTGGACAAGGTCAAGGCGCCCATCCTGTGCCTGGTAGGGCCGCCCGGCGTCGGCAAGACCTCGCTCGGCCAGTCCATCGCCAAGGCGACGGGCCGCAAGTACGTGCGCATGGCCCTGGGCGGCATGCGCGACGAGGCCGAGATCCGCGGCCACCGCCGCACCTACATTGGCGCTTTGCCGGGCAAGGTGCTGTCGAACCTGAACAAGGCCGGCACCCGCAACCCGCTGTTCCTGCTGGACGAGATCGACAAGCTGGGCACGGACTTCCGCGGCGACCCTTCCAGTGCGTTGCTGGAAGTGCTCGACCCGGAGCAGAACCACAAGTTCGGCGACCACTATGTCGAGGTCGACTTCGACCTGTCGGATGTGATGTTCGTCGCCACATCCAATTCGATGAACATCCCGCCGGCGCTGCTGGACCGGATGGAAGTGATCCGCCTCTCGGGGTATACCGAAGACGAGAAGACGAACATCGCCCTGAAGTACCTGCTGCCCAAGCAGATGACCAACAACGGCGTGAAGGCGAGCGAACTGCTGGTCACCGAAGACGCGGTGCGCGACATCATCCGCTACTACACGCGCGAGGCCGGCGTGCGCTCGCTCGAGCGCGACCTGGGCAAGATCTGCCGCAAGGTGGTGAAGGGGCTGTTGCTGAAGAAGTACGAGCCCCTGGTGACGGTGAACGCAGAGAACCTGAACGACTTCCTGGGCGTGCGCAAGTACACCTACGGTCGCGCCGAAGCGCAGAACCAGGTGGGCCAGGTGGTCGGCTTGGCATGGACCGAAGTCGGCGGAGACCTGCTGACGATCGAGGCCGCCCTGATGCCCGGCAAGGGCGTGACCACAACGACCGGTTCCCTGGGCGACGTGATGAAGGAATCGGTCGCGGCCGCCCGTTCGGTGGTGCGCAGCCGATCCCGCCGCCTGGGTATCGCCGACGAGGTGTTCGAGAAGAAGGACATCCACATTCACGTCCCCGATGGCGCCACGCCCAAGGACGGCCCCAGCGCCGGTGCGGCGATGACGACGGCCCTCGTGTCCGCACTCACCGGCATCCCCGTGCGTGCGGACGTCGCGATGACCGGCGAGATCACCCTGCGCGGCGAGGTCACGGCAATCGGCGGCCTGAAGGAAAAGCTTCTGGCCGCATTGCGCGGTGGCATCAAGACGGTGCTGATCCCGGAAGAGAACGCCAAGGACCTGCAAGACATCCCGGACAACGTGAAGAGCGGCTTGGACATCGTGCCGGTGAAGTGGATCGACAAGGTGCTGGAAGTCGCTCTGGAGCGCCAGCCCACGGCCTTGCCCGACGAGGAACCCGTGGCTGCAGCCGCGCCGATCGCGCCGGCTGCAGATGGTGCCAAGGCGCCCGTAGCGCCCGTGTCGGTAAAACATTGAAGGGTTTCGCGAGCCACCGAAAAGTTGGGTTATAATTTGAGGCTCGAAATGCGGGAATAGCTCAGTTGGTAGAGCGCAACCTTGCCAAGGTTGAGGTCGAGAGTTCGAGACTCTTTTCCCGCTCCAGTTTGATAAAAAGGGAAGCCCAGGCTTCCCTTTTTTACGCACGGCGCGATAGCAAAGCGGTTATGCAGCGGATTGCAAATCCGTTTAGCTCGGTTCGACTCCGGGTCGCGCCTCCAGATTCGCAGCCCCGCCAACC